>Ga0208297_1000025_pt1 | contig 420132 bp, 393 predicted proteins | sample LMS_cellobiose_e_FD_187367 | JGI IMG/M metagenome (GOLD analysis project Ga0208297, IMG submission 187367) | Rumen-fistulated moose microbial communities from Alaska, USA - LMS_cellobiose_enrichment (SPAdes) (version 2) | ecosystem: Host-associated > Mammals > Digestive system > Stomach >...
AGGGTCCGTTTTCCAAGCGTTGCTCTCATATCGTTCGCCTCCGTGTTTTCGTGTTGCAGCTTTAGATAGCTTACCTATTATAAATTATCGCGGAAGCAGCGCTCTGTACAGGGAGGGGAACCCCGCCAACGGCCCGAAAACGGCAAAAACACGATATGTGCAGCGGGTTTCCGGGTTTTTTGCGTAAAAAAAAACCGGTCCACTGATGACAGTGAACCGGGACAGGATATTGGAGGCGCCACCCAGATTCGAACTGGGGGTCAGGGTTTTGCAGACCATTCTTCCAGAAACTGGATTCTCTTGTGGCACAAGGGAAATCAGGACGGCCTTTTTCGTTTTGGCTGTTTATTGGCTGTTTATCAGAAAGTTAGCGTCTTCCCGCTCTGCTGAGACAGCCAAATTTCGAGCCGATCTTTCTGCACTACCCTGCGTTTGTTGAGCGTGATCGACGGGAAGCCTTTCGACCCCATGAGCCGATATGCCTTGGTTCTCCCTAATCCGGCTGGTCTTCAGCGCAAAAGGCAATCGTGTGGAAGCGAGATTCCTTGATTATCTTGGAGAACTCCTCCAACGTGTACACTGACTTCATGGTATCACCTCCGAATTTATCGAACATTTGTTCTGTTTCAGTATCAAGATGATACCATATATATAGTGCGGTGTCAAGACCCAGTAGACAGAGCTGTATATGGCATACACATGAGCCATTAAACAACAGTATAGAAACCTCTCATACAGCTGTTTTTACCTGTTGTTAGCCATCTGTAATAGTTTGTCGTTATAATCTGGTAGTCTGCAGACCCTATATTACACACAACAAAATCAACATTCACCCCATTAACCCTTAGCTCTTGTTTTATTGTCCTGCATATACGCAGTCTGGTTTCTACTGTCACATCTTCATCACTGAATGCAAGCTCTCGAGTCCTGTCATCCATGATAAAATCAAACAGCTCGAACTCATGCCCTCGCATCGAATAGACATCTGAAAACATACCGTGTCGTGCGCAATGAACCTGCAAGCGTATGTTTCTATACAGCCTCCGCCTGATATCCTTAATTGTTGACGGCAAGAAGTCATCTACCTGTTTATACGACCCGCTACGCTTACAGAACGCATTCCAGTCAGCAACCATGCGATCTGCTTCGCCGGACTCGTCGTGAACCTCTTCGTCATAATACCCCCACACCCACTGAGGATATTTCTTTTTCATCGCATCGTGAGCGTTTTGTTCGATAGCTTTTAAATCGGGGCACGATCTGAAGAGCTCCTTAACAATCTCATCTGTTTTTTTCAGATCGTCCTTATCTTTGAGAAGCTCAAATTCCCTTTCTCTATCAATTCTGTCATTGAGTATCTCTTGTAGCTCTGCCTCCCTTACAGACCCTCCGCCGCCATATTTCTCTTCAAATGTACGGCTATTATACTCACTCCCGTTAATCACGAGCAGAGCAAATATTGACAAGACCAACATGATAACCGACATATGTAACCCCACCTATGCTATTGTTGTATGGCTTCCTCAATACAGCTTATGGCATCATCAATCTTGTCAAGAGCCTCGTTAAGGTTGTCGATGGCCTCTTCAGACTGGCCATACCGATCAGTCCCCTGAAGATTGTCCGGGATCCGATCAAGCGCATCTTCTTCAGCATCGCATGCCGTTTCTGTCATAGAATAAGCAGAACGCAGCATGCGAATTACATCAGACAAATTCTTGCGTCTTGAGTTATTCATGCGTATCCTCCAATTTGAGAATATTTTTCAAGCGGAACTCGCTTCTTACCAGATCATCTCTGATTTGATAGAACTTAACCTCGTCGCACTCACTCAACAAAGCTAAGAACGGCCTGGTCTTATCCTCCTCGATAATCACATCCCAGCAATCAAACCCAACTAACAAGTCGTTCTCGTCCCATTCGGCAAAAACAGCTTCAGACCCAGTTTTGTCCGCAACCTCCGCAATTAGATCACAGATACAATCAACCTTAGTTTTGTAATCAGACAACGTGCAGCTCGCACCAGTTTTATGAAGCTTCGTTTCAATAATACGTTGTACCTGTGCTGCAAACTCATCACCCATTTGTCTTCCCTCCTGTATTACTCAATCGGTTCAGCGACACCATAGAAATCAAACGACACCTCGATCTTACCATTGGTGAGCGGCGCAACGTCTACAATGTCTGCAAACGACATAACGGCTTTCAAGAAGTCAAGGTTGCCAAACTTTATGTAGTCACCAGCAATTTTCACTACGGCCATCTGTTTGGATGGAGAAAACTCTTTCGCAGAATAATCGAGGTGATTGCTTAGCGCAAATTGTTTAAGTTGCTCAGCAAAGAGCTTGTACTTTGCATAACCAACCGGATTCATCATCATTGCGCGCGAGTCACTAACGTCGAGCATCTCGCCTATCGTTGCAGCGAACTTATCAAGCGCCTTGTCCTCATCGGACTCAAACTCTTCTGACATCATTTCGTGTTTATCCACACTTCGTACCCCCTCGTCCAAGCAATTAAACCAAATTTATAACCTAATACGACCATCGTCAAATTCAACAGCATACCGGCTATCATCAACCAAGAATGAATAGCTAACATGATGCTCCATTTTAACCCTGTTGATTGTGTAGTAAGTAAACCACAGTTGGATATCCTGGCCACGCCCCCTCAGCATGCCCTGAACCCAACGTCCAAAATTCTTTACAAACGTGACCCCCTCCTCTCTTGTGATAACGACATCTTTACCACGGTAGTCTATTGGTTCTGAAGGGCAGAAATGAAGGTTGGACAAGTCCATATAAAGTGACCCAAAGCCAAGATCACTATAATCGCATAATAGTCTGCCGGATAACACAGCGCAAACCAATCTAACAAGTTGTTTGGGCAGCAGAATCCTATTATATAACTCAAGAAGGCAGATCATCTTTATGTCACTTCGATCTCCAACAAACGCACCGTCCACGTAATCTAACGACAACAAGGTATCGATCATCTCTTTATTTGAAGAAAATCCCATGTTGTAGTACGTATCAAATTTCTCGACGTACGCCTTAAATCTCTCGTCCGTATGAAACAATTCTATTGCATAGTGGGCAGCTCGTTTCAAATCATCATCGCTCATATAAATCTGATTTGTGACTTCTCTTGTTGAATAGTCGGTGATCTGATACCCGTACTCTCTTGCAAGTGCGAGGGCGTGCCTCAACCTGGCGCGTTCAATGTGTCGTTGAGAAAGATACCCAGGCCCGCCCTCTTTGAAAAACTGGTAGGCAAAATACACTAATCCGATCAATAATAAAACGTCCACTGAATCAGCTCCAATTTAATGATGTTTTGATTATACCACATGTCTGTTTCAACTGCAAATCACTGTGTTGTCACGGTCAGCTTGACGGTGCCGGTGGCGTGCTGCACAGATGTTCGGCCATTTCAAGTGGCCATTGAACGGAAATTCTCAGACACCAAAACCCCGCAAAGCCTCTCGTAGAGCGGGTTTCCGGGTTTTCGGCGTAAAAAAATCCCGGTCCACTGATGACAGTGAACCGGGACAGGATATTGGAGGCGCCACCCAGATTCGAACTGGGGGTCAGGGTTTTGCAGACCCGTGCCTTACCACTTGGCTATGGCGCCATATGAATTGACAGGAGTTTCGTGCGAGAACTCCTGCCAATTTTTTGGAGCGGATTACGAGGCTCGAACTCGCTACCTCCACCTTGGCAAGGTGGCGCTCTACCAGATGAGCTAAATCCGCAAATGGTGCCTCCGATCGGAATCGAACCAATGACACGGGGATTTTCAGTCCCCTGCTCTACCAACTGAGCTACAGAGGCACGCAGTGGCGACCGTGAACGGGCTCGAACCGTCGACCTCTAGCGTGACAGGCTAGCGTTCTAACCAACTGAACTACACGGCCATATAGATGTGTTCGCCGCCATGAAATGGTGGAAACAACAGGGCTCGAACCTGTGACCCCCTGCTTGTAAGGCAGGTGCTCTCCCAGCTGAGCTATGCTTCCGTACCACAGCGGCAAGATTTATTATACACACGGCCACCCCTTTTGTCAACCTCTTTTTCGCGGATTCTTTATCAAAAGATACTTTGCACAAAAGGGGTGGCGCGATCGCTGCCTCAGGGCTTTTCGGGCGTCTGCAGCAGCATGTTCCCGATCTCTTCCTTGGTGAAAACGTACTCCTTGTCGCAGAACTGGCACGTGACCTTGACGGTCTCCTCTTCCTCGTACAGGCGCTTGAGCTCCTCGCGGCCGATGGACAGAACGGCCTGCTCCACCTTCTGACGGGAGCACTTGCACTCATATTTGACGTCGTGCTTGTAGAGCTCCTCGAAGCGCATGCCGTCCAGCATGTACTGCAGGACCTCCTCGGCGGTCATGCCCTGCTCCATCATCGTGGTCATGCTGGGCGTCTCCTGTACGCGGGCCTCCAGGATCGACACGAGGCCGTCGGGCGCGCCGGGCATCAGCTGGATGATATAGCCGCCGGCCTGCTTCACGTGCTGGTCGGTGTCCACCAGAACGCCCAATGCGCAGACCGTGGGGATCTGCTCGCTGGCGTAGTAGTAATAGGCGACGTCCTCGGCGATCTCGCCGCTCAGCAGCTCGACCTTGCCGGAGAAGGGCTCCTTGGCGCCGATGTCCTTGATGACGGTCAGCACGCCCTGGCCGACGCCGCCGCCCACGTCCAGCTTGCCGTTTGTCTTCAGCGGCAGATCGACGGCGGGGTTCTGCAGGTAGCCGCGCATGTTGCCCTCGCTGTCGGACACGGCGGTGATGGCGCCCAGGGGGCCGTCGCCGCGGACCTGCAGCGTGACGGAGCCGTCCTCCTCCTTGAGCTCGTCGCCCATAAGGGAGGCGGCGGTCAGCGTGCGGCCCAACGCCGCCGTGGCCAGCGGCAGCGTGCGGTGGATGCGGCGGGCCTCCTCAACGAGCTCCGTGCTCTGCACGGCAGCCGCCTTGATGAAGCCGTCCTTCGTGATGCCTCTTACGATGAAATCGTTCATGTTCTATGCTCCTTTGCGGGCCGCGATGTAAAGCCGCCCGGTCTCTGTTGTGTAGTGGTTGAGCTTTCTGTCGCCGTAGACGTCCAGCACCTCGAAGCCCGCTTCCGCGAGAAGCTCCCGGAAGGTCTCCAGCGCGTAGCCGCGCTGCTCGTGAAGCTCGCTGTGACGCTCGTAGGTCCCGTCCTCCCGCTCCAGGAAGAGGTCGATGGCGTTGAGGGCGCGGCACGCGCGGCGGTCGTAGGCATATTGCCAGGCGGCGAACCAGCCGTCCTCCTCCCAGACGGAGGAGACGCCGTCGAGCTCCTCGAACCAGGCGACGGTTTTGATATCGAACAGAAAGACGCCGCCGGGGCGCATGGCTTTTGCCAATCGTCTGAACATGCGTCTGAGCCTGCGGATGTCCGTCAGATAATTGACGCTGTCAAGGGCGCAGACGGCGCCGTCGATCTGGCCCCACAGCTCCAGCTCCGCCATGTCCTGACAGATCAGCAGCGGCTGAGGCTCTATCCCCTCCAGCCGTCTCTGGGCCACCGAGAGCATATCCGGCGACAGGTCGCAGCCGATCATGTCGTAGCCCAGCTTCGCCAACTCCAGCGTCAAGCTGCCCGTGCCGCAGGCCACCTCCAGCACCGTGCCGCCGCGGACGCCGTACCGCCGGAAGACGCGGCGGGCCATGGCGGCGTAGCTTTTATAATCGGCGTCGAACTGGATGGCGTCATAGTATTCGGCAAGGGTGGCGTATTCATTCATGGAGCAGCTCCTCCGTCATTTCGGTAATGGTGTCGTAGACCGGCACGCCGCCGGTCTTCAGCTCGCGCCTGCCCTGATGGCCCCGGGCGATCAGGCGGCAGTCGGCCCCGAGGGCCTGCGCCAGCTCCAGATCGTGGAGCAGGTCGCCCACCACCAGCACGCGCTTCGGGTCCGCGCCGCTTTCCCGCAGCCAGCGGACACCGCGGTCCACCTTGCCCTCGGCCCGGCGGTTGTCCGCGCCGGAGACGGCGCTGAAGTACTGCCGCACGCCCATCCGCGTCAGCAGCGCTTCCAGCCGCTGCTGCTCGAAGGAGGAGACGACGCACTGGGTCACTCCCATTTTATCAAACGTGTCAAGTGCCTCCCGGGCGCCGGGATTGAGACCGGCCCGGGGGATGCGGGCGTCATAGCTCTGCAGGAACTCCTCGGTGATGACCTCGAAGGGTACCACGGTCAGGTCGAAGATCTTGCGGTAATAGTCGATGATGGGCGAGGTGATCATGGTGAGGTATTCCGCCTTGTCGGTCAGCTTCATCCCGCGCTTGCGCAGCATGTCGTTGACGGCCTCCACGGCCACGTCCACGTCGTCCATCAGCGTGCCGTTGAAATCCCAGACGATGTGCGTGTATCGCATCTTTTTCACCCTTTTTGGAACTATCCGAAAAATAAACAGTCATAACAGCAGGAAAGCGACAAGACGCGCTTTTTGTGCTATACTGAGGTCAGGTACCACACTATTATACAATAGGGGTGACAAAAAATGAAGAGCAAATTGAGCGGGGCGCTGGCGCTGGTGCTGTGCCTGCTGCTGTACGGCTGCGCAGGGGTCGGTACCGCGGCGGAGCAGCCCGCCGCCGAGCCTTATACGCCCACGCCGACGCCGCTTCCCGTCTCCAACGGCATCGACTGGAACGACATCCCCCGCATCTGGGTGGGGCGCGGCGGCCCGACGACCGATTACTACGACGGCTATACGTATCGCCTTATCGACGACAACTGGCCCGCCGAGTATACTTACGACAGCTATGAGGCGGACGGCGTCAGCTACTATACGGGCAGCGCGAAGCTGACCGGCCTGCACAACACGTCGCTGCAGGGCAAGCTCAACCTGCTGATCGCCCGCACCGAGGGCGCGCTGATCGGCGACCCTGCGTACTTTGAGGCGAACGTCACGGACGAGCTGCGGGAGCGCTTCCCGGACGACCTTTCCTGCTACAGCAGCGTCAACCCCAGCATCACCTTCGTAGGGAATCTGGTGAACATTCAGATCAGCCGCAGCGAGGAGATCTACGGCTACCGCTACGGCGGCGAGGACGATTACGACTATTTCAACAAGGTCCGCGAGACCTGCAGCTACTTCACCTATGACATGATGACCGGCCAGCAGCTGCAGCTGAGCGACCTGTTCGCCGACAACGTCGATCTTGACGCACTGCTGAACCCGATGATCGCCGCGTCGCTGGAATCGTCCGACGAGTTTGAGATGACGCGCCCCTTCCGCGGTCTGCCCGCGGATTACCCGTTCTTCCTGCTGCATGAGAGCTCGCTGGATATCTATTTCCCCAACGGCAACCCCTACTGCTCCGGCGCCGCCTACGTGTCGCTGGACATCGAGGATCTGGAGCCGTATCTGGCCCAGCCCATCAGCACCAGCGAGCCCTTCATGAGCCGCGACAGCGGCACGACCTTCGCGGATTATTACCGCTTCGACAACAAGCTGAAAATGGATCTGAAGAACGACGAGCTGTGCAGCGCCTTCGGCGACGACAGCTTCAGCTTCACGCCCTATCTGCTGCGCGAGACGGCCGGACGGCCGGGCGTGGGGCGGATCAACGAGCAAGTGCAGGCGCTCTACGATGAGATCGCCGCTGCTCCCCTGCCGGAGTCCTTTGAGGAGATCATGTCCCACGATGACGCCTGGGGCTACGCCAGCGCCGACATCAGCTCTGATAAGGGCTTCGCCGTGTTCAGCTTCTACGCCAGCTGCGGCTACAACGATACCAGTGACAATTACATCAACCGCAGCGTCTCGATCCACCGCGTGTTCAGCGCCGTCACCGGCGAGCTCTACTCTCTGGCCGACGTGGTCACCGATCCCGACGCAATCCGACAGCATCTCAAGTCCTGCGGCTACGACATCGATCCGGCGCAGTTCTACAACTTCGCCACCTACTCCCCCGACAATCTGTCCATGTACCCCGACGATGAGTACAACATCGACGTGCCGGGGACTATGTACCTTGATCCCGACTTCATGAAACAATAAAAGCAAACCCTCAAAGGAGAAACGAATCATGAAAAAACTGTCTGTTTTGCCGGCCGCGCTGGCGGCTGCGATGCTTCTGACGGCCTGCGCCAATCCTTTCGCCCCCAAGGCCGAGGAGCCGCCTGCGCCCACAGTAGTCGAAAAGCCCGCCTTCACCGATGAGACGTACCCCCGCGTGGACGGATCCACCGCCACGATCCCCCTGTCCGAGGGTCTCGTGCGTGAGCTGATGGGCAAGGACGCCACCGCCGCCCATGAGTTCGTCCATCACACCACCACGCCCTCCGCCTATCAGAACCTGTTCGACGGCAACTGCGACATGATCCTCGTCACCCCGCCGTCCTCCGAGGAGGAGCAGCAGATGAAGGATTCCGGCAAGGAGTACGAGGTGGAGATGGTCGTCAAGGACGCCTTCGTCTTCCTGGTCAACAGCGAGAACACCGTGGAGGATATCTCGGTGGAGCAGCTGCAGAAGATCTACAAGGGCGAGATCACCAACTGGAAGGAGCTGGGCGGCGAGGACGCCGAGATCGTCGCCTTCCAGCGCCCGGACAACATGGGCAGTCAGACGCTGATGTACAAGCTGCTGGTGCCCCAGGACGAGATCGCCGACGCGCCCACGGAGCTGCGCCCCGCAGGCATGGGCGACCTGGTGGACGCGGTGTCCAGCTATGACAGCGGCGTCAACTCCATCGGCTACTCGGTCTACTATTACGCCAACGGCATGTACACCTCCCCCCAGTCGAAGCTGATCTCCGTGGACGGCGTCTACCCCACCCCCGAGACCATCGCCGACGGTTCCTATCCGCTGGTGGACGGCTACTACGCCGTGTTTGAGAAGTCCCAGCCGGAGGATTCCGCCGTGCGCCAGCTCCTCGCCTGGCTGACGAGCGACGAGGGCCAGAAGATGGCCGCCGACGAGGGCTACGTCCCCCTGCATGAGCTGACGAAATAAACCCCGAAAGCGCACGGCCCCGATCACCGGATCGGGGCCGTTTTTTGCACCTCTGCCCGCAGTGAAGCATAGGATAGTCCAGACTGCGGGAAAGGTGGGTCTGTATGAGGAGACTTTCGGACCTCGCGCCGGGCGGGCGCGGGACGGTGCGCGCGGTGCGGACCGATGACGAGATGGGACGGCGGCTGCGGGAGCTGGGGCTGATCCGCGGCGCAGCGGTGGAGTGTCTGACGCGAGCGCCCTGGGGCGACCCGGCGGCTTACCGCATCTGCGGGGCCGTGATCGCGCTGCGGCACGAGGACGCGGGGCGGGTGGAGCTATGGCGCTGACCGTCGCGCTGGCCGGGAACCCCAACGTGGGCAAAAGCACGCTGTTCAACGCGCTGACCGGCATGGACCAGCACACGGGCAACTGGCCCGGCAAGACCGTCGGCGCGGCCTGCGGCCGGTGCAGCCTCGGCCCGGAGCCCGTGGAGCTGATCGATCTGCCGGGGACCTATTCTCTCTCGGCGCGCTCCGCGGAGGAGGAGGCGGCCCGGGACGCCGTGCTCTTCGGCCGTCAGGACGTCACGGTGACGGTCTGCGACGCCTCCTGTCTGCAGCGCAGCCTCGCGCTGGCCCTGCGCGTCAGCGAGGCGACGAGGCGGTCCGCCGTGTGCCTCAACCTCATGGACGAGGCCGGTCGCCGGGGCGTGCGCATTGACGTAAACGGCCTGCATCTCGCCCTCGGTCTGCCGCTGTGCGCTGTGACGGCGCGGAAGAAACGCGGAGCGCTGCCGCTGCTGGCCATGGTGTCAAAGGAGATCCCGGAGCGACGGGAGCCGATCGTGATGTACTCACCTGAGATCGAGGCGGCGGTGGAGCAGCTGGCGCCTGCGCTGGAGCCTCTTGAGGAAATGGTGGAGACGCGGTGGCTGGCACTACGGCTGCTGGAGCGGGACGACGCTGCACTGGACAGCGTGAGATCGCACACCGGCGTCGATCCCCTGGCGCTGCCCGCGGTGCGTCAGGCGCTGGAAGCCTTGACGATCGCGCCGAAGGACGCCCGGGAGCAGATCGCGGAGGCCGTGCACCGCCGCGCGGAGGCGCTGTGCGACCGATACGTCGTCTGCAGGCGCGACCGGGGCGACGAGCGTGACCGACGGTTGGACCGCATCCTGACGGGCAAGGCGTCATTGCCGCTGATGCTGGCGCTGCTGGGGGTCGTTCTGTGGCTGACCATCGTCGGGGCCAACAGGCCGTCGGAGTGGCTGGCAAGCTTCCTGTTCGGGTTTCAGGACGTGCTGACAGCGATCTTCTCATCGCTCCACGCGCCCGCGTGGCTCCACGGGGTGCTGGTGCTGGGGCTCTACCGGGTGCTGGCGTGGGTGGTATCTGTGATGCTGCCGCCCATGGCGATCTTCTTCCCGCTGTTCACGCTGCTGGAGGACGCAGGGCTGCTGCCGCGGATCGCTTTCGTCCTTGACAAGCCGCTGTGCCGCTGCAAAGCCTGCGGCAAGCAGGCGCTGACCATGTGCATGGGCTTCGGCTGCAACGCCGTGGGCGTGGTGGGCTGCCGGATCATCGACTCGCCACGGGAGCGGCTGCTGGCTGTGCTGACCAACAGTCTCGTCCCCTGCAACGGGCGGTTCCCGACGCTGATCGCACTGCTGTCCATGTTCTTCGTCTCCGGCGGGTCGCCGGGCGCGGCGGCGCTGCTGACGGCGCTGCTGGCGCTGAGCGTCGCGGCGACCATGATGATGACGCGGCTGCTGTCGGCGACGGTGCTGAAGGGCGTGCCGTCCTCCTTCACGCTGGAGCTGCCGCCCTACCGCATGCCGCAGGTGGGACGGGTGATCGTCAGGTCGGTCTTCGACCGCACCTTGTTCATTCTCGGGCGGGCGGCGGCGGTGGCCGCGCCGGCCGGTGCGCTGCTGTGGATACTGGCGAACGTGCAGATCAATGGCGCGTCGGTGCTGACGCTCTGCGCCGGGGCACTGGACCCCGCGGGGCGGCTGATCGGTCTGGACGGCGTTCTGCTGCTGGCCTTCATCCTCGGCTTCCCGGCCAACGAGATCGTTCTGCCCATCGCCGTCATGGCGTATCTGGCGAATGGGACGCTCGGGGATCCGGGCAGTCTGGAGGAGATGCGGGCGCTGTTTCTGGCAAACGGCTGGACGCCCGTGACGGCGCTGTGCGTCATGACGTTTTCCATGTTCCACTGGCCCTGCTCCACCACGCTCCTGACGATCCGCAAGGAGACCGGGAGCCTCAAATGGACGCTGCTGGCGGCGCTGCTGCCCACGGCGCTGGGCGCCTGCCTGTGCTTCCTCATCAACCGTCTGGCGCTTGCAATTTGACGTCCGTTTTGGTATAATATAGGAAAATTCTGACAAAAGGGATATCGAATGAAGCTGTTTTTGAAGGTCCTCTGCATCATTCTGCTACTGGCATGCGTGTTCCTCAGCGCGGTGACGGCGCTGGAATACCGCCCTGAGGCGACAGAGGCGCTGACTGTGAACGGCGCGGCGGACGGCGCGCTCCGCGAGGGCGACAGCCTGCGGGTACTGAGCTGGAACATCGGCTACGGTGCGCTGGGCAACAATGCGGATTTCTTTATGGACGGCGGCAAGATGGTGGACACGGCGGACGAGGGCCGCGTGTGGCAGAACATCGAGTCCATCGCGGGCTTCGCCGCGTCCGTGGAGCCTGACGTCCTGCTGCTGCAGGAGGCTGACCGCGACAGCACCCGGTCCCATCACATCGATGAGACGGCGGCGCTGGCCGAGGCGTTCCCCGGCACGGCGCGGACGTTCGCGAATAACTTCAAGGTCGCTTTCGTCCCCTATCCCCTGCCGCCCATCGGCAAGGTAGACAGCGGCCTGCTGATGGACGCGTCTGTCCCCACCTGCCGCTCACTGGATCAGCCCTATATCGGCACTCACCGGGGCCCCGACCACGACTTCGCGTCCGATGGCTTCCAATACTACGCCATCGACGGCTTCATCGTCTCCGACAACGTGACCGTCACCCGCCTCGAGACCCTCGACCAGGCCTTCGTCGCCACCGACCACAACCCGGTAATGCTGGAGGCGGTGCTGAACTGAACTGCGAATGACACAAAAAGTCCGGTGCGGATGCACCGGACTTTTTTAGGTTATTCCTGTTTTTCTCCGCTGCAGTAGGCGCGGTACCAGCAGTCGTAAGGGTCACTGCATTGAGGGCCGGGGATGCAGAGGGGTTCTTCGGGCTGCTTCTGCATGCGGTTGAGGTCCCAGATGTGGTCGTTGACCCACTTGGTGAGGGGCTTTACCTGCTCCGTGACCTCCACAGGGAGGAAGGGATCGTCCTCGTCGGGACCGTGGAGAACGATGAAGATGCGGCCGATCTCCAGCTTGCTGCGCTTCATGATGTAATACTGGAAGGCGGCGTCGCGGACGTGCTGCTCCTTGAGCTCCGGGGTGTTTTTGACTTCGTAGAAATCATAACCGGTCTCGGTCCTGCGGAGGATGTCAACGGCGCAGTAGTTGTTGTAATAGATGAACGCCGCCTCGCAGATGACGGGCGTGCCCAGCTCCAGATGCTCCTGCGTGCGGGCGGCCATGGCCTTCTTGTCCGGGATGCGGGTGCCCTTGCGGTAGACGGTCATCTCCTCATAGGGGCCGAACATGGCCATGGCGCGGTCGCCGAAATCGTTGCCGGCGTCCAGCTTTTCCTGCGTCTCGGGCGGGATGATCCGGAGCTTCGGCTTGTGCTTGTCGAGCCACAGCATCCGCGGGCATTGCATGCCGCGCATGAAGTCGGTCTTCGTGACACCCATTATTCTCCGAGCCTCTCGACCCACTGCGCCTCCTTGAAGCCCACGAGGACGAAGTCCTCCGCGATGAGCATGGGACGCTTGACAAGCATGCCGTCGCCGGCCAACAGGGCGTATTGCTCGTCGGCGGTCATGGCGGGCAGTTTGTTTTTCAGATCCAGGGACTTGTACTGCAGGCCGCTGGTGTTGAACAGCTTTTTCAGCTCGAGGCCGCTCTTTTCATGCCAGGCGCGAAGCTCGTCTTCATTGGGGTTCTGCTCCTTGATGTCACGCAGGTCGTAGGGGATGCCCTTCGCGTCCAGCCACTTGCGGGCCTTCTGGCAGGTGGAGCATTTGGGATAGCAGAGAAAAATCATTTCATACCCTCCGTTTGTTCCGCGTCCTCCTCCAGCGTCTCCAGCAGGAAGCTGACAGGGCGGAAGCCGTCGTTGCAGGAGAGCATGGCGGAGCGCTTGTTTTTCATCCAGCCGTCGTAGAAATCCTCGCCGCCGTGGGACAGCGCCAGCACGAAGGGCGACAGCGTGTCCCAGGCGCTGGGGCAGAAGCCCTCCGGGCGCTGCCAGCCGTTGGCGATGAAGGTCTTCCCCACCTCCATGTCGCAGGCGTGTTGGATGGGGTTCTCGTACTGCTCGATCAGATCGTCGTAGCGCGCCATGCGCTTGACGGTGATGCGGACCTTTTTCATATCATTTGACCTCGATGGACTGCGCCGTGCGGAGCTGGCCCTCCTCGTCGGCGTCATAGATGGATACGCGATCGCCGACGCTGACGATGACGGCCGTCTGGTCGGCAGAGGCGGAGATGACGTACCAGCAATCGCCGCCCTCCAGCTTGAAATAGTAATAGGAATTGCCGTCCAGCACCGCCGTGCGGACGTCCTGCACGCGGCCCGTGATCTCGTTGTCCGGGCGGGCCGGAGTCGTGGTGATACCGTTCTGGGTCAGCAGCCGCTCGTACTCGCGTTCACACTCCATGACCGTCTGGCCCGTGGCGACGATGTTGTACTGGCGGACGTTGACCATGGCATACATCTTGACGAGGCCGGCGTTGTCCTTGAGGGCCATGAAATACGTGGGCTCCGAGGACACGTTCAGCAGCAGCGGGAACGTGGAGATATAGTTGAGGTGCTGCACCACGCCCTCGGCGGAGTTCATGGCCGAGAACTCCTCGGCGCCGGCGCAGGAGTAATAGTGGGCGTCCTTGGTGCGCTGGTTGACGAGGATGAAGCCGATGTTGCTCTCGTCGCCGCCCACGGAGGTGATGCCGGTGTAGACGTAGATATCGTCGTTGAGGGCGATATAGTTGTAGCCGTCGGTGGTGACGGTAACGCCGCGCTGGCCGAACATGGAGTTCCAGAAGCCGTTCTGGTACATGCCGTGGTAGTCGTACTGCTCGATCAGCAGGTCGGCGGAATACAGGCGGTCCACCCAGGTGGGCACCTGCTCGTAATACTGCGTCTCGCCCGTGACGGCGTTGACCAGCACCGCGCCGTTGACGTCCGTGCCGCCGAAGAGACCGATGGTCTTCTCCAGCTTCGGGCAGATCCAGTAGGGCACGCCGTCGTCGTCGATTTCAAAATTGACGTGATCGAACATATAGGTGGGGTACTTGAAGCGGATATAGCGGTAGATGTTGCGGAAGAACAGCTCGTTGTCGGAATACTTCATGCCCTCCTGCAGCCGCACGACCTCCACGTTCTGGGTGACCATATCGATGACGATATAGGCGGGCAGGCCGCGGGAGCGGTTGTTGAGCCACTTGAAAAAGTCGCCGTACTCCAGCGGGGCCACGCGGACCGGGACGTCCTTGTAGTTGATCTGGGAATAGGTGTCCGAGACCTCGAACTGGGAGACCATGTCGCTGAGCTCGCCCAGCTTGCGGTCGCCCAGGCGGGCGGCGGAGGCGGCGTCCAGCATGGGGATGCGGTTGAAGGAGATCTCCTTGACGTCCTGGGCGAAGTCGCCGGTCTGGGGCTCCAGCAGCTTCGTATAGGACCCGGCGCGGAAGATGACGGAGGAGGCGATGCTGCCGAGGATCAGCAGCACCACCAGCGCCACGCACAGCAAAAACGGGATCAGGCAGGTGTCGCGCACGGAGCGGAAGAACTCGCCCTGCTGCATGATCTTGTACACGCCCGAGGTGACGAAGGCCGAGACACAGTACACGGCGCTCATCAGGAAGAAGAAGGCGTAGAAGCTCTTGTCGTGCAGGTTGATGGCGGGCAGCGTCAGATAAAAATAAACGAGACCGAACAGCAGCGTGACGATGAGGTTGATCAGCACGCGCTTGAGGCCGAAGCTCTTTTTCGGCTTTTCCAAACAGAGTCACTCCTTTTCTGTTTTCACTGCCATCATTTTACCATACTAATATCACTCCGTCAATTTGCACTTGTCTTGCGGGCCGTAACGTGCTATTCTTTAGGATAGAACAACAAATTACAGGAGGTTCGACAATATGGTAAAGCCCCTTTCCGATCACGCAAAGCAGTATCTGGCCGATCACGAGCAGTTCATCAAGGATCTTCTCTTTGAGATGTGCGGCATCCCCGCCCCCTCCAATCACGAGGAGCTGAGAGCCGAGTTCATCAAGAAGTGGCTGGAAGACAAGGGCGCCGAGGGCGTCTACATCGATCCGGCGCTGAACGTCGTGTTCCCCTATCAGTGCGAGGGCAAGAATGACCTGCTGGTCATCATGGCCCACACCGACACCGTTTTCCCCGATATGACCCCGTTCACGGTCAAGGTCGACGGCAATGTGGCCGCCTGCCCCGGCATCGGCGACGACACCACCAACGTGGCGATCCTGCTGACGCTGATCAAGTACGTGCTGGAGAACAAGCTCACCGCTCCCAAGGGCGTCCTGTTCGTCCTGAACGCCGGCGAAGAGGGTCTGGGCAATCTGAAGGGCTCCCGTCAGATCGTCAAGGACTTCGGCGACCGCATCGGCGAGTTCGTCTCTCTGGACGGCTCCTACACCGGCATCTGCAACGAGGCCGTCGGCTCCATGCGCTATAAGGTCGAGCTGACCACCGAGGGCGGCCACTCCTACGGCGCCTTCGGCAACCGCAACGCCATCCAGCGTCTGGCCGCCGTCATCGAGAAGCTGTACAAGATCGAGGTTCCCCACGACGGCAACAGCAAGACCACCTACAACGTCGGCATGATCAGCGGCGGCACGTCCGTCAACACCATCGCCCAGCAGGTCGAGATGCTGTACGAGTACCGCAGCGACTCCCGCAAGTGCCTGCAGCAGATGGGCGAGTGGTTCAACGAGATCATCGACGAGGCGCGCAAGGACTGCATCGCCATCAACGTCACCGTTCTGGGCGAGCGTCCCTGCACCGGCGACGTGGACAAGGCCCGTCAGGACGCGCTGCTCCAGCGCGCCAAGGACGCCATCGCCACCGCTTATGACGGCGAGGTCCGCACCTATCCCGGCTCCACCGACTGCAACATCCCCCTGTCTCTGGGCATCCCGGCCGTCTGCTTCGGCGGTTACATCGGCAAGGGCGCGCACACTCGCGAGGAGCACATCTTCCTCGACTCCCTGCCCGTGGGCACCGAGATCGTGGCCGCGTTCCTGCTGGACTATTTCGCATAAGATCAGTTTTTGCACGAAAGGGCGCATCCATTCGGATGCGCCCTTTTTCTGTTATGCTTTTTTATGTCCCTTTTGCCGTCATCACGGCGACGGCGCAGGGGATCCTTCCCTCAGCCAGCGTGATGGTCACGTCACTGTAGCCGTTTTGAAGAAAGAAGGCACGGTAGCTGTCCGGGGTGAACTGACGCTTGAAGTCTGCGCCCGCCTTTCCCACGGCCGAGACGAAGGTCCCGGCTTCGCTTTTCTCCGTGCGGTTCATGTAGGTGGGGATGATCAGCAGGCCGCCTCTGCGGCAGACGCGGTCCAGCTCCCTCAAAGCTGCGATCGGCTGATCCAGCAGGTGGATGACGTTGGCGGCCACTACGGCGTCAAAGCTCCCGGTCCCGTAGGGCAGCGAGGTGATATCTGCCTGCGCGTAATCGACGTTGCTGAAGCGCGCGCAGTTTTTGCGGGCGCGAGTCAGCATTTTGGATGAGAAATCGGTGGCGGTCAGATGGCGGCAGCGAGGCGCGAGGACCTCGGTGAGCAGGCCCGTGCCGCAGGCGCACTCCAGCACGCTGTCATCCTCCGTGACCAGCTGCCCGACGATCTCGCGAAGCGCGCGGTGGGTCCTGCGGTTGATGACGTTGACAAAGATATCGTAAACGAACGCGACGTTGTCCCAGAACACGCTTTCACCCCCTGAGGATCAACGGGAACAGCCAGGCCATCAGTGCCGACGCGGGCAACGCCAGCAGGATATGGCTGAGGTGGGTCCTGCGATTGTGGCCGAACAGGTGTGGGCCAATGAACGGGGCCGTCTCAGGATAATAACACTGGAAGAAATGTGACCGGCACAGCAGGAAATAATCGATAAACAGGACGTCGAACGCCTTCAGCAGCAGGATCATAACAAGGAACCGCGTCGTCAGCTGCAGGAAGGTGAAGCCCTCCCGCACGCCGCCCCAAATCACGGCGCCGCCCATGGTGCACTCGGCCAGCCCCACCAGCAGCCAGCCCAAGCCGTACGCCCCCGGGAACCGCTCATGTCTCGGCTGCACGGCGTCCGCAACGGTCTTCGGCACGAAGGTGAAAAACCTCTTGTCACGGATCAGCGCAATGCCTGACCAACGCATCAGAAACAGTCCGGCCATCAGCAGGACGGACAGCAGGATCGTCGTTTTCATAAGGCCTCCTTGTAGTTAGCGATATCTAACCCATTTGCATTTTAACATAGCGTCTGTTCGTTTGCAAGTGGTCCGGCGCATAAAAACGAGGGATTTGCGCATACTTTGGCCATCAATCCTCCGGAGGCGCTTCATGCTGGTCCCTTTTATCCGCACGCTGATCCTTTACATCCTCATCATCGCCGTGCTGCGGCTCATGGGCAAGCGGCAGGTGGGCGAGCTGCAGCCCACGGAGCTCGTGGTGACGGTGCTGGTGTCGGCGGTGGCGTCGGTGCCGCTGCAGGACGTGGACATCCCGTTGTCCCACGGCGTGGTGCCGATCCTGACGCTGATGGCGTCGGAGATGCTGGTGTCCCACTTCTGTCAGCATCATATCGGCTTCCGCCGGCTGCTGACGGGCAACCCGGTGATGGTGATCCGGGACGGACAGCTGCTGCAGCAGTCCATCGAAAAGCTGCGGCTGAACACCGACGACCTGCTGGCCGGGCTGCGGCTCGGCGGGTATTTCGATATCAGAGACATCCGGCGGGCCGTGGTGGAGACGAACGGACAGCTGAGCGTCATGCTGAAAAGCGACAGTCAGCCGCCTGCGGCCAAAGACCTGGGCGTGGCGGTGACGCCCGCGGGGCCGTTTTACACGCTGATCTCCGACGGGCGCGTCATCTCAGACAATTTGTCCAGCGTGGGCCGGGATCGGGCGTGGCTGGAGCGCGAGATCGAAGCGCGGGGGTGCCGGACGGCCCGGGACGTATTTTTCCTGTGCGCCGACGAAAACGGCAACGTGATCTTTACGGCGAAGGAGGGAGTGCGATGAGGCTGCGGGTAATCGTCGCCTGCCTGCTCCTACTGGCGATCCCGGCGGCGGGCCTGTGGGGCCGGGCCGCCGTCTGCGCCCGGTGCGGCGCGGTACTCGATCATATCGACGCCGCCATCAAGCGAGGCGAGACATTCCTGCCCGAAGAGGTAGACGCGGCCATCGCGCTGTGGCGGGAGAGCGAGACGCTGCTGACGAGCTTCGTCACCCATGAGGAGGTGGACGAGGCGCTGACGTCTCTTCTCAGCGCCAGGGCGCTGGGGCTGAGCGGCGGGACGGAAGAATACTGCGCGGCGCTGCAGGAGGCGCGCCAGCGGGTCCTGATCGTCCGTGACTTCGACCGCCCCACCCTGCGCAGCATTTTCTGAACGCATCCAAAAAAGCGGCGCCCTGTCCGGCGGGCGCCGCTTTCCTCCGGCCTGTGTGAGCGGCAGACCGGAGGGTTGGCAACGGCCGTGAGGCCGTACCAGGCGGAGAAAAACATCGTTGATGGCAGTTTAAAGCGCGAAACTTAATTGAACCTTAAAAAAGACAGCCGATGGGCTGTCCTTTTTCGATTTTCGGCGGGAAACGCGGAGTGTCAGCTGTTTTTCAGCAGCTTGTTCAGCTCCTCCATGAACGTGTTGATGTCCTTGAACTGGCGGTAGACCGAGGCGAAGCGGACGTAGGCCACCTCGTCGATCTCCTTGAGCTGGTCCATGGTCAGCTCGCCGATGTAGTCGCTCTTGACCTCTCGGCTGAGGGAGTTGGAAATGGTCTGCTCGATGTCGGTGACGGCCTTCTCCAGCCGGTCCAGCGGCACCTGCCGCTTCTCGCATGCCTTGACCATGCCGCTGAGGACCTTGTTGCGGTCGAAGGTCTCGCGGGAGCCGTTCTTCTTGATAACGATGATCGGCAGGCTCTCCACGGTCTCATAGGTGGTGAAGCGGCCCCCGCAGGACAGGCACTCGCGCCTGCGGCGGATGCTCCCCTCCTCGGTGGGACGGGAATCGACGACCTTGCTTTCGGTGTAGGCGCAGAACGGGCATTTCATGGCAGGACCCCCCAAACTGTTGGTTTGGTCTATTATACCATTCCCCCGCCCTTCATTTCAACATAATCCTGCAGCACATCGCGAAAAGTCACGGGCGTCACGCAGCCGTCCGCCATCTGCTCGAGCAGCGCACGCAGCTCGCGTTCGTCCGACGTGACGTCGGGGACGAGGTCGAAGTCGATCACGTCCCCCCTGCGGCAAAGGATCGCCGCGCCGCCTTCCGGTGTGACAGCGTAGCTCAGCTCCAGTCTTTGACCCGACAGATCCCGGGCCGAAACGGTCCTGATGATCGACAGCTCCTTCATTCCGGTCGCCTCCTTGGGATGATGCAGCTTTATTGTACCCGCCGCGGAGGGCGCCTGTCCACCGGAACATTTCGCCTTTTCCCGACAGTTTTCGTTATTTTCTGGAAAACAGTAGACAAGCGCGCGCGTATGCGTTAAAATAGGGTTTCGGATCATACCACTTCCCATTTCGACCGATCTGTAATATAATATAGAGGAACCAAATCTTCATACGGCTGGTGAGACAATGAATTACAATGAGTTCAACGAGATCATCAATTCTGGCAAGCTGATACATATCTGCGGCATCAACGGCGTCTCCATGCGCGCGCTGGCGAAAAAGCTGCGCGACATGGGCGCCAATATCCAGGGCTCCGACCGCGACCCCTCCCCCTATCTGGACGAGTTCAACAAGCTGGGCATCCGCTTCACCCAGGGCCACGACGTGGACAACACCAAGGGCGCGTCCCTGGTGATCCGCACGGCCGCCGTGCTGGACAACAACCCCGACATCGTCGGCGCCAGAAAGCGCGGCACGCCCGTCATCGAGCGCGCCGAGGCATGGGGCATGCTGATGAGCCGCTACGGCTGCTCTGTGTGCGTGGCGGGCACCCACGGCAAGACGTCCACCACGTCCATGATCGCCACCTTCACCCAGAGCGCCGGATGCGACCCGACGGTCATGGTGGGCGGCAACCTGAGCAACATCGGCGGCAGCCTGCGCATCGGCGGCAGTGACCTGTTCGTGGCCGAGGCCTGCGAGTACAAGAACTCCTTCCTCAGCTTCACGCCCACCATCGCCATCATCCTCAACATCGACCGTGACCATCTGGACTTCTTCAGCGATACCGACGACATCATCGCCTCCTTCACGAAGTTCGCCTATCTGGTGCCCGAGCAGGAGGGCGTCGTGATCGCATGTCTCGACGATGCCAACACGGTCAAGGCCGTCAAGGACATCAACCGCCGGGTGATCACCTTCGGTCTCAGCAAGGAGGCCGACTTCTATCTGGACGATCTGACGAACCACGAGGGGTATTACAGCTTCGACATCTACCACAAGGGCGAGCTGTTCACTCACCTCGACATGAATGTGCCGGGCATCCACAACGCCCGCAACTCCCTGGCCGCCGCCGCGACGGCGTGGCTGCTGGGCGTGCCCGCCGATGACTTCAAGGCCGGCATCGAGCAGTACCACGGCGTGGGCCGCCGCTTCGAGTACCGCGGCAGCTACAACGGCGCGCGCATCTACGACGATTACGCCCACCATCCCAGCGAGATCGAGGCGACGCTGAAGGCCGCCGCCGACATGAAGCCCAAGCGCACCATCTGCGTCTTCCAGCCTCACACCTACTCCCGCACGGTGTCGCTGCTCAACGAGTTCGCCGACGCGCTGAGCCACTGCGACGTCTGCGTGCTCACCGAGATCTTCGCCGCCCGCGAGACGAACTTCTCCGGCATCACGTCTCAGAAGCTGTCCAGCATGATCAAGGATTCCATCTGCGTGCCGTCCCTGGACGCCGCGGCGGATTTCCTGATCGCCAACGCCCAGCCCGGCGACCTGATCTTCACCATGGGCGCGGGCGACATCAACAAGGTCTACGACCTGATGAAAACGAAATTAAGGCATGAATAGAGCAAAAGCCGCCGGTCGAAGGGCAGTGTCTGCAAGACAGTAAACCCATATCGGTCGCTGCCGCCGGCGGATCGAAAAAAACTCCTTACCTCAATGAAAGGCAAGGAGTTTTCTAATACGCACATCACTCGGACCGCAGCGTGCGGCAGATCTGCCGCCGAAGGAGGAGGAACCATGTTTAAAGTAGATTATAAGGGCCTGAGGCTTTCCTTTAACGAGTTTCACGATGTTTCAGACAAGGAAATGCCGGAATACGGAGAGTACTGCCTGCTCGAACTGAAAACGGGCGCTTATACCGCAGGCGGCTGGCTTCCGTCCGGGAACAAGTATATAGTGGAAGGAAAATTCCTCCGCGGGACCGCGGACACGGTCGATTGGGAAGAGGTGGCAAGATGGCACTCTCTCGATCGCTACGACCTTACGGAGAGTCTTGAAACAGAAGGCGTCAACTGGATCAACATCGGCCGTGAAGAGGAAGAGGGCGAGCGCAACGTTCAGTTTGAGGGGTTTCAGTCGATTGACGACAAAAAGAACCCGAAAGAGGAACAGTTCTGCCTTTTGATCATGAAGGACGGACGTCTGGCGGCAGGCAGGTGGAACAAGTGGAAGCGTGAAGCCGGAGGAGCCTTTATTTACTCATCGGCGTTGGCGAGCCACAGCTCGGACAAGGTGTGGGCGTGGACGCCGCTCAGCACGGATGAGATCTTTGCGATGGAAATCGAGCGGGAGAATGAGAAAAAGCGCGAAAAGAAACTGAACAGGCATCCTTCCACAGATCCGGAGCTGTTCAAATACGGAACGGATATCGACGTGTATTACAAAAAAGCGCTGGAGAAACTGCGCGAGGAGTTCAGCTGGGCAACGCTTCCGATGATGAAGAAGGAGACGCCTGTATGGCAGATCGCACCCTTGCACGGAAAGTATGTTTTCGGTCAGATCAGCAGGAATTATTTCGATGATACGGATATCGTGACCCCCTGGACGGAAGGCTCCACCGCGGACGAGTTCATCGATTTCCTGTGCAGCTATACGCGCGATAAGGTTGCGCACTCCAGCCCCGAAGCGAAGTTCAAGCTCGGCACGGACATCAATGTGTATCTGGAAAAGGCCTTTGAGAATGTCAAAAAGGATTACCGGTGGCTGGACAAAAAGATGCTCAAAAAGTCTTGGCAGTATGATATACAAAGGGTCGACGGAGACCTTGAGTTCGTCAGAAGATACTGGAACGAAAGCGAGTTTTCGGTGTACGACGTCGAAAGCGCAGAACGTTTTATCGAGAGTGTCGAGTACGACTATCAGAGCGCGGCGCTTCAGGCCAACAGAGTCGTGGCAAGCTATGCCCCCACCTTCGGTCATATCAGTCTGCACGGCTGGAATCTTGAGAGCTATGTTTTCTACAAGATGATTTCAGGCGACTACAAAGTGAGCGTAACGGCCGGAGACCGCACGACAGGCGGCAGCAGGGATTTTTTCATCACACCGTACTGCTTTGAGGCAGAGTCCTACGAGGAGTTTCTTGACCGCTATCTGGAAATCGTTCCGGACTACTCGTTCGGGCTCGGCAAGAAGGAGCTTTTGCCGGACAAGGAGCTAAGAGAGTTCCTCGGCTATTAAAACAGCAAGGCTTCACCCGATTGATCCGGATCGTTGCATCCTGAATGCAAAAAGCGGGCTTTGTCTGCGATATGAAAGGCGTGGCCAAAGCCGCGCCTTTCATTCTTAACCTCTCGGATATATGAACGATCTTATGCCGCCCCGCGAAAGCGGGGCGTTTTCCTGTCTAAAATGCGTTGACGGACTGCAGGAACCCGTACAGGCATAAAAGGAAAAACGACAGGAAGCCCAGGTTATAGCAGAGAGAATCCGGGTCCGCCTCCGACGTGGGCGGCACTGGCTCCCGCGGACAGCGAAGGGACCGCACGATGGCGACGGCTCCGACGAAGATCAGCAGCAGCACGGCCGCCCCGGCCGCCATTGCGCCGCCGTCGCTCTCCAGCAGCTTCGGCATGACCATGGAGCCGACGAAGTTCAGCGCGCCGTGGAGGATGAAGGTGTACTTGATCGTCCCCGTGCGCACGGCGATATGGCCCAGAAGCAGGCCCGCCAGAATGGCGTAAAACATCTGCTGGAAGTTCATGTGCATCAGGCCGAAGGCCACGGACGTGAACAGAACGGCGTTCTTTTCGCCCAAGGCCAGGGTCTTTTTGAGCAGGATGCCGCGGAAGGCGACCTCCTCCGCCAGGGGCGAGACCACGCAGACGATGAGGAAGGTCAGAATCGGCCCTGACGCGCCCACCAGGTCGCCCACCAGGTCCTCGGTCTGACCCATAAAACGACTGACGGGTGCGCCCAGCAGGCTGCCCACATAGGCCAGGCCCAGGCAGAACAGCAGCCACTTGAACATCTGAGAAAGGCCCGGGCGCTCAGACTCGTCCACCGTGGTATCGGGCAGGCGGCGCGTCACAATATACATGGCCGGGATGCCAAAGCACCACATCCGCACGGCGATGATCAGCATGACCACCCAGACCTCGTCCAGCATCTGGAGGCGCCGGGCGAGCAGCTGCAGCCCCAGGCCGCCCAGCTCGTTGGCCGCGGCCAGGGTGAACAATCCCCAGCCCAGGCGGCGGCCCGGACGCTTGTCCGTCACCGGCTACGCCTCGCGGCAGAAGGTGATCAGCAGCGACACCCACCAGTAGCTCCAGTAGGTCACCGTGACGACCTCCCATCCTTCCTTTGCCATGTCGTTCATCACTTTTTCGGCGTTGCGCTCGGACGTTTTGACCACTTTATACTCTTTCATCTTTATCCCTCCATCAAATCGTGAAAACGGGGCCGCGCTGCGGCCCCGTTTAAGAATACTGATTTACATCATCTGGCGCTTGCGCGTCAGGTTCATGGTGCCGTCCTGCATGCTGCCCAGGCTCTCCAGCGCCTTGCCGGTGCCGTAGGCCACGCAGAAGACGGCGTCGTCGGCCACGCGGGTGGCGATGCCGGTCTTGGCCTCGATCAGCTTGTCGAAGCCGTAGACGAGGCTGCCGCCGCCGGTCATGACGATGCCGTTGGTGGCCACGTCGCCGACCAGCTCGGGAGCGGTGCGCTCCAGCACGGAGTGGACGACCTCGAGGATCTTGACCGTGACCTCCTCAAAGGCCTCGATCATCTCGGAGGACGTGACGGTGAACGTGCGGGGCAGGCCGGTCATCAGGCAGCGGCCCTTGACCTCCATGCTGGTCTCCTCGGGGCGCGGGTAGACGCAGCCGACGGTCATTTTGATCTCCTCGGCCGTGCGCTCGCCGATCAGCACGTTGTGCTTGCGGCGGACGTACTTGATGATGGCCTCGTCGAAGTTGTCGCCGGCCACCTTGATGGAGGAGGACTCGACGATGCCGCCCAGGGAGATGACGGCGATATCGGTGGTGCCGCCGCCGATATCGACGATCATGTTGCCGTTGGGCTTGGCGATATCGATGCCCGCGCCGATGGCGGCGGCCACGGGCTCTTCGATGAGGAAGACGTGCTTCGCGCCGGCCTGGACGCCGGCGTCGATGACGGCGCGCTCCTCGACTTCGGTGATGACGCTGGGAATGCAGATGACCACGTTGGGCTTCAGCAGACGGAAGCCCAGGACCTTCTTGATGAACTCCTTGATCATCTTCTCGGTCATGTCGTAGTCGGAAATGACGCCCTCGCGCAGGGGGCGGATGGCGACGATGTTGCCGGGCGTCCTGCCCAGCATGCTCTGGGCGTCGGCGCCCACGGCGAGGATCTTGCCGGACATCTTGTCGATGGCGACGACGGAGGGCTCACACAGGGCGATGCCCTTGCCCTTTACGAAAACCTGGATCGTGGCGGTGCCAAGATCGATCCCTATATCTCTAGAAGACATAAACAACCTCCGCAAAAACATAAAGTCACTTCTCCTATTATACTCGAATCGTTTTATGATTTCAACTGTTCCCGATGACTTGTTGAACGTCTTTTCCGCTTTTTGCGAAGGTCAGCACGGTGACCTTTGATGCTCCGGCCATTTTGAGCACCCTTGCGCACTCCCCGGCGGTGGCGCCGGTGGTGAAGATATCGTCTGTCATTAAGACGCGTTTTCCGGCGATTTGTTCCGGACTGCAGGCGAGATCGACGGCGCCGAGGATGTTGGCGCGGCGCTCGGCGGGCTTAAGGCCGTACATGGCCGTCGTCTCCCGGTTCTTGGCAAGCGTCGTCAGATAAGGCTTTCCCAGCTGAGACGCCACGGCCTGCCCCAGCAAAAGGGCGTGGTCGTAGCCGCGTCTGCGGCGGTTGCTTCTGTTCGTGGGGACGGCGGTGACGAGATCGCAGTCGAACAGCTCCGGATGCGCCAGGGCGACGGACGCCATGTGCTGGGCGTAAAAGGCGGCGTAGAGCTTCCGGCCGCGGAACTTGTAGCGGTGGATCGACTCGCGCACGCTGCCCGTGTAGGGGTAACAGGCGAAGCCGCCGTCCATGAACTCGCCCTTGAGGGCGTAGCCCTGCTTCTCCTGTTCGATCCAGCTCCGGCAGCTCTCACAGAGGTCCGTCTCCCCTTCCCGCAGCATGCAGTGGCAGAGGACGCATTTGGGCGGGTACAGAAGCCGCAGCAATCGCTCACGCATGGCCCACCGCTCCCGTGATGCGCAGGCGCAGGGCGCTGAACCGGCGGTTCTTGCGGTTGTTCTCCACCATCTGGCGCACCATCTCGTCCCGGCCCACCACGACCAGGAGCTTCTTGGCGCGGGTCACGGCCGTGTAGAGCATGCTGCGGGTGAGCAGGCGCGAGGGCGCGGCGAACAGCGGCAGGATCACGGCGGGGTACTCGCTGCCCTGGGACTTGTGGACCGTGATGGCGTAGGCGTGCTCCAGCTGGTTGAGCTCGTCGAAGGTATAGTCGGCCTCCCGGTCGTCGTAGCGCACCACGAGGACCCGGGCGGCGGGGTCGATGTATTCGATGATCCCCGTATCGCCGTTGAAGACGCCGGTGCCCACCTCGGCGCTCTCGGCGCGGCGCCACATCATGTCGTAGTTGTTTTTGATCTGCATGACGCGGTCGCCGGTACGGAAGGTGACGCTGCCCAGCTTCACCTCGGCCTTTTCGGGCGAGGGCGGGTTCAGATAGTGCTGCAGCATGACGTTGAGGCTCGTGGTGCCGCAGGCCAGCTGACGGGAGGGGCAGATCACCTGCACGTCCTCCGGCTGGATGCCGAACTTGAGGGGGATGCGCTCGGTGATCAGGGCGCGGACCGAGGAGGCCGTCGATTCCGCCGAACGGGCGGGAGCGAAGAAGAAATCGCCCTCGTTGTCGCGGATGGGCGGCATCTCGCCGCGGTTGATGCTGTGGGAATTGAGGACGATGCGGCTGCCCTGTGCCTGCCGGAAGATCTCGGTGAGACGCGTCTTGGGGATGTCGGGGCAGCCCATGAGCTCGGAGAAGAAGCTGCCCGGCCCCATGGGCGGCAGCTGGTCGGCGTCGCCGATGAGGACGAGGCGGGTGTGAGGCTTCATGGCGTCCAGAAGCGACGCGGCCAGCTGCAGGTCCAGCATGGACGCCTCGTCCACGATGATCACGTCGGCCTTCAGCGGGTTCTGGCGGTCGCGGCGGAAGCCGGTGCTGCCCCGGTCGGGGTCGAACATGGCCTCCAGCAGGCGGTGGAGCGTCTTCGCCTCCCGGCCCGTGATCTCGCCCATGCGCTTGGCGGCGCGGCCCGTGGGCGCGGCCAGCAGGTATTCGAGGCCGTTTGCCTCCAGCAGCTCCAGCAGACACAGCAGCGCCGTCGTCTTGCCGGTGCCGGGGCCGCCGGTGATCAGCGTCAGGCCGCTTTCAAAACAGGTGCGCACGGCCTGCCGCTGGCCCTCGCCGTAGGTGATGTTCTGGCGGCGCTCGGTGCGCTCGATCAGCGCGTCGATGTTGGGGGGCGGCACGACCTTCATGGCGCACAGGCGCTTGACCTCGTCGCAGATGAAGGTCTCACAGCGGTAGAGATAGTCGAGGTAACAGACGTCGTAGTCCTTGACGACGTCCGGGATGATCTTTTTCTTTTCGATGAGGCTCTCGAGGCAGTCGAAGAGGTCCTCCTCGGGCGTCTCGCAGAGCTCGGCGGTGGCCTCCAGCAGCTTGTCCTGAGGGATGAAGGCGTGGCCATTTTCGGCGTTGAAGCTCAGCTCGAACAGAAGCCCGGCCTCCAGCCGCTCAGGGCTGTCCTTGGTGAAGCCCAATGCCAGGGCGCTGCGGTCCACGAGGCGGAAATCGACGTCGTAGCCCTTCTCGCACAGGATGTAGGGGTTGCGTTGCAGCGCCTCCAGCGCAGCGCTGCCGTAGGTCTTGAACAGGCCTGCCGACAGGTACGCGGGCAGGTCGAGGCGGCTGAGGTAGTCCATGATCATGCGCATGGTGTTCTGGCGCAGGAAGCTCTCGCCGATCTCGATGGCCTTGCTGATGGAGATGCCCCGGATGGCCGTCAGGCGCTGGGGGTCGCTGCCCAGTACCTCGAAGGTCTCCGTCCCGAAGGCCGTGACGATGGCCCGGGCCGTCTTGGCCCCGATGCCCTTGATGGTGCCGGAGGACAGATATTCGTAAATGTCCGACACGGTGTCGGGCATTTTGCGGTCGTAGCTGCGCACGGAGAACTGGGGGCCGTGCTTCGGATGGCTGACGAACTCACCGTCGGCCGCGATCCACTCCCCCGCGCCCAGAAAGGGCATGGTGCCCACGACGATCATCTCGTCGCCGTCGCTGAGCAGCGCCCGGGCGACGACGTAGCCGCTCTCGTCGCTTCTGTATATGATCTGATCGATGCGCCCCTCGATGTGGGCCAGCTCTCTGTCCATGATCCATCACCGTCGATTCTTTTCCCGGCGCAGCGCGATGTGCCGGAGCAAAGCGGCCTGCGCGGCGAGATACGACGCCGCGGCCGCGAAAAACAGCAGCATGAGCTTCATTGCGGTCCCTCCCCGCTATCCTATGCGGGCGCGGACCGCCATACACAATTATTTTATCAAAAGATCACTCACACCGCAAGTGGCGGGCATGAGAAAAGCGGCCCGGTTTCCCGGGCCGCCGTGCGGACTGATCGGTTTAGTAGTTCTGCGGGACCAGCTGGAAGTGGGCCTGAGGATGGTTGCAGACGGGACACACCTCGGGGGCCGCGGCGCCGACGTGGATGTGGCCGCAGTTGCGGCACTGCCACACCTGCTCGCCCTCGCGGGCGAAGACGATGCCCTTCTCGATGTTCTCGGCCAGCTTGCGGTAGCGCTCCTCATGCTCCTTCTCGATGGCGGCGACGCCCTCGAACAGCTTGGCGATATCGTCGAAGCCCTCCTCGCGGGCGGTCTTGGCGAAGCCGGCGTACATGGACGTCCACTCCTCGTTCTCACCGGCGGCAGCGTCAAGCAGGTTGACCAGCGTGCCGGGGACCTTGCCGCCGTGCAGCAGCTTGAACCACAGTTTGGCGTGCTCCTTCTCGTTGTCGGCCGTCTCGGTGAAGATGGCGGCGATCTGCTCGAAGCCGTCCTTCTTGGCCTGGCTGGCGTAATAGGTGTACTTGTTTCTGGCCTGGGACTCGCCGGCGAAGGCGGTCATCAGGTTCTGCTCGGTCTTGGTGCCTTTCAGTTCCATGGGTGTTTTCCTCCTAAACTATTTTTTCGAAGTCTGCCGCGCCGTGCTTGCAGATGGGGCAGACAAAATCGTCGGGCAGCGTTTCGCCCTCGTAGACGTAGCCGCAGATGGAGCAGCGCCAGCCGCCGGCGGGCTTCTTCTCGGGTCTGGGCTTGACGTTGGCGTGGTAATAGGCATAGGTCATAGGCGCTTCCTTGCTGAGCTTCCTGCCGTCCGTGACGTCGGCCAGGAACAGCGTATGGCTGCCCAGATCGACGGTGGAGACGACCTTGCAGGAGATGAAGGAGGCCACGTGCTCGGGGACGTAGAAAATGCCGTTCTCCGCGCGCTCGAAGGTGAAGCCGGCGAGCTTGTCCTCCGTCCGGCCGCTATGGAAGCCGAAGCGCTCGAAGATCGCGAAGGGCGCCGATTCCGACAGCATGGAGACGTTGAACGCGCCGGTGCGGGCGATCATGTCGTGGGTATAGTTGTCCTTGTTGACGGCGATGGTCACGCGGTTGGGCGTGGTGGTCACCTGAATGGCCGTGTTGATGATACAGCCGTTGTCCTTCTCCCCTTCCCGGGCCGAGAGGACGAACAGGCCGTAGCTGAGATCGTACATTGCTGCTTTGTCCATGGGCGTCACTTCCTTTCGGATTTGTTGCTCTTATTAACGCACAGATTCAGGCGCTTGTCAAGCGCTATCGCGTTTTGAGGGACGACAGCGCGGCGGCGGTGATGATCAGCGCCGCGCCGAGGATCGCACCGGGATCGGGGTACTCCCCTAGGAAGAGCGCGGCGAAGACGATGCCGTAGACGGTCTCCATGCCCGATACAACGGCGGCGACGCCTGCGCGGACATAGCGCTGGGCGCGGACGAACAGCGAGAACGCGGCCGCCGTGCACACGACGCCGATGACGGCGACGCCGAGGACGTCTGTCCGCGTCCATACGGCGCCGGTCGCCAGCACGAAGGGCGTCAGCACCAGCGCCGCCGTGCCCTGCTGATACATGCAGATCTTCACGGAGCTGTAACGGGCGGAAAGCGAGCGGTTGATCAGCGCCAGCACGGCATAGGACGCTGCGGACGCAACGCCCCACAGCGCTCCTCTGGCGGCCTCCGAGCGGAAGGACAGTTCCGGCACGGTGATGACGACGCCGACAGCCATGACGGCGGCCAGCAGCAGCTGGCGCGGCTGGGGCTTTTCGCGGAAGATGACGGGCTCCAGCAGCACGGTGAACAGCGGGAAGGACGAGAACGTCACGGTGCCCACGGCCACGGAGGCCGCCTTGATGGACAGGAAGAAGGCCGTCCAGTGGAAGGCCAGCACGGCCCCGCCGCAGAGGGCCAGGACATAATCGCGGCGGGAATCGAGCTTCAGCGGCTCCCGGAGCAGCTTCAGAAGCAGCAGCAGAAGCAGAGACGAGCACAGCGAACGACCCCAGGCGATATCGTGGGCCGGGACGCCGACGAAGCGCCCGATGACGCCGGACAGCCCGAAAAGCAGCACGGCGACATGGAGCGACGCCAGCGCGAGGCGATTTTCCTTCTGTTTCATAAGACGCTCCCGCCCATCTTCTGATAGATCAGCGCCGCCGCGATCAGCTGCAGCAGCAGGATCAGCGGCGCGCCCCAGGTGAAGCTGTTGTGCTTCGTCTTGTGGTGCAGCAGGTTCATGCCGAGGATCAGCCCCATGGAGCCGCCGGCGGCGGCCAGCAGGAACAGCGTCCGCTCACGCACGCGCCAGCGATGCTCCCGCGCCCGCTTCTTGTCGATGGCGCAGAGGGCGAAGGTGACGATGTTGATGATGACGAGCCAAAGGATCAGATACTGCATTCGATGCGCACCTCCCGTAAGCCGTTCATGTGCGCCAGCCGGGAAAGCGTCCCCTCCAGAGCGCGGCGGAAGCCGCCTGACGCGCGGAAGCCTTCCTCCGGCCAGAAGCTTTTGAGGAGCAGCGCGCCGCCGGCGCGGTCCGCCGCGGGCTCGGCGCGGCCGACGAATCGCTCGCCGTACAGCACGGGGACGACGTAATAGCCGTAGCGGCGGTCCTTCGCGGGCGTGTAGATCTCCCATTTGTAGTCGAAGCCGAAGAGCTCCCGGATCAGACGGCGGTCCCACAGCAGATTGTCCAGCGGGGCCAGCAGCTCGCACCGCGTGCCGGGGCGGGCCGTCCGGGCCTGCTCCAGCAGCGTCTTGTGGCGCTCTGCCAGATAATACGTCTTCCCCTCGACCTCCACAGGCAGCAGCGCGCCGCGCTCCGCCAGACGGGCGAAGGCGCCGTGACGCTTCGATGCGTCGAGATCGATGATGGAAAGAAACGCGTCGCTGCCCCGGTCGGGCAGCAGCCCGACAGCGCCGACGCGGCGGAGGATCGCCCAATCGTGATACTGCTCCTCGGTGATGTTGGGATCGGGGGCGGTCAGATGCTCCGCCAGGCCGACGGTCTCCGGCAGCGAGTAAGCCCGCTGGTTCCCGGTCTTGTGGTGGATGACGAGCTTCCCTTCGTGGAACAGACGCTCCGCGGAGGCGTTGGCCAGGGACGCGCGGCGGCCCCAGCTCCAGGTCAGCCGCGCGCCGTCGTCCAGGTCGGCGGACGTGACGTATTCCTTTTCGGAGGCCAGCGCAAGGACCGCGGGCCTGAGCGCCTGCAGCGCCTCCCTGCCCCGGGGATGCTCCTCAAACATCCGTCTGGTGCGGGAGAAGTATGGCAGGTCCTCCGCAGGAAAGACGCACATGCACTTGTCGTAATAATCGCAGAGACGGCGGTCCTCGTACAGCAGCTGCCGGAGCCAGTCGGGGCGGTAGCCCTCGATCCGGGCGAGCAGCGTCAGATCGGCGCTGCGGCCGAAGACGTTGATGGGGTCGAACTGGACGCTGCCCAGATCGCGGACGCGCTCCAGCGCGGCCGCCTTGCCGCCCCGGCTCCGCGGGCCCATGAGGCCCTGCCGCAGCAGCAGGAAGCGCGCGGCCTCGGTTTTTGTCAGGGTGATCATAAAAAATCCCTCTTACGAAAACGGACGCAGAGAACTGCGTCCACGGATTGTCAAGCAAAAAGGCGGTCGTTTGTCAGTCCCGATTCTTGCGCGAGGTATCGAATCGGTGTTTTCGGCGGACATGCGCCGCCGAAAACACACCTTTTTTGGTTTGTTATAAGGCGGAAAACGTGTTGGCCAGTCGGGCGTAATCCTCGATGTCGAGGGTCTCGCCGCGGCAGGCGGGATCGACGCCGCTCTGCTCGATCAGCGCCCGCAGGCGGTCCTTCCCCAGCTCGCCGAAGCCGGAGGACAGGCAGTTGAGCAGCGTCTTGCGCCGCTGAGCGAAGGCGGCCTTGATAATGCGGAAGAACATCCGCTCGTCGGCCACTTCGACAGGCGGCGTGTCGTAAACGTCCATGCGCACCACGGCGGAGTCCACCTTGGGCGAAGGGATGAAGCTCTCCTTCCCCACCTCCAGCACCAGCTCCGGGCAGGTGTGGTAGGCGATGTAGGGCGTGAAGGCGCCGTAGTCGGACGTGCCGGCCCGGGCGCACATGCGCAGGGCGACCTCGCGCTGGACCATGACGGTGATGGAGTCGAAACACTTGCTGTCGATCAGCGCGGCCACGGCGGGGGTGGTGATGTAGTAAGGCAGGTTGGCGCAGGCGACGACGCGTTTGGCGTCGGGGAACTGCTCCGCGATCAGCGTAGGGATATCGATCTTGAGGATGTCGCCCTGAACGAGCGTGAAATTGTCGAAGTCGGCCAGTGTGCCCTTCAGAACGGCAGGCAGGCGCTTGTCAAGCTCCACGGCCACGACCTTCTGGGCGCGGGCGCAGAGCTCCACGGTCAGCGTGCCGATGCCGGGGCCGACCTCCAGAACGCAGGTCTCCTCGTCGATCCCGGCCAGCTCCGCGATGTCATAGGGGACAGAGCTGTCGCAGAGGAAGTTCTGCCCCAGCCCCTTGGAAAAGGAAAAGCCATGCTTTTGTAACAGGGCCCGAATGACCCGGATATCGCAAAGATCCATTTAATGCTCCAGTTGATTCTTGAACTTGTTTTTGATCTGGTGACGGTAGTAGATGTACACGAACAGCGCCGAGAAGCCCCAGCCGACGGGATAGCCGAAGTAGACGAACCGGACGTTGTGCTCGATGCTCATGGTGATGGCCAGGAAGATCTGGCGGCAGACGACCATGCCGAAGATGCTCAGCAGCATGACGTTGCGGCTGCGGCCGAAACCGCGGGTGGCGCCGGAGAAGATGGCGTTCAGCGCCTGGAAGATGTACAGCGGCATCATTACGCGGATCATGCCCACGCCGAAGCCGGCGGCCGCGGCGTCCTTCGTAAAGATGTTGACGAAGAAGGGCGCGAAAGAAAAGATGACCGTGCCCATGCAGGCGACCATGATGAAGTTGAGGATCAGCGTCTGCCGGATGCCCTTGAAGGCGCGGTCGAGGCGCTGGGCGCCGTAGTTCTGGCTGACGAAGGTGGTGATGGACAATCCCATGGACTGAGAGATCAGGCCCGCGAACTTGTCGATCTTCTTGGCGGCGCCGATGCCGGCCATGGCCGCGGAGCCGAAGGAGTTGATGTAGCGCTGGACGAACAGGTTGGAGGTGGAGATCAGGCTGGACTGGATCGCCGTGGGCAGGCCCAGGTCGATGACCTCCTTCAGCAGCTCGCGGTCGATCTTCAGGTGTGACAGCGTGACCTTGTAAACGTCGTCGGTGTGCAGCAGGCGGAAATAGACCATGCACACGGAGCTGAACTGGGAGATGATCGTGGCGAAGGCGACGCCCATGACGCCCATCCGGAACAGGACGACGAACAAAAGGTCCAGCACGATGTTGACGCAGCTGGAGATGACGAGGATGTAGAAGGGCGTTCTCGAATCGCCCACGGCGCGCAGGACGCCGGCGCCCACGTTGTAGAGCGAGGTGAACAGGATGCCCGCCAGATAGATGCGCAGGTACTCGGCCGCCTGATCGTAGACGTCCTGCGGGCAGCCGACGACGTTCAGCAGGAAGGGCGTGAAGATGATGCCCAGCACGGCCATGGCGAGGCCCAGGGAGATGGCGAAGGTCAGCGCCGTGTGGATGGAATCATGGACCTTCTGATAATCCTTCGCGCCGAAGTACCGGGCGAACAGGATGCCGCAGCCGGTGGACATGCCGGTGAAGAAGCCGTTCAGCAGCTGTGCAATATCGGAGCTGGAGCTGACGGCGGCCAGCGCCGTGGTGCCCACGTAGTTGCCCACTACGATGGCGTCGACGCTGTTGTAGAGGTTCTGGAAGATCTGCCCCAGCATGATGGGCAGGGCGAATAGAACGATCTGCTGGATGATATTGCCTTCCGTCAGATCGGTGCTGCTTTTTCTCAAGGCGACTATCCCCTTACATTCTCTAAAATATCACGTTTAACAGTATAAACCCCTTTGCCCTGTTTTGCAAGACAGAAAAAGGGCCGGAACGACGGGCGTTCCGGCCGCCTGAGCCTGTCGAAAAACAGGTTCTTCGACAAGGAAGGGCCTGCGGGCAGAGGGACATCTGCCCGCTCGGGCCGGTCTGCCGCAGCGCAAGGGGCTGCGCCCCTCACGTTTGCAGACTGGAAGGAGTGTTTTCGTCGGCGCATGTCCGCCGAAAACACGGATCGATTACCGCCCGCTGCGCGGGCGTGACGCCGCGATCGCAAAACGGACCCTCCTCAACAAACCGCGCGGCCGGAACGACGGGCGTTCCGGCCGCTTGAAGATTTAGGGATTACAGCGCGGAGATGTCGAAGCCGCGGCGCACGACGGCGGCGCAGCGGGCGCACAGGCCGGGCAGCTCGGGATCGCTGCCCACGTCGCCGGTGTAGGCCCAGCAGCGTTCGCACTTCTCGCCCTCGGCCTTGACGACCTTGACGCCGAACTCGCCCTCGGCAAAGGTGACGTCGGAGACGATGAACAGCGTCTTGAGCAGCTCCTTCTGCGGCTCATAGACGGCCTTCTGCTCCGCGGGTAGCGTCAGCTGGACGCAGGCCTCCAGCGGCTTGCCGATGAGCTTGGCGCCTCTGGCCTCCTCCAGGGCGAGGTTGACCTGATCGCGCAGGGCGACCAGCTCGTCCCAGCGGGCCATGGCCGCGTCGTCAAGTGCGTACGCGGTGAAGGGCTTCGCCATGGCGTTGAAGGCGACGTTCTCTTCCTCGTCGGTGTCCTTGTGGGCCATGGCGTGCCAGATCTCGTCGGCGGTGAAGCTGAGGATCGGGGCCAGCAGGCGGACCATGGCGTCGAGGATCATATACATGGCAGACTGGGCGCTGCGGCGCAGGACGCCGGTGCGGTCCTCACAGTACAAACGGTCCTTGATGACGTCGAGGTAGAAGTTGGACATATCGACCACGCAGAAGTTGCGGATGGCCTGATAGACGATGTGGAACTCGAAGTCCTCGTAGCCCTTGATCGACTTCTCGATCAGCGCATTGAGGCGGGTGACGGCCCAGCGGTCAAGCTCGGTCATCTCCTCGGGGCTGACCATATCCTTGGGATCGAAGCCGTCCAGGTTGCCGAGGATGTAGCGGGCGGTGTTGCGGATCTTGCGGTACGCCTCAGAGAGCTGCTTGAAGATCTCCTTGGAGGCGCGGACATCAGCGTGATAGTCGGAGGAGGCGACCCACAGACGGACGATGTCGGCGCCGTATTCCTTGACCATGTCGTTGGGGTCCACGGAGTTGCCCAGGGACTTGTGCATGGCCTTGCCCTCGCCGTCCACGACCCAGCCGTGGGTCAGAACGGTCTTATAGGGCGCGCCCTGACCCTTGGCGCCCACGGCGGTCAGCAGCGAGGACTGGAACCAGCCGCGGTACTGATCGGCGCCCTCGAGATAGATGTCGGCGGGCCACTCGATCTTGTCCTCCATGACGGCGAAGTGAGACGAGCCGGAGTCGAACCAGCCGTCCAGCGTGTCGGTCTCGCGGGTGAAATGGACGCCGCCGCAGTGCGGGCACTTGAAGCCCTTGGGCAGCAGGTCCACCACGTCCTTCTCGTACCAGGCGTTGGAGCCCTCGGCGCCGAAGACCTCGGAGACCTTCTCGATGGTCTCGTCGGTGCAGACGGGCTTGCCGCAGTCCTTGCAGTAGAAGACGGGGATGGGAAGGCCCCAGTGACGCTGACGGGAGATGCACCAGTCGGCGCGCTCGCGGATCATGCCGGCGATGCGCTCGCCGCCCCAGGCGGGCAGCCAGGTGACGTCCCTGCAGGCGGCGACGGCCTCTTCCTTGAAGGCGTCGACGGAGCAGAACCACTGCGGGGTGGCGCGGAAGATGATGGGGTTCTTGCAGCGCCAGCAGTGAGGATAGCTGTGGACGATGTCCTCGGCGGCGAACAGCGCGCCGCTCTGGCGCATGTCCTCGAGGATGACGGGGTTCGATTCATCGGTGGTCATACCGGCATACTTGCCCGCGTAATCGGTGTGGCGGCCGCGGTCGTCCACGGGCACGACCATCTCCATGCCGTAGCGGCGGCAGGTCTGGTAGTCGTCCGCGCCGAAGCCGGGCGCCGTGTGGACGCAGCCCGTGCCGGAGTCCATGGTGACGTAGTCGGCCAGCAGCAGACGGGAGGTCTTGGGCAGGAAGGGATGGGTGGCCAGCATGTTCTCGAAGAAGTTGCCGGGATGGCGCTCGACGATCTCATAATCGGTGACGCCGCCCTTGGCCATGACGGTATCGACCAGCACCTCAGCCAGGATGTACATCTCGCCGGAGCCGGTCTTGACGATAGCGTAGCTCTCACTGGGATGCAGGACGATGGCCAGGTTGCCGGGCAGCGTCCAGATCGTGGTGGTCCAGATGAGGAAATAGAGCTTGCTGTGGTCCAGATGGCCCAGCTTGCCCAGATCGTCGTTCATCTGGAACTTGACGAAGACCGTGGTGACGGGGTCGTCCTGATACTCGATCTCGGCCTCGGCCAGGGCGGTCTCATCGTGGGGGCACCAGTACACGGGCTTGAGGCCCTTGTAGATGTAGCCCTTCTTGTACATCTCGCCGAAGACCTTGACCTCGCGGGCCTCAAAGGACGGGTCCATGGTCAGGTAGGGATGCTCCCAGTCACCCAGCACGCCCAGACGGACGAACTGATCCATCTGGATGTTGACGTACTTCTGCGCGAACTCCTTGCAGGCGTTGCGGAACTCGGGGATCGTCATCTTCTTGCGGTCGAGCTTATTCATCTTGATGATGGCGCTCTCGATGGGCATGCCGTGGTTGTCCCAGCCGGGGATATAGGGGGAATGGAAGCCGGCCATGCTGTTGTAGCGGTTGATGAAATCCTTGAGGATCTTGTTCATGGCCGTGCCCATGTGGATGTTGCCGTTGGAGAACGGGGGTCCGTCGTGCAGGACCTTAAGGGGCCTGCCCTCGGTCAGCTTCTGCAGCTTTTCATAGGTCTTGTGCTCCTGCCAGATCTTCAGAAAGTTGGGCTCCCGCTGGGCCAGAGAGGCTCTCATGGGGAAGTCCGTCTGCGGCAGGTTGATCGTCTTGTTGTAATCCTTGCCCATTGCGTTTATATATCTCCTATCGCTCTGTTTCTTTTCTCTTTACTGGTCTTCCCCGCTCTTCGGGTCCTTGCCGAAGAAGGCGGAGAAATCGACGGTCGCCTGATCGTCAAAGGCGTGCTCGTCCTCGGTCCTGGCCTGCTTTTCGGGCATCAGCTCGATGTTGATGGTGTCGGAAATGGCCTTGGCCACCCGACGGTCGTCCTCGTCCCACTCGCTCTCGGCGGAGACGGGGGCGGCCTCGGCGGCGGGCTCGAAGGTGCCGGTGTCCTCGACCCCGGCCTTGATCTCCGCGGCGGTCATCTCCATCAGCTCGTCAAGGCTGCCGATGTAGCGGTTGAGAAGCGCCCGCAGACCGTCGGCATAGCGGTTCGCCTCCTGCCGGGCCAGCGCCAGGCGCTGCTCCTCGGCGTCCACCTGATCGCGGATGTCGTTGACGCGGTCCTCCGCCTGGGAGCGGGCGTTCTTCAGGATCAGATCGGCCTCGGCCCTCGCCTTGTCGATCGTCTCCTGCGCCGTCTGCTGCGCCGCGTAGAAGGTCTTGCGCATCTGCTCGTCCACCGAACGGTACTCGTCGATCTTGTCCACCAGCACGCGCATCTTGCCCTTCAGCGTGGCGTTTTCCTTGTAGAGCGCGGCGTAATCGCTGTAGACCGTGTCGAGGAAATCCTCGACCTGCTCCTTGTCATAGCCCTTGACCGACCGGACGAACTTGACTTCCTGTATCTCCTGCGGTGTCAGCATGTGGTTTACCCCTCCCATAATACGATTCAGCGCAAAAGACGGCAGAGGGAACCTCCTGTGCCGTCTTTTGGCAAAGTTTCTTTGTTAAATGATGCTCATCAGCACGTCGATGGCGATCCACGCCAGCAGGAACGAAATGTCCAGGGGGAAATTGTTCAGCCCCGGGATCCTGCTGAGCAGCTTGCGGAACGGCATGACGATCGGCTCCGTCACCTGATACAGCAGCTCCTGCAGCTGCGAGCCGCGCAGCTGAGGGATCCAGGACATGACGGCCCGGACCAGCATGGCGAGCTGCAGGATGTTGAGCACGGAAAGGCAGAGCCGACGCACGATGGTGTAAAGGATCATGCGGAACTCCCGTTAGATATACAGGCCGTTGTTCTCCAGCTCGTCGATGAGGTCGCCCAGGATGTCGACGTTGTAGGGGGTGATCATATAGGTGCTGTTGGCGACCCGCTTGATCTTGCCCTCCTGGGCGTAGGTGACGCCGCTGAGGAAGTCGATCAGACGCTTTGCGACGTCTTTATTGGTCTGCTCCAGGTTCATCACGACCGTGCGGCGCTCGCGCAGATGGTCGGCGATCTCGGGGGCGTTCTCATACTTGTCGGGCTTGACCAGCACGACGGAGAGCTGCGTGGTGGCGTTGATGTTGACGACCTTGTTGTTGGTGCCGCGCTTGACCTCGGCAGCCGGCTGCTTCTCCTCTTCCTCGCGGCGGGAGATGCGGGGGGTGGTGAACTCCTCCAGCTCGGTCTCGTCATCCTCGGCACTGGCCCACTTTTTCAGATCATCGAAAAAACTCATGATTGGTTCCTCCCGTTTTGGATCATTTTCCTGAACGGCCGCCCGCTTGATGCGGACAACCCCATAAAAACCGATATTACATTCAGTTATCTATATTATCTTATTTTTTTGTCCGCCTGTCAAGGAACAAGGGCCGCTGCAGGCGACTTTTTTTCACATTTTTTGCTCAGCTGACTGTCGTGATGCGGCTGAGGTTCTTGCCGCGGACGATGATCTTGTCGTAGAGGTACAGGCCCTTGGCGGAGCTGTCGGCCGGCGGGACGATATAATAGCCGTCGCCCTGATAGCTCCACTGGATGGGCTTGAAGCGAACGGAGGCGCCGCTGAGGCAGTAGACGCCCCACTGGCCGTCGTTCATGCGCAGCGCCTCCTTGGGCACGCGGATGCCGGTGTAGGTGCGCTTGACGATGTCGGCGGTGTCGGTGAGAGCGCTGAGGAAGCTGTCGTTGATATAGCCGCAGGAGAGGACCACGACAGCCTGTTCCTCCTCATAGCTGACACTGCGCACGCGGGCGGTGACGCGCTCGACGATCATGTTGGGGAAATAGAGCTGGACCGTGCCGCGCTTTTCCAGCGCGGCGGCCTCCACGGGATCCGTGCAGAAGGCGAAATACCAGTCGAAGGAATCGACGATGTAGCCCACCACGCCGTCCTCCGGCGCGGGCTCCTCGGCCTCCAGCAGCTCCTCCAGCCGCGCGCACGTCAGATCGTTCAGCTCGTCCGGCGCGCACAGGGAGGGCGAGCCGTCGCCTGCGCGGAGGAAATAGCCCGAGGCGCCGCTGAAGATCCCGGCGCCTGCAGACGCGCCGGCCTGCGCCTCGGCAAGGGAGGCGCGCATCTCCTCGATGGACGACTGCAGACCCTCCAGCTCCTCGCGGGGGTACTCCCGGGCCACCACGTCCTGGGTCAGGCCGGAGTACAGCGGATCGGCCTCCCACACGCGGCCCTGATCGAGCCTGGCCGACAGCGCGGTCATCCCGGCGTAGATCGACAGGTCGAGGGTCAGGCCGCCGTCGTCGCCGGTGATGGTCTGATAGGCGAGCTCGGCGTTCCGCACGTCGCGCTCGAGGCTGCGGGCGGTGCGGTAGCTCTCGGCGGCATCGGCCGTGGGGAAGCTGGCCGCCACCTGCTGACCGGAGGCGACCTTCTCGCCGTTCTCCACCAAATATTCGACGTAATCGCCGCCCGCGGCGGTGACGGGCGCGGCGCTCCTGACGAAGACGCCGCGGCAGGTGACCTTGTCCTCCACCTCCACCACGACGGCGTCCACCGTCTTGATGGTCTCGGTGAGGTTGCTGGTCACCTGATAGCCGATATAGATCAGCAACAGCGCTACCGCAAGGATCGATAGGACCTTTCGCATAGTATTCCCCCTATGGCGGCAAACAGCCTCAGGGCTGCGCCGCCTCTTCTTTTCCCCGCTGCGGCAGTTCCATGGGCCGCGCGGGGACGATAGTGGAGATGGCGTGCTTGTAGACCAGATACTGCCGCCCCTCCCCGCTGAGCAGGACGGTATAGCCGTCGTAGGAGACGACGGTGCCCCGCTGCTGAAAGCCGTTGACCATAAAGACGGTCAATGGCGCGCGGGTGCGGCGGGCTTCGTTGAGAAAGGCGTCCTGAAGGCCTGTCCTCGTTTCCATGGTGAGACTCCCCTTTTCTGTATTATGGATTGCCTTACCATTTTACGCCGTTCTGCTCCAGGATTTTTGTCGCTTTCAGGGCGACGGTCTCAAGCGTGTCTTCTTTCGTATAGGTGATCCAGTTGACCCGGGGGTCCCGGCGGAACCAGGTCAGCTGGCGCTTGGCGTAATTGCGCGTTTTCTGTTTGATGAGCGCGGCGCCCTCCTCCAGCGAGCTCCGGCCATCCAGATACCCGGCCAGCTCCTTGTAGCCGATGGCCTGGGCGGCGGTGTTGATCAGAAGGCCCCGCTCCCGCAGGGCACAGACCTCGTCCAGCAGGCCGCGCTCCAGCATCTCATCGACGCGGCGGTCGATGCGCTCGTACAGAACGGCGCGGTCCTCCGGGGCGATCCCGAGGATCACGGCGTCGTAGCGCGGCGGGCGGGACTGCGTCTCGCGGTTGTGGTCGGTGATCGTCCGGCCCGTGAGGCGGTAGACCTCCAGGGCGCGCAGGACGCGCTTGCGGTCGTTGACGTGGAGCCGCGCGGCACTGGCAGGATCGACGGCGGAGAGCTGCCGGAGCATCTCTTCCCCGCCCTTTTCGTCCCATTCCGCTTCCAGCGCCCGGCGCAGAGCGCCGGTGGGGTCGTTCTCCATGAAGCCCGCGCCGTGGATCAGCGCGTCGATATACAGTCCTGTGCCGCCGCAGACGATGGGCTGACGGCCCCTGGCGGCGATCGCGTCGACGCAGGCGGCGGCCTCCCGCTCGTAGCGGGAGACGGAGTATGTCTCCGTGACGGAGGCGACGTCCAGCATGTGATGGGGCACCCCCCTGCGCTCGGCCATGTCGGGCTTGGCGGTGCCGACGTTCAGCTCCCGGTAGATCTGCATGGAGTCGGCCGACACCACCTCGCCGCCGCATCTGAGCGCCAGCGCCACGGACAGCGACGTCTTGCCGGAGGCCGTGGGGCCGCAGACGACGATGAGCTTCATCTACAGCACCCGCTTGAACTGCTTTTCCATCTGGTAGCGCGTCATGGAGACGGCCACGGGACGGCCGTGGGGGCAGTTCTTGACGTCGGGCCTGGAGAGGACCTCCCGGGCGAGTGTCTCCAGCTCCTGCGGGGAGGAATAGCTGCCGCCCTTGACTGCGGCCTTGCAGGAAATGCTGGCCAGAAGGTCATGAAGGACCTCGGTCTCGGGCCTGCCGCCCTCCTGCAGCTTGCGGGCCATCTCCGTCAGGACGAAGGGGACGTCCTCCTGCTCCAGATACGTGGGCGCGGCGCGGACCGACAACCCGGCCAAGCCGAAATCGGTCAGCTCGAAGCCGCTGCGCTCCAGCAGCGCGAGGTTGTCGAGGCACGCCTGCTTTTCCGGCGCAGTCAGCGGCACAGGCAGCGGCGACAGAAGCGTCTGCCTGTCCATGTCGCCCACGGTCTTGACGAGCTTATTGAACAGCAGCCGCTCGTGGGCGGCGTGCTTGTCGATCATCCACATGCAGTCGCCCTGCTGGGCGATGACGTAGGTATCGAAGACCTGCCCCAGCACCGTGACGTGCTCCGGGGTCTCGGCCGGTCTTTCCTCCTGTTTTTTCGTCTCCGCGGCCTTGGGCGCGGGAGCGTCTGGCAGCTTGGGCGGCACCAGCTCCAGCTTGTTGATGCGGAAGAGGCTGTCGTCCAGATCGTCGAAGGGATCGGGCTGCTTCTTATCGGCGCCGGCGGGCGTCTTGTACACGGCGGCGGCCGAGGGGCTCGCCAGCGGCTCCCGCTTCGCGCCGGCGGGCTCGGGCATGACCAGATGGCCGTCCTCGGTGCGCTCCACCACCAGCTGCTGCTGGAAGCCCGTCAGGTTGTCCTCCTGCGGGACGGCGGGACGCTTCTGCTCCGGGCGGCGGAAGGACTGGAAGCCGTTCGCCGCCTCGTCCAGCGCCATGGTGATGGTGTTGTGGATGGCTGAGAAGACGTCCTTTTCCCGGGCGAACTTGACCTCCAGCTTGGCCGGGTGGACGTTGACGTCCACGGCGGAGTACGGCAGGTCGATGGTCAGGAAGCAGACGGGGTACCGTCCGGGCATGATGCGGCCCTTGTAGGCGGCGTCCACGGCGGCCGTGAGGATCTTGCCGCGGACCGGGCGGCCGTTGACGAGGAAATACTGCATGCTGCGGCTGCTGCGGGTGAGGCCAACGGGCGAAACGAAGCCGGAGATCTCGGTCTCCGGGAAGCTGCCCTTGACGGGCAGCAGCTCTCCCGCGGTCTCCTTGCCGCTGAGGGCGGCGATCACCTGCAGCAGATCCCCGCCGCCGGTGGTGAAGAAGCTCTCGCGTCCGTCCTTGGTCAGACGGAAGGAGATATCGGGATGGGCCAGCGCGGCGCTGACCACGGCACTTTCACAGTAAGACGATTCGGTGGCGTCCTTCTTGAGGAACTTCATGCGGGCGGGCGTATTGTAGAAGAGGTCGCGCACGACGATGCTCGTCCCCTTGGGGCAGCCGGTCTCCTCGGGCTGACCGAGGACGCCTCCCTCGCAGGTGATATGGACGCCGCTGACCTGATTTTCCGTTTTGGTGAACAGATCGACCTTCGCCACGGCGGAGATGGCGGCCAGCGCCTCGCCGCGGAAGCCCATGGTGGCGATCTTCGTCAGATCGGAGGGCTCCCGGAGCTTGCTGGTGGCATGGCGGAGGAAGGCCGTGGGCACGTCCTCCGGATCGATGCCGCAGCCGTCGTCGGTGATGCGGATGTAGGCCACGCCGCCGTTTCGGATATCGATCTCGATACGGGAGGCCCCGGCGTCCACGGCGTTTTCGATCAGCTCCTTGACCACGGAGCCGGGACGCTCGACCACCTCGCCGGCGGCGATGAGATTTGCCATCTGGGGAGATAAGACGTTGATGATCCCCATATCAACACTCCTTTGCCTTTTTGGACAGCTCGTAGAGCTTCGTCATGGCCTCGATGGGCGTCAGCACATTGGGGTCCAGAGACTTGAGCTCCTCGATCAGCTCCTGCCCGGCCATGGCGCCCAGGCTGATCTGACCGTCGTCCTCGCGCACGGGCGCGGGGGCCTGACGGCCCGCGGTCCCGCCCTTTTCGATCTCGGAAAGGACCTTCCTGGCGCGGCGCACCACGCTGTCCGGCAGGCCGGCCAGACGGGCCACGTCGATGCCGTAGCTGTCGTTGACGCCGCCGCGGACGATCTTTTTGATGAAGACGATCTCCTCGCCGCGCTTTTTGACGACGACGGAGTAATTCTTGACGCCGTCCACGGTGCCCTCCATGTCGCACAGCTCGTGGTAGTGGGTGGCGAACAGTGTTTTCGCGCCCAGCAGCCGCTTCGACGCGGCGTGCTCCAGCACGGCGCGGGCGATGGCCATGCCGTCGAAGGTGGAGGTGCCGCGGCCGATCTCGTCCAGGATCAGCAGGCTGCGGGAGGTGGCGTTTTTGAGGATGTCGGCCACCTCGCTCATCTCCACCATGAAGGTGGAGCGGCCCATGGACAGGTCGTCGGAGGCGCCCACGCGGGTGAAGACCTTGTCGCAGATGCCGATGCGGGCGGAGGCGGCGGGCACGAAGCTGCCGCACTGGGCCATGATGGTGATCAGCGCCACCTGGCGCATGTAGGTAGATTTGCCGGCCATGTTGGGGCCGGTGATGATATAGGCGCGGTTCTCGCCGCAGTCGAGGTAGGCGTCGTTGGGGACGAAATAGCTGTCCTCCAGCATGCGCTCGACGACGGGATGGCGACCTTCCCTGATGTCGATGACGTCGGAGAGATCCATCTCCGGGCGGACGTAGCGGTTCTTCTCCGCTGTGAAGGCGAAGGCGCACAGCACGTCGAGCTCTGCCAGCGCCCGGGCCGTGCGCTGGATACGCTCCACCTCGGCGGCGACCTTCTGGCGCACGTCGGTGAAGAGGCTGTATTCCAGCGCGGTGATGCGCTCCTTGGCCGAGAGGACCTCGCCCTCCAGCTCCTTGAGCTCCGGGGTGATGTAGCGCTCGTTGTTGACGAGGGTCTGCTTGCGGATATAGTCGTCGGGGACGCGCTCGGCATTGCCGCGGCTGACCTCGATGTAGTAACCGAATACTTTATTGTAGCTGACCTTGAGCTTCTGGATGCCCGTGCGCTCGCGCTCCCGGGTCTCGATCTCAGCCAGCCGTCCCGCGCCGCCGTCCAGCAGATCCCGAAGGCTGTCGACCTCCGCGCTGTAGCCCTGACGGATGATCCCGCCCTCGCGTACGGAGAAGGGCGGCTGCTCGACGATGGCGTCGTCGATGAGGTGATAGACATCCTCCAGCGGGTCCATGTCGCGCAGCAGCGCGGCCATCTTGCGGCAGGACAGCGACTCCAGCCGCTGCCGGATCTCGGGCAGCAGCGAGCAGACGGCGGCGAGGCTCCGCAGGTCGCGGCCTCCGGCGCTGCCGAAGACGACGCGGCCGACGATGCGTTCCATGTCGTAGCTCTTGCCCAGCAGCTCCCGCAGCTCGTCCTTGATGAGGAAGTTGTCCATCAGCTCCTGCACGGCCTCGTGCCGGGCGTTGATCCGGCGCAGATCCACAAGCGGGCGCTCGATCCACTGGCGCATGAGGCGGGAGCCGGCGGCCGTTTTGGTGCTGTCCAGCACCCACAGCAGCGAGCCCTTCTTCTCCCCTGCCCGCATGGTGCTCGTCAGCTCCAGATTGCGGCGGGCCGTGACGTCAAGCTGCATGAACTGCTCGCCGCTGTAGACGCGCACGGGGCCCAGGTGATTGAGGTCGTTCTTCTGGGTCTCGTGCAGGTACGACAGCAGCCCGCCGGCGGCGCGGACCACCGGGCGGCTGAGCGCGGAGACGTCCATCTTTTCGCCCATCTGCCTGACGAGAAGCTCGCGGGCGTTATCGTGCAGGAAGCGCCACTCCCCGGCCTGCTCCACGTAGCAGCCCAGCTTGTCGCGCAGGTAATCGACGAACTTCCCGTTGGAATAGATGTGATCGCTGAGCAGCACCTCGCGGGGGGCGAACTTCGCCGTCTCGGTGAGGAGCGTGCGCAGGTCGTCGGGCGCGAGCTCCACGGCGGCCATTTCGCCCGTGGACATGTCGCAGAAGCAGGCGGCGCCCTCCTCGGTATCCATGTAAGCGGCGGCGATGTAGTTGTTTTTCGTCTCGTCCAGCATGGACGATTCGATGACGGTGCCGGGCGTCACGGTGCGGATGATCTCGCGCTTGACGAGGCCCTTGGCCGTAGCGGGGTCCTCCATCTGCTCGCAGATGGCGACCTTGTAGCCCTTCTGGATCAGGCGGGCGATGTAGCCCTCGGCGCTGTGGTAGGGCACGCCGCACATGGGCGCGCGCTCCTCCTGGCCGCAGTCGCGGCCCGTCAGCACCAGCTCCAGCTCCCGGGACGCCACCTTGGCGTCCTCGAAAAACATCTCGTAAAAATCGCCGAGGCGGTAAAACAGGATGGCGTCCTTGTTCTGCTCCTTGACCTCCAGATACTGCTTCATCATCGGCGTGAAATCGGCCATATCAGTTGCTCTCCCCGTCTGCGACGGACCCGAACAGGGCCCATGTCGAGCTTCTTTCGATGATCGCGTCCACGAACCGCCCCTCGAGGCCCTCGGCCCCGCGGAGGTAGACGAGCTTGAAGCCCTCGGTCCGCGACTGCTTCGTGTATTCGTTGTTGTAGCTCTTTTCGTTCTCCTCTTCGCCCACCAGCACCCGCACGCGGCGGCCTACGTATACGTCGTTCTTCTCCTTGCTGATGCGGTTCTGGACCTCCAGCAGGCGGTCGAAGTTCTTCTGCTTGTCCTCGCGGCTCATGGGGTCTGGCATGTCCCAGGCCTTTGTTCCCCGGCGGGGCGAGAAGATGAAGGTGAACAGCGAGTCGAACCGCACCTTCTCCAGCAGGTCGACGGTCTCCTGAAACTCCTCGTTGGTCTCCCCGGGGAAGCCGACGATGATGTCGCTTGTCATGGTGATATCGGGCATGACGCTGCGGGCGTACTCCACGAGAGAGAGATACTTCTCGGCGGTGTAGCGGCGATTCATCTCCCGCAGGACCCGATCGGAGCCCGCCTGCACGGGCAGATGGATGGAGGCGCAGACCTTTTCGCACTTCGCCATGACGTCGAAGAGGCGCGGGGACGCGTCCTTGGGGTGGCTTGTCATAAAGCGGACCCAGAACTCGCCGGGGACGTCGTTGATCATCTCAAGCAGCGTCGGGAAGTCGCAGGCGCCGTCGAGGTCGCTGCCGTAGGAATTGACGTTCTGGCCCAGCAGGGTGATGTCCTTATACCCCTGGGCGACGAGGCTCCTGAACTCCTCCAGGATGACGTCGGGGGTGCGGCTGCGCTCGCGGCCGCGGACGTAGGGCACCACACAGTAGGAGCAGAAGTTGTTGCAGCCGTACATGATCGACAGCCAGGCCCGGTGACCCTGCTTGCGCACGGGCGTGACGCCCTCGAGGATCGCGCCCTTCTCGTCGCCCTCCAGATCGAAGACGCGCTTTTTGCGGCTGAGGCACTCGAACAGGATCTGCGGGAACCGGGGCAGTGCATGGGTGCCGAAGACGATGTCCACGTAAGGATAGCTGTTTTTGATCCGGTCGGCCACGTGCTGCTGCTGCGCCATGCAGCCGCACAGCACGGTGACGAGGGCGGGATTCTTCTTTTTGGCGTGGGACAGCTCGCCCACGTTGCCGTAGACGCGGTCCTCCGCGTGCTCGCGGATGGCGCAGGTGTTGATGATGACGATGTCGGCCTGGTCGATGTCCGTGCAGAAGCCGAAGCCCATTTCGGCCAGCATGCCGCGGATCAGCTCGGTATCGGCCTCGTTCTGCTGACAGCCGAAGGTCTGCGTATAGGCCATGGGCACGCGGCCCCGGCGCTCGTAAAGCGCCTTGACCTGCGCGCCGAACTCCCTCTGGCGCGCCAGCTCCTCAGCGCTGACGACTCTTGATGTTCTATCCATTTCCGCCCTCCGGAAAAAATCTTCTTTAACTGAGTTATTTTATCATAAAAGCGGCCGTTTCGCAACTATGCAAATTGCGCTTTCGCGGGCGGTCTGGTATAATGTGCAAAAAGGAGGGATGGTCATGGAGATCACGATCCGGCCCGCTGTACAGGCGGATTACGGGGCTGCGGAGCGGATGATGGAGCAGGTGCACGCGATGCACGTGCAGTGGCGGCCGGACGTCTACTGCCCGGTCTCCCCCGTTTTGTCCCCGGAGCAGTTCGGGGAGGACGTGCGTCTGGGCAGGACCGTCATCGCGGAGCTGGACGGCGCGGCGGCGGGGCTGATGAGCTTTTTTGAGCGCCATATCGCGGGCGGCCCCGGACGGACGTCCTACGACATCCTGTTCGTGGACACCACGGTGGTTGACGAGCGCTTCCGCGGCCGGGGCGTCGGGCGGGCGCTGCTGGAATACGCCGCCGCGCTGGCGAAGGCGCGGGGGCTGCGGAGCGTGGAGCTGCAGGTGAACGCCCGCAATGAGGGAGCGCGGGACATGTATGAGCGCTGCGGCTTTCGGGAAAAATCCGTCAATATGGAGCTGACTTTATCATAGTCAGCTGGCATTTACTGTGCTATAATAGTCTCAGATCGTCTGATCTAAGACTATTTATGTTGTCGAGGAGGATAAAGAACATGAAGAGACTTGCAAGTCTGCTGCTCTGCGTCTCCCTGCTTCTGACGCTGGCGCCGGGCGCGCTGGCGGCGAAGCCTGAGGATCAGCCGGAGCTGTATGAGCCGGAGCGTGTCGAGGAAGAGTACGACGGCCCGGTGCTGATGAGCGACGGGGACGGCGGCACCGTCACCGTGACGATCCGGCTGCCCGAGGGCGCGAGCATGGGCAATTACGGCCGCTGCATCGTGGCGCTGTACCGCGCGCCCGAGCTTGCGGGCTGCGTCATAAAGAAGACGCCGACGTCTGCGCGTTCAAAGACCCTGAACTACAGCAACGGCGTCTTTGAAACCACGTTTGAGAACATCGCCCCGGGACAGTATTTCTTCCGCGTCACACCCTATATCGACTCGCCGCTCGTTCTGGGCGAGGTGCAGTATTTCCACGGCGACGGTACCCCGGCCAGGGATCAGTACTCGGCCGTTCCCTTCACGCTGGGCGAGGGCGATCATATTTCCCGAACGCTGACGCTGGCTCAGGCTGACACGTATATCTCCGGCACCGTGACGTTCACCGACGCGATGACGACGGAAAGGACGCTCACCGTTCGCGCGCAGGGAATGGCCCATACGGGCAAAACAGTGCACAGCACCAGCCGCGTCCGGATCCCGGCGGGCGCGAAGAGCGCCGACTTCGTCATCGGCGTGCGCGGCGACAGCGCATGCCTCGGTCTGAACGGCAACAATGGGAACCAATACGTCGGCGTTGACGGCCTGCTGGGCGCAAAAGCGAGCGCCCGCGCCTACTACGACCTGACACACGGCCCGGTCACGGGCCTGCTGTTAAACGGCGACGATCTTTATGAGGAGACGAACACAGTCACGGTCACGCTGAACATCACGCTGCCTGCGCCGGCGACCCGGGATCAGGAGCTGATGATCGGCGTCGCACCTGCCGATAATGCCTCCGCACGGGAGGACTCCCTGTCCGAAATGCTCGTGCCGGGTCAGCAGACGGTCAGCGCAGCGTTCGATCTGGACCCCGAGCGGAGCTGGGCCTTCAGCTGTATCGATCTGACGAAGGGCGGCAGCGTTTCCTCTGAGCGGCTGGGCTGTTGGTACATCGCGCCGGAGGGCGGCGTGACGGGTATTCCCGACAAGGCCGCTTCCTTTACGTTCACGGAGGAAACGACCATTGATTTCACCTTCCCCGCCTCCTATGCGCTGACGGGCACGCTGGACCGCGGCGAGTATACGGCGATTGAAGGATACGGCTATGCCATAGCAATGATCGGCGAGGAGACCTTCTCGGCCCGTGTGGTGTTCCCCGAGGGGCAGCAGACTGGCGATTTCACCATCTACGTCCCCAAAACGTTTGCGGGTGAAACGGCAGAAATCCATACAGTCCGCGCAGAGGACGATTCCATCCCCTCGGAAGACGACAGCTTCCCCGCCATCAAGGATCTGGAGCTGACAGGAGACCTCGCTCTGGGCACGCTGGCGCTCCCCGCCGATACGACGGAGCGCGTGACCGTCAGCGGCACGATCTCCCTGCCTGCAGGAGTCACGGCCCCCAGGGGCGGTGTATCCGTGCAGCTGTCCATGAGTGATCCCTTCTATTTGGTCATCCCCGAGGGCGAAAACGCGCTGACCTTTACCTTCGATCACGTCCCGGCGGAGAGCATTCCCTTTGCCTCCCTGATCACACCCCTGGACGGCGTCTTCTTTCGCACCGATGTAGGCTATATAAAGGAAAATGAACCGATCGAACTCACCTTCTCCCCTGAGGTCGTCGTATCCGGCACGGTCCGTCTGCCTGCCGGCGTCACGACCGGGTATTGCGCCGATATCAGTACATCGATCCGGGGTAATGCTACTGTGAACGTCCACGTCTCGATCCCTTACGGCAGCCGCAGCACCAATTACAGGCTGTATCTGCCCGAGGGAAGCACGCTGCGCGAGCTCAGGCTCTCCGCCCCGAACACGGACACCACGAAATCGCTGATCTCCAAACAGTATTATATCGGCGTCGACTGGATCCAGCAGGACGCATCCGAGACGCTGGAGCTGGACGGCGACAAAAGCGGCGTCGATTTCCTGCTGGAAGCAGCGGAAAAGAGCGCGGGCGTCACCCGGCTTTACACCGACAGCGGCTCGGACGATCTGGTGCAGCGCATCAAAAACGGCAAGACGCTGAAGGCTGACGTCGACGTCACCGGGCTCACGGAAGGCATGACGCTCAGGAGCTTCGCCGCGCTATATGATCAGGACGGCGCGTTCATCGGCCTTGCGGCGGACGACGCCGCGGCAGAGGACGACGCGACGCTGCAGTTCTCTTTCGCCGACGCAAAGGACGCATCATCCGTCAAGGTCTTCGTAATGGATGAAGATTTCGTTCCCGTCGGCACGCACGGCGCTTCGAATTAAACAAGCTCTGACATGGCAAAAGCCCTCCCGGACGGGAGGGCTTTTTTGACGTTATTCGCGGTTTTTGAGGACCTCGTTGGGGCTGATGCGGTCGACGCGGCCCACCAGCAGACGCTCGGTGATGACGTAGATCAGCAGCACGCCGATATAGATCGCGGCGTAAAGCGGCCAGGAATACCGCAGATCCATGCCGCAGTTGACGTTGGACACCAGGTAGGGGTACAGGGAGTCCATGATCTTTTTGGCCAGCGGGATCCCCACGGCAGCGCCGACGGCGATGAGCCAGAAGGTGCCGCTGAGGTAGAGCCTGCGGATCTCGCCCCGGCGGTAGCCGAAGATCTTGAACAGCGCGATGCCGTAGGACGAGCGGTCCACGGTCACCTTCATCATCAGGTACAGCACCACGGCCAGGATCAGGCTCGTGCAGCCCACCATGCTCCACACCATCGGCATCATCAGCGCGACGAAGACGTCGCCCGCCTTCGCCACAGCTGCGCGGTCCGTGACGCTGTACAGCCGCCCGGCGGGGATATCGAGGGCGTGATCGGAAAAGACGACGTTGTAGTAGTCCTTGGGCGCGTCGAACAGCTCGCGCATGCTGTCGATGTCCATGAAGACGTAAAAGGCCGGCGAGTAGGCCGTGACAGCATCCACGGTGAAGGCGTAATCGCGCTCCTCGTCCTCGTCGCTGAGGATCACCTGATCGCCGGGCGCGAGGCCGTATTTCTGCGCCATGGCCGACGTGATCGTCACGTGGCTCATGCTCCTGCGGGTCTCGACGTCGAAATACGGGTTGTCGGGCGTCAGCCCCAGAACCGTCACGTCCAGATCGTAGCCGAGGACCTCGCGCTTGAGCGTCACGGCATACGCCTCCGTGCCGCCCTCAGGCGCCGTCTTCTCGGGGTATTTGAGAAGGTACATGTATTCGTATTTCGTATCGCGGGGGTTGTCCTGCCGGATGTGGTCGCACATGACGTAGGCGTTGACGCCGATGAACATCAGCGTCAGCGTGACCAACAGGCCGAACCACACGGCGGCGACGCTTCTGAGCTCGCGCAGCAGCTGGCGGATGCGGAAGCGCCTGACGAAGTCCAGCTTCCCCAGCCGGATATGGCGCACGGCGCGCTGGCGGCGCTCCCGCCGGATCAGGCGCAGCGCCGGAGCGTTGAGCTTGCGGCGGATGACGAGCCAGTTGACGCCCGCCGCCACCAGCGGCGGGACGACGACGCCGTAGATCAGCAGATACGGCTTGTAGACCGTCTCGAAATTCGGCAGAGAGAAATAGGCGTAATTGTCCGCCGTCTGGACCGGAACGCCCAGGGGGCTGTAGCCCAGCACGGTGCCGATGAGGCCGCCCAGAAGCGTGACGATCACAGGCAGCGTCAGATAGTGGCGCAGCAGCTCCCGGCGCTTGACGCCCAGGGCGTACAGCGTGCCGATGACGGCGCTCTCCTCCTCGATGGCGTGGACGACGAAGACGGAGATGACGTAGGTCAGCAGGATCAGGATGATGACCCCGGCCAGCAGACCCGCCTCCTTATTGATGATGACGTCGTTGGCCGCGGCCGCGATGCGCGGGTTTTTGTCTTTGGCAACGAAGGACGTCAGGTTCGCCTTGTCGATCTCGTCCGCCATTTCGTCCACGGCCCTGCGCAGGTCAGAGGCGTTGTCGACCATGTCGCTGACGTCGTCGTATGTCTCGGCGGGAAGCATCATGCGCAGGACGGCGCGGTTGGGGCCCTGCTGCATCTCCTCCAGCCTGTCGGCCAGCTCCCGGGCGCCGTCGATCAGATCGTCACGGCTGCCGACGGTCTCGTCCCAGTAATCGCGGAACCATGGATCGGCCACATCGTCGGGGTCAAACTCCCACATTCTGAGGAGCTCGCGCAGCTCACGGTCTGTCATGGCGCCGTGGAGCAGGTAGGCGTAAAGGTACTCCTCCGAGCGCTTCGCCTCCCCGCTCTCCAGCAGCAGACGGTAGCCCTCCTGCGTGACGAAGGCGGTGCCGAAGCGTCCGCTGTCGATGGAGGTGTCGGCCATCGTCTCAAAGGGTCCGTCGTAATCGGGGCTCGTGACGACGCCCGTGACGGTGTAAGGCTGACTGCCCAGCGTTACCGTGTCGCCGGGCGCGATCCCGTTCACCTCGCAGTAGCGGCGCTCCAGCGCGGTCTCGCGGTCCGATTCGGGCAGGCGGCCCCGGACCACCTCCTCAAGGTCGATCCGCTGCCGCAGGGCAAAGGCGCGCAGCGTGTCGCCGCCGGAGGGCATGTCGAGGGAAAACATGGGCTCCAGCTCGACGCCGCGGCGCTCGACCGTCTGTATCTGGCTGTCTGTCAGCGGGACGAAGACCGTGAACTGGCCGTCCTCCACGCGGCTGCGCGCGCCGTGGACGTCCGTGCCGTCGAGGACGATCTCGGCGGTGCCGACGATGCTGACGATCAGATACAGGCTCAGCACCAGCAGCACGCCCAGAGCCAGCCAGCGCCACTTGTTTTCCGCCAGATCGCGCAGGATGCGCTTTCTCAGCACATGCTGCATGTTACAGGTCCTCCAGCTGCGCGGCCGGGACGAGGGTCTCATTCTCGTACTCGTCCAGCACCGCGCCGTCGCGGATGACGATGACCTTGTGGACCATCTGACGGATGACGTTGTTATGGGTGACGATGAGCATCGTCGTGCCGTATTTTTTGTTGACGGTCTCCAGCAGGATCAGGATGTCGCGGCTCGTTTTGGAGTCCAGCGCGCCCGTGGGCTCGTCGCACAGCAGGAGACTGGGGTTCTTGATCAGCGCCCGGGCAATGGCGCAGCGCTGCTGCTGGCCGCCGGACAGCTGGGCGGGCAGCTTGTCCTGATGCTCCCGCAGGCCGAGGGTATCCAGCAGGTCGTCCAGGTCCAGCGGCGATCTCGTCAGGTAGCTGCACACCTCGATGTTCTCCCGTACGGTGAGGTTGGGCACCAGATTGTAGAACTGGAAGATGAAGCCCAGCTTCTCCCGCCGGTAATCCAGCAGCTTTTCGGGCTTCAGCCCGACGATCTCCTGTCCGTCCACGACGATGGATCCGGAATCGACGGTGTCCAGCCCGCCGATGCAGTTGAGCAGCGTCGACTTGCCGGAGCCGCTGGCGCCCTGGATGACGCACATGGTCCCCTTCCGCACGCTCGTCGTCACGCCGCGCAGCACCTGGGTGTAGCTGCCGCTTTCGCCGTAGCTCTTGTGAAGGTCCTTTACTTCAAGATACATCGCACATCGCCCTTCATAGTTAGTTAATGCTAACCTTATTATAAACCTCTTCCCGCCCTCCGTCATTATGGAAATATGAAAAGACTTGACCGCCCGGTGGACGATTTTTCGTCAGCTTCGACGAAAGCTGTTGCCTGCGGATGCATCTTCGGGGTATTATAATAGTAGAAAAGGAGGTGAACGTCATGGAGCTGCTGCAACAGATGCTGCGCTGCGGCGGAAAGCTGGCGCTGTATCTGCAGCCCTGCGTGCTGGCGCTGCTGCTGATCGACCGGCTGACGCGCGTCCCCCGGTTCGTCTTCCGCAAGCTGCTGCATCTGGTGGCGTTCACCTGTGTGACGTTCATGATCCTCGTGGCCGAGAGCTGGCAGGCGGCATCGCTGACGTCGTGTCTCGTGGCCGTGCTGGTGTGGCCGATCCTGGCGCTGCTGGAGCGCCGGAGCTGGTACGCGCGGCTGTTCGTGGAAAAGGAGCCGGGCGAGATCAAAAAGAGCCTTCTGCTTTTGTTCTTCGTCATCGCGGCGGTGACGGCAGTGGGCTGGGGTCTGTTCGACCGCAGACCTGACGCCGTAGCAGCCATCCTGATGTGGGGCGTGGGCGACGCCGCGGCGGCGCTGGTCGGCATCCCCTACGGGCGTCACAAGGCGCCCTTCGCGGACGGCAAAAAGTCCTGGGAGGGCACGGCGGCCATGGCCGTCTCGTCCTTCGTGTGCGGGCTGTTCGTTCTGGGAACGCCCCTGCGGTGCCTTGCATCGTCGCTGATCGGCGCCGCGGCGGAGCTGCTGTCGCCCAGCGAGTACGACACCGTGACGGTCCCGACGCTTGTGCTGCTGGCGCTGCTGCTTCTCTGATCGCCCTCTGCGCCGGGCGCTCTCACGATCTTAAAATGAAGCACGGTCTGTCCCCGCCGGGACAGGCCGTTTTCTTTGCCGGATGACATGAAAACGGGTCGGCGCGATCGTCTCCTCCGCTTCACTATTCAGCTGCTGCATAGCGCTTTGCAGAATCGATATTGTACTTTTTCCGCGAGATCCGTTATGCTTGTATCATGGAAAACTGGGCGGCAAGGATCATGCCGCCGCGGCGCTGCAGGGTCGTCTGCATACTGCGCCGACTTTGACGAACAGGAGTGACCGTATGAAAACAAGAAAGCTGAGAGACCTGACGGTCTCGGAGATCGGCATGGGCTGCATGGGCTTCTCCCACGGCTACGGCGAGATCCCTGATGAGGAATACGCCGTGGACGCCATCCGCGCCGCCTTCGCGGCGGGCTGCACGTTCTTCGACACGGCGGAGGCCTACGGCCCGTTCCTGCGCCCCGAGAACCGCGGCCACAACGAGCGCATCGTGGGCCGCGCGCTGAAGGACAACCGCAAGGACGTCGTGCTGGCGACGAAGCTCCATCTGGCGACCGGCGAGCCGCAGAGGGACGGCGCGGTGTACGCGTCCCTGCGCCGCCATCTGGAAGCGTCGCTGGAGCGGCTGCAGACGGACTATGTCGATCTGTATTACCTCCACCGCGTCAACCCGGCCATCCCCGTGGAGGACGTAGCCGAGGGCATGGGCCGCCTGATCGAAGACGGCCTCATCCGCGGCTGGGGCATGTCCATGGTCAACGTCCCCTTTCTGGAGCGCGTCCAGCACATCACGCCGCTGACGGCCGTGCAGAACATCTACTCCATGATGGACCGCGCCTACGAGAAGGGCGTCATCCCCTATTGCCTCGCCCACGACATCGGCTTCGTGCCCTTCTCCCCCATCGCCAGCGGCTATCTCTCGGGCAAGGTCGATCCGAACCAGCGCTTCACGGGCGACGACGTGCGCCAGTGGGTGCCCCAACTCAAGCAGGAGAACATGGCGGCCAACCGCCCGCTGCTGGAGGTGCTGAGCGAGCTGGCGGAGAAAAAGAACGCCGCCAGCGCCCAGATCTCTCTTGCCTGGATGCTGCACAAATACCCCCACGTGGTGCCGATCCCCGGCTCCAAGAACCGCGGGCGCATCCTCGAAAACCTCGGCGCGGCCGACGTCGAACTGACGGACGAGGAGTTCCGCGCGTTGGAGGAGTCCCTGAGCCGCATCACGATCCACGGCCAGCGCAGCGACCTGCACGCGGCCACCGAGTTCATCGACGAATGAGAGGATCGGTCAGACATTGGAAATCGGACATAACGGAAAGGAACGAACATGATGAACAAAACGAATAGAATTGTCAGTCTGCTGCTGATCGCGACGCTGGCCGTCGCCATGGGTCTGCAGAGCTTTGCGGCGCAGACGTTTTCCGACGTCAGGCCCGGCGACTGGTACGCGGCGGCAGTCGATCATATGACTGAGGCCGGGCTGATGAACGGCACGGGCAGCGGGCAGTTCTCCCCGGCCGGGACGCTGACCCGCGCCATGCTGGCGACGGTCTTTTACCGCATGGCGGGCAGTCCCGCCGTCACCGGGACGGATACATTCACCGACACGGCCACCGGGCTGTGGTACTCCGACGCCGTGCTGTGGGCCTCCCGCCAGAAGCTGGTGGAGGGCTACGGCAACGGTCTGTTCGGCACGAACGATCCAGTGACGCAGGAGCAGCTCGTCACGATCCTGTGGCGTTACGCGGGGCAGCCCGCCGCCTCCGGCAGCGCTTCCGACGCGTCCGACTGGGCCGCAAATGCCGTGTCCTGGGCCAGAGGCAGCGGCGTCGTCGACGAGACCGTCGGCTACGTCTTCGCGCCCCGGCAGGACGCCTCCCGCGCTCAGATCGCGGCCATCCTCAGCGGGTATCTCAAGGCGCAGACCGCCGCGACCGGCCCACGCGTCCTGATCGCCTACTTCGCCGTGGCGGAGAACAGCGACGTGGACGCCGTATCGTCGGCCAGCGTCGTGTCCGGCACGGACAAGGGCATGAGCCGCTATCTGGCCGAGATGATCGCCGAGCGTACAGGCGGCGAGCTGTTCGCCATCCGCACGGAGACGAAGTACCCCGGCTCCTACAACAAGCTCCTGGACGTCGCCCGGGACGAGCAGAACGACGACGCGCTGCCTGCGCTGACGAGCCATATCGGGAGCCTCGACGACTATGACGTCATCTTCGTCGGTTACCCCATCTGGTGGTACACCATGCCCCAGGCGATGTACAGCTTCTTCGAGGAATACGATTTCTCCGGGAAGACGATCATCCCCTTCAACACCCACGCCGGCAGCGGCAATGGCGGCACCTACCGCACGATCGCCGAGCTGGAGCCGAAGGCTGATGTGAAGGACGGTCTCGCCGTCAGCCAGACCAGCATCACCTCCTCCCGCCAGAGCGTGTCGAGCTGGCTGGACAAGCTGGGATACTAAGCGCCCGAATACGCAAAACGCCCTGAGGCATTCGCCTCAGGGCATTATTATTTGTGACTCAGTCGGGGCTCGTCAACTCGCGCAGGGCGGCGACGGCAGCGTCGATCTCCTCTTCCGTGGTGAACCACGAGAAGCTGAACCGCACGGCCCCCTGCCCCTCGGTGCCGAGGGCGCGATGAAGCCGCGGTGCGCAGTGCGCGCCCGGACGGGTGGCGATGCCGTAGTCCTGCGACAACGCGTCCGACACGTCCGCGGACGGGTAGTCCCGGATGTTCAGCGCGACGACGGCCGTGTGGGGGCCGCTGAAATCGCCGTAGACGCGCACGCCGGGCAGGTCCCGGACGCCCGACAGGAAACGCTGTGTCAGCGCTTCCTCGTGTCTTTGAATCATCTCCATGCCGATCTCGTTGATAAAATCGACGGCAGCGGACAGTCCCGCGATGCCGTGGCCGTTCAGTGTCCCGGCCTCCAGCCGCGTGGGCAGCTCCTCGGGCTGGGTCTCACTGTAGGACTGCACGCCCGTGCCGCCCACCTTGAAGGGCCGGACATCAACGTTCTCACCGATGCACAGCCCTCCGGTGCCCTGGGGGCCCATGAGGCCCTTGTGGCCCGTGAAGCACAGCACGTCCGCGCCGAGGTCATTCATATCGACCTTCCGCGTTCCGGCCGTCTGAGCGGCGTCCACGACGACGAGGGCGCCGCGCGCGTGGGCGATGTCGGCAATGTCGCGCACGTCCTGCACGTCGCCCGTCAGGTTGGAGGCGTGGGTGCAGACGACGAGCTTCGTTCCCCTTGTGATCAAGCGGTCGAAGTCGTTCAGATCCAGCTTCCCCTGCCGGTCGGCGGGGACGATCGCCAGGTCGAGCCCGCGCTCCTTGCGGAGCTTAAAGAGAGGCCGCAGGACGGAGTTGTGCTCCAGATCGGTGGTGACAACGCGGTCGCCGCGATCCAGAAGGCCGTGCAGGGCGATGTTCAGCGACTCGGTGACGTTGCTCGTAAACGCTACGCGCTCCGGGCCCGGACAGCCGAACAGCCCGGCCAGCCTGATCCGCGCGCCGTAGACGGTGTAAGCGGCGTCAAGGCTGCTCTCATGGGTGCCGCGGGAGCTGTTGCCGAAGGTCTGCATGGCGTTGACCACCGCCTCGATGACCTGAGGCGGCTTTTTCATCGTTGTGGCCGCGTTGTCCAGATAGATCATTGCGCGACCTTTTTCCTGACGTTCAGCGCGAAGGTCGCCGCGCCGATGGCGCCGGCGTAGCGGCCATTTTCAGAGGCGACGATGTCGGTCTTGAGGGCCTTGCCCAGCGCCTGCACGATGTACTCACACTGGCACAGACCGCCCGTCAGACAGACGAGCCCGTCGCCCAGCTGGAGCCGTCCGGCCTGGGACGCCACCTTTTTGACGATGGAGTCCACCACGGCGAAGGCGATGTTCTCCTTGCTCTCGCCGCGGCCGATGAGGCTGATGACCTCGCTCTCGGCAAAGACGGTGCACATGGAGCTGATGGACACGCCGCCGCCCTTGGCGGCCAGATCGCACATATCGTCGGGCCGCATGCCCATGGTGTTGGCCATGACCTCCAGGAAGCGCCCGGTGCCGGCCGAGCACTTGTCGTTCATGATGAAATCGGTGGTCTGACCGTCCCGCACCTGAATGATCTTGGTGTCCTGCCCGCCGATGTCGACGACCGTCAGGTCGCCGCTGTCGTGAAGCTTCATGGCGCCGCGGGCGTGGCATGTGATCTCGGTGAGGGTCTTGTCGGCATAGGGGACCGAAATGCGGCCGTAGCCGGTGGCGACGACGGGCCAGAGCGCGGGATCGTAGCCGGCTTCCGCCAGCTTTTCCCGCACGGCCTCCGCCGTGTCGATGGAGCTCCAGCCCGTGGGCTGGACGAATAGCGCCACCGGCTCCCCCGCCTCGTTAAGGACGGCGGTCTTGGTGCTGGTGGAGCCGATGTCGATGCCAATGGCGTAATTCATAGGGTTTGAATCTCCTGATCTTAACAGAATCTGTTGCGGCCCGGACGGATCTGGTTGACTGCCTCGACGATGCGCAGGTACTCCGCGCCGTGCTTCTCGATGCAGGCCCTGACGGCGTCGATGTCCTCCTGCTTCACGAGCAGGGACATGCCGCAGGGCTGAGAGCCCTCGAGGTTCCGTGGCGTCGGCGCGATCCGCGCCGTCAGGCCCTCCTGCTTGAGGAGGGCCTGCAGCGCCAGTCCCTGGGTATAATTGCCGAACAGGATGTAGTAACTGATCTCCTGAGCGGGGGTGTCCATCTTACTTCAGCAGCTCGATGAACGCGCCGATGCGGGTGCGCAGCTGCTCGGCGTCGGTGTCGGTGTAGTCGGTCTCGATGCCCAGAACGGGGATGCCGGCTTCCTTCATGGCTTTCTCGACGGTGTAGCCCTCGGTGTCATACAGGCAGCAGAACTTCAGGTTGACGTCGATGACGCCGTCCACGTTGTACTCCTTGGCCAGACGGACGATGTCGTCGATGCGGCCGGTGTTGGGCGTGAAGCAGGCGCAGTTGTTCTTCATGTAGCGCTGGGACAGGGCCATGAACTGACCCTCCAGCGTGGTCTGGGTCTCGTCGACCAGATTCTCGAAATAACGGGTGCCGGTGCACATCTCCTCGCAGACGACGGCGGCGCCGCTGGTCTCGATGATGTGATGGAGCTTCCAGTTGGGAATGGCCAGCGGGGTGCCGGTGAGCAGGATGCGCTTCGTGCCGACGGGGAACACAGAGACGCCGTCCTTGTTGCGCTGATCTAGCTCGTCAGCCAGCTTGTTGCACATCTCGGCGCAGCGGGTGGGATCGTCGAAGAAGGCGATCTGGGTCATCAGCAGGCGGTCCTTGCCGCTGATGGGCAGGTTGGCGCCCTTGGTGGCGGCGTAGACACGGGCCATGGCCTTGCGCTTCTCGTTGATGGTATGGATGGCGGCGTTGAGGCTCTCGACGGTGATCTTGTTGCCCGTGAACTCTTCCACGACCTTGGCGAAGTCGGCGATCTCCTCGGCCCACTTCTGGATGTCCTTCTCACGCTTCATCTGAGGGATGTCCATGATGTGCATGGGGACGTCCTGACCCAGGATCTCCCAGGCCTTCTTCTTGCCGTCGCAGGTGGTCTCGCCGACGTACATATCGGCGATGCGGAAGAAGGGACATGTGCGGTCAAGACGCGCGCCGACGGAGGCCTTGATCAGAGGACATGTGGACTTGGGCAGGACCTTTTCGCCGCCGGGGACCCAGAACTGGGAGCCGCCGCACAGACCGGTGACGATGCCGTTGGCTGCGATGACGACCTCGTCGGGAACGTAAACGCAGAACGTGCCGAAGACCTTCTGGCCGTTCTTCTGGGCCGCGATCAGCTCAGAGGGGCGAATGCCGTGGATCTCGGAGACAACGAAATCCCAGAAGCCCATGGCCTCGGGGCGGTTCTCCTGAGACAGGTACACGTCACCGAAGGCGGTGGGCAGCACCTGACACAGCTGGTCATGCGTTTCCACGTCCATACCGAGGTTTTTCCACATTTCGAGATAATCTGCCATATTGATTCTCCTTTTCTCCTGTTATTGAAATCTTCAATAAAGATTGAGCGGATGGCGGATATAAGAAAAAAGCCGCGCTCCGGCCCGCCCATTTTTCATTTCAATTATACTTATGACCCCTGACAAGGTCAATCGTTTTACCCGGATCACGTCTTTTGATTATTCAATAATAGGTGTGTTATTTATTGAATATATCTATGGCCGATGATTCCCCGGGTTATCGGCGGGCGGCGTTTCGGCTCCGGGAGCATGAAAAAAGCAGGGGCCGAAGCCCCTGCTTTTTGAAGGATTCAATTAGTCGGCGAAGACGCGGGACAGGAAGGTCACGGTCTGGCCGCGGTCACACAGAGCGTTGGGAGCGAAGCTCGTCTCGGAAACACCCTTGGTGATGCCCTCTTCGACAGCCCACAGGACGGCGTCATAGAACCAGTCGTCAGCGGCAACATCTTCAAAGGGGTTGGCGGAGGCGTTGTTCACGCCATTGCAGTAACGATACAGGAACGTGACGACCTGGCCGCGGGTCAGCGTCGCATCGGGGCTGAAGGTGCCCTCACCGGTACCATTGGTGACACCGTTCTCAACGGCCCACAGGACAGCCTCGGTGTAGTACTGGCCTTCCGCGACATCGTCAAACGGATTCATAACGGTGGCGGTCGGCTTGCCGACAGCTCTCCACAGGAAGGTCACGAACTGAGCGCGGTTGCAGGGAACGCTCGGGCTGAAGGTATCTTCAGAGGTGCCGGAGGTCACGCCGTTCTCGGCGGCCCAGATCACGGCATCATAGAAGTAATCGTCAGGATCGACGTCGGTGAACGGATTCTCCTCGTCCACGACGGGAGCGACAGTCTTCTTGAAGGAGCCGTCAACGGTGACGCTGGAGGCAGGCATCGTGAAGACGAACTTGCCGTCGCCCTGATCGGTGACCTTGACTTCGTTGCCCTTGCGGTCGGTGACGACCAGCTCGTCGACTTCGTAGCCTTCGTCAGGCGTCATGGTAACCGTGACCTTGCCCCAACGGGAAGCGGTCTTGCGGTTGGCCTTGACGTTACCGCCGTTGGCATCCAGAACGTCGACTTCATAGAAGGTGGACTCGCCGCCGTCATAGATGGCGGGATCCTCATACTTCACAGTACGGGTCTCCTTCTCGCCGCACACGGAGCAGACGCGCTCTTCTTCGCCGTCTTCATCCTTGGTGGCTTCCTTGACGGTAGTCCAAGGACCCCAGGTGTGGCCCAGAGCTGCGATCTTCTCGGGAGCGGTGATCTCGTTCTTGCCCTCTTCGTCAGAGAACATCTTGCCGCAGGCAGAGCAGGTCCAGTAAGCCTTCGTACCCTCAGCGGTGCAGGTGGCGGGGACCTCATCGGTCTTCACAAGCGTATGGACATGGTCCAGCTTGGGGATCGTGCGGGTTTCCTTCTCGCCGCAGACGGAGCAGACGCGCTCTTCTTCGCCCTCTTCGGTCTCGGTAGCGGGCTTGGTCTCGGTCCACTCACCCCAGGTATGATCGAGCTTGGCGATCTTCTCGGGAGCGGTGATCTCGTTCTTGCCCTCTTCGTCAGAGAACATCTTGCCGCAGGCAGAGCAGGTCCAGTAAGCCTTCGTGCCCTCAGCGGTGCAGGTGGCGGGGACCTCATCGGTCTTCACAAGCGTATGGACATGGTCCAGCTTGGGGATCGTGCGGGTTTCCTTCTCGCCGCAGACGGAGCAGACGCGCTCTTCTTCGCCCTCTTCGGTCTCGGTAGCGGGCTTGGTCTCGGTCCACTCGCCCCAGGTATGATCGAGCTTGGCGATCTTCTCGGGAGCGGTGATCTCGTTCTTGCCCTCTTCGTCAGAGAACATCTTGCCGCAGGCAGAGCAGGTCCAGTAAGCCTTCGTGCCTTCAGCGGTGCAGGTGGCGGGAACCTCATCGGTCTTCACAAGCGTATGGACATGGTCCAGCTTGGCGATCGTACGGGTCTCCTTCTCGCCGCACACGGAGCAGACGCGCTCTTCCTCGCCCTCTTCGGTCTCGGTAGCGGGCTTGGTCTCGGTCCACTCGCCCCAGGTATGATCGAGCTTGGCGATCTTCTCGGGAGCGGTGATCTCGGTCGTGCCCTCTTCGTCAGAGAACATCTTGCCGCAGTCGGAGCAGGTCCAGTAAGCCTTTGTGCCCTCGGCGGTGCAGGTGGCGGGAACTTCGTCAGTCTTCACAAGCGTATGCGTGTGAGGAGTCTCGCCGGCCTTGACGGTAACGGCAGCCATATCGACTGTGTACTCAATATCGGTAAAGTCATAATCAAAGTAAGTAGAGATCTCGAACGTAGGAGCAACAGAACCGGTAGCGCCGTCCTTCACCTTGAACGTAACGGTAAAGAAGTCCTGCGCGAAATCCCACGTACCCTCGTCAACGATCGTGGCAAGGGCAAAGACTCTGTTGTTCGCAGGCTGATTGGCCAGATCGCTGAAGTCGGCGCTGACCTTGACCAGACCGCCCTTGGCAGAGGAGACATACTCTACTTTGTCTCCATCGTAATTCAGAAATGCTTCAAAGCCACCGAAGGTGCCGGTGTCGGGGAGCTTTACCGTAAGGGTAAACTCCTGGCCCACTTCTACCTCTGCCTTGTCGCTGGTGACCGTGATCGTTTCTGCAGCAAAAACGGTAGCAGGAGCGATGGTCAGCATCAAAGCCAGAGCCAGAACAATGGATAATACTTTCTTTCTCATATACTTTGCTTGCCTCCTTTAATGATTGCTAAATCGAAATATTAAGCCGGAAGAGGATACTTGACCTTGTCGGAAAGGTATCTTCTTAACAAGCCTAAATCCTTGGCGTCGATACTGCTGTCGCCATTGATGTCGGCTGCCAGCTGACCCTCCGCAGTCAGCGCGTTCTTGACCTTGTCCGCGAGATACCTTCTCAGTACCGCTACATCCTTGGCGTCGATACTGCCGTCGCCGTTGATGTCGCCCTTGGTCACGGCAGCCGCACTGCCCTGATACTTAAAGGTCGCAGCGAGCTTCATGGCGCCGATATCCTCGGAGTTGCTGGACAGATAGACGTAATAGGTCTTGCCGTTCTCCAGCGCCTTGGGGTACACGACGAACTCAACAGTGGAGCCTTCCGCCGTCTTCTGATCGATGTAGACCAGATTCGAGTCATTGGGCACGCCGCTATTGTCGCTCAGCGTGAATACCATGTAGTACTTGCCGCTTTCCGCGTTGCTATAGGTAACAGTTGCCTTGTCGCCGTTGGCCGTGATAGCTACGCCGGACAGCTCCGACTTCGCCTCGACGATGCCGGGCTCAGCTGCGAGAGCAGTAAAACAAAGCGCCATAACCAGCAGAGCGGACAGAAGGCACAGTCTGGTCAATCTCTTCATTTTCTTCCTCCTTCAAACTTTTCAATATAATTAACCAATATCTTGGCTAATTGCGCACGTGTGGCTATCCCCTGCGGGGACAGCGTCTTGTCTCCGGTGCCGGAGATCAGCGTGTTGTAGACGCCCCAGTACATGGGGGCCTTGGCCCACGCGGATATGGCGGAGCTGTCGGTGAAGACGGAGTCATACACGTTCGTGAACATGGCCTCCATGCCGCTCTGCCCGCCGGCATAGCCGAACAGGATCTTCATGGCCGACTCGCGCGTCAGGCTGTCGCCGGGCGCGAAGGTCGTTTCAGTGGTGCCGTTGACGTAGCCCTTTTCGTACGCCCAGGCAATGGCCGTGCGGAACTCATCGATCTGATCCGCAATGTCAGTGAAGGGCGTCTGGGCCGTGACGGCCGGGTTCCCGGCCATGCGCCAGAGGACCGTGACGAACTGGGCGCGGGTGACGGCGGTATCGGGGCGGAAGGTCCCGTCACCGAATCCCTTGAACAGCCCCCGCTGGGCAGCTTCGTCGATGGACTCCTGGCCCCAATGGCCGTTTGTGTCGGTAAAGGTCGGCGTCTCCGCTGCGATCACCGGCACGACGAGCAGTGCTGTGATCAGGATCAGCGCAAGAGCTTTCTTCATCCGCATCTCCCCTTTCCGGGAATCACATAATTAAGCAACTCTATTATAGCACGCGTGAGTCTATAAGACAAGGCCGTTTATTGAAAAAATTGGGCCTTATCTTTTGACAAATGTGTGCAAACGAGTTGACGCATCTCTGTAAAGCTTTATACTTTACAGCAGCTTTTTCAAAAGGTTTTTACCGCTTTTCGGCCTCAAATGTGACCGTTTTTTGCGATGCCGCGTTTTGTCACGGCGGCATAATCTGGCACCATAAGCGGCTGCCGCCGCCGGTGCGAAGACCGGCGGCGGCAGCCATGAAAAAGCCGTAGTCTTCCCTGATGTTACGCCTATTGTACCACAAAGGGAAGCGCCGCGCCCCATCCTTTCGGAGGATATTTCAAAGTTTTTTAAAGATTTTTCAGCTCAGTCGGCCGCCGCGGTGACGGGGGCGCAGAGGGGCGCGAAGGTGACGTCGTCGACGGCAAAAACGGTGTAGGCCGTGCCAGTGTCAACGTCGAGCTGCGTGAGATCGTCGCCGGCTTTGATCGTGGTCAGCTCGACGCTGAGCAGCTTGCCGTTTTCGTCATAGCTGGCGACAAAGACCTCAGTAGCCTTTTCCCTCTTGTGGTTCATTCTGACACGGAGCGAACCACCGGTGATCCCGGCCTCCTCGATCTCGGGTACGAGGCGCGGGACGGGACGCGTTTCTGTCTCGCCGCAGCGGGAGCAGGTGCGGGTCTCGACGCCGTCCTGATCCTCCGTCGCAGGCGTTGTGACGGTCCACGCGGACCAGTCGTGGCCGAGGGCGTCATCGGCAACAGCGATTCGACTCAGCTCTGTTTTACAGATAGTGCAGTACACCACGATATCGTGGTTGCCCGCCGCAGTACAGGTGGCCGCGACCTCATTTTCACGCACAGCTTCGCCGGGAGTATGGGCCAGCTTCACGATCGTTTTTGTTTCGCAGCTCAATTTCTGTCCGCAGACGGTGCAGTAAACGACCTCGTCATAGCTGCCTTCGGCAGAACAGGTAGGCGCAATCTCGTTCTCGCGTACGGTTTCACCCGGGGAATGCGCCAGTTTTTCGATCGTCTTTGCTTTACGGCTCAGCTCTTCCCCGCAGACGGTGCAGTAAACGACCTCGTCATAGCTGCCTTCGGCAGAACAGGTAGGCGCAATCTCGTTCTCGCGTACAGCTTCATTAGGCGTATGCGCCAGTTTTTCGATTGTTTTTGTTTCCCGGCTCAGTTCCTGTCCGCAGACGGAGCAGTACACAACCTCGTCATAGCTGCCCTCTGCGGAGCAGGTCGGCTCGACCTCGTTCTCGCGTACGGTTTCACCCGGGGAATGCGCCAGTTTTTCGATTGTTTTTGTTTCCCGGCTCAGTTCCTGTCCGCAGACGGAGCAGTACACAACCTCGTCATAGCTGCCTTCGGCTGAGCATGTCGTGGCGATCTCATTTTCACGTACGACGTCGCTAAGCGTGTGCGCCAGCTTGTCGATCTGCTTTAGTTCGCGGCTCAACTCTTCGCCACAAACGGAGCAATACACGACTTCCTCGTAGCTTCCCTCAGCAGTGCAGGTCGATGTAACCTCATTCTCACGTACAGCTTCACCGGGCGTATGGGCCACTTTTTCACTCTGCTTTTGTTCGCGGCTCAACTCTTCACCACAAACGGAGCAATACACGACCTCATCATAACTGCCTTCTTTTGTGCAGGTGGCAGCAACTTCATTCTCATGAACTGTTTCACCGGGCGTATGCGCCAGCTTGTCGAGGATCTTGGTTTGACGGTTCAGCTCTTTACCGCAAACCGAACAATAAACGACATCATCGCAGAAACCGACGGCGGTGCATGTAGGCTCCTGACGATTCTCTTCCACGGCTTCTCCGGGCGTATGCGCCAGCATATCAATGATGTTCGTCACACGGCTCAGTTCTTCGCCACAGACCGTGCAATACACAGCTTCGTCATACAAGCCAAACGCGATACAGGTTGGCTCCTGACGATTCTCTTCCACGGCTTCTCCGGGCGTATGGCCCAACTTATCTATGATATTCGTCACACGGCTCAACTCTTCACCACAGACCGTGCAGTACACAGCCTCGTCGTAAAAACCGACAGCGGTACATGTCGGTTCTTGACGATTCTCTTCTACAGCATGTCCGGGCGTATGCGCCAACTTCTCGACCGTGAACGCGATCCGGCTGAGCTCCTGACCACATACCGTGCAGTAAACGACCTCGTCATAGCTGCCCTCATCCGAGCAGGACGTAGCAACCTCATTTTCACGGACCGTCTCACCATCCGTATGGAGGCCGGTAGCCGGGAGAACGACCTCGTGAGTATCGGTGTAGCGCGCACCCTTAAAATAAGCAATGCCGATAAAAGTAACATGACCGTCGACGCCACAAGTTGGCTCGACGCGCTCACCGTACTGGGTCACTGTCGCATTGACGACCTGTTCATCACCGTCAGCGTCACAGGTGAAGGTCAACTGAGCGGCGTCTTCCGCCGTCCAGTTCCAGACAGGCGCGCCATAGGTATGGCCGACGGCCGGGAGGATGACTTCCTTTGAATCATTGTATTCGGCGCCTTCATACGTGAGAGCCGCCTCTGCGCGGATATAACCGGCCTTCGTGTGAGTCGGCTCCCGACGCTCAGGCGTCACAGTAACGGTCACGGTGTCGTCAAAGCCGCAGACAGAGCAGTGGAATGCTGCGACGGCTTCGGTCAGATCATCGTTCCACGTCCAGCTGGGCGCGTTGAAGGTATGTCCCAGCGCGGGGATGGCGACCGTCTTTGTATCGGTATACTTCCTGCCGTCAAACTCTGCCGATGCCATGAAAACAGTCTGTCCCTCTTCCGTACAGCTGGGGTCGACCGTTTCGGAGGCAATTGTTGCCGGAATTGTCTGGGTATCGTCATCCTGCGAGCATACAAGCTTCAATATCGCACTCTCAAATCCGCTCCAGGTCCAAACAGGCGGGAGATAATCATGTCCGCCGAGGAAATGGGTTTCGGCATTGATAAACGGCGCATTACCATCGATCCGCACGATCATATCACTCCATTGGCCGTCGTTCCCCAAGTAGTACACATCCGTCAGACTGCTGCAATTGTGGAACGCATAACCCGCAATGCTCGTCACGCTGTCCGGGATCGTCACGCTCGTCAGGCCGCTGCAGTCAGAGAACGCATATTCGCCGATGCTCGTCACGCTGTTTCCGATCGTCACGCTCGTCAGGTTGCTGCAGTTACAGAACGCATATTCGCCGATGCTCGTCACGCTGTTTCCGATCGTCACGCTCGTCAGGTTGCTGCAGCTACAGAACGCAGCATAGCCGATGCTCGTCACACTGTCCGGGATCACCAACGCTTTTACCAGCTCTCCGTTCAGGTACAGATCGTGCGTTGTGTAACCGGTCAAATAGTTTAACCCTTTAATGCTGCACCAAGCCAAAAGATCGTTTATATAAATGCTTTTCAGACCACTGCAGCAGAAGAACGCCCTATAGCCGATGCTTGTCACGCTGTTTCCAATCGTCACGCTGGTCAGGCAGCTGCAATTGTAGAACGCTTGACTCGCAATGCTCGTCACGCTGTCCGGGATTACCACACTCGTCAGCGCGGTATAAGACTTAAATGCCTGGCTTGCTATACTTGTCACGCCATCCTTGATGACAACGGACTTTATTCTATAGTACATGTCATATTCCCATGGATAATTATAACTGTAAGTAGCCTCATCCATATCTCCCGTGCCGCTGATCGTCAACTCATAATTGCTATCGATCTTCCACGTCAGATTGTCTCCGTATGTCCCCGATGCAATCGTCGCTGCCGCTTCTGCCTTCATCTGCGGCAGCAGGATGGCGAACAGCAGCAAAGTGACCGCCAGCGTGAGGGTCCGTATCGTTCGTTTCATTTTGTTTTCTCCCCCATTCTTTTAAGCACTCCTTTTTCACAGTCACGAATTGAACACTTTCCGCATTCAATAGCAAGCTGCTCGGGATGACCTTTGCTGAGACGGTTCAAGCGTTTTGCTTCATTATATAGTCTCGAAGTAAACTGCCGGCCATCCAAAGCCAATTTGTGAGCATTTTTCATCCGATTGCTGTACTGCACTTCATCCTTTAAAAGGGAGTGTATCAGGTCATTTCGTTGAGCGATCCAATTGTCAAGCGGTCCGTCCTTACTGAAAAAGGAAGCTGACAGTTTGCTTCGTTCAAACAGTTTTGGACAATTATTAAAGAAACCTTCAATACATTTTCTTCTGTTGGATATCGGAACAAAGATACCTTTCTTCCCGGCTTCCTTATTGCAGGGCATCCCAAGGATTCCGCAAATCACCTCCAGCCTTCCCTCCATGGCGGCATATTCCTGAAAGATCGCCTCCAGATAGAAACCATTCGCGATCGCAGAGTCAATGCAGTCGATCGCACTTCTGTGCATTTTCACCTGCTCTTGTTTTCTCTCTTTTTCGTCCACGTCCATGCTATGCTCCCTTCTCTCCTCCGTTTTTCCGGCTCTCGATTGGCTTTACAAAGCTTCCTTGAGCTGCCATTTATACTAAAATATTAGTACAGAATTATTATAATTCTCGATTATTAGTGTGTCAAGGAAGTCCCACTAAAATAATAGTATAATCGGTTTATAATCTGCGCAAGGAGGCAGCGTCTTATGAACCGTATCAGAGAGCTTCGGGAGGACCGTGACCTGCGGCAAATCGATGTCACAAACGCCACGGGAATCGACCAGAAGACGCTCTCCAACTATGAAACAGGCAAGACTAACCCCGACAGCTATGCTTTGATCCGCCTGGCTGACTTTTTCGACGTCAGCATTGACTATCTCGTCGGCCGAATCGATACGCGTTTGAGTTCGAGAGACAGCATTCTGCGCAATATAGACGAGATCAAAAAGACCCTTGATGACATCAAACGGTACATATAATCCTTAAGAAAACCTTAAGCCCCGCCTGACGGCGGGGCTTTTGCTTGCATCCGCGGGGGAGTTGGGGTATCATATATTATAGATTAATGTCTGCATGCGGATCGAAGGAGGTTTCCGATGAAAAAGCGGGGCGTTTGCCTGTTTCTGATATTGTGTCTGCTGCTGCCGGGCCTGCCTGCGCGGGCGTCCGGAGGGGTGATCACGGGGTTTGCGCCGTGGGAGCCGGTGCTTATGACGGTGAGCCCGGAGGCGCGGCCGGAGGAGGCTGCGCTGACAGCGCAGATGCCTGCGTCCATCGGCGTCTATCTGGACGGCGGCGAGGGCGTCTTCCAGCTGCCTGTGCGGTGGGTCTGCCCCGGCGGGTATGACGAAGACGCGTTTTACTTCCAGTTCAGCCCCGTCTGGGACGAAGACGCCTATCCCTTGGCAACCTGGATCGACCGGGCGACGAAGGTCCCCTACGTGGGCGTGATCTTCCGCGGCGTAGAGCTGATGACCGTCACGTCCAGCCCCTACGAGCAGGACGTTTTCGACTATCTGGTGGACGAGCTGGGCGTCAACACCGCCGCGGCCTGCGGCATCATGGCGAACATCCAGTCGGAGTCCGGGTTTTATCCCAACAACCTGCAGAACTCCTACGAAAAAAGCCTTGGCTACACGGACGCCACGTACACCCGGGCGGTGGACAACGGATCATATACCAATTTCGTATACGATAAGGCCGGGTACGGCCTGTGCCAGTGGACGTTCTGGTCCCGCAAGCAGGGGCTGCTGAATCTGGCGCAGACCCGCGGGGTGAGCATCGCCGATCTGGAGATGCAGATGGATTATTTCGTTTACGAGCTCAAGCAGTACTCGAGCCTGATGAGCACGCTGCGGTCGGTGCCCAATACGGCGGCGGGCGCGTACACGGCGGCGTACCAGTTCTGCTGGCAGTTCGAGCGGCCGGGCGGCTACGAGACGAAGTCGCCTCAGCGCGGCAATCTGGCACAGAATACCTACTGGCCCGAGTACGCGAGCACGGTGAAGCCCTCCTCCAAGCCCACATACGCCACGCTGCGCGTGTCTGACGACACGGTGACTGCCGGCAAGATGATCACCTTTACATGCTCGTCGGACGGCGACGAGAACACGCTCAAAATCACGAAGCCCAATGGGCGCACCTCCACCTATCCCGACGTAGACAGCACGGTCCGCATGAGCTTCGACGATGAGGGCGAATACTCCGCCGTGCTGGTGGCGTCCAACGACGCGGGGTCCGTGACGAGCCGCCGCGTGTACTTCGACGTGGTGGCGGACGTTTCCGGTCCCACCTACGCCAGCATCCGCTGCGACAAATCGACGGGCTACGCCATCGGCGAGACGATCACGTTCACCTGCCAGTCCGACGGCACCCGCCACGTGGTGACCGTGACCGATCCCGACGGCAAGGCGACGAACTACAACGACGTCGGCTCGACGCTGCGGGTGAGCTATGCGGCGCCCGGTCACTACACGGCGACGCTGACCGCCTATAAGGGCTCCGCCTCCACCACCAGCAGCAAGCTGGGGTTCAACGTGCTGTCCGGCGCGCCGACGAAGGCGGAGATCAGGGCCGACAAGGACGTCTACGACGCCGGTGAGACCGTGACGCTGACGTGCGTCTCCGACGGGACGTACAACGAGGTGCTGATCACGCGGCCTTCCGGCAAGGTGTCCACCTACAAGAGCGTGGGCATGAGCCTGAAGCTCTATTACGACGAGGCCGGGACCTACACAGCCCAGCTGCGGACGACGAACGACCAGGGCGAAAAGCTGAGCGAAAAGGTCACGTTCACGATCAAGGCCGCGCCGGTGGCTGTCGTCTCGGTCAGTGTGGAGAACGGCGCGGTGACAGCTGCGCTGACGTCGGTGAAGAGCGGGTACTCCCTGCTGTGCGCTATGTACGAAAAAAGCGGCCGCATGGCGGCCGCTGTGATGACATCCCTCAGCGACGGGCAGCGGAGCTGCTCCGTCCCGCTGGGCGACGGGGAGATCGAAACGGTGAAGGTCGTGCTGCTGGACGACGGCGGGAGACCGCTGTGTCAAGCGGTCAGTCGGTCGGCGCGATAGGCAGCGGGATCGGCAGACAGACGGGCTGATAGCTTTCTGTAAAGGTAAATAGCTTGCGGGCGCCTGCTCCCTCGTCAGAGGGCAGCATGGCGCCCTCTTCATTATAATACGCCTCAAAAAAGCCGATCCCGGCGCCGTGGCGGTCGGTGAGGAGCGCCCGCAGGGCGTCCCCGTCCCCCGCTGCGGCGGCAGTCAGCAGGCTGACGTCCAGCAAGCCGTAGCCATAGGTCGTGTCGTAGCCCGGCTCGCCCAGATCCAACGACGTGGCGGCCAGCAGGCCGGCCAGCGCCTCCGGGGTCATGTCTGTCTGAGACAGAACGAGGGCGGCGGCCCCGGCGGCCAGCGGCGAGGAGAAGGACGTGCCGCTGTCGGTCCGTACGCCGCCGGTCAGCGCGGGGGCGGTGATATTCGTCCCGGGCGCGGCGATCAGGACGCTTTCATTGCGGGAGGAAAAGGTCGATACGCCCAGCGCTTCGTCCACGGAACCCACGCCGATGACCTCGTCGTAAGCGGCAGGATAGTACAGACGATCGGGACCAGAGGTCGAATGCTTGCTGTTGTTGCCGACGGCGGCCATCAGCGTGACGCCGTGTTCATATGCGTAGCCTACGGCGGCCGAAAGCAGGTCGGACTGCATCGTCAGGCCGAGGCTGAGATTGATCACATCACAGCCGAAATCGTCGACGCCGCCGCTGACGGCGGCGATCACGTCGGCCAGGGTGCCCACCTTCCCCTCGAAGCACTTGAGCGGTACGAGCTCGGCCTCCGGGGCGACGTCGAGGATCAGACCGGCGGCAAAGGTGCCGTGGCCGTAGCTGTCGGAGATATCATCCGGGTCGCCGCCGCTGCAGTAATTGGCGCCGTCCAGCAGGTTCTTGTCCGCGAAATACGGATGGTCCGCCATGACGCCGGAGTCCACGAGGCCCACGCGCACGCCCGCGCCCGTGATCCCATGCTCGACAGCGTAATCCATATGAAGGGCCGCCAGGTGCCAGCTCTCCCCTGCGCTCTCCTCCGGCAGATCGTCCAGCATGACGGGCTGGTCCGGCTCGGCGGCCAGCAGGAGGCCTGCTTCGTCCAGCGCCTCCAGCGTCTGCGCGTCCTCCGCCAGATATAGATCGGCCGCGGCGCAGAGCGGGCGCAGGTCCTCCCCTGTCCCCTGCAGCATCACGGCGGGGACGAGCCTGACGATATAGCGATCCGGCTGCGCGGCGGACGCGGAGAACGTCAGCAGCGTCAGCAGGACGGCGGCAAACAGGATCGAAACAGGCCGCTTCATGGCGCGCCTCCTCTCCTTTTTTCTGTTTCTATCATACCGTTTTATGACGAAGGATGCAAGTGCCCGCTTTACGGACAGGAAGTTTTTTGCTATAATTTGTGTCGTACAGCGAGATCATTCGCTTGGGAGGGATATTATGAAAAGAAGGATCATAGCGCTGATTCTGGCGCTGACCATGCTGTCCGCACTGACGGTACACGCCGAAGATGTGACGTCCGGGTCCTGCGGCTCGAACGTCCGCTGGGAGCTGGCGGACAGGACGCTGACGATCTCGGGCACGGGGCCCATGCGCGACTTTTCCTACGCGGGAACGCCGTGGCAGAGCTGGGCGCTGCGCAGCACCATCGAGCACGTGGTAGTGAAGCCCGGCGTGACGCATATCGGCAATTATGCGTTCCACATCTGCACGGCGCTGACCGACGTTCAGCTGCCCGATACGCTGACGAGCATCGGCGAGTACGCCTTCAGCGACTGCTACTCGCTCGTTTCCGTTGAGATCCCTGACAGCGTGACGAGCCTGGGCAGGGCCGTCTTCAACAAATGCTCATCGCTCCGCGACGTGACGCTGCCGGATACGCTGACGGCGATCCCCTACGAGGCGTTTTACAGCAGCGGCGTGCGCTTTGTCTCGCTGCCTGCCGCGGTGACGTCCGTGGACCGCTACGCCTTTGAGTACAGCCGCCTGATCGAGGTGGGCTTCGCAGGCACGGCCGCACAGTGGGCGAACGTCGCCGTCGCGGACAACAACGACGTGCTGAACAAGGCCGACGTCCGCTTCGGCGGCGAGGACGTCTTCACGGGCGCGTCCGGCGACTGCGGCGACCTGCGCTGGCGCGTGGACGCAGACGGTCGGCTGACGATCTCCGGCGAGGGCGCCATGATGGATTACGAAAGCATCGGCGACCACCCCTGGGCGGAGCTGCGGCGCTTCATCACCTCCGTTGAGGTTGAGTCCGGCGTCACGCGGGTGGGCGATTACGCCTTCAACGACTGCTTCTTCGCCCGGCAGATCACGCTGCCCGACACCGTGACGAGCGTGGGCGCTCACGCCTTCGAGGACACGGAGATCGAAGAAATGGTCTTCCCCGACAGCGTGACGGAGGTCGGCGCCTATGCGCTGGCCTATTGCCCACGGCTGACGAGCGTCCGGCTTTCGAGTAATGCATCGTCGCTGCCCGATTCTTTCCTGTATCAGAGCGGGGCGCTGAGGGAGCTGCCGCTGCCCGAGGGGCTGACGTCCATCGGCAACAGCGCGATCTCCTTCTGCCGGAGGCTCAAGGAGCTGACGATCCCGGCTTCGGTGACGAATATCCGGCAGAACGCCTTCAACGGCAACACCGATCTGGCGGTACTGGATTTCGAGGGCCCGCTGCCGACGCTGGGCGCGGAAAACGTATTTGCCGCCCCGACGCATTGCAAGGCGGAATACTATGATTCCTATAAAGCGTATTTCCTTGAACATGAGGTGAAGCGGCCGCTGTTCACGGGCGATTCGCCGGCGGAGCTGAGCGCGTCCGCGCTGGAGCTGTCGCAGGCGCACCCGGAGGAACAGCTGACGGTCTCCCCCGTTCTGGAAACGGACTGGACGTCGGACGCGCCGGATTCCGTGTCGGTGGATGCGGACGGCACGGTCCGCGCCACGGGCCACGGCTACTCGCTGATCCACGGCGAGGCGCACGGAAACGGCGGCGTGACGCTGCTGACGTGCGAGGTGACGTCCCAGCGCAACGATCTGCTGGTCGAACAGCTGCCGAAGGAACTGACGCCGGACTTCCCCGTGTACGCCAATGCGACGATGGGCAGCTTCGAGCGGCCCCATGGCTACCAGACAGCCAAGTTCATCGAGCATGACACGAGTAATGAATACTATCAGGCGCTGGTCCAGGAGGTCGAAGCGATCACCGCCGGGTGCGCGACGGACCGGGAAAAGGCCGTCGCCATCCAGAAGTGGGTGTCGAAAAACGTGAGCTACGAGGGCGCCATCGGCATGGGCAGCAGCGTCGAGCAGGTGTATCAGACGTACCTCAGCCGCACGGGCCACTGCGAGGGCTTCGCCAAGCTGACGGGCTTCATGCTGTATCTGGCGGGCATCCCCAACGGCATCTGCGTCAACATCGGCCACATGTGGAACATCGCGCTGGTGGAAGACGGCTGGATGATGGTCGATTCCACCTGGGGCGAGAGCGGCTTCGACTATGACGATCCGGAGCACGGGATGATCGTGTACATCGGCTTCGGCGAGGGAGACTGCTGCATGATCGTCAACACCACCGAGGGTGTCAAGCTGGGCGGCGTGGGCGAGCGCGTGCTGAACGAGCTGCGCGAGGGCATCACCGAGGTGGTCGTGCCGGAGTACGTCGATATCGTCGCTTCCGACGCGTTCTACTGCTGCACGGGGCTGGAGACCGTCAGCCTCCCCCGCAGCGTCAAAACCGTCGACGACGCGTTCCCCTACAACTGCTGGGCGCTTAAAACGATCCGCTTCGGCGGCACGGCGGAGGAATGGGACGCGGTGTCGAAGGAGGGCAACAACACTGCCTTCGGCAGCGCGGAGGTCGTGACCGGAGCCTTTGACGTCTATGTTCGCGAGGGCGACGCGAAGCTGGCCGTGCTGGCGTCCTATGACGCGGAGGGCTGCATGACGGACGTCCGGGCAGCCGGGGTCGACGGCCTCATCTGCCGCTTCGAGCTGGACGACGATGCGCTTTCCGACGTGCGGCTGTTCCTGGCGGATGATAGCGGCGCGCCGGTGAGCGATGTGAGAAGCTATTAAACAAGAGATGATAAAGCGGCCCGAGCAGATACGCTCGGGCCGCTCAGTCTGTAGACATAGTTTTTTTTGCATTGTGTGCTTAAACAATCCGTTTTGAATCGTTTTTTGGCGGACATGCGCCGCCAAAAAACTCCTTAAAAGCGAGCAAAGCGAGCGCTCGCGCCGACCAACTGAGGCAAAGCCGAAGGCGATAAGCGCGAGTAATTCTCGGAAGAAGATCAGCGCAGCGGTCTTCTTCCGAAGCGTGTCGCGTTTGTCGACACGCAAAGCGGCCCGGGCTTTTCAGCCCGGGCCGTTTTGTTGTGTTCGTTTTGTTTTACTCGATCGGCTGGTCGACGGGCGGGACGGAGGCGGGGGTCATGTCAGGGTTGAGGAGGAACAGGCGGACGGAGGCGGGCTTCTGCTCCGTTTCGGCCTGGATCACCTGCTCAAAACCGCCGTTGTGGACGGTGTCAAAGGCGATCATCCGGCCCTCGCCGTCGTACAGCGCCATGCACAGCAGGCGGTCGTCGACCTCGGCGCGGAAAGCGGCGGTGACGGCCGTCTTGCCGTCTGCTTCCGTCACGCGGACGAACTGCGGATCGGAAGAAGTGCCGAAGTTGCGCCACAGGTAGTCCTCGCTGCCCTCGGCTTCGCCGTAGGCCGCTTCGTCCACCCGGACGTCGAAGGTAACGTAATACGCGTCGTCGTAGGTATAACCGACGATGTCGTCGCCGTCATAGACGGGCTCCGCGGGAGCGTCCAGGGCGCGGGCGCGGATCTGCCCTTCCCCTTCCGCCACGGCGGTGACGACGCCGTTTTCATCCACCTCGAGGACGTCGGGGGTCAGGCTCTCCCAAACGACGCCCTTCTCGGTAGCGTCCGCGGGCGTGACCTCGGCCAGCAGCTGACCTCGGTCGCCGATGCCCGCCAGGAGCAGATCGGGATCGTCCGCCAGCAGGTGGACGCCCTTCTTATGGATGCCGTCGGGCAGGACATAGCTGGTGTAATTCGCCTCCAGCCAGTCGATGAACTCGCGGCAGGCGCGGTAATCGTCGTTGGACATCTTCTTGTCAGCCATGTTGCCGGCGTAGCAGGCGTAGCCGTGGAAGCTGTCGCGGGTGTAATAGGCGTACAGCTGCTGGATATCATGGCGCAGATCGTTGATGATGCCGCTCTGCTCCCATTCCTCGGCGGTCTGCAGCTGACGGATCAGGGCGCTCTTGCGGCTCCTGAGCTCCGCCAGCTTGAGGGAGATGGCCGCGTGGTCGGCGCCCCAGCCGCTGAGGTCACGGGCCAGCAGCTGCATGGCGGCCAGGTCGTGGGTCTGCTGCTGATCCATGGGGGCGTTGATGTAGTCGCGGTCGCCCCAGTAGTCGATCTCGGTGAGGGGCTGCAGGCCGTAGCCCTCGGTGTAGTTGGCGACGGCGCTGCCATAGGTGCTGGCAGCGGCCATATAGTACTCCATGGCCTCCAGGGCGTTGTTCATGCACTTGGTCAGACGGTTGTACTCATCCCATTTGGCGCTGAGGAGCTTGCCCTCCTCCCTGGCCTTTTTCAGAGGATCGGAGGCGGAAGCCAGCAGCTCGGCAAGCTCCGGGCCGGCAGAGGCGGGATCGGTGATCCGCGCCGCGGGCGAAACGCTGTAGAAGGTGCCGAGAGAGTTGCTCCAGCTGTCCACCAGATAGCCCTTGATCTCGCTGACGTAGGACGGCAGGCTCTCCAGCAGGGCGTCGCGCTTGTCGCGCATCTGCGCGCCCCAGGCGGCGGCCAGATTGTAGTTGGAGGCGATGCTGTTATGCTTCGTGATCTGCTCGCTGACTCTCTGCAGGCGCTCCCGACGCATGCGCTTCATCTCGGCAGTCATGTCATCGATGCGCTTGATCAATACGTCGACGCCATCCACGTTGCTTTCGCCGATGAGGTCGGAGAGTCGCTGGAGGTAGTCCAGCAGCTTCTTGCTGTTGTCGCATTCCGAAGACTCATCGTCCCAGACAGTGTAAAACGCGTCCCATTCGCCGTCGTGCAGATACTTTTGATAGTAGGTGAGCGGTTTGCCGTCTCTGCCAAAGCTCCACACATAGCTGACCTCGTTGCTGGACGTCAGCGCGTTCTGGCGCGCCACCAGATCGTGATACTCGGCGACGGCGTCTTCATAGAGATCGACGGCGCTGTCCATGAAGCTCTGGGCATCGGACTTGGCAGTGCGCAGATCTGATTTGTAATCATTGACGGCCGCGTCGTAATCGGCCAGCTGTTCATCGGTGAAATCGACGTAAGAATAGTAGACCCAGCCGGGCTCCGTAGGCTGATAGTCGCGGCAGTAGGGCCAGTTGAAGGTAATGCCGGACAGCTCGCTTTCCGGCCTGTCGGGGTAAAGCTCCCGCTCGATGTTGCGCATGCGGTACAGGTCGTAGTGATCGATGAGATCGTCCGCGGCGTTGCGGTACTTTTTGAACCAGCTGTCGTAAGCGCCGGCGAGGCTGTTGTAGGAGTTTTCATGCTGGGTCTTCTTGTTGGCGACGTAGGAATTGATGGCGCTCATATACGTGCCCCAATACTGGTCCAGCTCCGCGTCCGTACTGTTTTTGGGCGGGTTCCACTGGGGCTGACCGCTCGTCATCGAATTGTAGAGGGTCTCCAGCGCCTCGGCGTATTCGGCCTCATGGCGCGCCTGTTCCTCTTGCGCCCTGCGCTCTTCCTCGGCGTCGATGGCGGCCTGGAGCTCGTTGTTCTCCCGCTTTTTCTGGCAGATCTCATAGGCGGCCTTCGCCTGGTTGGGGATGTCGTCGCTGAGGGCTTTGGCGCGGTTGTAGCAGAAGGTCGCCAGCGTGTAGTTCTTCTGCGCCAGCTCCCGCATGGCGTTGATGACGTCCACCGCGCCCATGCAGTCCTGGGTCTTACCCACGACCTGCTGGGTGATCTGATCGGAGGTGCCGGTGACGGCAAACAGAAGGTCCACGACGCCCGTGTAAACAGAGGTGGTGGCCGCAGTGGGCGCGACGGTGATGTTGGGCGTCAGGGCCTTGTCGACGATGATGGAGATCAGCTCCTTGGAGATCGCCTTGACGCTGGCCTCGCGGGCCCTCATATACGACGTGACGATGCCGTCATAAGCCTGCTTGCCGAGGTTCATCAACACGTCGATGCACCCCAGGCGCTCCATGACGTCGCGGGCCTCCTGGTACTCGGAGTACCAGGTCATGCGGTTGTACCAGCTGTCGTAATCGCCCTTGGCGTTGTCCTTGAGAGTCTGGACGGTGGTGGCGAAGTTCTCGTCGGAGTAAAACTCCATCAGCGGGCCGCACTGCTGCTGCTCGACGCGGTCGGCGTAAGCGGCCCAGAGGGCGGTCCAGCCCTGCTTTTCGTTGATGTAGTCGGTCATTTCCTTGGAGCCGTCCGTGCCGAACTGCTGCTGCCGGGCGTCGGGGGCGAAGGCGTAGACGTAAAGCGTCGCCTTGCGGTCCTTATCGCTCATGCCCTTCCAGGCCAGCTTGTTCATATCGGCGCTCGCCTGGTCGCTGCGGTATTCGACGCCGTTGATCTCATAGCGGACGTAGTAGCCGCCGAGAAAATCACCGCTGGTATCCAGCAGCTTTACGGCATTGTAGTCCGAGGCAGCCCAAACAGTCAGCGGAAGCGCGGACACGAGCATCGTCAGCGCCAGCGCGAAACTGATGATCCTTTTCTTCATGATGGTTCCCTCCTTGTGCACACAGGGGTATACTAATACAGTTTTATGATATCACAAAGAAGCGGGCCGTTCCATTCGTACAATCCACAATTCAGCAGCCATATTTTTGAACTTTTGGCGTGACAAAAGGCCGGCCCCGTGACATGGGGCCGGCCTTTTTGGCACATTTCAGTTTTTGGCACAGTGTGCGATCAGTTGATTTCTTCCGCGTCGCAGACCGGGGCGAAGCTGTCCTCGGAGGGGGCGAAGATGCGGATGTTGGAGACGTTGCGGCCCACCGGGGCGAGGTAGCTGCCGTCCTGGGCCTGGGCTGCCTCGATGACGCCGGTCATCTGACCCTTCGCGTTGTAGATGGCGACGAAGGGTACGGCCAAGCCGGTGGCGTTCTCCGCCTCGAAGGTGACGTCGCCGCTGCTCTTGTCATACTCCTGCTTGTCGATCGAAACGGTGATGCCGATGATGTCGACCAGCAGGCCCTTCCAGCTGTCGGACCAGACGCGCCAATCGCCGCGGTCGTCCTTATACATCAGCACGTACCGCTCGTTGCCGCCGCCCACCTTGACGAAGTACTGATACAGCGCCGGCGTGGTGGCTGTCGCCTTGGCGTAGGGGGCGTAGGGACTCTCGCGGACCGTGACGGTATAGGGCGTGGAGGGCGTATAGTTGTTGTCGGGCGTGGAGCCGTTCAGATACGCGTTGCCGATATACTTGTACTTGTCGTTCTGGGTCATGCGGTCCTTGAGGAACTGCTTCCAGTACTCATAGCCGGAGAAGGGCGTTGTCAGCGGCCTGCCGGTGGCGGCGTCTGTCTTGCCGGAGCGCGCGCCGGTGTCCGTGAGGCCGTCCAGCATCTGCCAGCAGGTCTCGGGATGCTTGGGCGTCCAGGTGCGGAAGGCCATGATCATCAGGGCGATGGTCTTCTCGGGCGTGTCGAGCTTGTAGCGGTTGACCTCCTCGGGCGTGCTGACGCCGGAAGGGAACGAGATCTCGGAGCGCTTGATGGGCACGTCGATGATCTCGCCGTCCACGGAGACGGCCTTGCGCTTGAGCGTGGTCTCCTTGACCGTGGGGGTCAGGGTGCTGCCGGTGCTGTCGGGCTTGTAGGGAATGGTCTTGTCCCCTGCCTGCTCCTTGACGTCGGCCAGCAGGCCCTTCCAGTTGTCGCCGAAGACGCGCCAGTCGCCGCGCTGGTCCTCATAGAACAGGGAGTAACGGTCGTTGTCCGCGCCGTCGATGGAGATCAGCACCTGCTTCAGCAGCGGGCCGTTGCCGTCGGCCTCGCGATAGGGATCGTAGACGCTCTGGCGCACCGTGACGGTGATGGGCGTGGAGGGCGTGTAGTTGTTGTCGGGCGATGCGCCGTTCAGATAGGCGTTGCCGATGAAGCGATACTTGTCGTTCTGGGTCATGCGGTCATAGAGGAACGACTTCCAGGGGTTGTACTCCTGGAACGGATAGCAGAGCTTGTGGCCCTGGGCGTCCTTGGCGCCGGGCTTCTCGGTAGCGGTGTTGGTGAGGTAAGACAGCATCTCCTCGCAGTCCGTCTGGTTCTCCGGGGTCCAGGTGCGGAAGGCCAGCGCCAGCAGGGCCATGGTCTTGTAGGGAGAATCCAGCTTGTACTGGACGATGTCCTCATAGCAGGTGGGGATCGTGGAGAAGGTATAGCTGTACTGCTTCACCGTGACGTCCATAACGCCGCCGTCGGTGGTCGGGGCCTTGCCGGGGACGTCGGTGACAGTCACTTTGGGCTCGGTCTGCGGATGGGCGGGCGACGAGGAGCGGATGACCTCAGCGGGCCAGGGGATGTCGCTGGAGGGCGTCTTGACGTTGGCCAGCAGTCCCTTCCAGAAGTCGCTGAAGACGCGGTAGTCGCCGCGCTGATCCTGATAGAAGATGGCATAGCGGTCATTGTCCGCGCCGGGGATCGTGGTCAGGACCTGATAGAGCGTCGGATCGGAGGGATCGACCTTATCGCTGCTGCTGCTCTGGCCCGTGTAGGGATCATAGACGCTCTGGCGCACCGTGATGGACAGGGGCTCCGAGGGCGTATAGTCGTTGGAGGGCATGGCGCCGTCGCAGTAGGCGTTGCCGATGTACTGGTATTTGTCCCTCATGCGGTCGGTGACGAACTGGATCCAGGGGTTATACGTGGAGGCCTTTTGGCTCGTCTTGTGGCCCTGACTGTCCACGGTATTGCCGTAGGAGGAGTTGGTATTCGTCAGGTAATCCATCATCTCCATACAGTCGGTCTTGTTCTCTGGCGTCCAGGTGCGGTACGCCAGGATCAGCAGGGCCATGGCCTTGTAGGGGGAATCCAGCTTGTACTGGACGATATCCTCATAACAGGTGGGGATAGTGGAGAAGGTAAAGGTGTACTGCTTGACAGTGGTGTCGATAATGATCTCGTTGCCCTTGTCGTCGGTGCCGACGGCCTTGGCGGGCACGTCATAGACCGTGACCTCGGGCTCCACCTGCGGGTTGGCGGGGTTCTTGGGGCGCTCATACTCGGGCGGGAACAGGATGTCGCTCCAGGGCTTGCGGACGTCGGCCAGCAGGCTCTTGTAATAGTCGCTCCAGATGCGCCAGTCGCCGCGCTCGTCCTGATAGACGGCGCAGTAGCGGTCGCTGTCGGCGCCGTTGGTCCTGATGAAGATCTGCTGCAGCTCGGGCGTGGTGGGCGTGGCCTGGACATAGGGCACGTAGACGCTCTCGCGCAGGGTGACGGAGTAGGGCGCTTTGGGCGTGTAGTCGTTCTCCGGCGTGGCGCCGTTGAGATAGTTGTTTCCGATGTAGCGGTACTTTTCGTTCTGCTTCATGCGGTCGCGGACGAAGGAGACGGCCGGCTGATGTTCGGAGAAGTTCTTGGCGATCTTGTGACCCTGAGCGTCCGTCTTGCCGGAATCGACGCCGGTGTTGGTCAGATAGTTGAGCATCTCCAGGCAGTCGGTCTCGTTGTCCGGCTTCCAGGTGCGGTAAGCCATGGCCAGCAGCGCCATGGTTTTATAGGGGCTGTCCAGCTTGTACTGGATGATGTCCTCATACGTCTCGGGCACCGTGGAGAAGGTGTAGGTGTACTCCTTGACCGTTGTCTCGATGACGCAGGGCTCGCCGTTTTCATCGATGCCCGGGGCCAGCGCGGGAACGTCGGTGACGGACAGCGTGGGCTCCTTCTGGGGATGGGCGGGGTGGGCCGGCACTGTATACTCGGGCGCCCAGACGTAGTCGGAAGCCATGGGCTGCACGTCGGCCAGCAGGTTGATCCAGCTGCGGCCGGAGACCTTCCAGTCGCCGTTGGAGGCCTGGGAGAAGAGGCTGTAGCGCTCGTTCTCGGCGCCGTCCAGGAAGATCAGCACCTGCTTTTGCAGGGGGCCCCACTCGTCGGCCTGCTTATAGGGGTCGTAGACGCTCTGGCGCAGGGTGATGGTGATGGGCGTGTCGGGCGTGTAGTTGTTGGAGGGCTTGGCGCCCTTGAGGTAGGCGTTGCCGATATAGCGGTACTTGTTGTTCTGGGTCATGCGGTCCTTCAGGGCCTCGATCCAGGGGTTGTACCGGGAGAACGGGACGGGCTCCTCATCCAGCGTGGCGCCGGTGTCGGTGAGATAATCCAGCATCCGCAGGCAGTCGTTGGGATTCGACGGCGTCCAGGTGCGGTAGGCCAGGATCATCAGCGCCATGGTCTTGTAGGGATTGTCCAGCTTGTACTGGACGATATCCTCGTACGTTTCTGGTACGGTGGTGAAGGTGTAGGTGTACTCCTTGACCGTGACGTCGAAGACGTCGCCGCTTTCGGTCTGGGCCTGGGCAGCCACGTCGCGGACCGTCACAGCGGGCTCCACCTGAGACGTCGACTGAAGCGCAGGCTGCGATGCGGTGCGTTCGGGAGCGGCAAAGCTGACGGCGGGCATCAGCTGCAGCGCCATTGCCGCGCACAGCAGCAGCGAAAGAAGCGATCTGCGTGAATTGCGTGCCATACAAAAACCTCCTTCATGCTGAACCCCAAACGGGGTACATTATTACAGGATGATTATACCACAATGATTTTCCGTTTGCATCCCCCAATTGGGTAGGTCTGACGCTTTTCTTTCTGTGGGGGTTATGGTATACTATGGAAGAAAGGGGGATTGTCATGGATCAGCAGCGTCTGTTGGAGCGCGTGGTCTCCGCCGTGGGGATCGCGCTCATCATCGCCGAGGGTCTTGTGCTGTTCACGTCTGTGCGCGTCCCCCGGTCTTTCCTCGCCGCGCTCTTTTATATGATGCTCCTGTCTCTGGGCATGCTCATCCGCGTGTGGGTCCTCAACCTGACGGAGTACCTCGGGGAGAACGACGATGAGGAGCGAAAATAGCAGCTGACGCCTTCCCCCTGTCCCGTTCGAGCCCGAGAGAAAGCGCCCCGCGGCCTTTGAGAAGCAGTATCAGAAGGTATAAAAGCCGTCCCGGATCAACTCCGGGACGGCTTTTCTTGCAGCAGATTCCGTTTGATAGCTTTAGGCACAAGGCCTTCCGATTATCTTCCGCCGGGCTCCGCCTGACTGAAGGCACAGAGGGGGATACCGTCTTCGTCCAGAACGAAGACGCTGACATAGCTGTACTCCGCAGTCCCGAGGTCGAAGGTGACGGGTGTGCCGGAGGCAAAGGGCCCTGTCCGCGACCGCGCCGCGGTCATCTGCCCGTTCTCCCGGTAGGCGGCGCACCAGGCCAAAGCGCCGGAGTCGGCGCAGGACAGCGTCACGGTCACCCGGCTTCCGGCCGGCGCGACGCGCTCGATGACGGCGCCGCCCGCGACATGCACGGTCCGGGTCGCCGCCGCACTGTCGGCCATGCCCGGGCAGACTGCGATGGCCTGAACGGTCACATCGCGGGTGATGCGGATGGGCCCGGTATAGCGCGTGCTGCTCCGGGTGGGCGCCGTTCCGTCGGTGGTATAGTAGATCACGGCGCCCTCCGGGCCGGTGATGGTGAGTTCGCTGCCGGGCTCCATCGGGCCGGCGGCCGGGGTGAACGACGGGGCCTCGGCCCTCTGCAGTCCGCCGCCGGTGCCGAAGGCGATATAGTCCGCGCCCATCGCGGTCCCGGCGTAGCTGCGCACCCCGCCAACCACGGTGAGCTTCAAAGCCTCGCCCATGGGCACATCCGCATGCAGCAGCACCGTGCGGGTATAGGCGGGCTGCACCGGATCGATGTTGGCAGGCACTCTGCCCACTTCGACTGATTCGACCGCGCTTACCGCATACCTGACGCCCGCGGGACCGGTCAGGTTGTAGCCGGCCGGATCCAGCACGCCGTCTTCCTCCATGTAGCGGCTGAAACGGACCAGGACGCCCTCCTCGGTCCACTCCACCGTTTCCACCGTGGGGGCGCGCTCATCGGTCAGCGGGATATTCACGTCGAGCTGCGGCGGCAGCACGGGCAGCAGGGCGCCGGCGTCCTCGCCGTCCAGCGTAAGCTTCGCCACGTTCACGGTGGCGGCGGCGTCCAGACGGCTGGTGGCGCGGCAGCCTGCGTATTCCGCCATGACGAACCACAGGCCCTCAGGCACGAACCACTGATACAGGCCGTCCGGGCCGGTGACCTGAACGGGATCGGCCGGGTCGAGGCCCTCTACGTCCTGGGCGACGCGCAGCCCCGCAACCAGGGACTCCTCGCCCTCCCGCAGCAGGTTGCCGGACTCGTCCACGGCGTAATAGAGCGTCACCGTCGCGCCCCGGACCGGATTCTCCAGCACGCCGTCATAAACGACGCCGGAGGGATCGAAGCAGACGGAGAAGCTGCTGCCGTCGCCGTCGGGCTTGTCTTCGCCCTTGCAGTCGTCATCGTCCGCCTGATAGGCGTGGGCGCGGATGATCTTGCTGATCGAGGTGTAGACGGTCTCGTAGGTCTCCACGAACTCCTTGCGCACGGCGTTGTTCACCGCGCCGCCGATCCAGCCGACCACCACGCCGCCCAGGGTGATGGCCAGGCTGGCGGGGGCCGCCACCCCGGAGCAGGCGGCTGCCACGCTGCAGGCGGTGACCGCGGTGTTGGTGCCTGTGACGATCATGTCGGTGGTCTCGGTCTTCTTGTAGGCCTTCTGGAACTTGTCAAAATTGTGCTGCACGAGCTGCTTCTGGCCCTCGGTGAGCTTCTGATAGCAGGGGGAGCTCATGAAGCGCTCGATATCGCGGTACATGGTGTGGTTGTCCAGCGTGCGGTGCGACCAGCCGTCAAGACCCTGCCAGATGTCCACCAGGCCCAACACGGCGCCGCCGGCGTTCGTGATGCCCTTGTTCATCTGCAGCGCCTTGCTGGTGTCGTTCAGCATGTCGATGGTGGCGGCGTTGGTGCCCAGGATGGCGGAGGAGCCGCCGGCCGCGCCCATGCTGCTCTTGGTCTCTTCATAGCGGCCGTAGTGGCCGTTGAAATCCATCAGCGATGCGGTCTCGGTGACGGCTGCCGGGAAGCCGGCGAAATCGCCGCCCAGGTTGGCGGTGGCGAAGGACAGATGCGTGCCGTTGGCCTCATCAGCCAGGAAGGTCAGCGTGACATAATAGAGGCAGCTCTCCGGATCGAGGGTATCCGGGTCCAGATCCGTCAGCACGAACTGATCCACGACGACGTCCCCGAGCCGGGTCCGGCGGTGCTCTGTGGCGATCTGAGCGGCCTCCAGCTTCTCCTGAGCGTAGTATTCCGCGCCGTCATACATCAGGGACCGACTGTACTCGCCGGGCCTGCCGCTACCGTCGGACTGCTGCTGCGCGGCGATCTCGTTGAGCCATTCCCGCGTCGTCCGCTCACTGTTGAAGGCGATGCCGTAGCTCGTCAGATCGACGCCGTAGCCCCCGAACTGCGCCACGGCGTCCGCAAAGGCCTCGGTCATGGTCTTTTCCGCCCCGGGCTCGGTGGGATCGGCGCCGGTCAGCGACGCCTCCGTCCCATTCCAGCGCAGTTCAAAGCTGTCTTCGGCGCTCTTGCCCGCCAGATAGCTCCCGACACCCTCGCGGAAGGCGGCGAGATAATGCTCGAGCTGCGACTGGGTCCCCTTGTCCGCGGCCCAGACCACGTCGTATTCCGGATCGTCCAGCGTGACGCCCGTGGGACCGGGGACAGGCTGATACAGCGCCTCGGCGTGGGTGACGGCCCGGGCCAGATGCTCGGAGATGGTGCCGCTGTAGACGCCCCAGCTCTCCTGCTTGGCCGGGAGGAAGCGGATCACGCCGTCGGAGGTATAGACCTTGAACACCACCTTGACCGGATCGCCCTGCTCGTCCGTCCAGCCGGGCATGTCGTCCAGATTGTCGGGGTTCTCAAAGGCAGCCGTGAAGCGCACGTTGTCCATGCCGATGGCGCTCCAGTGGCTGTAGTGGTCGCCCACATTGATGCAGGGATGCGTATGATAGTCCAGATAGTCCCAGTCCATCGTGAACGAGCGGAGCTGGGGTCCCCGGGCCCAGTGATAGATCCAGAGGGATTCCCCGCGGCGGCCGGCCTCATCCACGACGTAAAGCTCGTGGACGGTCAGCAGCTCGTCGTCGGTCCCCGGAAGCTCGATCAGGTTGGATCCGCTGTAGATCCGGCCGACGGCCCGGCCGTTGTCGTAAAGCGTCAGGGTCTGGGAGGCAGATGCCGTCAGCGTCAGCGTCACCGTGTCGTCACAGACATGGGCCGAGGGGGTGCTGAGGGCCAGGCCGGGCCGCTTCACCTTGACGGCGCCGACCGGCTGGCCGCTGAACTCGCCCCCGTCAAAGGTCCCGTTTGCGATCAGGCTGAACTCCATGTCCAGATCAAGGCGCTCGCTGGTGACCAGCAGCGTATAATCGCAGGGCAGTTCAATGGGTTCGTCGAAATAGAAGAAGGTGTCCTCAAATGCCACAGAGTCGTAAGGGATCGTCTCGCCGTTGATGATCAGGGCCTTGAAGCTGGCACAGTTGCCGCGCACGGGGCTGTAGACCAGCCGGGTCAGCCTGCCGTTTTCACACCCCTTGTCCAGACCGATGCTCCCGGAGACGCGCACCAGCTCCGCCTCGTGGGAGAAGCTCTCCCGGTCGGCCCGCATGGTGGAGGCGGGCTTGGTGTAATAAAGCGCGTTGAGCGAAGCCGCCTCACTGACGGTGCCGCCCTCCAGCTCCGTGATCTCGCCGTCGCGAAGCTCCACATTCTCCCAGACCCGGGCGACGTTGTCCGGGTCGAGCTCGGCGATCGGCTTCCGGGCGGCGGGGAACGCGGCCTGGTTGCTCATCAGCGCCAGGGTAAAGGTCCCGGTCTTTTCTTTCGCGGGACAGGTGAAGCCGAAATCATATTCCGTACTCGATAAGCTGAAGGTGTCTGACGTGCCGATATATTCGCCGTCCCCGTTATACCACTGCATGCAGTAATACCCGGTCAGCGCGGCGCCCAGCTTCACCAGCACGCCGGAGTTCAGCGCCGGGGCAAAGGTGACCGCGCCCTCGGCGCCTTCCATGGTCACGGTCTGCGGCGATGTTTCCTTGAACAGCGGGCCGGTCAGCTCCACGGTCAGCGTCTCCGGCATGGTATCTCCGCTGAGGCTGCGGCGGGTCGTTCCGCTCAGCTCGCCGCGTTTCAGCGAAACGCCGCCTACGTCGGAACCGGGGAAGCGCAGCCTGCTCATCCCGTTCGGCAAGGACGCAGCCAGATATCGCTGCACCAGCGATGCCTGTCCCGCGGTATCCGTCGCCTTCGGCTCCAGCGTCAGGGCGAGCTTCAGGTTCCACAGCTTCAGATCCCGGGTCATATTGCCGGAAGGGTTCTGCAGCCTTTCGCGCATACTGCAGTCGGCGACCTCCAGAACCGCCTCCGCGCCCTCGAAAAGCCAAAGGGTATAGTGGCCCTCTGCGTCCGTCTCCGCCGTCACGGTCCGCTGCATGCCGGCATAGGTCTGGCCGGCCGTGACGATGGCATAGGGGACCGTCACGTTCGTATCCCGATACGTCACCTTGCCGGTGACGCGGACCGTGCGCTCCAGCCTCTTCGGGGCGACGCGCAGCAGGCTGCCCCAGGCGATGGAGGCGCTGTAGGTCTGATACCAGTCATAGTCGGGATAAGCGTCAGAGCTTTTGACGCCGGAGAGGACGGCCTCGTACTCCCCTTCTCCGCTCAGCATCAGCGGGAAGAAGGCGGCGACGCCGTTTACCGTGAGGTGAGAGAGCGTATAGTCCTCCGTCTCCTCCAGACCGGGCACGTCCGGCCCGGTGACGACGGACCAACGGGCGTCCGCAGCCGTGAGAGCAATCCTGCCCACGGTGTGCCCGTCCACAGTGCCGTCATAAGCCGCGATGACGTCGGGCGTGCAGTCGATGTTGGCGCAGAGCTCCAGGCGCGTGTAGCTGCGTCCCTCCCGGGCCGTGATCTCCAGACAAGCGCCGGACAGATCCTCCGGCTCGTCGTAGACGGCAGACCAGAGCATATCGCTCTGCGTCAGGCCGCCTTCCTCATACACACCACGCAGCCAGACAAGGTTCGTCACGCGTTCCAGCGTCGGCAGAACGACCACGTAGTCGGTGTGGAGCCACTGAGCGTAGAGGGTCAGGTCCGCATCCTCGGACCAGACCTGCCCGGGCAGATATTCCATCCCGCTGCCGTCGGCGGCGGTATTCCAGCCGTTGAAGCGCCAGCCCTCCGGCGCGGCGAAGGTGGAAGCGGGGCGCAGCACGGAGCCGATGCCCTCCAGCTTCTGGTCCGCCACGTCCGCGGCGTCGCTGCCCTCGGGGTAGTTGGATTTATACGTGAGATCAAAAGCCATGGTCCAGCTGGGATCGTGGAAGGTCACGGCGATCGGAGCGGTGCAGAAAAACTCCCGCTCGGCGCCGCTGACCTCCGCGGTGAGCTTGACGCGGTAGACGTAGTCGAAGCTCTCGCTGGCGAGCTGCAGCCCATCGCCCCACTCATTCTGATAAACAGCAGTAAAGCCGCTGAGCTTTACAGTGCCGTCCTCAACGGATACGCTTCTGTCATCCGAGCTGCTCCACGCCGGGTTGTAAAGCGTGCGCTCCGCATTGAACGGATAGCTGACGATGCTGTCCTCGGAGCTGCCGTCGCGCTTGATATAGCTGCTGCTGTCGGTCAGCAGGTCGATCCGCTTCACCGTCACCGCGTCGGCGCTGACCGGCGTGCCGTCGGGCAGCGTCAGACCGCTCAGGCGCAGATCATAGGTCCCGTCGGTGTAAAGCCGGCTGACGGGCGCATCACTCCCCGTCCGGTAAAAGGCCGCCGTCATGGCGCCGGGCCCCTCATAGAGCCCGCTGCTGTCCGTGATGTGATACGCGCCGGACCAGTAGATGCTCCTGTCCTGGCGGTGGAAGAGCACGAAGCGGTACCAGCCGGGCGCAGGATAATACAGCATGTTCCTGCCGGCGTAATACTGCAGCGCCATGCCGCCCGGCACCTGCAGCGTCCCGTCGTCATACTGGTGATCCCAGTCGGTGGAGACGCCGGCGGGCACGACGTAGGTGTCCCAGGAGCCGGAGGAGGTGGAGCAACGGAGCTGATAGTAGCCCGCGTCCGCGATGGTGTCGCCCTCCCGCGGGACGCGCTCGTCCTCCGGTCCGTCCAGCTTCATCAGCGCAAAGCCGCACCAGCTGGTGCCGGGACCGCTCATGTAGAAGTGCAGCGGATCGCTCAGGTCGATCTCGCTGCCCTCCAGCCGCTCCGCCGCGGCCGAGTCGGCCGCCGCGTGCTTGTATATCCAGAAGTTGTTTTCCGCAAACTCCGCCATGCTCCAGCCCGCCGACGTTGGCACCACCGCCAGCGCCGTCGTCGGCAGCAGGCTCAGGCACATCGCCGCGGCGAGGAGAAGGGACAGGGTCCGTTTTCCAAGCGTTGCTCTCATATCGTTCGCCTCCGTGTTTTCGTGTTGCAGCTTTAGATAGCTTACCTATTATAAATTATCGCGGAAGCAGCGCTCTGTACAGGGAGGGGAACCCCGCCTATGCCCTTGAAAACATCAAAAACAGGCTTCCCTCTTTCGAACGGAAGCCTGTCGGGACGGATTCAGCTGTAACGGTCAAAGGCCGATCATCGTGTTATGGTAGAGCTCCGTCAGACCGGAGCGGGTCGCCGTGCCGGTTTTGCGGTAGAGCCGGGTCACGTATTTCTGCAGGGCCTTGACCTGGATGGAGAGCCGATCGCTGATGACGGTCTGCTTGTCCTCGGTGAGCACCAGCTCTCGCAGCACCTCCGCCTCCCGGGGCGTCAGAGCGTATTTCTCCCTCATCCGGTCAAAGGTGGCCTCCTCCGAGAGGAGCGCCGGGGCAGACGTCCCTTCGGGAGGGTCCGTGAGATCAAAGCCGCCGCTGATGCTCAGCAGGAAGATCGTGACCGCGAGACCGCCGAGATTCAGCGCCAGCACCGCGGCGGCGGGAAGCGCGGAGAGATGCAGCAGCCCGCCCAGCAGCACCATCCCGCTGTCGAGCATCCTGCCCATGGAGGCCCACAGCGCCGGATGAGTCGTCTGCGGCGCCAGCCGCCAGAAGGTCAGGTTATAGTAGGAAACAGACGCGGCGATGGCGCAGTAAAACAGGCACATGTTCAGCCAGTACGCGCCCTCGCTGTCGTTCAGCACGGAGTTCAGCATGGCGGCCAGCGCGATGCACAGCGCGGCGATCGGCACCAACCTCCCCCGCCGCTTCTCCCCGACGGCAGCAAAGAGCAGATAACAGGGAATAAGCGTCAGCCGAGGCCAGCTGTAGACGTTATACTCCGTGTAGCCGGACTGGATCTGCAGATGATGGATATAGCCGTTATAGAAGCTGGTGAACAGAAGAAAAGATGCCGCGATCAGGCAGACGAACAGCATCTGCCGCATCGTCGCCGCCGCTTCGGGCGCCTCCGGCTGCGTCTGCGAAACGCTTCGCAACAGAAGCGACGCCAGCAGGGCGAGGGCGGCCGCCGCGAAAACGGGCAGGAGCGGCGTGACGCCCCACCGGAGCTGCAGGACATACTGCAGCGCCACGGCCGCGGCGCAGCCGATCCCCATGCTCCGGGCGGTCTTCTCCCCCGCCGCCGTCTCAAGGCTCATACGGTGATAGACCGCGCCGCCCAAAAGGCCGAGGCAAGGCATCGACGCATACGTGACGGCCAGATAAAACGGCGAGTCTCTGCCTGCCAGCAGCATCGCCACCGCCCCGGCGGCAAAAACGGCCAGAACGGCGCAGAGGAGCCCACGGCGGGCGCGCTCCCCGCGGAGCAGGCGATCCGCCGCGGCATAGGCCAGAAAGCCGAGGATCACGAACACCTGCAGGGCGTAATAGACCATCTCCCGCCGCGCGGCGGAGAGATAGCCCTCGCCGGCGCGGTTCCCCAACCCCAGCACGGTGAGCTGCAAAAACATAAAGGCGGCGAACAGTCCGGTCAGAGCCAGGTTCTTTTTTGCTTTCTCCGGCATGATGCTCGCCTCCCCCATCGTTGATTACATTATTATAACAGACTCCTGCGGTTCATTCAATATCAACCGAGGAACGCTGCGGGGTGCGAAACCTCCCGGCAGCGGTTCTGAAACGCTGTATGCTTTATTACACAGCTTTCGCCCGCGAAGCACTGCAAAAAAACGGCGCCGCACAGCCGTGCGGGACCGAGATGCCATCTGACAGTGATTCAAAAACCGCTCAGCCGATCTCATATGATATCGTACTTTGCTATCACCCAATCGAATCGCTTCAGATCCAGTTCTCTGCCGCAATATTGGCAGGTCTTGCCTTCCATCAGCGAGAGGCTGGCGCCGCAGCCCCTGCACGTCAGGACAGACGCGGCGCACACCGCCTGCGTCTTGCAGCCGGCGTCCTTGATCATGGTCATCTTCAGGCGTTCGTTCCGTTCTTTGATCCTGTCTCCGCTGAGCTCCAGAAGACGAAGGTCAGCATTGACTGTCGCGGTCTGAAGCTTATTATCTCTCTGATACGACTCCATGGTCATGCTCTGACAATCGACGTCCACCACGTTTCTGTATCGCTCAATCAGCGAAGTCATGTCGTTTTCGGAGAAAGCGTTGATCTCTGCCGGTGATTCAGCGTAGTGTATGGCGGAAAGCTTATTCTGGATCCCTCCGAAAAAGCTCTGCATGGAGAAGAGAGGATCGCTCCTCCGGACCTCCTCCGCCATCATCCTCTCCTGCTCTTCTTCTTGTTTGCGGCCGTAGATCATCTTTCGCTTCATCGATTTGGAATGCGCGCTGATCAGAAGCAGGACGGGTGCAAGCAAAGCCAAAAAGATCGACTGAAGGCCCCAGCCTAACAATCCAAGCAAGCCCGCGGTGAAAAGTCCCACGAGCAGCTTCAGGAAGAAATTCTCCTCCGGAATATAGACAAACGGCCCGATCAGACCGAAATAGATCAGCGGAAGCGTGACGATCAGCGTGGTCCAGGGATACATCACTTGTTTGACCGCTTTTGTTTTGCTGGCGTTCGTGCGGAAATCGCGTCTCAATCCAAAGCTGTCGACCCTGTCTTTCAGATCTTCGACCGTGAACCGGGTGCCGCAGTAATCGCAGCCGTCCAGCAGGTTCTCTCTTGTGGTCGTATTGCCGCAGTTGGGGCAGACGACCCTGTTCCCGCCGACCTGTTCTGCGGAGAGCAGTGTAAAGTGCGCCACTTCACTGTCTTTGATGCGCTTGATGATTTTCCCGCTTTCCCGGATCGTCCTTAAGGCGGATATCTCCTCGTACACATCATTCACCTGATATCTGCCGTCAAAGTATCGATTTTCTTTGATATAACTGTCCTTTCCGGAATAAGCCCTGCGCACGGAATCCATTTCCAAAGTCAGATGGTGCTTCAGCATGCGCTTCTTCTGAAGGGCAGTACTATGCCACATCAATTGAGAGGCGTAGTTCTGAAGAGACGCGTTTGCTTCTTCGCGTTCATTGGAAAGATAATCGCTGTAGCTTTTGCGAAAGCCGCTCAATCTGCGCGTAAGCCTGTCTGTATCTTCCATTACCGGATAGTTCGGAAAGAATCTTTCCAGAAATCGCGGCCATTTTTCCCCTGTCTTGTCGTATTCCAGATAGAGGACAAACATCGCCAGGAAGGTGCCGATGCACAGGGCAAGGAAGCCCAGACCGACCATGCCGTTTATATGGACGGTCCTGGGCGCATAGATGACGATCAGCGCAAGACCCGCCATCCAGATCGCTCCGGGACCGATCAGGCGCATGTAATTCATTTTGTACCTGTTCATTTTCTTCTCCCTTTCAGCAGACGGAATGATCCTTGGTTTCCGGACTGACAAGTCCCGCTCGGTATGAACCTATTATACCCATTACATCTATTTCTTTCAAGCTGAAGAAGCGATCAAACGGCTCCTGTGGCGTCGGGATCGTATACCAATTGAAACTCTTCACAGACGACCGGTGCGCGTTCGGTAAACGCTTTGTCGATTCTCGCGAGCTCGCGCGTCAAAAAGTCGATGTGGACCGTTCTCCAATACTCCAATGACCTGTCGCCTTCCCCTTCTTTACAGGCGTGTTCCCGTGAAACCTGATCGAATGACGTCACATATACTCTCGTCGTCTTCACGATGCAGACCGCTTCTCCCCGGGAGTCAAGAATTACGCTGTAATCGCCCGCTTTGGGGAGCGGTTGGCCCTCTGCCTGATACAGATCATATGCCGAACAGGTGGCAGTCTTCACCCCTTTTTTGACCAGCGCTGCCAGCTTGTCCGGCGCGTCGCCGAACGGCCAGGCCTCGTAAGTACCGGTCAATCCGGCCTGCCTCCATAATTCTTCTGCCGTCATCGTTTCCCCTCCGTCAAACCGGGATATATATGGGTTAATTATACCCATCACATTCGCTGCTTTCAAGCATCAGAAGGGACCGGACCGCTCCTGCGCGGCAAGGACCGGGCAAAAGGTCAATTGCATACTTGGTAAACAAGACACTTCCCGCGTTCACGCCGCAAGATATGTGATCCCGTACCCCCGAAAGGTGGTAGCAAGTCGCCGAAAAGAGAGTATACTTAATGTATACAGTTAGGCGTTATATTCAGTCAGGTGGCGCCGCCGTACAGACAAGGAGGTATCGTCATGAAACACACGGAACGAATAAAGAAACTGCTTTCGCTGCTGCTGGCGGCGGCCATGTGCGCCGGTCTGGCGCCCGTGCTGGCCGCAAACACGCAGGATGAGCCCGCCGCGCCGGTCGAAGCGACTGCAGTGACGGAAGCGGCTGCGGCCGCCGAGGCGTCGGACGTCTGGGACGCCATCGACGCTTTTGAGGACGCTGCCTTCGCCTCGATGCCCGCGCTGATGGGCGACGAGGAACGCACCGAGAACGATTACGCCATGCTCTCCGAGCAGGTGGAGCAGCTCGTCACCGCGCGGGAAGACTTCGTCGAGGGCAGCCTGCACCGCAACGGCTCGTTCTTCTACTGGCGCACGACGAACGGCGATATCAACGGCTACTCGCCTTATGAGCGCTCGCTCAACTATCTTGAGCAGGCCGCGGACAACCAGAGCTGCGAGGCTTATGTCGACGGCGAGGAGCTCAGCGGCCTGACCGGCGGCGAGCTCGTCGAGCTGATGGCCGCGACGCCCACGAACCACGATATCACCGTCATCAACCCCTGGCTGAATTTCTATGTCCCCGAGACGGGGAAAACAGAGGCGTTCTCCCAGTATCCCTACAATGAGGCAAAGCTGACGGCGAAGGTCACGGGCGGCAGCGCCTATCACCTCACGGGCACCGACGCCACGATCGACGCCGTAGCCCGCGCGTTCTCCAACAGCGGCGTCGTGATCATTTATACGCACGGCAACACCGATTACGGCTACGGGCCTTACAGCGCGGGACATCTGGGCGACCAGACGTCCGGGGCCAACTGCTCGTACATCACGCTGCGCTCCGAAGCGGGCATCACCGAGCTCGATAAAACCGAAGCCGAGGGCGAGTTCGGCACGTATGCGCACTGCTTCAAGAGCGCACGCCACCGCTTGTGCGTCGACGGCTTCGTCATCAAAAACCACATGCCCACAAAGGCGCCCAACAGCCTGGTCTTCGCGCTGAGCTGCCTGCTGATGTCCACCGACAAGACGTGCGGCCCGCTGCTGGACAACGGCGTGCACACCTTCTTCGGCTTCACCCAGGCGGTGTATTTCAAGGGCGGTGAGGAAATGCTCGGCCTCTTCTTCCGCGGTCTGCGCGAGGGCAAAACCGCTGGCAGCGCATTCGCCTATATGAAGGAGAAATACGGGTATGACTGGGACGTCACCGACGTGCTTTTCAACTCCTATAACAGAACAAGCGAGATGTTCACATACGAGTATGCCCTCCAGAAGCACTATGCTTTCCCTCTGCTCGTCTCGCCCCAGTCGCCGTACCCCGGCCACGGCAACGTCGACAAGGTGACGACCCCGCGTTCCGATTGGATGCTGACGCCGGAGAGCGGAAGAGTCGTCAAATACTTTGTCCACGAGATCGTCTCCCAAGTGTCGACGTATTATCCGATCTGCACGCGTGTCGACGGCGCGGAGCCGGGTAAGCTCGAAGTCGTTTCGAAGCCGGCCTCGGCGACTTACACCACGTTCACCGTCTCCCAGGACGACGGCATGATGTGTTTGAGGGTCTCCACGAACGACAGCGGCGATATCAAAGGCGGCCTGATGGAGCATACCTGGACATACAAGCAGCCCGACGGGCGGGTGGTGACATATTATCTAAAAACGGTGCTCCTCGCCCGGCCGCGCAGACTCACGAACTGGACGCAGCGGGCGTCGATCCCCTTCGGCAAGGAGACCAGTATCGACCTTGAGACCAGGCTGCCCGAAGGCGCCAACGTCTTCGCCGCAGACGTCGAGAGCGGCGAGCTGCCCGAAGGCATGTCGCTGTACTTCAGGTTCAATTCGGCGGCGCCCGCGTTGATCGGCACGCCCACCAAACCGGGCGAATACAAGGCCGTACTGCGCATAGTGAACACTGACGGCAGCGAGACGCGGCTGTCTCTCGCCGTCACCGTACTGCCGACGGCCGAGTATTCCACGAGCCAGAACGTGACGGTCGTCGCCGACGGCAGCAAGCAGAGCATCGAGCTCAAGAGCGGCGCGCTGAACAGCGCTGTCACCGACATGAAGGTCGTCGACGGCCAGATCCCCGGCATGTTCTTCTCGTGGTCGATGGACGAGGCTCCGATGCTTTGGGGCACGCCTACGGTGGCGGGCACCTATACCGTCGTCGTCCGCATCGTGCGCGCCAACGGCGGCGTCTGCATGCATACGATGACCATCCGCATCGTCGGCAAGGCGGAAACCGTGGATCACTATCTGATCGACCTGACGCTGAACTCGGCGTCGCTGACGGTGAACGAATACGAGCTCACGGTCAAGCCCTCGCTGGAGGTGGCCGCCAAGTTCGGCCAGATCCGTATTTCGGAAAAGACGTCCCTTGACGGCGCAGAAGGTCTTTGGACCCTTGTCGACTTCGATAAGGACGGCACGGACGATATCAGGATCGAGCGGCTCCAGGGCGGCTATGAGATCACCAAGGCCAGTACCTCGTCGCTGGGCGACGGCAAGACGCTCAAGCTCAGCGCCGCGGCGATCGACTATCTGGGCAAGAACTATCACGATCTGACATACGCCATCACCGGCCCGACGGCAGCCGTGCCCTACGCCGAGGAGATCGAGATCCTGCAGCTCCGCCGCTATGACCTCTATATCGACGGCGTGCAGGTGACCTCGGCCAACCGCACCAATATCCTGTCCAACGGCGTCTTTGTGTTCGACGGCGTGCAGACGCTGACGCTCCGCGGCGGGTATACGGCCAAGCAGACGGCCAAGCCGCTGATCGAAACGGGCATGCCGCTGTCGATCGAGACCAAGGCCAGCAGTCAGCTGCAAGCCTCGCAGGCCGTCATCAAATCGACTGCCGCGCTCTGGATCACGGGCGGGAACAGCCTGACGATCAAATCTGAGAACCAAGAGGGCGTCATCTGTACGGGCGGCCGTCTGCGGCTCTACGGCACGGGCCTGACGATCTCGGGCGTGACTGCGCTCAGGGGCGGCGGCTCAACGATCCTGTACGTCTCCGGCAGCGACGCCGTGCTGAACGGCAGGCAGAACGCGGTGTCCGGCTTCGGCTCCCTCGACCTCAACTACTGCCTCGTCGAGCTTCCCGAACACGGCGAGCTCCGAAACGGCAGCATCTGCGGCGCGGACGGCAAGCCGGCTGCCAGCGTCAGATTCTCCAATTACAATAAAAAGTTCGACCTGACGATCGGGGGCGATCCTGTCACCGACCGCAACATGTACGACATCCTCGGTGACGGGACGTTCAGCTACAACGACGACAACAAGACGCTCTACGTCTACAAGAGCGCCGCGTATCATTTCGCCGGGGCGCTCGTCGAGAGCAGCATCAATGAACTGAAGATCTGCGCCTCCGAGCCCGTGACGCTGTCGAACGACGGCCACGTCTTCCTCTTCACGCAGAGGGCTTCTTTCACAGGCGAGCCGATGTCGCTGAACAGCAAAAACGGCGCGGGCATCGCGGCAGCCGGCGATTTCAGCTTCTACCTGTCCGACGTCACGCTCAACTTCGAGGGCGCGCGCGGCCTGTATTGCACCGACGGCAGGACATGGCTGTCGCTGTATAACGTCTCCTCGTTGATACACACCACGGTGGGCGCCGTGGAGGGCTTCCGAAGCGTGACGGTCTCCGGAACGGCGTACGAGATCAAGACGCCCGAGAACGCACAGGAGAAGGACGGCGCGATCCGCAGCGCCGACGGCGAAGTCGCAAAGGACGTCGAGATCGTGTGCTACAAGACGTACGGCCTGAGGGTGAACTGGTCGCTCGTGTCTGAGAACAACCGCGCCGATATCCTCGGCGACGGTCACCTCTCCTTCGACGGCGACCATACGCTGACCATCAGCGGCGACATCGAGGTCAGCGGCGAGACCGGTATCGATAATTACATCGACGGGCTGATCCTCTACGTCGAGAAGGACAGCACGATCACCGGCAGCTATTTCAGACCGCTGGCAACCTGGGGGTACGATATGACGATCACCGGCCCCGGCAAGCTGACGCTCATAAACACGGATGCCGAGGGCGCGGGCATCGAAACGGCTTACGGCTGCACGCTGACGATCCGCGACGCCGACGTGACGATCAAAGCGGGCTGGGGCATCTACGGCAGCTATGAAGATACGCTCATCATCGACCACAGCCGAGTGGTCATCGAATCGAACAATCCGAAGGCAGACAGGGGCGGCGTGATCACAAGCTTTGTGGACGTCACGCTCGACAACGTCCGCGCCGTCGAGCCCGAATCCTGGGTTTTCAACAGGGGCGCATTCTACGAGGAGGAGGGCGGCAGCTATCTCAAGACGCTGCACCTTGAGCCTCAGTACCAGTTCCCGCTGTACATCACCGGCGTTCAGGTCAATGAGGACAACCTGACCGACGTCCTCGGCGACGGCGTGTTCTCCTTCGACGGCGAACACACGCTGACCGTCAACGGCGCGTGTACGGCCGCGATGACGGACATCATCCGCAGCGCGGTGCCGCGCCTCATCATCGATTTCAAACCCAACAGCAAGCTGGTCCTGACCGGCTACGGCTCCGCGATCCGCCTCAACGAAAGCGCCGTACTGCGCGGCGGCCCTGTGACGATCGAGGCCTATGAGGATCATCTGCCCGTCGCTTCTCTCAGCGCGATCAGCGTCCAGGAGGAGGCGTCGCTGACGCTCGAGTGGCTGACGATGAACGCCAAGTCCGTGTACAGCGCGATCACCGGCCCCAGCGGCTACATCGACTCGAACCTTCTGATCGATCACTCTGTGCTCACCCTTGATTCCGTGAACGAGGGCTTCGCCATCGACTATTTCAGCGGCGTCATGTTCACGGGCTGCGTCGTCGAGGAACCGTTTGACGGCGGCTGGGAGATGTACATGGATTACTACCGTCTGCTCAACGCCGACGGCTCTCCGGCCTCGCACATCTATATCAGGGTCATCGCGGAGAGCACCAGCGTCGTCACCGTAACGGCGGATGAAACGGAGATCGAATACGACGTCCAGCTGCCGGACAACGGCCGCAGAGCGCGCATCATGACGGCGCGGTATGATGCGGACGGCCGCTTTATCGGCGTCGATTTCCAGGAGATCATTCAGTCCGGCCGGGCCGCCGGCACGGTCGTATCCGAGCCCGGCGCCGGCAGATACCGCCTGTTCTTCATCGATGAGGAGAATGCCCCGATCCATGAAGACATGGCGGCCGAATAGCGCAGACAGGAGGACGGAGATATGTTCTATTTTGTCAGACACGGGCAGACGGATTACTCTGAACGCGGCACCAAGGTCTTTCAGGGATTCGGCGTCAATCTGGCGCCGCTGTCCGCGGTCGGCGTGCGCCAGATCGAGGAGACGGCGAAGGACGAGCGCCTGCGCGGCGCCAGCCTGATCCTCAGCTCGCCCTACACGCGCGCCGTTCAGACGGCTGCGATCCTGTCCAAAGCGCTACAGGCCGATATCGTTATCGAGACAGACCTGCACGAGTGGAAGGCCGACAAGACCTATCGGTGGCCCGGGGAGGAGGCGGCCGAGGCGGCCCATCAAGAGTATCAGGCCTGCGGCGGCCGGTATCCCGACGGCGAGGAGCGTCCTTGGGAAACTGCCGCGGAGGTGCGCGAGCGCGTGCTCGCCGTGCTGCGGCGCTACGCGTCGTACGGCGACGTCGTCATCGCCTGCCACGGCATGATGATCGAGGCGACGACACAGGGCCATCACCCCGAAAACGGCGAGATCGTGCCGTTCGAGCTCGATTGAATCTGATCGGATAACGCAGTACGCCCCCGGCGGTCATCGACCGCCGGGGGCGTGTTTGTATTACGTGATTTTTCCCCCGACAGCGAACCGAGGAAACGCGTCAGGTTTGAGGCATTTTGAATTACCGATCCTTCTCCTTGTATGGCTTATTCCAGGAACCGATCTCAATCAGATTTCCTTCAGGATCCACAACGTAGCAAGTCCTCTGCCCCCACGGCTCGGTCGTAGGTTCCAGCACCGGTCCGGCGCCGTTTTCCACGGCATACCTTTTTGCGTTATGCCGTCATCACTGTTAATTGACTGTTTTTGCGTAATCCAACCATCTCTGATAAATCTCGCTGGGAGATTTGCAACCGGAAATCAAAGGTGCAAATCCATCGCATCGGTCTTGCCGGACTATCAGATGGTTCCCCATCCCAAGATTTACATAGACCCATCCATCAGTGACTTCCGAGTTAATCCCAAACATCCCAAATCGGCATTGATCTATAACGGGATAAGCGAGCTGCACAGTTTCCCATTTTAGATCACCAAAACAGTAGTTAGCATGATAAACCGTTCCATCCGCGCCATAATATCCGCCACAGGCTCCGGGGCCTGATATTCGTAGAAATACCTTGTCATCGGAATCTCATAACCAATCTTAGTTTTGCTACGATCGATCCATGCATCCGGGGCATAGGGCAACACTTCACGAGCAAAGCAGTCGTCGATATCCTCAGTCAGCGGGACGTTTTCCGTGTCACGCAAGGCGCTGTCCGCCACGGGCTTTCCCTTTTTCCTTACGATCTCGCCGTGCTCGTCCCGCTGCGGGCGTTCGACCACGATCTTGTTATAGCCGAATTCGTCCGTATCGAAGATCTTGCTTTCGCAGTAAACGCCGCCCTTGTCGCCGAACACGCCCACGGTGAAGGCGGTGAAGGCCTCCACTATCAGGGCACGATCTGCGTCACCGATATCGTTGCGCTTGGTGCCGATAGACTTCCTGCGAGGCGTGAAGCAGTGAGAAAAGGTGGTTTGCCACATTCCAGATCACAGTGGCTTTTTCCTGAATGTTCGTTCCAACCACAGTAAACTGCTCGTTTGCCATATCGATGTATCCCCCTTAAGAATTGTCCTTCGTGATTCCCGCAATATGCTTTTTGTATTGGGCCACCACGTTATCCGGTGACAGCACCTTCATCCTGCCGCCGAACTGCGCCAGCCAGCCGAAGAATGTCGGACTGATCTGCACGTGCACCGTGGCCGCGAGGGTGTCGTCGTTCACCGGCATCATAGGCACGTCCTCGCCGAACTTGTCGAAGACCGGCTCCACCAGTGCCCGGTCGAACTGCAGCACCACGTCCTCCAGCTCGCCGCTTTCCTTATTGGGCACCATGCGGACGGACTCGCTGTATTCGATCTCATAGCCGCAGTCCATCAGGTCGAGGATGTTGCGGCGGATGACCTTGCGCTCCACGGTCATGTCGTACTCGGTGCGCAGGATGTCCACGATGTCCTTCTGGCTGAGCCGGTGATTCTCATCGGAATACCGCCGGAGGATGTCCAGGATGTTGAGGATCAAAGTTTTCTTTGGGTGGTTTGGCATTATTGACACACTTCTTTCGTGTATACGCGATCAGCGCGCAAAAGCCGAGCCGTTTCGTCAAGAACGGGATTCAGCTCCCTGCTTATATATTCGTTGTTATTAACAAACACGCCACCCCTTTTATACGGGTATGGACCACCATTTCCATGATATGTCCATACGCAGTAAAACGGCGTTCCATCTCGGTTCAGTCGGTAAACACTTGTATTCTTGTTCCGCTTGGCTTGGCACAGGGGTATATCTGATCCTGAAAACTTATTCATCAACGCACTCCACAATTGCGTCGGTCTGCCGGTTACTACTTGGATCACCAGAATATCAGGTTCCAGAATCTTGAGTTCTTCCAGAAGAATTTCAATACAATTCTGCTGCATTTCCTTGGTATGAGGCAGCCCAGTTGTTCCTGATCCAAAGGCACACTTGTAGATATTGGTCAAACAATATTGATCCAGATATTGGCTGTCCTGGACTTCTTCCAGTTTTCCGATACTCGCATCCTCAGGACAGTTATTCTTGCCGTCGGTAAATTGTGCCATAAGGTAAGCCAGTACATATCGGACACCACGATAATGATTATTGGAAGCATCCCTGCTCGGAACGCTAATTGGATTAGAATAATCTATAGCCGGGATTGGATTGTGTTTATAACCTTCATGGACACCCTCAAGACCGACAAATACAATTTTGGGAAGCAATGGATTGGTTCCGTATCTTTCTCCTATTTTGACACGATCAGAAAAGAACTTACAGGGATAGATGTTTTCCAGCAACCCTTCTTTACACTTTTCCCAATATTTACAATGTCCATTTGGCCCACAGTAATACTGATCATACATCCGGTTTAGTTCCTTCGCATAGTCCATATGTCTTACCTCTCAAAAAGTGACTTCTACAGTAATATATAAATAGTCTACAATACCTATCCATTTATTACAATGCCCCGTGTACTAAAAAAGTCGCGCAAGGGATTGCATTGGTCTCACTGCGTCTCTTTTCTTGATGCGCTTGCCGTTTGGTTTTCGTTCACGCGCTGGCGAAGCTGCCGCAGCTCGGTCTCTTGCTGAAGGAGTCGGCGTCGATTGGCGTCATCCGTCGCTGACATCGTGCAGCAGCTCGACGTCAGTCCGCGCCGGGTCTACTACCTGCTCCAGAAAGCAGAAGCCATCCGCGCAAAGTACAATAACGCCTGACCCACCAACGGCACCGAGGACTGATCACCCTCGGTGCCGTTGCTCTGCATAGGGGGGTGTTCACTTTTAACGATTGCCCTGAAAAATAACGATACCCCTTGAAAAATAACGATTATGCTGTCTTTTAACGATAGCCCCGGCAATTCACCGTCCGAGCAGCCCCAGAACGCAGAAAAGCCGCCCCGGAAATCACTCCGAGACGGCTCTGTGATAAGGCCCGAAACCGGGAAGCCCCTGAAATCAAGGCTTTTCAGTGGAATAGAAAAATCGTACCGTTTCTATCAAAGAAACGGTACGATTATGGTGGACGATACAGGACTCGAACCTACGACCCCCTGCACGTCAAGCAGGTGCTCTAGCCAACTGAGCTAATCGTCCGAACGCAAGTGTTATTATACACACGGGAGGGGGTATTGTCAAGGGTTATTTTCATCTTTTTTTCTTTTTCGCCGTGAAAAGTTTTGCTTGACATCGGGCGGTCGGATGTGTAATATAGTGATGTTATCCTTGTCTGCGGCTGGACCGCAGGCCAAAAGTCCAGAAGGAGGTGCACAGAAAATGCCGAAAGTTAACGCCAACTACGAGACCCTTTTCATCGTCAACGCCACCATCGGCGAGGAGGCCATCGCTTCCGTCGTTGAAAAGTTCAAGACCCTGATCTCCCAGCACGGTGAGATCACCAATGTCAACGAGTGGGGCAAGCGCCGTCTTGCTTACGCCATCGACGACATGACCGAGGGTTACTACGTTCTCGTTGAGTTCACCAGCAAGCCCGAGTTCCCTGCTGAGCTCGACCGTATCTACAACATCACTGAAGAAATCATGCGTTCGATCATCATCGCCAAGGAGTAATTGAGGGAGGATCGCTGACATGCTGAACAAAGCTATCCTGATGGGCCGCCTGACAGCCGAGCCTGAGCTGCGGCAGACCCAGAGCAACATCCCCGTTACCACCTTCAGACTGGCTGTTGACCGCAGCTACGCCCGCCAGGGCGAGCAGAAGCAGACCGATTTCATCAACATCGTCTGCTGGCGTCAGACCGCCGAGTTTGTAAGCAAATGGTTCCACAAGGGCCAGCTGGTCGCCGTTTCGGGCCGTATCCAGACCCGTGACTGGCAGGATCAGCAGGGCAATCGACGCACGACTACCGAAGTCGTTGCAGACGAAGTATTCTTCGCCGAGTCCAAGCGGGATTCTCAGTCGCAGTCGCAGTACAACGGCGGCCAATACGGCGGCAGCCAGTACAACAACAGAAACAGCGGCTCTCAGGCCGCCCCCTCTTCCCTGCCCTTTGATTTCAACACGGGTGTGGACGAGTTCCAAGAGCTTTCTGACGACGACGGCGAACTCCCGTTCTAATACCGATTTAGAAGGAGGAAAGTTAAAATGGAGGCTAACGAAAGAAAAGAGCAGCGCCCTGAGCGCGCCGAGCGTCCCGAGCGCCCCGAGCGTCCCCGGAACGAAAGACGCCGCAGGAAGGTCTGCCAGTTCTGTGTCGACAAGGTCGATTCCATCGACTACAAAGATACTGCCAAGCTGCGCAAGTACGTGTCCGACCGCGGCAAGATCCTGCCCCGTCGTATGACCGGCACCTGCGCCATGCATCAGCGCCAGCTGACCGAGGCCATCAAGCGCGCCCGTCACGTGGCTCTGCTGCCCTACGTCGCCGAGTAATCGCAGACGTAAACAACAACACAATGATACGCAAAGGTCCGCACCGAACGGTGCGGACCTTTTGTTTTCGTTACATGTTCGCGGGATGACCGACGACGCGTTCGTAGTCCGCAGGGTCGGTGGCACCCTCGGTGCTGGTAAGGAGGATGACGCTGTTTTCGTCCAGGCCCAGGGCCTTCTTCTGCTCCGCCAGCGCCGGATCGGTCATGAAGCGCTCCACGAGGCCGAGGCCGACGGCCGCGGACTCGCCGGAGACGACGGCGGGATCGTCGGCGACGGGCGCGTCGTAGCGGCGCATGCCCTGTTCGGTGACGTCGTCGTCACAGGCGATGTAGAACTCGCATAGGTCGCGGACAATGGGCCAGACGCCGATGGACGGGTTGCCGCAGTTGAGACCGGCCATGATGGTGCTTTCAGCGCTGAGGACGCCGTGGGGCGCGCCGTCGTTGACCTCCGCGGAGTGATAGAAGCAGGCGACCTCCGTGGGCTCCACGCAGACGAAGGCGGGGCGCCTGTCGAGGACCTGGGCGTAGTAGCCCATAATACTGCCGGCGAAGGAGCCGACGCCCGCCTGCAGGAAGACGTGGGTGGGGGCGGTCTCCCCTGCCTCGGCCAGCTGATCCAGCGCCTCGCGGCCCAGGGTCGTGTAGCCACGGACGATGCGGGCGGGGATGTCCTCATAGCCCTCCCAGGCGGTGTCCTGCACCAGATGCCAGCCCTTTTCGGCGGCCAGGCGGGCCGTGTAGGCGACGGTGTCGTCGTAATTCATGTCCGTCACCGTGCATTCCTCCGCGCCCACGCGTTTGATGGCGTCCACACGGCTCTGCGCCGAGCCCTTGGGCATGTAGACGTAAGACCTGCAGCCGTACTGATGGGCGGCCCAGGCGACGCCGCGGCCGTGATTGCCGTCGGTGGTGGTGATGAAGACCATGTCCTTCGTCTTCTCCCGCACCTCGGGCGAGGTGAGCAGGGCGAAATCCGCCTCGTCGGGGTCGAGGCCCAGCTCCTGACAGATCACCTGGCCCACGGCGAAGATGCCGCCGAGGCCCTTGAAGGCGTTGAGGCCGAACTCGGCGAAGCGCTTCGATTCGTCCTTGACGTAGATGCCCCGGACGCCCAGCTGCTTCGCAAGGCCGCGGAGCGCGACGAGGGGCGTGGGACGGTAAAAGGGCAGCGACCGGTGGAAGCGCAGGACCCGGGCGGCCTTTTCGGGCGTCAGATCGGCGCATTCCTTCGGCAGCGGGCCGTTTTTCAGGTCGGCCTGCAGCAGGCTGACGCCGGATGCTTTATCAAACGCTTTCATGAGCAAGAGCCTCCTCGTTGTTTAAGCGGTCGATGGTGTGGACAATGTCTTTCTTCTTGAAGATGCCGATGGAGATCAGGATCCTCGTCACCTGATCCATGGTGATGGCCCACCAGATGAAGGTGATGTCGAGGTGGAGCAGGTTGGCGCAGATCAGCGACATGGGCACGCGGACGCACCAGATGCCGATGAAGGACACCAGCATGGGGATGCGCTTGTAGCCCGCGGCTCGGGTCATGCCCGTGTAGACCTTGGCCAGGATCTGGGGCGGCTGCGCGAAGCTCATGATGAAGACGTACTTGACGCCGATATCGAACAGGACGGGATTGTCGGTGAGGAAGCCCATGAAGAAGCCGGGCACGAAGAACAGCGCGGCAAAGGCCAGCACCGACATGAGCAGGCAAATCTTCAGCAGCTGCTTGTAATACGCCTCGAACAGCTTCTGGTCGCGCATGCCGATGGCCTTGGCGCCCAGCGTGGTGGCCGTGGTGAGGAAGCCGACGGAGGGCATCTCGCACAGCATTTCGGCCTGAACGCCCAGCTGGTAGGCGGCGTAGCTGTCGCTGCCGTAGGTGAGGATCACGCGGCTGAGGATGACTGCCGAGAACTGCCAGAACAGGTTCTCCGCGGCGGCGGGCAGGCCCACGGTGACGATCTCACGGACGATGGACCAGTCGAGGCGCCAGAAGTTCTCCTCGTGCCTGCAGTGAGAGAAGAAGCCGTTGGGCTTGTACAGCAGCCAGAGGCCCAGCAGGCCGCCGGAGGACTGGGACACGACATAGGCGATGGCCGCGCCGATGACGCCCAGCTTCGGCGCGCCGAAGGCGCCGAAGATCAGCGTATAGCCCACGGCCACGTTGACCAGATTGAGGAAGATGGCCACGTACATGGGCGTTTTCGTGTTCCCCTGTCCGTTGAAGGCGGCCGTATTCATGGACGTCAGGACGTTGAAGGGAATGGCCCAGGCGGCGATGCGGATATACTGGACGCCGCGGGCAAGGATGACGGGATCGCTGGTGAAGATGCGCAGGAGCTGATGCGGGAAAAGCAGCGTGACGGTCATGAACGCAAGCGCCACGGGCATGATGGACAGATACGCCTGCTCCGCGATGCGGCGGCAGCGGCCCAGCTTGCCCGCGCCGTACTGGACGGCCACGACGACCGTGACGCCGACGCCCAGACCGCGGAACAGCGCCCAGTAGATCTGGGTGACGCGGTTGGAGATGCCCTGCGCCGAAATATCGGTGGAGATCAGACGGCCGATCATGGCGGCGGTGATGACGTTCGCCAGGATCTGGAGCATGTTCTCCAGCACCACCGGGATCGCCAGACGCGTGATGTCGCGGGAGATCTGTTTCTTGTCGATCAAAACGGTTTCCTCCTATACCCCAAAAAGGTGTGCCCCGCCGCGCCGGACACGGTAATGGGACACCAAAGTGATTATACATGATAACAGGCGCGATTTCAATGTATAATCGATGTTAAACGTAAAAGAATAAGAGTCGCAAACTTATTCCTTACGGGAGGTGACGAAATGACTCAGCTGAAATGCTCAGCGCAGACCTGCATGAGCAACTGCGAGGGGCTGTGCGCCCTGCACGCCATCCACGTGGACGGCTCCACGGCGGAGCAGAAGGACGAGACCTGCTGCGGCTCCTTCATCCGACAGCAGTCCGGCGCAACCAACGCCGTGGATCACTTCGACGCGCGGCCGGAGACGACGATCCGCTGCCACGCTCACGAGTGCGTCTACAACGACGACATGGCCTGTCATGCGGATTCCGTCCAGATCGACGGTCCCGGCGCCCGCGCCAGCGGCGGGACAAGGTGTTCGACGTTCAAAGCGAAGTAGTGCAGGCATGGGAAAAGCCGCCCGATGGGCGGCTTTTGCACCTTTTTATTTGTACTCTTTCGGAAAATACGCTTTTCCCAGAAGCCAGATGTATTTATCGATCTGTTTCAAATTGTACTCTTCAAGACCGTAAACCTTCCTGAAATCGATCAGCGCACCTTTGAAATAGACATAATCCTTCAAATCGCCGTTTCCGAAGGACGAAAAGCCATCCCGATCCCTGAAATACCGCAGAATGAGATCGACGTAGCTGTCATAGATCGGATAGTCGAGGGGATTGTGATGGCTGCAGTACTTCGAGGCGAAAGAATAGAAGTTCCGCTCTTTGCCGTTGATGCTGATCCGCTTGATATCATTGACAAGCGTCACGTCCCCGGCCTTCAGCCGCGCGTCGATCCCGAGGGAAAGGATATGCTTTGCCACCGGATACACGGAGTAGATGTTCGTGCTGTAATAATCGTTCAGTGTGGAGACTTTCAGAAGGACATCCGTGATATCCGTGTTTTTCGGACATAGCTTGAAAAACAGCTTGTCGAGCGCGTCCTCCTGTAAATGATAGTTTTCCAGCTTGTCCCATTGGGCGAGATACAGGTCAACCTGTTCTTTTGACGGGTCCGGTACACTGTCATTTGCTTTGCTCTTCTTCTGCACGAGCGGCGCCGCGGGAGGCTGCTTCTTTACTGGCTCACCGGAAGCAAGGAACAGGCGAAAGCGGCGGAGATGTGACAGGTATCCGTTCACCAGCTTGTCGGCGCTGCCCGCAGAGTTCTTTTCCAGAATATCCAGAAGGATCTCTTTGGCCTCGGCGTCGCTGCTCTCCACCGCTTTCCAAAAAAGCTCACGACCGGCCTTTCGCCACAAATAAAAGGAATCCGCATAGGTTGTATTCACCGTGTTGGGTGCATAGTCCTGTGCTTTCAGAAACTGCAGATATCGCTGCCGCACGTCCTCATAACTCATTTGCTTCATTTCATCGATGTTCATAGCCTCTCCCCTCCTGCCTTGCGGGACACTGCTCTCATTTTTGATTTGTTATATTGTACCATACAAATCTCTTTTGCTCAACGAAAAGCCGCCCGATGGGCGGCTTTTTATCGATCGCGCCAGTCTTTGCTGACGAGGAGGCCGTTTTCGCGGAGGATCGGCGGGCAGGCCCGGAGGGCGGGGCTGTCGGCGCTGACGTACCAGTTGTCACAGCGGTCGTCGCCGTTGGAGACGGCGCGGGGACGGATGAGCCCGGCATGGAGGAAATCGATGCCGGGAAAATCGCAATTGCACAACGCGGGCATCAGATGCTCATAGCCGTGCCGGACGGCGAAGTTCCAGATCGGGCAGCCCACGAGAGACGCCTGCAGTCCTTCCGGCAGGCGGTCCGTCTCCAGCTCGATGCGCCAGCCGTCCTGCCATTCGCCGCTGTCCAGCGCGCGGTTCATCCGCTTCGCGATGACGCGGAAGACGGCCTTGAGCAGCCGCAGGAAGGCCGGGCTGTCGGCGGTCAGGAAGCTCGCACGCCGTCTCGCCGTATTTCTCCCGCAGCCGCTTCCGCAGGCCGCGGGCGGCGGTCCCGGAGTAGTCCAGATGCTTCGTCCGGTCGATGTTCCGCTTGCTCACAGGCGCTCCCCCGCGTATTTCTTCCAGCCGAGCAGCAGCGCGGCGAACATCGCCAGCGCGCCGAGGCTCTTGTTGGAGGTGGCGATCCCCGTGACAACGGCCGAGCTGCCCAGCAGGCGGACGCCGTTGAAGACGAACTGGCCGATCAGCAAATTGAAGACGGCGTACCACCGGGGAAAGGGCGTCTTCCCCCGGACGAAGGCGGCGAACTGCACGATGCTTGCGCCGTAGAAAAAGAACAGAAACACGGCGCCCGCCGGTATGAGGAAGTACATCATATACTGCATGGCAAGCGTCCGGGCGGCGTCCGTGCCCGTCAGGTCGGCCGCCGCGTGGTAGAGCCACAGCATCGCGCCGCAGGGCAGGTGCACCGCCCCGCCCGCCACGGCGAGATAGACGTACATCGCCAGCCGGTAGAAGGCCGCGCCGCGCTTCATCTGCGGGCGCAGGAGCGGATAGATCGTCATCAGGCCGGGGAACTCCAGACAGATGCCGAGGAACCCGATCAGGCCGCCGAGGACCGGCCGCCACACGGGCATGGCCAGCGCCCCGGCCAGATAGCCCTCCAGCATGTTCACGCCCTCCGGGAAGCGCACCGCCCCGATCAGCAGGTCGCCGATCAGCGTCAGCACGCCGCCCAGCAGCCCAATCTTCAAAGCACGTTCCGCGCTGGCGCGCGTCATCGTTTCATCTTTCATACCCTGTATTCCTCCGGTGATTTCAATAAAAGCATCCCGAGCATCCACAGACGGCCCGGACTGACGGCGGCGGTGAGGCTGCCGCAAGGGTTAGCTATAGCTAACTCACGGGCCTGCGTCAACGAATCGCGTTCCCGTTCCGAGACTATTATACCACGCCCGCGTACGGCGCTCAAGGGGGCGGGGTATGAAAAAAGCCGCCCGGCGGGCGGCTTTTGCTGTGTTGTTTATGGTTTTGCGACGGCGGCGCTTCCCGCGCACAGAGGCACAAAGGTGGAGGCGTCCAGCACGAGGATGCGGACATAGGAGCCATCGCCGAACCTGACGGTCATTTCGTTGTCCTGTCCGGGTATAAGGTCGAGGCTCTCAAAACCCATGAAGCGGTTTTCGGCCGAATACCGCACGCCGAAGGCGACGGCGGTCAGATCCTCCGGACAGAAGATCGTCACTTGGCAGGCAGGCGCGCCGCCGTCGGTAACGATCACGGGATCGCTGATCACGACAGTCTTGTTGCCCTCAGAGCCACCAGAATTGTAATGGATCGTCGCAGAGGTCAGCGGATCATTGTATTGTGCTATGGTGATGTTATTCCAATCGGCTTCGGTGCCGTCGAAGTAAACATCCGTCAGCTCACCGCAGCCGTAGAAAGCATATTCGCCGATGCTCGTCACGCTGTCCGGGATCGTCACACTCGCCAGACTGCTGCAGTTTCGGAACGCTTCTCTGCCGATCCACGTCACACTGTCCGGGATCGTCACACTGGTCAGACCGTTGCAGTTCCAGAACGCATAATTACTGATGCTTGTCAAACCATACGGCAACACCAATTCTGTTATCATAGCGTCGTTCAAAAACAGATCATATTTGGATACTCCCGTCAAATTAGACAAGCCGTTGATATTGCACCACGCCTTCAGATCCGTTATGTGTATCCTTGCAAGCCCCCTGCAGCCGGAGAACGCAGACCTACCGATGCTCGTCACGCTGTCCGGGATCGTCACGCTCGTCAGGCTGCTGCAGTCCAAGAACGCATAATCGCTAATACAAACAGTACCCTCTCTTACTTCGCAGTGACCGATTATTAAATCATTCTTTGCTTGTATTAAGCAGTTGCCAATATATAATACACCATTATTCCAATTGTTCTCGTCGTTACAATATGCAGCATTTCTAAATGCATTCATGCCGATACTCGTCACGCCGTCCGGGATCGTCACGCTCGTCAGGCTGCTGCAGCCCTCGAACGCAGAAATACCGATGCTCTCCACACTGTCCGGGATCGTCACGCTCGTCAGACTTCTGCAGCCGGAGAAAGCAGAATCGCCGATGCTCGTCACGCCGTCCGGGATCGTCACGCTTGTCAGGTTGGTGCAGTTCCGAAACGCATAATTACCGATGTTCGTCACGCCGTTTAGAATTACTGCCTTTTTGATTTGACTGAGATAGCTATAAAATGGCGTCCGCGTGCCATCAACCATATCCCCCATGCCCGAGATCGTAAGGGTTCCGGCGTCGTCCAGCGTCCAGGTGAGGTTATCGCCGCAGGTGCCGGACGCCGCCGCTTCCGCATCCATCTGAGGCAGCAGGACGGCGAACAGCAGCAGGGTGACCGCCAGGGTCAGGGTGCGTATCGTTCGGTTCATATCTCTTTCCTCCTTCGGGCCGCGGGCGATGACAAGCTGCATGGCATGCCGGAGTCCGCGATCGATCTGACACCATTATACAGCCATGCGATCATCATTTCAACAAAAGGGGCATATTCCGACCAGCTGCTTTTATGCAATATTGCTTCATCGTGTGAAACCAAATATATACATTCCCGCATTGTAACCTTTCAGACATTCCGTCGGGCAGACTTGAATCCGCAGGGTGGCTTCACAGAATGGTGAACTTTCCGTGAAAAGGTCTCTCCTTCGGCGCGTTTTGCTTGACCGTGAGGGCGGCATTTGCTGTGTTGTTTATGGTTTTGCGACGGCGGCGCTTCCCGCACACAGCGGCGCGAAGGTGGAGGCGTCCAGCACGAGGATGCGGACATAGGAGCCGTCCGCAAAGGAAACGGCCATATCATTTTCCTTTCCGGATACAAGATCAAGAATATCAGCGCCGAGGAAGCGGTTTTCAGCTGAATACCGCACGCCGTAGGCGACGGCGGATATATCCTCCGGACAAGAAATCGTCACATAGCAGACAGGAGCGCTGAAAAAGGTCACGATTTTGGGCTCGCTGATCACGACAGTCTTCTCCCCATCAGCACCACCAGAATTGAAATGGATATTGGCCGCCTTGAGCGGACGGTTGCCGTCGTAAATGTCGATCAGGTTCCACAGCTTTTCATCACCCGCGAAATAGACATCCGTGATGCCCGTGCAGTCGACGAAAGCGTCATTCTTAACTGAAATGACGCTGGCTGGCAAAACGACAGTAGTGAGGTCTGTGCACTCTTTGAATGCAGATTTTCCGATTTCCGTTACACCGTCCGGGATCGTCACGCTGGTCAGACTACTGCAGTTCTGGAACGCACAATCAGCGATGCTCGTCATATCACCCGGCAACACCAAATCTTTTATCAGTGCGCCGTCCAAGAATAGATCATATTTAGATGCTCCTGTCAAATAAGACAAGCCGTTGATATTGCACCATGCCTTCAAATCCGTTATGTATATTCTTGCCAAACCAATGCAATTTTCGAATGCCAGAAAGCCGATGCTCGTCACGCTGTCACCGATTGTCATGCTCGCCAGACCACTGCAATTCTGGAACGCGGAATAGCCGATGCTCGTCACGCCGTCCGGAATCGTCACGCTCGTCAAACCGCTGCAGCTGTGGAACGCACCGTAGCCGATGCTCGTAACACTGTCCGGAATCGTCACGCTCGTCAGACCGCTGCAGCCGTAGAACGCCAAACCGTCGATTCTCGTAACGCTGTCCGGGATCGTTACGCTCGTCAGACTGCCGCAGTTTTCGAACGCATTGCCGATGATGCCCGTCACGCCGTCTTTGATCACGACTGTCTTGATCTCCTCGGTGTAACCTGGGTTCCACGGGCAGCTCATCATTGCACCCGTGCCACTGATGGTCAGCAGGCCTTCGCTGTCGAGCGTCCAGGTGAGATTAGCGCCGCAGGCGCCAGATGCGACAACCTTGCCCTCCTCCGGGCCGGTGGAATTGAAATGGATATTGGCCTTTATTAGCGGGCCATACCCGTTGTGCAAGTTGATCTGTCTCCACAGCTTTTCGTCGCCTGCGAAATAGATGTCTGTGATACCCGTACAGTCGGCGAAGGCGTTATCCTGAATCGAAATAACGCTGGCGGGCAAGATGACGACTGTGAGGCTCGTACAGCCGTAAAACGCTTTTCTGCCGATATTAGTCACGCTGTTCCCAATCGTCACATGAGTCAGGCCGCTGCAGCCATCGAACGCATAATCGTCGATGCTCGTAACGCTGTCCCCGATCATCACACTCGTCAGACCGCTGCAGCCGTGGAACGCAGAATTGCCGATGCTCGTCACGCTGTCCCCGATCGTCACACTCGTCAGGCCACTGCAGTCGTAGAACGCATAACTGCCGATGCTCGTCACGCTGTTTCCGATCGTCACGCTCGTCAGACCGCTGCAGCCAGAGAACGCATAATCGCCGATACTCGTCACGCTGTCCGGGATCGTCACACTCGTCAAACCGCTGCATTTGCGAAACGCATTATCACCGATACTCGTCACGCTGTCCGGGATCGTCACACTCGTCAGGCTGCTGCAGTCGGAGAACGCACCCCCACTGATGCTTGTCACGCTGTCCGGAATTGCCACGCTCCCGCCAAAGCCGGTATAATCAAACAAAATGCGACCGACGATGACAAAGCCTACCTCATCCGCAAGCCCTTTACAGCCCTGGAACACACCGTCGCCAATGTTCGTCGTCACGCTGTCCGGGATCGTCACGCTCGTCAAGCTGCTGCAGTCCCTGAAAGCAGAACTGCCAATGCTCATCACGCTGTCCGGGATTGTCACGCTTTTCAGACTGCTGCAGCCATAGAACGCAGAATCGCCGATACTCGTCACGCTGTCCGGGATCGTCACGCTCGCCAGACCGCTACAGTTTAGGAACGCTTCTCTGCCGATCCACGTCACGCTGTCCGGGATCGTCACGCTCGTCAGTCCGCTGCAGTCAGAGAACGCATAATTACCGATGTTCGTCACGCCGTTTAGAATTACTGCCTTTTTGATTTGTCTGTGATAGCTATAAAATCCCGTGCCATCAAACATATCCCCAGTTCCCGAAACCGTCAGGGTCCCGGTGTCGTCCAGTGTCCAGGTGAGGTTTTCGCCGTAGGTGCCGGACGCCGCCGCTTCCGCGTCCATCTGAGGCAGCAGGACGGCGAACAGCAGCAGGGTGACCGCCAGGGTCAGGGTGCGTATCGTTCGGTTCATATCTCTTTCCTCCTTCGGGCCGCGGGCGATGACAAGCTGCATGGCATGCCGGAGTCCGCGATCGATCTGACACCATTATACAGCCCTGCGATCATCATTTCAACAAAAAGGGACATATTCCGGCCAGCTGCTTTTATGCAATATTGTTTCATCGTGTGAAACCAAATTATATACATTCTCACATTGTAACCTTTCAGACATTCCGTCGGGCAGACTTGAATCCGCAGGGTGGCTTCACAGAATGGTGAACTTTCCGTGAAAAGGTCTCTCCTTCGGCGCGTTTTGCTTGACCGTGGAGGCGGGGGCGGATATAATATTGATGTATGTCCACAATGCAACGGAGGCGCTTCCTTGAAAGATAAACTGAAAAAACTGCTGTCACAGCGGTCCATGCGGTCGATCACGACGCTGTTTTCGGGCTCGCTGATCGCGCAGCTGATCGTGGTGGGGTCCTCCCCCATCCTCTCCCGCATCTACACCGACGAGCAGATGGGCGTTTACACGCTGATGGTGACGGTGGTCACGCTGTTCGGCTCGGTGGCGTGTCTGAAATACGAGCCTGCCATCGTCGTGGCGGACAGCGACGACGAGGCGTACAACCTGCTGGGGCTGTGCTTCTTCCTCTGTCTGGGCGTGACGGCGGTCACGGGCGTCGGCTACGGCTTTTACCTGCACCAGAAGCCCGAGATCATCGCGGGCGCGGGGCTGGTCCCGGCGCTTCTGACGATCGTCATTTTGTTCCTGACGGGCATGAACGACGCCCTGTTCGCCTTCAACACCCGGTTCCGCAATTACGATCTGATCTCGAAGGCCTATGTGACGAGCTCAGCACTCAAATATTCCATGCAGATCGGGCTGGGCCTGCTGGGGCTCGGCGCGGGCGGGCTGAATATCGCCAACTCCACGGGCACGGCGCTGGGCACGTATTTCCACACGCGGTATCTGTGGTACCGGCGGGACCAGATGAAGCTGATCACCCGGGAAAAGATGATGGCGGCCGCCAGAAAGCACCGCCGTCAGCCGCTGTTCACGGCCCCGGCGTTCTTCGTCAGCACGGCGTATTTCCAGCTGCTGAACTTCTTCATCGAGATGCTGTACGGCATGGGCACCTTCGGCCTGTACAGCCTGAGCTACCGCATGCTGAACGTGCCGCTGACGCTGATCGGCAACAACGTGGCCCGCGTTTTGTTCTTCCAGAACGCCACCGACGAATACAACCGCACGGGCGGCTACCGCAGGGCGCTGCTGATCTCCACGGGCGTGCTGGCGGCCATCGCCGTCCCCATGGTGGCGCTGTTGTGCTGGCTGTCGCCCTGGCTGTTCTCGCTGTTCTTCGGCGCAGCGTGGCGCACGTCGGGCGTGTACGCCATCTATCTGGCGCCGCTGTACGGCATCCGGCTGGTGGTGCAGTCGCTGACGCAGGCGCTGGTCATCGTCAAAAAGCAGTCTGTGGAGCTGGTGGTCCAGTGCGCGTTCCTGCTGTGCTCCGTGGCGTCGTTCTTCTACTGCAGGGCGACGGGCGCGGGCATGGAGACGTTCCTGACGCTGATCTCCGTCAGCTACAGCTTCTTCTACCTTATCCTGTACGGCGTGATCTTCTGGTTCAGCCGCCCCGGACGGACCGTGAAAGCTGAATAATCGAGGCTAAGACATGGCCCGGATCGTATCGATCCGGGCTCTTTTCTATTCATTCCTTCGGGCGGTTTTCGATGCCCCAGTCGCACAGCTGGTCGAGGACTCTGACGAGGCTGTGGCCGCGGTCGGTGAGGGTGTATTCCACCTTGGGCGGGATCTGGGGGTAGACGGTGCGGACGATCAGATCGTCGGCCTCCAGCTCCTTGAGGCTCTGGCTGAGGGTCTTGTCGGAGACGCGCTTGAGATAGCGCTGCATCTCGTTGAACCGCACGGGCTCGTACTCCATCAGGCAGTAGAGGATCACGGGCTTGTACTTTCCCGCAATCAGCGACAGCGTGTAGCTGTAGCCCGTCTGCTCAAAATCGGCGAAGGCGATGTCCTTTTGCTCCATACTTACCTCCGAGAGGGTACCTAACAAAAAAGTGGGTACTTGATTTTCTGCGGTTCTATGATACCATAAACACGAAAGAAATGCAAGGAGGCACGGAAATAATGGCAAAAAAGATCGTCATTCTCAACGGCAGTCCCCGCCCCACGGGCAACACCTCGGCGCTGACGGCGCGGTTCAAGGCAGGCGCGGAGTCGTCCGGCAATCAGGTGACGGAGTTCCAGCTGTCGCGCATGAAGATCAACGGATGTCTCGGCTGCTGGCGCGGCGGGAAGGATATCGATCACCCCTGCACCCAGCGGGACGACATGGAGCAGATCTATCCCGTGTACCGCGAGGCGGACGTGGTGGTGCTGGCCTCGCCGCTGTATTACTGGTTCATCTCCGGCTTCCTGAAGAACGCCTTCGACAGGCTGTTCGCCATCGCGGAGAGCGACCCCAACACCCGCAACCCGAAGAAGGAATGTGTGCTGATCATGGCCGCCGAGGGCGCGGGCTTCGAGGAGAGCGAGCACTGGTACGACCATCTGGAGAAGCACATCGGCTGGAAGAGCATCGGCAAGATCCTCTGCGGCTGGGTGACGCAGCCGGGCGATATCGAAGGCAAGCCCGAGCTGGAGCAGGCCTATGAGCTGGGCAAGTCCATTCACTGATCATAAAAAGGAGAAAACAACGATGAAAAGCTTTGGCGCGAAGCCCTATCTGTATCCCATGCCGACGTATATGATCGGCACCTATAACGAGGACGATTCCGTGGACGTGATGATGATGGCCTGGGGCGGCATCTGCGCGGAGGACACGGTAGCCCTGAATCTGGAGGAGGACCACAAGACCGTCGCCAACCTCAAAGCCCGCAAGGCCTTTACCCTGTCCGTACCCGGCACGGACACGCTGGTGGAGTCCGATTTCTTCGGCATCGCCAGCGGCAACCGCGTGCCCGGCAAGTTCGCCCTCAGCGGCCTGCACGCCGTCAAGAGCGAGAAGGTGGACGCCCCCATCGTCACCGAGTACCCCCTGACGCTGGAGTGCGAGGTCGTGGAGATGCAGGAGCAGCCCTACGGTCTGCGCGTTCTTGGGAAGATCGTGGACGTGCTGGCCGATGAGAAGGTCCTGGACGAGAAGGGCAAGATCGACGTGACGAAGCTGCACGCCTTCGCCTTCGACCAGATGAAGAACGGCTACTACGCCCTGGGCGAGCAGGTCGGCACGGCCTGGCGTTCCGGCACGCCGCTGATGAAGAAGGCTTCCGAGCAGAAATAACGCAGGACATCAAAAGGCCGCTGTCCCGATGGACAGCGGCTTTTGTATTTGTCATTCGATATGCGTTGCCATGCCGAGGGGGTATGCGATATCGTCCAGCAGCGCGAAGCCCAGGGACGCGATCCCGCAGGGGCCGTCGGCCAGGCAGGTGACGGCGACGCCCAGGTCGGGCATAAAGGCCAGGAACGCGTCGCTCCCGTCGGTCTGCGCCGTTTTGAAATAGACCTTGTGGCCGTCCCAGTCGCGGACGTCGAAGGCCAATGTCAACGTCGTTTCGCCGTCGGTCCACTGCTCGGCCAGCGCGCCCTGGACCGTGTCGGTGAGGGCCTTGTCGTTCTCCAGCATGCCGCCGCAGTACCCGGCGACCTTCATCAGGTCGTAGGCCGTGGAGATGTAGCCATCGCAGGAGGCCAGCGCGTCGAACCGGGAGAAGCCCGAGTTCTGCAGGTCCATCTTGCCGATGACCTGATTGCTGACGAGGTTGACGTAGTTGGCGTACATGTTGTAGGACTGACGCAAACACTCGCTGAGCAGCGCGTAGCCCATGTCGGATTCATGATGCTCCTCCCCGGCCGGGGCGCTGAAGGGCGCGTCGGCCAGCTGGTCATACATCATGCCGTAGGTGAAATACCCATTGCCCAGGTCGTCCACGTCCCCGAGGCCCGCCACGTTGCAGGCCAGCTCCCGGACGGTCAGCTCATGGCCGTCGTTCTGCGGCACGCCGCAGGGCGTTCTGATCCAGTCGGAGACGTTTTTGTCGGGGGTCAGCCAGCGGTTGACCTCGAAGTTGGAGACCAGAAGGCCCGTGAACATCTCGGTGACGCGGCCGATGGGCAGGCGCGTATGCTCATTCATGTCGTCGCCGCGGCTGACGAAGCGCGTTTCCTTGCCGCGCATGACGCCTGCGGAGACGCGCGCGCCGTTGGCTTCAAAGAAATAATCGACGTCGTCGTCCACGGCGCTGATCGTCGCCCCGTCGCGGATATTGCGGAAGGGCGACGCGCCGGTGAAATTGAGCGTCACCCCGGCGCAGCCTGTCAGAAGCAGGCAGGCGCACAGCAGCAGCGCCCCAAGGGATCGTTTCATCCGCATCACCTCGCCAGATCGCTCTTGAGCAGGGCGTAGACATTGGCGTCCTGATAGCCCGCACGGCAGTAGAACTTTTCGCGCATCATGCCCTCGTACTGCATGCCTGCGCGGCGCATGACGGCACCGGAGCGCGGGTTGCGCACGGCGTACATGCCCTCCACGCGATTGAAGCCCACATCCAGCAGCAGATAGTCCAGAACGGCCTTGAGGGCCTCGGTCATATAGCCGTTGCCCCAGTCGCGCTCGGACAGCTGGTAGCCGATCATGGCGCAGGCGTCATGCTTGTTATGGCTCACGACACCGATGGTGCCCATGGGGCGGTTTTCGTCCTTGAGGACGATGACCCAGTGATAAAAGTCGTCCTTCTCATACTGCTTCGTCCACACGCCGATGATGTCCAGGCTGTCCTGCACGGTCTGATGGGTGGGATAGCGCAGGTATTTGGTGACCTCGGGATGGCTGAAGCAGTCGTCAAAAAGCGTCTGGGCGTCGTCGGCCGTGATGCGGCGCAGGATCAGGCGCTGGGTCTCGATGGTCTGTGTTCCCTTGTTTTCCATGATGTCACTCCTCCAGCAGTTTTTTATCTTCCTTCGTCAGCTCGAGCTTTTCAAAAAGGTCGGGGCGGCGCTCTCTCGTCAGCAGAAGCGACTGCTTCCGCCGCCATTTGCGGATATTCTCGTGATGGCCGGACAGGAGCACGTCGGGCACGCGCATGTCCTGCCAAACCTCGGGGCGGGTGTACTGGGGATACTCCAGAAGGCCGGAGTAATAGCTCTCGTCCTCAAAGCCCGCAGTCTCGGCCAGCACGCCGGGAACCATGCGGCACACGGCGTCGGCCACGGCCATGGCGGCCACCTCGCCTCCCGTCAGCACGAAATCGCCCAGGGAGATCTCCTCGTCCACGTATTTGTCGATGAAGCGGCGGTCGACGCCCTCGTAATGGCCGCAGACGATGATGAACCGATCCCGGGCCAGCAGCTCCTTCGCCTTGTTCTGGTCGAAGGCGGCGCCCTGGGCGCTCATCATCACGGTGTGGACATGCTCGCCGCCGGTGATGGCCTGATGGCAGCGATACAACGGCTCGCACTGCATCAGCATGCCCTGGCCGCCGCCGTAGGGATAGTCGTCGGTGCGGCCGTGCTTGTCCGGCGTGTAGTCACGGATATGGTGGGCATGGATCTCGATCAGCCCCGCTTCCCTGCCCCGGCCGATGATGCTGCCGCCCAGGACGGCCTCGATCATCTCGGGGAACAGGGTCATGATATCAATCCTCATCGTCTTCCAGCATCCCTTCAATGGTGGTGACGGTCACGGTGCGGTCCTTCAGCGATACGCCGCCGTCGAAGGCGGGGACGATGGGGATCATCACCTCGCGCCCCTCGTACCGCACGACGTAGACGTCGCCGCCGGGGAAGCTCTCCACGCGGTCGAGGACGCCGATGACATGACCCAGCCGGCGGTCGAAGACGTCGAAGCCATAGAGGTCGCTGTAGAAATAGTGGCCCTCGCCCAGGTCGATGTCCTCCCGAGGCGTGGTGATCGTTTTGTCCCGCAGGGCGTCGGCCTTGTTCCTGTCGTCCACGGCCCGGAGCGTCAGCAGCACCACGTTCTTGTGCTTCCGGCAGCCGACAGGCTCATAGGGGACGCCGTCCAGATACAGCGCGCGCACCTTCGGCAGCAGCGACGGGAAATCGACCCAGGGCTGGACCTTCAGCTCGCCCCGGACGCCGTGGGTCCCCACGACCTTCCCCCATTCGATATTCGCCACTCGATTCGCCTCCCGCGGTCTATTTGATTCATTTTATCACATGCGCGGATAAAAAGCAATCACGGACGGCGTTCCGGGCCGAAAAAGACGTCGTACAGCGAGCGGGGCATGGCGTCGAACATGCGCCGGACCACGGTCTCGGCCGGGGTGACGGCGTCACGCAATGCCCATTCCCTCGTCATGCCCACGCTGCCGCAGCAGTAAAAGCGGACGGCGTAGCGCAGCTCCTCGCCGATGGGCGCGCCCAGGCGCTCCTCGGCGGCGCGGATGTAGCGGGCCGTGAAGTATTCCAGCATGTATTCCCACAGAGCGTTCTGCGCCGTAGGCTCGTAGGCGCGGCGGTAAAAGGTCAGATCCCGCTTCATGCCCCGCAGCGCCTCGGCGGCGGATCCGACGCTCAGCACGTCGGTGTTCTCGGCGCCCTGGGCGAAGATCCAGGCCAGCAGGTCGTATTTGTCCTTGAAATAGTAATAGAACGTGGGGCGCTCGATCCCGGCAGCGCGGCACAGCTCGGTGACGCGGATCTTTTCGACCGATTTCGTTTCCATCAGACGCTTCATCGTCTCGCCGATCAGGCGCTTGGTGCGCTCGCTCATAAAAACACCCCTTACAATATTGCTGTTTCGTAAGATTTTCTTACACTATTATACTTTTGTAACTATACTTTTGCAAGTGCATCCGTCATAATAAAAGCAACAAAAGTCCCGAAAGGAGCAGATGAACATGGATTTTCTCGAGCTTGCCAAAAACCGTTACTCCGAGCGTTTCTTCGATCCGCGCCCCGTGGAGCAGGAGAAGCTGGACCGCATCCTGGAGGCCGGGCGCGTGGCGCCGACGGCCTGCAACTACCAGCCTCAGCGGTTCTACATCATCCGGTCCAAGGAGGCCATGGACAAGCTGAAGCGCGTGACGCGCTTCCACTACAACGCGCCGCTGTTCATCCTCGTGTGCTATGACGAGGATGTGGTGTGGTGCGCCGCCGGAGACCGTCATTTCCCCATGTACAATTCCGGCGATCAGGATTCGACCATCGCCGCCACGTCCATGATGTTCGAGGCGGAGGAGCAGGGCGTTCACACCATCTGGGTCCGCGGCTTCGACGCCCAGTCCGTCATCGACGTCTTCGAGCTGCCGGAGAACATCGCGCCCGTGATGCTGCTGGGCCTCGGCTACCCCAATGAAAAGGCCGCGCCCAACCCCTGGCACTTCAAGCGCGAGCCCATGGAGCACTTCGTGCAGGAGCTGTAGTCCATGCATTTCACGGAACCGACCTGCTGAAATCTCGACTTACAAGTCCGTGTCCTTCCGGCTGCAGCCGATGGAATGGATCGTAGAAGTTCTCGCCCATTGGAGAGAACAAGAACGTCCTGTAAAACAGCAAAGCCGCCTGACTTGATGAAAGTCAGGCGGCTTCTGTTGTTTCAGCTTAATACTTGCCGTAGTGGACGTTTTCCGTATGGAGGTCTGCGTCCGTGTAGGGCGCTTTTCCCTCGCCCTTTTCGCCGATGGCGACGAGGTTGAGGACCGTGTAGCCGTCGGGCACGTCCAGCAGCGCGCGGATCTCCTCGTCAGCCGTCCCCTGCTGTCCGTCGCGGTTGCGGATATGGACCCAGCAGGCGCCGAGGCCGTACTGTTCGGCGGCCAGCAGCAGATAGGCGGAGGCGATGGTGCCGTCCTCGATCCAGAACTCGGCCATTTTCTCATCGGCGGTCTTGACCATGACGACGACCACGGCGTCGGCGCCGTCGATCTGGTGGCCGCCGCGGCGCTTGCAGCCGCCGACCTTTTTGATCATCTCCCTGTCGCGTACGACGACGAACTCCACGGGCTTATGACCGAAGGATGTCGGCGCGGTCAGCGCCACCTTCATGATCTCCCGGATCGTTTCGTCGTCGATATGACCCTCGCCGTATCTGCGCACGGAGCGCCTGCGGCGCGTCAGCTCGTACAGCTTGTTTTCCATGGGGAAGCCTCCTCGATTCTTTTTTCTCTATTATATACCGTTTTTGTACAAAATCAAGCGGGCGACAAAAAGGCAGCGGCCTTGCGGCTGCTGCCTTGATGCTTATCAGTCGAGGATATCGACAAGGACCTTCTTGTGGTCCTTGAGTCCGGAAGCCTTGAGGATCGTGCGGATCTCCTTGGCGATCCGACCCTGTCTTCCGATGACCTTGCCCATATCGGACTCGGAAACCTTCAGCTGGAGGGTGATGGTGTCCTCCTGCTCGATCTGCTCGATGGAGACCTCATCGGGATTCTCCACCAGGTTTTCGACGATATAGGAAAGGATGTCCTTCAGGTTTGTACTCTCCATTGCTTAAAGAACACCGGCCTTTTTGAGCAGTGCGCGGACCGTGTCCGTGGGCTGAGCGCCGTCCTTGATCCACTGCTTGGCCTTTTCGCCGTCGATCTTGATCTCAGCGGGCTTGGTCAGAGGATTGTACGTACCGATCTCCTCAATAAACCTGCCATCTCTGGGGAAACGGGAGTCAGCAACAACAACGCGATAGAAAGGAGCCTTCTTGGCGCCCATCCTTCTCAGTCTGATCTTAACCATTTCTTTTCACCTCCATATTGTTTATGTCTGTCATGATTGTATTCAACAGGCGCTGCGCGCCTTTACAGCCTTGTTAAAACGGCAGGCGGAAGCCGCCGCGCTTGCCCTTGCGCTTGCCCATGCCGGAGAACTGCTTCATCATCTGCTGGGTGGTGTTGAACTGCTTCAGCAGGCGGTTGATGTCCTCCACCTTCTGGCCGCAGCCGGCGGCGATGCGCTTTTTGCGGCTGAAATTGAGGATGTCGGGGTTGTCGCGCTCCTTTGGCGTCATGGACAGGATGATGGCCTCGGTGCGGGCCAGCGCCTTTTCGTCCACCTTGGCGTCCTTGAGGGCCGAGGCGTTCATGCCGGGGATCATGCCCACGAGGTCTTCCATGGAGCCCATGCTCTTCATCTGCACCAGCTGATCGTAGAAATCGGTGAGCGTCAGCTTGCCGGTGCGCATCTTCTTTTCCAGATCGACGGCCTTTTTCTCATCGAAGGTCTGCTGGGCCTTTTCGATCAGCGACAGCACGTCGCCCATGCCCAGGATGCGGGAGGCCATGCGGTCGGGATAGAAGGGCTCGATGGCGTCCAGCTTTTCGCCGACGCCGCAGAACTTGATGGGCTTGCCCGTCACGGCCTTGATGGACAGCGCCGCGCCGCCGCGGGCGTCGCCGTCGAGCTTGGTGATCAGCACGGAGTCGATGCCCAGCTGCTCGTCGAAGGCAGAGGCCGCGTTGACGGCGTCCTGACCGGTCATGCCGTCCACCACGAGCATGATCTCGTGGGGCCTGACCTCGGCCTTGATGGCCTTGAGCTCGTCCATGAGCTGCTGATCGATGTGCAGACGGCCGGCGGTGTCGATCATCAGCAGGTCGTTGCCGTGGAGCTTGGCGTGCTCGTAGGCGGCCTTTGCGATGGCGACGGGGTCGCCCTGGCCCTGCTCGAAGACGGGGATGTCGAGCTGCGCGCCCACGACCTTCAGCTGCTGGATGGCGGCGGGACGGTAGACGTCGCAGGCCACCAGCAGCGGTCTGCGGCTCTCGCGCTTCTTGAACCATCCGGCCAGCTTGGCGATGTTCGTCGTCTTGCCGGCGCCCTGCAGTCCCACGAACATGACGACCGTGGGCGGATTGTTGGCCATGCGGATGCGGGTCTGGCTGCCGCCCATCAGGGACGTCAGCTCCTCGTTGACGATCTTGATGACCTGCTGCGCGGGGGACAAACTCTCGAGGATGTCGGCGCCGATGGCCTTCTCCGTGACCCTGGAGACGAAATCCTTGGCCACGCGGAAGTTGACGTCGGCCTCCAGCAGCGCCATGCGGATCTCGCGCATGGCCTCCTTGACGTCGGTCTCGGACAGACGGCCCTTGGAGCGCAGCTTCTTGAAAACGCCGGACAGCTTGTCGGCAAGGTTCTCAAATGCCATGGCTCGCTCCCGCTACTTCAGCATCTCGTCGACGGCCGCAAGGATGGCGTCGGTGTGCTTGGCGATCTCGTAATTGCGCAGGTTGGCGTTGACGCGGGCGATATACCCGGCCTCCTCGCGGATCTGGAGCAGCTTGCTCTCATAACCAGAATACTTGCGCACCAGACCGACCTTGTCCTCGGTGTCCCGCAGGATGGTCTCGGCCCGGACGATGGCGTCGCGCACGCCCTGACGGGAGATCTCGGCGTGCTCGGCGATCTCGGACAGAGAGAGGTCCTCGTTGTAGTAGAGGTCAAAAAGCTCCTTCTGTTTATCGGTGAGAAGATCGCCGTAAAAGTCGAACAGCATGGACATGTGGAAGGTATCGCTCTTCATGTCCCTCTCTCCTTTCTGTAAAGTATGTGAGCTTTACAACGCTCATATTTTACTATAAACCGGGCCGTTTGTCAAGGACTTTTTCCGTGCGCTTCCCCGGCTTGCGAAAGCGGGCGAAAGGATGTATAATAAGCTCAGAAATGAGTATGCTTTCATACGGAAGGTGGTCATTATTACCAATACCGTTTCCTTCCCCGGTCTGCTGGACCGGGTGTTCACGCTGGACCGCGCGGCGTTCTCGGTGTTCGGCGTGGATATCATGTGGTACGGGATCATCATCGCGTCCGGCTTCTGTCTGGCGGGGCTTTACGCCTCCCATCACGCGAAGGAGTACGGGCTCGACTCGGACTTCATCATGGACCTGCTGATCTGGTGTCTGCCGGCGGCGATCCTCGGGGCGCGGGCGTATTACGTGCTGCACCGCTGGGATTACTATGCGGCGAATCCCGGGAAGATCCTCGCCATCCGCGACGGCGGGCTGGGCTTTTACGGCGGGTTTATCGCGGCCTTCGCGCTGGGTTACGTGCTGTGCAGGGTCAAAAAGAAGAGCGTCACGGGCACCATGGACATCGCGTCGCTGGGGTTCATCCTGGCCCAATCCATCGGGCGCTGGGGCAATTTCGTCAACTGCGAGGCCTTCGGCCGTGAGACGGGCCTGCCCTGGGGCATGTCCATCAACGGGCTGCCGCCCGTCCATCCCACGTTCCTCTACGAGTCTCTGTGGAACGCCGTGGGGTTCCTGCTGCTGCATCTCTATTCCAAAAAACGCAAGTTTGGCGGCGAGATCTTCCTGCTGTACATGGCCTGGTACGGCTTCGGCAGGATGCTGATCGAGGGGCTGCGCACCGACAGCCTGTATATCGCCGGGACGAATATCCGCGTGTCTCAGCTGGTGGCGGGCGTCAGCTTCGTCGTCTGTCTGGGGCTGTGGATCTGGCTGAGAAAGACAAAGAACTATAAACCGCTTACAATCAACAAGGAGGACGAAAAACAATGAAAGAGCTGACCATGTTCTACCTGCCCAACTGCCCCCACTGCAAGCTGGCCTTCAAGTTCCACGAGGAGCTGATGGCCGAGCATCCCGAGTACAAGGACATCCCCCTGAAGCTGATCGACGAGAGGGCCGAGAGTGCCGTGGCCGATCAGTATGACTACTACTACGTCCCCTGCTACTGGATCGGCAAGGAGAAGCTCTTCGAGGGCCATGCTGAGAAGGAGGACGTGGAAAAGGTCTTCAAGGCCGCGCTGGAAGCGTAAAGACGATCAAGGCAAAAAGGACCGCCGCGAGGGGCTCCCCGCGGCGGTCGCTTTTTGTTTATTTGTCGTTGAGCACCAGCTCGCTCAGGGGGCGCTTGGGGACGTAGTGGACATCGTCTTCGTCGCGGTAGTAGGCGATCTCGCCGTTTTCGGCCTCCACCAGCACGACGGTCTCGTCGGGCTTGCCGACGGCGATGACCTGTACGGGCCAGAAGCGGTCGGACAGATGCAGGCCGTCGTGGATCTCCTGGGCCTTGAAGCTGCTGATGATGATGCCGCCCAGATCCATGGCCGCGGCGCCCAGGGTGATGCTCTGGCTGACGATGCCCACGTCCTTGGCGTAGATGCCCAGCTCCGGGGCGATCTCGCGGTCGAGGCAGACGATGACGAAGGCTGTGGGCTCCTTGCCCGGATGGGGCAGCGTCATCTTCCCGCGGAAGCGGCCGGCCCAGGCGGTGTTCGCCTGCACCATGGCCACCTCCGCTTCCTCATGGACGAGGTAGTATTTCAGCGGCTGGACGTTGCTGGTGGCAGGGCTCTTGCGGGCCAGGTCGATCAGCGACGTCAGCTCCTCCAGCGTCACCCTGCGGCTGTGGTCGTAGCCGCGGTAGCTGCGGTTTTTCTCTACCAGCTCGGGAAAGTTCATAGTCTCCTCCTCTACAGTGCCGCCCAGTCGATGCGCACCGGCTTGTCCTGCTTCGCCAGGAACTCGTTGGCTTTGCGGAAGTGACCGCAGCCGAAGAAGCCGCGGCTGGCCGACAGAGGCGATGGATGGGGCGCGGTGAGGACCAGATGGGCGGGGTTGGTGATCAGAGCCGTCTTGGCCCTGGCGTTGGCCCCCCACAGCATGAAGACCATGGGGCGGTCGCGGAGGTTGAGCTTGCGGATGATGCTGTCCGTCAGCAGCGTCCAGCCGCAGTCCCGGTGGGAATTGGGGCTGGCCTCGCGGACAGTCAGCGCGGTGTTGAGCAGCAGCACGCCCTGCTGGGCCCAGCCCAGCAGACAGCCGGTCTGAGGGATATCAATCCCCAGCTCGTCGTGCAGCTCCTTATAGATATTGACGAGAGACGGCGGGATCTGCACGCCAGGGCGCACGGAGAAGGCGTAACCGTGGGCCTGGCCTGGTCCGTGATAGGGGTCCTGGCCCAGGATGACGACGTTGACGTCCTTGTAGGCGGTCGTCTTGAGGGCGTTGAAGATGTCGTACATGCTGGGATAGATCGTGTGCTGGGCGTACTCCCGCTTGAGGAAGGCGCGGATGTTGGCATAGTAGTCGGAGGCAAAATCCTCGGCGAGGATCTTGTCCCAGTCGTTGCCGATGTGTACCATGGGCGGTCCCTCCCCTGCTGCGCAGTCTTACTTCGTGCCGAAGATACGGTCGCCGGCATCGCCGAGGCCGGGGACGATGTAGCCGATCTCGTTGAGCTTTTCATCCTGGGCGGCGCAGAAGATCTTGACGTCGGGATGCTCACGCTCCACGCGGGCGATGCCCTCGGGGGCGGCGATGATGCACATGAAGCGGATATGCTTGACGCCGCGCTTCTTGATCTGGGTGATGGCGTCCACGGCAGAGCCGCCGGTGGCCAGCATGGGATCGACCAGCAGGACCTCGCGCTCCTCGATATCGGAGGGCAGCTTGCAGTAATACTCCACGGGCTCCAGCGTCTCTTCGTTGCGGTACAGACCGATGTGGCCGACCTTGGCGGCGGGGATCAGCGTCAGCACGCCGTCGACCATACCGAGACCGGCGCGGAGGATGGGCACCACGGCCACCTTCTTGCCGGACAGCACGCCGCACTTGGCGATGCCCATCGGCGTTTCGACCTCGACCTCATCCAGCGGGAAGTCGCGGGTGGCCTCGAAGCACATCAGCATGGCGATCTCACCGACGATCTCTCTGAACTCCTTGGTGCCGGTGTTTTTGTCCCTCAGGATCGACAGCTTATGCTTGATCAGAGGATGATCCAGGATCGTAGTATTCTTGCCCATACGTTAGCATCTCCTTATGTAAAATTGAATCGATCTCTTATTTGTTTTCCAGCGCCATCATCATGTCGACGCGGGTCTGGTGACGGCCGCCCTCGAAGGACGTGCTCAGGAACAGGTCGACGATGCGGTTGGCCAGGCCGGGACCCAGGGTGCGCTCGCCCATGCAGAGGACGTTGGCGTCGTTGTGCATGCGGGTGGCCTCGGCGGTGAAGCAGTCGGACACGGCGGCGGCGCGGATGCCCTTGACCTTGTTGGCGCACATGGACATGCCGATGCCGGTGCCGCAGCAGAGGATGCCGAACTGCGCCTCGCCGGACGCGACGGCGTTGGCGACGGCCTCGGCAAAGACGGGATAGTGGCAGGACTTGGTGTCGTAGGTGCCGAGATCGGCGAGCTCGAAGCCTCCGACCTCCTCGAGGTGCTTCTTGACGGATTCCTTCAGGGCGAATCCGGCGTGATCGGAACCGATGGCGATCTTCATTTGTTCTTCTCCTCTCTCATTCGTTCGGCTTGCGTTTTTTTCAGGTAGACAGGCACCACGTCGCCTCCGGAAACGAGGCCGTCGTAGCGGCTCAGCTCCCAGGCGCAGGCGGCGACGCCCTTTGCGCTCTGGACGACGTCTGTCAGAACGGCGTTGTCGCTGGGGTGCTTTGCGAGGAAATCGGCCGCGCCGTCGCCGCACAGGCGCCATTGGGCGCCCATGAGCAGCGCCCGCAGCTCCCGGCCCAGCAGCACGCCGTCGTCGCAGAAGCGGTACAGCTCGCCGTTCTCCCGGCGGAAGAAGGCGTAGTAATACTCGTCCTCACGGGCGCGGATGACGGAGGCGATCAAGCCGTCTCCCTCTACCAGCGCGGCGGCGGCCTCCAGCGTGGAAACGCCGGCGGCGGGCTTGTCCCCCGCCAGGGCGAAGCCCTTGACGGCGGCCACGCCGATGCGGATGCCCGTGAAGGACCCGGGACCCACGGCGGCGGCGTAGGCGTCCACGTCGCGGAAGGTCAGGCCCTCCTTCTCCAGCATCTCCCGGCACAGGGGCAGGATGGTGCGGCTGTGGTCCAGATTCGAGTCGCGGACGCAGGACGCCCGCTCGGCTCCGTCCTCCCACAGCGAGCAGGAGGCCACTCTGCCGGACGTATCGATGGCTAATATCAGCATAAATCCTCCACGGTGATCCTGCGGGTCTCCTCGTCCACCGTCTCAAAGGTGACCTTGACGGTCTCTCTGGGCAGCGCGCCCGCGATGTTTTCGCTCCATTCGACGACGCACAGACAGCCGCTGTTGAGATAATCCTCCCAGCCGATCTCCCACAGGCCCTCTTCGCTGTCGATGCGGTACATGTCGAAGTGGCAGACCTTGCGGCGGCCGCGGTATTCGTTGACGATGGTATAGGTGGGGCTGGACACGGGATCGGTGCAGCCCATGGCCGCGGCGATGCCGCGGGTCATGGCCGTTTTGCCGCTGCCCAGTCCGCCGTACATGGCGATGACCTTCTTCCCGGCGCACTGCAGCGCGATGGCCGCGCCCAGCGCCTCAGTCTCCTCGGGCGAGCAGGTCGTGTAAGTCTGTTTCTCCAACTCTTGCGTTCTCCTACATGGCTTTCTGCGGTTATTCTACCACCAAAAAGCGGGGTTGAAAAGTGTTTTATAGCTCCGCGATGATCTTTTCCGTGATTCGCAGGCAGACGTCGGCGGAGCTGTTGACGCACTGGAGGAAGCTCTCCGCGCCGCCCTCCACGGCGTCGGACACGGTCTTGACGGCCAGGCAGGGCACGCGGCTGCGGTTGCAGGTGAGGACGATGGCGGCCAGCTCCATCTCGCAGATGTCGGCGTCAAAGTCCGCGTGGAGCTTCCGCTTGCGTTCGCCGCCCTCGACGAACTTATCGCCGGAGGCGCACGTGACGGGGACCAGCGTCGGATCGACCTCCAGCGCCTTGCGGACGATCGTCTCGTCCAGCGTCAGGAACGGGCTGTCGTACCCGGGATACTGGCCGACGGCAGTGTTGTCCACGGGGGTGATGTCGAACTCGTAGTGGACGACGCGGGTGACGACGGCTGTCTTCGCCAGCTTCATTTCATCGGTCAGCCCGCCGACGACGCCGAAGTTGACGACCAGCTCCACGTGATAGACGGCGATCAGCAGCTGCGTGGCGGCGGCCGCGGCGATCTGGCCCGCGCCGCTGTGCACGACGAACAGCCGCGCGCCGTGCAGCGCATACTCGTAGACCTTGAAGCCGTAGTCGTCGTATTCCCGTTCGGCTTTGCCGTATTTGTCCAGCACGGCGCCGATCTCCACGGCGACCATCATGCCGATGCGTTTTTCCCTACTCATGTGCGTTCTCCTTTTTGATCACTTCGCGGGCGAAGCCCTCCATGGTAAAGCTCTCCACCTTGTCAAGGTCGTCCACGACCTTGACGAAGAAGCAGTTGGGGATCTCGCCCAGCCTGAGGTTCTTCTGGATGCAGGGAGTGCAGCCCCGGCCGGTGTTGACCGGGTGGAAGGGACAGCTTTTGTCCCGGCACGTGCAGTAGCTGCCGTCGATCATGGTTCTCTATCCTTTCAGACTTTCATAGATCCACGCGCTCCAGGCCTTGTAATACTTGCCCAGAACGTGGGTGTTGTCGAATGTGTACTCCGCGTTCAGCTGGCCGGATTCGTCGTCGAACAGGGGGTTGACGTCGAGATACTCCAGTCCGCGGTCCACGGCCAGCTGACGGATGAGCTCGTTCAGCTCGTCGATGCGGGGGTTGTTGAACACCTCGTCCTTTTCCGAGCGGCCGGAGGTGACGTGCATGTTGGCCATGACGATCAGCTGCGCGCCCAGGTCACGGGACAGGAGCTCGTCCACCACCACGGCATACTGATTGGCGATATTCGGCACGGTGTCGCCCATCTCGTTGATGCCCAGCATGATGAAGATGCGGTCGTGCTCACGCTTTTCGAGCATCTCGTCCAGCGTCGTCACCGTGCCGTCGTTCAGCTCCGCCTCGTCGGTGAGCACCTGATAGGTGGTCATGCCCGTGGAGGCGAAATAGTCGGCCGTCTCGATGTGTGAGAAGCGGTCGAAGCCCGCGGTGCGGGAGTCGCCGATGAACAGCGCGCCGTCGTAAAAGGCGCGAAGCTCGTCGAGATAGCTCTCGTCCGCCACCTTTTCCATCAGCTGATCGAGGGTGAGGTCGACGGGGACCGCGGTCCAGTGCTTCGGCTCGTCTGCCGGTTCCTCCGGGACCGGCTCGGGCTCCGGCTCCGGTTCGGGGACGGGGGCCGGCTCGGGCGTCGTCACGGCGATCTCCTCCCGGATCGGTTCAGGGACCGGCTCCGGGGCCGTAGGGTCTGTGAGGGTGGTATATAGGATCAGGCCGACGGCCGCAGCCGTCGCCAGGATATGTCTCATTCGCATTGGTCCAGGTGTTTCTCCGTGTAAAAAGGTATTTGCGTGTTTACAGCCGGATGCCGATGTCGGCGACCTCCACGGTCCCGCATTGGTCGGCGGCCAGCGTGTGGCAGGGCTTCATGGCGTGGAACGTCACGGTGCGGTCGGCCCGGACGGCGCCGGGGGCGATCTCCCCCGTGTCGCAGGCGACGCCGCTGGGCAGGTCTACGGCCAGCTTCAGGCCCTTCGCCTTATTGATGACGCCGCAGCAGATCTCGCCCTCCAGCGGCAGCTCGCCGTGGAAGCCCGTGCCGTAGATGGCGTCCACCACGGCGTCGGCGTTCAGGATCAGGCTGAGATCGTCTTCATTGAGCCGGTCGCAGGTCACCATGGGGATATCCTCCATGGCGGCCAGATAGAAGTTAGTGGTGGCGTCGGGCGTTTTCGGCTTGCCGCCCGTGAGGATCAGCAGCACGTCTGCGCCGCGCTTTTTCAGCAGCCGTGCCATGACGTAGCCGTCGCCGCCGTTGTTGCCCGTGCCGCAGAAGATCGCGGCGGTCCTGAGATCCGGCACCTCGCGCAGCAGCGCGTCCGCGGCGGCGGTCCCGGCGTTCTCCATCATCTGCAGGTAGGACAAGCCGGCGTCGTTGGCCTGCTTTTCGATCTGCTTCATCTGCGAAGCGGTGACGGTGTGCATCATTTGACGTATTGCTCCAGATTCGTGAAATCGATCTTCTGACAGACCTTCTCCGTGACCACGGAAACGGTGCTGAGGGCGTCCGTCAGATAGTCGTTGAAGGCCTTGTCCGCGGCGGCGGCCTCCACCTCGTCGCGGTTCTCCTCGAACCACATCATGTCGGCGGCGCCGCGGCGCAGGATGTACCAGCCGTCGGACAGGCCGTAGGGGCCGACGGTCTCCCCCTCGCTGAGCTTGAGGCAGGTCTGCACCGCCTCGTCAGACGGCGGGTCGCCGAGGCTGACGACGGTCTCCCCGCCCCCGATGCGGTCGCGGACCTGCTCGAAGGTCTCCTCGCCGCCGGAGATGCGGCGGGCGAGCTCAGAAGCGACGTCCTGGGCGCTGCGGCCGTCCTCACTGACGTAGTCCGCGGGCAGGAAGATCCAGGACGCCACGGCGTAGCCGTCCGCGTAGAACTGGCGGAGCTGCTGCTCGTCGGCGACGCCGTATTCGTCGTTTTCCGAGACGTAGTCGTAGAGGTGGTTGTAGTAGTAGCCGTTCTCCTGCAGCTTGTCGTAGAGGCGGTCCGTCAGCAGGTTCCCGCGCAGGTACTCCAGATATCCGGCCGTGCCGCCGAAGGACGATACGAGCTCTTCCTTGCTGTCCTTCAGCGCGGCCTTTTCCTCCTTCGTCAGACCGAGGTCGAGGTCATCGCAGCACAGGCGCAGCAGCTCCGCGTTGGTGATCAGGCGCAGCGCCTGCTCCCGGGCCTGCTGGAGCAGCTGCTCGTCGGTGGGCTCCACGCCTCCGGCCATCTCCAGATTGAGGCGGCTGTAGTTGAGATAATAGGCGTATTCCGAGGCGTCCACCCGGCGTTTGCCCACCCGCACGGCCGTGGGACTGGCCGAAAAGCTGAACAGCGTCAGCGCCAGCAGGACGCAGAAGATCAGGATCAGATACTTTTTCATGTCATCGCCTTACCATTCGTTTGCGAACTCAGTATAGCACATCACACGCCGATATACAAATCGATCATCACGACGGCGGCGTCCAGCGGGGACTCGTCGGGCCGGAGCTTGAGGGTCAGATAGGGGCGGTCTCCGGCGGAGAACAGGATGCGGCCGCGGAAGTCGGGACACGAGCAGGCGTCGGCCACCTTTTCCATATCGACCTTGCTGAACCAGACCGTGAGGTTCCGGCCCTTCTGGGTGATCTCGGAGATGCCGTTTTTCGACGCCTTCGCGCGCAGCAGCGCGATGTCCAGCAGCGCCTGGGCGGGCGCGGGCAGGTCGCCGAAGCGGTCGATCAGCTCGTCCTGCATGTCGAAGTATTCGTCCTGATCGGTGATCATCGAGATGCGGCGGTAGAGGTCGATGCGCGTGGCGGCGTCGGAGACGTAGTTCTGAGGCAGGCCGGCGGAGACCAGCAGGTCGGCGGTGCACTCGGTGCGCACGGGGGCGGGCTCGCCCTTGAGCTCGGCGGTAGCCTCGTCCAGCAATCGCAGGTAGAGGTCGTAGCCGACGCTCATCATGTGGCCGCTCTGCTCCGCGCCCAGGACGTTGCCCGCGCCTCGGATTTCCAGGTCGCGCATGGCGATCTTGAAGCCGGAGCCGAACTCGGCGAACTCACGGATGGCGGACAGGCGCTTCTGGGAGATCTCGGAGAGGACCTTGCCCCGGCGGTAGGTCAGGTAGGCGAAGGCGTGGCGCTGGGAGCGGCCCACGCGGCCGCGGATCTGATGGAGCTGGGCCAGGCCCATGCGGTCGGCATCCTCGATGATCAGCGTGTTGACGTTGGGGATATCGACGCCCGTCTCGATGATCGTGGTGCACACCAGCACGTCGATCTCCCCGGCGTAGGCCTTGCCCATGACGTCCGCCATGCGCTGCTCGCCCATGCGGCCGTGGGCCGTGTCGATCACGGCGTCGGGGAACGCCTTCTGCAGATTGGAGGCGACCTCCTCGATGTCGTCGATGCGGTTGTGCAGGTAATAGACCTGCCCGCCGCGGGCCAGCTCCTTGCGGATGGCGTCGCGGATAATGACGTCGTCGTGCTCCAGCACATACGTCTGCACGGGCATGCGCCCGGCGGGCGGCTCCTCCAGCACGGACATGTCGCGGATGCCGGACAGCGCCATGTTCAGCGTGCGCGGGATGGGCGTGGCGGTCAGCGTCAGCACGTCCACGTCCGTGGACATCTGCTTGATCTTCTCCTTGTGGGAGACGCCGAAGCGCTGCTCCTCGTCCACCACGAGCAGGCCGAGGTCCTTGAACCGGATATCCTTCTGCAGGATGCGGTGGGTGCCGATCAGCAGGTCGCAGGCGCCGGTGCGCAGGTCGCGCAGGGTGTCGCGCTGCTGGCCCGGGGTGCGGAAGCGGCTCATCATGTCCACGTGGACGGGATAGCCCGCGAAGCGCTGGACCGCGGAGACGTAATGCTGCCGCGCCAGGACAGTGGTGGGCACGAGGATCGCCGCCTGCTTGCCCGAGAGGATACACTTCATGATGGCGCGGAAGGCGACCTCGGTCTTTCCGAAGCCCACGTCGCCGCACAGCAGGCGGTCCATGGGATAGGGCTGCTCCATGTCGTGCTTGATCTCTGCGGCGCAGGTGAGCTGGTCCTCGGTCTCCTCGTACTGGAACCGCTCCTCGAAGCCGCGCTGCCAGTCGTCGTCGGGCGAAAAGGCGTAGCCGGGCTGGCTGCGGCGGGCGGCGTAGAGCTTGATGAGGCCCTGGGCCAGGTCGCGGGCGGCCTTTTTGGCGCGGGTCTTCGTCTTGACCCAGGTGGTGCCGCCCAGCTTCGACAGCTTGACCTCGCTCTGCTCGCCGGAGCCGATGTACTTGGAGATGACGTCCAGATTCGTCGCCGGAACGAAGACGAAATCCGTCCCCGCGAAGGCGATCTTGATATAGTCGCGCCAGACCTTGTCGACGCTGATACGCTCCACGCCGACGAAGCGGCCGATGCCGTGCTTGTCGTGGACGACCAGGTCCCCGGGGTGGAGATCGGAGAAGGTGATGGCGTTTTTCTTGCTCTTTGCTTTCTTCCGCGGCTCCCCCGTCCTGCGGACGGACAACTGGCCCTCGGTGATGACGGCCAGCTTCAGCGACGGGTACTCGAAGCCCGCGGAGAGATTGTCGGTGCGGACGTTGATCCGGCCCTGGGCGGGGCTGGCGTCCACCTCGGTGCAGACCAGGCCCTGCTCCTCCAGCAGCTTTTTGAGGCTGACGGCGCGCTGCATGCCGCCTGCCAGCGCCAGGACCGTGTACCCCAGCTGCAGGTAGGCGCGCAGATCGGAGCAGGCGGTCTCGAGGCTGCCGCCGTAGGACGGCAGCTGGCGGGCATTCAGTGCCACGATGGCCTCGGGCGGGAAGCCCTGGGAGCTGAGGAACTGGTCGAAGGACAGCGTCACATGGCTCTGGCAGGCGGCGCGGAAGGCGGAGGCACCCAGGACCCAGCCGTCCTTCGACGGCGGCAGGACGCCCTCGGCCAGCAGGTGCTCGGTGTCCTCGTTCATGCGGTACTCGTAGCCCCTGGCCGCTTCCAGACCGGCGGCGCTGTCGGCAAAGATGACGATCGTCTCCGGCGTCAGATAATCCATGGAGGAGACGGCCCTGCCATACATCAGCGGCAGATAGCGGTCCACGGCCGGGAAGGTCAGGCCGCTCTGCAGACGGTCGATGTCCTTGATCAGGTTGTCGCGGAGCTGATCGGAGGTGGCCTTGTACCCCGCGATGCGTCTGAGTCTGGCGCACAGGCCGTCCACGCCGCCCTCGGTGAGGCCGGGCAGCGCTTCCCGGGCGGGGATGAGATCGACGAAGCTGATATTCTCCGTGCGGCGCTGGGTCATGATGTCGAAGCGGCCGAGAGAATCGACGGTGTCGCCCCAGAACTCGGCGCGCACGGGCTGAGCGTCGTCCGGCGGGAAGACGTCGAGGATGCCGCCGCGCAGGGCGAACTGGCCGGGACCCTCGACGCTCTCGGTGCGGGCGTAGCCCCAGTCGGTGAGCTGACGCGTCAGCTCACGCACGTCGTGATCCTTCCCGGTGCGCAGCGTCAGGCTCGCCTTGTCCAGCAGCGCGGGGGGCAGCGTGTAGAGCATCAGCCCCTCGGGCGTCGTGAACAGCGCCCCGGACGCGCCCCTGCGGAAGCCGGACAGCGCCTTCAGACGCTTCTGCTCGTCCTCGTGGGAGGCGTTCTCGATGTTGTGGAAGACGGGCTCGCGGGTGGGCAGCAGCAGGCCGGGCTCCCCGGCGCAGGCCGCGTAATCCCCCTGCAGCAGCTCGGCGGCGCGCTCGTCGCGGGCGATCACGCAGATCGGCCGGTCCAGCCCGCGCCGCACGGCGGCGGCGAACTGCGCCTGATGCACCGGCGACATGCCGTAGACCGAAACGGTCCTCCGGCCCGCGCGCAGCTCCTCCAGCAGCGCCTGATATTCGGGAAGACGCTCCAAAAGCTCCAGCAGAAGCGACACTTGATCACACTCCAAAAAACGCAAACTACCCCCATCCGATGCGTTTCAGATGGGGTATGGTCCCTATTCATCGCCCTCTGCCCTCCCCCCTGCGGAGGAGGGCGAAAGGGCGTTTTTGATCATTCGGGCTGGGAAAAATCCCTGCCGTTAAAGTCCTGCATGGCCTGATCGACGCCGCGCTCGATCAGATCCAGGGCGGCCTCGGGCGCCGCCTTGACGCCCTGATAGGCGTCGGAATCCATGGTTTCCAGGACGTAATCCTTCATATCCTCCCCCGCCGGCGCGCCCATGCCGATCTTGATGCGCGGGAACTGGTCGGACTGGAGGTGATAGAGGATGTTTTTGATGCCGTTGTGTCCGCCGTCGGAGCCGGACCGCTTGATGCGGATGCGCCCGGCGTGGATGTTGATGTCGTCGTACAGCACGACGACGCGCTCGGGCGGTACCTGATAGGCGCTCGCCATGTCGCGCACGGCCTCCCCCGAGAGGTTCATGTAGGTCTGGGGCTTCATCAGCAGCAGCGCCTTGTCCCCCAGCTTACAGGTGGTGTAAAGACTCTTGCACTTCCCCTTGTTGATGCGCCCGGCGCCCAGCTTTTCGGCCAGCAGGTCGATGGCCAGGAACCCGGCGTTGTGCCGGGTGGTCTCGTACCGCGTGCCGGGGTTGCCCAGACCCACGACGATATAGTCGATCCTGGCGGGCTCCGCCTCCCGTTTGCGCCGGAACACTTAGATGTTCAGCTCCTCAACGGGCTCGTCCGCGTTGATCATGCGGATGGCTTCGGCGAAGATGTCGGCGCAGGTGACGGTCTCGATCTTGGCGCACTGCTTCTCCGGGGTGACGGGGATGGTGTCCAGCATCAGCAGCTTGTCGATGCGGCCGTCCATCAGGCGCTGGATGGCGGGGCCGGACAGGACGCCGTGAGAGGCGCAGGCCACCACCTGCACGGCGCCGTGGTCCACCAGCGCATCGGCGCCGTGGCACAGGGTGCCGGCGGTGTCGACCATGTCGTCCACGAGGATGCACTTCTTGCCGGAGACGTCGCCGGAGATGCTCATGACCTCGGAGACGTTGGCCTTGGCGCGGCGCTTCTCGATGACGGCCATGGGCAGCTGCAGATGCTCGGTAAACTTGCGGGCGCGGGTGACGGCGCCGAAGTCGGGCGACACGACGGCGTACTCGGGATTGGCGATACCGAGGGTCTCCTCGAAGTGGCGGACCAGTACGGTAGTGCCCAGCAGGTTGTCCACGGGGATGTCGAAGAAGCCCATGATCTGGTTGGCGTGCAGGTCCATGGTCAGCACGCGGTCATAGCCGGACTTTTCGATGAGCTTGGAGACCAGCTTGGCGGTGATGGGCTCGCCGGCCTTCGTCTTGCGGTCCTGACGGCCGTAGCCGAAGTACGGGATGACCGCCGTGATGCGCTGCGCGGAGGCGCGGCGCAGGGCGTCGCCCATGATCAGCAGCTCCATGAGGTTGTTGTTGACGGGCGAGCAGGTGGACTGGATGACGAAGACGTCGCAGCCGCGGACGTTCTCCTCGATGTTCACCGACACCTCGCCGTCAGAAAAGGTCTTGACCGTGCACGCGCCCAGCTCCATGCCGAGGCAGGCAGCGATCTTCTGGGCCAGCTCGGGATTGGAGTTGCCCGCGAACAGCTTGATCTTACCGTGATTTGCCATGATGCTTTACCCCCTGAAAATATATGAGTGAATGACTTAAAGTTTCCCTGCTTCTCTGCGCTTTTCGACCCAGCCCGGTTTTGTTGTCTGCCTCTCGCGCGCGATGGCAAAGGCGCCGGGCTCCACGTCGTCGGTGATGGTGCTGCCGGCGGCGATGAAGGTGTCGTGGCCGATGTTGACCGGCGAGACGAGGTTGACGTTGCAGCCGATGAAGCTGTCGTCGCCCACGGTGGTCTTGTACTTGCCCTTGCCGTCGTAGTTGACGACGACGGTGCCGCAGCCCACGTTGATCCGCTGGCCGAACTCGGCGTCGCCGATATACGTCAGATGTGACACCTTGGTGCCGTTGCCGATAACGGCCTTTTTCAGCTCCACGAAGTCGCCGATGCGGACGTTGCTGCCGATGTCGCAGCCCGGACGGATCCAGCAGAAGGGGCCGACCGTGGAGTTCTTGCCCACGCGGCTCTCAGTCATCTGGGTCTGGTTGACCGTGGTGCCGTCGCCCACGAAGGCCTGCTGCAGCACGCAGTTGGGGCCGATGACGCAGTTGCTGCCGATCTCGGTGCCGCTGTACAGCAGACAGCCGGGCAGGATCACCGTGCCGGAGCCGATGGTGACGTCGGGCGCGATGTGCGTCGTCTGGGGCGAGATGAGCATGACGCCGTTTTTCAGGTGCTGCATGTTGATGCGCTCGCGCAGCAGCTCCTGGGCGCGGTAGGCGCTCTCGGTGTCGGCGATATACGCGGCGTCCCCCGGCGGGGTCTCCACGTCGTCGAAGGCGGAGTAATCCTCGTGCGCCACGGCCTCGCGCACCTCGGACGCCGGGCCGTAGACGGCAATAGCCTCGCCCTTGATGCGCAGCACGGCAGAGGTCTGACTCGTCAGATACTCCAGCGTGTCGGCGCTCAGCGCGGGCGCGGGACGGACGATGGCGAGGACGCTGTCGAAGTCGGTGTCGACTTCTCCCTCAAAAACGCCGCCGTCGGAGACGAGGGCCACGGCCTTTTTCAGATAATCGGCCACCGTCTGGGACAAGATGGGATACGCCATCCAGCGGTCGTGCTCGGCCGAGGGGATGAAGGTTTTGAAATGGCGCATAGGAACGCCTCCTTATCAGGTCTTTAACAGAATAATTATAGCAGACGGCCCCTGAAAAATCCACTCAATTTTTGGGGATTTACTGCCAAAGGTTTTGCTGTTATACTATATTGTACTATGGATTTTCGATAACGCAGGAGGTGTCGGAACGTGGATGAGGATCTGGTGGTGACCATGGAGGCCGAAGAGGCCATGAAGACGCTGGCGCGCATGAATGACGGCGACTGCGCGCTGCTGTACGCCTGCGCCTGCGCGTCCGGCGGCTATCTGCGCATGAGCGACGCCGTGTCGCTGACGGGGATGGACCTGCACCGGCTGGAGCGCGGGTTCAGTCTGCTGGTGGTCAACAAGCTGTGCCGTCCCGCGGGCGCGCCCGTCCGGGAGGAGCAGGGCTATTCCGTCGCGGAGCTGCTGGCCTCGCGCAAGAGCGATCCCGCCTTCCGCGGCGTGTGCGATTACATGGAGCAGGCCCTGGGCCGCCCCATCCGCCGGGGCGAGATCGAGGTGCTGTACGGCGTTTACGACAAGCTGAACATGGGTGCCGACGTGATGATGCTGCTGATCAACTACTGCAGGCGTCAGGAGCGCCTCAGCGCCCGGTTCCTGGAGAAGACGGCCTACGAGTGGCACGATCGCGGCGTGGCCAATTATCAGGCGGCCTCGGAGCTGCTGGACGAGATCGACCGCCGCCAGAGCCAATACGGGCGGGTGCTGTCGCTGTTCGGCATCACGAACCGCGCGCCCTCGGAGAGCGAGAAGAAATACATCGCCGCGTGGCTGGAGATGGGCCACAGCGACGACCTGATCCGCATGGCCTACGACCGCACGGTGCTGCGCACGGGCAAGCTCACCTGGCGCTACCTCCACCGCATCCTGGAGGAGTGGAAGAACAAAGGCTACAAGACCCGCCGCCAGGTGGAGGCGGCCGAGGGGTCGCTGGCGTCCCAGTCCCCCGTGCCCGAAAAGCCCAAGGAGGAGAGCGCGGCCGCCTACGTGGCCGATCTGTTCCGCCGCAGGCTGGCCGCCAAGGAGGGCGAGATCAGCCGCCGCTACGCGGAGCTGCGCGTGCAGAGCAACGCCTTCGCGGCCAACGAGATCGCCTGGCGTCAGCTGACGCTGCAGCACGCCCGGGCGGCCATCGGCAGCACGGCGGAGGCGGAGGATTACGAGCAGCGCAAGGCCATCCTGCAGAAGGAGCGGGCCGAGATCCTCGCATCCATGAATCTGCCGCCCGACTATCTGGAGCTGAAATACGACTGCCCGATCTGCCAGGATCACGGATACACCTCCGCCGGGGTGTGCGACTGCTTCCGCCGGGAGCTCGTCAAGGAGGAGCTGCGGCGCAAGGAAAGGAAGGCGCTCTGATGGAGCCGAACGCCATCGACGCGTATATCGACGAACAGCCGGAGGCGATCCGGCCGCTGCTGCGCGACGTGCGGCGCGTCATCCGGAAATCGCTGCCGGAGGCGGCGGAGAAGATCTCCTGGGGCATGCCCACCTGGTGGGACGGGCACAACCTGATCCATTTCGCCGCCCAGAAGCATCATCTCGGCGTCTATCCCGGCGAGGAGGCCGCCGCGCAGTTCGCGCCGCGGCTGACGGAGTACAGCGTCAGCAAGGGGACCATCCGCTTCCCCTACGACAAGCCCGTGCCGCTCGATCTGATCGCGGAGCTCGCCGCCTGGTGCGGCGCGCACAACAGGTGAATATCGGAACAGCCCATCGCGCGCGGCGATGGGCTGTCGTTATTTTTCCAGGTATTCCTCTTCCGTCACGACGCGGACGCCCTCGTCCAGCAGCATCTGCGCGAAGACGCCGCTGCCGGGGACGCGGGTGCGGGTGAAGGTGCCGTCGTAGATGATCCCCTTGCCGCAGGAGGGGCTGCGTGACTTGAGGATCGCGCAGGTACAGCCGTGGGCGCGGCAGACCGCGAGGGCTTCCTCGGCGCCTCTGACGAAGGCCTCCGTCACGTCCTCCCCCTTCTGATCGACGACGCGGCCGTCCGGCTGACGCTCCGACGGGGTGCGCGGCGTTGGCAGGCCGCCCAGGACCTCGGGGCACACGGCCACGGCCTCGCCGCGGTCCACCAGTGCTTTGATCTCCGGGATCAGCTTGCTTTTGCCGTCCATGCGGCATGGCACGCCGATAAGGCATTTGCTAACGACTATCATCCTTTTCTCCTCCCCGTTTCACGGTTTCCAAAGTCGTAAGCCTCTCTGATCCAGCCCATGAGCTCCTCGTCCAGATCGGACACATCGCCGAGGACGATATGGTGCGTCCAGCGGTCCTTCTGCGCCTCGACGCACGCGGCGATCCGCGGCGACGCCAGAGGGCGCGGCAGGCCGAGGGTCAGGGTGATGAAGTGCGCCGGAAGCTCCTTTTTGGGCTTCGGACGAAGCAGGGAGACGCAGCCGAAGATCAGCTTCGCCCGCAGGGAGATCTGCGTTTTATGGTACTCCTGCGTGAAGGGTCCCACCTGCTCCAGGCGCGCCAGAAACGCCTCATAGAGCGCCAGCTCCTCCTCCCGGCCGCCGAAGAACGAAAGCGCCTCCAGCAGGATCATCCCAGGTATTCCAGAATGTCGGCGGCGTTGGTGTCGGGCTTGACCTTGGGCATGACCTTTTCGATGAAGCCCTGCTCGTCGATGATGAAGGTGGTGCGCACGACGCCCATGCTCGTTTTGCCGTAGAGCTTCTTCTCCTGCCAGACACCGTAGGCCTCGATGGCCTGACGCTCGGGGTCGGACAGCAGGATGAAGGGCAGATCGTACTTGTCGGTGAACTTCTGATGGGACGCGGTGCTGTCCTTGCTGACGCCGATAACGGCGACGTTCTTCTCCCGGAACGCGTCGAAGGCCGCGGCGAAGGCGCAGGCCTGCCGGGTGCAACCGGGGGTGTTGTCCTTGGGGTAAAAGTACAGAACGACTTTTCTGCCCAGAAAATCGGACAGACTTACGGGATTGCCGTCCTTGTCGGGCAGCGTGAACTGCGGGGCCCTGCTTCCTGCTTCAGGCATGATGATCCTCCTTGATGAATACGATGGCGGTTTCGTTCGATTCGTCTTTGCTCCAGCGATAGCCCAGCTGATCGGGCCCGTGCAGGCCGGCGACAGAATGATGACCATATTCTCCCTCCCCCGCTCCTGCGTCCATTATACGAAAAAAGGCACCCGCGCGCAACTGTTACCCACAAACGGATATGGACAAAGGGCCCATTTTTACATATAATTAAGGTGGATAATTGGATTCCAGCCCGCCGCGCGGCGTGCCGGGCACCAACAGGAAAGGCAGGGAGTTATTCATGAAAAAGCTGAGTATCGTGCTGGCGCTTCTGGCGGCGGTCGTCATCGGCATGACGACGCTGCAGGCCTGGGCGCTGGAGGAGTCTCACAGCGATGCGCTGCTGGATTGGGAGTTCAGCCACAAAACGCCCTACGTCATCGACATAGGCACGAAGGTGGAATACCACATCAATCTCAATCCCTATCTCACGGAGGAAAACCACAACGGCTGGATATCCTCCAATGATTATGCTGTTCCCCGCGGCGCGCTCCCGCCCGGCATGTCGCTGGCGATCGTCGAGCAGTCCGACATGGTCGGCAAGCCCGAAAAGCTGGAGCTGCGCGGCACGCCGACGAAGGCCGGCACCTATGACGCGCTGATCCACGTCTCCGGGTCGGAAGCGATAAGCGGGAGCGGCTATGCAAGCAAGGAGCTTTGGGTGAAGTTCCGGTTCAACGTGGGCGAAACGAAGGAGAAATACGACCTCTGGGTGGATGGCCTGCAGGTCACCGACGCCAACCGTAACAACATCCTCGGCGCCTTTTCCTACGATCCGGGCGCGCGGGTGCTGACCGTGAAGAAGGATTACGCGTCGCAGGAGCGCGTGATGATCCGGAACCAGATCGACTATCTGACGATCCAGACGGACGAGGACGTGGCGCTGTCGGCCCGGTTCACGGTGTTTGCGCTGGAGGCCGACACGACCATCGCCGGGTCCGGTGCCATGAAGCTCAGCTCCCAGGAGGCCTATGCCGATTCGCCCGCGGAGATCATCACCGTGGCCGACGGGTGCAATCTGACCTTCCAGGGCGCGGCGCTCACGTTCACGAATCAAAGATACTACTCCTACGGCATCCGGGGCTACGGGACCGGCGCCAGCGTGACGTTCCGCGACACCGCCGCCACGATCAACGGCTCCATGGGCGCCGTGACGGGCTTCTTCGGCGGGATCTCCCTGGAGGGCTCCTCCGAGCTGAAAAAGGGCGAGCTCTATCAGAGCAAGGGCCTCATCTGCAAGAAAGGCTACAGCAGCGCCGAGAGCGAGGTCATCATCGAATCCGTGGCCTACGATCTCTGGATCGAGGGCGAGCAGGTGACGCTCGCCAACCGGTCGAACCTGCTGGACGGCACCTTCGCCTACGACCCCGGCAGCCAGCGGCTGCGGGTCCTCAAGAGCTATACCCAGGACTGGCCCGTCGCGCTGGTGCGCAGCGAGATCGACGGGCTGACCGTCTACGCGAGCGCCGACGCGACGCTGAGCAGCAAGTCCGTCCTCTTCGATCTGGCGAAGGACGCCACGTTCACGGGCCCCGGCGCGCTGACGCTGACCACCACGGCCAAGAACGCCGTCGCCATGTCGGGCGGCGCGTCCCTGACGCTGGACGGCGGGACGCTTGATATCACGGGCGCGGACTGCGCTGTCCGCGGCAGCGGCAGCGGCAGCGTCACCTTCGGCGGCGCCGACGTCCACCTGAAGGGCGGCACGGCCGCCGTGACCGGGTTCGCAAGCACCAACGGCGTCGTGATCGCCGATCCCGTGACGACGTTCATCGAGCTGCCCGCAAGCGGCAAGGCCCAGAACGGCGCCATCCGCGACAGCGGAGGCAATATCGCCAAAGAGGCGCGGATCAAATCGTATCTGTACGAGCTGTGGATCGACGGCGTGAAGGTCAACAGCGGCAACAAAAACTCGCTGCTGGGCGGCGCCATGTCCTACGACCCTGCGACGAAGACGCTGCATCTGCTGAAAAAGGACTGCTGGGCCACCAACGCGGAGAGCGTCCTGCTGATCAGCGAGGTCCCCGGGCTGACCGTCGAGGTGACGGGCAGCGTCAACCTGTCCGACTTTACCCTTTCCGGATCCGGGCCCCTTACCGAATGGTGCGAGAAGAAGCCCTGCACCGCGGAGTTCCGCGCCGACACGACGATCACGGGCGGCGGCCATCTGTCCATCAACCAGTTCCCCACCCTCGTGACGAACGGCGCGACGCTGACCGTTGACGGCGACGCCTATCTCGACTGCGGCAGCCCCACCTACGGCCTCAGGGGCGACGGGACGAGCAAGCTCGTCGTGGGCCGCGGCACCGCTGAGGGCGCCGGACGGAAGGACAACATCTGCGGCTTTGCCGCCATCACGATGCTGTATCCCGAAGAGACTATCATCGACAGGCCGGACAAGGGCAAGATCGTGAACGGCGCGGTGCGCTGCGAGGACGGGAGCATCCCCAAGACCTCCGCCAGGATCAAGTATATGAAAAACTACGGGCTGCACATCTGCAGTACGCAGGTCACCGACTGGAATGCCTCGGACGTGCTGGGAGACGGCGTGTTCCGTTACGACCCGGATAATAATACGCTGTATCTCATGGGCGACTGTGAGGATCAGATGTTTACGATCATCGAGAGCTATATCCCCGAGCTGACCATCAGCGCCCTGAAGGACAGCACGCTGAACCTGCTGGACTACGGCATGGGCTCCGCCATCGACCTGCACGCTTCCGCGACGATCACAGGTCCCGGCAGCCTGACGCTGTCCGGCGGCTCCGGCGCGCCGCTGACGATGAACGCCGCCGGCGACATGACGATCCGCGACGCCGATCTCATTGTCAAAGCGGGCAGCGCCGCCTCCGCCGCCATCATGGGCACCGGCTCCTGGGCCCCGAACAAGCTGACCATCGAAAGCAGCCGTGTGGCGGCCCTGTCGGAAAATGAATGGTTGTCCGCCATCGCCGCGTTCAAAAAAGGCATCGAGCTCATCGACTGCATGGTCGTCTATCCTGAAGGCGGTTATGTCAACACGGCGGACGGCAGCATCGTCGACGCCGACGGAAAACCCACGAACGGCATCAGCATCCGCCTCTCCGGCATCCGCGTGGATTGGGCCGAGATGAAGTACGGCGTCGTTCTCCCCGGCACGGGCAAGGCGAAGCTGATCGCGACCTGGGTCGCGAAGAACGGCAAGCTGGGCGGCTGCGTGATAGAGGACGTCGACCGCGGTGGGTACGTCGACAGCACGATCCCGGTGACGGCGAATTACTCGGATTATTACCTGTACGCCGTGGACGCCAAGACCTTTGTCCCGCTGATGGAGCCCTGCCACCAGCATTTTGACCTGTATTGATCATAGACGAAAGATCCGCGAAAGAAGGCCCTCCATGAAATGACTCGTATTGTGCGCGCTGCTGCTGACGGCACTGCTTCTGTTGCTGCCGCCGCAGAGCCATGCGGCGGAGACCGGCGTGTGGGACGAGATCCGCGCGCTGGAGCTGGCGACGTTCAGCTCCGAGCCCTCGGAGGAGGAGCTTGAAGCGTTCATCCCTCAGGTAGAGGCCCTCGTCGCCGCCCGGGAGGACTGCGACCCTGATTCCGTCCGGATGGAGGACGGCGTGCTGCTGTGGCTCGGCTCGGACGGCGTGACAAACGGCTACAGCCCTGCCCTGCGGGCGCAGCGGTGGGAGCTCACGGGCGAGCCGATCTCGGAGATCATGACGAACGCCCTGGACGGCAAGGCGACGTTGATGAGCGCCGACGACCCTGAGCTGATGGCTTTCACCTCCACAGGGCGCGATGTGGCGTGCTTCTCCCCCTATTACGGCATGAAGGACAAATGCGACTGGAACGGCATCACCCAGCGCCTCGTCATAGATCTGGCATCGTACACCGGCGGCAACTACTACATCTACACCGGCACCTAGTCAACGCCAGGCCGTCTGGCCCAGGCGCTGGAAACCTGCTGCCTCGTCGTTTACGAGGGGCATGCGTCGGCCGGTTATCTCTCCTTCACCTCCTCCCTCGCGACCCTTGAAAGCAGCGATGTCGCAAACGGCGACTTTTACGGCGGGCCGCTGACCGACGGCGGCACGCCCCACGGTACCTATTCCAGCTCGGGACAGGGTATTGCCAATGCGATCAAAACGGCGCCCAATAATCTCTTTCTCGCCAGCGGGTGCCAAACCATGGAGAACGAAAAGATCTGCAACCCCCTGCACGAAAAGGGCGTTGCCGTTGTCATGGGCTTCACTCGCTCGGTCACCCATAAGTTCGCTGACTGGGCCCGTCAGGAGTTCCTCAAGGGCCTGAAGGATTCAACCATATTGGAAACCGTGAAGATGGAGCAGTGGGAGACACTTGATGATTTGAAAACCGGTGAGCTGATGGATATGATCCTGAACTCTTGTCCCACCGTGGATGACGCCTCGAATTACATGCGGCATAGACTGGCCCACCGCAGCGGTCTCGATTTTTGGGGCGTCAACGTTGTGTGCTGGGATGTGGTCTTTTCACTGGTGCCCAGCGAATGGCTGGCGAAGCAATACGGCTGCGCCTTCATCTTCATCAGCAGCGCTGAGGACCCCTACCCCGTAGGGGGCAGCGTCCAGAAAAAGCAGGATGTCACCTGCCAGTGGCGGCTGCCGGTGCGCAATCCCGGCGAACTGCCGCCGTTGGACATCGCCGTGCCCACGGGCTCCACCTTCCGCCGGTATTTCGGTGACGTGGAGTCCTCCGATCTCGATGAGATCAGCGGCAACGTTGGACCCGACGGCGGCTGGGCCTGCGGTATAGAACCGCGCGAGCCGGGCGTTACGGATATCTATCAGTTCGCACAGACTTCAACGGCGTCGTCTGTGAAAAGACAGTCAACATAACGATCCAGATCCCAGAGGAGAAGCCGACACTGAAGCTCGAATACAAGAGCGACAGCTTCACCTTCAAGCACTGGGACGAGGTGAGCGAACCTCTCGATATCGGCGAGGCTTACATCACCGACATCCAGCTGACATCCGGCGCGCTGCCCCAGGGCCTGTCGGTGAACTACACCATGTCCGAACCCCTGCAGCTGAAGGGCACGGTCTGGGGCGCCGAGAACCCGGCGGGCGAATATAAGGCCGTCTTCCGCATCATCACCTCGGACTACCGGTGCATCGCCTATACGATCACCGTCCGCGTCTACGGCACGGTGCCGTATCTGGACGAGTATACGATCGACCTGGCCGACGGTTCCGCCGCCGTGCCGCAGGCGGATTTTGACCAGTATATCGTCCGCACGCTGATCTACGCCATGAGCAACAACGAGCTCAAGTTCTACCTCAAGCAGAACAAGGGGAAGACCGAATACCTCCTGCTCGATCTGGACAAGAACGACACCTGGGACATCTCCTGCGTGTCGGACGGCGGATCGCCCGTGTTCAGGCTCCTGGACGCCTCCTCCCTGACGGGCGACGACTACACGTTCTCGCTGAGCGACGAGTCCATCGACGAGATGAACTCCGACGGCGTGGACATGTACGCCCGGAACCTGACGTTCCATCTGCTGGATCATTACGACCTGACGATCGAGGGCACGGAGGTCACCAGCCGCAACCGGGAGGATATCCTCAGCGACGGCGTGTTCTCCTTTGACGGCGGGACGATCCTGACGATCAACGCGTCGGAATACAATGCAAAATCAAAAGTCCCCATCATCAAAAGCTGCGTCGAGGGGCTTCGCATCCGCTGCTTTGAGGACTGCAGCCTCTCCTCCTCCGCGACGATCCTCGAGCTGCACGCCGACACGACCATGGAGGGCGGCGCGTCGGTCGTTCTCAACGGCAGCGGCACCGCGGCCGTGATGCTGTACAACGGCGCGACGCTGACCGTGCAGAATACGACGTTCTACGCCCGCGGCAGCCGCGTGGCTGTTCTCGGCAGCAAGAGCGAGTACTTGAAGCTGATCCACTCCGACGTGGTGCTGCAGGGCGGCGACGCCGCCGTCAGCGGCCTGTCGACAAAACCGCTGACCGCTGATCGCTGCCAGCTGATCGATCCCGTGCTGGCCGTGCACGACCCCGACAAGTACGTCATGACGCTGGACGGCGTGACCGTCAAAAAGCTGACATACGAATCCTACGAAATATCCTATGATATCACGGTGGTCGGGCAGACGATCAACAACCGCAATCGCCTGGACGTTCTCCGCGACGGCGGGTCGGTGTCCTACGACGGGCACGGCACGCTGTACATCAGCGGCGACATCGTCACCCCGGCCAAGGGCTTCGTCTACGGCATCAGCGCCGCTGTGGACAGTCTGCAGATCGTCGCCGGGCCGGACACCACGGTCCACGCCTTCAGAATGGATGCTCTCAGGCTGGGCAAGGACTGCAGCGTCACCATCACCGGCGGCCCGCTGACGCTGATCAGCGACAGGGGCATGGGCGTCAACGCCCCCGCCGAGTCCGTGGTGACGATCCGCGACACGGAGCTCACCGCCGAGGGCACGAGCTACGGCATCGCCGGCAACGGCTCCACCGTGCTGCGGATCGAGGATTCCGCCGTGACGGCCAGGGGCGGCAGCGCCGCCGTCCTCGGCTTCAGCCGCGGCGTCACCCTGTCCGGCGCCCGTCTCGTGGGCCCCGACGGCGTTACGTTCAGCAACGGCCGCTCGGAGTACGATGAAGAGACCTGGGCCACCGAGGTCGTGATCGAAAAGGACGCCGAATACCCGCTGAGCGTCTGCCAGACGCAGGTGTGCCAGTCCAATTGTGAAGATATCCTCGGCGACGGCGTGTTCTCCTACGATCCCGAGGAAAACGTCCTGCACGTCAAGGGCGATTGTGTGGACCGGACGGCCACGATCATCCAAAGCGACGGCTACGGTCTGACGATCATGGCGGACGTGGACTGCACGCTGGCCATGTCGCCCTTCGCCATGGGCTTCGTCCTGGACGCCAAGGACACGACGGTCATCACCGGCCCCGGCAGGCTGACGATGACGGGCTCGTACAACCCCGCCGTGGCGCAGTACTTCCGCGGCGCCCTCAAACTGCAGGACGCCGACGTGACGCTCAGCGGCGAGAGCTGCGCATTGCAAGGCGGCGGCTCCGCCCATGAGACGCAGCTGATCGTCGAGAACAGCACGCTCCGCGCCAGCTCGCAGAACGAGTGGGCCTCCGTCGTCAACAATTTCAGCGGCGGCATCCGGCTCAACGGCTGCAGCATCGTGACGCCCGACGGCGCATCGTTCTCGGACAAGATCACCGACGCGGACGGCAAGGACGTCACGGAGGTGCTGATCTCCCCCATGCACATCTCCGTCGCCGGCGGGACGATGACCTGTTCCCTCGTCCTCCCCGCCGACAACAGGCCCGCCGCGCTGATCGCCGCCTGGTACGACGCAAGCGGCCGGATGCTGGGCTCGACTCAGAAGCCCGTCACCTGCACCGGCAAGCTGGAGACCACGATCACCGTCCCCTCCGCCCAAGCCGAATACCGCCTCTTCACCGTGGACGCAGCCACCCGCGCCCCGCTGATCTCGCAGCTGACGTGTAAGTAAAAAAACATATAACAAGGCCGCTTGTCGCAGGGACAAGCGGCCTTGTTTTTTCTGCTCACGCCGTTGTTGTAAACTCTGTTTTCCTCAAATGCATTGGCAAAACCACGATCTGCGGTAAGGATACAGCAAATCATAAGACCGACGACAATTGCAGGAAATCATCATTTCTTCATGCCAAACCCCACTGATCGCGAGCTCCTATCGGCGTCCAATCGATCCTGATACAGTTACGGGCGAGGTCGTCCACGATCCCATTGAAGATCTCATCGCCGTTTTTCATCTCTTCTGACAGGCCCGCATCGATCACGCCTGTCTTATTGTGATAGAACTCGATACTGCCATTTTCTTTTTCATCCGTAAAATAGAAATCATCCCATACCATATCGCATCCGTCGTCACTCAGACGAAAGTCTCCAAACACGGTAAGAGATACTTCGCCGGATAGTGTGGAGAAGAAACGGGTATCATCCAGGCGCTGGCAGCTGCCTCTTATCCCGCCGGCATATGCTGCATGCGGCCTGCCGTTTTTTATGGTATAGATCCCTGTTATATAGCTCTCTCCGCCATCATGCTGATAATCCGCATCATAGCCTATCAGAAGCTCAGGTATGCCATCACCGCTGATATCCTCCAGGCGGTATCCTACCTCATTCAGAGGATCCTTCATCCCGCCGTAGTTGATATGCTCCGCAAGGCTGCCTGACGCATACTCATATTCTCTGTCAATGTGATAGCCATCGTTTATGATATCAAGGATCTCCATAAATACCGGCTCGTCTGCGCTCCAGAGACCCTGCAGATCCTTATCGCCTTGATCGTGTTCACGGCTCAGACAGGGGAACGCATCTTCGACCCGGTCATCCTTCATGAATGTTCTGCTGTCATCACCGTCAAAGGGCACGAGAAAACCATCGTGATCAAAACCCTCAAATACAAGACCGTCATCCACAAGCGTAATGGTGCCGGTATGGCCCGCGTCCCAGTATTTCCCGGCATTTGACATCAGTGAAAATTGAGCTCATTCACCTTGACCGTATCCCCGGCGGCACTTCTCATTTCATCAGCATCAAAGGGTATAAACTCAGTTGCCCAGAAGGTATATGCCTCAAGGCTCTCATCATCGTCAGAAAACGCTTGCCCGCAGAAAGCATACAGATTGTCACCGAACATGACGACATCCATCGTATAGTACTCTTCTTCCCCGTCTTCCTCCGAAGCATGATAGCTGTATTTTCCCGCCATACGCTGCGCAAGTGTTTTTTTCTCAGCTTTATCCTCTTCATTCTCTGAAATATCCGGTTTCTCCCTCTCCTGCTCTGCCGCAGCAACAGCCTCATCCTTCGGTTTGTCGGATAAAGCGCTGCTGTCTGTATGATTACCGCAGCCTGCAAGGATACAATAGACAATGATGCTGATTATATCTGCAACAAGTGATCTTTTATTCATTTTATGTCGCTCCTCCCTGTATTTCTTCATCCCGTTTATGTGCTGCCGGTAAAGACAAGAAATGATAACAGCCCGACAAAACACACTGACGGCATCATGATCGACGAAGCAATTCAGAAAACATTCGCACCTTCACGAGCAAAGGCAACGGCTGTTGCTGTCCCGATCCCCTATGGATCATTTGCTCCCGCAATGATCGCCGCCTTTTTTGATCCGTAATCAATCATTTGTATCACCTCGTCAGATTCCGTTTTTTACCTGTGCAGTATTATAACCGGGCACGCACACGACTCCAACATATTTCTGTTAACTTCACATGAGGGCTCGAACGAGCCCTTTTTGCCTGTCGTCGCTTCACGCCGCGTGAATCCGTATCAAAGACGCAGTGCAGTTTTCGCAGACCGCGTCGTCCGCCTGAAGGTCCATCAGCTCCGCCATCATGCGGATGATGTGCCGGGTCGTCGGCACCTTGAAGATGACGTCGCCCATGTATTTGGAGCAGGCGCTCTTCTTGTCGCCGTGAAGGTTCTTGATGAACGGGAAGACAGCTCCTGCACGGTACCATCCTGCTCTTCTCCCTGTCCCCTTTCATGTCCTGATGCGGCAATGTACATTTTTCCAACAATATTATACCAAATTATACCAAGCCCCACCCCACGACAACATAAAAAGCCCCGGCAAAGCTGGGGCGTGTGCGTGGGCTATTCCTGCTTTATTTCCGTTTTCTCTTTTCTGCTGTTTTGAGTGCCGCAGTCACTCGCAAGGAATGATCACGGGTGGCTTTTACGCCGCTTCATACGCCGGTTTAGGGCTGAGCAGCCCTCGTTACAGATGATTGTGTTCATATGGCGTGCCGGGCTGTTTTTCTGCATGCGCAGCTTTCTGTCAGAACATATCATACTAATCGGGTAAATATCTTTTGTCATCTGTTTGGCGCTAAGAGGTAAATAATTGCAGGTGAAATGCAAGGAACCCCTGCCAAAGCAGAACATGACAGGATGCATCATATTATGGTAAAAAATAGGGCGGTGGGAGATTTCTCCCTACCGCCCGGTACATTATGCATAAATCAGATCGTTGTTCACGATTTCAGTTGCCCAATCCCGGATACTGTTCATCCGCTGTACCCACTGCATTTGATCCTGTGCCTTGAGCAGTTCGGTGACACCCTCACGGGACACCAGTTGTTTTTCTGTTATCAAATCGTTATCAATGCTGATAACAAAAAACTGCAGGCATTCCGAAGAACGCCTGCTGCTTTCAAGTACTTCAGGATAATTCAGCACATTTTGAGTCAAAAGACGCATTATTCCCACTCGATGGTTCCGGTGGGCTTGGGGGTGAGGTCGTAGAGGACGCGGTTGACGCCTTTTACTTCCCTGGTGATGCGGTTGGTGATGTGGTGGAGCAGGGGCCAGGGGATGTCCTCGATGGTGGCGGTCATGGCGTCCTTGGTGTTGACGGCGCGGATGACGACGGGCCACTCGAAGCTGCGCTGCTCGTTTTTGATGCCGGTGGATTTGAAGTCGGGGACGATGGTGAAATACTGCCAGACCTTGCCCTCGAGGCCGTTCTTGGCGAACTCCTCGCGGAGGATGGCGTCGCTCTCGCGCACGGCCTCCAGACGATCGCGGGTGATGGCGCCGACGCAGCGGACGCCCAGGCCGGGGCCGGGGAACGGCTGACGGTAGACCATGTTGTCGGGCAGGCCGAGGGCCTTGCCCACGACGCGGACCTCGTCCTTGAAAAGGATGCGCACGGGCTCCACCAGCTCAAAGCTCAGATCGTCGGGCAGGCCGCCGGCGTTGTGATGGGCCTTGATGCCCTTTTCGCTCTCAAGGATGTCGGGCCAGATGGTGCCCTGGGCCAGGAACGTGACGCCGTCCAGCTTTCTGGCCTCCTCGGCGAAGACCTCGATGAACTCCGAGCCGATGATCTTGCGCTTCGTTTCGGGATCGCTGACGCCCGCCAGCTTGTCCAGGAAGCGGTCAGTGGCGTCCACGTAGATCAGGTTGGCGTCCATCTGGTTGCGGAAGACCTCGATGACCTGCTCGGGCTCGCCCTTGCGCAGCAGGCCGTGATTGACGTGGACGCACGTCAGCTGCTTGCCGACGGCCTTGATGAGCATGGCCGCCACGACGGACGAATCAACGCCGCCGGACAGGGCCAGCAGGACCTTCTTGTCCCCGATCTGCTGCCGCAGCTCAGCGAGCTGCTCGTCGATAAAAGCCTGTGCCAGCGCGGGCGTGGTGATGCGCTCCATCTCCGCGGGCCGGACCAAAGTTGCCATAAGAGATCCCTCCGTTATTAAAAGATAGTCTTATTATACAGGATTCTTCCGCGCTTGAAAAGAACAAATCTGCGTGGTATGGCCGAAAACCGGGACGCGCGGCAGCAGCCTGTTGCGCAGACGTCGGAAATGGATTATACTGGGTTTATCGATACTGCGCAGAGGCCTGCCCGCTGCCGGCGCGCAGGGGGCGGCGAGAGAGAAGGAGGCAGACAATGGCAGAGATTCCGGAGGAAACGAAGCAGGCGTTAGCGAAAGCAAAGAAAGCTCGTCTGGAAAGATGGGCGAAGATGTCGCAAGCGGAAAAAACGGAGTTTCAAAAACATCTGGAGGCGTTAGAAGCGTTCCTTTACCCGGAGACGAGACAAAAAGAAGACCGGCAAGCGAAATAATCGCGGAAGCAAAAAAGCACGAGGTCACACCAGGCAAGGGGACCTATGCCGAACCGCTCAAGCATCGAGGCGAGACCGAATACCACCTGCCGACGCATATCATCGACCCTGCGGTGAGGACGGCGAGGTGCGCGCGTTCGCGCTGGCGCTCGATCCCAAGGCATTCCGCCAGGAGGACTACAACGGCTTTGCGCCCGTGAAGATCAAGGCGACGCTTGCGGCGGCGAACACAAGTACAGACAACAGCCTGCCCGCTGCCGACGCGCAGGGGGCAACGAGAGAGAAGGAGGCAGACAATGGAGGACAAGGACAGAGCGAGGCGGGAAGCCATGTACGCACCTCTGCGGGCATTCATGGAGGAACAGAAGAACTGGACGCCGGAACAGAAGGAACAGTTCAGAAAGCGGAGCAGGGCCGTGGAAAGAATGTTGTACCACCCCTGGACGAAAAAAGACACGGAACAGAAATAGCCGCCACCTTCCGGGAGGCAGGTGTGGAGCCTGAGGCCGGGTCTCCCGCTGCCCGGATCAGAGAGAGAGCGAAGGACAACTTCGGCCTTGAGACCGTGGTCGTGCCGGACAACGTGCGGCGTCAGTATGCGACTGCGCTTCTTGACTTTAGCCCTGAAATGTGATAAACTCCCTCGTAAGATTGAGACATCAACGAGGTGAAAGCGATGCGGAGCGGACCCGGATCACGGTACAGTCATGTCGGCTGAGCGGCTGTACGCCCCGGTGGACGGCATCTACTGCGAGCATTGCGTCGAGACGATCACGCGGGCGCTGGCTTCACTTGACGGCGTGACGCGGGTGAGCGTCCGGCAGAACACGGCGTGCATCGAGGGCGAGCATCTGCCGTCTCCCGCGGCGATCGCGGCGGCCATCCGCGGCGCGGGGTACGAGACGGACGAGGCCCGCATCGGCCGCAGGCCGATTGGGGCGCGGTATCATGAGATACTGATCATCGCGGCCGGACTGCTGGCGCTGGCAGCGCTGCTGCGGCGCGTTTTCGGCCGCAACGTCTTCAATATGATCCCCACGGTGGACAGCAGCCTCTCCTATGGGATGCTGTTCGTCACGGGGCTGATGACGAGCGTCCACTGCATCAGCATGTGCGGGGCCATCGGGCTGGCGGCGTCCGGCGAGACGAACGCGGTGCGCAGTCTGCGGCGGCCGCTGCTGTATAACGCCGGGCGCGTGATCTCCTATACGGCGATCGGCGGGATCGTGGGGCTGGCGGGCGGCGTGCTGCATGTCAGTCCTGCGGCGCAGGGCGCGATCATCCTCGCGGCGTCCGTTCTGATGCTGCTGATGGCGCTGCAGCTGCTGGGGCTCGTCAGGCTGCGCCTGCCGCGGCTGCTGACGCTGAAAACGGGCGTCGGGCGCGCGGGGCCGTTCGTCATCGGACTGCTCAACGGGCTGATGCCCTGCGGGCCGCTGCAGGCCATGCAGCTTTACGCGCTGTCAACGGGGAGCACGCTCTCCGGCGCGTTGGCGATGATGCTGTTCGCGCTGGGCACCGTGCCGCTGATGCTGGCCTCCGGAGCCGTGATCGATCTCTCCCGGGGACGTGTCCGGACGCTGGCGGCCAGGGTGATGCCCGTGATGATGCTGCTTCTGGCGATCTCCATGATGAACCGCGGTTTGCTGGCCCTCGGCGTCGATGTGATACCCGACCGGGGTGGAGACTACCTGTCCGCGACGCTGGAGGACGGCGTGCAGACGGCGTCCTTCACGCTGGCGTACGACGCTTACGCCGACCTGCTGCTGCAGAAGGGCGTTCCCGCCCGCATCGTCATCCACGCGGACGAAAGCATGCTGACAGGCTGCAACAATGAGGTCGTCTGCCCGGAGCTGGCCTTCGACGTCCCGCTTCGCCCCGGCGACAATGTGATCGATTTCACGCCGCAGGAGGAGGGCGAGTTCGTCTACACCTGCTGGATGAACATGATCAAAAACCGTATCCGGGTCGTGGACGACCCCGATCGCTTTGAACGGAATTGAGGTGCCTGCGATATGAAACGCATTTATGCTCTGCTGGCCGCGGCGGCGGTCCTCTGTCTGACGTCCTGCGGCAGCGCGGAGACGGCGGCGGTCTTTACGGACGTCCGGGCCTCAGACGGCGTCGTGACGATCCCCACGGACGGGATCGGCGGCAGCGCCGGGTTCTACAATTACGATGCGGACGGCGTCACCGTGCAGCTGGTGGCGCTGCGGGACAAAAACGGCGCGGTGCACGCGGCGTTCAACACGTGCCAGAGCTGCTCGCCCTCGCCGAAGGCGTATTACGAGCAGGACGGCGACGTGCTGAAATGCGCCAACTGCGGCTTCACCTTCTCTCCGGAGGAGGTGGGCATCACCCACGGCGGGTGCAATCCGTGGCCCATCGAGGGCGTCGAGATCGGCGAGCGCGCGATCACGGTGCCGGAAGCGTCGCTGAACGACATGGCGAAGGTCTTCTCCGGCTGGGGAGGGCCGACGGAATAGCAAAAGTCCCCGATCTTTGATCGGGGACTCGTTTTTTACAGCTGCTGCAGGTCGGACGTGTCGAAGTCCGTCAGGGCGGCGGAGATCGTCTTTTCGTTCTCCGTCTGCTCGTATTTGCTGAACTGCAGGCGGTTTTTGGCGCTGTGGCTCAGACAGGCTGGGCCGCCGAGGCAGCCGCCGTCGCAGGCCATGCCCTCGATGAAGTTCTCCTTCAGCAGGCCTTTGCTGGCGCGGAGCAGCGCGGCGTTGCACTCCTGCAGGCCGCTGCAGGAAATGGGCTTCAGCTCGAAGCCGTCAGCGCCCTCCATTTCCCGGATGGCCTCGGCCACGGCCTCCGCCAGACCGCCGCAGCGGGCGAAGCCGCGACCGTAGGCGGACGAGCGCGTCAGCTCGATGCCCTTGAGGGAGTAGAGGTCGATCTTCATGGCGTCGAACCAGGCCTGCATCTCCTCAAAGGTGATCGTGCAGTCCACGACGCTCTTGGTGCGGGTGTACAGCGTTTCGTACTTCTTGGCGATGCAGGGGCCGATGAACACGATCTCGGCCGTGGGGTCCTGCCGCCGGATCTGGGAGGCCATCATGGCCATGGGCGACAGGTTCTGCGAGACCTTTTCCGCCAGCGTCGGATAATTCTTTTTGACAAGATTGACGAAGGCCGGGCAGCAGGAGGACGTCAGGAAGCCCTCGCGCACCAGCTCCTCCGCCTCGTGGTACGCCACGGCGTCCGCGCCCCAGGCGGCCTCCACCACGCGGTAGAAGCCCAGCTTCATGATGGCCTCCATCACCTGCGGCGTCGTGACGTCGGCGTACTGGGCGGCGATGGACGGGGCGACGACGGCGTATGTATGGTAATACGTGTTGCCGAAGGAGTTCTTCACCGTGCGGATGGCGCGGGTGAGGAACGACTTGTCGGAGATGGCGCCGAAGGGACACTGGTAGACGCAGGCGCCGCAGGAGACGCACTTTTCGCCGTCGATGACGGCCTTCTGGGTATCGGGATCGATGGAGATGGCCTTGGGCCTGCAGGCCTTGATGCAGGGGCGCTCCAGCTTGAGGATCGCGCCGTAGGAGCATGCCTGGGCGCAGCGGCCGCACTCGATGCACTTGTCCTTGTCGATGACGGCGTGACGGTTGACGATGCGGATGGCGTCTTTGGGGCAGGCGTTCATGCAGCGGTGGGCGATGCAGCCGCGGCAAGCCTGGGTGACCGTGATGCCGTCCACGGGACATTCGTCACAGGCGATGGGCAGAACCTCCACCACGTTGGGGTTGGCCGGGTCGCCGCCCAGCGCCAGCCGCACCCGCTGGTTGAGGATGGCGCGCTCTTTATAGATGCAGCAGCGCATGGTGGGCTTGCTGCCCTCTGGGATGATAGTCTCGCTGATGGCCAGCGTGTTCTCGGGCGTCAGCGCGTCGTTCAGCGTCAGACGCGCCACCTCCTTGAGCACCTTGTATTTCAGCTCCTGTACGTCGGTATCGAAACGAGGCTGCATGGCGGTCCCTCCGTATTTCTATGATTTGTATCAGTATATCAGCTTTGCGGCAGCGGTGCAAGCGTCATTCGATCTGCCCGCGGTACGCCCTGAAGGCCGTGGGGATCGGGCACTGCGCGGCGATCTCCGCAGCCGTCTTCCACTGAAAAGCGTCGTTCTCCCGGCCGCACTCCGCGAGGAAGCCCGTCATGCGCCACTCCACGTGGGTGAAGACGTGCTTCGCCCTGCCGCAGCCCGTCACGCGCGTCGGCTCCAGCGCCCAGTCGCGGAGGAGCGAGGCGACATGCTCCCCGTCCAGGGCGCCGTCGACGTTGGGGAACTCCCACAGCCCCGCCAGCAGCCCGCTGTCCGGGCGCTTGCGCACGGCCCAGCGGTCACGGCAGCGCAGCAGCAGCACCGTGCGTTCTTCGATCCGCCGCGGCGGCTTCGGCGACCGGTAAGGATAGCTGAGCTGCGTCCCTGCAGCACAGGCGCGGCAGACGTCTCCGGCCGGGCACTCCCCGCACAGCGGCGCGCCGTTCGGCAGGCAGATCACCTCGCCCAGCTCCATGAGGCCCTCGGTGGCGCTCCGTGCCCGGTCTGCGGGATAGACATCCCGCAGCAGCGACGTCACGCGGCGCTTCGTCTCCGATGACAGAACGTCCGCGCTGTCCGCCAGCAGGCGCGCGCAGACACGCAGGACGTTGCCGTCCACCGCGGGCTCCGGCAGACCGAAGGCGATGGAGGCGACGGCCCCCGCCGTGTAGTCGCCGATCCCCGGCAGACCGCGCAGCAGCGCGGCGTCGGCGGGCAGAGACCCGCCGTACCGCTCCATGATCATCACCGCCGCCTTTTTGAGGTTCCGCGCGCGGCTGTAATAGCCCAGCCCCTCCCACAGCTTCAGCAGCCGGTCCTCCGGGACCTCCGCCAGTGCCTTCACGTCGGGAAGTGCGTCCAGGAACCGGGCGTAATACGGGATCACGGCCTCGATGCGCGTCTGCTGGAGCATGATCTCCGAAATCCAGACGTGATAGGGCGTCGGGTCCTGCCGCCAGGGCAGACTGCGCCCCGCCGCGCCGAACCAGTCGGCGATCGATGATACGGCGCGCTCCAGCAGCGCTCTGTCGTCCATGCTCATCCCACCCTTGCGTCGATTTCTGACAACAGTATAGCGTACCGGAGCGCGTTTTTCAATCACTGGCCGTCCAGCAGGTCCATGGCGCGGCACAGCGCCGCGGCGGCCTCGAGCCGCGTCAGGGGCGCGGATGCGTCGAAGCGCCCTTCGCGCGTGTCCATCAGTCCGCATGCGCAGGCGTTGACGGCGGCGCAGGCGCACCAATCGGGGACGTCGTCCGTGAATATCGCCTCGCGGCCGTCGTCACCCCTCTGCAGCAGACGGTCCAGCATCACGGCGGCCTCGCCGCGGGTCACGGTATCGTTGGGGCGGAAGACGCGGTTGCCGTTCATCGCCTCGCCGGAAACGATGCCGCAGCGGACCGCCGCTGCCACGGCAGACCGCGCCCAGACAGGGATCGCGTCGTTGTCGCCCATGCCCGTCACCGTGACGGAGGCGGGCAGCGGCTGACGGCTCAGCGCCACGGTCAGCGCGGCGAACTGCGCCCGCGTCAGCGTGCCGTCGGGATCGAAGAAGCTGGACGCGCCCACGGTCTCGCCGCGCATCAGTCCCGCCTCGGCCAGCCGCAGCGCTTCGTAGTGGTGCTCCCGGCCCGCCATGTCGTCATAGATCAGGCTGCCCGCCGGGCGCTTTTTGACGCTGACGGTGACGGTTGCTGGCGCGGAGACGCTGCCGCAGCCGTCGTCCGCCGTCACCGTAAAGACATCGAGGCCCGCGGTCCCGGGCGTGTAAAGAAACCGGTCGCCCTCCAGCGTCACGGTCCCGTGTTCGGGACCGTCGGCCAGATGATAGGCGCACGCGCCGCCGTCCGGGTCATAGGACGTGAGACGCCCCGTCAGCGGGACGTCGCGGTAGGTCTCGTAATGCGCGGACCTCGCCACCGGCGCAGCGCTGTGCCGATCGCTGACGAACAGGGACACCGTCACATCCTCATCGGCGGCGCCCGATCCCGCGAAGATCGGCCGGAAAGAGAAGCTGTCCGCCAACTCGCCGGAAACGTAGCGCAGCGCGCCGATGGACGCGCAGGAGATCACCTTGCCCGGGCGCACCTCCTGCCCGGACCACGTGAGACGCCCGGCCTCCGGCACGTCTGTGACGATGATCCCGGCCAGCTCTCCGGTCGACCGGGACTGAAAATCCTCCGCCGTGAACGTCACCGCCCCGCCGGGGAGCGACGTTTTGCCGAACGCCTCCGCGGCGGGAGGCTCCTTCCTTTTCCAGAACGCCGCCGACGCGGGCGTCGTCATCAGAACGCACAGCCCCAGCGCCGCGGCGATGATCCGTTTATCTGCTGCCATCGCGCAGACCTCCTTCAAACAATGAATGACCGTAGTTTGAAGCGTCGGCGCGGGAATATGCAAAGAACCGCTTGCTTTTTTCTGGCGGCTATGAAATAATAAAAGATATTCTATCTGCAATCTTCCAACGGAGGGATCATCATGGAAAAGGTCCTTGTGCTCGATTTCGGCGGCCAGTATAACCAGCTGATCGCCCGGCGCGTCCGCGAGTGCAATGTCTACTGCGAGGTCAAGCCCTACGACATGTCTCTTGACGAGATCAGGGCCTTCGACCCCATCGGCATCATCTTCACCGGCGGCCCCAACAGCGTCTACCTCGAGACCTCCCCCCACGTGGACAAGAGGATCTTCGAGCTGGGCGTGCCCGTGCTGGGCATCTGCTACGGCTGCCAGCTCATGGCCCACAATCTGGGCGGCCTCGTCACCGAGGCCCAGGAGGACACGGCCCGTGAATACGGCAAGACCCACACCTTCTTCGACAATACCTGCCGTCTGTTCAAGGGCCTGCCCGCCGAGGGCGTCACCTGGATGAGCCACGGCGACTATATGGCCAGGGTGCCTAAGGGCTTCGCGCTGGTGGCCCACACCGACGCCTGCCCCAACGCCGCCATCGCCGACGAAAAGCGAGGCTTCTACGGCGTGCAGTACCATCCCGAGGTCAACCACACCGAGCACGGCGTCGATATGATCCGCAATTTCCTCTATGAGGTCTGCGGCGCCAAGGGCGACTGGACCATGGGCGATTACAAGCAGACTGCCATCCGCGCCGTGCGCGAGAAGGTCGGCGACGGCAAGGTGCTGCTGGCGCTGTCCGGCGGCGTCGATTCGTCCGTTGCCGCCGCGCTGCTGGCCGAGGCCGTGGGCAGTCAGCTGACGTGCGTCTTCGTGGATCACGGCCTCATGCGCCTCAACGAGGGCGACGAGGTCGAGGCCGCCTTCGCCAAATGGGACATCAATTTCGTCCGCGTCAACGCCGAGGAGCGCTTCCTCGTCAAGCTGGCGGGCGTTGCGGAGCCCGAGCATAAGCGCAAGATCATCGGCGAGGAGTTCATCCGCGTCTTCGAGCAGGAGGCCAAAAAGATCGGCAAGGTCGATTTCCTGGCCCAGGGCACGATCTATCCCGACGTCATCGAGTCCGGCAAGGGCGACGCCGCCGTCATCAAGAGCCACCACAACGTGGGCGGCCTGCCCGATTACGTGGACTTCAAGGAGATCATCGAGCCCCTGCGCATGCTGTTCAAGGACGAGGTCCGTCAGCTGGGCCGCGAGCTGGGCCTGCCCGAGTACCTCGTCATGCGCCAGCCGTTCCCCGGCCCCGGCCTGGGCATCCGCGTCATCGGCGACGTGACGAAGGAGAAGCTGGACATTCTCCGCCAGGCCGATTTCATCTTCCGCGATGAGATCGCCAGGGCCCATCTGGAGGGCACGATGAACCAGTACTTCGCCGTGCTGACCAACACCCGCTCCGTCGGCGTCATGGGCGACGGCCGCACCTACGACTACACCGTCGCGCTGCGCTCCGTCTCCACCTCCGACTTCATGACCGCCGACTGGGTCCGCATCCCCTACGACGTCCTCGACGCCGTCAGCGTCCGCATCGTAAACGAAGTTCCCGGCGTCAACCGCATCGTCTACGACATCACCTCCAAACCCCCCGCCACCATCGAGTGGGAATAGAACGTAAAGGCTTGCTGGTTGCACAAAAAACGCCTAAAGCCCCTGCAATTACAAGCAATTCCGGGTTTTGACGAGTTGGCGGGAATGGTGCCGTGCAACCGCCGTGCAACCGCGAGAGCCGGGAAAAGGCCCTTTGGTTGCACAGAGGCGATTTTAATGGTAGCCAGTGGCTAACCGCGAAAAGCCAAAAAAACGTATATAAATAGCTATTTGAGCCAGTTCGTTTTGACGACGGACTGGCTCTTTTTTTGTGCCAAAATTTTTTTCCGGAGGAACCCTAAAAAATGGTCGAGTTATTCCCATTACCTAATGAAGGGGTTCTCCTCCCGACAAGGAGCGCCACTTCGCGCTACTTGAAAACTGAATATACAGATCATCGGGTACGTTAATCAGACTGATGAGCCATACGGCATGTACGCTTAGTTCTTGAGAGCCGCGAGAATCCAGTGCCGCAATGGAGAGGCTGCTACTCTCCCCGGCGATGACAGGTCTGAGGATAATGATACTTCTCTACGGAGCTGGCGGAGAACCCGGCAGAGGTGAGACTCCTATGAGACCGTGAAGCACACGGTCGCCTGATGATTTCCCTAAGCTACATTGCTTATTCCGCAGGGGCTGTTGAGAACAAATACTGCGGTCCTTACATGCCGGAGTTGTCCGGCTAAATAAGGAAAGGAGGAATCCCCATGGACAACTGTCATGTGATTGCCATCACGAACCAGAAAGGCGGAGTCGGAAAAACAACCACTGCTCTCAATCTCGGTGTGGGCCTTGCGAATGAAGGATACAGAGTCCTGCTTATTGACGCAGATCCTCAGGGCAGCCTGACTGTCAGTCTCGGAATCAGGAATCCCGACGAACTGGATATCTCGCTTGCAACTGTAATGGATGCTGTGATCAACGAGAAAGATTTGCCCGAAGACGCAGGCATTCTGCACCATGATGAGGGAGTCGATTTACTTCCTTCTAATATTGAGCTGTCGGGTATGGAAACCGGACTGTTCAATATCATGAGCCGTGAATATGTGATGAAGGGCTATATCGAAACGGTCAGGAAGAACTACGACTATATCCTTATAGACTGCATGCCTTCTCTGGGAATGATGACGATCAACGCGCTTGTCGCTGCAGACAGCGTGATTATTCCATCGCAGCCGAGCTTTCTGTCCACAAAAGGCCTAAACCTGCTGCTTCACTCAGTATCTAAGGTGAAGCGCTCCATCAATCCGGGTCTAAAAATAGACGGCATCCTGCTGACGATGGTAGACAGCCGCACAAACAACGCCAGGGACATTATCGAAGCACTCCGGACCGGTATCGGTCAGATTATCAGAGTCTTCGAGACTGAGATCCCTCATTCGGTACGTGCGGCAGAATGCAGTCTTACCGGCGAGAGCATCTTCTCCCACGACAGGAACGGTAAGGTTGCGACAGCTTATGAGGCATTGACGAAGGAGGTGGAGGACATTGAAAGAGCGGCCAAAAATCGATCTGGGCATGACTGGGTACGATGAGCTTTTCATGAACGATCAGGAGCGTGCGGAAAACAGACTCCCGATCTGGTCTACTTCCCGATCGTGCGCATCCGCCCGAACGCGGGCATCTGCTACCCGGTGAATATCACTTACAACTACAGCCGCACGGACTACGACGTCGATCCGGACGCTTTCAGGCTGACGGTCAACGGCGTCAGCTATCTCGGTGCCGCCTTCTGCGGACGGGACTATTTTTACAGCACGGCGCCGATCTCAAGCGCGGACAGCGACGACTTCATCGATTTCGAGCTGGACCGGACGGAGAAGCTCATCGACTGGCGGGACGACTACGTCAGCAGCGTCAGGTTCTCCCTTACCGTACCCAACGCGGGCGATCCCAAGGACGTGACGGGGAGCGACGATATCGTCCTCCTGCGGTACACAGTGGAGACGGTGGGGCTTCAGGTCAGCGATTCGGTGAGGCGCGTGACGGACGTCGGCACCATAGAGGACAATAATCCCTCCAACGACGCGCTGGAGGACTTTGAGACCTACGAGGCCGGCGAGACCTACCGGAGCTGCGTCACGTTCGTGATCCAATCTTTCTACAGGAACGAGGACAGCAGCCGGGTGCGCTTCGCGGATACGGTCACGGTGGTCGAGCCTGAGCTGGGCGCTCTCACCGACGCCAGCCATCTCCCGTACTACTTTTACGGCTACGTGTACTTCACGATCCCGGAGTCGGAAACCGATACGCTGAGGGATGGACTCCAGGCCCTGATGAACGCCGCCACGGGCGACGAAGCCAAGTGGCCGGTGACCGCCGCCCATGATGCGGACGGCGACGGCTCGGTCACCGGGAAAGACGCCGTCATCCTCCTCCGGCAGGCCGCCGGGGAGATGGGCGCCGACAGGGTCCTGGTCGCCGCCTACGACGAGAACGGACAGATCCTGAAAACGCTGGAGCTGGCCGCAGGCGGCACCGTCCGGAAATCCGATTTCACCGACGCCCACACGATCAAGGTCTTCTTCGTTGACGCACAATTCCGCCCGGTGCGCAAGGCGGTCGAAGGAATGGTCTGACGGCGTCTGACCGTTCTGTTTTCCGAAAAACAAAGGCTATCCGGTCCCCTGCGGGTCCGGATAGCCTTTTTCCGTTTCTGCCCATCAGCGCTTTTTCACGCTGCGCAGCAGGCCGTTTTCGTCCGTGACGAGCGTGTACTCCCCTGCCAGCGGGTGGCGGTCGCCGACGATGCAGTAGTCGCAGCGGTCGGCGGTGACGCACGTCCCCTCGCGGATCAGCGACGCGTGGATCAGCTGCATGGCGTAGTGGTCGCAGTTGCACATGACGGGTAGCACGTCCTCCATGTGGTGACGCCGGGCGAAGGAAGCGTTGGGGCACTGGGTAAAGCAGTAGCGCACGACGCGGTCCTCCCGGTCGTACTCGAAGGAGCCCATGCGGAAGGACGCCGGGAACTGCGCGATCTCCCTGACGCGGACGTCGCTTGCCTTCCGGAAGACGGCGGCCGCCAGCCGGTTGTCCATCGTCCGGTTGAGGTCGAACACACCGCCCAGCAGGCGGAAGGGCTTGAAGAAGCAATCGAAGACGTCGTCCTGAACGTCCCGCAGCGGGACCTTGTCGGGGATCACGCGGTACCAGGCGAAGATCAGGATGGGATCGTAAACGCTGACGGAGTTCGTCAGACCGCCCAGCGCGGGCTCCTCCTCCAGAAACGCGCAGTACTGCAGCTGGATCTTTTCCCACAGCGCCTCGGCGGTATCTTTGTCGTAATACCGGCGCAGCAGCGTCTGCACGCATTTTTTGGCGTTTTTCGTATAGACGGCGTGCTTCGTGCGGTCGAAGGGCAGGTCCTTTTCTCTCACAGCGCGTCTCCTTTCCTCAGACGGGCGTCTCCATGAACTCGTCGATGGCCTTCAGCACGGGCGCGGCGTACCGCTCGTCGCCGAAGAGCCACTGCTCGTGCTGCATGTCGAAGGGGCGGATCTCCGGGTCGCGAAAGTATTTCAGATACCGTTTGAGGTACTTCTCCCCCATCTTTTCGGCGTAGATGAAGTGGACCTTCGTGTGCGGCACGTGGATATCGTCCTTGAGCCAGGTGAGCAGGTCGGTGTAATACTCGTTTTTGATGGACTCCGGGCTGAAGCGGGAGAAGCAACCCATGAACCGGTCCGCCGTCTCGTCGTCCATCTCGAAAAAGCTCTTGAGCTTGTCCCGCGTTTTGGCGCGCTTCTTTTCGTTCTTCGTGAAGCCTGTCAGCAGCGGGACCACCAGCTTCGACTGGAGCCAGGCGCTGAGCCGGCCGCTCTGGTCCAGATCCGGGCTGCCGAAGATGCCGTGGTCCAGGTGGACGTTTTCCCGCTGGATCAGCTGGCCCACGAAGGTGCTGCCCAGCGAGGAGCCGATGGCGCCGTCGAGGCGCCCTCCGTGACGCTCCCGGATGTACTGCTCGATCTTCTCCGTCACCGTCAGCATATCCGGAAAGATCGCGCCGCTTCCGTCGAAGCCGTCGTAATCGACGCAGATCAGGTGGTACTTTGCGCCCAGCCGATCCAGCACCGAGGCGAAGTTCGTCTCATAATCGCAGGCCGTGCCCGGCAGCAGCATCAGTGTTTTGCCGGACATCAGTCCCATTTCATCGAATCGCATGGTCTCCCCTCCCCTTTGATCGGCCGCCTGCAGACAGCTGTAGTTAGCGATTTCTAACCATTATTATATACCGTTTTTCGGGGAATGCAAGCCTATTAGAAGAGCCTCCCGCTCTTGCCAATGCGCCGGGCGTCGGGTAAAATAGAGAAAACAGCTTTGGTGATGCAGGAGGGCTTTATGGACAAACAGACGGTGCAATCGGCGATCTACGTGGGGCTGAACGATGCGGAGACGGGCGTGCAGCGCTTCGATACGGAAAAATACGTCTCGATCCTGCGGAACGTGTGCCGCCACTATCACGTGGCGTTCTCGTTCCATCTGACGAACGGCGGCTATTTTCACGACGATGGGCGATATACGGAGGAAAACACGCTGGTGCTGATGCTGATGGAGGTGCCGGAGGAGACGGTGACGCTGATCGCAAAGGACCTCTGCGCGTTCTTCCACCAGGAGAGCGTCATGGTGACGACGTCGCCCTGCGCCGTCGTCTTCGTCCGTGAGAGGCTGGACGAATAGTTTTTCCATTTCCCGTTGCCATGAGGGACGGCTGCTGGTATAATGCTTTCAGTGGGAGTTTTATCGTATATCTGACCATCAAACGGAAGGAAGTGCCGGAGCATGCCGTACAGGCAGGACGTCAACAAGCTGTACAATCAAGGGAACGGTTATTACAAGGACGCCGACGGGAGCATCTACAATTCCCAGGGCTATCGCATCAGCGAGTCGCAGAAATCGATCAACGCGCGGATGCAGGCCCAGGCGCAGGCGGATCAGCGCCGCGCCAATGAGCGGCAGATGTGGCGCGACGCCTTCAACAAGGCGGGCGGCGTGAACCTCAACCCCTTCAAGGGCTTTCCCCTCTTCGGCTTTCTGAAGCTGTATCTGGGGCTGGTGGTGTTCATCGCGGTGTTCATGATCGCCGGGACGATCTTCGCCAGCATCTTCGGCTTCGTCTCCAATGCCATCCACGTCATCGGCAATCTGATGAAGGCGTTCTTCATGGCGTGGCCCCAGACGTTCAAGTTCCTCGGCTACACGCTGCGGGGCTGGAACCTGTTCAAGCACTTCGGCACCTTCTGGCCCTATATCCCCGAGCTGGCGCTGGGCGTGCTGATCCCCCTGCGGGCGTGGCAGAACGTCCGGCAGATGAAGGACGACGACCTGTTCCGCACGGAGGACCTGTGGAAGACGGCGCTCCCCTTCCTGGCGATCGAGGTGCTGCACCGGCTGACGCGCAACCCCGGCATCCTGCGGCTCTCGCTGGCCGGCGCGCTGGCCCGCGGCGCGGGCCTCGGCCTCGGGCTGTGCCTTGTTGTGGCGGTCGTCAAAAAGCTGGCCTATAAAATGAGCAAATGATCATCTGAAACGATTTCTTTACAAGCCGCAAGAGCCGCCCATAGGGCGGCTCTTCCCTTTTCCCCTGCCCGTTGACTTTCTCCCGTTAATTCGGTATAATTATGATAGCGTATTATCAGTTCAATCATAGAATGAAAGAGGAGGAACCTATGGATTACAAGCAGTTGATCATCGAAAACGTGGACCAGCACGCGTCGTTCTACAACGAGCTGGCCATGAAGATCCACGAGCATCCGGAGACGGCCTACAACGAGGTGAAGGCCTCCGCCTGGATGGCCGAGGCATTGCGCGAGTACGGCTTTGAGGTGGAGACGGGCCTGTACGGCATGCCCACATCGATCCGCGCCACCTGGGGCAGCGGTCACCCGATCATCGGCCTGCTGGCCGAGTATGACGCTCTGCCCGGCCTGTCCCAGAAGCAGAGCACGGTCCACGACCCCGTCGTGGAGGGCGGCCCCGGCCACGGCTGCGGCCACAACCTGCTGGGCACGGCCACGCTGGCGGCGGCTGTCGCCATGAAGGCCGACCTGGAGGCCAACAACCTGCCCGGCACCGTCGTCTTCTACGGCTGCCCCGCTGAGGAGGTCCTCACCGGCAAGCCCTTCATGGCCCGCGGCGGCGCCTTCAAGGAGCTCGATCTGGCGCTGGCCTGGCACGGCGGCGGCATCAATATGGTGCACTGCGGCATCGCCGGCGGCATCAACAGCGCCATCTTCCACTACAAGGGCAAGGCCGGCCACGCCTCCGGCGCGCCCTGGCTGGGCCGTTCCGCGCTGGACGCCTGCGAGCTGCTGAGCGTCGGCGCCAACTACCTGCGCGAGCATATTCCCGACAAGGCCCGCATCCATTACTCCTACAAGGAAGCCGGCGAGGCGCCCAACATCATCCCCGACAAGGCATCCGTCTGGTATTACGTCCGCTCCCTGAGCCGCGAGTCCATCGAGGACATCTACGGCCGTCTGGTGGAGGTCGCCGAGGGCGCCGCCAAGATGACCGGCACCCAGCTGCAGATCGAGTATCTGGGCGGCTGCTACAACACCCATTCCAACAGCGTCGTGTCCGACCTGCTGTATGACGCCCTGTGCGCCCTGCCTCCCATCGAGTACACCGAGGAGGAACGCGAGATGGCAAAGGCGCTGGCCGCCACCTCTCCCCGCTACAACGGCGAGGATCCCCTGCCCACGGGCGTGCGCCCCAACACCTGGGTCGAGAGCTCCGGCTCCTTCGATCTGGGCGACGTGCAGCACATCGTCCCCTGCGGCCTCGTGACCACCGTCACCTGGCCCGGCGTCACGGGCAACCACAACTGGCAGGCCACCTGCTGCACCGGCAACGGCATCGGTCTCAAGGGCATGCTGCAGGGCGCGAAGGCCATGGCCATCGCCGCCGGCCGCGCGTACCGCGAGCCTGAGCTGCTGGAGAAGGCCTGGGCCGAGTTCAAGCAGATGATGGGCGACAAGAGCTACGTCTGCCCCATCACCGACGACGTCCCCGTTCCTCAGCCCGAGGTCGAGGAGGAGTCCGGCTTCCTGAAGCTGGCCGCCGACCGCTTCTCTGTCCGCGCGTTCTCCGACAAGCCCGTGGAGGAGGAAAAGCTGTGCGCGATCCTCGAGGCCGCCAAGCTGGCCCCCACCGCCAAGAACAACCAGCCCCAGAAGGTCCTGGTGATCAACGAGCCCGAGGCCATCGAGAAGCTGAAGAAGTGCTCGCCCTGCACCTACGGCGCGCCGCTGTTCCTGCTGACGTGCGTCGATCACGGCAAGGTCTGGGTCCGGCCCAACGACAACAAGGACGGCGCGGACGTGGACGCCGCCATCGTCCAGACCCATATGATGCTGGAGGCCGCCGAGCTGGGCCTCGGCAGCTGCTGGGTCGGCATGTTCGATGCCGCTGCGCTGCGCGAGGCGTTCAACCTGCCCGAGGGCGTGGAGCCCATCGCCCTGCTGCCCGTCGGCTATCCCGCCGAGGGCGTCGAGCCCGCGCCGCGCCACACGGAGTACAAGCCCATGGACGACATGGTCGTCTGGAACAAGTTCTAAATCATGATACAAAAACGTCCCCGGCCGACGGCCGGGGACGTTTTGCATATCCGTGTGATTTATCTGGTGACGAGGCGGGCGGCGCCGAGAGGCTTATAGTCCTCGTCGACGACCATGACCTTGAAGCTGTCCCCGCTGAGCGTGACGGGGATCTCCTGAGAGCTGACGTTCGAGGTCGCGGTGAACGGCCGCTCGTGCATGCGCATGAACTGCCCGTCCTTGTACTCCGCCACGAGGATCGTCAGGCTGTCGCGGCGGTCGCACTTGACGGTCACGACGACGAAGCTCCCCTCTTCCCTGGCGTCGAGGATATCAACGCCCAGGCGCGGGATCACGAGGCTCTCCCATTCGACCTCCCAGGTGCCCCAGCAGTCTTCGTACAGCTCACCGTGGAAGGCGCAGCGGTAATGCTCGCGCCAGCCCTCCTCGGTATAGGTGGGCGCTTTGGCCGCCACGTAGACGATGCTGTGCTCACTGTCGAGGATCAGCTCTGTCTTGTCGTCCAGCGAAAGCGTGCCGCCGGTGGAGCCGTAGGAGGTATGGTCGCCCCTCTCGTCGCTCCACTGACGATGCAGATTGGGCAGGCAGTACCGGATGGCGTGCTGCAAGACCGGGCAGCCGCTGATGTTCAGCGTTTTCAGGTCATTGCCCTCGCAGCACAGGGTATCCATCTCCTCATGCGCGCCCAACACGAGGCTGGTCAGCCTGTTGTTCTCGCAATACAGGTCGTCCAGCTCGTCGACAAAGCTGAGATCGAGCTCCGTCAGCTCATTGCCGGAGCAGTTGAGCCGGTGGAACTTGAGATACTTGATACCCTGGAGGGATCTGATGCCCCGGTTGCTGCAGTCCACGGTCTTCCACAGGCGGTCGGCCTCATACTCGCTGAGCATTTCGTTGTCATCGTTGTCGATGGTCTCGAGGATGAAGGCGCGGAAGTTCGGGTCCGGGAAGTATTTCTCCGTGATGGGGACCGAGCCGGGCACCGCCGCCAGGGCGCCTTCATCGAGCCTGACCGTGCCGCTGGAGCTTGTATAGGTGACGGTGCCGCCGTCATGGGTCACGCTGCCGTTGTTCACGGTCTCGCTGAGGTGCGGGGCCCCCTGCAGGGACAGATCGCTGATGGAATTGAAGCGGCAGTCGAGGTCCAGGAGGGCGAAGTTCTCTGCCAGATCGAGTGACGTCAGCTGGTTGCTCTGGCAGTAAAGATGGCGCAGGACGGTGTTGGCGCTGACGTTCAGCTCGGTGAGCAGGTTCCCGGAGCAGTCGAGGGTGCTGATGCCGGGGAAGTACTCCACGCCCTTGAGGCTTTTGATCCCCCGGTCGGGAACGATGATATCGCCCGCAAGGCGGATATCGCCCGGATCGAGGTAGCCGTCCTTCCTGACGTCGAAGCCGCGGACCGCTTCGCGGAAGACGGGATCCGGGAACGTGCGGTACATGATGGGCACGCCCGTGCCCGCAAGCTCGAACTCGGTCTCCGCGTCGATCGCCAGCTTGTTGGAGCCGTGGATATACGTCTCCGTGCCGTTCGAGATCGTCGGATCGCTGTTCAGCACGGCGTCGGTGAGATAAGGCGCCCAGTTCAGGTCGAGGAAATCGATCTCGTTGCCGCGGCAGTCCAGCGACCTCAGCCGGGCGGCGCTGCGCAGGTCGATATCGGCGATGTCGTTGTTGTGGCAGTCCACAGAGGTCAGATAAAGGTTGCCGCTCAGATCGAGCTCAGTGAGGTCGTTGTTCGCCGCGTTCAGCGTTTTGAGATCCGTCAGAAACTCGAGGCCCTCCAGGGAGGAGACGTGACTGTTGGAGACATCCAATGTCGTGATGGCCGCGATGATCTCGTCCGTGAGCGTGCCGGTGAAATTGTAGCCGTTGACGATACCCATCACCCTTGCGCGAAGCTGATCATCGGGGAATATGGTCGATGAGACCGGAAGAGAGGGGGCGATCCGGATCCTCGTCGTCCTGTAACAGGAAAGTCTTACCGGCTTGCTGTCGACGGTCTCGCTGTAGATGTACGTATCGCCTTCCACCTGACGTCCGATCTTTCCCAGGGCGTAATCCAAGTTCAGGTTTACCAGCGCGGGCGACTTGTGGACGTCCAGCAGCTTGATCTGTGTGCTCCAGCTGTCGAGCACCCTCAGCGCCGTGTTGTTCCTCAGGTCGATGGCGACGAGGCTCGGGCCCAGGGTCAGCTCGGTCAGCTTCGTGTTCTTCGTGACGTCCAGCGAGACCATCGGGCCGCACCCTGCGTTGAGGACCGTCAGATCAACGGCCTTCGACACGTCGATGGCCGGAATCTCGTTGAGGCTGCAGTCCAGCCGCTCCAGCGATGCGCACTTCGACACGTCCAGCGACGTGAGCAGGTTGTCGCTGCAGTTGAAGCTGACGAGAGCCGGGCATTTGGCGACGTTCAGCTTCGCGATGCGGTTGCGGTAGCACCACAGGATCGTCAGCTGGGGATGGTTGCCCAGCGTCAGCGTCGTCAGCCTGTTGCCGGCGCAGCTGAGCTCCCGCAGATAGAGCATACTGCTGACGTCCAGCGATGTGAGCCGGTTGCCGTCGCAGTAGAGCATCTGCAGGCTCAGATCCTTCAGGTCAAGCTCTGTCAGCGCGCAGCCGGAGCAGTAAAGCTGCGCCAGGTCGTAGTTCCCCGCCGCGCCGCCGTGGGTGATCTGACTGAGGTTTTCGCAGTAGCTGCAGTCCACCTTGAACAGCGCGTGGTTCTTCGACAGGTCCAGCGCGGTGATCGGGCAGCCGGCGCAATCGAGGTCGATGACGTTTTCAAAATACTGCAGGCCCTCCAGGGACTCGACGCCGTAATAGGAGACGTCGAGCTCCGTGACGGGAGCCCACTCATCCTCGTCGAGGACGTCGTTGCGGTTTTCATCGTACCGGTCCTTCACCAGCGAGCGGAAGATCTCGTCCGGGAAATGGGCCTTGTCGATGGCGACGCCCGCGGCGCGGGACGTGACGGCGGTCAGCGGCAGCAGCACCGCCAGCAGCGCCGCGAACAGCAGGCACCGCAGTCCGTTTCGTTGCAGTTTCATATGCTTTCCTCCCTGTTTGTATTAAATATAACAAATGATCCTGATACTTACCAGTTATATTATACCTTCCGCGTGTTTCTTTGTCTCCACCCAAAAGGATAGGATCGCCGTTTCTGCCAGTATTTTCTTGCATTAACGCATGAAAACGCCCCGGTCTTTCGACCGGGGCGTTTTGCGTACTTGCGTTATTCGGCATAGGCATCGCTGAGCGGGACGTACTCGCTGTCGACGACGGTGACGATGAAGTGCTCGCCGGTGGGGAGCGTCATTTCGGCGACGAGCTCGTCAGCGGGGATCGTCTTGAACTCGGCAGAGGAAACGGTTGTCGGCGCCGTACTGCGCGACGATGACGCGGAGCTCGTCGGTGCGCTCGCGGTCAAGCGAGACGCTGAGCTTGTTCCCCTTCTTTTCGGCCTTGACGACGTCGACGCCCAGGCGCGGGATGAGGACCTCGTCCATGGTGGTCGCGGTCTTGCCGTTCTTGTCGAGGAACAGCTTGCCGCAGCCCTCGCAGCGCCAGTACTCGGCGTTGCCGCTGTTCTTATAAGACGCGACGACGGCGGGCACGTGCACCAGCTTGTGGACGTGATTGAGCTTCGGGATCGAGCGGGTCTCCTTGTGGCTGCTGTCGTGCTTGCAGGTGCGGGTCTCCTGGCCCTCCGCGGTCTCGGTGGCGGCCTTCGTTTCGATCCACTCGCCCCAGTCGTGGCCCAGCGCGGCGATCGCGCGGGTCTCCTTGTGGCTGCTGTCGTGCGCGTCACCGCGGTCCCGCTGCTCACCGCCGCTTCCGCCGGCGCCGCAAGGGCCGGCTCGGGCAGCATCGACAGCAGCATCAGCAGCGTCATGGCGATACTCAACAGTCGTTTCGTTGTCTTCATTGGCTTATCCCTTCCCTTCTTCGGGGTTACTTGGTCAACGATCGTTCCGGGCAGAGGCAGACCTCCTCCCTCCTCGTAAGGATTATAGACCTGACCGGGAAACCGCACATCATCCTTTGGGATGATATTGGCCAGTTGATGCTCCCGCGCTCCTGTGGTAAAATGATCTCAAACAGGAATGAGGGAGGAAGCGCAATGAGGATCTTTCTGACCGGCGACAACCACATCGGTCTGCGGTATGCGCGGCATGAGCAGGCCGCCGCGCTGGCGTCGAAGCGCATCGAGGCGCTGGACCGCATGGTGGAGATCGCGAACCGGGAGGACTGCGGTCTGTTCGTCGTCGCGGGCGACCTGTTCGAGAACCTCCGCGCGGCGCGGCGGGACATCCAGGCCGTGCTGACGAAGCTGAGCGGCTTCTACGGCACGGTGGCCGTGCTGCCCGGCAACCACGATTATTACGACAGGGATTCGAAGTTCTGGCAGCAGTTCGAGGAGATCGCCGCCCGGATGGACAATCTCGTTTTGCTGAAAGAGTACCGGCCCTATCCCCTGACGATAGACGGCGAGGACGTCGTGCTGTATCCCGCCCTGTGCACCTCGCAGCACTCGGCCCCGGGGCAGAATAATCTGGGCTGGATCGCCCGGGAGGTGATGGCGCCCGACGGGACGTACCGCATCGGCGTGGCTCACGGCGCGGTGGAAGGCGAGACCATCGACAGCGAGGGGCAGTATTTCCTCATGAGCCGCCGGGAGCTGGAGCGGATCGGCGTGGACCTGTGGCTGATCGGCCACACGCACGTCCCCTTCCCCGCGCTGGGCGACGACTGGACCTGCGGCGAGCGCATTTTCAACGCCGGGACCCACGTACAGACGGACGTGGCGTGCAATACGGACGGACAGTGCTTCCTCATCGAGCTCGATCGTGACAGATCCGTCCGCGCCCGGCGCGTGACGACTGGAAACGTGCGGTTCCGCCGGATGACGATGGCGCTGTCCGCCGGACAGATGGAGCGTCAGCTCCGGGCGTCGCTGGACCCCCTGCCGGACGACAGCGTGGTGGAGCTGATCCTCTCCGGCGCGGTGACGCGGGAGGAATACGCTGACCGTCACGCGCTGCTGGCGCGGCTGCTGGAGCGGTTCCTGGAGGGGTCGTACAGCGACAGCGCCCTCAGCGAGCTGCTCTCCGAGGCGCTGATCGACGCCGAGTTCCCCGAGACCTCCTTCTCCGCGGGGCTGCTGAAGGACCTGCTGGACGACCCCAAGGAGGCGCAGCTGTGCTACGAGCTGCTGAAAAGCATGAAGGAGGGGAAATAAATGAAGCTGAAAAGTGTTTCGACCACCCAGTTCGCGGGCATCCGCGACAGGCGCGTCGATTTTTCCGACGGGATCAACGTGATCTGCGGCCCCAACGAGAGCGGCAAGAGCACACTGGTCAATCTGATCGCAAAAACGCTGTTCCAGAGCGCCCGCATCGACGGGCGGCGCGATAAGCTGTTCAAGGACCTTTATCTCCCCGGTCCCCGGCGCGGCGGTCCCTCGGGCGATTTCGCCGACGGCTCCGTCCGCTTCGAGACGGACGAGGGGACGTTCACGGTCAATAAAGAGTGGGGCGGCCCCGGCCGCGTGACGCTGAACGCTCCGTCGGGTGCGATCCGCGACCCGGAGGCCGCGGCGGCCGAGCTGCGCCGGGCGCTGGGCTACGGCGAGGGCGTTTTCGGCGAGCTTCTGTTCTCCTCCCAGCACAACACGGATCAAGTGCTGAAAACGCTGCTGGACGCCTCGGAACCGTCCAGCTCGAAAACGGAGCTGACGGACGCCGTCACCCGGGCGTTTTCCGAAAGCGACGGTCTGACGGCCGAGGCCATCGAGAAGGCCATCGCCGCTAAAATCGACGCCATCGCCGGCAAGCACTGGGACTTCGATCGGGATGCACCGAAGCGCAAGGCCGGCGAGCGCTGGAAGATCGGCGTGGGCACGCTGCTGCAGTCCTGTTACGATCTGGAGGACGCCCGGAATGCTCTGCAAGAACAGGACAGGCTGGAGCAGGCTGTGGACGACGCCTCCGCGGCGCTCCGGTCCCTCAGCCGTGACGTCGATGACGCCGCGGAGGAATACGAACGGTTCAGCGGCTATTTCGGCAGGCTGGAAGCGCTGTCCGTCCACCGCCGTGAGGCGGAGCGGCTCCGCCGTGAGCTCGCGCAGCTGCAGGATGTGCAGATCGACTGGCCGGAGAAAGCGTCTATTCTGACGCGGGCCGCGGCGCTGCGGAAGGAGCAGCTGGGCCGCGCCGCCTGCGACCGCTATGTGCGTGCCGTCAGCCTGAACGGCACGCTGAGAGATCACGAGCGGGACGCGTCTCTCCCCTGCCCCACCCAGGAGGAGGCGGACGAGGCGCGGCGCGCAGAGCATCAGCTGTCACGGCTGGAGCGCGCGCTGATCGGGATCGATCTGACGGCCGTCATCGACATGATGAACGGCCACGAGGTCACGGTGACCTCCGTGCGCACGGGCCTGCCCGTGCCGCTGACGGAGGGGCGCGTGAACATCACGGAGGCCGTCACGGTCACGGTGCCGGGCGTCATGGAGATGCGCCTGAGCCCCGCCGACGTGGACGTGAAGGACGCGCAGGAGCAGATCCGACGGCTGAAAACGGCGATCGCGGCGACGCTGGAGAAATACGGCGCCGAGCGCGCCGACGCGCTGGACGCGCGCATACGCTCGGTGGACTTCGCCCGCAAAAACGCCGCGGTGACCCGGGAGCGGCTGGACGCGCTCCTCGGCCGGGACGATTTTGAAGCGCTGCGACGGGCCGCCGAGGAGGCGGGCCCCGACCTGCGGGAGGCGGCCGACATCGACCGCGACATATCTGTCCTGTGCGGCAGGCGCGACATCAACAGCTTCATCGCGTCGCTGGAGACCGAGCTGGACGGCTACGTCCGCGCTTACGGCTCTCCGGACGAGCTGGCGGATCGCATCCTGCGGGAGGAGCTGGCGCTGAGCCGCGAGCAGAAGGCCGTGCAGGCCATGGAGGACATCCCCGAGGCGCTCCGGCGCGTCGCCGACCCTGCCGCACAGCTGGAGACGCTAAAACGCGTGCGGGACGAGCGCGCCGAAAAGCGGGAACGAGCCCTGGAAGCACGCAGCCGTGCGCAGACCGCGCTGGAGGCCTTTTCCGACGGGATGAACGACGATCTGCGCGACCGTGTGCGCCGGGCCGAGCAGACATATGAGGAGCAGCTGGAGCTGCTGCATCACTGGCTCCACATCGGCAGAGTCTTCCGCCGCCGCCAGCAGGCGGTGCGTGACAACCCCATGGCCGGGCTGAGCCGCCGCTTCGCGGAGAATCTGGCTGCGCTGTCCTCGGGCGAAGTGGTGCCGGAGTTCCCCGACGAGGCGCGGCTGCAGATGACCATCTACAGCGACGACAGGCAGCTGGACTACGGCAAGCTGTCCGAGGGCACGAAGGACACCGTGTTCCTGGCCTTCCGGCTGGCCGTGCTGGATCACCTGTTCCCGGAGGGCGGCGTCATCGTGCTGGACGATCCCTTTGCCGATATGGACCCCCAGCGCGTGAGCCGGTCCTGCGCCTTGCTGAAGGAATACGCGGCGCGCCACCAGATCATCGTGCTGACCTGCCGCGACGAGTACCTGCCCCTGCTGGAGGGGAACCAGGTGATGCTGACGCGTTAAAGACGCGAACGGACCGCCCTTGCGCAGGGCGGTCCGCAGTGATATAATTCGGATGGAAAAATAACGAAGGAGGGCGATTTACCCATGTCCTGCACGACTATTCTCGTTGGCAAGAATGCCAGCAACGATCATTCCACCATGATCTCCCGTTCGGAGGATCTGCAGTTCGAGGTCAAGAAGATGACGGTGGTCCTGCCCAAGGATCAGCCCCGGAAGTACAAGAGCGTCCTGTCCCATGTGGAGATCGAGCTGCCCGACGATCCCATGCGCTACACCGCCTGCCCCCACGTCAGCGGCGAGAAGGGCATCTGGGCCGCCACGGGCATCAACGCCTGCAACGTGGGCATGACGGCCACGGAGACGCTGACCACCAACTCCCGCGTGTTGGCCGCCGATCCCCTGGTGGAGCTGCAGAAGGCCAAAAGCCGCCGCGAAAAGGAGATCCCCGGCGGCATCGGTGAGGAGGACATGGTGGTGATCACCCTGCCCTACGTCAAGACGGCCCGCGAGGCTGTGCTTCGCCTGGGCTCCCTGCTGGAGCAGTACGGCACCTATGAGAACAACGGCATCGCCTTCAACGACGAGAACGAGGTGTGGTGGCTGGACACCATCGGCGGCCATCACTGGATCGCCCGCCGCGTGCCCGACGACGCCGTGGTGATCAATCCCAACCAGTTCTTCACCGACACCTTCGATCTGGACGACGCCTTCGGCGCGAAGAAGGATCACCTGTGCTCCGCCGACCTGCGCGAGTTCATCCGCGACAATCATCTGGATCTGGGCCAGGACGGCGTGTTCAGCCCCCGCACTGCCTTCGGCTCCCGCTATGACTCCGACCACATCTACAACACGCCCCGCGCCTGGTTCATCGGCCGCTATCTGAACCCCACCAAGTACCGCTGGGACGGCCCCGACGCCGACTTCACGCCCGAGAGCGACAACATCCCCTGGAGCTTTGTGCCGGAGCACAAGGTCACGGTGGAGGACATGAAGTACATGCTCAGCTCCTACTATCAGGGCACGCCCTATAACCCCTACGGCAGCGACGACAAGCGCGGCGTCTATCGCCCCATCGGCATCAGCCGCACGGGCGTGACGTCCATCTGCCAGATCAGGCCCGACATGCCCGAGGAGATCAAGGCCGTGGAGTGGATCTGCTTCACCTCCGATTCCTTCGCCGCCATGATCCCGCTGTACGCCAACGTCAACAAGATCCCCGCCTACCTCAGCGACGTGTCGCTGGAGTTCAACTCCGAGCAGTTCTACTGGGCCAGCAAGCTGATCAACGTGCTGACCGACCATGACTTCGCCACCTGCATCCAGATCAATGAGCGCTATCAGCGCGCCGTCTTCGCCAAGACCGCCCGGCTGATCTGGGAGTACGACCACAAGATGACCGAGACCGGCGACTTCACGCTGACCGAGGAGGCCAACGAGAAGATCTGCGCCGTAGTCAAGGCCGCCACCAACGACGTGATGACGAAGCTGCTGCAGCAGGGCGCTCTGACCATGCGCAACGGCTTCCACCGCGCGGACCGGTAAGCTGACGAACGAATATCCGTCGATATGAAACAGGCGTGACCGAAGCGGTCACGCCTGTTTTTTTCATGCTTGCCGGATCGCTCAGAGCGCGGTCAGCCTGCTTTTCAGCAGCGGGATTCCCTTCTCCGTCCACCATCCGTTGTCGACGCCGCCGGAGCTCATGCCTCCGTGGGCAAACTGCCTGATGACGGCAAAATCGCCGTATTCGTCGGTCAGCTCCTTGCCTGCGAGCGAACGGTACTCCCTCCTGATCCATGTTTCCAGCTCGTCGGGGGACATGATATCCATATCCTCCGCCAGCGCTTTCAGGTAGTCCCAGAAATACGGGTCTCCCCGGAAGCCCCACTGTTTCGGCCTTTCTTCAAATATGACGGACAGCTTCATGGTTTTCTTCTCCTCTTCCGGCATGTCGCGCTCAGATCCCTTTTTTGTACAGCAGATACGAATGGACGCACGGCGTCAGGGACAGCGCCAGGATCAGCGCCAGCAGCGCGCCGACGCTCCACAGATGCAGCAGCGTCAGCAGCACCATGACGGCGCCGCCCACCACCCAGAGGAAGCCCGCCATGCGGTGGGTGCGGTTCCAGTTCACCTCGCTGTTCAGCGTCCAGGGCAGGCGGATGCCCACGGTGTAGTTCTGCTTCGTCTTGGGCAGGTAGTTGCCGATGACGATGAACAGAATGCCCACCAGCAGCGGCACCACGGTCTCCACGTGCATGGGCGCCCCCAGCGCCGCGCCCAGGACCAGCGCGGAAACGAGGATCGTGACGGCGGGCACGGTCCAGACTGCCACGGCGCGCAGGGCCCCGTTCATGTTCTGCCTCTTTGGGTCGGCGTTCAGCACCAGCTGCAGCGCCAGCTCCATCGCGGCCATCATCAGCGGGATGCCGAACACCGCGAAGGCGCGGCTCGACCAGCCGTCGGGCGTGCCGCTCATGTCGAAATGCGTTGCGATCCGCTCCGGCAGACGGTCGTACAGCAGCGCGCCGGCCGGGATCGGCAGCAGACACAGAAGCGTCGTCAGAAGCAGTTCTTTCCTATTTTTCATCCGTGCTCACTCCTTTCAGACCCTGCAGCCACAGCAGCACTTCCTCCAGCACGGAGGCGTTGAGGCTGTAATAGATGAAGTTCTTCTCCCGCTTTTCAAACACGAGCCCGGCGTTTTTCAGCTGCGCCAGATGGTAAGACACCGACGCGCCCGCGATGTCGAAGTGCGCGGCGATGTCGCCGGCCGTCATGGTGCCGCCCTTGAGCATGTTCAGGATCTCCCGGCGCACCGGGTCGCTCAGCGCCTTCATCGTCTCGCTGAACCCCACGCGGATCGCCTCCTTTGTATTTAGAAGTTTTTCTAAATAGATAGTACCACAAGGGATGGGCGTTGTCAACAGGTATTTAGAAATATTTCTAAATAGCGTGTGTGAAGCGCGGGAGGCCAAAGCCTCCCGCGCTGCTTTAAAAGATGTCATTGTCCGCGTCGCGGTTCCAGTGGTACTCCATGCGCCTGCAGATCGTTTCGGCCTCCTCCGCGCCGAACAGGTCCCGGACGAAGCCCAGCGCCATGTCGGTGCCCGCCGAGACGCCGGCGGAGGTGTAGTATTTGCCATCCGCGACCCATCGGGCCTGACGCTGCCACAGGACGTCGGGGCCGCAGGAGCGGACCCAGTCGAAGGCCGTCTTGTTGGAGGTGGCCCGACGGCCGTCCAGCAGGCCCGTGCGCGCCAGCAGCGCTGAGCCCGTGCAGACGCACAGGACGTGATCCGCCTGCTCCGCCAGCGCTTTCAGCCGGGCGAGGAACGCTTCATCCTTCGCCAGCGGACGGCTGCCCATGCCGCCGGGGATCAGCAGCACGCCGCCGGGGGCCATGGTCTCCATGACCTCGGTCTCCACGGGGACGCCCTGCCCGCTGCGGACGATCCCGCCGTCCGGTGACAGATACCGCATCTCGCGGCCCGGGAGGCTGCCCAGCACCTCCACGGGGCCGAAGACGTCCAGGACCGTAAAGTTGGGGTAAAGCAGGACGTTGATCGTCATTTCGCCCCTCCGTTCTGCGTGAACATGTCGGCCAGCAGACGCTTGCCGGTCTCGGTGCGGAAGATGCGGTCCTCCGCCGCGAGGATGGCGCTGTAGCGATCGCCGGACTCGTGGAGGTTGACGAGGAAGTCGGCCTCGATGAGGATGCGGTAGTCCGGCGCGTCGTCGTTCGTATAGGTGTGGTGATGGCCCACGAGGTACTTGACCCGCTCGATCTGCGCCTCCGTGTAGCCGCCCAGCTGCCGCAGCAGCCGGTCGGCCTCGGGCGGGCCCTCCAGCTCCTGATACTTGCCCCCGGAGGAGCCGTATTTCTCAAGACTTGGCCTGATGCCGATGTCGTGGACGATGGCCGCCGTCTCCAGGATGAACTGGGTCTGCTCGTCCAGGCCCTCCAGCGTGCCGATGACGGCCGCCAGATCGTGGACCTTGACGAAGTGCTGGATGCGTCCCGCCGATCCGCGGTCATAGGACGCCATGGCGTCGATCAGAAGCGCGTGCTGTCTGTTCATGTTGTCTCTCCTTCCGCTGTGATACTCTCATTATATCCCATCCGGCGCTGTTGTCCAGCCCGTTTGCCGTCCGTTTTTCTTGACGCGGGACGGGGTCGGGGATAGAATAAACATACGGACCGCATTATTACTCAAGGAGGACCAACATGAAAAAGATCCAAGTTCTTTCCGTTCTGCTGGCGGTGCTGCTGGTGCTGCCCGGTATGGCGATGGCGGCGGAAAACGAAGCCCCGCGCTTCACCGACGTGGCGCCGGGCGCATGGTACGCCGACGCCGTGGCCGACGTCAGCGCCAAGGGCCTGATGGCCGGCACGGCGGCCGATATGTTCAGCCCCGACATGGAGCTGACCCGCGGCCAACTCGTCACGATCCTGTGGCGCTACGCCGGGAGCCCCAAGGCTGAGGCCGCTCTGCCCGCCGACGCCGCCGAGGGCCAGTGGTACACCGACGCCGTCCGCTGGGCCGTTGAGAAGCAGATCACCAACCGCACGGGCGATTTCGGCGTCGGCGACGTGCTGACCCGCGAGGAGACCGCCCTGCTGTTCTGGAACTGCGCCAAGAGCATGGGCAAGGACGTCAGTGCGGGCGAGGACACGAACATCCTCGATTACGACGACGTCTTCGACATCACGGAGGGTTACGTCTCCCCCATCCAGTGGGCCGTGGGCTCCGGGCTGATGAAGGGCACGGCCGAGTGGACGCTGAGCCCTGCGGGGCATCTGACCCGCGCTCAGGCGGCGACGATGCTGGCCCGCTTCGGCCAGGCGCTGCGCGCCGGTCAGCCCCTGAACCTGTGGACCGAGGATGCCGCGGCTGCCAAGGCGCTGACGGACTACATGGCGGCCATCACCGACGATTCCAGCGACGATTTCATTCCCGTTGAGTACCGCATCGCGGTGTTCGATCTGGACGGCACGCTGTTCTGCGAGACCGACCCCAACTACTTCGATTACACGCTGCTCAAGTACCGCGTGCTGGAGGACCCCGATTACATCGACAAGGCCTCTGATTTTGAAAAAGAGGTCGCCAACAAGATCAAGGAGCAGAACGAGACCGGCAAGTCCTTCACCGGGCTGGAGGTCGATCACGGCAAGGCCGTCGCCTCCGCCTTCGCGGGCATGACCGTGGACGAGTTCAACGAGTATATCCAGCGCTTCAAGCAGCAGCCTATGCCCAGCTATCAGAACATGCTGCGCGGCGACGGCTGGTACCTGCCCATGATGCAGGTGGTCAATTACCTAAAGGCAAACGATTTCACGATCTACGTCGTCAGCGGCACGGATCGTCTGATCGTCCGCGGCATCGCTTACGAGTCGCCCCTGGGCCTGCCCAACCGGCAGATCATCGGCTCCGATGAGACCATCGTCTCCAGCAACCAGAACGGCGCGGACGGCCTCAATTACGTCTTCACCGAGGGCGATAAGCTGGTCCTCGGCGGCGATTTCCTGATCAAGAACCTGAAGATGAACAAGGTCTCCGTGATCATGCAGGAGATCGGCCAGCAGCCGGTGCTGTCCTTCGGCAACTCCACGGGCGACAGCAGCATGGCCGAGTACGTGACCAGCAACAACCCCTACAAGAGCCTGGCCTTCATGCTGTGCTGCGACGACACCGAGCGCGAGAACGGCAGCCAGTCCAAGGCGGACAAGATGTTCCAGCTCTGCGAGGAGTTCGACTGGGTGCCCGTGTCCATGAAGAACGACTGGCTGACGATCTACGGCGACGACGTGATCTATCAGCCCGCTTCCTGAAAACTGAAAAAACGGCCGCAGTCCCCCGGGACTGCGGCCGTTTCTATTGTCTGTTACATGTTGATCCAGCCGAAGGCGCTGGCGATGGAGCTGAGCAGGATGACGATGACGAACACCGGGCAGACGAAGCGGATCATGAAGTTGAACACGCCTCTGCGGCGGAAAGCGTGACCGCCCAGCGTGACCTCCTCCTCGACTTTCTGCAGGCCCATGTGTTTCGTGACGAGCAGGCAGATGGCCAGCGCGGCGACGGGCATCATGACGGAGTTCGTCAGGAAATCGAAGAAATCGAGGAACTGCATGCCGATGACCGTCACGTTCCCCAGCGGGCCGTAGCCCAGGCTGGACAGGGAGCCCAGCGCCAGCATGACGGCGGCCATCAGCGTGGTGCCCTTTCTGCGGTCCCAGCCGAACTCGTCGGAGAAGGTGGACACGGCGCTCTCGGTGAGCGCGATGGCGCTGGTCAGCGCGGCGAACAGCACGAGGACGAAGAACATGATCCCGATCAGACGGCCGAAGCTCATGTCGGCAAAGATCTTCGGCATGGTGACGAACATCAGCGACGGGCCCTTGTTCAGCGCGGCGGGATCGCCGCCGGAGAAGGAGAAGACTGCGGGGATGATCATCAGACCGGCCGTGATGGCGATGGCCGTGTCGAAGAACTCCACCTGACGGGTGGAATCCTCGATGGCGACCTCCTTTTTCATGTAGGAGCCGAAGGTGATCAGAATACCCATGGCGATGGACAGGGAGTAGAACATCTGGCCCATGGCCGACACGACGGTCATCCAGCTGAAGTGGCTGAAATCGGGGATCAGAAAGTATCTGACGCCCGCCAGAGCGCCGGGGCGCGTCATGGAGTAAACGGCGATGATCACGGCCAGAACGGCCAGCACCGGCATCATGAAGCGGGAGACGCGCTCGATGCCCTTCTCCACGCCGCTGTAGATGACGGCCAGCACCAGCGCGGTGAACACGCAGAACCACAGCTCCGCCTGCGCGCCGTTTGTGATGAACGCGCCGAAGAAGCCGTCGGCCGCCACAACGTCAAGATCGCTGTGCAGGTACTCGAACAGGTACTTGCACACCCAGCCGCCGATGACGGAGTAATAGGGCACGATGAGGATGGGGATGATCGCGTTGATCCAGCCGCCCGCGCGCATGAACGGGCAGGTGCAGTAGTGGGCGAAGGCGCCCACGGGACTCTTCTGGGTGGAGCGGCCGATGGCCGTCTCGGCGATGATCATCGTATAGCCGAAGGTCAGCGCCAGCAGGATGTACACCAGCAGGAAGACGCCGCCGCCGTGCTTGGCCGCCAGATACGGGAAACGCCAGATGTTGCCCAGTCCGACGGACGCGCCGGCCGCCGACAGCACGAAGCCCAGCTTGCCGGTGAACGAGCCTCTTGTATTGTGTTCCATAAAAAATGACCCTCCTTTGGGTAGCCTTATTATCATACACCCAAAGGAGGGAAAAAGCTATTGTTATTTTTACATCTTTCAGCTGCCGCGGACCCAGGCGCGGACCTGCTCCTCGGCGTTGGGGACCTTGTTGGCGCTGACGGACAAGCCCTCGATCACCTCGCACTCCGGCTCCAGCAGACGGATGGTGTCGAGCGTTTTGGAAAAGCCGCTGCCGCCGTGGGTGATCGTGACGTGCAGCGTCTTTCCGGCGAAGTCGTTCTCTTCAAAGAAGGTGTACAGCGCCATGGGCAGGTCGCCCCACCAGTTGGGGAACACGAGGTAGACGGTCTCGGCGTCCGCCAGCCCCTCGACAGTCGAGGTGATCGCGGGGCGGGCCTTGTCCTTCTGCTCCTGCTTGGCCTGATCGATGGTCTCGTTGTAATCACCGGGATAGACGGGCTCGGTGAGGATGGCCTGGGCCTCCACGCCCAGCTCGTCGGCGGCCCAGGAGGCCAGCAGCTGAGCGTTGCCCATCAGCGTACCGCCGGATACGACGGTGCTGGCGCTGGCGACGGCGTCCATGTCGGCGGGAAAATCGGTGTTGCCCATACGGCTGAAATAGAGCACCACGGGCACGCTCTCGCCGGGCTCATCGGGATCGTCGGAATGGATCTCGGGCTCGGGCGCCACGGGCGCCGTCACGGGCTCCGACGCTTTGGCGGGCTCGGACGTCTCGGCGGGCTTCGTCTCCGCCGGGGCGGGCTGCTCCTGCGCGCCGCAGGCCGTCAGCAGCAGGGCGCACAGCAGGCAGAGGATCAAAATCGTTTTCGTTTTCATAGCTTCCCTCCGTGTACGGTTTTTATCACTGTACATTATAAGACGCCCCGAGACCGGATGCAATTCCGATTTCGGGGCGTTTCGATCAGTTTTGCTTATTTATTGCGCTTGTAGTCCAGCACGTACACCGCCGCCGAGATCGCGATGGCAATCAGCATGTAGTAGGCGGGGCTGACCTTCGTGAAGTAGCAGAAGAACAGGCAGACGGCCAGCGGGATCAGGTAGTACAGCGCGTCCTTTTTGCTCTTCAGCACCGTCTGGGCCACCAGACCGCCGAACAGCGCGGGGACCACGTAGTCGAAGGCGGGCTTGAGCACCGGGGCCTGGATCACCGGCTGCAGCGGCGCGGACAGCAACACGCCGATCAGCACCACGGCGATGGACGTGATGACCGACGCGCCGCAGGCGAGGATCGCCAGCGTGTGGCACTCGTCGGTGTTGGGCTCGATGCCCAGAGAGTTGATGGTGCCGATGGTGGCGGGCATGCGCAGGTTCGTCACGTTGCCCGTGATGTAGCTGAGATACAGCGCGCCGGGACCCATGACCGACATATAGCCGATGGTCTCCGAGGGCAGGTAGGGCGCCATGAACAGCACCACGGCCACGAAGCCGGGCCAGAGGGCCTTGAAATCGGGCCAGATGTGATAGATGGAGCTGGCGGCCACGGGCAGCGCCGACATGGCCAGCAGCAGGAGCAGGCTGGAGCCGATGCCGAAGCGGTGGACCCAGCGCTGATAAGCGGACGTCTTGTTCATCATACTCCCCTCCCCTTAAAAGATGATGCAGGCGGCCGCCATGGCGGCGACCATGCTGATGGTCATAATGTAGTCGGACAGCCATCTGAGCTTCTCGTTCCTGTTCTTGAGCCAGGTCAGAAGCGCGCCGACGGCGAAGCTGATGCAAAATACGACGCCCTTGGTGCTCATGGCGCTGAAGCCGTAGGACACGGACACGTAGGCCATGATGCCCGCCAGGCACCCGCCACCCACGGCGAGGACCAGCTTGAGGTCGATCTTTTCGGCCTTTTCGTAAATCATCGAGATGGGCTTGATGGCCAGAGCCGACCACAGCACGCAGGCGCTGCCGCCCACGGTCATCACCCACAGGCAGGCGATCCAGCCCTCGGCGCTGAAGGCGCCGACCTCGAAGGTCTCGCCCAGGCACGACAGCGCCGTGGACGCGGCGTAGGTCTCGTAATACGCCGAGCCGATGACGGACAGGCGCAGCCAGGGCAGCGGCACGCCCAGCAGCGGCGTCAGCGAGAACAGCACCAGCAGCACGGGCAGCGTGGGCATGATGCTGATGGTGGTGCCAGTGGTCAGACCCTTTTTCAGCTGTTCGGCGCTGAGGCCGATCTCCTCGCCGTGCTTCCAGGCGCGTCTCATGTAAATCAGGCACTGTCCGACCACGGCCAGCAGCAGCACGCCGACCCAGACGAACAGCCATTTGTCATTGCAGATCTCTGTGTAACGCATGATAGTCTCCTTCTCCCTGCAAAATTGCCAACGGCTATTATACATCAAAGATTTTTCGGAAACAATCAGCATTTTACTGTTTCTGATACTTATATCGATTCAATATATGGTAAAAATGATGTCGTCTTACATCGCGTGGGAGTTGCTTTTCCGTCCGGCGTCATGTAAAATAAGGGGGACTATTTGACAAAGGTGATCATATGCTGACCATTTCCGACGTGAGCATCTCCTTCCCCGGGCAGACGCTCTTCAAAAACGTTGATCTCAAGTTCACCGACGGCAACTGCTACGGCATCATCGGCGCCAACGGCGCCGGGAAGTCCACGTTCCTGCGGATGCTGTCGGGCCAGCTGGAGCCCACCACGGGCACCATCTCCATGACGCCCAACACCCGTATGTCGGTGCTGAAGCAGGACCACTTCGCCTACGACGAATACACGGTCCTCGACACGGTGATCATGGGCAACAAAAAGCTCTACGACATCGGCAAGGAAAAGGACGCCATCTACGCCAAGCCCGATTTCTCCGACGAGGACGGCATGCGCGTGGCAGAGCTGGAGACGCAGTTCGCCGAGATGGGCGGCTGGGAGGCCGAGAGCGACGTGTCGAAGCTGATCCAGGGCCTCGGCCTCAGCGAGGCGATCCTTTACGCCCCCATGGCGGAGCTGAAGGACGACGAGAAGGTCAAGGTGCTGCTGGCCCAGGCGCTGTTCGGCAATCCCGAGATCGTGCTGCTGGACGAGCCGACCAACGAGCTGGACCTCAACGCCGTGCGCTGGCTGGAGGATTTCCTCTTCGACTACCCCGGCACCGTGCTCGTGGTGTCCCACGACCGCCATTTCCTCAACAACGTCTGCACCCACATCGTCGATATCGACTATGGGAAGATCAAGATGTATGTGGGCAACTACGAGTTCTGGTACGAGTCCAGCCAGCTGATCCAGCGGCTGATCAAGGCGCAGAACAAGCGCGCGGAGGAGAAGATCGCCGAGCTGCAGACGTTCATCGCCCGCTTCTCGGCCAACAAATCGAAATCCCGGCAGGCCACCTCCCGCAAAAAGCTGCTGGATAAGATCACCGTGGAGGAGATGCCGGCCTCCAGCCGGCGGTATCCCTTCGTAGGCTTCACCCCCAGCCGCGAGCCGGGCAAGGACATCCTGGCGGTCAACGATCTGTACAAGGAGGGGCCCGACGGTCTGCCGCTGCTGAACCATATCTCCTTCCGTCTCGACCGCACGGACAAGGTGGCGTTCCTCTGCGACAACCCCCTGGCCGTCACGGAGCTGTTCCGCATCCTCATGGAGGAGGTCGAGCCCGACGGCGGCAGCTTCAAATGGGGCGGCACCATCACCACCTCCTATTTCCCCAAGGACAACGGCGCGTTTTTCGACGGCGTGGACCTGAACCTCATCGAGTGGATGCGCCAGTACACCACCACCGAGGACACCGAGACATTCCTCCGGGGCTTCCTGGGGCGGATGCTGTTCTCCGGCGACGAGGTGTACAAGCCCGTGAAGGTCCTCTCCGGCGGCGAGCGCGTGCGGTGCATGCTGTCGCGGATGATGCTGTTCGGCTCCAACGCGCTGGTGCTGGACCAGCCGACGAACCACCTGGATCTGGAATCCATCACGGCCGTCAACAACGGCCTGCGCGACTTCAAGGGCGTGGTGCTGTTCACCTCCCACGACCATGAGTTCATCCAGACCATCGCCAACCGCATCATCGAGATTACCCCGGAGGGCTGTATCGACAGGCGGTGCACCTACGACGAGTTCATCGAAATGGGGTTCGTCAAATGAGCGAGCAGCCGAAGCCGCCCTTTGACGACGACGATCCCGACCGCGACGAGCTGGAGGATTTCCTCTTCTATCGAAAGCTGGAGGAAAACGGCGGGAGGCCCCCGCATGGCATGCTGACGGGCGGATGCTTCTTCATCCTGCCGCTGGCGGCGCTGCTGGCCGCGGCGCTGTATTTTCTCCTGACGAAATTATACTGAGAAATCGGTCTTCATGCGCTGTAAAGCTCACAGCTTTACAGCGCTTTTGTTATGCGCATTTTTACTTCTTCCCTCACCTTTCGGGCCCTGCGGCATACAATAAAGGCAGAGAGCAAACGGAAGGAGCGTCTTGAGAGTATGATCGTCGATCTGCAGCACGTCAGTCTGACCTATCAATCGCCCGACGGGGAGGTGGAGGCGTTGCGGAACGTCACCTTCGACGTCCGCGACGGGGAGTTCATCAGCCTCGTGGGGCCGTCGGGATGCGGAAAATCGACGCTGCTGTCGATCATCTGCGGGCTGGAGCGCCCCACGTCCGGACAGGTGTGTCTCGACGGAGAGCCCGTCACAGGGCCCACGGCGCGCATCGGCTACATGCCTCAGAAGGATCAGCTGTTCCCCTGGCGGTCCATCTGGAGCAACGTGCTGCTGGGGCCGGAGCTGCGGGGCGAGACCGCTCTGCGGCGGGACCGGGCCCAGGAGCTCCTGGAGCGCTACGGTCTCGCGTCCTTCGCCCGCAAAACGCCCTCCCAGCTCTCGGGCGGCATGCGTCAGCGGGTCGCCCTGATCCGCACACTGGTGCCGGACCCGGAGATCCTGCTGCTCGACGAGCCGTTCTCCGCGCTGGACTACCAGACGCGGCTGAGCGTCTCGGCCGACATTTACGGCATCATCCGCCGGGAGAGGAAGACGGCGCTGCTGGTGACCCACGACATCTCCGAGAGCGTCAGCCTGTCCGACCGGGTGGTGGTGCTGTCGGGGCGGCCGGGGCGCGTCAAGGCGATCCACGACCTGGCGGCCCTGCGAGGCCTGCCGCCCATGGCGCGGCGGGAGCACGACGACTTCCGCCGCTGCTTCAACGAGATATGGAAGGAGCTTGATGTCAATGCCTGACGGGATCTCGGCCCAGAGGGCCCGCTATCTGGCAGGGCGCAGGAGGGCACGGCTGGCCGTCCACGGTCTGCGGGCGCTGCTGCTCCTGTCCTTTTTCGCCGGCTGGGAGCTCGCGGCCCGGGCCGGCGTCATCGATCCGTTCATTTTCAGCTCCCCCTCCCGGGTGATGCGCACGCTGATGACCATGGGGCTGTCCGGGGAGCTGACGGTCCACCTGCTGGCGTCTCTGGCCGAGACGGCGGCGGGGTTCCTGCTGGGCACGGCGCTGGGGACGCTGATCGCCGTGATGCTGTGGTGGAGCCCCTTTCTCGCCCGGGTGCTGGACCCGGTGCTGGTGGTGCTGAACGCGCTGCCGAAAACGGCGCTGGGGCCGATCTTCATCGTGTGGATGGGGGCCGGGCCCGGGGCCATCATCGCCATGACGCTGGCCATCTCCCTGATCGTCACGATCCTCGACATGCACGGCGGCTTCACCGCCACCGACCCCGAGAAGGTGCGGCTGCTGCGAACGCTGGGTGCGACGAAGGGGCAGATCCTGCGCAAGCTGGTGCTGCCCGCCAATCTGGCGGCCATGGTGGGCGCGCTGAAGGTCAACATCGGTCTCAGCTGGGTCGGCGTCATCATGGGCGAGTTCCTGGTGTCCCGGGCGGGGCTGGGGTACCTGATCGTCTACGGCTCGCAGGTGTTCAAAATGGACCTTGTGATGACCACCGTGGTGCTGCTGGCCGCGGCGGCCGGGCTGATGTACCGGCTGGTGCTGCATCTCGAATCATTCTTGAAAAAAACGATGGGAGTGACTGTATGAAACGAATCCTTTCTCTCGCCCTTCCCCTGCTGCTGGCCTTCTCGCTGTGCGCCTGCGCGGGCGCGGAGGGGCCGACCACCGTGCGGCTCAACGAGGTGGCCCACTCGGTGTTCTACGCGCCGCTGTACGCCGCGGACGCTTTGGGCTTCTTCAAGGAGGAGAACATCGCGCTGGAGCTGACGAACGGCGGCGGCGCAGACAAGGTGATGACTGCCGTGCTGTCCGGGCAGGCCGACGTGGGCTTCGCAGGGCCGGAGAGCTGCATCTACGTCCTGCTGGAGGGTCGTGCGGATCACCCGGTCGTCTTTTCCCAGCTGACAAAGCGCGACGGCTCGTTCCTCGTGGGGCGCGAGAACGTCAGCTTTGACTGGGCGCAGCTCAGGGGCAGCCACATCCTCGGCGGGCGCAAGGGCGGCATGCCGGAGATGACACTGGAGCACGTGCTGCGCGAAAAGGGCGTCGAGCCCGGCACGGACGCCGAGGTGGACACCTCCGTCCAGTTCAATATGATGGCCGGGGCCTTCACGGGCGGCACCGGCGACTACGTCGCCCTGTTCGAGCCCACGGCCACCGAGGTGGAGCTGGCCGGACAGGGGTATGTGCTGGCCTCCATCGGGCAGGAGAGCGGCGAGATCCCCTACACGGCCTTCTTCGCGGCCAAAAGCTACATCGAGCAGAACCCAGAGGTGATCCAGGGCTTTGCGAACGCCGTGGCCAAGGGGCTTGAATGGGTGGCCGAGACGGACGCCCGCAGGGTGGCGGAGACCATCTCCCCGCAGTTCCCCGACGCCGACGTCGACGTGCTGACGAAGGTGGTGGATCGCTACCGCGCCATCGACGCCTGGTGCCGCACGCCCGTCATGGAGCAGCAGGCGCTGGAGCGGCTGGAATCCGTCATGGAGGAGGCAGGCGAGCTCAGCGAGCGCGTGGATTTCGCGGTGCTGGTGGACAACAGCTTCGCCCGGAAGGCGGCGAAATAAGGGCGTGGCCCCGGCAGGACCGGGGTCACATTTTATGTCTTGATTTTTTACGAAAAAAGGATACAATAGAATAGAAATTAAAATAGCTGCAATATGGTTTGCGGAAAAGGAGTGTCTGTATGACAAGAATTGATATCGTCTCCGGATTCCTCGGAGCAGGCAAAACGACCCTGATCAAGAAGCTGCTGGCCGAAGCGTTTCAGGGCGAAAAGATCGTTCTGATCGAGAACGAATACGGTGAGATCGGCGTCGACAGCGGCTTCCTCAAGGAGACCGGCGTCCAGATCACCGAGATGAACTCCGGCTGCATCTGCTGCACCCTGGTCGGCGACTTCGACAAGGCCCTGAAGCAGGTCGTCACCGATTACGCCCCCGACCGCGTCATCATCGAGCCCTCCGGCGTCGGCAAGCTGTCCGACATCGCCAAGGCCATCGTCCACGCCAGCCAGACCGTGCCCATGGAGCTGGGCAGCGCCGTGGCCGTCGTCAACGGTCCCCGCTGCAAGGTCCTGCTGCGCAACTTCGGCGAGTTCTTCCTGGATCAGGTCGAGCACGCCGGCACCATCCTGATCAGCCGCACCCAGTCCATGACCGACGAGAAGGTCCAGGAGGCCGTCGATCTGCTGCGTCAGCACAACACCGGCGCCCCCATCATCACCACCCCCTGGGACGAGCTGCCCTCCGAGAAGATCCTCGAAGCCATGGCGGGCAATTCGCTGGCCGAGGAGCTGCTGGCCGAGCTGGCCAAGGGCGTCGACGACAGCGAGGTCGAGCATCATCACCACCATCACCATCATCACGGTGAGGAAGAGCACGAGCATGAGCATGAGGAGTGCGAGTGCCACCATCATCATCATGACGAGGGCGAGGAGTGCGAGTGCCACCACCATCATCATGACGAGGGCGAGGAGTGCGAGTGCCACCATCATCATCATGACGAGGATGAGGAGCACGAGCATCATCACCATCATGACGGCGAGGCGTGCGAATGTGGCCACCATCATCATCACGATGAGGACGAGGAAGAGTGCGAGTGCGGCTGCGGCCATCATCACGACCACGAGCATCACCATCACCACCATCACGGCGAGCATGACGCCGACGAGGTGTTCACCAGCTGGGGCCTCGAGTCTCCCAAGCGCTACACCGTCGAGAAGCTCGAGCACATCCTCGAGGAGCTGGACGACTGCAACAAGTACGGCCAGGTCCTGCGCGCCAAGGGCATCGTCCCCTCCGAGGACGGCAAGTGGCTGCACTTTGACTACACCCCCAGCGAGAGCAGCGTCCGCGAAGGCACGCCCGACTACACCGGCCGTCTCTGCGTCATCGGCGCGGAGATCAACGAGAAGGCTCTGGGCGAGCTGTTCAACGCCTAAGGCGGCCTGACTATGATCGAGATCCCCGTATATATCATCTCGGGCTTCCTCGACGCCGGCAAGACCACCTTCATCAAGCCCATGCTTGTCAGTGAGGACTTCACCGGCGGCGACAAGACGCTGTTCCTGGTGTGCGAAGAGGGCGAGGAGGAGTACGATCCCGCCCGCCTGCGCCGCTATTACAACGTGGCCGTGGAGTATATCGAGAATGAGGAAGACCTGACCACCGACAAGATGCGTGAGCTGGAGCAGAAGTACAAGCCCGATCAGGTGCTGGTGGAGTACAACGGCATGTGGTCGCTGGCCGAGTTCGAGCAGAAGATGCCGCCCAACTGGCGCATCTACCAGCTGATCACGCTGGCCGACGCCAACACCTTCGACCTGTACACAAAGAATCTGGGCGCCGTCATGATGGAAAAGCTCATGGCTGCCGACATGATCATCATCAACCGCTGCACCGACGAGCTGGCCAAGGCCGTGCGCAAGCGCAACCTGAAGATGGTCAACCGCCGCGCCCAGATCTATCTGGATTTCGTGGACGGTCACGACGAGGAATACGACGATGGCTCCACCCCGCCCTTCGACCTGTCGGGCGACATGCTGGAGCTGAACGACGAGGACTTCGGCGTCTTCTACGTGGACGCCATGGACCATCCCGAGCGGTACGACGGCAAAAAGGTCCGCTTCAAGGGAATGGTGGCCAAGGACCCGCGGTTCCCCAAGGGCAGCTTCGTGGCCGGGCGCTTCGCCATGGTCTGCTGTGCTGAGGACACCACGTTCCTGGGGCTGATCGTCATGGCCCCTCAGTACGCCAAAAAGCTCAACGTCCGCGACTGGGTCTGGGTCACCGCCGAGATCAAGAAGGAGCTCGTGCCCCTTTACGACAACAGCGACGGTCCCATGCTCTACGCCACCCACGTGGAGTACGCCGATCCCCCGGCCGAAGAGCTGGTCTATTTCTAAAAACGGCCCGTGCGCAGTGCGCCGAGCCCTGCAAGAGATTTGTTATGATAACGGAAAAGCCGCCCGAAAGGGCGGCTTTTTTGCGTTTCGACAAGCGTTGCAAAGGTTAAGCGGACTTCTTTTCTCGTTTCATCAGCAGCACGATGGCCGCGGTCGAAATGACGATCAGGATCGTACAGGCGATGAACAGATAATTGTAATTGCCCATGCGCGTGATCATGGGTCCGGCGGAGAACGAATAGAGCGCCCCCGTCACCGAGTTGATGCTGCTGTGCAGCGGCGAATACTTTTTATACCCCTCCACGCCGTAGGATGTCATGCATAGCCTTGAAAAGCCGATGGCGCCGGCGGAGAAGCACATGGAATAGAGGAAGGCGGAGGCATAAAGCGCAAGCTGCGTCCCGTTCAGGAATGCAAAGCCGCAGAAGGTCAGCACCGTAACCCAAAGGGTAAAAATGATGGGCTTGTGCGGTCCGACCTTATCGCAGGCGACGCCGAAGAGCACCTTCCACATGATGTTTCCGATATTGCTCAGCGTGCTCATCGTCGCCCCGACGGAAATATCATAGCCCAGGTCCGTGGCAAAGGTCCCCATGTACTGGCTGAACATGTACGTGCAGCTCGACGCCAGGGTCCCGAACATCACGAGGGCGAACAGCTTTTTGTCCTCGATCACCACTCTGAGTCCCTTCTGCCCGCCGGCCGGCCCGCTGTCGTTGGGGATCGGCTTTCTGAATACCAGAAGAAGGCCCACGGCGCAGAGCAGCGCCGTGTACAGCGCCATCTTGATATTGGCCGACTGCCAGCCGCCGGACTTTGACCAGCTGGACACGAGCGGGTTGAAGATGACGCCGGCCACACCGTAGCAGGCCATGGCCACGCCTGTGGCAGTCCCGGCGAAATCGGGCATCCATTGGTTGAGGATATACGGTGTGGTGATGCCCAGGCAGCAGTAGCCGAGGGCGACGAGCACCGCCGATATGACCCAGATCGTCCGCCCGGTGCCCAGCAGAAACAGCAGGAAGGCCGAGATGCTGACGATCTCCACCACGATCAGATAGATTCTCTTGTTCACCCGGAAAAACCAGGGCACGGCGATAATGGCGAACAGCGCCATGCAGATACCGCGGATCCCGTAATACATCGACATGTACGACATCGGGTATTGCTCTGCCAGTCTCATGGCGGCGAACAGGGTGCCTACCGCGTTGGAGTAGATGCCCACGCCGATCTGGAACAGGATGATCCCGATAAACACGATCCGCTGGTCTTTGTTCAGTTTTGACATTTGTGCAGGCTCACTTTCTGACGTCTTTTTTTACAGTATACCAGATTAACGCGTTCCACGCAAGACAACTTCTGTCCGCTTTTTGTTCCTCTTGTTATTTGTCTCCGCGCCGATCACCGGCCGAGAAGTCGGTTCATTCCCAAATTGCAAAAAAGCGCTGACCGCGTCGCGGTCAGCGCTTTTTGTTATGCCTTGCTTCTGCAGTAGACCTCGATGGCCTTTGCGGCGAAGGCGGCGGTGCCGGGTCCGCCGGCGCGGTCGATATTTTTGGTGAAGTCATTGCCGGACGCGTACATCTGGCCGAGGCCGGACAGCGTCTCATCGGAGCAGGTGTAGAAATGCTCCGTGATGCAGTCCTGCAGCGCTTTGACAAGGCGCTGCGGCTCCGGCGCGTCGGGCGACTGATCCCGCACCGCGCCCAGGGCGCGGAAGACGTCCATCAGCTTGTCCCCGGCGCTTTTCAGCTCCTCCGCCGAGCTGCCGCGCCGCTCGAACTCCCGGTATTCCGGCGTGTCGCCCCAGGCCTCTCTGGCCTGCTTTGCGTATTCATCGATCTGCTTCGTGTCAAAGGGTTTGAAATCCATGGTCTTCCCTCCTGTATCCTTGATCTGACGGGCCAGGGCGATCAGCTCCTCCAGCCGGTCCCGACGCAGCTCCAGCAGCACAATCTGCTGCTCCAGCGCCAGCGTCCGGTCGAAGTCCGGCCGCGTCAGGATCGCCCTGATCTCCTGCAACGGGAACGCCAGCTCCCGGAACAGCATGATCTGCTGCAGCCGCTCCAGATCGTTTTCATCATACAGCCGGTAGCCCGCCTCCGTGCGCTCCGCCGGGTGCAGCAGCCCGATGCGGTCGTAATACTGCAGCGCCCGGACGCTGAGCCCGGTCAGTTTGCTGACCTCGCGGACGGTCATCATATCGCTCGCCTCCTCCCGTCTGAGATCATCATATACTATGACGCAGCGTCAGAGTCAAGCGGTTTTTTCAAAAACAATGCCCCGTCCGATCGGAACGGGGCGCTTCCTGTTCACTTTTTCCGCGCCAGATATTTGCGCCGCGTGGCTTCGCCGCCGCGGAGGTGGCGCTCTTCCCTGTTCTGCTCCAGCACCCGGCGGGTCTGCTCGTACAGCGCGCGGTTCAGGCCGCGCAGGCGCTGGGATACGTCCTTGTGCACCGTCGACTTCGACACGCCGAAGGCGGCCGCCGCCCCTCTGACCGTCGCGCCGCGCGCCACGATATACTGCGCCAGCTTCACGGCCCGCTCCTCGGGGTTCCCCTTCATACCCATTCCTCCCAAAAATGCGCTTTGGTAATGGATATGAAGAGGCGGGCGCCGTTATGCCGGCTGATCTGCGCACATCCGCCGCGCGGGCATGTGCCTGCACGGCGGCTGCAGAGGTGATATGTGGGGCGCGGCTGTCATTTCTGATAGTCGGCTTTGTAATTCTGAAAGCCCACGGGGACGCGGTAATTGTCCCGCCAGAGCTCGTCGGCCGTGTCCTTCCACTGCTCGGCATAGGGAACGCACCTGTCGCAGAGATCGTCCACGTCCTCGGGCGACTCGAGGTCGGTGGAATGGGCGCCGGTGCGATGGACCATGTCGCGCAGCAGTTGGGGGTTTTCCAGCATGGGGCACGGGCGCAGATGGTTGTCGTTGAAGGGCTGACCGTCGCGGTAGGCCATGAACAGCGGCTGCTTCAGCGCCTGCAGCAGCGTGCATTCCCGGATATTGGCGCCGGAGTAGTGGATGAAAACGCAGGGCTCCACGTCGCCGTTGGCGTTGATGTGCAGGTAGTTGCGCCCGCCCGCGATGCAGCCGCCGACGAACTCGCCGTCGTTCTGGAAGTCCATGGCGTAGATGGGCTTGCCGCCTTCCCGGGCGCGGATCTCGCGGACGCGGCGGTACATGTACGCCCGCTGCTCCCTCGTGGGCAGCAGCTCCACGGAGGCGTCGCTGCCCACGGGCATGTAGTGGAAGTACCAGGTGTAGCGGCAGCCCTTGTCGATGATCATGTCGAGGAACGCATCGGAGGTGACGGTGTCGATGTTCTTGCTGGTGTAGCAGATGGACGTGCCGAACAGCAGTCCGTACTTCTTCATGCGGTCCATGGCCTCCATGACCTCCCGGAAGGAACCCTCGCCGCGGCGGGCGTCGTTGACCTCCTCGAAGCCCTCGAGGCTGACGGAGACGGAGAAATTGCCCACCCGCTGCATCTCGCGGCAGAAATCGTCGTCCAGCAGCGTGCCGTTGGTGAAGGCGTGGAAGGCGCACTCGCTGTGCTTCTCGCACAGGCGGATCAGGTCCTTTTTGCGCATCAGCGGCTCGCCGCCCGTGTACATATAGAAGTAAATGCCAAGCTCCTTGCCCTGGGTGATGATGGAATCCAGTTCGTCATAGGTCAGGCTGAGCCTGTGGCCGTATTCGGCGGCCCAGCAGCCCGTGCAGTGCCGGTTGCAGGCGCTGGTGGGGTCCAGCAGCATGAGCCAGGGAACGTTGCACTGGTGCAGCAGACGGCGCTTGCGGATGGTCTTCGTGCCCAGGTACGACGCCTGATAGCCGAGGTTCAGGGCGGTCATCCTGATCACGTTGGGGTCCAGCTCGTCCAGCAGACGATCGACGTAGTGCATCCATTTCCCGTTTTCCCGGATCAGCGCCTTCGCGCCCTCGTAGGATTCCGGCCGGAACAAGTCCCCCGCCAGGCGCTGCGTCAGATCCACCAGATACAGCAGCGACCGCTGCCGGTTTTCGGGGTCGCGGTTGACGTAATTCAGCACGCCGTCGACGGCCGCGCCCACGAGCGCACGCTCGGTCCTGTTCTTCGTCGTCATGTTCGTATTCCCCTTTCCGCGATTTTTTCGTTCTCTGTATTGATTATACCATTTGCGTCGTTCCCCAACATGGCCGCTCCCGTTCCCCTGTCGCGCCGGGCAAAACAAAAAAGCGGAAATCGTCGCGCGCAGGTGACGGTTTCCGCTTTTTGTCTTTTTGCAGGGGATTCAATCGGTCCTTTTGTCGTCTGACAGGCGGCTGACGGCGCCGGACATCACAAGATCGTAGGCCTTCATGGCAACGGAGATGCCAGACTCGTCGTCCAGGTCCTGCCGGAGCCACCAGGCGATGACGAAGTGGAAGGTGTTCAGCAGGTATTCCGCCGCCAGCTCGTTGTTGATCAGCGGCGTGCCGGCCCAGGCCGCCACGTCGTGGGTCTCCATGCGGCGGAGGACGTCCTCCATGAAGACCTTGCTGAGCACCTCCTGCAGGGAGTTCTGGCCCGTGACGGCGTACAGGCGGCGGTAAAACTGCTTCTCCGCCTGCATCTGCACGATGAAGCGCAGGAAGGCCTCCCGCATGTAGCCCATACCGATCAGCGGCCGGGCGGCCGCGCCGATCTCGCGGTTGAAGATGTACTCGATGACGTCGTACTTGTCTTTGAAATAGAGGTAGAAGGTCGAGCGGCTGACGCCGGCCGCGTCGGTGATATCGCGGACGGTCAGCTTGTCGAAGCCGCGGCCGATGACCAGCTGCTTGAAGCTGCTCACCAGCTTGTCCCGGGTGTCGTTTCTCCATTCCTGTGCCATTTTGATCCTCTCCTTTGCCACAGGCTTGACATTTGACGTCGTTTCGGAGATGATATCAGCAGACGATCTCCTCCAGCACCCGGACGAACTGCTCGAGGCCCTCGCGGTCGTTTTCGTCAAAACGGGAGAACAGCGGGCTGTCGATGTCCAGCACGCCGACGACGGCGCCGCGCTCGTGGATCGGCACGACGATCTCGGAGTTGGAAGCGGAATCGCAGGCGATGTGGCCGGGGAACGCGTGGACGTCGGGCACCAGCTGGGTGCGGTCCTCCGCCACGGCCGTGCCGCAGACGCCGGCGCCCACGTCGATCATCGTGCAGGCGGGCTTGCCCTGGAAGGGGCCGAGGACGAGACAGCCGTCCTCCATCCAGTAGAAGCCGGCCCAGTTGAGGTCCGGCAGCGCGTCCCACAGCAGCGCCGAGGCGTTCGCAAGGTTCGTCACGCGGTAGGGCACGCCCTCGGTCAGGGCGCGGAGCTGGGCGCAGAGGAGCTTGTAATCGGTCATGTTTTCAACCTCCGTAAAACGTTTTCTGGTCATATTCTAACAGTTTTTGAGAAAAACTGCAACAAACAAGAGGGTAATGCTTATGGAAGAAAAGGAGCTGCTGCCGCGGCTGCGGGAGCTGGCTGAGCGGTGCCGGGCGCGCAGCGTGCCCACGGCGACGATGTTTCTGACGCCCCGGGAGCAGGCCGAGGCCATGGCCGCATCCCTGCCCGTGCCTCCCGTGTTTTTCGGCGGGTACGAGCAGGCGGAGCGCCGCTGCGCGGTGTTCCTGCCCGATTATCTGACGCCGGCGACCATGGACCCGTCGCTTTTCCTGCGGGCGATCCACGCCAGCGCGCCGTTCTCCTCTCTGACCCACAGGGATTTTCTCGGCTCGATCATGGCGCTGGGGATCGGCCGGGAGTGCGTGGGCGACATCGTCGTGCGGGGCGAGGACTGCTGGTTCTTCGTCACGCCCGGGATCGCCTCTCACGTCCTCGATTCCCTCGTCAAGGTGGGGCGCGGCGGCGTGTCGGTGGAGGAGATCGGCTTCGAACAGGTGCCGTCGTTCGAGGAGCAGCTGGAGCCGCGGTCGTTCACCGTGCAGTCCCTCCGGCTGGACGCCGTGCTGGCCGGTGCCTTCCGCATCTCCCGCAGCACCTGTCAGGAGCTGCTGGACGCCGGGGAGGTCAACCTCAACCACCTCCCCTGCCTCGACCGCGACGCGCCGGTGGAGCCCGGCGACCTGCTGTCTCTGCGTCACCACGGCCGCGCCCGCGTGCTGACTGCCGACGGGCGGTCGAAAAAGGGGCGCATCTTCGTGACGGTGGGGATCTTCAAGTGAAAGCAAAAAGGGCCGCTTCGCAGGAAGCGGCCCTTTACTTTATCATGCGGATCATCGTTACAGGTGGAACATATGCCCGGCGGTGAGGAGGACGATGCTGTAGACGGCGATGGTGGGGATCTTGCCGAGGAGGATGATCAGCCAGAACTCCTTCCAGGTCATGTCGGTCATGCCAGCCAGGAGGCAGAGGGTGTCGTCCGGGAAGAAGGGCAGCAGGATGGCTATGGCGAAGAAGCGCCGGAAGCCCTTGCTGTGCTCGATCCTTCCCACGTACTTGTGGTAGGCGTCCTCATCCACCAGATGGAGCATCACGGTCCGGCCGAAGCGCTTGACGAGGCCGAAGTTGATGCCGGAGCCGACGGCGACGCCCGCGTAATTGAGCAGGAAGCCCCACCAGGGGCCGAAGGCCATGACGCCGGTGGTCAGCGTTACGCCGCCGGGGATGAAGGGCAGCACCACCTGCAGGATCTGGATGAGCAGGAAGACCGCGGGGCCGAAGGGCCCGGCCTTCGCCACGAATGCCCGCATGCTGTCCAGATCGCGGAACCAGCCCACGACCCAGCCGTACAAGGCGAAGAACACCAGCGCGGCCGTCAGACCGATGGCGATCCACTTGATCATGATCTTTTTTCTCGAACTCTGCATTGACGGTCACCTCCGTCATTGGGTAATCAGTCGGTCAAATACAAGCTCGGTCTTGAACAGGTCGCCGTCGATCTCGATGGTCAGGCGGCCGTTCTGTATTTCGGTCAGACTTTTCGCGATATTGAGGCCCAGTCCGCTGCCCTCGGTGTGGCGGGCGGAATCGCCGCGGACGAAGCGCTCGGTCAGCTCGGCGGGATCGATGTTCAGCCGCTCCCGGGAGATGTTTTTGATGGCCAGCACCACCTGTTCTCCCCTGTCGAGAACGTCGATATACAGCCGCGTCCCCTCCTGGGAATACTTGGCGGCGTTGCTGAGCAGGTTGTCCAGCACGCGCCAGATCAGCTTGCTGTCGGCCAGCACGGTGCGGGGGCCGTCGGGCACGGTGACGACGGGCGTCACGCGGCTCTGCGCCAGCCGCTCATCGTACTCGGCCAGCGCCTGATCGACCAGCTCGCAGAGATCCACGGGCACCAGCTCCGCCTGGATGTTGCCCGTGGCGGCCTTGGAGGCCTCGATCAGATCGACCGTCAGCTTTTTGAGGCGGTTGGCGTGCTTCTCCAGGATGTCGGCGTACTCGGCGGCGTTGCCCTCCAGGGGCTCCTTTTTCAGCAGATCCACGTAGTTGATCAGGCTCGTCAGCGGCGTCTTGATGTCGTGGGAGACATTGGTGATCAGCTCGGTCTTGAGGCGCTCGCTTTTGATGCGGTCCTCCACGGCGATGGACAGGCCGTCGCCGATGCTGTTGAGGTCCTCGGCCAGGCCGCGCAGGCTGCCGTGCAGCCCCTTGAGCTCAATCTTTTCATCGATCTGACCGCCGGCGATGGCCTGTCCGCCCCTGACCACGCGGCCGAAGCGCGCGGCCGTCAGACAGCAGAGCGTCACGGCGATGAGGCCCAGGCCGATCACGACGATCTGAAACTCCTGATCCCACGCGCCGTGCATGGCGAAGAACCAGAAGCAGAACAGGAACGCGCCGACGAGCAGCGCCACGCGCCACTGGAGCGCCACGGCGGAGACACACTTTGCCGCCGCGATGCAGAGCTTCGCCAGCAGGCGCAGCAGACGCCAGAGGATCGTATTGCGCCACCAGCCCCCGGCCTTGAAGCGCGTGGCCGTGGTCAGTCCCGCGGCCAGCGCCGTCAGCGCCAGCACGCCCGCCAGCGCCACGCCGAGGATGATGCCGTAGATATTGTAAAACGTTTCGATGTTTTCCGCCAGCCAGACGCCCGCCAGAAGCAGCATCATCGTGATCAGCCCCAGCAGGCAGAGATACAGGTCATAGGGCAGACGGTCCAGGGGGTTGAGGGTGATCCCCTCCCGCCCGGCGTGATGCCCCGCGGCGCAGAACAGAAAGACGACCGCGATCGTCAGCGTCAGCGCCGACGCGCCGCACAGCCACAGCAGGCGGTGCTTGCCGCGGTTGATGGTCCTGTACAGATTATGCTCGAAAAGGAACTTGTCCGCTACCGTCTTTTCGACGGGAAGGCTGACCGTGACCGTAAAGCGGTCGCTGAGGCCGTCGTCCGCGATCAGCGTATCCTTCGGTTCGGCCTTCGGCGCGGTCTCCGACGCTTCCCCGTCGTCGTAGACACGCCGGACGCGGTGCGTCAGCGGGTCCCCGGCGAAGCGGAACGTCAGCTCGCCCGTGGCGGCGCGCCCCGTGTCGTTGGTGGCGCAGACGGCGCCCGTATCGTCGCGGATGGTGAAGACGATGTTCGTATTCCCGGCAGAGTACTGGGAGTAGCCCTGCTCCACGGTCCGGGCGAAGGAATCGCGGTCATTGTAATAGTCCCAGGCGAGGCCGCCGGCGAAGGCGGCGGCGCGGTTGCGGTAGGACGCGCTTTCCACGTAAGGGATATCCACGTCGACGTAGAGTCCCAACTCGTTGGCCGCGATGCTGCCCGCTGTGCCCAGCGCGAAGCCGACGGTCGCGAAAAAGACGAGAAAGACGGCCGTGATCTTGGCCCAGAGGCTTTCTGTCAGCTTCATAGCGGATCAGTTCTCCATTTTGTAGCCCTGGCCCCAGACCACCTTGAGATAGCGGGGCTCGGAGGGGTTGATCTCGATCTTCTCCCGCAGATGGCGGATGTGGACGGCCACGGTGCTCTCGGAGCCGAAGGCGGCCTCGTTCCAGATGGACGAATAGATCTGGGCCGAGGAATAGACGCGGCCGGGGCTCTCCATGAGGAGCTTGAGGATGTTGTACTCCATGGGCGTCAGGGAGACGGGCTGGCCGTCCACGAGGACGGTCTTTTTCTCGTCATCCAGCTCGATATTGCCCACGGTCAGGCGCGTCTTCGGCTTTTCCATCCCGCCGAGGTTTGTGTAGCGGCGCAGCTGGGAGCGGACGCGGGCCTGCACCTCCAGCGGGTTGAAGGGCTTGGTGATATAGTCGTCGGCCCCGAGGTTGAGGCCCAGGACCTTGTCGGCGTCCTCGCCCTTGGCCGAGAGGATCAGGATCGGGAAGTTGTGCTTCTCGCGCATCTTCCTCATGGCGGCGATGCCGTCCATTTCGGGCATCATGATATCGAGGATGGCCAGGTGGATCGTTTCGCGCTCGGCGATGGCCGCGGCCTCCAGGCCGTTCTCCGCCTCGAGGATGTTGTACAGCCCGTCGCTGAGGTAGATGCGCAGCGCCGTGCGAATGTCCTTTTCATCATCTGCTATCAATATATTATACATCTTACGTCCCCCTCTGCCAAGGCTAAAGCTATTTTACCAAGGCCGGTTTTAAGATGAAAGTCCTGAAACCTTAAGATTTGCTTAATTCGCCGGGTAAAGCAAATCTTAAGTTCTTTCAACGTGCGGTCTTAAAAAGGATATGTCATACTGTCGGCAAACGATCGAAAAGGATGTGTGCGATATGACGATCCTGCTGACAGTCCTGCGGTTCTTCGGACTCTATTTCGCGGCGATGGGGCTGTTCGCCCTGCGCAGACCCGCGCCGATCCCCCGCGCGTCGCCGCGCACGCGCTTCGCCGTGGTGATCCCCGCGCGCAACGAGGCGGCCGTGATCGGGCGCACGGTGACCGCACTGCTGCAGATGGACTACCCGCGGGCACTGTACGACGTCTTCGTGCTGCCCAACAACTGCCGGGACGACACGGCGGAGCGGGCCCGCCGCGCGGGCGCACGGGTGCTGCGCTGCTGCGGGACCGTGACGTGCAAGGGCGACGTGCTGCGTCAGGCGGCGGCGATGCTGTCGGGCTGCGGGTACGACACCATGGTCGTCTTCGACGCCGACAATCTGGCGCGGAAGGATTACCTGTCCCGGATCAACGACGCCTTCTGCCAGGGCGCGCGAATCTGCAAGGGCAAGTGCCTGTGCAGCAATCCCTTCGACACCTGGGTCACGGGGTGCTACGCGATCTATTTTGCGCTGTTCAACCTGTTTTACAGCCGCGCTCGGTCGAATATCGGCCTGTCCGCCAAGCTGAACGGCACGGGCTTCGCCGTCTCCTTCGACCTGCTGGAGGAGCTGGGCGGCTGGCCCACGGTCACCATGGCTGAGGACGCGGAGTTTGCCGCGGTCTGCGCCGCTGCGGGCGAGCGCGTCGTCTGGGTGCCGGAGGCGGTGTCCTACGACGAGCAGCCGCTGTCGCTGCGCGAGTCCGTGATCCAGCGCACGCGGTGGTGCGGCGGCATCATGCAGGCAGCCCGCTGCCGCCTCCCCGCCGTCCTGCGCGCCGCGCTCCGCGGCAGGCTGACGGCGCTCGATTTCATTCCCTTCCTGCTGACGCCCTTCGTGCAGGCCCTGAGCCCGCTGACGCTTTTCTGCGGCTCGCCGCTCAGACTGCTGCTGACGGGCTACGCGGGCGCCGTGCTGCTGGCCCTGCTGGTGCTGCTGGCGGAGGGTCCCCGGGACCGGCGGATGCTGCGGGCCGTGCTTTGCTACGGGTTCTTTATGGCGACCTGGGCGCCCATCTGCCTGTACTGCCTGCTGCGGCCAGAGGTCCGCTGGCGCGAAATGACCCACGGACGCGGATCGGCGGACGCTTCGCCCTTATAAAATATAGACCGTTTTCAGGGCGAAAAGTTGCACTGTTTCGATTGACACGAAAACTATTCTATGGTATAAATGACTTGTTATAAAGGGGAGTAGCTGACCGCCTCAGGCGGCTGCCGGAACCGTCATCACGGCGCTTGCGCCCGGGTCCGGCATAAGAAGACCGACTCTGACAGCGAGACTTTTATCACGGCCTTTTGCCGCGGATAAAAGTCTCTTTTTCTGTTTATTTCAAGGGAGGAACGAGGAATGAAGCTCTTTGCGATCGCGCTGTTTCTTGTGATGTACGGACTGATGATCGCCCTGCCCGCCCACCGGTGGAAGGTGGCGCTGGGGACGGCCGCCGTCTTTCTCGTCACGGGCGTGCTGCCTCTGCGGGAGCTGCCCGGGGCCGTGGACTGGAACGTGCTGCTGATGATCACGGGCACCATGCTGCTGGTGGACTATTTCATCGACTCGAAGATGCCGGCCTACATCGCCGACCGGCTGCTGGAGGCCGCGCCCAACGTGATGACGGTGACGATCTACATGTCGCTGTTCTCGGGCGTGATCTCGGCGTTCATCGACAACGTGGCGACGGTGTTCATGGTGGCCCCCGTGGGGCTGGCCGTGTGCAAAAAGCTGAAGATCTCGCCGGTCCCCATGCTGATCTCCATCGCCGTCTCCTCCAACCTCCAGGGCGCGGCGACGCTGGTGGGCGACACCACGTCCATCATGCTGGGCGCTTACGCTAACATGGACTTCCTGGACTTTTTCTGGATGCACGGGCGGCTGGGCATCTTCTTCGCCGTGGAGCTGGGCGCGCTGGCCACTGTGCCCATCATGCTGTACCTGTTCCGGAAGGACAGACAGCCCGTGTCCGCCGAGGAGCGGACGAAGGTGACCGATTTCGTGCCCTCGATCATGATGGTGTCCCAGGTGCTGCTGCTGATCTGCGCCTCGTTCCTCCCCGGCAAGCCCGCCGTGACGAACGGCGTCATCTGCGTGTGCGTGGGCCTGCTAAACATGCTGATCGAATATCTGAAGACGAAGGACGCGGCGCCCGTCAGGAAATGCCTCAAGGGGCTTGACACCGACACGGTGCTGCTGCTGACGGGGCTGTTCATCGTCATCGGCGGCATCACGCGCATGGGCGTCATCGACGATCTGGCGGGCGTGATCGCCCGGGTCGGCGGGAAGAACATCTTCGTGCTGTACACGGTGGTCACCTGGTTCTCGGTGCTGATCTCGGCGTTCATCGACAACATCCCCTACGTCGCCACCATGCTGCCCGTGCTGCGGGGCGTGACGGGGGCCATGGGCGTGGAGCCGTATCTGCTGTATTTCGGCCTGCTGTCGGGCGCAACGCTGGGTGGCAACATCACCCCCATCGGCGCCAGCGCCAACATCGCCGCCGTGGGCATGCTGCGCAAGGAGGGCTACGAGGTGAGCTTCAAGGACTTCACCCGTATCGGCGTGCCCTTCACACTGGCAGCCGTCATGGCGGCCTACGTCTTCCTGTGGGTCGTCTGGGCGTGATTTTCTCTTGACCTGGAGCATGCTCCAGGTCTTATACTATAACCAATAACCACGCAAGTAAGGGGTGCTGATATGAACAAGCTGGGCTTCGGGTTCCTGCGGCTGCCGCTGAGGAACACGGGCGTAAAAAACGACTTTGATTTTGAGGCTGTGAACGAGATGGTCGACCTGTTCCTCAGTCGGGGCAACGACTATTTCGACACGGCGTACACCTATCTGGACGGCTTCAGCGAGCAGGGCATCCGCGACTGCGTGGTGCGCCGCCATCCCAGAGACAGCTTCCGCCTCTGCGACAAGCTGCCCGGGTATATGTGCAGGAGCTATGAGGACTGCGAGAAGTATTTTCATGAGGAGCTGACGCGCTGCGGCGTGGACTGCTTCGACGTCTTCATGCTCCACTGGCTCAACCAGAAGAATTACGACATCGCCGAGCAGTACGACGAGTTCCGCTTCCTGCGGGAGGTCAAGGCGCGCGGACAGGCGAAGAAGATCGGCTTTTCCTACCATGACAGCGCCTCCCTGCTGGACGAGATCCTGACGAAGCACCCGGAGGTCGATCTGGTGCAGCTGCAGATCAATTATCTGGACTGGGAGTCCCCCGGCATCGAGTCCCGCAAGTGCTACGAGACCTGTGTGCGCCATGGGAAAAAGGTCTACGTCATGGAGCCCATCAAGGGCGGCACGCTGTCCTCCCTGCCCGCGGAGGCAGAAGCGCTGCTGCGCGCCCGCCATCCCGACTGGACCCCGTCCGACTGGGCGCTGCGGTTCGTGCAGAGCCTGCCGGAGGTGGAGATCTGCCTCAGCGGCATGAACGCGCTGAGCCAGGTGGAGCAGAACACGCGCCCCTTCGAGCCGCTGGAGGCCGACGATCTCCTGCTGCTGGAGCAGGTGCGCGGGATCATCGAGCGTCAGACGGCCGTGCCCTGCACGGGCTGCCGCTACTGCGTGACCCATTGCCCCAAGGGCATCCTGATCCCCGACTATTTCAAGCTGTACAACGAGATCAGCCGCTACCCCGCCGAGGGCTGGAAGATCAAGCCCACCTTCGAGCAGACGGCCAGGGGCCACGGCCGGCCCTCCGACTGCATCACCTGCCGCGCTTGCGAGCGCCACTGTCCCCAGCATCTGCCCATCTCGGACTATATGAAGGACGTGGCGGGCACGTTCGATAAATAAACGTTTTGTAATAAACTTGCAAATTGCCTCCCTTCGGTGTATGATGGATTGCGTACTTCACCGAGGGGAGGCTTTTTTCATGAAGATCATCGACGCCCACATCCATTTCAGACCCAGTCCCGGATTTGACTCACTGGCCAAGGCCTGCGGCCACGAGAACTCCGACGAGCACCTGGAGAAGACGTTCCGGGAGCTGAACATCGAGCACGCCGTGGTCATGGGCAACGGCCGCTTCGGCGATCAGGAATATCCTCCCTTCCTCAGCTGGTGCTGCGGTCTGGACAGCAGCCTGCTGCACACGCTGTCGGTCAGCGAGTGCGCGTCGCTGGTGGAGCAGAACATCAACAAGCCCGGCTGCGTGGGCGTCAAGCTGTACCCCGGCTACACCCGGGAATACATCACGGACCCGGCCTACACGCCCATCTACGAGGTGGCCGCCGCGTATCACAAGCCCGTGGCCATCCATACGGGCGCCACGGCCAACGCCGGGAGCCACCTGAAATACTGCCATCCCCTGATCGTGGACGAGGTGGCCGCCGACTTCCCGCAGACCACCTTCGTCATCTGCCACTACGGCAACCCCTGGCTGCTGGACGCCGCGGCGGTGCTGGACAAGAACCACAACGTCTGCGCCGACCTGTCGGGCATCCTGGACGGCGGACACCACGACATCGACGCCTTTGCGAAGGAGAATCCGGGGTATATGGACTATATGCGCACCTGGATCAGCTACCCCGCCGCCTTCGACCGCATCATGTACGGCACCGACTGGCCGCTGGTCAATATGGGCGAGTACATCGACTTCATCTCCCGGCTGGTGCCGGAGAAGTATTGGGACGACGTGTTTTACAACAACGCCAACCGCATTTACGGCCTCGGCCTTTAGTTTTCCAAACTGCTTGATTTCCCCGCAGGAAACTCCTGCGGGGATTTTGTTAGCCATAGGTAACAAAAATGTGTTTACAAACTGTACAAAAATACGGAGGAGTTATTGACAGCTAACTTATAAAGTGCTATTCTTCTTTCGTAAACGTTAGTGTGAGCTAACTTATTTGAATGTCACACGGTTAGCAGCTTCTAATGAATGAAAAAGGAGGAACGATGATGCCCCTGGTCATGGCCCCTATGGGCGAAACGGTCAGCATCAAAAAGGTCACCGGTAAGGACGAGATCCGCACTCACCTGGCCAATCTCGGTTTTGTGGAAGGCGCGGAGGTCGTCGTCATCAGTGAACTGGACGGCAATATGATCTGCAATGTCAAAGGCGCCCGTGTTGCTCTCAGCAAGGGTATGGCCAGCAGGATCATGATCTGAAGGAGGATTTGGAATGAAAACACTGAGAGATGTCAACCCCGGCGAGACGGTCAAGGTCTCCAGGCTCAACGGCCAGGGCCCCGTCAAGCGCCGCATCATGGACATGGGGATCACCAAGGGCGTTGAGATCTACGTCCGCAAGGTCGCTCCCCTGGGCGATCCCGTTGAGATCACCGTCCGCGGCTACGAGCTTTCCCTGAGGAAGGAAGACGCCCAGATGGTGGAGGTCGGCTAAGAAACCGCAGCGCCGCAGCTGTATTTTTATAGCGAGTCGGTTAGCTTCCGCTAACCAAAATGCAATGTAGGAGGAACTATCATGTCAATCAAAATAGCTCTTGCCGGCAACCCCAACTCCGGCAAGACTACCATGTTCAACGACCTGACGGGCAGCTCCCAGCGCGTGGGCAACTGGCCCGGCGTCACGGTCGAAAAGAAAGAGGGCAAGCTGAAGGGCAACAAGGACGTGGTCATTCAGGACCTGCCCGGCATCTATTCCCTGTCCCCGTACACCCTGGAAGAGGTCGTGTCCCGCGACTATCTGATCACCAACCGTCCCGAGGCGATCATCGACATCGTCGACGCCTCGAACATCGAGCGCAACCTGTACCTGACCACCCAGCTGCTGGAGCTGGGCATCCCCGTCGTCATTGCCCTGAACATGATCGACGTGGTGCGCAAGAACGGCGACTCCATCGACGTCAAGAAGCTGGCGAAGACGCTGGGCTGCGAGATCATCGAGACCTCGGCCGTCAAGGGCGAGGGCAGCCAGCAGGTGGCTGAGAAGGCCGCCGCCGTGGCCGGCAAGCGCGTCGACCACAACCCCGTCACCTTCGAGAAGGACGTGGAGGACGCCCTGCAGAAGATCTCCGCCGTCATCGCGGGCAAGTGCGATCCCACGCTGGAACGCTGGTTCGCCATCAAACTGTTCGAGCGCGACGAGAAGATCGGCGAGCAGATCACCCTGTCCCAGACCCAGCTCGGCGAGATCGACAAGATCACCAAGGAAGTCGAGAACAAGTTTGACGACGACGCCGAGAGCATCATCACCAACCAGCGCTACAACTTCATCACCGGCGTCATGCAGAGTTGCGTCAAGAAGGCCAAGACCGGCACGAAGCTGACCGCCTCCGACAAGATCGACAAGATCGTCACCAACCGCATCCTGGCCCTGCCCATCTTCGCGGTCGTCATGTTCGCCATCTACGCCATCGCCATGGGCGGCTACAGCTTCTCCATCGGCACCATGGGCACCGACTGGGCAAACGACGTCTTGTTCGGCGAGATCGTCCCCGGCTTCTTCGACAGCTTCCTGCTGAATGCCGCCGGCGAGCCCATCGTTGCCGAATGGCTGTACGGCCTGATCCAGGACGGCATCGTGGCCGGCGTCGGCGCCGTGCTGGGCTTCGTCCCGCAGATGCTCGTTCTGTTCTTCCTGCTGTCCATCCTTGAGGATGTGGGCTATATGGCCCGTGTCGCCTTCATCATGGACCGCATCTTCCGCCGCTTCGGCCTGTCCGGCAAGAGCTTCATCCCCTATCTGGTCGCCACCGGCTGCGGCGTTCCCGGCATCATGTCCTCCCGTACCATCGAGCAGGACCGTGACCGCAAGATGACCATCATGACCACCGGCTTCATCCCCTGCGGCGCGAAGCTGCCCATCATCGGCCTGTTCGCGGGCGCTGTGTTCAACGACTCTCCCTGGGTCGCCACCTCCGCCTTCTTCATCGGCATCGGCGCTGTCATCGTCTCCGGCATCATCCTGAAGAAGTTCAAGATGTTCGCCGGCGAGCCCGCTCCCTTCGTCATGGAGCTGCCGCCCTACCACATTCCCGCCTGGGGCAACGTGCTGCGTGCCACCTGGGAGCGCGGCTGGTCCTTCATCAAGCGCGCGGGCACCATCATCCTCGCCTCCTCCATCATCCTGTGGTTCCTGCAGGGCTACGGCTTCGTGGACGGCGCGTTCTCCGCTGTTGAGGACAACAACGACTCCCTGCTGGCCGCCATCGGCAAGGGCGTCGCGTGGATCTTCTATCCCCTGGGCTGGGTCGGCAACATGGCCTGGAAGGCCACGGTCGCTACCGTCACCGGCCTGATCGCCAAGGAAGAGGTCGTCAACACCTTCGGCGTCCTGTACCAGTATGCCGGCGAGGCCGACCTGCTGGAGGACTCCAGTGACATCTGGGCCGCCGTCGGTGCCGACTTCGGCGCAATGGCCGCCTACAGCTTCCTGATCTTCAACCTGCTGTGCGCTCCCTGCTTCGCCGCCATGGGCGCCATCAAGCGCGAGATGAACAACACGAAGTGGTTCCTCGGCGCTGTTGGTTACATGTGCCTGTTCGCTTACGTCATCGCCATGATCACCTTCCAGCTGGGCGGTCTGGTCACCGGCGAGGCTTCCTTCGGCCTGTGGACCATCGTGGCCGCCGTCGTGCTGGCCGGTCTGCTGTACCTGCTGTTCCGCAAGAATCCGTATAAGGAAAGCGAAGCCAGCGTCAGCCTGAAGGCTTCCGCCGTCGTGGGCAAATAAGGAGGCGAGACTGTGAGCAACCTGCCTACCGTCATCGGCACGTTGATCATCGCCGCCATCTTCTTCTCCATCGTTTTCAGCGGCATCCGCAATCTCCGGCGGGGCAAGAGCGGCTGCGGCTCCGGCTGCGGCGCCTGCCCCAACGCGGAGAATTGCCACTTCCATCAGCAGCAACACTGAATCGGGAAAGGGCGTACACATGGAATTGAGCGGTCCGAAGATCAAGTACCTGTTGATCATCTACAAGTTGATATGTGAAAAGGGCTCTGCCCGGTCGGTGGACATCGCCATCCGGCTGGGCGTGGCCCGGCCCTCGGTCCACCGGATGCTGGCCTCCCTGACGAAAATGGGGCTCGTCCACATGGAGCCCCGCAGCGCCGTGACGCTGACCGAGGAGGGCACGCGTCTGGCCGGTGAGTTCGAGCAGCAGTATGAAAACCTGTATCCGTTCTTCAACCGCAACATCGGACTGTCGGGCTACGACGCTGAGCAGTCGACCATCGCCGCCCTGTCTTCCCTGCCCCAGGTGTGCATCGAAGCGCTGTGCGGCATGGCCGCGGACGCCACATATTGAACGAAATGAGCCAAAGGACCCGGCCTCCCTGAGAGGCCGGGTCCCTTTCGTCAAAAAGCGCCTCAGAACGGCTTCTGAGGCGCTTTTGCATGCGGTTGGACTTACTTGTTCTTGCGCTCGTCGTGGGCGCGGAAGAGGGCCAGGACGTCCTCCAGAGGATCGCGTTCTTCCTTCTGCTCCTCCTTGGGCTGCTCCTCGGGCTGCTGCTCCTGCGCCTGGGCCTGTTCGGCCTGCTTCTTGGCGGCGGTGAAGGGCTTTTCGGCCAGGCCGTTGTTCACGAGGCTGGCGGGCAGGTCCTCCTCGTCGAAGCCGGTGGCGATGATGCTCAAGCGGATCTCATCCTCCAGCGTATCGTCGATGGCGGCGCCGAAGATGAGGTGCACGTCGGGATGCGCGGCCTCCTGGACCATGGTGGCGGCGTCCTCGATCTCCTCCAGACCGATATCGGGGGAGCCGGTGAAGTTGAGGATGATGCGCTTCGCGCCCTCGATGCTGGTCTCCAGCAGCGGGCTGCGGATGGCCATCTTGGCGGCCTCGATGGCCTTTTCCTTGCCGGAGGCGCGGCCGACACCCATGTGCGCGTAGCCGGCGTCGGTCATGACCGTGGCGACGTCCGCGAAGTCGAGGTTGATCTCGGCGGGGACGGTGATCAGCTCACTGATGCTCTGAACGGCCTGCAGCAGGACGGTATCTGCGATCTCGAATGCGTTTTTCAGCGTGACCTTCTGCTCGCTGACGAGCTTCAGGCGCTCGTTGGGGATGATGACGAGAGCGTCGACCTTCTCCTTGAGGGCCGCGATGCCCTGAGAGGCCTGCTCGATGCGGCGCTTGCCCTCCCAGGCGAAGGGGCGCGTGACGATGCCGATGGTGAGGATGCCCATCTCCTTGGCGATCTCGGCGATGACGGGCGCGCCGCCGGTGCCGGTGCCGCCGCCCATGCCGGCGGTGATGAAGACCATATTGGCCCCCTGCAGCAGATTGCGGATCTCATCCTCGCTCTCTTTGGCGGCCTTTTCGCCTATCTCGGGCTTGGAGCCTGCGCCGCGGCCGCCGGTCAGCTTTTCGCCCACCTGCAGTTTGACGTCCGCCGCCGAGTAATTCAGGGCCTGCTTATCGGTATTGACCGCGATAAAATCGACGCCCTTGATGCCGGAGCTGACCATGCGGTTGACAGCGTTGCCGCCGCCGCCTCCGACGCCTATGACCTTGATGACAACACCGGTTTCCGCTCCGGTCTCGAATGAGTAGCCCATATTGTTCCTCCAGTATATTATACTTCCTGTATTTTAACCAATATTTCGATTCGGGGTGAAGTAGCCGGTCTGGCCGTCAGACACGTCGATGATGCCCATCTCGTTCTCGCCCAGCTGGGCAATGACGGCGTCGGCGAACTTGAACTTATGCTCCAGATCATCCGCGGTGCCCACGGCGACGATGAAGCGTTCGCGGTAATGGAAGCGGACGTCGTACGCTTTCGTGACGTCTATCTCACCTATATTTTTAAGTATATCACTGTTTTTTGCCGTATTCAATAGAGAAAAAAGCGCTTTTGGTGTTTCTTCTTCAAAAAAAACTGCCATCTTTCCGACCTCCGGCGTTTCCAGTCCGGAGCAGCGGACCACGTGGATGTTGGGGTCGGGGACGTCGTCCGCGCGCTCGAGGATCTTTCCTTTTTCATCCAGCACGTAGTAGGCGTCCTCGTTCTTCACGGCGACGATGGATTGGCAGGGCGTGACGATGATCTCCAGCACGTCTGGCAGCGTGCGCTTCATGCGCACGGTGTCGATGAAGGGGCATTCGCGGAAGATGCTGCTGATGGAGGAGAACTTGTTGAACAGGTACATGCTCTGTCCCACGTGCAGGCCGGAAGCCTCGATGATCTCGTCGCGCGTGTAGCGCGTCTCGCCCACGACGCGGATCTCGCCGATCTTGAGGAAAATGACGGCCGACGAGACCAGCGCCGCCACGATCATGACAGCACAAACAAAAGAGACGACGAAGCCGTACCCGCGGCTCCTGCCTCTTCTGCTGCGTCTGAATCTTCTGTACTGTCGTGATCCCTTCACATTATCACCTGGTTTATATCAGCGTGCGACGGTCTCCCGGATGGCCTGCTCGATGCGGTCCAGGGCGTCCTCCCGCGCCATGGCGGCGGCCTTGCGGCCCATGTCGTCCAGCGCGGCGCGGTCGTGCAGCAGCGCCTTCGTCTGCTCGAAGAGGCTCCTGCCGTCCACCTCGGGCTCCAGCGCCACGCGGGCGGCGCCGGCGCGCTCCAGCGCCCGGGCGTTCTTCTCCTGATGGTTGTCGGCCACGTAGGGCGACGGGATGATCAGCGACGGCTTGCCGCAGGCGCACACCTCGGCCAGCGTGCTGGCCCCCGCCCGGCAGATGACCAGATCGCAGGCGTTCATCACGTGGGCCATGTCGTAGATGTACTCCGTCAGGCGGATGTTGCCGCTGTGCTCCAGATCGACGCCGTGGTCCCGGATCTCGCCGGGCATCCACTGGAAGTTCGTCTTGCCGGCGGCCTGGAGGAGGTTGAAGCTGCCGTCCTTCGACAAAAGCTCGATGAAGTCCTCCATCTTCTTGTTCATGTACATGGCGCCCACCGAGCCCCAGAAGCACAGCACCGTGGGCTTGTCGTTGTCGAACAGCTTATCCTGCGGCATCCCGCGGGCCTCGAACATCTCGGGGCGCACGGGGCTGCCGGTGTACACTACGTGTTTGGACTGCGGGAAGTGGGCTTTTGTTTCCTCGAAGCTGACGAGGATCGTGTCGGCCTTTCTCGCCAGGCGCTTGAGGGCCACGCCGGGGGTGGCGTTGACCTCCACCACGGCCGTTTTGATGCCCAGGGACTGGGCGGCGCTGACCATGGGGAAGCAGGCGTAGCCGCCGGTGCCGATGACGATGTCGGGCTTCTGCTCCCGGAGGATCTTCTTTGCGCGGCGCACGGCCGAGACCGTGTTGCGGATGGCGCGGAAGTTCTTCTGCACGCCCCCCAGGGACATGCTGCGGCTGAGGCCGCTGAGAGGGAACGTATAGATCGGGTAGCCCGCCCGGGCCACCAGCGTCTCCTCGATGCCGCCGACGCCGCCGGAAAAGGCGATCTGCGTGTCGGGGCTGACCTGCTTCATATGAGAGGCGATGGCGAGGGCCGGGTTGACATGACCGGCGGTGCCGCCGCCCGCAAAGAAGATCTTCATGAGCGATTCCCTCGTTTCTTATCGGATTCGGGCTTGCGCCGCCGGGAGACGGCCAGCACCACGCCCACCTCGCCCAGCAGCACCCACAATGACGTGCCGCCGTAGCTGAAGAAGGGCAAGGCCGCGCCGGTGACCGGCAGCAGGCCGGAGACGACGCCGATATTGAAGATGGTCTGCACGGCGATCTGCGTGGTGATGCCCGCCACCAGCAGCGTGCCGAACTTGTCGGGCGCCTTGGAGGCGATGTAGTAGCCGCGCAGGATCAGCGCCGCGAACAGCAGCAGGATCAGCGCCGCGCCCACGAAGCCCATCTCCTCGCACCAGACGGAAAAGATGAAGTCATTGGCCGGCTCGGGCAGGAACAAATGCTTCTGTCTCCCCTGCCCCAGGCCCATGCCCCAGATGCCGCCGCTGGCGATGGTCAGCAGCGACTGCGCGCCCTGCCAGCCCTTGCCGCGGAAATAGGCGAAGGGGTCCAGCCAGACGTTGATGCGGGTCATGGCGTAGGGCTTGACCTTCAGGTAGGCGATCATGGCGCTGACGCCCGCGATGCCCAGCGTGGACAGCCAGAACATGCTGGCCCCGCCCAGGAAGATGATCACGACGCCGATGGCGGCGATGGTGATGATGGCGGACAGATGGGGCTGGAAATACAGCAGGATCGCCGTGACGCCCAGCAGGAAGCCGAAGGGAAGGATGCCGTACCACAGCGTCCGCATGCGCTTGCGCCCCATGATGGAGCACCAGCTGGAGAAAAACAGGATGAAGGCGAACTTGGTGATCTCCGAGGGCTGGAAGGTGGTGACCTTGAGGTTGATCCAGCGGGTGGCGTCGTTGATCGTGACCCACACCGAGGGGACGACCTTGATGGACGCCAGCAGCGCCGTGGAGAACACCATCAGCGGGATGGCGAAATAGTGGAACTTGTGGTAGTCCATCCGTGAAACGACCAGCATGATAATGACGCCCGTGACGGCGAAGATGCCCTGGCGGACGACGAAGGTAGTGGGCGTGGACTTCTTATCGTAATAGCCCGTGACGTAGCTGGCCGAGTAGAGGCAGACGAGGCCGATGAGCAGCAGCAGGATCACGAGCACGGTGAAGGGCTCGTCGATGCCGTAGGTGGGACGCACGGGCTCCTCGATCTCGCGGGAGCGGCGGGACGTCTGTTTGTTCAGCGCGGCCATGGTCAACACCTCCTTGCTTCGATGACGGATGTACTACAGTGCAGACACGCCCCAGACGCTGAGCAGGCACATGACCATGGTGATCAGCGTGAAGACGATGACGATCTGGTTCTCGCTCCAGCCGCACATCTCAAGGTGATGGTGCAGCGGGGCCATTTTGAAAAAGCGCTTGCCGTGGGTGGCGCGGAAATAGACGACCTGTATGATGTCGGACAGCGTCTCGGCGATGTAGACGATCCCCACGGGGACCAGGATCAGCGGCAGGTTGCAGGCGTAGGCCATGGCGCACACCGCGCCGCCCAGGAACAGGGAGCCCGTGTCGCCCATGAAGACCCGGGCGGGATGCTTATTGAACAGCAGGAAGCCCAGAAGCGCGCCGAAGAGCGCGGCGGAGAAGAGCCGCGCGGGACTGTCCAGATAGACGAACAGACCCGTAAAGAACGCGGCGACCACCGCCGTGACGGAGGTGCACAGGCCGTCGATGCCGTCCGTCAGGTTGACGGCGTTGTCGGCGCCGACGATGACGAAAACGGAGAACAGCAGGTACAGCCACCAGGGCAGGTCGATGGTGAAGCTGAGGAACGGGACGGCCAGCGTGGGCTGGATATAGCCCATGACGCGCATGACCGTGACGAACAGCGTGGCTGCAGCGATCTGCAGCAGGAACTTCTGCTTGGCCGTCAGGCCCTTGTTGCGCTTCTTTTTGACGGCGGTGAAGTCGTCGATGAAGCCGATGGCGCCGAAGACGAGGGACAGCAGCAGCATGAGCAACGGGCGGTACTCCCCCGCGCCGATCATGGCCGGCAGGCAGATGAGGATGGGAACGAGGATGGCAAGGATAAAGATCACGCCGCCCATGGTGGGGGTGTTCTGCTTGCCCTGATGCCAGGTGGGGCCGTCCTCCAGGATCTTCTGACCGAACTTCAGATGATGCAGCTCCCGGATGGCGGGCTTGCCGATCAGCGCAGCCGTGACGAAGGCGGCCAGCGCTCCGAATATGATTGCTTTCATTCCCATGCTCCTCCGCGGGCCCGCTCCGCCCGCGTTTTACTTTCTGTTGAAATAGGCCAGCACCTCTTCATACTCGTCCAGATGGTGCTTGACGCCCTTGATCTCCTGATAATTCTCGTGTCCCTTGCCCATCAGCACCAGCACGTCGCCGCTCTGCGCTTGGTCCAGCGCGTAGCGGATGGCCTCGCGGCGATCCTCGATGACCGCGTGAGCGCAGCCGGTCTGCTCCACGCCGGGCAGGATGTCCCGGATGATGTCCATGGGCTCCTCGCTGCGGGGGTTGTCGCTGGTGACGATGCAGAAATCGGCCAACCGGCCCGCCAGCTCGCCCATGATGGGACGTTTGAGCTTATCGCGGTCGCCGCCGCAGCCGAACAGCGCCACCACCCGGCCTTTGGCGAAGCCGCGGGCGGCCGTGAGGATGTTCTCCACGCCGTCGGGCGTGTGGGCGTAATCCAGCAGCACCGTGTAATCCGTGCCCGTGGGCACTACCTGGGCGCGGCCCTTGACGCCGTGGGCCTTACTCAGCGAGGCGGCGGCCTCGGGCAGCGCGATCCCGGCCGCGTGGGCCATGCCCAGCGCCGTCAGGGCGTTGTACACCGAAAACATGCCGGGGATCGCCAGCCGGATGGGCAACGCCGCGCCGTGATGGTGCAGCGTAAAGCGCACGCCGCCGATCTCCAGATCGATATCGGAGGCGTAATAGTCGGCCTCCGGGTCCTTCGTCGAAAAGGTCTCATGGCAGGGGCAGCTGCCTCTGAGCATCTGCGGGGACCACACATCGTCACAGTTTACCACCGATCGGCGGCATCTGTCAAATAATATGGCCTTTGCGGCTGCATATTCCTCCATGGTGTGGTGGAAATCCAGGTGATCCTGGGTGAGATTCGTGAAGGCGGCGGCCTCGAAGGTCACGCCGTAGACGCGGTCGAGGGCCAGCGAGTGGCTGGAGACCTCCATGATGATCGTGTCGCAGCCCTCGTCCACCATCTCGCCGAAGAGCTTGTAGAGCTCGAAGGATTCGGGGGTGGTGCGCTCGGTGGGCATGAAGCGCTCGCCGATCATGTTGCCGTTGGTGCCGATGAGGCCGCATTTGCGGCCGTGGTCCTCGAGGATGAACTTGAGCAGGTTCGTCACGGTGGTCTTGCCGTTGGTGCCCGTGACGCCGAGGATCATGGCCTTGCGCTCCGGGTGACCGAACCAGTTGGAGGCGATGACGGCCAGCGCCCGGCGGCTGTTCTCCACGCGGACGTAGGGGATCGTGATCCCCTCGGGGACGTAGTCCACCACGGCGGCGCAGGCGCCCAGCTTCTGCGCGGCGGGGATGTATTTGTGCCCGTCTGTCTGGAAGCCGCGGACGGCGACGAACAATCCGTCGGGCTGCGCCTTGCGGGAGTCGTAGCAGACGGAGCCGATGTCGCGCTCCAGGTCGGCGGTGCATTCGAGAATGTCAAGTGAGGTCAGAAGGTCTTTGAGCTTCACGCGTGACCCTCCTTTATATAATGTTTACTGTGACGTCTGGTTGAGGTCCTTGAACTCCACCGTGAGGATCGTGCCCACGGGCACCTGGGTGCCGGGCAGGATGTCCTGTCGGCCGGAGATGACGGCGCCGGTGGTGTACTCGGTGCCCTGGCTGCGGTAGAACAGTCCCAGCTTCGACAGGCGGTCCTTGACGTGCCAGACGCCGAGGCCCGTGATGTTGGGCACAGTGACCATATCCACGGGGACGTCCTCGCCCATGTAGGCCACCATGGTGGTCTGGCGGGAGACGGAGGTGGAGGACGCGGGCAGCTGGCCCGTGACGACGTCGCCGCTGCCCACCTTGCGGATGGTGAGACCGGCGGCTTCGGCGGCCTGCTGCGCCTGCTCGTAGGTCATGCCCGTGAGGTTGGGGGTGACGGTGTCGATCTTCTTCGCCTCCTCGGCGGTGTAGACCGGCTCGACCTCCAGATAGGGCAGGACTTCGGATAGGATGCGGCGGATGACGGGGGCGACGGTCAGGCCGCCGGTGACGGGCTTGACCGTGGGCTCATCCAGCAGCACCAGCACGGCGACCTTGGGGTCGTCGGCGGGGGCGAAGGCGATGAAGGACGAAACGCGCAGGTCGTTGCGGCCCGTGGCGTTCTGCTTGGCGATCTTCTCGGTGGTGCCGGTCTTGCCGGCCACACGGTAGCCGGTGAGATAGGCGTTCTTGCCGGTGCCGGAGTGGACGACCTTCTCCAGCATGTCGCACATGACGGCGCTTGTCTCGGCGGAGATGACCTGGCGCTTGATCTTCGTCTCCGCCTCGGAGACGACGCTGCCGTTCTGGTCGATGATGCGCTCCACCACGTGCGGGGTGACGAGGTTGCCACCGTTGGCCACGGCGGACACGGCCGTGATCAGCTGCAGCGGCGTGATCTCGAAGTTCTGGCCGAAGGAGGCGACCGCCAAGTCGACGTCGCTCATTTTGCTGACGTCCCAGAAGGAGCCGGACACCTCGCCGGGCAGATCCACGCCGGTCTTTTCCGTCAGACCGAAGGCGCTGAAATACTTATAGAAATTGGTGATGCCCAGCCGGGAGCCGATCTCCATGAAGGCCGGGTTGCAGGAGTTCATGATGGCGTGGGTCAGGTCCTCGGTGCCGTGGCCCCTGCTCTGCCAGCAGCTGATCTTCCAGTCCCACACCTGCCGGTAGCCGGGACAGTAGAAGGAGGAATCCAGCGTCACCACGTTTTCCTCCAGCGCGGATGCGGCGGTGATGCTCTTGAAGGTGGAGCCTGGATAATAGGCGTAGGTGACGGCCTGATTGAGCCACTGGGCCGTCAGCGCGTCGCTGCGGGCCTTGGAGCGCTCCGTATCGTCGGTGATGGCGGCGATGCGGGCCGCTTCGCTCTGATCGACGATGGTGAAGGGGTCGTTGAGGTCGAAGTCCGGCTTGTTGGCCATGGCGAGGATGGCGCCGGTGTTGACGTCCATGATGATGCCCGTGACGTGGTCGGCCACCTGGTTGTCCTCGTAGGCCATCTCCAGGTTCTTCTCCAGATAGTGCTGCACCACCTCGTCGATGGTGAGCACCAGGGAATTGCCATCCTGGGCGTCGTAGTACATCTCGTATTCAAAGGGCATCTCGCCGCCGCGGGCGTTGGTCGCCTTGACCACGCGGCCGTCGGTGCCCTGCAGCACGTCGTCATAATAGGATTCCAGCCCGTACAGGCCCTGGTTGTCGGAGCCGACGAAGCCCAGGGTGTGGGAGAGGAAATTGTCGTAGGGGTAATAGCGTGTGGTGTCGCTGACCATGAAGATGGAGTCCAGCTTGTTCTCCTTGACGAAGGCGCGGATCTTGTCGGCGGTCTCCTTGTCCACCTGGCGCTTGACGACGGTATAGGTGCTCTGGGCCTGCACCTTGGCCAGCACGTCCTCATATTTGAGGTCGAGGATCTCGGCCAGCGTGCGGGCGATGAGATAGCCCTGCTCCTCGCTGTCGATCTTCACGGCCTCCAGCGTGACCATCTCGGTGTCGAGGCTGATGGCCAGCGGCTTCATGTTGCAGTCGTAGATCGTGCCGCGGGAGGCTTCGATGACCTTGTCGCGGGTCTGCTGGTTGATCGCCATCTGCTGGTATTCGTCGTATTTGAACACCTGCAGATAGAAAATGCGACCGGCCAGCACGATGAAGCACAAAAAGCCGAAGACGAACGCGATGAACAGCAGCCGCTTGCGCATGGTGCTGTCAGCTTTTCTCTGCATGGTACCTCCAAGAAAGCTCCGATGAAAAAACCGGAGCAAGGAAATTGGCCGAAGCCTTCCTCGCTCCTTGCGGTAAACTGCGGCAGCCGCCCCACAGGGCGCCACATTGATTTATATACGGGATCAGTCGAGATATTCCATCACGACGTTGAGGCCCTTCGTCAGCCCGGCCATGAGGCCCGTCTGGTTCTCTTTCTCCTGCGCGGCGATGGTGATCTTCTCGGGATTCGAGGTGGCGAGGTAGGTGATCTGGCTCTTGTCCTGCTTGACCATCCCCAGCTTGTTCACGGCCATCCACTCCACGTACTCCAGGTTGAAGCGCTGCTCGCGCTTGGCGTTCAGGGCGTCGCCGTCGCTGCGGAGCTCCTCCAGCTGGGTGCGCAGGCGGTCGGCCTCCACGGTCAGCTGCGCCACCTTGCTGTAGCCCGTCAGCATGCTGAGGAGCATGATGAACACCGCGGCGGTCATCAGACCGTAGCGGAAGTAAGGCACGCGCTTTTTGATATTTCTGTTTTCGGGAAGCGCCGTGATCTCGGGCCGCTCGAATACCTCTACCTGCGGCAGCCGTTTCTCGGCGGCATTGCTCTGATTCATGTACGCCATGCTTGTGGCCTGCTCTTTCCCGGCCCCATGGGGCCGCTTTTATACGTCCAGCTTCTCCGCCACGCGCAGCTTGGCGCTCCGCGCGCGGGGATTGCTCTGCAATTCCTCTTCGTCCGCGGTGATGACCCCGCGGGAGATCAGCTTGATCTTGCTCTTGTTGCCGCACACGCACACCGGGAAGCTGGGCGGGCAGGTGCAGCCCTGGGCCAGCGCGGCGAAGGTGCGCTTGACGATGCGGTCCTCCAGCGAATGGAAGCTGATGACGGCGATGCGCCCGCCGGGCGCGAGACACTTGACGGAGTCGTTGACCGCCTGCTCCACGGCCGCCAGCTCGCCGTTGACCTCGATGCGGATGGCCTGGAAGCTGCGCTTGGCCGGGTGCTGCTTTTCGCGTTTAGCGGCGGCGGGCATGGCGGACTTGATGACGTCCACCAGCTCCAGCGTCGTTTCGATGGGCCGCTCTTCCCGCCGGCGCAGGATCGCGCCGACGATGGCGCCGGCGTAGCGCTCCTCCCCGTAGGTCGAGAGGATCATCTTCAGCCGGTCGCGGTCGTAGGTGTTGACCACCTCGCGGGCGGTCAGGGTCTGTGAGCGATCCATCCGCATGTCCAGCGGGGCGTCGCTCATGTAGGAAAAGCCGCGCTCGCCGTTGTCCAGCTGGTAGCTGGAGACGCCCAGATCGAACAGGATGCCGTCGATGGCCGGAACGTCCAGCCGGGCGAGGATGGCCTTGATATCGGAAAAATTGCTTTTGACAAAGGTGATGTTCTTCTCAAGCGGCGCAAGGCGCTTGCCGGCGGCCGCCAGCGCGTCGTCATCGCGGTCCACGCAGATCAGGCGGCCCCTGTCGCTGAGATGTTCGGCGATGAGGGCGGAATGGCCCCCGCCGCCCGTGGTGCCGTCGACGTAAACGCCGTCGGGGCGGATGTTCAGCCCCTCGATGCACTGCCGGGCCAGGACGGGAACGTGGGAAAACTCCATCAGAGGTTCTCCTCCTCCATCAGCTCGACGATCTCGTCGGTGGTGACCTCGTCGTTGTAGCGGTGCCAGGTGTCGGCGTCCCAGATCTCCACGCGGTTCTGCACGCCGGCGACGATGACGTCCTTGCCGATGTTGGCGTAGGTGCGCAGGCTGTTGGGGATCAGGATGCGGCCCTGACTGTCGGGCTCGCAGACGTAGTTGGCCGAGTAGAAGCGCTGGAGCTTGCGGCTCTTGGCGATGGGCAGGCGGCGGAGCTTTTCCTCAAAGGCGTCCCAGTCGTCGCGGGAGAAGCAGCTGATGCAGCCGTCGAGACCCTTGAAGATGACGAAGCCCTCGCCCAGCTCGTCGCGGAAGCGGCTGGGGAAGATCATGCGGCCCTTGGCGTCTACCGTATGCTCGTATTCACCTCTCACAGGGCCTCACCTCACCTTTGTGGCCTGAACAACCTAAAAACTCCACAAGTCACCACTTGTCTGTTTTCATTATACCGATACGGCCGAAAAAAAGCAATAGCCAAAGCACAATTTTTTCAAGGGAAAAACGCCATTTTTTATGCGATTTTCCGCGATTTTCAGAATATAAAACGGATGTTCGCTTTTTGCGTGGAGCGCGAAAGAAGGACCGTCCCATAAACGGGACGGTCCTTGCGTTATACTGGTCTTTTGCGCTTATTTCTGATCCTTCATGGCGGTCATGAACGCCACGCGGGTGTCCTTGACCTGCTCGAGGGTCTTGCCGATGGAGGCCTCGGTGTCCTTCATGGCGTTGTCGCAGTAGGTCGTGGCGGCTTCCATGATCTGCTTGGCCTTCTGCTCGGCGCTGGCGATGATCTCGTTGGCGCGCTTGCGGGCCTCGATCAGCAGCTCGTGGTCGTTGACCTTCTGCTTGGCCATCTCCTCGGCCTGCTTGATCTTGGTGTCGTATTCCTTCTTGCCGGCCGAGATAAAATCGTTGCGCTTCTCGACGATCTCGTTGGCCATTTTCAGCTCGCTGGGCAGGTTGGCGCGGATCTCCTCCAGGATGTCCAGCGCCTTCTCGCGCTCGATCACGCACTTGTTGCTCAGCGGTACCGACGGCGCGTCGTCGATCGTCTCATACAGCGTGTTGACAAGCTCGTCTATTACGTTTCCAGCCATGTTCAGTCCTCCATCATTTTTTTAACAAGCATTTCTGCAGTGTGCTTCGTAACGAGTCCCTCCAGCGACAGGCCCTTGCGGCAGCGCTCCTTGACGTAGGAGGAGCTGATGCGCTCGAACCCGTGGCGCGGCGGCAGCAGGATGGTCTCGGCCCGCGGGTAGTGGACCCGGTTGAAGTTGGCCATGAAGACCTCGTATTCGGTGTCGTCGGGGGTGCGGATGCCCTTGACGATGGCGTCGGCGTTTTTCTCCGCCAGATAATCGTACAGCATGCCGCCGTAGAACTCCACCTCCACATTGTCCATGCCCGCCAGATCGGCGCGCATGATCTCGAGGCGCTCCTCGGGGGTAAAGGTGTATTTTTTCTGGTCGTTGATCATCGCCACCACGTAGATCCGGTCGAACAGGCCGGAGGCGCGGCGGATCAGGTCGACGTGACCGCAGGTCAGCGGGTCGTAGCTGCCCGGCATAACGGCGATCCTCATGGTCTCAATCCCCCCTGCACAGCTTGCACAGCATGATCTGGCCGTACCGGTACTCCTTCTGCAGGCTCAGCCCGGCAGGCAGCGGCTCCACGGCGTCCTCGGGCGCCTTTTCACAGATTATTATACCATTATCCGTCAAGATGTCAAACCCTGCTATGGCCTCCAGCGCTTTTCGCAGCAGCTCGCCGCCGTAGGGCGGGTCCAGCAGGATCAGATCGAAGCTTTTTTCGGGACAGCCGGACAGGAACGCGAAGGCGTCGCCCCGGTGGAGGCGGGCCGTTTTTTCGTCGAGGCCGCAGGCGCGGATGTTCTTCTGCACGGCGTTCTGGGCGGCGCGGTCCCGCTCGACAAAGTCGCAGCAGGCGGCGCCGCGGGAGATCGCCTCCAGCCCCAGCTGGCCGGAGCCCGCGAACAGGTCGAGGACCCGCGCGTCGGGCAGCTCGAACTGGACGATGTTGAACAGCGATTCCTTCACCTTGTCGGTGGTGGGACGGGTGGTCATGCCGGGAGGCGGCTCCAGCCTGCGGCCGCGCAGGCTGCCGCTGATGATCCTCATGCTTCCTCTCCCCCTCCCAGCTTCGTTTTGATCTCGGCGGCCACCTTGCGGGGGACGATCTCAGCCAGCTCGTCGAGTTCGGCGGCGCGGATGGCCTTGAGGCTGCCGAACCGGTCCAGCAGCTTCTTGCGCCGGCCGGGGCCGATCCCCTCGATCTCGTCCAGCGCCGACTTTTTCATGGTCTTGTTGCGGCTGGCGCGGTGGAACTCGATGGCGAAGCGATGGGTCTCCTCCTGGATGCGCCCGACGAAGGCGAAGAGCTGTGGCGTGGCGCTGAGGCCGATCTCGCGGCCCTCCTCGGAGATCAGGGCGCGGGTGCGGTGGTGGTCGTCCTTGACCATGCCGTAGGCGGGCACGGTGAGGCCGCGCTGACGGATCTGCTCGCAGGCGATGGCCGTCTGGCCCTTGCCGCCGTCGATGAGCATCAGCTCCGGCAGGGGCAGGAAGCCCTCGTCGCCGCTGAGCGCGCGGTCGAGCCTGCGGCCGATGACCTCGGCCATGGCGCCGTAGTCGTCGCCTCCCGCGGCCGTTTTGATCTTGAACTTTTTATAATGCCGCTTGGCGGGCCTGCCGTCCTCGAAGACCGTCATGGAGGCGACGGGCAGGTCGCCGGCGGTGTTGGAGATATCGTACGCCTCGATGCGGTGCGGCAGGTCCGTGAGCCCGATGGAATCGCGGACGAGCTCCAGCAGCTTCAGGGACTTCTGCTCGCGCTTTTCCAGCGTCTCCAGCTCCAGCATGCCGTTGCTCTCGGCCAGCCTGGCCTGACGCAGGCGCTCGCCGCGCTGGGGATACGTGATGGAGCACTTGCCGCCCCGCAGTCCGGTGAGGTACGTCTCGAGGCTCGCCACGTCCTCCAGCGGCTTTGAAAGGACGATCTCCCGGGGCGCGCTCTGAAAGATGCCGTAATACTGCTTGATGAAGCTCTCCACGGCGTCCTCCATGTCGTTTTCCTCCAGCCCGTCGAAGAAGGTGATCTTCTTGCCGATGAGGTTCCCCTGCACGAAGGACAAAAGCGCGATGCACGACCGGGCGCCCAGCGTCACGAAGGCCAGCGCGTCGCGGTCCGACAGGCGCCCGCCCGTGACCGTGTGGCGCAGGCCCATCTTCTGCAGGTTGCGGATGCGGTCGCGGCAGACGGCGGCCTTCTCGAACTCCAGCGCCTCGGCGTAGCGGTTCATGTCCTCCTCGAGCTTTTTGACCAGGTCCCTGTCGCTGCCCTTGAGCAGCACGCGGCACTGGTCGATGATCTCGTTGTACTCCTCCGCGGAGACTTTGCCCGTGCAGACGCCGCAGCATTTCTTCATCTGGTAGCGCAGGCAGGGGCGCTCCTTGCCGATGTCCCGGGGGAAGACCTTGCCGCAGGTGGGCAGCAGGAACGTCTGCTTCAGCAGCTCCACGGCGGCGTTGGCCGAGCCGCGGCCGCCGTAGGGGCCGTAATACTCCAGATCGGCGGATTTGATCGCGGACTCGATGGAGAACCGGGGGTACTCCTCCCGGCTGATGGCGACGAAGGGATAGCCCTTGTCGTCCTTGAGCAGGATGTTGTACTTGGGCTTGTGCTTTTTGATCAGCGTGTTTTCCAGCAGCAGCGCCTCGAACTCGGTATCGGCGAAGATGGTCTCGAACTCGCAGATGCGGGACACCATCTGCCGCGTCTTGGCCGTGTGGGACGCCAGATTGGCGAAATACTGGCTGACGCGGTTGGGCAGCACCTTTGCCTTGCCCACGTAGATGATCTCGCCCTTGTCGTCCTTCATGATGTACACGCCGGGGACCCGGGGCAGATCATGGGCCTTCTGCTTCAGCTGTTCAAAATTCATGGCCGGTCACCTCCTGCTCTTCGATATACTGAAAAGACGCCGCATGAACATGCGGCGTCTTAGCGGCTTGGTTTGATTATTCGCCAAAATTGGACGCGATGAGGTCGCACAGGGCGTTGACAGCCTCTTCTTCATCGGTGCCCTCGGCCGAGATGGTGATGGTGGTGCCCCGGGTGATGCCCAGAGACAGCACGCCCAGAAGGCTCTTGGCGTTGACCTTGCGCTCCTCCTTCTCGACCATGATGGTGCTTCTGTACTCGTTGGCCTTCTGAATGAAGAAGGTTGCGGGTCTGGCATAAAGACCGACCTGGTTGTTTAAAGTCGCTTCCTTGGAAAACATCGAAAAACCCTCTCTTTCCGCGTGGGTACAGGCCCCACGGTTACCGTCTACAGATTATCAGAAATCAACGAAAAATGCAATAACTCTTTGGCAAAAACAGCAAATGGATAAAGGACAGCGCCGCTGTGCGGGGCGATTTTAGTGCAAATGACGAACACTTTGTTAAAAGAATCGCGTGATGAGGCTGAAGACGAACGGCATGAACGCCGCGGGGATCAGATTGGCAACGTTGAACTTGCGGACCTCCCACATATCGAAGGCGATGAGCATGAGCACGGCGGAGCCCACCATGGACATCTGGCTGACCACCACGTCGCCCAGATAGGGCGCCACGAGGCCCGCCAGCAGCGTCATGACGCCCTGGTAGAGGAAGACGGACCCGGCGCTGAGAAGCACGCCGACGCCGTACACCGCGCCGAAGATCACCGAGGAGATGGCGTCCAGCACGGCCTTGGTGTACAGCAGGCTGGGATCGCCCTGCACGCCGTCCTGGATGGAGCCGATGATGGCCATGGCTCCGGCGCAGAACAGGATCGTGGTGGCGGCAAAGCCCTCGCCCACGTTGCTCTCGCCCTTGGAGAACCTCTTTTTGATGGCGTCGCCGGCCTTCTGGAACAGGTCGTTGATGTTCAGCGCCTCGCCGACCACTGCGCCGAAGACGAGAGACAGGATGAGCACCAGCATGTACTGGCTGCTCAGACTGCCGTCCTGGGCGGCGTGCAGCCCCTCGCTCATGACGCCCGAAATGCCGATGAGGAACACAGCGGTGGCCGCCGCGTCGAAGATCAGCTTGCGGAACCTCTCGGGCAGGCCCTTTTTCAGCAGCATGCCCACGCACCCGCCGGCCAGAATGGCGCCGGCGTTCGCCAATGTACCGATCCCGATCATAGTCCTATTTGCGCAGGGTGACGACGGTCACCCCGGTCTCCCCCTCTCCGTAAACGCCCGAGCGGCAGCTTTTGACGCGCGGGTCGTGCTTCATCTGATTCTGGATGGCGGCGCGCAGCACGCCCGTGCCCTTGCCGTGGATGATTGTCACGGTCTCCAGATGGTAGCGCTGGGCGTGGTCGATGAACATATCGACCTCCATGATGGCCTCCTCGGCCGACATGCCGCGCACGTCCACGGAGGAGCTGATGGTGGCCGCCGGCTCGGAGGAGCCGCGCTTCTGGGCCTTGATCTTCTGCTCCGGGGCCTTTTCGTTCTCCAGCAGGCTGAGCTCCTTCTTCTTGGCCGTGATCTTGAGGATGCCGGCCTGGATCGTCACGTTGTCGCCGGACAGCTCCAGCACGGTGCCCTTGGTGCCCGTCTTGGCGATCTCCACCACGTCGCCGGGCCTGAGGTCCCGGGGCAGCGGCATGGCCTTTTTCTCGTTGCGCTGGGCGGCGACCTCCTTTTCGGCCTTGGACAGCTCGCCGCGGAAGGCGGCGCGGGCGGCCGCCAGATTGACGTCGCCGCCGTCCTTTGCCTTCTGGCGCATCTCCCTGGCTTCGTCGATGACGGAGTCCGCGGTGCGCCTTGCCTGGCCGAGGATCTCGTTGGCCTTGAGCTTGGCGTCCATGAGGAACTTCTCGCGCTCGCGCTCCAGATCGCTGCGGTGGCGCTTAGCCTCCTCGTTGATGGCCCGCGCCTCGCGCATGTCCTTTTCCGCCTGAGCCAGGCGGCTTTCCAGCGCCTGCCGCTTCTCCTCCAGCTTGGCGATGACCTCCTCGAACTGCTTGTTCTGGCTGTCCACCTTGGAGGCGGCGGCCTCGATGATCGATCTGTCGATGCCCAGGCGCTCGGAAATGGCGAAGGCGTTCGACTTGCCGGGGACGCCGAAGATCAGCCTGTAGGTGGGCATCAGCGTGCTGACGTCGAACTCGCAGGAGGCGTTCTCCACGCCCTTCGTCTCCAGCGCGTACATCTTCAGCTCCGCGTAGTGGGTGGTGGCGGCGACCCGCGCGCCCATCTGGCGCAGGCGCTCGATGATGGCGATGGCCAGCGCCGCGCCCTCCACGGGGTCGGTGCCGGCGCCCAGCTCGTCCATCAGCACCAGCGTCCCCTCGCCTGCCTCCTCGAGGATGCTGACGATGTTGCTCATGTGGGACGAGAAGGTGGACAGCGACTGCTCGATGGACTGCTCGTCGCCGATGTCGGCCAGCACGGCGCGGCAGATGGCTACCTGGCTGCCCTCCCCGGCGGGGATCTGCAGGCCGCTCTGGGCCATGAGCGTCAGCAGGCCGAGGGTCTTGAGGCTGACGGTCTTGCCGCCCGTATTGGGGCCGGTGATGATGACGGTGTCGGAGGCGCCGCCGATGGAGAAGTCGATGGGCACGGCCCTGTCCTGATCCAGCAGCGGATGGCGCGCGCGGATGAGGCGCGTCTGGCCGTTTTCCACCAGCCGGGGCCGCAGGCATTTGAGCCGGTAGGCCATGCGCCCGCAGGCGAAGATATAGTCGATGTCGCACAGCGTCTGATAATCGCCGCGGATGGAGGGGCCGAAGCTCGCCACCTCGGCGCTCATCTCGGCGAGGATGCGGTCGATCTCGTCGCGCTCGCTGGCGTACAGCACGCGCAGGGAGTTGTTGAGCTCCACCACGGCCGTCGGCTCGATGAACAGCGTGGCGCCGCTGGAGCTGACGTCGTGGACGAGGCCGCCGAAGCTGCCCTTGTACTCCGCCTTGACGGGGACGACGAAGCGCCCGCCGCGCTGGGTGACGATGGAATCCTGCAGCATCTTGGCATAGGACGCCGACGTGACGATGCGGTTGAGCACGTCGCGGATCTTCGAGCTGCTCTGGCGGATCTGGCGGCGGATGTCGTAGAGCTTGGAAGAGGCGGAGTCGGCCATCTCCTCCTCGTTGAGGATCGATTCGGCAATGCGGTCCTCCAGGTATTTATTGCCGTTGAGGGACGAGAAATAGGCGTCGATGGACATCTTCTCGCCCTTCTGGTTCTCAAGGTAATGGCGGACGCTGCGGGCGGCGCGGAGCAGCGCCATGATGCGCAGCAGCTCCGGCATATTGAGGGTGCCGCCCATCTCGGCGCGCTTGACGGGGTCGTCCACGTCCTTGACGCCGGACAGACCGGGGCTGCCGTACAGGCCCATGAGATAGACGGCGTCGGCCGTCTGCTGCTGGGCGCGCTCGCACTCCGGGATCGTCCCGAAGGGGCGCAGCGCCAGCGCCCGGGCCTTGGCGGGCTCGGTCTGGCACTCGGCGGCCAGCAGCTCGAGGACCTTGTGGTACTCCAGCGTGCTCAGGCTCTTTTCTTTCATATTCATAGATGTACCTCTCGCGTTCGCGGCGCTATGGCAGCTGCCGCAGGCTGTGATAGAAATCGAGCGCCCGGAAGCCCTGCTCCGTCTTGCACAGCAGATACCGCTCGGCGAAGACGGACAGGTTCCGCAGGGACTCTTCCGGCAGACGGAAGGCGAACAGACGCTTCAGGTCGCAGGATACGATATAGCGGGCGGCGTCGATCGCCCGGACGTCGAGGAACAGGTCGCCGGGCAGCGGCGCGCCGTCCGCGGGACGCAGCAGGCCGTCGTTGGGATCGATGAAGCCGTCCCGGCCCGGGGCCGGGGACAGGTCGGGGGCATAGCCGTTCAAGGCCATGTAGCGCAGCTCGAAGGCTGGCTTGACCACCTCGGGTGGGTAAAGCCCGCGCTCCAGCGCGTACAGGCTGTTGAGCGCCAGACGAAGAGCCTCCTCCGATCCCGGGGATTCCTCCGGCTCCAGCCCCAGGACCTGGGCGAAGTAGCTGGCCAGAGCCATCTTGTCCAGGTCCCCGGTGAGGCCGTAGAACTGCTCCCGGACGGACGTCTCGTCCAGCCGGTAGCGGCCGTCCTTCTCGAACAGAGTCATCTGGGAATAGCAGAAGGGCTGCGTGCCGGACTGGAGGCGGCTGCCCTTGCGGCGGGCGCCAGCCGCCTTGACGGTCAGGCGGCCCTTCTGGCGGGTGAGGACCGTGAGGATCTTGTCGCTCTCCCGGTAATCGACGCTCCGCAGGACGAGACCGTCGACTGTGACGTTCATCGCGGTCCCTCCTTCCCGTCGGACGTCGGTCGGTTTTTATAAAGCAGATACGCCTGGGGCAGGCCGGTCTGACAGAACAGCTGCCAAAACGCGTCGCGCATGAAGATCACCTCGGACGTAGTGTCCGGGGAAACGGCGCTCTTACCCCAGAAAAATGTTTCAGTTACAGTAAATCTTTGCCGTCGTAGCCAAAGTTGCGCATGAGACCGGCGCTGTTGCGCCAGTCCTCCTTGACCTTGACCCACAGCTGCAGGAAGACCTTGCAGCCCAGCATCTCCTCCAGGTCGCCCCGGGCCAGCGCGCCGATCTTCTTGAGCATGGCGCCGTGGGAACCGATGATGATGCCCTTGTGGCTCTTCTTTTCGCAGTAGATGACGGCGCTGATATCGACGATATCGCTGTTTTCGCGCTCTTTGAACTCCTCGATCTCGATGGCGGTGCCGTGAGGCACCTCCTTGTCCAGCAGCATCAGCAGCTTTTCGCGGATCAGCTCGGCGGCGATCTGCTTTTCCGGCTGGTCGGAGATCATGTCCTCCGGGAACAGGGCCGGGGAGTCGAAGCACTGCTTCTTCAGCGCCTCCTCCAGCAGCGCCAGCCCGTCGCCCGTTTTGGCGGACAGCGGGATGACGTCCAGGAAGTCATACTGCTGCGAATACAGCGCGATGACCTCCAGCAGCCTGTCCTTCTCCACCGTGTCGATCTTGTTGATGACGAGGATGGCGGGCAGCTCGAACTGCCTGAGCTTGTCCAGCAGCATCTGCTCCGGGATGCCGATGCGCGCCACCGGCTCCACCAGCAGCAGGACGGTGTCGGTCTCCGTGACGGTGTTGTTGACGACCTTGACCATGAAATCGCCCAGGCGGTTCCGGGGCTTGTGCAGGCCCGGGGTGTCCAGAAAGACCATCTGATAGGGGTCCTTCGTCAGCACGCCCGTGATGCGGGTGCGGGTGGTCTGGGGCTTGTCCGAGACGATGGCGATCTTAGCGCCGCAGAGGGCGTTCATCAGCGTCGATTTGCCCACGTTGGGGCGGCCGACCACCGAGAAAATGCCTGTTTTTTCAACTGCCATGTGGTTTATTCCCTTTCAAGGCCGAGTCCGGCCAGAATCAGCTCTTCCTTCGAGCGCATGCGGGCCTTCTGCTCGCCCTCGTCCAGATGGTCGAAGCCCAGCAGGTGGAGCATGGAGTGGACGGTCAGATAGGCGCACTCGCGCCGGAAGCCATGGCCGTATTCCTCTCCCTGCTCCCGGGCGCGCTCCACGGAGATCACCATGTCGCCCAGAGGCAGCGCGTTCGTCTCCGGGTCGAACAGCAGGCTCTCCCGCTCGTACCCGCCCTCATAAAAGTCGTTCATGGGAAAGGACAGCACGTCGGTGGCAGCGTCGATCTCCCGCTGCTCGCGGTTGATGACGCGGATGCCCTGATCGTCGGTCATGGTGATGTCCACCGAACCGTCGAAGGGGTAGCCGAAGTGCGCCCAGACGGCGCGGGCCGCCGAACGGACGAGACGCTCGGCCTCCTTGTCGCGCAGGGCGCGGCGGCCGAGGATATGGATGGTCAGCTTGGACATGGCTTTATTTCCCTCCTCCGTCGGGCCGCTTGACGCGGAAGCTCTTCTTCTCCCGCTTCTTGTCGACCTGACGCTGTTTTTCGCGGTCGTGCTTTTCATAGGCCTGGATGATCCGCGCCACCAGCTCGTGGCGCACCACGTCGTGGTGGTCGAAGGTGCACTGGGCGATGCCCTCCACGTTCCGCAGCACGGCCATGGCCTCCTTGAGACCGGAGGTCTTGCCGTCGGGCAGGTCGATCTGCGTGATGTCGCCGGTGATGACGGCCTTGGAGCCGAAGCCGATGCGGGTGAGGAACATCTTCATCTGCTCGGGCGTGGTGTTCTGCGCCTCGTCGAGGATGATGAAGGCGTCGTCCAGCGTGCGGCCGCGCATATAGGCCAGCGGAGCGACCTCGATGTTGCCCTTCTCCAGATAGCGGTGGTACGCCTCCGGGCCGAACATGTCGAACAGCGCGTCGTACAGCGGGCGCAGGTAGGGATCGACCTTGTTCTGCAGGTCGCCGGGCAGGAAGCCCAGCTTCTCCCCGGCCTCAACGGCCGGGCGCGTGAGGATGATGCGGTTGACCAGCTTCTCCCGGAAGGCCGCCACGGCGCAGGCCACGGCCAGGTAGGTCTTACCGGTGCCCGCCGGGCCGACGCCCACGGTGATGATGTTGTTCTTGATGGAGTCCACGTACACCTGCTGGCCCAGCGTCTTGGCCTTGACCTGCTTGCCGCGGACCGTGACGCAGATGACGCCCTTGCCCATGGCGGCGATCTGGTCCTGACGGCCGTCGCGGACAAGGGAGATGATATAGTGGACGTTCTGGGACGTGATGGGCTCGCCCCGGGCCGTCAGCGACAGCAGGGACTCCACAGCCTGCTTCGCGTACAGGACGTTTTCCGCCTCGCCCGTGATCTTGAGCTCGGTGTCGCGGTTGACGATGCGCACGTCGTATTCGCTTTCCAAAATGCGGATGTTCTCGTCGAAGGAGCCGAAGAGATCGATGATCTGCTCGATGCGGTCGACGTTGACGATCTGTTCTGTCATGGATTTCGTTCTCCCGTTCAGTCGTTCGGCATGCTGACCCCGGCTTTTTCGATGCACTCGGCCTGCAGCACGCCCATGATGCGGTCCTCCGCGAAGACGCAATCGAAGGCGGAGGACACGGTCTCTCCCCCACCGGTGAGCGCTTCCAGCCGCTGCAGGCAGGACTGCCGCAGCAGCGCGGCGCAGCGGTCCTCGCTGAGCGCCAGCGGGCGCGGGGAGCACTCATGCCAGGTCTCGCGGATCAGGCGGACGGGCAGATAATAGCCGCCGTCGTCCCGGGGATAGACCTCTCTGTCTTTATAATAACACGAAAAGGGACGGTTTTCAATGGCGTACGCGGGGAATACGCGGCCGAAGACGAGGAGGCTGAAGCGCGTTCTTTTCCGCCCCGTGGGCGACGTGCCGGCGATCTCGGCGGGCAGGGCCGTGCGGACGGTGCGCAGGGTGCGCAGGGTGACACTGCCCTCGGCGTGTCCGCCGTTCCCGGCGATCAGCACGTCGCCCCGGAGGACGGCGTCGCCCGGCCTGACAAGCGCCTCCCCCGACGCGGCGTCCGCCAGCAGGACGATGCCGTCCCGGTCGCTGACGATATCGCAGGGCGCGCGATCGGGCAGGGCGCGGCTGCCCTCGATCACGTCCACGGTGGCCGTGTTGCCGCGGAGGTTGACCGTGACGTACCGGATGTCCTCCCGGTCCGACATGACGGCCAGCTGGATGGCGCGCTCGTCGATGGACGACAGCAGCGCGCCCCGGCGCAGCCCCAGGTCCGCCAGCTCCCGCTCCAGCGCCCGGCGGTCGGTGAGGACGCAGCCTCGCACGCGGATGCGCCACAGAAAGCAGGTGGACGCCAGCGCCAGCACGGCGCAGAGGACCGCAGCGGTCATCAGCGCCAGCCGCGGGGCCAGAGGGCGCAGCGATGCGGCGAGACCTCGGCAGTCAAGGACCGTCAAGGTACACATGCACTTATGCTGTAAAGCCTCTGCCCTTTTCAGGTCTCTGCGCCGCAGCGTGACGATCAGAACGTCCTCGGAGGGACGTTTGAGGTCCCACAGCTCGAGATCCGATGCCCAGCACATGTTGAGAAAGCGCTCGGGGAACGCGGAGCGCACCTCCACGGTGACGCCGCCGCGGAGGAAGCGGAGCAGGCGCCGGATCATCGATCCAGCGTCACGCAGCGCACACGGCCCCGCAGGGCCAGGGCGCCGCATTCCATGGAGCACAGCTCCAGCCCGCTGCCCTCCACCGTGACGGTCAGCTCCCCCGCCGCCAGCCTGACGCGCTCCGGGCCGTATTCCAGCAGGCCCCGGTGGTCCTCGATGAGGAAAAAGCGGTCGCCCTCCAGCTCCATCCGCGGCAGGCCGAAGCCGCCGTAGCCCCACAGATCCCATTTGCCGCAGGCCTGCCAGAAGCGCTCCCGCAGATCGGACTGCTTCAATGTCATCCCCTCCGTTCCGGTGCATATACATGTACAAAAATCAAAAGGAGGACCGGCTATGGACCGACCCGTGACGCGCCGCCTGGGCGCGCTGTTTTCCTTCTGCTCTATCACTGTATTCGCGCTGGGGCTCATCCTATTCTCCAAAGATGTTTCATCGGCCTGCGCCCGGGCGCTGAGCCTGTGCCTGCAGGTGGTGATCCCCTCCCTGTTCCCGTTTTTCGTGCTGTCGCAGCTGGCGGTGACTTCCGGCATGTCACGGTGGCTGGCGAGGCTGGCGGCGCGGCCCATGGCGCTGTTCGGCCTGCCGGGGTCCTGCGCCCCGGCGGTGGTCATGGGGGCGGTAGGCGGCTACCCCGTGGGGGCGCGGACGGCCTTCGCGCTCTATGACGCCGGGGCGTGCACGGCGGGTCAGTGCGCGCGCCTGCTGTCCTTCTGCTCCTGCTGCGGCCCGGCGTTCCTCGTCTCCGCCGTGGGCGTCGGCGTCTTCGGGAGCCTGCGGACGGGGCTGCTGCTGTGGGGCGCGCACCTGCTGGCAGCGTCGCTGGTGGGGCTGGTCGGCAGCGTTTTCGCCCGCCGCGAGCGCGGCGGCGCGACCCTGCGGGAAGGGACGAAGCGTGTGGCCGTCGCCCCCGCCGTCACGTCGGCCGTCACGGAGTCCTGCGGGGCCATGCTCAACGTCTGCGGGTTCGTGGTGTTTTTCGCGGCGCTGACGTCACTGCTGCGCGCGTCCGGCGCGCTGGCGTTCGCCGCACGGCTGCTGCCGCTGCCGGAGGCCATGGCCGAGGGGCTGCTGTGCGGGGCGCTGGAGATGACGGGCGGGATCGCCTCGCTGCCCGGCCTCGGACTGACCGCGCCGCAGGCCCTGGCGCTGAGCGCACTGATCGCAGGCTGGGGCGGCGCGTCGGTCCACTGTCAGGTCATATCCCTGAGGGGCGAGCGGCCCGTCCCGCTGCAATACTACTGCCGCGGGAAGCTGATGCACGGCCTGCTGGCGGCGGCGCTGACGTATGCATGGGCCCTGCGTCTGCCCGGAGAGACGGCCGTCATGGGCGGGGTGTGGTACGGAAACCTCTATCTGGCCAACCCCGGGTGGTTCATCGTCTTCACGGGGCTGTATCTGACGGTGGCGCTGCTGCTGTCGTGGCTGCTGACGCGCTTTGACAAAAAGCGGTTGTAAAACGGGGAAAAAGCGGCTATAATGGTGATAATCATGAAAGGAAGTGCCGCCCCATGCTGTTCAGTGAGGATATTCGCAAGACCTGCGCGCTGTGTGAGTACGCCGTCCCCATCGACGAGGATACCGTGCTGTGCCGCAAAAAGGGCCCGATGGGCGCGGAGGACACCTGCCGCAAGTTCAAATACGACGCGCTGAAGCGCACCCCCTCCCGACCCGCGGGACTGCGGGAGTTCACCGAGGAGGATTTCAGGCTCTGATCGTCTGAAAACCGCTTAAAAAAAGACCCTGTAAAGTTTTTAACTTTACAGGGTCTTTGCTGTTTTTTCGCATCGTTCACGCCAGTCCGCGGTCCAGGATCTCCTTCAGGACGGCGGTCTCGCGCAGCAGGAAGGTGCTGCGGCTGGCCGCGGCGGCGGCCTGATTCTGCTTGTACGCCTCCCTCACGTCCACGAACTCCAGCTCGAAGCCGAGGCTGGCCTCGTAGGGGTCCAGCTGCTGGGGGAAGATCTGGCGTTTTGCCTTGGCGAGGTAATAGTAGGACCTCTGCTCGAAGATCTCGCGGTCGTAGATGCTCTTGCGGATCTCCCAGAACAGGCCCAGCTCCCGCACCGTGGCGGGGATGATGGCGAGGCCCGCCTCCTCCCGCGTCTCGCGGATCAGGGCGGCCAGACGGCTCTCACCGCGCTTCATGCCGCCGCCGGGGAACTTGTAAAAGCCCTCCTTGCGGCTCTTGATCAGGGCGATCTTGCCGTCTCCCGTCAGGATGACGGCCCGGGCGGCCCGGCGGATGAACCGCCGCCAGGCGGGATCGTAATCGTGCTGATCCCAGATGCGTATGACGTCCATCGAACCGATCGCCCCTTTCTTAAACGTTTGCCTATGCAAACATTGTATAATAGAATGACGAAAAAGGCAAGGGGTACGGCGTCATTTCCGGGATCGTGCGTGATTTATGGGATATCATGCGGAAATATCAAAACCGGCCGGAGCCCGGGCGAACCGGTCTCCGGCCGAAGCATGCGCTAAAAGATATACTCGAACTCGATGCCGCCGACGTTGACGGTGTCCTTTTCCTCGATCCCCCTCTGCTCCAGCAGATCGAAGACGCCGGCCTTGCGCAGCACGCGCTCGAAGTACATGCGCGACTCGTAATCGCCGAAGTTGATGGACCCCACGACCTTGTCCACCCAGGCACCCGTGACGTACCAGACGCCGTCGTCCTCCCGGGTGATCTCGATCTCGCGCTCCGTGGGCGCTTCGGGCTCGGGCGGGATATACTCCGCCTCGTAGACCGTCACGGGCGGCAGCTTCTGCAGCTCCGCGTAGACGAGGCCCATCAGCTCCCGCACGCCCTGATTGGCGGCGGCGGAGATCGACGTGAACAGGTACCCCAGCTCCTCCGCATGGGCCTTCAGGCGCTGCAGATTGTCGCTGTCGGGATCGAGGATGTCGCACTTGTTGGCCACGACGATCTGCGGGCGTTTGGCCAGCTCCTCGCTGTAGCCCCTGAGCTCGGCGTTGATGGCGTCCAGGTCCTCCACGGGGTCGCGGCCCTCGCTGCCGGAGACGTCCACCAGATGGACCAGCAGCCGGCAGCGGTCGATGTGGCGCAGGAAGTCGAAGCCGAGGCCGGCGCCCTCCGCCGCGCCCTCGATGATGCCGGGGATGTCGGCCATGACGAAGGACGCGCCCTCGTCGATGTACACGACGCCCAGATTGGGGGTCAGAGTGGTGAAATGGTAGTTGGCGATCTTCGGCCGCGCCGCCGAGGTGACGGACAGCAGCGTCGATTTGCCCACGTTGGGGAAGCCGACGAGACCCACGTCGGCGATGAGCTTCAGCTCCAGCGTCAGGTAGAGCTCCTGACCGGGCAGGCCGGGCTTGGCAAAGCGCGGGGCCTGCCGCGTGGGCGTGGCGAAGTGGACGTTGCCCCAGCCGCCGTTGCCGCCGCGGGCCGCCACATAGGGCTTGTCGTCCGACATGTCGTGGATCAGCAGGCCGCTTTCGGCGTCCTTGATCAGTGTGCCCCGGGGGACGCGGATGACGATGTCCTCGCCCTTCTTGCCGAAGGACTTCTTGGTGCCGCCCATCTCGCCGTCGCCGGCCACGTATTTGCGCTTCATGCGGAAGTCCAGCAGCGTGGACATATTGTCGTCCACGACGAAAACCACGTCGCCGCCCCTGCCGCCGTCGCCGCCGTCGGGCCCGCCAGCGGCGATGTATTTCTCCCGGTGGAAGGACACGCGGCCGTCGCCGCCCTTGCCGGACTTGATCCTGATCCTGACGAGGTCTACAAACATGTGCGTCAGCCTCCTTTCTCATTGACAGAAAAAGAACGGGCGAACCGATATTCGCCCGTTCCGTGAAGTTCGTGATCAGTCGGCCATCGGATAAACCGAGACCTGCTTGCGATCCTTTCCCAGACGCTCGAAATGGACGCTGCCGTCTACCAGAGCGAAGAGGGTATCGTCGCTGCCGCGCCCGACGTTGGTGCCGGGATGGATCTTGGTGCCGCGCTGACGGACCAGGATGTTGCCGGCCAGAACGAACTGACCGTCGCCACGCTTGGCGCCCAGACGCTTGGCCTTGGAATCACGACCGTTCTTGGTCGAGCCGCCGCCCTTTTTATGTGCCATGGTTTACACCTCCGTATCGAAATTATACAATGGATAAACAGAAAGACTTAAGCCTCGATCTTCTCGATGACGACCTTGGTGTAAGGCTGCCTGTGGCCCTGACGCCTTCTGTAGTTCTTCTTGGCCTTATACTTGAAGACCAGGATCTTCTTCTGCTTGCCGGTCTTGACGACCTTGCCGGTAACGCTGCCGGAACCGATGGACACCTTGCCCTCTTCACCCGTCATCAGGGTCTTGAAGCTGACCTCGGCGCCATCCTCCACGTCGAGCTTTTCGACATAGATGGTGTCACCCTCGGAAACCTTGTACTGCTTTCCGCCGGTCACGATCACTGCGTACATGTGCTGCACCTCTCCTTCATTATGGGCTCGCTCTAAGGGTAAGCCGGCGCTTTTGCGCGCGCCCAAATAACGCGCACCCGTTCAATGCGGCTTTAGTAGTATAACACCTGTGCGGGCGGTTGTCAAGGGGTTTCATCAGACAAACAGCGACAGATACATAACAGATACATATTATAATAAAACGCGCCGCATTTTACAAGCGCCTGCGCCTCCGCTCTTGCAATCCGGCGCGATTTTTGATACGATAAGCCTGTCAATTCAGGCTTTAAAGCAGGAAAAAGGGGGTCATCGCATGAAGGAGCTTCGGTTCGGACATATCAGCGACATCCACTGGCCGGGCGACGTGTCGCGGCTCAAGGGCAACATGCTGAAATGCGTGGAGGCCGGGGGCGACCCGGCGGCGACGCTGACGGTGGCGCTGCGGGAGCTGAGCGAGGAGAGCATCGACTTTCTGATCGTCACGGGCGATATCTGCCACGAGGGCACACCCGACGACTATGCCGACGTGCGGGAGCTGTTCGACAAGTACCTCCCCGGGGTGCCGCGGCTGTGCGCGCTGGGCAATCACGATGTGCGCGAAGCGTTCCGGCAGGGCTTCCTGGGCGACCGCTACGGCGGCACGCATCCCTACTGCGACCGGCTGGACGTGGACGGTCTGCGCATCCTCAGTGTGGACAGCGCCTGGGAAAAGAAGCTGGAGGGCTCGCTGGACGACAAGCAGCTCGACTGGCTGGAGGAGCAGCTTGCGGACCAGATGCCCCGCGGCTCGATCCTGCTGTTCCACAACCCGATCAGCCCGCAGACGGCTTCCATGGAGCTGACGCCCCGATTCGAGCGCATCCTCCGCGGCGGCGACTTCATCGGGCTGTTCAACGGCCACATCCACCGCTCCTGCACCGACTGGGCGGCGGGCATCCCCCATTACACCTGTCAAGCCATCGGCTTCGACATCGAGGTCAACGGGATCAAAAATACCGCGGCCTACACCACCCGGGGCGGCTACAATCTCTGCGTGCTGCGGGACGGCGGCGAGTTCTTCGTCGAGAGCCGCATCGCCTCCCCCAAGGGCACGATCTTCCTGACGAAATAGCATCGGAAAGCGGGAGCGACCATGAAATACTTTGAAGAGTTCAAGCGCGCCATGAAGCTGGCGAACTTCCTGGCGCTGGGCGTGCTGTTCGGCACGGGCGTGCTGCCCTGGCTGATGGAAAAGGACAAGACCGTCGCCAACGTCCTCTTCCTCCAGTCCCTGCTGCGCATCGTCAGCGTCTACGCAGGCGCGGTGGCGCTGATCTTCATCGCGGAGGTCATCCGCACGAAGGCCCGGGAGAAAAAGGGCGTCACGAAGTACAAGAAAAAATAGAGCTTTTCTGACAGTCTCTTGCCGCCCTTCCGGGCGGCTGCGCCTGGCGCAAATCAGGATTTGCACCATAAAGGACCCGCGGGTAAATCAAAGATTTACCCGCTCGGGCCGGTCTGCTGCAGCGCACTCGCTGACGCTCGCACGTTTGCAGACCGGGAGGTGTGTTTTCGGCGGCACAGGTCCACCGAAAACACCAATTCATTACCGCTCGCTGCGCAAGCGTGTTATTTACGATCAGAAAGAATGGAGCTTTTCTGACAGTCTCTTGCCGCCCTTTGGGCGGCTTTTTCGTATCCGCGTGTGACGCATCGCGTCTATTTTCTGTCTTTCATGGTGAAAACACATCAAAGGAGGCGCCTATGGACGACCGTGAGATCATCGCGCTATACTGGGCGCGGGCGGAGCAGGCCATCGCCGAGACCGACCGGCGCTACGGCCCCTATTGCCGCGCCATCGCGCGCCGCATCCTGCCCAGCCCCGAGGACGGCGAGGAGTGCGTCAGCGATACGTGGCTCAAAGCGTGGCAGACCATGCCGCCGCAGAAGCCCGCCTGTCTGCGGGCCTTTCTGGGCCGCATCACGCGCAATCTGGCGCTCAACCGGCTGGAGGCATTGCGCGCCGACAAACGCGGCGGCGGGGAATCATCGCTGGCGCTGGAAGAGCTCGGCGAATGCGTCCCGGCGGGCGGGAGCGTGGAGCAGGCCGTGGAGGAGCGCGCGCTGGCCGCCGTGCTGGACCGTTTTCTGGCGGAGCAGAGCGAGGACAACCGCAGGCTGTTCGTGGGGCGGTACTGGTATATGTGCTCCGTCGCGGAGCTGGCCCGTCAGTACGAAATGAGCGAGAGCAAGGTGAAAATGTCGCTGCTGCGCACGCGGAATCGGCTGCGGCAGCGCCTCATCGAGGAGGGATACGATGGATAAGGAACAGCTGATGCGCGCGCTGGGCGAGATCGACGACGCGTATATCATGGAAGCCGCGCCGCAGGCAGTCCGGAAGCGCCCGCGGCTCCTGTGGCCCGCCGCGGCTGCCTGCGCGGCGCTGGCCCTTGCGCTGGCCGGCTTCCTGTATCATCCGGCGCCCGCGCCGGTCACACAGGCCCCGGAGACGACCCAGAGCGCACTGCTGACGGCGCTGAAGAACGGCGGCGTACAGGAGACGGCGGCCAGGGAAGCGTTCGTTCCCGTGGAGGGCCGCATCGCCGTTTACGAGCAGATCGGAAGCGGCGGACATCTGGCGGACCTGACGGGCGAGCCCTTTGCCGAAACGGAGACCGGCGTCTGGCGCCGCGTCACGGGCATGGAGGCGCTGAAATACCTGCTGCTTGAGGAGGAGAACGGACCGACGCTGTGGGAGTTCCGCAGCTTCGCGGTGCTGGACGGCGCGCTGATGCAGCTGGAGGCGGCGGAAGCGACGGAAACCGAGCTGAAGGAGCTGAGATCGCAGTACGCCGCCCGGTTCCCGGACGCCGACCTGTCGCCCTACACCTACGGCGACGTCCTTCGGATCATTTACGGCGTTGAAAGCGCCGATGACCTGAAGAGCGTCACCGCTTCCCCGTCCGTCGCCAACAACACGGACGAGGGCAAGGCGATCCAGCGGGAGGTCGGGACGCGCGTCTATGACGACCCGGAGACGCTGCAGCTGTTTTACGACGCCGTCTCCCCTGTCGTCTGTTGGGGTTCCTGCGGCTGGAGCGCCGTGTATCGGGACCGGACGGAGTACCGCTACAGCTTTTCGACGGACAGCGACGACAAGCTGACCTCCGGCGAGGAGACATGGGGCACCCGGTATCTGACCGTCGAGACGGACACGGGCCTCACCAATGAGCGCTGGAAATACTCGTCCCTCTACGGCATGTTCTTCGAGTTCGGCGGCGTCGGCACGGAGTCTCTGACGCCGGAACAGGTGAACGATCTGAACGCGCTGTTCGGCATCGAATAGGATCAAAGACCGCCCGGAAGGAGGCGCTTCGCAAGGGAGCGCCTCCTTTCTGTTTGTTCTGCAGCGGTGCGATCGATCGAACGCTGCGGGTCCCGAGGGCCATTGACAATAACAGGATTTTTTTGATATTATTAATAATAAGGTGAGTGCGGGCGCCGCGCTGCCGCGCCATTGGGCTGCGATCGGCCCGCCGACGAAAAGGAGGTTTTCCGATGAAAGCGAAACGATCCCTTTCCATGCTGCTGAGCATCCTGTTTGCCGTCTCCCTGCTGCCGGGGCTGGCCCTGCCGGTCCGGGCGATGGAGGCTGTGGCCTCCGGGACCTGCGGGGAAGGCCTCGCCTGGTACCTGCTCAGCAACGGCACGCTCGACATCGACATACAGGGGCCGGAGGACGAGTTTGGCTACGACGCCTTCTGGATGAACGACTATTCCGAAAAGGAGCGAGCCCCCTGGTACTCTTACCGCGCCTCAATCCTGTCCGTCCGGGTGGGGGAGGGCGTCCTGAGCCTGGGGGAGTGGGCCTTTAACGGCTGCTCCTCGCTGGAGACCGTCTCCCTGCCGGACAGCCTGGAGTATGTGGGCAGTGAGGTCTTCTCGGGCTGCGACAGCCTCATCAGTATCGAGGTAAACAGCGGAAACGATTATTTTTACAGCGACGGCGGCGTCCTGCTGGGAGAAAACTGCCTCTACCGCTATCCGCCGGCAAAGACCGACAAGTATTACTGCCTCCCGGAGGACACCTGGGGCTGCATTATGACCGGGGCCTTTGAAGGGGCGAAGCATCTGGAACGGCTGTACATCCCCGAGATCAGTGAGATCAGCTTCCCTGTCTTTGCGGGCTGTGATTCCCTGACGAAGCTCTACCTCGGCGGCGACGCGGAATACATGGCCGGCTGGGATGAGGGTCTTCGCGCCGACCTGCCCCGGAAGGACGTGACCATCATCTACAACGCTACGGCGGAGGACTGCAAGAGCGGCTCGACCGGCAATTTCTGCGGCGAGAACGTGACCTGGAGCTTTGTAAACGGCACCCTGACCATCAGCGGCACCGGCCCCATGGAGGACTACGTGAGGTTTGACACGGAGGATGATTCCTGGTGGCTCTGGGGCGCCCCTTGGGAGGACTGGAACCCCGCCGGGGATCCGGAGGAGAACCTGTCGAAAATCACCCGGGTGGTGGTAGAGGAGGGCGTGACCGCCGTCGGCGGGGGAGCCTTCAAGGACATGATCTGCCTGGAGACCGTGGAGCTCCCCTCGACCCTCACCGCCCTTGGCGTCTACGCCTTTAACGGCGATACGGCGCTGGAGCAGGTGGTGATCCCCGACGGCGTCGCCGCGATCAGCGATTCGGCCTTCGCGGACTCCGGTCTGAAGGAGATCGTCCTTCCGGCCAGCGTCACCGCCATCGGCGATTCAGCGTTCATGGGTACGAAGCTGGAGAAGATCGACCTTCCGGCGGGACTCACGAGCATCGGCGGTTTTGCCTTTCTCGGCACGCCGCTGAAGAAGGTCGAGCTCCCGGCCTCCGTCACCTCCGTCGGAGAGCGTGCCTTCTACGAGTGCCTCTCCCTGGCGGAGTTCGCGGTGGACGAGGTCAACCCCGCCTATCAGAGCATCGGCGGCGCGCTGTTCAGCAAGGACGGCACGGAAATGATCAGCTACGGCGCGGGTCATACGGCCGCGTCCTATACGGTGCCCGACGGCGTCAAAAAGCTGCATCCCTCCGCCTTCTCCTACACTGCGGCCCTGGAAGAAATCCAGCTGCCGGACAGCCTGGATGAGATCGACAACTGGGCCTTCGGCCACACTGGCCTGAAGCATGTGACCGTGCCGATCCATGTGACCACCATCCAGTTCAATGCCTTCGGAGTGTGCGAGAACCTGGTGAGCGTCATACTGCCGGCCCGCCTCAAAACTCTGGAGGACTGGGCCTTCGGCGGCAGCGATGCGCTGAAGGATATTTACTTTGAGGGAACGGAGGAGCAGTGGACAGCCCTGACGGAGGGACATGAGGAGACGCTGGAGGGCGTGACGATCCATTACCGCTTTGACGCCTATTGCCACCATGAAAATCTGGTTTACCATCCCGCGGTCCTCCACGGCTGTCTCGCGGACGGCACGATAGAATACTGGGAATGCGAGAGCTGCGGCGGGCGCTTCGCCGATCAGGCGGCAAAGAACTGGCTGGACGATATCACGGACCCGGCCGGCCACGACTACCGCAGCGCCGTCACCCTGGCGCCCACCTGCTCGGAGGCCGGAGTCCGGACCTGGACCTGCGCGGTTTGCGCCGAGGGCATTGAGGGCCACAGCTATACCGAGGCCATCCCCGCCACGGGCCGGCACCATTTTGTGGACGGCTACTGCGACAACCTCCTGCAGGACGGCGTCACCGTCTGCGGCGCACCGGAGCGGATCGCCGGCGGGGAGGTGGAAGGCGGCTTTACCTGGGACATTGACAGCGGTGGCATGCTGCACATCCGGGGCAATGGGGAGCTGCCGCGTAACTACTTCAACTGGAGCAGCTACGGCTTCACCACGGACGCCCCCTGGTATCCCTACCGCGACAGCATCACCGCCCTGCGGATCCACAGCGGCGTCACCTCTACAAGCACTGCCAGCTTTGCCGGGCTCACCAACATGCGGAAGCTGTTTGTCCCGGCCAGCGTGACGAAGCTGGACTTTTTCGGTTTCTTCGAGTGCCGGGGCCTCGACGATGTGTATTACGAGGGAACGAGCGAGGAATGGCGGAGCATCAACCGCGGCGCCACCAACCTCATCTCCATCGCCAACCCCGTCAGCGGCAGGATGATGCAGATCGTTGATTACGTCGGCCAGGCGGAGAAGCATTTCGAGTTTGACCCTGACCTGACCTATACCGTGACCTGGCAGAACTGGGACGGCGCCGTGCTGGAAACCGACGAGGGCGTATTCCCCGGCGAAGAGGCGGAGTATAACGGCGAAACGCCCGTGAAGGCTGCCGACGCGCAGTACACCTATACCTTCGACGGCTGGACGCCGGAACCCGCCGCCGTGACGGAGGACACGGTCTTCACCGCCCGCTTCCGGCAGACCGTCAATACCTACACCGTCACCTGGCGGAACGAGGACGGCACGGAGCTGCAGAGCGGTCCTGCAGAGTACGGGTCGATCCCGGCCTATACCGGCGAGACGCCTGTCAAGGCGGCGACGGCTGAGTATACCTACACCTTCGACGGCTGGACGCCGGAGATCACCGCTGTCACCGGCGACGCCGTCTACACGGCCGTATTCAAGGAAGAGGCGGTCGTTTACCAGGACGATGCCGAGATCACGGCCGTCTCCATCGAAGGCTCGACCGAACAGCAGCCGATCCCCGTGGGCAGCGTGAGCCTGGACGTCACCGTCCGTCTGGACGAAAACACGGAACCGGAGACCGTCCGGGTCATGGTCGCCTCTTATACTGCCGACGGCCGATTCATCAGCTGTTCCGCCGGAACGCTGACGAAGGAAGCGGACGGGACCTACTTCTCGGACGTGGACACGCAGAACAGCGGCGACACAGACCATCTGCACATCCTTGTTCTCACCGAGGACGGCTGGAGGCCCCTGGCCGAGGCCGTGGAAGTGAAATGACGACGGGTGCTTCCCTCTCGCTCCCCCGCCGCAGAACACGTGCGGCGGCGAGAGCCGGGCTGAGTCGCCTATGACCGCATGATCGAAAAAACGGCGTGACAGATGTCACGCCGTTTTTGATTTGGAAAGCGCTCCCGCGAGATGCGGGCAGATAAACACACGGGGCGCCCTCCCTGCGGAGGGCGCCCCGATGAACGGCCTCAGCCGTATCTGAACTCTTACTTCTTCAGGTTGTTGACGATCTCCTGGGTGTCCATGGCGATGACCAGCTCTTCGTTGGTGGGGATGACGAAGACCTTGACCTTGGAGTTCTTGCCGGTGATATCGACGGTGCCGCGGACGGCGTTCTTTTCCTTGTCGATCTCGATGCCCAGATAATCCAGGCCGTTGGTGATGCGCTCGCGCATCTCGGCGCTGTTCTCGCCAAGGCCGGCGGTGAAGACGATGGCGTCCACGCCGTTCATGGCGGCGACATAGGAGCCGATGTACTTCTTGACGTCATAGGCGAAGATCTCCAGAGCCAGCTCGGCGCGCTCGTTGCCCTGCGCGGCGGCGTTGTCCAGATCGCGGAAGTCGGAGGAGACGCCGGAGATGCCCAGCACGCCGGACTTCTTGTTCAGCATGGTCAGGGTCTCGGAGGTGGAGATGCCCTCCTTATTGGCGATGAACTCGACAATGGCGGGGTCCATGCTGCCCGAACGGGTGCCCATGGGAACGCCCTCCAGCGGGGTCAGGCCCATGGAGGTGTCGAAGCACTTGCCGTCCTTGACGGCAGCCAGAGAGGAGCCGTTGCCCAGATGGCAGGTGATGACCTTGGTGCCCTCGGCCTTGCCGCCCAGCAGCTCGATGGCCTGCGCGGAAACGTAGCGGTGGCTGGTGCCGTGGAAGCCGTAGCGGCGGACGCTGTACTTCTCATAGTACTCGTAGGTGATGGCATAGATGTAGGAGCTCTTGGGCATGGTCTGATGGAAGGCCGTGTCGAAGACCGTGACCTGAGGCACGCCGGGCATGACCTCGGCGCAGGCGCGGATACCCATGAGGTTGGCGGGGTTGTGCAGGGGGCCCAGGGGGATGCACTCCTCGATGGCGGCCAGGACGGTGTCGTCGACCAGCATCGACTTGGTGAACTTCTGGCCGCCGTGCAGGACGCGGTGACCGACGGCGTCGATCTCGCTCATGCTCTTCAGAACGCCGTTCTTCTCATCGACCAGCGCCTTCAGAACGGCCTGAATGGCCTCGTTGTGGGTGGGCATGGGGATGTCAATGGCGTTGATGGCTTCCTTGCCTTCGACCTGGGGCTTGTAGGTGAACTTGCCGTCGATGCCGATCCTCTCGCACAGGCCCTTGGCGACGATGGACTGGGTGTCCATGTCAAAGAGCTGATACTTGAGGGACGAGCTGCCGGCGTTGATGACCAGAATATTCATGTTCAAACACTCTCCTGTTTTATTTTCTTGAACAAATCTTTGCCCTATTATATAATGTAGCCGTAAAAGCCACGCTTACTGAACTATTCTACAACAGTTTCGGGCAGTTGACAACAATATTTTTGGAGAAATCATGAAAATTTGCGGCATTATTGCGGAATATAATCCATTTCACCTCGGTCATATGCGCCAGATCGAAGAGGTGCGTCGTCTGCTGGGCGAAGATACGGCCATCGCGGCGTGCATGTCGGGCGATTACGTCCAGCGGGGCGAGGCGGCCATCGCGGACAAAATGCTCCGGGCCGAGGCCGCCGTGCGGTGCGGTGCGGACCTCGTGCTGTCGCTGCCTCTGCGGTGGAGCCTCTCGTCGGCCCAGGGCTTCGCGGACGGCGGCGTTCACGTGCTGCTGCATGCCGGGATCACCCATCTGGCCTTCGGGGCCGAGGACGCGGACCTTCCGGCGCTGCTGGAGATCGCCGCGCTGATCGACGAGAAGAGCGTTGTGGACGGCACGATCCGCACCATGCAGACGGGGCTGAGCTTCGCCATGGCGCGGGAGCGTGAGCTTTACAAGCGCATCCGGGAGAAGTCCGCGCTGATCGCCTCGCCCAACAATCTGCTGGCGGTGGAGTACCTGCGGGCGCTGCGTCAGCAGGGCGCGGACGCAGAGCCCATCGCCGTGCAGCGCACGGGCGCGTCCCACGACGGCGGGGCGGCGGACGGCACAGCCTCGGCCTCCCATATCCGCGGTCTGCTGCGGGAGAAGCGCCGGGAGGAAGCGCGGGCGTTTTTGCCGGGACCGTCTTATGAAATGCTGCTTGACGCCGCGGAACAGGGCTTTTTGACGGACGATCTGTCGCGGCTGGACTGCGCGATGACCTTCGCGCTCAAGCGCATGAGCGCCGAGGACCTCGCCCGGCTGCCGGATGCGGCCGAAGGGCTGGAATATCGGCTCAAGGAAGCGATTGACAAGGGAAAGAGCTTTACAGAGATATGCGACCTCGCCAAGACGAAACGGTACGCCCATTCGCGCCTGCGGCGCATGCTGTACCGGGCGTTTCTCGGCGTGGAGCGCGGCGGCGCTCCCCTGCCCAGCTGGTGCCGCGTGCTGGCCTTCAACGATCGGGGCCGCGCCGTGCTGTCTCAGCTGGAGGAGCAGGAGGACTTCGTCTTCCTCACCAAGCCCGCCGCCGCCAAACATCTGCCGGAGGACGCCCGCGCCGATTTCGCGCTGGAGGCCCGCGCCGCGGACCTCTACGACCTCGCCCTCCCCGGGTATCAAAATCGCCCCCTCGGCCGCGAATGGACGAAGGGGCCGGTGTATGTCAGGTGAACAGACTGCCGCAGACAGAAGGCCGCCGCAAGGCGGTCTTTTTTTGCGGGGCAGTTGCCCTTCCATGAGAGAGAGGTTCAGGGCAAGATCCTTCGACTCCGCTTCGCTCCCTCAGGATGACAGAGGGAGAGGGACGCTTTTCGGCGCTTTGGCCGCTTTTTCGTTGACCGGGTGGGGGTTTTGTATTATACTTTTTGTGTATGACGACTTTCACCAATACCTCTCGGGAGATTTGATATGAAGCTGATGCACATTGCGGGCGGCGGCGACAAGGGCGGCGCGAAGACGCACATCCTGGCGCTGTGCTCGCGGCTCAAGGAGAACAACGATCTGACGCTGGTGAGCCTGCGCTCGGGCGAGTTTGCCGACGACGCCCAGGCCCAGGGGATCAAGACGAAGACCTTCTTCACCCGGAACATCCCCATGGACTACGTGCGGCTGATCCGGGAGGCGAAGCGTCAGAAGCCCGACATCGTCCACTGCCACGGCGCGAAGGCCAATCTGGCGGGCGTGCTGATCAAGCTGTTCACCGGCGCGACCATCGTCACCACGGTCCACAGCGACTACCGGCTGGACTACATGCACTCCTTCCTCAAGCGCAACACCATCGGGCGGATGAATGCGCTGGCGCTGCGGTTTTTCGACTATTACGTCACGGTGTCCGACAACTTCAAGCGGATGCTGATCGAGCGCGGGTTCTCCCCGCAAAAGATGATGACCATCTACAACGGCCTGGATTTTTCCGAAAAGGCCGAAAAACCGGACCGTAAAACGTATCTCAAGGAGCGGGCCGGGCTGGACTACGAGGAGGGCGACGTGGTGCTGGGCATCCCGGCGCGCCTCAACCCCGTCAAGGACATCTCCACGCTGCTGCGGGCCTTCGCGCTGGCGCAGAAGACCGTGCCCAACCTCAAGCTGATCATCGGCGGCGACGGCGAGGAGATGGACAAGCTGACGTCGTTGTCCCGGGAGCTCGGGATCGACAAGAGCGTCAGCTTCATGGGCTGGCTCAGGGACGTGCCCACGTTCTTCGCCGCCTGTGACATCGACGTGCTGTGCTCGATCTCGGAGTCCTTCCCCTACTCGATCCTCGAGGGCATCCGCGAGGGCTGCGCCGTCATCACCTCCGACGTGGGCGGCATGCGCGACCTGATCGAGAGCGGCGAGAGCGGCTATATCTTCAAGCCCGGCGACTATGAGACCTTCGCCTCCTACATCGTCGATCTGGCCCTCGACCCGGACAAGCGCCGCCGCTTCGCGGACAAGCTCTACGACAAGGCCTCCCGCATGTACTCCCTGGACTCCATGGCGGCCACCCAGCAGGGCATTTATCAGAACATCCTGACGCTGGAGCAGCGTAAAAAGGACCGGGACGGCGTGTTGATCTGCGGCGCCTACGGCCGCGGCAACGCGGGCGACGAGGCGATCCTGCAGGCCATCCTCGACACCATGCGCGCCATCGACCCGCTGACGCCTCTGTGCGTCATGACGCGCAAGCCGAAGCAGACGGAGCTCAAGCACAAGGTCAAGGCCGTTTACACCTTCAACATCTTCAAGTTCCTGCGTCAGATGCGCTCGGCGCGGCTGTTCATCAACGGCGGCGGCAACCTGATCCAGGACGTCACGTCCACCCGGTCGCTGTTCTTCTACCTGTTCACCATCTGGGCCGCCCACCGGCGCGGCTGCCGCGTGCTGATGTACGGCTGCGGCATCGGCCACGTCAAGCGCGGGCTCAACAAGCGCATCGCGGGGTCGATCCTCAACCGGAACGTGGACATCATCACCCTGCGCGACCCCGAGAGCCTGCGGGAGCTGGATGAGATGGGCGTCACCCGGCCGAATATCCGCATGTCCGCCGACCCGACGCTGTGCCTCACGGCGGCGGACGACGAGCGCGCCTGCGAGCTGATGCTCCAGCGCGGCCTCGATCCCAATGGCAAGTATATCTGCTTTGCACTCCGCTCTTGGAAGGGCTTCAGCGACATTTCGCCTTTCACGGAGGCGGCGAAGTACGCCTATGAGAAGTACGGCCTGACGGCCGTGTTCATCCCCTTCGAGCAGCCGGCGGACATCCCCTCCTGCCAGCGGGCGGCCGAGGGGCTGGAGACGCCCCACCTGCTGCTGACCGGCATCCGTGACGTGGAGCTGCTGCTGGCGGTGCTCAAGCGCATGACGGCCGTGTGCGCCATGCGGCTGCACGCGCTCGTCTTTTCGGCGGCGGCCGACGTGCCGTTCATCGGCGTCAGCTACGACGTCAAGGTCAAGGGCTTCATGGAGTACGCCGGGAACCCCAGCGTGACGGATCTGCGGCGGCTGGACGCCGGCTGGCTCAAATCGGCCATCGACAAGGTCATGCTGGATCCCCACGCGCTGGATCAGGTGGTGGAGCGGCTGCGGACGCTGGAGCGCCGCAACAGCGAGGCGGCCAGAGAGCTGCTGGAGCAGCCCCGCCGGCAATAACCACGGCCCTCACGGTTCTTTCGGACAATATACAATTATATAAAGGAGAAAACGAGCATGTACGACAAGATCGCTGAATTATCCCTTGGCATGGCCGACGCGCTGACGGCGCAGCGGCGCGATTTCCACAAGTACGCCGAATCCGGCTGGCTGGAGATGCGCACCAGCTCCATCATCGCCCGCAAGCTCACGGAGCTGGGCTGCTATGAGGTGCTGACGGGCAGAGACGTCTGCCTGGACGAGGCGCGCATGGGCCTGCCCGATCCCGAGGTGCTGGAGGAGAACTACAAGCGCGCGGAGGCGCAGGGCGGCGATCCCGAGTTCCTGCCCGCCACCCGCGGCGGCTTCACGGGCGTTATCGGCATCCTGCGCTGCGGCGAGGGGCCCACGGTGGCACTGCGCTTCGACATCGACGCACTGGGCGTCATCGAGAGCCAGGACGACAGCCACTTCCCCGCCCATGAGGGCTTCGCCTCCGTCAACTACGGCATGATGCACGCCTGCGGCCACGACGGCCACGCCACCATCGGTCTGGGCGTCGCCAGGGTCCTCAGCGAGATCAAAGACAGCCTCCACGGCACGGTCAAGCTGATCTTCCAGCCCGCCGAGGAGGGCGTCCGCGGCGCGAAATCCATCGTAGCCCACGGCCATCTGGATGACGCGGATTATGTCATCGGCAATCACATCGGCGGTTTCGGCACATACGGCGACGCGTTCTTCATCCCCGGCAGCGGCGGCAACATGGCCACCACGAAGCTGGACGTCTGGTTCCACGGCGCGTCCGCCCATGCGTCCGGGTCGCCTCACCTGGGCCACAACGCCATTCAGGCGGCGGCCGCCTGCACCATGAACCTGTACGCCATCCCCCGCCACGGCGCCGGCGCATCCCGCGTCAACGTGGGCACGATCCAGGCGGGCACGGGCCGCAACGTCATCGCGGACGTGGCGAAGATGGAGATGGAGGTCCGCGGCAAGACCACCGAGATCAAGGATTACATGGAGGAGCACGCCCGCAAGGTCATCAAGGCCTGCGCCGAGATGTACGACTGCACCTACGAGATCAAGGTCATGGGCGGCGCCCAGACGGCCGAGAGCGATCCCGAGCTGATGGCCCGCGTCAAGCGCGTCATCGAGGAGCACATGGAGTACAAGGTCGCGGACTATATCCCCCAGCCCGGCGGCGGCAGCGAGGACGTCACCTACATGATGCACCGCGTGCAGGAGCACGGCGGTCAGGCCACGTTCTTCCGCTCCTTCTGCAAGACCGACGGCCCGGCCCACAGCCGCGTCTTCAACTTCGACGAGGTCGTGATGCCCCGCGTGGTGCGCGTGTTCGCGTCGGTCGTGTACGATATCATGAAATAACGCTCCGTCCCGGTAAGCTGGTGAACTGATATGTCTCAAAAAACAAAGGGGACGGCGCTGACCGTCCTGTCGGCCGTGATCTTCGGCCTGTCGCCCATGTGGGCGGGCGTGTTCCGCCGGGGCGGCGGCAACCCCATGCTGCTGACGCTGTTCCGCAACATCTGCTTCCTGCCCATCTGCATCGTCATGTGCAGGCGGGCCGGGCGCGCGCCGCTGCCGAAGCTGACGAAGGGCCGCGCGCCGCGGCTTCTGCTGCTGGCGCTGTTCTCGGCGGGGACGCAGGTGCTTCTGTTCTCGTCCTACCGCTATATGGCCACTGGCGTGTGCACGACGGTCCACTTCGTCTATCCCCTGCTGGTGTTCGCCATCGGCGCGGCGGTCTTTCACGACAGGATCGACCGCCGGGCGGCCGTGTGCCTGGTGCTGTGCATGATCGGCCTGCTGTGCTTCTACCCCCGCGGGGAGCAGATCAGCCTGACGGGCTTCACGCTGGCGCTGTGCTCCGGCCTGACGTTTGCCTCCTACATGGTCATGCTGGAAAAGGGCGGCTTCGAGGATCTGCTGGCCCCACAGCTGCAGTTCTGCTGCGCGGCGGTGGGCATCGTGCTGTGCACGGTCTGCTGCGCCGTCACGGGCAATCTGACGCTGGCCCTGCAGCCCGGGGCGTGGGTCGTGGGCGTCTTTGCCGCCTGCCTGATGTGCGGCGCCGTGCTGCTGCTGCAGTACGGCGTCCGGTTCGTCGGCGCGCGGAAGGCGTCGCTGCTGAGCACCTTCGAGCCCATCACCAGCCTCGTCGTCGGCTTCACCGTGATGCACGAGCATCTGGACGTCGTCGCCGTCCTCGGCGCCTGCGTCATCCTCAGCTCCGTCCTGCTGTTCTACGCGCCCGTCAGGACGAAAGCGTGAGTTTCAAGCATACGAAAAAAGCGGATCGCTTCGGCGATCCGCTTTTTTATGATGATCGAGCTTACACGTTGAACTTGAACAGCACGACGTCGCCGTCCTGCATGACGTATTCCTTGCCCTCGGAGCGGACGAGGCCCTTTTCCTTGGCGGCGGCCATGGTGCCGCAGGATCTCAGATCGTCGAAGGCGACGACCTCGGCGCGGATGAAGCCGCGCTCGAAGTCCGAGTGGATCTTGCCCGCGGCCTTCGGGGCCTTGGTGCCGCGGGTGATGGTCCAGGCGCGGCATTCGTCGGGGCCGCAGGTGAGGAAGCTGATGAGGCCCAGCAGGTCGTAGCTGCACTTGATCAGGCGGGCCAGGCCGCCCTCGGTCATGCCCATCTCCTCCATGAACATCTGCCGGTCCTCCTCGTCGAGACCGGCCATCTCCTCCTCGAACTTGGCGCAGACGGGCAGGACCTGGCTGCCCTCCTTCGCGGCCAACTCCTGGACCTGGCGGAAGTAGTCGTTGCCGCCGGCGGAGAAGCTGTCCTCGTCGAGGTTGCAGGCGTAGATGACGGGCTTGGTGGTGAGGAAGTCGCTGGACTCGATCAGCGCGCGGTCGTCATCGGAGCACTCGAAGCTGCGGGCGGGCTTGCCCTCGTTGAGGTGCGCGACCAGCGCCTCGAAGAGCTGGGCCTCGTGGAGGAACGTCTTGTCGCCGCCCTTGCCGGCCTTTTTGGCCTTGTCGGCGCGGCGCTCGGCCATCTCCATATCGGACATGATCAACTCCAGATCGATGGTCTCGATGTCGCCCAGGGGGTTGACTGGGGCGCTTTTGGTGGCGTCCTCCACCACGTGGATGATGTTCTCGTTGTCGAAGCAGCGCACCACGTGGACGATGGCGTCGGTGCGGCGGATGTTTTCCAGGAACTTGTTGCCCAGGCCCGCGCCCTTGGACGCGCCCTTGACGAGGCCGGCGATATCGACGAACTCGATGACGGCGGGCGTGTGCTTCTTGGGCTGGTACTGCTCGCTGAGCCAGTCCAGGCGCTCGTCGGGCACGGTGACGACGCCCACGTTGGGGTCGATGGTGCAGAAGGGGTAATTGGCGCTGTCGGCGGCATTGCCCGTCAGCGCGTTGAACAGCGTGCTCTTGCCCACGTTGGGCAGGCCGACGATACCTAATTTCATATATCTCACATCTCCTTGCGGTCTTTTTCACGGTATGATTATACCACCTCGCCGCCGTTTCCTCAATAGAAAAAGAGTGCACAGCCGTTTTTTCCGGCGCGGCGCAGATCGGGGCTGGTCAAAATGTGTGCTTTGTGATATACTTATCGTGAATATTTGTCACCGTACCGTTTTTGCCTCTGCGGCATGACTGAGGATATAAGGAGATTCCAATGAACAAAAAAACGATCGCGGTCGTGAATATCGTCATCATGGCGCTCATTCTCGCCTTCGTGGGGATCTATTCCCACTACAGGAACGAGGCCGTCTACCGTCAGCAGGTGGAGAGCTTTCTCAGCACGGCCGTCACGCTGGAGCGCGTGACGGAGAATTATCTGGAGGGCGAGCAGGGCATCTGCGACGTCTGGGCCAGGTACCTGAACGCCGTGCCAATGACGATGGAGGACGCTGTCGATTTCGTCCGCACCTCCAGCAAGGGCGGCGACGTCTCGGCCCATCTGATCGACGCGGAGACGCTGACAGGCCTATCCACGCAGCCCTCCCCCGGCGGCGGATACGACGTCTCCTACAAGCAGATCAGCCTGTTCGGCAGCCTGGACTGGATCGCGGACGGTGACGCCTCGGTGAACATCACCCGGGCGTACACGAACCCCGTCAACGGCGAGCAGTCCCTGGCCTTCTGCAGCATGATCGCCCTGCGTGACGGCGGCGGGACGCGTCCGGCGATCCTCATGCGCGTGGTCCCGCTGGCGGAGCTGGGCAAGAAATGGGTCCTGCCGCAGGAGGACTTCGAGAGCGCCGAGCTGTCGATGATCGACGCCGAGGGCAACTATATCATCAAGGGCCGGACCTTCAAAAACTCCAACTTCATCGAGTTCTACAAATCCTATAACAAGACGGACGCCGCCGGGCTGAAAACGCTGAGCGAGACGGTCACCGGCGGGACCGGGACCTTCGCCATGACGGACTCCCGGGGCGATACGGTGCTGGTGGCCCACACGCCGGTGCTGTCCACCCGGGGGTGGACGCTGCTCAGCTGCGTTTCGGACGCGGCTCTGCGGGGCAACACGGAAAACTGGCTGCTGATCGGCACGGTGAGCGCGGGGCTGACGCTGCTGTTCATCATCGACCTGCTGTACATGCGCCGCATGAACCGTCAGCTGCAGATCATGACCCGCGAGGCCGAGTCCGCCAACAAGGCGAAGACCGACTTCCTGTCCACCATGTCCCACGACATCCGCACGCCTATGAACGCGATCATCGGCCTGACGACGATCGCGGAGAAGAATCTGGGCGACCCGGCGTCGGTGAGCGACAACCTGCGGAAGATCTCCCTGGCCAGCAACCATCTGCTGACGCTGATCAACGACATCCTCGACATCTCCAAGGTGGAAAGCGGCAAGCTGACGCTGAGCCCGCTGACCTTCTCCATCGTGGAGACCGTGGAGAACCTCGTCAACATCTCCCAGCCCATGGTCAAGGAAAAGAACATCGACTTCAACTTCCGTGTGAGCAGCATGGAAACGGAATACCTCTACGCCGATCAGCTGCGGCTGAATCAGGTGTATATCAACATCCTCTCCAATGCGCTGAAGTACACGGAGCCCGGCGGGCAGGTCAGCGTCGATCTGCGGCAGGAGCCGAGCGACAGGCCCGGCTGCGTGCGCGTGACGTATGTGGTGGCCGATACGGGCATGGGCATGTCGCCGGAGTTCATGGCGCGGATGTATCAGCCCTTCTCCCGCCAGACGGATTCCCGGGTCAACACCATCCAGGGCACGGGTCTCGGCCTGGCCATCACGAAGCAGATGGTGGAGCTGATGGGCGGCGTCATCGACTGCCAGAGCGAGCTGGGCAAGGGCACGACGTTCACCATCACGCTGGACATCCCCGCGGCCGAGAGGCAGCCCGACGACATGCGGCTTGAGCCCATGGACGTGCTGCTGGTGGACGACGACGAGGTGGTGCTGGAGACGGGGGCCGACGCGCTGACGTCCCTGGGCGCTCGCGCGGAGACGGCCAGCAGCGGCCTCGAGGCCATCGGCATGATCCGGCACCGGGAGGAGAGCGGCAGCGCCTACAGCGTCGTGATCCTCGACTGGAAGATGCCGGGGATGGACGGTGTGGAGACGGTGCGCCGCATCCGCGCGGAGATCAGCCGCAGCGTGCCGATCCTGCTGATCTCGGCCTACGACTGGTCCGACGTGGAGGACGAGGCCCGGGACGCCGGGGCCAACGGCTTCATCAGCAAGCCGCTGTTCCGCTCGACGCTGTATGAGAAGATCAACGAGCTGCTGGGTCTTGAATCCGGCCTCAAGGAGCAGGAGGACGATTACTCCGACATCGCCGGGATGAACATCCTGATCGCCGAGGACAACGACGTCAACTGGGAGATCATCCACACGATCCTCGAGATGTTCGGCATCACCACCGACCGCGCCGCCAACGGCCGCATCTGCGTGGATATGATGGCGCAGGCGGAGCGCGGGCAGTACGACCTGATCTTCATGGACGTGCAGATGCCCGAGATGAACGGTCTGGACGCCACGCGGAGCATCCGCGCGCTGGAGGACCCCTGGGCCTCGTCGATCCCGATCATCGCCATGACCGCGGACGCCTTTTCGGAAAATGTGGCGGAGTGCATGAACGCCGGTATGAACGGCCACATTGCAAAGCCCATTGATATCAAGCTCGTCGTAAAAGAAATCAGAAGGATCAAGGAAGGGAGCAAACAATGAAACGAATCGCAAGCATCGCCCTTGCCGCGCTGCTCGTCCTGCTGACGGCCTGCGGCGCGGAAGCGCCTGCCGCCCAGGGCTTCAAGCCCGCGCTGGACACCAAGACCGCCTGTTCCCTCAACGTTGCCGGTCACTACAGCAACTTTGAGGCGCTGGAGGAGGAGTTCAACCGCTTCGCAGAGCACTATCCCAACGTGGAGCTGACGTACACCTATCTGGACAACTACAACAAGATCATCGCCACGACGCTGGAGAGCAGCGATGCGCCCGACATCTTCTTCACCTATCCGTGGATGACGACCTCCGAGGACGGCGCCGCGGTGCTGGCCAAGGCCGAGGACCTGGCGGATGAAGCGCTGAAGATCGATCTGTCCTGCATCCGCGAGGGCATGTTGTATGAGGACGCGCAGGGCAAGGTCCCCATGGTGCCGATCTACACCACGACCTACGGCATGATGGTCAACGAGGACCTGTTTAAGAAGGAAAATCTGTCGATCCCCACCACCTACAGCGAGCTGCTGGATGTGTGCGAAAAGCTGAAGAGCGCCGGGTACCCGTCCCCGATGATGGGCTATAACGGTTTCCTGATCTATCCCTTGTACTTCCCCTATTTCTGCAGCCAGATCAAGGACGATCCCGACGCCGTCAAGGCGCTGAACGACATGGCTCCCGGCGCGGGCGAGTACGCCCGCGGCGCGCTGGAGCTGGCTGATGACTTCATGAGTCACGGGTACATCGATCTCGAGATGTGCAACGCGCTGGAGAACGACTATCAGGACGTGATCTTGCGGTTCTTCGAGGGCGACGTGCCGATGATGCTGGCCTCCGGCAACACGGTGTCCGGCACTGAGAAGCGCGAGAGCCAGTCTGAGGCCTTCACGGCCAACCCCTTCACCTATTCCTTCCACCCCGTCCCCTGCTCCGACGAGGGCGGGTACTTCTTGAATACCGTGTCCATGAGCTTCTCCGTCAACAGCGGCAGTGAGAACCTGGACATGGCCAACGAGTTCATGCGCTTTCTCGTCAGCACCGAGGAGCTGAACCGCATGGCCCAGAGCAAGCGCATGGTGACGCCCTGCGCCGACATGTCCCTCGACGCGATCTACGCCTCCTTCGGAGACGCGAAGGTGCTTTATCCCGCCTCGTTGGGCCTGGCCGACGCGCCGGACTCCCAGATGCGCAAGGCCGGCCGGCAGGTCAGCAACGGCCTTCTGACCGTGGACGAAGCCGTCGCGGCCTTCGGCACACTGGAATAAGAAACGAAAAGCGAAAAACAGCGGAAGCCTGTGCGGCTTCCGCTGTTTTGTTATGCGCGCGGTCAGTTTTCGGCTGTCGACTCGTATTCGGAAAACGGGGTGAGGTCAAGATGCTGCGCGCCGGATTCGGTTTTCTCGCGCAGCGCCCAGAACTCCTCGTCCGACATGTCGAGCAGCTCGGCCTCGGCTTCATCCCAGACGCCGGTGGTGTTGTGGAAGAAGTCGAGGGTCTCGTTCTTCCCCTCGCCGGTGAAATAGAGGTCCTCGCAGTCGAGCTCCGTGCCGTCCTCCGACAGGGTGAAGACGCCGAACATGGAGTACATGGCGCCGCTGGAGCCGAAATTATAGAAGCGGCCGCCGCCCAGCCAGCGATAGGTGTTGCGGGCCCAGCCCTCCAGGAAGCACACCGGCTCGTCGTCCTTGAGCGAATAGCCGCTGTAGACCGTGCCGGTCAGGTCCTTGTCGCCGCCGTCCATCATGCCGATCAGTAGCTCGGGCACGCCGTCGCCGTTGAGGTCCTGCAGGACGTAGCCGACGGTCTCCAGCGCCTCGTCGCTCTCCTGGTACATGGCAACCTCCATGACGCCGGAGGACAGGAAGCTGTACTCCTTTTCAAAGTCATAGCCGTCGGTCAGCACGGCATAGTTCTCGTCCAGCGCGGGGGCGTAGAGCGCCAAATAGTCGATCTCGGGCTCGGGCTCCGGCGCGGGTTCCGGTTCGGCGGGCGCCGCCGTTTTGGCCGGCTCCTCGGTCTTCGCCGGCTCCTCGGTCTTGGCGGGCTCCGCCGGGGCGGGCGTCTCAGTCTTGGCACCGCAGGCGCAGAGAAGCAGTAACGCCAGCAGCAGGCAACACAAAACAGTCTTTCTCATAACAAACTCCCCTTTCCGGGCATTAAACGTTCTGCATCATATATTTATAATAGTCCACCGCGGGGGCGAGGGTCGCAAGATCGACGCACTCGTTGACGCCGTGGATGGACTCCATCTGCTCCTTCGTGATGGTGAAGGGCAAAAAGCGGATGCACTGATAACTGACGCGGTCCATGAAGCGGGAATCAGACCCGCCGGTCATGATGTACGGCACGCACTCGTCCACCTCCGGGAGCGTGGCCCTGACGGCCTGCTCCACCAGGCGGAAGGCGGAGCCGTTGTAGTCCGCCAGACGGGACTCGAAGCCGGATTCCAGCACCTCCACCTCCAGGCCGAACTTCTTCGCGGCCTTGGTGATGGCGGCGATGGAGCCGTGCTTGCCCTGGTGGTGAGAGCAGCGCATGTCGCCCTTGATCCAGACCTCCCGGGGGATGGCGTTGATGGCCTCTCCCCCGCCCGCCATGGTGAAGGCGATGGTGGTGGAGACGAGCGCCCCGGCCGTGGGGCCCAGCATGGGCAGGACGGCCTCCAGCGGCTTTTTCAGCTTGTCGGCCTTCTCCGTCACCTTGCCCAGCCTGCCCATATAGGGCGAGAAGCGGCGGAGCATCTCGACGATGGCGGGGCTGACCTCGGTCTCGAAGACGCCGTGCTTTTCCACGTAGGCCATGAACTTCCCCAGCCGCACCAGCGGCGTGTCCTTGCCGGGGGTGGAGGCGTGGCCGCCGTCTGACCGGGCGATGAAGCGCAGGTTGACGACGCTCTTCTCCCCCACGCCCACCATGGCGAACGTCCCCTTGACGCCGCCGATGGGGTCCGCGACGACGTCGCCGCCCTCGTCGAAGACCATTTCAAAGTGGATATCCTTGGAGAGGAAATGCTTCGACGCCAGATCGGCGCCGCGGCCGGTGGTCTCCTCGGTGCAGGCGGTCTCGAACCAGATGTCCCGGTCGGGGACGAAGCCGGCGGCGGCCAGCTCGTCGGCGGCCTGCAGCATGGCGAAGAGGCCGCCCTTGTCGTCCAGCGTGCCGCGGCCCCAGAGCTTTCCGTCGGCCACGTCGCCGCTGAAGGGGCCGTGGGCCCAGCCCGCGGGATCCGCGGGGACGACGTCATGATGGTTCATGAACAGCACGGGCTGCTTTCCGGCGTCCCTGCCGGGCCAGCGCAGCAGCGCTGCGCCCTCCAGCTCCGTCAGCTCGCAGGATGCGCGGATGTGCGGGAACAGCTCCCACAGCAGCGCGCGGAAGGCGGCGAACTTCTCCCCGTCCGCCTCGCCGGGCACGGAGACGGTCTCCGCCCGGATCATCCGCTGCAGCACAGCGGTATAGCTTTCAGTTCTGTCCATCACTGCCACTTCCATTCACTGATCTCCGGCATATCGACGCCGTACTCGGCGATATACTGCCTGTGCTCCACCAGCTTGTCCTGCATCTGCTGGATCAGGTACGCGCCGCGGTTGCCCAGCTGCGGCAGGTTGTAGACGGCGGACATGACCAGATGGTAGCGGTCCAGCTCGTTCAGCACGCGCATGTCGAAGGGCGTGGTGATCGTGCCCTCCTCCACGTAGCCGCGCACGTGCAGGTTCTTGTTGCGGCGCTTGTAGGTCAGCTGGTGGATCAGGCTGGGATAGCCGTGGAAGGCGAAGAGGATGGGCTTGTCAGCGGTGAACAGCATGTCGTACTCCTGCTGGCTGAGGCCGTGGGGGTGCTGGGACTGATCCTGCAGCCGCATGAGGTCCACGACGTTGACGACGCGGATCTTAAGCTCCGGGAACGCTTTTTTGAGGATCGACACGGCGGCCAGCGTCTCCAGCGTGGGCGTGTCGCCGCAGCAGGCCATGACGATGTCGGGCTCCTGCCCCTCGTCGGTGGAGGCCCACTGCCAGATGCCGATGCCCTGGGTGCAGTGCTTCACGGCCTGCTCCATGGTCAGCCACTGGGGCCGCGGGTGCTTGGAGGCGACGATGACGTTGACGTAGTCGCGGCTGCGGACGCAGTGGTCGAAGCAGCTCAGCAGGCAGTTGGCGTCGGGCGGCAGATAGAGCCGCACCACGTCGGCCTTCTTGTTGACCACGTGATCGAGGAAGCCGGGGTCCTGATGGGTGAAGCCGTTGTGGTCCTGCTGCCAGACGTTGGAGGACAGGACGTAGTTGAGAGAGGCGATCTCCTCGCGCCAGGGCAGCTGATTGCAGACCTTGAGCCACTTGGCGTGCTGGGCGAACATGGAATCGACGATGCGGATGAACGCCTCGTAGCTGTTGAACAGACCGTGGCGGCCCGTCAGCAGGTAGCCCTCCAGCATGCCCTGGCAGACGTGCTCGGACAGCATGGAGTCCATGACGCGGCCGTTTTCGTCCAGATGATCGTCCTCCGGCAGGACGTCGCCGTTCCAGGCGCGGTCCGTCACCTCGAAGACGGCGTTGAGGCGGTTGGAGTTCGTCTCGTCGGGGCCGAAGGAGCGGAAGTTGCGGGCCTTTTCGTTGAGCTTGTAGATGTCGCGGACCAGCTTGCCCAGCTCGCTCATGTCCTGGGCCTCCACCGCGCCCGGGAAGGGCACGTCGACGCCGTACTTGCGGAAGTCGGGCAGGATCAGGTCGCGCAGCAGCTTGCCGCCGTTGGCATGGGGGTTGGCACCCATGCGGCGGTCGCCCGTGGGCGGCAGCGCCAGCAGCTCCGGCACGGGCGTGCCGTTCTCGTCGAACAGCTCCTCGGGATGATAGCTTCTGAGCCAGGACTCGATGAGCCTGATATGCTCCTCCGAGTCGGGCTGGATGGGCACCTGATGGGCGCGCCAGTAGCCCTCGACCTTGTTGCCGTCCACCTCGGGCGGGCAGGTCCAGCCCTTGGGCGTGCGCAGGACGATCATGGGCCAGCGGGGACGGTCGCGGTCGCCGTTCTCCCGGGCAGCCTTCTGGTATTTTAGGATGCTCTGCACGCATTTGTCAAGCGTGTCGGCCATGAGCCGGTGCATGGTCATGGGGTCGTCGCCCTCGACGAAATAGGGCTGCCAGCCGCAGCCGAGGAAGAAGCTCTCCAGCTCCTCGTGGGGGATGCGGGCCAGCACCGTGGGGTTGGCGATCTTGTAGCCGTTCAGGTGGAGGATGGGCAGCACCGCGCCGTCCGTCTCGGCGGAGAGGAACTTGTTGAGCTGCCACGAGGTGGCCAGGGGGCCGGTCTCCGCTTCGCCGTCGCCCACCACGCAGGCGGCGATGAGCCCGGGGTTGTCGATGACGGCGCCGAAGGCGTGGGCCAGGCTGTAGCCCAGCTCGCCGCCCTCGTGGATGGAGCCCGGGGTCTCCGGGGCCACATGAGAGGGGATGCCGCCGGGGAACGAGAAGCGCTTGAACATCCGCTTCATGCCCTCGCGGTCGCGGCTGATCTCGGGATAGACCTCCTGATAGCTGCCGTCCAGCCAGTCCTGAGCCACCATGGCGTTGCCGCCGTGGCCGGGGCCGGAGAGGTAGATCATATCGAGGTCGTACTGCTTGATGACGCGGTTCAGGTGGGTATACACGAAGTTCTGGCCCGGGCAGGTGCCCCAGTGGCCGACGATCTTCTTCTTGATGCGGTCGCTCGTCAGCGGCTGCTCGAGCAGCGGATCGTCCAGCAGATACAGCTGGCAGGCCGTCAGATAGTTGGCGGCGCGCCAGTACTTGTCCATCAGATGCAGCTCGCCGTCGGATGCGCGTGTCGTCTTTATCTTTGCCATGGTGGTCCTCCTGTTCTATCTTCGGAATGAGTATGCTTCTGAGCATAGTATAGCACAGATCGCGCTTGTTTTCATTAAGAATATGGGGCGGCAAGTTGTTAAGAAAGTATAAATTATGGCCCTTTGTAACTGATTTGTTGTAGTCAACACGGGGATAGACTGCTATAATGAAGCTGCCGGGAGACCGGACAATCTATCTGTGGGAGAATGATATGAAACGAATCATTGCGATGCTGACCGTCCTTGCCCTCTGCCTGAGCGTTTTCGCTGCCTGCGGCAAGACCGAGCAGACGAGCGAGCCCGATACAAAGGCTGAGCAGACGACGGAAGAGACGAAGGCCGAAGAAACCAAGCCCGAAGAAACGAAACCGGAAGAGACCAAGCCTGAGGAAACGAAGCCGGAAGAGACCAAACCCGAAGAGACGAAGCCCGCGGAGCCCGAGAAGAAGGCTTTCAAGCCCGAAGGGCTGTACATCAACGAGGACGACGAGCTGTCCACCCTGTCCGTCACCAAGTACGAGGACGGCTACGCGGTGGAAGTCGTGATGGACGGCATGCCCATGATGGGCGTAGGTCAGCTGGAGGACGAGACGCTGGAGGTCGAGCTGACCAACTGGACCAAGGGCGGCAACACCGTCGTTGACCTCACCCCCGCCGGCGGACGCTTCGTCACCATGACCGTCATGGCCGCGGGCGGCCTCAAAAGCGTCAGCGAGGGCGACGCGTTCACCTTCATCCCCGGCATCCAGCCGATGAAGAGCGATCCTCACGGCGAGGACGACTACACCGGCGTGTGGGCCGAGGAGATCGCCCACCGCGGCGCGATGAACATTCAGTATTTCGACGGCGACCGCTACACCGTAACGGTCACCTGGCCCCAGAGCGCGGCGCAGGTGGCCATGTGGTATCTGCCCGCCGTGTGGCACGACCACGTGCTGACCTATGAGAACGCCAGCCAGGTGCTGCGCACCTACAACGAGGACGGCACCTACAGCGAGGAGTGCCTGTTCACCGACGGCGCGGGCCGCCTGATGATCGACGACGACGGCAACCTGATCTGGACCGACCTGCTGGACAAGGACGCCGATCCGTACACCTTCGTCCGCGCGGACTGAGTTTGACCGGCTTGAAAGCCTCCCCCCTCGGGGAGGCTTTTTTGCGCATAGATTTTACAAATTATTAATGCAAACAACGAGCGTTTTTCTTATAATAGAAGTGTTAATGTTCAGAGACTCCGCGGGTGCTTCGCGCCCGGAAAGAGGTTGATTTTTTATGCAGAAAACGATCCTGATCGTCGAGGACGATGCCAACATCCGCGAGCTGCTGCGGCTGTATCTGGAGCAGGAGGGCTACAAGGTCGAATCCGCCCAGGACGGGCTGGAGGGCATCCGCGCCTTCAAGCGCATCCACCCCGATCTGGTGCTGCTGGATCTGATGATGCCCGTGATGGACGGCACGCAGGTGATCAAGCAGATCCGCGAGGTGTCCAAGACGCCCGTGATCATGCTGACCGCCAAGGGCGAGACCTTCGACAAGGTGGCCGGACTCGATCTGGGCGCCGACGACTACGTGACGAAACCCTTCGAGGTGCGCGAGCTGATCGCCCGCATCCGTGCCGTGCTGCGGCGCTACGGCGGCGACGAGACGCCCCAGAAGCTGGAGTTCGACAACCTGATCATCGACAAGGAGAGCTACAACATCGTGGTCAAGGGCGAAAAGATGGAGATCCCGCCCAAGGAGATCGAGCTGCTCTACTTCCTCGCCTCCTCCCCCAACCGCGTGTTCACCCGCGCCCAGCTGCTGGACGACGTGTGGGGCTTCGACTATTTCGGCGACACCCGCACCGTGGACGTGCACATCAAGCGCCTGCGCGAGAAGCTGCAGGACGTCTCGCCCAAGTGGGAGATCAAGACCGTCTGGGGCGTCGGGTACAAGTTCGAGCTGCTGGACTGACCGCGGGGTGAGCGCCTGTGAGAGGTCTGTTTTTCCGCAACTTCATCATTTACGCCATCGTCATCCTGATGAGCTTCACGGCGCTGGGCAGCACATTCACCTACCAGATCAACCGCTTCGCGCTGCAGGAGAAGATGAACATGCTGTCCGACACAGTGGAGCGCGCCACGGAGAACACGGTGTCATACCTCGAATCCAGCACGCTGCTCAACGACATCGGCCCGGCGGCGAAGCTGTACCGCAATGCCATGAGCCAGCTGGCCGCGGATTCGGACGGGTTCATCTTCATCACCAACACCAGCGGCGAGATGCTCATGGTGGCCAACGCCGAGGGCTGCTACTCCCAGCAGGGCGGCTATGTGCCCCAGAAGGCCGTGCACGACGTGATCACCAACGGCAGCTACTACGAGCTGTCGGACTTCAACGGCTACCTGCCCTCCACTTACTTCGTCTCGGGCCGGTCGGACAAGACGGAGGACCACCCCACGGCGGAGATCCTGATCTTCGCCGCCATCCCCTCGGAGGGGACGCTGGTGTTCTTCGTCAACGTTCTCAGCGCGTTCATGTTCATGACCGTGATCGTGCTGATCCTGACGCTGGTGGCCACGTGGTTCATCACCTGGACGTCCGTCAAGCCGCTGAAGCAGATCGCGGCGGCGGCCAAGCAGTTCGCCCGCGGCGACTACTCGGCCCGCATCCCGCTGCCCGCCCATCACGACGAGATCTTTGAAATGGCCATCAGCTTCAACAACATGGCCGAGTCCATCTCCAACAATGAGACCATGCGCCGGGACCTGATCGCCAATGTCTCCCACGACCTGCGCACGCCCATGACGACCATCGGCGGCTTCGTGGACGGCATCCTGGACGGGACGATCCCGCCGGACAAGGAGAAGTATTACCTGTCCATCGTCTCCTCCGAGATCAAGCGGCTGTCGCGGCTGGCCAACGGCATGCTGACCGTCAGCCGGCTGGAGTCCAGCGACGAGCTGGTCAAGTCCAACTTCGACATCAGCGAGATGGTCTACCGCATCGCCTTCAGCTTTGAGCAGAAGATCAACGAGAAGAAGATCGACCTGCAGCTGGACATCCCCGAGACGTGCACCGTCAGCGCCAACCACGACGCCATGTTCCAGGTGGTGTACAACCTGTTCGACAACGCCCTCAAGTTCGTGGACGAGGGGGGCGTCATCAATATCTTCATGGCCGTCAAGGGCGGCCGCCTGCAGTTCAACATCCAGAACACCGGCGGCGAGATCGACCCGGACAGCCTCAAGCACATCTTCGAGCGCTTTTACAAGAGCGACAAATCCAGGGGCAGCAACCCCAACGGCTCCGGTCTGGGCCTGTACATCGCAAAGACCATCGTCGGCCGTCACGGCGGCGACATCTCGGCCAAGAGCATCGACGGCAAGACCGAGTTCTGCTTCAATATTCCCGTTTCCTGACAGAGGTGACTTCGGGTGGCTAAGGATCAGAAAGACAATGAAATGGAGGATTACGCCGCGTATTACGGCGTCCCCTTCAAAAGCTACGACGAGATACTGGAGGCCCGCAGGCGCGCGGGCAGGCGGCGCAAGGGGTACCTTGTGCTGGGCCTGCTGGTGGCGGTGATCCTGTGCGCGGGCGTCTTTATCGGGCTGTTCAGCGGCAACCTGCTCGTCAAGCGCGTCCTGGCCGGCATGAACAGCCAGACGGCGGAAAAATCGAGCAGCGCCGAGGAGCCCGCCGCGAAGGAGAGCGAGGGCTTCTCCCTGCAGCTGCAGGAGAGCAATGCCTCCGCCCAGCCGCTGGTGACCACCTACGACGTCAGCGCCGTGGTGGCCCAGGCTCAGAAGAGCGTCGTGGGCATCGTCTCGGAGAGCTATTCCAGCTTCTCCTCCAGTGAGACGGGCTCCGGGATCATCATGAGTCCGGACGGCTATATCGTCACGAACAACCACGTCATTTCCGACGGCGGCAGCATCACGGTGGTCCTCTCGGACGGCGCCAACTGCCCTGCCTATCTCATCGGCACCGACGAGCAGACCGACATCGCCGTGCTGAAGATCACGGGGGGCGACCTGCCCGCCGCTGTCTTCGGCGATTCCGACACGCTGCAGATCGGCGAACCGGCCATCGCCATCGGCAACCCCGGCGGCCTGCAGCTGCAGGGCACGGTGACGGCCGGCATCATTTCGGCCACCGACCGGCGCATGACCGTGGACAACAACGTCATGGATCTGATCCAGACCGACGCCTCCATCAACCCCGGCAACTCCGGCGGGCCGCTGCTGAACAAGTACGGCCAGGTGGTGGGCGTGACGAGCATCAAGATCACATCCTCGGGCTTCGAGGGTCTTGGCTTCGCCATCCCCATCAACACGGTCAAACCCATCGTGGAGGAGCTGGTCAAAAACGGCTACGTCTCCGGCAGACCGCTGGTCGGCGTGACGGTGCGGACCATCAGCCCGCTGGCTGCGTCCTTCTACAACCTGCCCTCCGGGCTGTTCGTCGACACGGTGATGCCCATGTCGGCGGCGGCCAAGGCCGGGCTGGAGAGCAGCGACATCATCACGGCCATCGACGGCACGCCGGTGCGCAGCGTTTCGGAGGCCTGCGCGGCGCGCAACGCCCACAAGGCGGGCGACAGCGTCACGCTGAGCTACTACCGCGGCGGACAGACCTTCGACCTCACGTTCCAGCTGGACGAGCAGACAGCCGACAACAAGGGATACGATTTTTAGGAGCGACTATGAACGACATCGAGCTTGACCTCATCCCCGCCCTGCCGGAGGATCTGGAGGAGATCCAGGCGCTGACGCGTCTGGCGGCCGCGGAGACGGCCGTCACCGACTGGGACGATTACTACCCCAACCGGGAGATCCTGGCGAACGACATCGCCCACCACGGGCTTTACAAGCTGGTCCGCGAGGGCGAGATCTTCTCCGTGCTGATGATCCGCCCCTGGGCAGAATACCTGGCCGAGGAGGAGGACGCGGATCAGGATTTCTGGGACGACGGCGTCAAGAATCCCTGCGCCATGGCGCGGTTCTGCATCGCGCCGAAGCTGCAGGGCAAGGGGCTGGCCCGGCGGATCGTGACGGCCGCATTGGCCAAGGCCCGGGCGCTGGGCTACGACGGCGTCCGCTTCGAGGCCGCGAAGGACAATGTGCTGACGCTGCACCTCTACGACTCCATGGGCTTCCACCGGGCAGGAGAGATGTTCGGCTTCGACAGCTGGTTCGTAGCGTATGAAATGAGAATATGACAGCAAAAAAGAGCCGCGGTCGCGGCTCTTTTTTCATATGCAGGCTGTTATTTCTCCACGGGGACGGTGAGCGGGCGGAATTGGCTGTCCAGCGTATAGATGCGGCAGACGGGATCGCCCGCGCCCGTATAGGTCAGCCGGATCGTCGTGTCGGCGCTGTCGGGGACGGGCCCCACTGCGGCGGCCAGCTGCCTGTCGCCCTCATAGAGGCCGACGATGCAGTAGGATGCGCCGAAAGCGTCGGTCCAGGCGTCCGAGATCGTCGCCGTGACCTCGCCGCCCTCCCGGATCACCGTGATATCGGAGAAGGGCCGCCAGGCGGCGGAAAGCGTCGTATCCCTGTACTCCATCTGATAAAGGGCGTTCAGGGGCAGCACGGTCCCGTCGGAGGTCCAGCCCCATTGGGCCGCGCCGTCCCGCTCGAAGCGGTAATCCCCCAGCGCCAGCAGTTTGTCCGAGCCGTACCGCAACGGGATGCTCTTCGTGCCCGCGCTGCCGCCGTCGAGCGTCAGCGTGTAGCGGTTCGTTCTGAAATACGCCGTATCGCCCTCGGCGGTCAGCGTGCAGTGGACCTTATCATAGATGAGCGACGGGTCACTGCCGCCGAGGTGGATCGGCACGCCGTAGCCGTAGATCGTGGCGTCCACAAGGCCGAAGGAGAGCTTATTGGCGTACATGCCGCAGCTGTAGGTGCTGCCGTTGATCTCCGCATCCGCATCGATGGCGATGCTGGTGGCCCGCATCCCGGCGCCGCCCATCCCCAGACCGTCGCCACCGGTGCTGGCGACGGTGCCGGGGCCGCCGATCGACGCGGTCTCGCGGGCAAAGAAGGCGTCGCCGCCCGCCGATTTGTCGCCGGTCCCGGCGCCGCCCACAAAGGTGGCGGTCGTATCGCGGCTTCCCTCGTAAATGACGCTGCCCCGGTTGTTTGCGACACCGTAACCGCCCGTGATCGTGCCGCTGCCGCCGATGACGGTCAGCGTGCCCGACAGCGTCAGGATCGTCAGCTCATCCGCGTCGGCTTCGATGCCGCAGCTGCCGTAATTGCCGCTATACCAGGAGTTGCCGCGGATGGTCACGTCGCCCTCAGTGTAGATGCGCAGATCGCCGCTGGCGGTGATGGGGCCGCCGTCGTAATCGGTCAGCGTCAGCGTCGGCACTTCGCCGTCCGGGTCGTAGACCCAGCCGTCGCCGGCTCGGCGCATGGAAGACGGAAACCGGAACCCGTCCACCGTGATTATGAAATCGTACCCCGTCAGCTCGGCCTGCGGCTCCGCCGCGGCGGCCGTCAGGACGCACGTCAGCAGCAGAAGAAGCGCCAGATTCAGTGCCAGAAGGCGTTTATGTATCGCGTTCATTATTAGATCGTCCCTCCGTTCGGTCGTAATAATAGCAATATACCACAAAATGGCGAAGAGCGCAACAAAGCGCCGCCTCCCTGAGGCGGCGCTGCGCGTTATTTCAGGTTCAGGCTCTCCGGGTCGACGGACACGCCGTCCCGGCGAGCGGACAGATGGACGTGGGGCTCCAGCAGGCTTTCGGTCTTCATGGAGCCTCCGGCGCGGCCCACGGTCTGCCCGGCCGTCACCTTCTGCCCCTCCTGCGCCAGACCGTCGGCCGACAGGCCGCACAGCAGCGTCGTCAGTCCATCGCCGTGGTCGATCTCCACCAGACCGCCCAGCAGGTCGTCGGTCCCGGCACGGATCACCGTGCCGTCCGCCGGGGCGCGGACCTCGTCGCCGACGGTGCAGGCGATGTCGATCCCGTCGTGGGTGCGCCAGTCGCCCATGGTGACGTCATAGACCAGCGTGTCCATGGAATACCCGCGGATGATCGGCCCGCTGACGGGCATCAGCCGGGACGGGTCGCGGTGAAACAACCACGTCTGCACCTCTGCGGGGGCGGAGGCCGGGGCTTCCACGGTCTTGGGCGGGATCACGGGGACCTCCTCTGGCTCCGGCTCCAGCTCCACCCTGACGTCCGGGATCACGGGCACCCGCTCCGGCTTCTCTGCCGCGGCGGCGGGGACGCCGGGCTGCAGACCGAAGTCACTCTGCTCCCCCGTGGGGGCGAAAAACAATACATAACCCGATATGCCGATGGCGACAACGCACAGCATAAGGATGATGTAAAATCCCTTATCCTCCGCGAAGCTCATCAGGCGCGCCATCGCGCCGTCTTTTTCATGCATGAGCAGCACCTCCGAGGCTATTATCGCCCCGGTGATGCGCTTTTATTCACGATCTGACCGTCAGATCGACGCCCTGATAGTACCAGCGGAGGATCTCGTCGTAAGTCCTCCCCTGCTCCGCCAGCGCCTTCGCGCCGTACTGGCTCATGCCCACGCCGTGGCCGCAGCCAACGGTGCGGAAGGTCAGCAGGCCGTCCGCCGGGTGGTAGGTGAAGTTTGTCGAGTTGAGGCCCAGCTGCTGCCGCAGCCAGGGGCCGCTGACGCGGACGCCGCCTACCTCCACATCGATGATCCCGCCGGCCTCCGAGCGCACGGAGGCGCGGAACCAGGTGTCCGCCGGCGCGGACAGGTCCATGTCGGGGTGCGCGGCCAGCATCTTTTCCCTGAACGCTTCCTCCGTGACCGTCACCTCTCCCAGATAGTCGGGCGACTGATCGCCGCCGGGGCTGGCGGCGGTGACGAGATACGGCAGGTCCGCGCCCCAGACGGCCAACGCGCTCTCGGTCCTGGGACCGGAGGCCGAGTGGAACACAGCGGCGATGGGCGCGCCGTCATACGTGGCCGTCACCCCGGCAGTCCCGTCCACGGCGGCGGTGATGCGCGCTTCGTAGTAGGATTCATCCGCGCCCCAGAGCTCGCCCTTCCGCGCGTCGACGTCCACGTAGCCGCTGCAGTGGGCGGGGTCGCCGCAGAGCTGCGCGCCGCCGTGGCTCTCGGGCAGGGCCGCGCCGTCCTCATATAGTCTGAGCTGGTAGAGCGTGTAGCTCCTGGCGGCCACGGCCTGGGCCTTCAGCGCCTCCTCCGGGAAGGAGGCGGGCATTTCCGCCGCCACCACGCCCCGGAGGTAGTCCCGCAGGCTCATCGACTTTATAGCGCCGTCCAACAGCACGGTGACGGTCGTGCGGCGGTCGAAATCCGGCGGCTCCTCGGCGACAGGCTCCGCAGCGGGCGCAGGCTCCGGCGCCTTCCCGCCGCCGACGCCCACGGTGAACAGCGGCATCAGGTACACGGCGGCCAGCGCCGCCAGCAGCATCACGGTCATCCTTTTCATTTTTAGTCCTTTCCCAACGTTGTGTTCTGTGTTATAATGAGCTTACAAGCTATTCTTATGCAAAACAGGTGCTGCGATATGAAAACGAATCGAAGATCAATGCTGCTGATGATCTACGCCTTCGCGGGCATGGTCGTCGGCATTTACCGTGCGTTTCTGATGGATTTCACTCACCCCGGAAAGGTGTATTACGGTCTGCTGGTGGTGCTGGGTGCCGCCTGCGCCGCGGCGGCGTTCCTGCTGGGGGCGCGGCCGCTGCCCGCGCAGCGGATCGAGAACCAGACGTTCAAGATGGCGGTGGCCACCTCGGCCATCCTGCTGTTCCTGTCGGCCGGCGTCCGGCTGTTCTCGATGATCAGCTCCCGCCAGGGCGGGCTGCTGATGGCGGCCACGCTGGCGCTGGCGCTGGTGAGCGCCTTCGGCATCCTGTACAGCGTCGTGTCGGACGACAAGGAGATGACGTCGGTCTTCTCCGTGATCCCCGTGTTCTTCATGTGTCTGATGCTGCTGGCCGTCTATAAAGACTATGTCTCCGCCAGCCCGGTGATCGGCTATTATGCCACCGAGGTCCTGGCCGTGATGCTGCTGACGCTGGCGGTCTACGGCGTCAGCTCCATGCGCTTCGTCAAGCAGGCGCGGAACTTTCTGATCTCCTTCTCCCTGCTGGGGGCCGTGGTGATGACGAGCGTCGTGGTGGTCAGCGCCGTGCTGACGCTGACGGATTACCGCTATCCGCTGGGCTTTGCCGAAACGGTGATGCTGGTGGCCGTGGCCGTGTACTGCGGCACCTGCTTCGTCTTCCCGCCGCGGATGCCCAAGGAGGACGCCAGGGCGCAAAAGAAGACGGAGCCCGAGCTGCCCTCCACCTTCTTCGATCACGAGAAGGACAAGCCGCTGGAGCCCGACCTGGACTCCATCATCGAGGAGGTCAAGGCCGACCGCGCCGCCGAGGAGGGTCTGGCCGAGGAGCAGGATATCTGGGACTTCATCGAGGACCAGACGAAAAAGGATGAAAAATAACACTGACACGCTAAAAACGCCTCTTTCCAAAGAAAAGTGGAAAGAGGCGTTTTATTATGCGGTTCTATTCGACCCTGCGGCCGCTGCTGTCCCAGTGGGCGGCGGTGAACTCGTCGGCGAAGATGCTCTCGGCGTCGTTGAGCTTGTGCTCCGAGCGGTAGACCAGCAGGTCGGACATCTCGCCGCGGCCGTCGTCGTATTCCTTCATGATGAGGCCCAGGGGGCGGATGGTCTCGGCGGGGAAGGGTCTGGTGATCATATAGCTGCCGAAGATGCCCGGCATGGCGGCGATGCACCCGGCGACCGACGGGAAAAAGACCATGCGGCTGACGCCGCCCACGTCCTTGCGCCCGCCGGAGGTGACGAGGGTGTACTGCTCCAGCATCCCCTCCGTGACCCGGGAGGCCCCGGCCAGGGGGTGGTCCTTGTGCATCAGCAGCAGATGGCGGAAGCTGCCCACGGTCTGGCAGCGGACGTTGCGCTCCCACAGCGCCTGCTGCAGCGTGTCCATATCGGCGATGCGGGACTTGATGAGACCGATGCTGACGTCGCCGTGGAGCACGCGCTCCAGCGCCTCGCTGGAGGGGCATTCCTCCAGATAACAGTCGTAGTTGCCGTCGCGGCTCAGTGCGATAACCGTGCGCTCGAAGGCGCGCAGCAGGCTGCAGGAGCTCTGCCCCGCCACGCGGAAGCTCTGGCGGCGGCCGCGGCTGTTTTTGAACAGGTTCTCCAGCTCCTGGGACTGGCGGACGATCTCACGGGCGCGCTCGAGGAAGATACGGCCGTTCTCCGTGGGGACGATACCCTTGGAGGTGCGGCGGAAGATCTTGATCTCCGCGGTGTCCTCCAGCTCCTTGATGACGCGGCTGAGGTTGGGCTGGCCCATAAACAGATTTTCCGCCGCCTTGGTGATGGAGCCGGTGCGCTCGACCTCCAGGGCGTATTTCAGATGTGTCAGATTCATTGCGGCCGCTTCACTTCCTTTCCTTGCGCGTTCCGATCAGGGATTGGACGGGAACAGGTTGTCCCACCAGCTGTCGTTGTTGTCGGGCCTGTCCGGGAACAGGTTCTCCCAGAAGCCCGGAGTGGGCTCCTCGATGGGATCGGGCTCGGGCGGGAGGTTGGCGTCGTTTTCGGCGTTATGGGTGGTACAAATGGAGTTGGGGTAGATGCAGGCGCCGCTGTCGCCCACGGGGACAGAGATCGGGAACTTGCGGTCGTCCACGTAGACGCGCACGGCATGCTGGACCGTGGCCTGATTGCAGTACTGGTTGGCGGGCAGGCCCGTCTCGGCGCAGACGTCCACCTGGCGGTGGCAGTTGCACGTCTCGGTGGGGACGTCCTCCTTGGCGACGTAGGCGGTGGCCACGCGGCTGCCGCGGGGATCGCGGCTGCAGTAGTTGCCGGGGGCGAGGCCGCTGTCGAGGCAGTAGGAGCATTTGACCAGCTCCACGGAGGTGTAGAAATCGCGCTCCGGCAGGCCGGCGTGGACGCGCTGCATGACCTGCTTCCACAGGTAGAGGGCCGGGTTCGTGGAGACGCCCGTGACCTCCTGCTGGCGGTCGTAGCCGAACCAGACGACGCCGGTGTAATACGGCGTGATACCGGCGAACCAGCGGTCATAGTTGCTGGTGGTGGTGCCGGTCTTGCCGCCCACGGCGATGCCGTTGCCCAGCGCCGCCTGGGCGCCCGTGCCGTTGGTGACGGCGTAGCGCAGCAGCTCCACCATGTAGGTGGCGGTCTTGGCGCTCATGGCCTCCGTCTTCTGGGGGGTGTTGTCGAGGATCAGCTCGCCGGAGGAGTTATAGACCTTTGTATACAGAACGGGATTGTTGTAGTAGCCGTCGTTGGAGAAGGCCGAATAGGCGGCCGCCATGTCGATGACGCGGACGCCGTCGGTCAGGCCGCCCAGGGCCATGGGGCTGATGGCGATATCGGTCTGGATCTCAGTCTCGCCGTTCTTGCGCGTCACCGTGCGGGAATCGACGAGGGTGGACATATTCAGCCGGTTGTGGGCGAAATCGTATGATTTTTCGGGCGTCAGGCGGGTGACGACGTCCACGGCGATGGTGTTCAGGGACTGGGCGATACCGCGGAGGATCGTACATTTGCCGCTGTAGGTCTTGTTTTCGTTCTTTGGCCAGCCTGTGTCGCGGACCGTGAAGTCCTTGGGCACGTCGTCGATGACCGTGATGGGCGTGATCAGCCCGGCCTCGATGGCGGGGCCGTAGACGGTCAGCGGCTTGATGGAGGAGCCGGGCTGACGCTTGGACATGGTGGCGCGGTTGAGCACGCGGTTGCCCGTCTTCTCTCCCCTGCCGCCGTACAGCGCCTTCACTTCGCCGGTGTAGGGATCCATGAGGACCATGGCCGCCTGGGGCATGGTGCCGTCGGAGCCCAGAACGCCGGGGAAGTGGTCGAGGTCGGTGAAGACCTCGTCCATGGCGGCCTGGATGTCCATGTCGATGGTGGTGATGATCTTGAGGCCGCCGGTGTACAGCATCAGCTTCGCCGTCTCGGCGCTGTAGCCCTTCTTGGTCTGCAGGTCGGCGATGACGGAGTCGATGACGGCGTCGACGAAGTAGGACTGGTACTGGCCGGACTCGCTGCTCTCCTTGCCGCGGTTGGCCACGACCTTTTCGTTCATGGCGCGGTCATACTGCTCCTCGTCGATCTTGCCGTAGCGCTTCATCTCGCCCAGAACGATGGCGCGGCGCTCGGCGTTGTACTCGGGGAAGCGGATCAGGTCGTACTTGTAGGGGTTCTTGGTGATGCCGGCGATGGAGGCGCACTCGGCCAGGGTCAGCTCGTTCAGCTCCTTGCCGAAGTAGGTGTAGGCCGCCTGGCGCACGCCGTAGGACGACTGGCCGAAATAGATGGTGTTGAGGTACATCTCGAGGATGTCGTCCTTCTCGTACTTCTTCTCCAGCTCCAGCGCGCGCATGACCTCCTGGATCTTGCGCTTGACGGAGGTCTCGTCGTCGCCCGTCAGGTTCTTGATCAACTGCTGGGTGATGGTGGAACCGCCGCCGAAGTTCGAGCGGAACTTGACGATATAGTTCATGGCGGCGCCGATGGTGCGCTTCCAGTTGACGCCGTTGTGGGTCTCGAAGGTGGCGTCCTCCACGGAAATGAAGGCGTCCTGCAGCTGCTGCGGGATCTCCTCGATATCGGCCCAGACGCGGTTCTCGGAGCCGTGGAGCTGCTGGAGCTCCACCTCCTGCCCTGTGGTCTTGTCGATATAATAAATGAAGCTGGTGAAATTGAGCCGGAAGCTCTCCAGATCGATATCGACGTCCTTGCTGACGTATTCCTCGATATAATAGGCGAAGGCCATGCCGCAGATCGCCGTGCAGGTGAAGCCGATGAGGATCAGCGTCAGCACGAGAAAGCCCAGCCCGCGGAAGAAGCTGCGGAAGAATCCCCGTTTCTTTTTCTTGTTGGTTGTGGTCACGATGCGATGTCTCCTTGAAGGCGGCGCGGCCGCCCTGAAAGAATGGATGGACATAAAGATACGGATACAGTATAACACAATCTTTGTCGAAATGCAAATGGTAGTATATCACGGGCATCATGGGGCAGAATAGGGACAAAAAGAGGTGTGTGCTCATGATGCAAAAGACGCTTCGCCTGCGTTTGGCGGCAGGGCTGGGCACGCTGGCGCTGGGGCTGACAGGCGCTGCGGCGCTGCGGCCGTCCCCCGCCCCTGTTCCGGTCTCTGCAACGGTCGCGGAGGTGTCCGCTCCGCTGTACACCGTGCGGGAGTATATGGGCGTGGTGGCCGTGTTCTCCCCGGAAAGCGGTCTGGTGCGGCTGACGGACTGCGCCGTCGCCCCCCTGCCGGAGCAGGACAGGCTGCGGCTGACCGAGGGCGTGACCGTGGACAGCGAGGAGGCGCTGGCGATGCTGCTGGAGGATTACCAGGGCTGAAAAACTGAGAAAGGATGGCCCTTCGGCCATCCTGCGCCCGTCGCAAATCAGGATTTGCGACAAGTAAGGGCCCGCAGACGGAAGAACATCCGTCTGCTTGGGCCGGTCTGCTGCAGCGCACTCGCTGACGCTCGCACGTTTGCAGACCGAAAGGTGTGTTTTCGTCGGCACATGTCCGCCGAAAACACCGATCCATTACCGCTCGCTGCGCGAGCGTAAAGATGCTCGGAAGGAAAACGAACTCTCCAGAATCTGAGAAAGGATGGCCGAACGGCCATCCTTTCTATCATATATCGGTGCGTTTTCAGTTTTTCAGCTCGATGATCAGCAGGCCCTCGTCGGCCTGACGATCGAGGGAGAAGCAGGTGCCCGTGGCGTCCAGGGACACGGTGAAGCCGCTCTCCGACAGGCTGGTGCTCAGCTGCTCCCGGAGAAAGGGGTCGTTGTCCAGCGGGATCAGCAGCAGAGAGCCGGGCTGCAGGTCCTCGCCCGCGTACAGCTCCACGTTTTCGGGCATATCCTCCAGCCAACCGCTGGCCACCATGCACCAGGCGTAGCCCCGTGCTGCGGGGCCGAGGGATTTCGCCAGCTGCGGCAGTCCGCCGTTTTCGATGGAGATGACGGACGTCGCCTCGGTCCCGGTATCCCTGCGCGCGTTGTCGTAAACAGTAACGCCCGACGGGGCGGCGCCCATGGCCGTAGTGGTGACATACACGGCAGCGGGCTCCTCGATGCGGACAGACTTCTGCTCGACCTCATCCGCTTCGACCGATTCGGCCATCATCGTCTCCATGGGAGCGTCCTTCGCTTCGAGCGCCTCCTCCTGGCTGGAGATGGCCATGGACATCATCACGGTCTCGGGCGCGGCGCTTTCGCTTTTGGCGCTGCCCATGCGGAACAGCCCGCCCCGGGCCGTCACGCCCGCCACGACGCAGACGGCGACAGCCGCCGCGACGGCGCCGATGAGCCTGCGCGGACGGAACCGCACGACCTTTTTCCGCTCGGCCGCCACGGCGCCCATGATGCTCCGGTGCAGGTTCGCGGGATAGGGAATGTCTTCATGCAATTGTTCGCCGATGGCGCTGAGCTGCTGATAATAGAGGCGGCAGGCCTCGCAGGAGGCCAGATGCTCGCGCAGCTCGCGTTCCTCCACCGGCGACAGGTCGCCGTCGAGGAAGCGGCTGATCAGCAGCGGATATCCGTTACACACTTTCATACCCTGATCTTCCTTTCACTACTTAGACCGAAAGGAACTCGGTTTGTTCCCGTTTTGTAACAGATATTTTCTCAATCGTTCGCGGGCGCGGGAGATGCGGGATTTGACCGTGCCGATCTCGAGGCCCGTGTCGGCGGCGATCTGCTCGTAGCTCATGTCGCACAGGTCGCGCATGACGATCATTTCCTTATAATTCTCGGGCAGGCTCTCGATGCCCTCCCGGATATTGCGGCTCAGCTCCGCCTGCTCGAAGACCTCCACGGGATCGTAGCGGCTGTCGCTGATCTCGGCGCTGTAGCTGCCGTTTTCGTCGTCGGGGACCTCCAGCGACAGCTCGCCGCGGGCGGCGCGCTTCTTGTGGCTGTCCTTGCAGACGTTGATGGTGATGCGGTAGAGCCAGGTGGAGAAGCTGGACGCCTCGTTGAACTTGTCGAGGAAGCGGAACACGCGCAGGAACACCTCCTGCGAGGCGTCCATGGCGTCCGATTCGTTGCCGAGGAAGCGGTAGGCCGTGGCGTATACCTTCTTTTCATAGGCGGTGACAAGCGCCTCGAAGGCCCTTTCGTCGCCAGCCTTGGCGCGGGCGATCAGAGCGGAATCCTCATTCATCGCGCGTCACCTCCTTGAGCCGGTACTGTGTGAGCTCCCGGCAGATGGCCTGCAGCTCCGTCAGGCGCGTCACGCCCGACATGCGGACCTTCAGCGTCCTGACGCCGGAAAAGCGCGCCATGTACCACAGGCCGTGCTTGCGGAACTCGATCATGGCGCGGGTCTCGCCCTTCTGGGCACAGAGGGCTTCGGCCTGACGCAGGATGGCGTCGACCACGTCCTCCGGCCTGCGGCGGACTATCGTCTCCCCTGCCTGCGCGCGCAGGCAGTCGTCGAAAATAAAGGGGTTCCCCTGGGCGCCCCGGGCGATCATGACGAAATCCACGCCCGTCTCGGCCATGGTGTCGAGGCACTGGCGGGGCGTGAAGAGGTCGCCGGAGGCGACGACGGGCACGCGGACAGCTGCCTTGACTTCGGCTGCGGCGCGACGGTCGGACTGGCCGGAATACATCTGGGCGCGGGTGCGGCCGTGGACGCACAGGCCGTCGGCCCCGGCGTCCTCCAGCACGCGGGCGAAGGAGGCGCAGGTGTCGCTGTTCGCCTCGAAGCCCTTGCGGAACTTGACCGTGACGGGGACGGGCACGGCCTTTTTGACGGCGGTGACGATGGCCGCCGCCTGAGCGGGGTCGCGCATGAGGGCGCTGCCGTCGCCGTTGCCGACGACCTTTGACACGGGACAGCCCATGTTGATATCGATGCCCTCGGCCCCGGAGATCTCCAGCGCCAGACGGGCGGCCTCGGCCATGACGTCGGGCTCGTGGCCGAAGATCTGGGCGATGCAGGGGCGGCGGTCCTTTTCGAGGCGCAGCAGGTCGGCGGTCTTTTTGTCGTGATAGACCAGGGCCTTGGCGCTGACCATCTCGGTGTAGGTCAGCGATGCGCCGTTTTCCTCGCACAGGGCGCGGAAGGGCGCGTCGGTGACGCCGGCCATGGGGGCCAGGAAAAAGGGGTTATTCACTTGGATGCCGCAGTAATCCATGGCCGCGCTCCTTTGAAAAATGCTTAACTACAGTTATTCTATCAAAAAACGCCCGACATTTCAACGACTGTCAGGCGTTTTATCATTGTGCACTGTAAAACTTTACTCTGTCCAGAAGCGCGGCCCGCTCGTTGGGGCAGCGGCCCTCCAGCACGTCCTCCAGCAGGTGGCGCAGCGTCTCGCCCAGGGCGGGACCGGAATAACCCAATGCCATCAGGTCGCCGCCGCGGACGGCCAGATCCCGGAGCGTCAGACAGGGGCGCTGACGCTCCAGCTGCTCCGTCAGCGCCAGCAGCGCCCGGGCGTCCTCGCCGCGGTTCGTGTACGCCGGGCTCTGGGCCAGGTTGTCGGCCTCCTTGAGCAGCAACAGGCGGCGGGTGCGCTCGTACCCGTACCGGGACAGCAATCGCTTCGCCGTGCGCTCGTCGGGGGTGACGGTGAGGTCGTGCATGCGCACCAGCCAGACCACCTCCTCCCGGGTCTCCCGATCGGCCTTCAGCCGGGTCAGCGCCGCCTCGGTGCTCTCGGCGCTGAGGCGGGCGTGGGCGTAAAAGTGGCCCTCGCCGTTAAAATCGACTGTAAAGCTCCTTGGCTTGCCAACGTCGTGGAACAGCAGCGCCAGGCGGATCAGACGGTCCTTCGGCGCGCTCTGGAGCGCTCGGGCAGTGTGCTCCCAGACGTCGTAGATATGGTGGCGGTTGCGCTGGTCGAAGCCGATGGAGTCTTTGATCTCGGGCAGGGCGGCGGACAGCGGGACCGCACAGGTGAGCAGCGCCTTCAGCGCGTGATCGCCCATGACGATGCCCTGCAGCTCACCGTAGATGCGCTCCCCGGAGACCTGCGCCAGCAGCGAGGCCTTTTCTTCCATGGCGCGCATGGTTTCGGGCTCGATATCGAAGCCCATTTTGGCGCAGAAGCGGATGGCCCGGAGGATGCGCAGCGCGTCCTCCTCGAACCTCATGCGAGGATCGCCCACGGCGCGGAGGACGCTTGCCCGCAGGTCAGCCTGCCCGCCGAAGGGGTCGATGACGGTCCCGCCCTCTCCCAGCGCCATGGCGTTGACCGTGAAGTCACGCCGCCGCAGGTCCTCCGTCAGATCGGAGACGAAGGTGACGGACGTCGGATGACGGTGGTCGAGATAGCCGCCGTCGGTGCGGAAGGTGGTGATCTCCAGCGACCGGCCGCCCAGCAGGACCGTGACGGTGCCGTGGCGGATGCCGGTATCGACGGTGGTGAAGTCCCGGAAGACCGCCTTGATCTCCGGAGGCTGTGCGGAGGTGGTCACGTCCCAGTCGTGGGGCTCCTCGCCGCGCAGCAGGTCGCGGACGCACCCGCCCACGGGGTACGCCTCAAAGCCCGCGCCGCGGAGAAGCGCAAGCGCCGTGCCGACATATTCCGGGATCATCACACACCTCCCTTTCAAGGATAAGAATGGGGCGGGCTGATCGCCCGCCCCGCAGACTACATACAAAGGCCCGATATTGTTTATGCGCACAAGAATCTATTAACAAATCTGTTTTCTGGCGGACATGTGCCGCCAGAAAACTCCTTTGAAGCGAGCAAGGCGAGCGCTCGCGCCGACCAAGTGCGGCACAGCCGCACGCGATAAGCGCGAGTGACCTCGCAGGAAGACCCAGCGGAGCGGTCTTCCTGCGAAGCGTGTCGCTTTCATCGACACGCTCCGGGGCGGGCTGATCGCCCGCCCCGGAATGACTCATATAATTAATATAATAATTATTCGGGCTGACCACCGTCGCCCTCGGGGGCGGGCTGGTCTTCCGGCTTCGTTTCGTCCTTCGATTCGTCCTCCAGCAGGCCCGCCTCGTGGATGGAATCCCAGTCCACGGGCTGATCGCTGAACAGCGCCTCGAAGTGTTTTTCGCCGATGGTCTCATGCTCCAGCAGCGCCTGGGCGATCTTGTCGAGCATGGGCATATTCTCGGAGATCAGCTTGGAGCAGCGCTCGTAGGCCTCGTCGATGATGCGCTTGATCTCGCTGTCGATCAGCGCGGCGGTGGTGTCGGACATGTTCTTCGTGGTGGCGAAATCGCGGCCCAGGAAGACTTCCTCGTTGGAATTGAAGCTGATGGGGCCGATCTTGTCGCTCATGCCGTACTTGGTGACCATGCCGCGGGCGATCTCGGTGGCGCGCTCGATATCGTTGGACGCGCCGGTGGAGATGTCGTCCAGCACCAGCTTCTCGGCCACGCGGCCGCCCAGCAGCACTACGAGCTCGTCGAGCATCTCGTTCTTGGAGGCGTAATACTTATCCTCCTTGGGCAGGCTCATGGTGAAGCCGCCCGCGCGGCCGCGGGGGATGATGGACACCTGATGGACGGGGTCCTGAGAGGGCAGGAGCTTCGTGACCAGGGCGTGGCCCGCCTCGTGGTAGGCGGTGAGCTTCTTTTCGTGCTCGGAGATCACGCGGCTCTTCTTTTCGTTGCCCATGATGACCTTGAGGTACGCGTTGTCCAGATCGCTCATGGCGATGGCGGAGCGGTCCTCGCGGGCCGCCAGAAGGGCGGCCTCGTTGAGCAGGTTCTCCAGATCGGCGCCCGTGAAGCCCACGGTCTTGCTGGCGATGGCGTCGAAGGAGACGTCGCGCTCGAAGGGCTTGCCCTTGGCATGGACCTGCAGGATTTCCTTGCGCCCCTTGATGTCGGGCACACCGATGTAGATCTGGCGGTCGAAGCGGCCGGGGCGCAGCAGCGCGGGATCGAGGATGTCGGCGCGGTTGGTGGCGGCGATGACGATGACGCCGGAGTTGTTGCCGAAGCCGTCCATCTCGACCAGCAGCTGGTTGAGGGTCTGCTCGCGCTCGTCATGCCCGCCACCGAGACCGGCGCCTCTGCGGCGGCCCACGGCATCGATCTCATCGATGAAGACGATGGAGGGCGCGTTCTTTTTCGCCTCGTTGAACAGGTCGCGGACGCGGGACGCGCCCACGCCGACGTACAGCTCCACGAAGTCGGAACCGGAGATCGAGAAGAAGGGCACGCCCGCCTCGCCGGCGACTGCCTTGGCGATCAGCGTTTTACCGGTGCCCGGAGGGCCCACCAGCAGCACGCCCTTGGGGATGCGCGCGCCCAGCTCCAGGAACTTCTGAGGCGCCTTGAGGAACTGCACGACCTCCTGCAGGTCGGCCTTCTCCTCCTCGGCCCCGGCGACATCCTTGAAGAAGACCTTCTTCATGTCGGGGGTGGCCAGCTTGGCGCGGGACTTGCCGAAGTTCATCGCGCCGCCTGCGCCGCCGCCCTGCTTGCTGAGGAAGAAGATCCAGAAGGCGCCCAGGATGGCGAACAGGATGATATATGGCACCAGCGCCGTCAGCCAGGACACCTTTTCCACCTTGAAGTCCTGCATGCGGATGATGCCGGAATCGCGCTGCTGGGTGATCAACTCGCCCAGATCGTAGTAGAAGATGTTGACGTCGGGCAGCTCGTAGCTGACGAGGGACTCGTCCTTGAGCTGCATGGTCAGATCGTTGCCCTGGATGACGAAGGCGTCGACTTTTTCCTCCTGAAACAGCTTGATCACGTCGCTGTAGGTCACCGGCTCCTGGGCCTCGGGGAAATCCAGCAGGACGCCCACGGTGCCCATGACCACCAGAAGGATGATCAGGTAGAGACCGATGCCCGGCATACGGAAGCGGTTATTCTTGTTGTTCCTGTTGTTCAAACCGGATACTCACTCCTTTATTTCGTGTAGATCTCCGGCTTCAGAACACAGAGATCGGGAAGGTTCCTGTATTTTTCGTCGTAGTCGAGGCCGTAACCCACGACGAAGACGTCGGGGATGCTGATCCCCTTGTAGTCGATGGCGACGTAGGCCTTGCGGCGCTCGGGCTTGTCGAGCAGCGTGCACACGGCCAGGGACGCGGGGTTGCGGCCCTTGAGCAGCTCGATCAGGTGGGACAGGGTGACGCCGCTGTCGAGGATATCCTCTACGATGATGACGTCGCGGCCGGTGATGTCGGTGTCGAGGTCCTTGTTGATCTTGACGCGGCCGGAGCTCACCGTGCCGGAGCCGTAGCTGGAGACGGCCATAAAGTCCATGGTGCAGGGGATCGTCAGTTCGCGGACAAGGTCGGCCATGAAGACGAAGGCGCCCTTGAGCACACACATGACCAACGGGCACTTGCCGGCGTAATCCCGCGAGATGGCGGCGCCGAGCTTTTTCACTTCCTCATGGATCTCTTCTTTCGAAATGAGTATCTCCTGAATATCATTCATCATCCGAAGGGTACCTCCCACAATAAATCAAAAATGGCTTGCCGTTCTGTTTATAACACCTTTCGGAGTCCTTTGCAAGGTCTCCGATCAGCAATACGCCTTTATTATCGCATATCAGAGGGAATCTGTCACGGGTTTTCGGAGCAATTTTTCGTTCATTCATATATTTTTTAACATTTTTGTGGCCCCAGGGGCGGGCCAGCACATCGCCGGGCCGTCTGGCGCGGACGACGAAGGGCGGCGTCAGCTTTGCTTCCTCGAAGGCGACGCCGCGCGTGCCGCCCAGCTCGATCTCCCAGCCGTTCCAGCAGACCGGTTTTCCGGGCTCCAGCGTCACCTCGCCGTCGGGCGTCGGCTCCTCCCCTGCCCGTTCGACGGTGAGCTCTTCGCCGCGTAGCGTCATCTCATACCCGCCGCCCAGCTGGATGCGCGCGTTCCGGCGCGGCGACGCCAGCAGACGGCGCACGGCCTCGGTGCGCTGGGCGTCGGGGCGTCTGCCCTCGTCTCCCGCTTCCGTCATCAGCCGGCGCACCATGGGGCGCAGCAGCGCCGGGTGGGCGCTCTGCAGAACGGAAACGGGCGCGGAGGCCGGTTCCCGCGGGACGTCCAGCCGAGCCAGGGCAGCCTGCTCGATGAAATCGAGGGCCTCCCGGGCGATGTTCGAGGCGCGAAGGATCGCCCGATCGGCGGCGGGATCGATCGCCCGCAGCTCCGGCAGGACATTTTTGCGGATGCGGTTGCGGCTGTAGACTGTGTCGCCGTTCGATCCGTCGATGACGTACGGCAAGTCATTGGCGCTGTCGTACGCCTCGATCTCCGCCCGGCCGGTGCGCAGCAGAGGGCGGATCAGCTTCTCGTCCTGCTCGGGGATGCCGGCAAAGCCGCGGAGGCCCGCGCCGCGGGTCAGGTCCAGCAGCACGGTCTCGGCGTTGTCCGAAAGGTTGTGGGCCGTGGCCAGCTTGTCGAACCCGAGAGCGTCGAGGGTCTCGTACAGGAAGGCGTAGCGCAGCGTCCGCGCCGCCTCCTCCAGGCCCATGCGGTTTCGGGCGGCGTAAGCGGGCACGTCCCCCCTGCCCACGGTGAGCGGGACGTCCAGGCGCGCGCACAGCGCGCGCACCAGCGCCAGCTCGGCTGCGGCGGCCTCCGGACGGATGCCGTGGATATAATGGGCGGCCGCCACGGTCAGCTCCAGCTCCGGACGCAGGGCGCACAGGGCGTGGAGCAGGCAGACCGAATCGGCGCCGCCCGAAAGGGCGACAAGAATCCTGTCGCCCTTTTGAAGAAGTGTTCGGTTAATAACGCGGGGGTTCCTCATATCTGGTCTCCCTGCCACGGAAGGTGGTGAACTGGCCCTCCCACTGCAGCTCGATCTTGCCGACCTCGCCGTGACGGTTCTTGGCGATGATCAGCTCGGCCATGTTCTGCTGCTCCGGGGGCACGTCGCCATAGTAGTCGGGGCGGTAGATGAACAGGACGATGTCGGCGTCCTGCTCGATGGAGCCGGATTCGCGCAGGTCGGACAGCATGGGCCGCTTGTCCGTACGGCTCTCGGGGCCGCGGGACAGCTGGGACAGGCAGAGGACCGGGACGTTGAGCTCCTTGGCCATGATCTTCAGCGAGCGGGAGATCTCGGCCACCTCGTTGACGCGGTTGTCGATGCGCCGAGGCGCATGCATCAGCTGGAGGTAGTCCACGACGATCAGGCCCAGATTGTCGCCCACGCGGCGGCACTTGGCCATCATCTCCGGCACGGTGATGCCGGAATCGTCGTCGATGAGGATGTGGTTCTGGGTCAGCTGCGTCGCGGCGCCCGCCACGCGCTCCCAGTCCTCGTCGCTGAGGTTGCCCATGCGGAGCTTTTTATTGTCCACCAGCGCCTCGCCGGACAGCATGCGCATGGCCAGCTGCTGGCTCGACATTTCCAGCTGGAAGATGACCACAGTCTTGTCGGAGTCGCGGATAGCGGACCGGGCGATGTTCAGCGCGATGGACGTCTTGCCCATGCCGGGGCGGGAAGCCATGAGGATCAAGTCGGACTTGTTCAGGCCGCCGATGAAGCGGTCCAGCTCGGAAAAGCCCGTGGGCAGGCCCGGCAGGCTGCCGGGGTGCTTGCTCATCTCATCCAGGTGGTTGTACACCTCGGCGATGGCGGAGTTGATGGTCTTGAGGCCCTTGATCTCCCGGTCCTGCCGGACGGCGTAGATCTTCTGCTCGGCCAGGTCGGCGATGGTCTGGGGGTCCTCCTGCTCGTCCATGGTCATCTGCGAGATCTCGGCGGAGATGTCCTGCAGCTGGCGCAGCATGCTCTTGCCGCGGACGATGCGGCAGTACTCCATGACATTGGAGGAGGTGGGCGTCGTCTCGATGAGCTGGATGAAGTAGTCGCGGTCCGCCTGCTGGCGGTTGCCCATGAGCTTCATCTCGTCGATCACCGTGACGGGGTCGATCTGGCGGCCGGAGGTGAACATGTAGGACACGGCGGCAAAGATCAGCCGGTTCGTCTCGATATAGAAATCCTCCTCCACCAGCGTCTCGATCACCTGCGGGATGCACTTGGGGTCGATCATCATGGAGCCGATGACGGCCTGCTCAGCCTCGACGCTGTAGGGGACCCGTCTTGTAAAGAGCTGGTCGGCGGTCATGCGCTATGCCTCGGTGACGACGACGCGGATGACACCGTTGACCTCTGTAAAGAGCTTTGCCTTTACTTCATAAGTACCGAAAGCCTTGATCGGCTCATCCAGCGTCAGACGGGTCTTGGGCAGGTCGATGTTGTACTGCTCCTTCAGCGCGTCCGAGATCTCCTTGGTGGTGACGGAGCCGAAGAGCCTGCCGGCGGTTCCGGCCTTGGCCTTGATGGAAACGGGCATCTGGGCCAGCTTATCCTTCAGCTCCAGCGCGGTCTGGCGCTCGCGCTCGACCTTGCGGGCGGCGGCGTCATCGGCGATCTTCTTGGCGTTGAGCGCGTCGGGGGTGGCCTCCATGGCCAGCTTTTTGGGGAACAGGAAGTTGCGGGCGTAACCGTCGGACACGTTGATCATGTCGTTTTTCTTGCCCTGTCCCTTGACGTCCTGAAGAAGTATGACTTTCATAATGTCTCTCCTTTATTTCTGTTTCGTATCCTTCAAATATTCCGCGATGGCGGCCGTCAGAAGCTCCACGACCTCATCCACGGGCTTGTCTGCGAACTGCGCGCCGGCCATGGTCATGCTGCCGCCGCCGCCGATCTTCTCCAGCACGTACTGGACGTTGACCTTGCCGTAGGACCGGCCGGACACGGCGCAGCCGCCCGAAGTTTCGGCAAAGACGGCGAAGGCCGCAGCCACGTCGCTGATGTTGATCAGCTCGTCGACGGCCTGGGCGGCCACGGCGCGGTCCACGGGGGCGTGGCTGACCACCAGCGAGATGCCCGGGAACACGTGCTTCGCCTCGGAGATCAGCTGATAGCGCTTGATGTAGCCCTCCAGATTGCCGGAGAACATCTTGCGCACGTCGACGGTGTCGGCGCCGATCTGGCGCAGCCAGGCGGCGGCCTCGAAGGTGCGCACGCCGGTCTTGACCGTGAAGCTCTTGGTGTCGAGGACGATGCCCGCCAGAAGCGCCTCCGCCTCCGATTTCAGCAGATCGGTGGGCGACAGGATATACTGCAGCAGCTCGGTGACGAGCTCGCTGGCGGAGCTGGCGTAGGGCTCGTGCATGTTGATGGCCGTGCGCTCGATATAGCTGGCGGCGCGGCGGTGGTGGTCGATGACGGCCACCTTCTGGATGGTGTCCAGCAGGCGCGGAGCGTCGACGATATCGGGCCGGGAGGTGTCGACGACCACCAGCAGGGAGTTGGCGTCGCAGAGCATCATGGCCTCCTCCTCGGTGATAAAGACGCGGCTGTACTCGGGAGCCGCCGCCAGGCGGTCGATCAGCTCCCGGGCGGAGGTGACGTCCCGGTTGCACACGAGATACGGCGTCTTGCCCAGCCTGCGCACGGCGGCCACCACGCCGGCGGCCGCGCCGATGGCGTCGAGGTCGGACACACGATGGCCCATGACGAAGACCTGGGACGAATCCATGATCAGCTGGCGCAGGGCGTTGGCCATGACGCGGGACTTGACCTTGGTGCGCTTCTCGATCTCCTTGCTGTTGCCGCCGTAGAACTCGAAGCCGCCTGGCGACTTGACGACCGCCTGGTCGCCGCCGCGGGACAGCGCCATGTCGATGCTCAGATTGGCGAAGGTGTAAAGCTCGCTGAGGCTGCAGTCCTCGCCCCGACCGATGCCGATGGACAGCGTGGCGGGGATGCCCTCGCTGTTCTTCACCTCATGCATGGACTCGAGGATCGAGAACTTGTCGGCGATCAGGTCCAGAAGCGCCGCGTTTTCAAACACCGTCAGGTACTTGCCGCGCTCCAGCTTGCGGAAGATGCCGCCGGTCTTTTTGATCCAGTTGGACAGGCGGGAGTCGATCTCCGCGGTGATCATCGATTTTTCGGTCTCGTCGATATTCTTGTAAAGCTCCTCGTGGCTGTCGATCAGCAGCATGCCCACCACGGGGCGGGAGCGGCGGAATCGCTCGCGCAGCTCGCTGTAGTCGGTGATGTCCACCCAGAACAGCGTGGCCAGCAGGCTGCCCGCCGCAGGATCGTCGGCGGTGACGAGGTTGCCGTACACAATGAACTTGCGCTCGCCCAGGGACACGTCGTGGGGACAGCAGTTCTTACCCTCCATGATCCATTTGGTGTCAAAGCCCGGAACGAGCTCGGTGATGTGCAGGTCGAAGGCGTGGCTGCCCACGTTCATCAGCCCCTCCATGACCTCGTTCTGCCAGATGACCTCGCCGGTGTCCAGGCGCAGGACCATCATGGGCAGGGGGAAATTGATCATGGTGTGCTTGGAGGCGTTGTCCACCTGAAACGCCAGCGCCTCCACGTAGCGGCGCATGCTGTTGCTGCGCTTGCGGGCGCGGCTCTTGTAATAGACCAGCACCAGAAGCGTCACCACCGCCTCCGCGGCGCCAACGGGGACCGAAAAATAAAAGGTCACGGCCACGAACAGCACGAGGATCGCAAAGATCAGCTTGAACCCCGGCTCCAGCAGCTTGGCCAGTTTTTTATCCATATCGTTCGCCTCATTTCACGGCGGGACAGGCCCGCCACAGGGAAGGTATACCTATAGATATAGATAGTATAGCAAAACGCGCGGGAAATGTAAAGCGCGGCGGGAAAAAGTGGCGCGAAAAGCGGTGTAGGACTACAATACATCTTGGACAATTGAAAAAAAGGGATGAAGGATGGAGCCTCATCGGTTATAGTTGAGTTACCACACACCAACTAACGAAAGGGGCCACATCCTTCATGAGCAACAGTATAACACAGGACATGGCATATAGACAATCCCTGATGAAGTACGCACAGAAGTACGGCGTCAGCCGCGCAAGCCGCAAATACAACAAAAGTCGGTCGTACATCTACTTCTGGCGGTCACGCTGGGACGGGAGAGCGGAGTCTCTGGCGTGCCAGTCCAGGCGCCCGCACAGCCACCCTAATCAACATACCGAAGAAGAGCTAAAGCTGATTCGTGATATGCGTCGTCGCAATCCGCAGCTTGGCATGATCGAGTTGTGGCACCGCTTGAGAAAACGCGGCTATACGCGCTGTCCGGAGAGCCTGTTTCGCGTCATGCGAAAGATGGATATGTTTCCATACGAAGAAAAGAAAAAAAGCTACATTCCCAAGCCCTACGAGCAGATGCAATATCCCGGTCAGCGAGTTCAGGTGGACGTTAAGGTCGTTCCACGCAAGTGCATTGCGGATCCGGAACTGAAGCTATACCAGTACACCGCTATTGACGAGTTTACGCGCCTTCGCTTCCTCGCCGCCTATCCTGAGCAGTCCACTTATTCCTCCGCAGACTTCCTGCAAAAGCTCAACAAATGGTATGCTCGACGAGGAATTCACGTGGAATGCGTCCAAACAGACAATGGTTTTGAGTTCACCAACCGCTTTTCTCCCTCGAAAAAGCACTTGCCAACCTTGTTTGAGGCAGCGGCAGCCCAACTCGGCATACGGCATAAGCTTATCCGGCCCTACACGCCCAGGCACAACGGCAAGGTGGAGCGCAGCCACCGCGAAGACCAGAAACGCTTCTACAGCTGCCACTCGTTCTTTTCTCTCGAAGACTTTGATAAGCAGCTCAAAATCCACAACCGCCGCTCCAACAACATCCCGATGCGGCCCCTCCGTTGGTTATCACCTTTAGACTTCACTGTCCAACATGTTTGACAAACCTACAGGCGGGAAAAAGTGGCGCGAAAAGCGGATCGAGGATACCGCCGCGATCGTCCGCTCAATCTTCCGCCGAAACACGGAAAAAGCCTCCCGGGCGGGAGGCTTTTTTCTTATTGGACTTCCGTGATGATGGGCAGCACCATGGGGCTGCGCTTGATCTGGCGGAAGAGGTATTCGCTGAGCTCGTCGCGGATGCGGTTTTTGATGACGCTGCGGTCGCGGAGGCGGCGCTCGGCCATGCAGTCCTCGATGACCTTTTTGGTCAGGCGGCGCATCTCCTCGGTGAGCTCCTCGGCTTCCTTGGTGAAGATGAAGCCGCGGGAGATGATGTCCGGGCCGGAGACGATGGCCGTCAGGTCGCGGTTCATGACGGTCTCGGCCACGATGATGCCCTCGGCGCTGAGGAGCTTGCGCTCCCGCAGGACCGCGGTGCCCACGTCGCCCACACCGTAGCCGTCCACCAGCACACGGCCGGCCTGCACGGTGGAGGTCTGCCAGGCGTTCTCGCCGTCCAGCTCCACCACGGACCCCAGGTCGCCGATGAGGATGCGGCTGCTGTCCACGCCGCAGGTCTGGGCCAGGCTGGCGTGCATCAGCAGATGGCGGCACTCGCCGTGGACGGGCATGAAGTATTTGGGCCTGACGAGGGAGAGGATGATCTTCAGTTCCTCCTGACAGGCGTGGCCGGAGACATGGACGTCGGCGATGGCGTTGTACACCACGTCGGCGCCGCGGCGGAACAGCTCGTTGACCATCTGGGAGATGGCCTTCTCGTTGCCGGGGATGGGAGACGCAGAGATAATGATGCGGTCGTCCTTGCCCACCTCGATCTGGCGGTGACCCGTGAAGGCCATGCGGTACAGGGCGCTCATGGGCTCGCCCTGGCTGCCCGTGGTGATGACGACGAGCTGATCCTTGGGGTAGCGGTTGATCTGGCTCAGCTCGATGAGCGTCTTGTCGGGGATGTCGAGGTAGCCCAGCTCCAGCGCCACCTTAAGGATGTTCTCCATGCTGCGGCCGGAGACGGCGACCTTGCGCTTGTACTTGACGGCGGTGTTGATGATCTGCTGCAGACGGTCCACGTTGGAGGCGAAGGTGGCGATGATGATGCGCCTGTCACAGCCCTTGAACCAGCTGTCGAAGGACTCGCCCACCTTGCGCTCGCTCATGGAGATGCCCGGGCGCTCGGCGTTGGTGGAGTCGCTCATCAGCAGCAGGACCCCTTCCCTGCCCAGCCTGCCGAAGCGCTCCAGATCGATCATCTCGCCGCGGATGGGCGTGGGGTCGATCTTGAAGTCGCCCGTCATGACCACGACGCCCACGGGCGTCTTGATGGCCAGACCGACGGCGTCGGAGATGGAATGGTTGACGCGGATCAGCTCAATCTCAAAGCAGCCGAGCTTGAACTTGTCCCCTGCCTTCTTGACGTTGATCTTCACCTTGCCCAGATTCTTGTGCTCCGAGATCTTCAGCGACACCATGCCGGCGGTCAGCGCTGTGCAGTAGATGGGCGCCTTGACGTCCCGAAGAAAGTAGGGCAGCGAGCCGATGTGGTCCTCGTGGGCGTGGGTGAGCACCACGCCGCGGACCTTGTCCTTTTTCTGCACGACGTAGGTCATGTCGGGGATGACGAGGTCGACGCCCAGCAGCTCGTCGTCGGGGAACGTGACGCCGCAGTCGACGATGAACATGTCGTCGCCGTACTCGAACACGGTCATGTTCTTGCCGATCTCGTTGAGGCCGCCCAGGGGGATGATGCGCAGCTTCGGCGCTTTGGCGCTCTTCTTTTCGGCGGTCTGGGCGGGCAGCTTGACCTTCGCCGCCGTCTTGCGGGCGGCGCGGACCGTCTTTTTGGCAGCCGCCGCCACGGTCTCGGCCACCGCGTTTTCTGTTTTGCTCTTGCGCTTGGCGGCCTTTTTCGCCACGGCGGCGGGTTCTCTGGCCGTCTGGCGCTGCTTTGCGGCCGCCCTCTGGCGGCCTGCGGTATTCTTTTTTTCCTGCATATTTACTCCGTTTCTCTCGTGCGGCAGACGCAAAAAGCCAGGCGCGCCCCGTTGGGCGTACAAAAACAAAGGCCGGCCGTCCACATCGGCCTGCGGCTGTCGTGATGCGATTGTATGATCTATAAGACCCGCTTCCTAGCCTCGCTCAGGAAGGGGCGAAAACCAAATCTCACGATCCCCCGTCCGGGGGGTCGATATCATTTCGATTTTATACTATACCATATCTTTCCCCGATATGCAAGTTTTTAAACGCGCCGCCTTCCCGCGTTGCAATCGGGGGCGGATTCCGCTATACTGGTATGCAGAAAGGGGATGATCTCATGAAAGTCATGGCAGTCGATCTGGGCGACGTGCGCACGGGCGTGGCCTTTTCCGACCTGACGGGCTTCCTGGCCGGGCGCAGCGTCACCGTGACGTGCCGGGACCGGGCGTTGCTGCTGGACAAACTGTGCGGGATGATCGAAGAGGAGCGGCCCGAGGAGATCGTACTGGGCCTGCCGAAGAACATGGACGGCACCGAGGGCCCCCGGGCCGAAAAGTCCCGGATCTTCGGCGCGGCGCTGGAGGAGAAAAGCGGCCTGCCCGTGCGGTATTTCGACGAGCGCGGCACGTCCATCACGGCCAACCGCATCCTCAGCGACGCCGGGAAAAAGCGCGGCAAACAGCGGGCGAAGGTGGACGCCGTGGCCGCTGCCGTCATCCTGCAGAGCTATCTGGACAGCCGCCGATAAATCGGTTCGCTTTGTGCAACTTTACCAGTTTAAGCTGTAAAAAGCGTTGATTTTGAGCCAAAGGGGCCTGTTTTGCTTTTTATTTCGTGAAAGTGGTGCTATACTGTATGACAGTGAGAAATGATTATTATTGATCTGAAAGGAGCACCAATATGACCGAAAGACAAGAACTCATCGTCAAGAACGTAGACGCCAACAAGCAGCTGATCCTCGACGCGGAGCGCTGGCTGTGGGCCCATCCCCAGACCGGCTACACCGAGTGGGAGGCTCATGCGTATCTGGTAGAGAAGTTCGAGGCCCTGGGCTATGAGCTGGTCCTGGCCGGCAAGATCCCCGGCTTCGGCGATATCCCCGGCTTCTACACCGATGTGGACACCGGCAAGGAAGGCCCCGTGCTGGCCATCTTCGGCGAGCTGGACGCTCTTGACATCGCCAACCATCCCGAATCCGTCAACGGCATGACCCATTGCTGCGGCCACCACGGCCAGGCTGCCGCCCTGCTGGGCATCGCGGCCGCGCTGAAGGAGCCCGGCGCGCTGGACGGCCTGTGCGGCAAGATCCGCCTGATCGCCGTTCCCGCCGAGGAAATGATCCAGCTGGCCTTCCGTGAGAACCTCCGCAAGGAAGGCGTCATCAGCTACATGGGCGGCAAGGTCGAGTTCATGCACCGCGGCATCCTGGACGGCGTCGATCTGTCCATCATGGTCCACGGCGGCGGCGGCGGACCGGAGGATCCCGTTTACTTCTCCGGCGGCTACGGCTCCAACGGCTGCATGGCCAAGACGATCCGCTTCAAGGGCAAGAGCTCTCATGCCGGCGGCGCTCCCCATCTGGGCGTCAACGCGCAGTACGCCGCCATGCTGGGCCTGCAGGCCGTCAACGACCTGCGTGAGACCTTCCAGGAGAAGGACACCATCCGCTTCCATCCCATCATGATGGGCGTCAACTGCGCCGTCAACATCATCCCCGATGAGATGAAGATCGAGAGCTACGTCCGCGGCCACTCCATCGAGGCCATGAAGAGAGAGAACAGGAAGGTCAACCGTGCGCTGACCGGCGCTGCGCTGGCCATCGGCGCCGGCGTCGAGCTGTGCGACCGTCCGGGCTACTCCCCCGAGATCCACGATCCCGCGCTGATGAAGCTGGTCGAGCAGTGCTGCGTCGATCTGGTGGGTGAAGAGCACGTCAAGTTCAACTATACCAACTGGGGCACCGGCTCCTCCGACTTCGGCGACATCACCTGCGTCATGCCCGGCATGCAGTTCAGCTCCTCGGGCGTCGTGGGCACCTTCCACGGCATCGACTTCCAGGTCGTTGACGCTGACCGTCTGTGCGTCAACGCCACGAAGGCCCAGCTGTTCGTCGCCGACGCGCTGCTGAGCAACGGCGGCGCGGCCGCCAAGGAGATCTGCAAGAACTACAAGCCGCAGTATCCCTCCATCAAGGCCTATTTCGAAGCCATCAACGACCTGATTCTCGACAAGGACGCCGTCAAGTACGATGAGAACGGCAACGCCACCGTCGATTTCCAGAACGTCTAAACCGTATCCGTAACCCCGGACGTCCCCCGCGGCGTCCGGACTTTTTTGAAAGGAGTATCAACATGACCGAGAGACAGGAACTTATCGTCAAAAACGTAGACGCCAACAAGCAGCTGGTCCTCGACGCCGAGCGCTGGCTGTGGGCCCATCCCCAGACCGGCTACACCGAGTGGGAAGCCCACAACTACCTCGTCGAGAAGTATGAGGCTCTGGGCTACAAGCTGAATATGGCGGGCGACATCCCCGGTTTCGGCAAGATCCCCGGCTTCTGGACCGATGTGGACACCGGCAAGGAAGGCCCCACCATCGCCATCTTCGGCGAGCTGGACGCCCTCGACATCGCCAACCATCCCGAATCCGTCAACGGCATGACCCACTGCTGCGGCCACCACGCCCAGGGCGCGGCCCTTTTGGGCGTCGCGGCGGCGCTGAAGCAGCCCGGCGCGCTGGACGGCCTGTGCGGCAAGATCCGCCTGATCGCCGTTCCCGCCGAGGAAATGATCCAGCTGGCCTTCCGTGAAGACCTGCGCAAGCAGGGCGTCATCAGCTACATGGGCGGCAAGGTCGAGTTCATGCACCGCGGCATCCTGGACGGCTGCGACATCGCCATGATGGTCCACGGCATGGCCGCCGGTCCCGACGAGGCCTTCGACTTCCGCTGCGGCATGGGCAACAACGGCTGCTTGGCCAAGACCATCCGCTACAAGGGCAAGAGCTCCCATGCCGGCGGCGCTCCCCATCTGGGCGTCAACGCGCAGTACGCCGCCATGCTGGGCCTGCAGGCCGTCAACGATCTGCGTGAGACCTTCCAGGAGAAGGATACGATCCGCTTCCATCCCATCATGATGGGCGTCAACTGCGCCGTCAACATCATCCCCGACGAGATGAAGATCGAGAGCTACGTCCGCGGCCACTCCATCGAGGCCATCAAGCGCGAGAACAAAAAGGTCAACCGCGCGCTGACGGGCGCCGCGCTGGCCATCGGCGCCGGCGTCGAACTGTGCGACCGTCCGGGCTACTCCCCCGAGATCCACGACGTGCCGTTCATGAAGCTCGTCCAGAAGTGCTGTGAGGACCTCGTGGGCGCCGACCGCGTGCGCTTTATGTATGACAGCTGGAGCACCGGCTCCTCTGACTTCGGCGACGTCACCTGCGTCATGCCCGGCGTGCAGTTCCACTGCTCCGGCGCCATCGGCACGGGCCACGGCATCGACTACTTCGTCAACAACCCCAACAAGCTCTGCCTGAACTCTGCCAAGGCGCAGCTGTTCGTCGTGGACGCCCTGTTCTCCAACGGCGCTGCCGCCGCCAAGGAGATCATCGCCAACTACAAGCCCCAGTTCCCGTCCATCAAGGCTTACTTCGAGTCGATCAACGACATGATCCTCGACAAGGACGCCGTCGTGTATGACGAGAACGGCAACGCCACCGTCGATTTCCAGAACATCTAACGCCGTCCGGCACAAGGGCTCCCCGCCTGGGGAGCCCTTCTTTTTTGTATATTTGCACAAATGGAGTTGTCCAATAGCCCCAAAGTTGAGCAAAGAAGATAAAAACCGCTTTTCGCGGGTGCAGCGTTGTGATATAGTAAAGGCGTATGGAGTCCCCATCAATTCTTCAAGGAGGATGATTCACATGAATGAAAAACAGAAACTGATCGTCAAGAACGTTGACGCGCACAAGCAGCTGATCCTTGACGCGGAGCGCTGGCTGTGGGCCCATCCCCAGACCGGCTACACCGAGTGGGAAGCCCATAACTATCTGGTCGAGAAGTTCGAGGCCCTGGGCTACAAGCTGAACATGGCCGGTCAGATCCCCGGCTTCGGCAACATTCCCGGCTTCTGGGTAGATGTTGACACCGGCAAGGAAGGCCCCACGCTGGCCATCTTCGGCGAGCTGGACGCTCTTGACATCGCCAACCATCCCGAGTCCGTCAATGGCATGACCCATTGCTGCGGCCACCATGCGCAGGCTGCCGCTCTGCTGGGCATCGCCGCCGGTCTCAGCGAGCCCGGCGCGCTGGACGGCCTGTGCGGCAAGATCCGCCTGATCGCCGTTCCCGCCGAGGAAATGATCCAGCTGGCCTTCCGTGAGAACCTCCGCAAGGAAGGCGTCATCAGCTACATGGGCGGCAAGGTCGAGTTCATGCACCGCGGCATCCTGGACGGCGTCGATCTGTCCATCATGGTCCACGGCACCATCGCCGGCGAGGGCGAGCCCTATGACTTCTCCTGCGGCTACGGCTCCAACGGCTGCATGGCCAAGACCATCCGCTACAAGGGCAAGAGCTCCCATGCCGGCGGCGCTCCCCATCTGGGCGTCAACGCGCAGTACGCCGCCATGCTGGGCCTGCAGGCCGTCAACGATCTGCGTGAGACCTTCCAGGAGAAGGATACGATCCGCTTCCATCCCATCATGATGGGTGTCAACTGCGCCGTCAACATCATCCCCGATGAGATGAAGATCGAGAGCTACGTCCGCGGCCATTCGCTGGAGGCCATCAAGCGCGAAAACAAGAAGGTCAACCGTGCCCTGACGGGTGCCGCGCTGGCCATCGGCGCCGGCGTCGAGCTGTGCGACCGTCCGGGCTACTCCCCCGAGGTCCACGATCCCGCCTTCATGAAGCTCTGCCAGCAGTGCTGCGAGGATCTGGTAGGCGCCGACCGCGTCGTGTTCGATTATGAGCGCTGGGGCACCGGCTCCTCCGACTTCGGCGATATCACCTGCGTCATGCCCGGCGTCCAGTTCAACGCTGCCGGCGCCATCGGCGTCGGCCACGGCATCAACTACTACGTCAAGGACGCCAACAGGCAGTGCGTCAACTCCGCCAAGGCTCAGCTGTTCGTCGCCGACGCTCTGCTGTGCAACGACGGCGCCGCCGCCAAGGAGATCTGCAAGAACTACAAGCCCGAGTATCCCTCCATCAAGGCTTACTTCGAGGCCATCAACGACATCATCCTGGACAAGGATGCCGTCAAGTACGACGAGAACGGCAACGCCACCGTCGACTTCCAGAACATCTAAGCGCGTCTGCGCTGCGCAAAAGGGGGCTGCCCTTCCGGGCGGCCCCCTTTTCATATGCTTCTTTGCTGTGAAGCTATCTGGCTTTACTGCCTCTTTTATAAGCGATCGAGATCAATACGACGACGGCGATCTCGAAGCAGATCTCCATGATCAGCGCCGGAGAGTAGCTGCCGGTGACGTCGTAGAGGTGGCCGATGTAGAAGGCGGCGAAGGCGTTGCCGATGGTGGTGCCCATGCTGACCTTCGGATAGACCGTCGCGTAGTTCTCCAGGCCGAAGATCTCCTTCGTCGTCATGACACAGGCGACGGTGCACAGCGTGTAGCACAGACCGTAGGACGCCGAGGCGGCGATCAGCAGCGGCGCGCTGCGGGCCGTAAGGATCACCAGCAGCGACGCCACGGTCACCGCGCCGAACAGCGGCACCGTGCGCCTGTTGCTCAGGCGGTCCACGATGGTGCCGTAAAGCAGCTTGCCGCAGGTGTTGACGATCATGGCCGCCGAGATCATAGCGGAGCCCACCGCGGCCGCAAGGCCGTAGCTGGACACCGTGCCGGGGTAATGCTGGGCCATGGAGGTCACCATGGACGCCATGGAGGCGGCGGCGATCACGAGCCCGGCCGTCAGCCAGTCGATGGGGATACGCTCGCCGGAGACTGTCTTCGTCTCGGTCTTCTCATCTTTCCTTCCGTAGGGCTCCAGACCCTGGTCCCCGGGCTTCAGCGTGATGGGCAGCAGCAGCGCGGGCGCGAGGAACAGCGCCATGAACGCTGCCAGGCCGATCATCCCGGCGCGCCAGCCGCCGCGGCCGATGATGGCCGTCAGGATCGGCGACAGCACTGCGCCGCCGACGCCCGTGAAGCCCATGGCGATGCTCGTCACGAGGGCGAGCTTTTCATGGTACCAGTTGCTCAGCAGGATCGTTGTGGTGACGAAATGGACCATGCCCGCGCTCATGCCGCGCACGACGCAGGCCAGATACAGCAGCGGCAGGCTGCTGACCGTGGAAATGAAGAGCGTGGAGCCCACCATCAGCACCATGGCCAGCAGGACGAGCTTCTTGAAATTGTCGGACCGCAGCACCTTCGGGATAAAAAGGCCCACGCAGGCGGAAACCATGCCGTTGATCGTGGTGGTCAGGCTGACGCTGCCGCGGCCCACGTTCAGCGCCGTCGCCATGGGCGTAAAAAAGACGCCCGCCACGTTGGAAATGCTGGACATGGCCCCCAGCATCCCGCAGGCCGCCACGACCACCATGATGTGGCGCGGCGTCAGGCGCTTCGTCTGTGTCAGTTCGTTCATTGCGATGTCCCCCATTTTTCGAACATTACCAACAGTATAACGCCTGATTATCAACTTGGCAAATCCTTTTTACAGCCGCTGAACGGCGATATCGTAAATATACCGGTAGATCACGCGGTAGACCGCGTCGCACTGCTCGAAGGAAGCGGGGATCCCGCCGGACAGCAGCTCCATGGGGACGCCGAACAGACGTATCCGCGCGCCGGTGTCCACCATGCCGTGGGCCTGATAGAACCGCTTGCGCCTGACGCGCTGATCGTAATTGGGCACGTCCGGGTCCAGCGCCTCGATCTCCAGGAAAAAGACGCGGTCGGCGTATCGCTGCCGCAGCAGATCGAGCGCCCTGCCGCCGCAGCCCTGTCCGCGGTGGGCAGGGTCCACGGCGAAATAGTCCAGCAGCACCGACCCGCCCGCCTCCATGGTGATCGCAAGGCCCTTCGGGCCGTCCTCGTCCAGGATCAGGATATGGGCCAGCCCCTGCCGAACCCGTTTCCGGATGATGCGGAAGGGCTTGCGCTCCGCGCGCGGGAAGGCCTCCTCGTACAGTGCTTTGACATAATTCAGATCATCGTCGGTGGCGTCGCGCAGGATCATGGGATCAATACTCCTTTTTGCTGATGAACCGCATGCTCAGGCGGTAGGAGAGCACGGGCAGGACGAGCAGGAAAAGCAGCGGTATGACCGCCAGCCAGGGGCTGCGCGTCAGCGCACTCTCCAGCGCCGTTCCGATCTCGGCGACGACAGCGGCGCCGACGATGAGGGCCGCCGCGACGGCGGAAACGCCCAGCACGACCCACCGTCCCCTTTCGACGCCCAGACGGATGATGCCGGGGATCGAGACGGAGATATACAGGTCGGCGACGATCAGGCCGGCCACGGCGCTCGTCAGCAGGTCCTCCTGCGCACGGCCCATGACGGCGTCCAACACAAAAGTCAGCGCCAGCGCCGCGCAGATCATCGCCGCGACGCACAGGAGGGCCATCAGGTACTTGGAGCGCACGTACTGCCTGCGGCTGACGGGCAACGTCAGCAGGTAGCTCATGCCGTTTTCGAACTCGTCATACGTGAACGTGGTCTGCACCATGGACGCGGCCATGATGCACACCCAGGTGATGAAGAAGCTCCCGCCGCTCAGCGACAGGATCAGCCCTACCACAGGCACGATCACGAGAATACGGGAGCTTTTCAGGTAGCTCAGGTCCTTGATCAGCAGCGCTTTCATCGCTTCGCCTCCCCCCGGATCATCATGGTGATGACCGTGTCGATCCCGGCCCGGTCCACCACCAGACCCGGCACGGCCTCGTAATAGGCGCGGTCGTCCGTCAGGCACGACACGCCCCAGCTCTCTTTTTTCGTGCGCAGGACGCGGCTCTTGTCCAGCGCCTCAAAGGCGCTCTCGTCCAGCTTCAGCAGGCCGTAGCGCGCCAGCAGGCGGTCGGTGTCCTCGTGCAGGACGATCTTCCCCCTGTCGATCATATACACGTCGTCGCACAGGCCCTCCAGATCGGAGGAGATATGCGAGGAGATCAGGATGCCGCGGCCCTCCTGCTGCATGTAAGATCGCAGCAGGTCCAGTATCTCGTCCCGGGCCACCACGTCGAGACCCGACGTGGGCTCGTCCAGCAGCAGCAGATCGGCCCCGTGGGACAGGGCGCACAACAGCTGCGCCTTCGTCCGCATGCCCCGGGACAGGCGGCGGAGCTGTTTTTTGGTGTCAAGGTCATATTCTTTACATTTCTTTAGAAAAGCGGCTTTATCGAAGTTTTGATACAGAGCCGCCTGGATATCGGCTACGGCCCTCAGGTCGATATAGCCGCTGAAGCCGGCGTCGGCCAGCATGACGCCCATGCGGGCCCGGTCAGCGGGCGTCAGCGAGGCGGCGTCTTTGCCAAAGACCTCCGCCGTGCCGCCGTCGCGGTCGATCAGGCCCAGAAGCGTCTTGAAGGTGGTCGTCTTGCCGGAGCCGTTGGCCCCGACAAGGCCCGTGACGTATCCCTCGCGCACCTCCAGCGTGCAGTCGAGGGCGAAATCGCCGTAGCGCTTGGCGGCGTGGTCCAGTTTGATTAGCATGGTCATTCCTCCAGCAGCAGTTTCAGCAGATCGGTCAGCTGTTCGTCGGTCATGCCGGCGCGGCGGCCCTGCTCCACGGCCCGGAGCATCGTCTCCTCCACGGCCCGCCGCGCCTCCTCGGCGGCGGCGTTCTTCGCCGCGCCGGAGATGAAGCTGCCTTTTCCGTGGACGGTGGCCACCGTCCCCTCAGCCTCCAGCGCGTCGTAGGCCTTTTTGACGGTCAGGGCGCTGATGCGCAGCTCGGCGGCCAGCGCCCGCACTGAGGGCAGCGCGTCGCCCTCACGCAGCGCGCCGGAGGCGACCTGCTCCCTGACCTGCCCTGCGATCTGCTCGTAAATCGGTATGGGAGAGGAATTGCTGATGATCATCTTCATGGTTGCTCCCCTTTCCGATAAACAGTATATAACAGTATAGAACAGTTGTCAAGAGAAAAACGGCGCGATTTCACTTGCGCCGTTCGTTTCGATATGACGTTATTCAAATCACCGCGCTCTGCGCCGGAGCCACAGCTTCAGCAGGAGGCACGCGAGGATCACTGCCGCGCAGGGGATCAGCCGCACGAGGGCGGGCGTGTACCACGGCGCCGAGTTGAACGGCTCCATGATGCGATAATACCGGTAATCGCCGATGGTCAGGCCCAGCCAGGAGCCGAAGGACGCGCCCATGATGACGTTCAGAAGCGTGTCAAGCTTTTTCATGATCTCTCCTCTACCCTGCCGTGCCGTCCAGGTCGCCGTCGCCGCCCTCGATCTCGATGACGAGGCCGTTGGGCAGGCAGACGATGGGCGCGCCCCGGGCGCTGATCCAGCCGCGGTCAACGCAGATCTTGTCCGGGCAGTCGGCGTGGGAGACGCAGATGCGCCCGGGCTCCACCTGCACGGTGTTCGTATAGTCGCCGCCGATCTCGATGGTGTAGGGCCGCAGCACGCGGCTCAACTCGATGCGGTACAGCTCCTGCCCGTTCTGGGTGACGACGGCCACGGCCCCGCCGCGGCCAAGATACCAGTAAACGCCCGCGACGGCGCAGGACAAGACCAGCAGCGCGCCCAGAAGCGCCAGCCAGAAGCGATTGCTCTTCATCAGTACTCGATATCCTTTTCTTCCTCGTCGAACTTATTGCCGTAGTAGTCAAACAGCTCGATCAGCTTTTTCACCTCGGCCTTGTGCCTGCGGGACGGGATCGTGACCACGAAGGCCACGGCCGCTGCCATCAGCAGCGCCAGCGCACACCAGACGGCGGTGCGGTTGTTTTTCAGCGTCACGCAGAAGTCGCCGAGGCCGTCCAGCTCGTAATAGACGCGGCCCAGGACCTGCGAGGCGTCGGCGCGAAGCTCGGCGTCCGCCACGCGGACCGTCAGGCTGTCCTCCTCCGCCGTCAGAACGGAGCCGATGACGCGCTCGCCGCCCATGGGCAGCACGACGATATCGCCCATGCTGAGGGCAGGGTCTTTCTCCGTCAGCGCCAGACTGCCCCGGGGCAGAAGGTCGCCGTATACGCCCGTGCGCACGGGATACGCCCCGACGCTGAGGAAGCCGGGCAGGAAGCCCTCGCGGCTGAAGGTGACGCAGGCCAGCAGCGCCAGAAGCAGGCACAGCAGAACGGCCCCAAGGCCGATGAACACTTTTTTCATCTTTCGACGGACCCCTTTTCGCAGTTCTCTTATCTTATTGTATCACAAGTTTTCCGATGTGGGAACCAAATCTTTGTCCCCGGCGGTCATTTCGGGCATGAAAACGGTTAGATCGCTTTTATATAAAGTATTGTAAAGTTTTTAGCTTTACAGGTATCGGCTGTTTGAGATGGCGGCTTGCGACGATTTTTTGCGTTCTTCCCGGTCACTTTCCGACAAATGTCTTTTCAATTGGACGGATGTTTGATATAATATAGTATCTGTAAGATCGATCCGGGAGGTGACTGTCATGAGAATGGGCTATATCCGCGAGCCCGAGGACGTGAAATATCTGATCCTGTACTGTCTCAGCCTGCTGCCGATGACGGTCAGCGTGGACGACCTGATGGAGGTCACGATGATCGACGGCGGCTTCGGCTACTTTGAGTTCATGCAATGCTTTCACGAGCTGCTGGAGTCGGGCCATATCTCCGAGCTCGACATGATCGACCACAAGGAGTACCTGCTGTCCAACGAGGGGCGCAAGGTGGTGGAGCTGATGGAGGGCCAGCTGCGGCTCAGCGTCCGCGACCGCGCCCAGACCGCCGCGCTGCGCGTGATCTCCCGCATCCGCCGGAACAACAGTCTGCGCGCCTACCACAAGAAGAACGACGACGGCTCCTTCCACGTGACGCTGGCCGTCTACGACAAGAGCTTTGAGATGATGTCGATCAACGTGGCCGTCTTCAACGAGCGCCAGTGCCAGATGCTGGAGCAGAACTTCAAGGATAACGCCGAGAGCATCTACAAGGGCCTCCTCTCGCTGCTGCTGGAGGATCCCAAAGCAAAAGCATCCCAGGAGGAAACGAAATGAAACGCATCCGTGTCATCGCACTTTTGACGGTCCTTCTGCTGGCGCTGACCGCCTGCGGCAAGACGGAGCCCGCGCCGGAGCCTGCGGTGGAGGAGCCGCAGACCGTGGAGACGCCTGCGGAGCCCGAGCCCAAGGTCGAGGAGCCCCCGAAGGTTGAAGAACCGCCCAAGGAGGAGCTCAAGGCCGAAGAGCCGGCGGAGCCCGTGCCCGAGGGCAACCTCAACCCGCTGACGGGCCTCTATGACGGCATCTCCGACGAGGCGCTGCACCGCAGGCCCGTGGCCATCATGGTCAGCAACAGCTACAACAGCCTCCCCCAGTGGGGCGTCAGCCAGGCCGATATCATCTATGAAATGCTGGCCGAGGGGCGCATCACCCGGTTCGTGGCGCTGTTCAAGGACCCCTCGAAGATCGAGAAACTGGCTTCCATCCGCTCGGCCAGGCCCTATTTCATCGATATGGCCCAGAGCTACGGCGCGGTGTACATGCATTTCGGCGGCAGCGTCCCGGCCTATGACGCCATCGCGGCGCGGTCCGATCTCATCGATCTGGACGGCATCCGCGGCAACTGGGAGGGCAGCCTCTACCGCCGCGACCCCGACCGGCGCAAGACCATCGGGCTGGAGCATTCCGTCTACACCACGGGCGAGTACGTGGAGACGGCGCTGGCCTCGCTGAAAAAGGATCTCAGCCAGGAGGAGCAGCCCTCGGCCTTCCATTTCGGCGAGGAGCACTCGGCGCTGAACGGCGAGACGGCCGATAAGGTGACGCTGACGTTCAGCGAGCGCCACCGCCCCTATTTCGTCTATGACGAGGAAAACGGCACCTACAAGCGCTGGCAGTACGGCGACCCGCACATGGACGCCTGGATGAAGAAGCAGATCGAGGTCAAAAACCTGCTGGTGCTGCGCATGGCGGTCCATGACCGCAACGACGAGCTGAAGCTGGTGGATATCACCACCACGGGCACCGGCAAGGGGTATTACTGCTGCGAGGGCAAGACCGTGCCCATCACCTGGAAAAAGGACGGCTACAACAAGCCCATCACATTTTACGATGCGTCCGGCGCGGAGCTGACGGTCGCGCCGGGACAGACTTTCGTCTCCTGCGTCACCGAGACGGCCAGCGTGGACTTCGAGTAGCGGAGGATCGCTTATGATGAAAAAATGGACGGCAGGCCTGTTGTGCCTGCTGACGGCGCTGGCGCTCATGACCGGCTGCGTCAAAAAGCCGCCCGAGCAGAAGATCGCCATGGTCACGGACTCCATGGCCGTCAGCGACAACCACCTGAACCAGTCGGTCTGGCGCGGCGGTCTGCTGAAGCTCGAGGAGGATTACAACGCCGACGTCAACTTCTATCGTCCGCAGAATTACGACGAGGAGGAGTACATGACGGGCGTCAAGACGCTGGTGGAGGCCGGGTACAACGTGATCGTGCTGGGCGGGCGCGTGTTTACGGACACGCTGCTGCGCGCCTGTGAGACGTGGCCCGACGTGACGTTCATCGGCGTCGATTCCGAGGTGGAGACCGTGCCCTCGAACGCCGTGGTGGCCGTGTTCGACAAGGCCGAGGCCGGCTTCCTGGCCGGCGCGGCGGCCGCCATGGAGCTGGGCGACGTGCGCTTCGGCGGTGTGGCCGGGCAGAACGCGGCCCCCGACGAGGAGCTGCTGTCCGGCTTCCTGCAGGGCGCCGCTTATGCGGGCGTGACGCCCGAGCGGGCAGATTTCGTCGCCGTGGGCGACCCGCTGAACTTCCCGCTGGGCCAGCAGGCCACGGCGCGGCTGGTAGAAAGCGGCGTTCAGTGCCTGCTGGTGTCCTCCGATCCCACGGGCCTGGGCGCGGCGGCGGAGCTGCGCGTGCGCGCCTCCATGGGCGCGGACGTCCGCATGGTGGGCTGTGAGGCCGACTACTGGAACACGGCCTCGTACTATGTCGACAATGAGCAGCGCTCTCCCGTGGTCACCTCCGCCTGGTGCAGCTACGGCGAGGCCGTGCGGCAGATCGTCGTCGATCTGATCGAGGGCGACGAGCCGCTGGGCCGCTTCCGGCTGTTCGACGTCAACTCCGGGGCCGTGGGCCTGCCCGAGGAGAACCCCAACCTGTCGCCGGAAACGCTGGAAAAGTGCGAAGCGCTGCTGGAGCAGCTCAAAAGCGGCGAGATCGTCGTCGCCGCCGAGACGAACAAATAAGGTTTGACTTAACGCAAGTCACCCGCCTTTAAGAAAAGGCGGGTGACTTTTTTTGATTCATTCAGATCTCATACAGCCGGTGCTGTTTGTTCAGGTAAAGGAAGTAGATCAGGCAGACGATCACGGAGAACAGGGAGGCGGCGGGGGCGGCGAGGCCCATGTGGAAGAGGGTGGCCCAGCTTTGGCGGCTGAAATACCAGGACACGGGGATGCGCACGAGGAACGTGGCGGCCAGGTTGTGAGCGGCGGTGATCATCGACCGGCCGCAACCGCTGAAATAGGAGTTGAGGTTGAAGACGAAGGCCACCAGCACGCAGTCCAGCGCGTAGGAGCGCAGGAACTGGGCCGCCGCCTCGATGACGGCGGGGTCGCCGGTGAAGATGGCCGTGAATCGCTGGGGCCACAGCCAGGAGCAAACCGTGACGATCACGCCGATGACGAAGGAGAAGATCATGGAGGTGGTCATGCTCTGCATGGCGCGGCGGGGGCTGCGGGCGCCGATGTTCTGGGCCACCATGGTGGCCGTGGCCGCCGAGAAGGAGCTGGCGGGCAGCATGAAAAAGGAGATCAGCTTTTCCGTGACGCCCACGGCGGCGGAAGCGACGAGGCCCATGGCGTTGATGATGGCCGTGATGATCAGGAAGGACAGACTGATGAATGCGTTCTGCAGCGCCAGCGGCGTGCCCACGCGGAGGATCCAGCGCAGGGAGTAGCCGTCCACGCGGATATGGCGGCGGCTGAACGGGAACGGGAAGCCCTTCCGCTTCATATGAAGCACCGACAGCAGGAAGCTGACGCCCTGGGCGAAGACCGTGGCCAGCGCCGCGCCGGCGGCCGACAGGCCGAAGGGGCCCACCAGGACCCAGTCGCACACGACGTTGATCACGCAGGCGATGAGGATGAACCACACGGGCGTGCGGGAGTCGCCCATGCCGCGGAAGATGCCTGCCGTGACGTTGTAGCCGAGGATGAAGGGCACGCCGCAGGCGCAGATGGACACGTACCGGCGCGTCAGCGCCACGGCCTCCGGCGGGGCCTGCATCAGGGAGACCATCTGCGGCGTGAAGAACAGCATCAGCGGGACCATCAGCAGTCCGGCGATCAGGAACGTGACGGCCATGGTGCCTACGGCCCGGGCCGCGCTCTCGTCGTTCCTCTCCCCCATCTTCTGGGCGATGAGGACCGTGCCGCCGGTGCACAGGCCCATGACGGCGGCCGTGACGGTCTGCAGGACCTGACTGCCCGTGGACACGGCGGAAACGGCGGCCGCGCCGCTGAACCGGCCGACGACGAACATGTCCGCCGCGCCGTACAGGCTCTGCAGCAAACTGGCCAGCAGGAACGGCACGGCGAAGCGCACCAGCGTGGGACCGATCTTCCCCTCGGTCAGGGACAACTGTCTCATTGGGATCACACTCTCTTTTACGCAATAAAAAACGGATAAGACGGGGCTCTGAAACCCCATCTTATCCGGTCACCCATACCTCCGATGGTATGATGTATTGTAAATGGTCGGCGATGAAAAGTCAAGCTATTTGTTGAACAGGTCCTTGACCTTGGCGAAAAAGCCCTTCTTTTCCTCGTAGTGCTCGTCGTCCACGACCTCCTCGAACTTGCGCAGGATATCCTTCTGCTCGCGGGTCAGGTTGCGGGGCACCTCGATGTTGACCTTGACGTACTGGTCGCCGCGGCCCTTGCCGCCCAGTTTGGGGATGCCGCTGCCCTTGAGGCGGAACACAGTGCCGTTCTGGGTGCCCTCGGGCATATTGTACTGGACCTTGCCGTCCACGGTGGGGACCGTCAGCGTCGCGCCGAGGGCCGCCTGCGAGAACGAGACGGGCATCTCCAGCATGACATCCTGGCCGCTGCGCTTGAACAGCTTGTGGGGCCGGACGCTCACGGTGACGTACAGGTCGCCGGACTCGCCGCCGGCCTTGCCCGCGTGGCCCTGACCGCGCAGGGTGATGGTCTGGCCGTTGTCGATGCCGGCCGGGACCTTGACGGTGATGCGGCGCTTCTTCTTAATCTGGCCGGTGCCGCCGCAGGAGGCGCAGGGTTCCTTGATGATCTTGCCGGTGCCGTGGCAGTGGGCGCAGGGGCCGGCCGACTGGAACACGCCGAAGGCCGTGCGCTGGGTAGTGCGCACCTGACCGGTGCCGTGGCAGACCGGGCAGGTCTCGGGCTGGGTGCCCTTCTTGGCGCCGGTGCCGCCGCAGTCGGGGCAGACCTCGCTGCGGTTGAGGCTGATGGTCTTTTCACAGCCGAACACGGCCTCCTCGAAGGAGAGCTCGATGTTGATCTCCACGTCGCGGCCGCGCTGGGGGCCGCTGCGGGTGCGGGTCTGGCCGTAGGCGCTGCCGCCGAAGCCGCCGAACCCGCCGCCGAAGAAGCTGCCGAAGATGTCGCCCAGATCGATGTCGCCGGCGTCAAAGCCGCTGAAGCCGCCCTGCTGGCCGGCCCCGTAGGTGGGATCGATGCCCGCATGACCGAACTGGTCGTACCGCGCCTTCTTCTCGGGGTCCGACAGGATCTCATAGGCGGCGTTGACCTCTTTCATGGCTTCTTCGGCAGACTTATCGCCCGGGTTCAGGTCGGGGTGATACTTCTTGACCAGCTTTCTGTATGCTTTTTTGATCTCGTCGTCCGAGGCCCCCTTGGACACGCCGAGGACCTCGTAGAGGTCACGCCTTTCTTCTGCCATTGTCGTTTACTCCTATATGAATCGGTGAATGCCTCCCGCCCCCGGACCGGGGACGGGAGGCGAAGAGGTGATGCTGTGCTTATTTGTCGTCGTCGACGACCTCGTAGTCGGCGTCGACGGTGCCGTCGTCATTGGGCTTGCCGGCGTGCGGGGCGCCCTGCGCGTCCTGCTGGGGGGCGGCGTTGGCGTACAGCTTCTCGGCGATCGAGTAGAAGCGCTTGGTCAGCTCCTCGGCGTCATTCTTGATGGCGTCGTAGTTGTCGCCCTTCAGGGTCTCCTTGAGCTTGTTGAGCTGCTCCTCGATGGGAGCCTTCTCCTCGGCGGTGACCTTGTCGCCCAAATCGTTCAGGCTCTTCTCAGTCTGATAGACCAAGTTCTCGGCGTTGTTCTTGATGTCCACCTGCTCCTTGCGCTTCTTGTCCTCCTCGGCGAACTGCTCGGCCTCACGGACGGCCTTGTCGATGTCGTCCTTGGACAGGTTGGTGGAAGCGGTGATGGTGATCTTCTGCTCCTTGCCGGTGCCCAGATCCTTGGCGGAGACGTTCACGATGCCGTTGGCGTCGATGTCGAAGGCGACCTCGATCTGAGGCACGCCGCGAGGCGCGGAGGGGATGCCGTCCAGATGGAAGCGGCCCAGGGTCTTGTTGCCGGCGGCCATGTCGCGCTCGCCCTGCAGGACATGGATCTCAACGGAGGTCTGGCCGTCCGCGGCGGTGGAGAAGATCTGCTTCTTGTTGGTGGGGATGGCGGTGTTGCGCTCGATGATCTTCGTGCACACGCCGCCCAGGGTCTCGATGCCCAGAGACAGCGGCGTGACGTCCATCAGCACGACGTCCTTGACCTCGCCGCCGAGAACGCCGCCCTGGATGGCGGCGCCGATGGCGACGCACTCATCGGGGTTGATGCCCTTGAAGGGCTCCTTGCCGGTGATCTTCTTGACGGCCTCCTGCACGGCGGGGATACGGGTGGAGCCGCCCACCAGCAGGATCTTGTTCAGCTGGGAGGGCTCGACCTTGGCGTCGGACAGCGCCTGACGGACGGGGCCCATGGTGGCTTCCACCAGGTCGCGGGTCAGCTCGTCGAACTTGGCGCGGGTCAGGGTCATATCAAGATGCTTGGGGCCGGTGGCGTCGGCGGTGATATAGGGCTGGTTGATGTTGGTGGAGGTCATGCCGGACAGCTCGATCTTCGCCTTCTCGGCGGCCTCCTTCAGGCGCTGCATGGCCATGCGGTCGCCGGACAGATCGACGCCCTGCTCCTTGCGGAACTCGGAGACCATCCAGTTGACGATGCGCTCGTCGAAGTCGTCGCCGCCCAGGCGGTTGTTGCCGGCGGTGGCCTTGACCTCGACCATGCCGTCGCCGATGCTCAGCACGGACACATCGAAGGTGCCGCCGCCGAGGTCGTAGACCATGATGGTCTGATCGTCTTCCTTCTCAACGCCGTAAGCAAGCGCGGCGGCCGTGGGCTCGTTGATGATGCGCAGCACATCGAGGCCCGCGATCTTGCCGGCGTCCTTAGTGGCCTGACGCTGGGAGTCGGTGAAGTAAGCGGGGACAGTGATGACGGCCTGGGTGACCTTGTCGCCCAGATACGCTTCCGCGTCGCCCTTCAGCTTCTGCAGGATCATGGCGGAGATCTCCTGAGGGGAGAACTTCCTGTCGTCGATGGTGACGGTGTGATCGGAGCCCATCTCTCTCTTGATGGAGATGACGGTGCGCTGGGGGTTGGTGACGGCCTGGCGCTTGGCCACCTGGCCGATCATGCGCTCGCCGGTCTTGGAGAACGCCACCACCGAGGGGGTGGTGCGGGCGCCTTCCGCGTTGGGGATGACAACTGCCTCGCCGCCTTCCATAACAGCTACGCAGGAATTGGTAGTACCAAGGTCGATACCGATGATCTTTGACATAGTAAAGCTCCTCCTTGTATGGGTCAATTGATTTTATTCTTTATTTGAAAGGGCTCACGCCCCTGCAGACTTGTTTAATTACTCACCTTGACCATGGCGTGGCGCACCACGCGCTCGCCGAGGATATAGCCCTTCAGCAGGACCTCGGCCACGGTGTTGGGCTCCAGCTCCTCGTCCTCGGCCATCATGACGGCGTTGTGGAGGTTGGGATCGAAGGCGTCGCCGCGCTGACCGTAGGGCTTGACGCCCAGATGCTCCAGGCACTCGCCGTACTGGCGGGCGATCAGCTCCAGAGACTTGCGGTAGTTCTCGTCGGTCTCCTGCTCCAGCGCGCGCTCCAGCGTGTCGATGACGGGGAGGAAGGACGAGACCGTGGACGTCACGGCGTCCTGCCAGATGCCGTCCCGCTCCTTGAGGCTGCGGCTGCGGAAGTTCTGATACTCGGCCAGCACGCGCTTATAGCGGTCGTCGGTCTCCCTGAGCTGCTGCTCCAGCTCCTCCTCGCGGGTGGGCTGCGGCGCTTCCCCGGTCTGGGGCTCGGTCTGAGGCTCGGTCTGAGGCTCGGTCTCCGGCTGCTCCTGCTCCGGGGTGTTCAGGTCCTTTTCTTCTTCATGGCTCATTGTGTTCACCTGGTCCTTTGTTGTTGGTTTGCTGCAGATCGTTCAGCGTCCGCACGAAGGCGGCCAGCCGCGCCGACGCCCGCGCGTAATCCATGCGCTGGGGCGCGACGATGCCGATGACGCCCTGGTTGCCTCCGCCCAGTTTGTAGGTGGTGAAGATGAAGGAGGCATCCTGCATGGCGGGGTCCTCGTTTTCGGGACCGATGCGGATGTTGATCTGCCCGGGCACGCCGCCGTTGACCAGCTCCCGCACGGTCTCGGGGTCCGCCAGATGATCCAGCAGCAGCCCCGCCTTGTGGGTATCCTGATATTCACGGTTGCGCAGCAGCTTGGAGGCGCCCTCGAGGTAGAGCTCGTGGACCTCCCTGCCCGCGCTGCTTTCATCGATGAACGCCAGCACCTCGCGGGCCAGCGCCGTAAAGGCCGATCCGTCGCCGAAGCTGGCGGTGATCAGCATGGGCAGCGTGTCCAGCCGATCCTCACTGAGGGCCATGTTGATCAGACCGGTCAGCACCGAGACGCTCTCGGTGGGCACCGGCTGCTCCGGGCGCAGCACCTTGTTGCGCACCGTGCTCTCGCCGATGACGACCAGGGCGTAGGTCTCGCCCGTCTGATCCATGGGGATCAGCTCGACGCGCCGCACCTGCTCGCCCGCGCTGCGGGTGGACAGCGCCACGGCGGTGTGCTCCGTGACGGCGGACAGCAGCCGCGACGCCCGGACCAGGATGCCGTTCATCTCGCTGAGGCGCAGCTCCATTTCCCGGCGCATGCGCTCCAGCTCCAGCGCCGCGATGCGGTAACTGTCCATGAGCTGGTCGACGTACAGGCGGTAGGCCGCTGCCGAGGGGACGCGGCCGGAGGAGACGTGCTGCTTTTCCAGCAGACCCATTTCCTCGAGCTCGCTCATCTCGTTGCGGATCGTGGCGGAGGAGATCGGGCGGTCGAAGCTGGCCATCAGCGACTTGGAGCCGACGGGCTCGGCCGTGTCGATGTAGTTCTCGATGATCGCCTTGAGGATCATCATCTTTCTGTCGGGCAGCATTTCGCGCTCACTCCTTCCACGCGTTTTAGCACTCAGCACTCCCGAGTGCTAATATTATAGTAGCACAAATTTTCCCTGTGTCAATAGGTTTCACAGAAAAACTGTGAACTTTTTGGTAACATTGTACACAAGTCATAGCAGGCAGGCCCGCGGGTGCCACAAGTCATTTTATGCGCTCACAAGTGTTTGCAAACGCACGGCTTTGATGGTAAACTATAGTCAGGAAATTATGGGAAACAGGTGAGCGCATGGACAAAGAGACTTTATTATATCGCAGACCCTTCGATACGGACCCGTATCTGACGGAGCTCGACACGGCGGTTGTCTCCTGCGAAAAGCGGGAGGACCGGTACGCCGTCGTTTTCGAGCAGACGATCTTCTTCCCCCGGGGCGGCGGGCAGCCCTGCGAGCCCGGGACGGCGGACGGTCATAAGGTGCTCGACGTCACGGACGAGGACGGACTGATCGTCCACCTCCTGCCCTGCCCGCTGGAGGTCGGACAGCGGGTGACGCTGCGCATCGACTGGGCGACGCGGCTGGCGCACATGCAGCACCACCTGGCGCAGCATATCCTCTCCGCCACGTTCACGAAGCTCTATCACAACGACACGGCTCACGCCCACGTGACGGCGGAGGGCGGCCAGATCGAGCTGCCCGCGCGCCTGACCCCGGCGGAGATCGCCGAGGGCGAGCGGGAGGCCAACCGAATCGTGCTGGAAAACCACGCGGTGACGACGGAGTACTACACGCCCGAGGCCGCCCGGACGTTCCCGGTCCGCGGCAAGATCACGCCTCACGCTTTCATCCGTCTTGTGACCATCGAGGATTTCGACGTCAACGCCTGCGGCGGCACGCACTGCCGCCGGACCGGCGAGCTGGGGCAGATCGTGATCACGGGGGCCAAGGAGGTCCGCGGGATCTTCCGCATCGACTTCAAGACCGGCGAGGCCGCGAAGAAGGAGCTGAGCGCCCGCACGGAGCATCTGCTGAGCATCCAGCAGGCTCTGGGCGTGGAGACGACGGAGGAGGCTCCGGAGGCCGCCCGGAGGACCGTGCAGGAGCTGCACCGGCTGGAGACCGTCCAGCAGGAGCTGCGCGCGCGGCTGGACGAGAGCGATTACGGCTTGCTGGAGGCCAGCGCCGCGCAGATCGGCGGTCACGGCGTAGTGTGCCGGATCGTCGAATCGGGCGACATGAAGCATTACAAATCCATCGCCGACCGGCTGGCGAAAAGCAAGCTGATCACGCTGCTGGCACTGACGGACGAGGAACGCGTCTCCCTGCTGTTCCAGCGGCCCAAGGGCGACAAGACGCCCGATCTGGGCGCGTACGTCAAGGCCTACACTGCCGACCTCGGCGGCAAGGGCGGCGGCAGCCCCGTGTCGGCCCAGGGCTCCGTGCCCCGGTCCCAGGCGGCCATCGACAAGCTGAACGAATTATTTATTAATATAAAGGAGGAACTCAAATGAGCATTGACAGACAGGCGGCTTTAGCGGCCGTCCACCACATGCAGGACAGGCAGTCCATCCGCAATTTCTCCGATAAACCCATCCCCCAGGAGGACCTGGACGAGGTGCTGCTGGCGGCCGTGACGGCTGCGACGGCGGGCAACCTGCAGCCGGTGTCCATCATCGTGGAAAAGGACCCCGAGCGCAAAAAGCAGCTGGGCGTCCTGTGCACCAATCAGCCCTTCATCGGCAAGGCGTCCGTCGATCTGATCTTCTGCCTGGACTGGAAGAAGCTCAGCGTCTACGCCGCCGAGCGCAACGCGCCCTTCAACTGCAACGACAGCTGGATGCACTTCGTCACGGGTCTTGAGGACGTGATGTGCTGCGCCCAGTCCGCGGAGACGGCGGCCCACCTGCTGGGCATCGGCTCCTGCTATATCGGCACGGCCATGCACTCCGGCGCGCAGATCGCCGAGATGTACAACCTGCCCGACAAGGTGTTCCCCTTCGTCGTGCTGTGCCTGGGCTACGCCGCCGACGTGCCCGCCAAGCGCCGCAAGCTGGAGCACAACTACATGATCTTCGAGGGCAAGTACCCCGATCTCGACGCGGACGACCTGACGCGGGCCTATGACCTCAAATACGAGGGCATCACCCTGTCGTTCCCCTCGAACCCCGAGGCGAGAGAGCAGATGGTGGAGAAGTTCCGCCGCGGCCTGCTGACCACCTATTCGCCCGAGCGCACCGAGGAGATCATCAACGAGGCGCTGGAGCGCGGCTATATCACGGAAGTGCAGCGCCGCTTCGGCATCCACTATCACGCCGTGGACAACTACAACCGCGGCGGCCACATCCTCGAGATGATGCAGCAGCAGGATCTGTTCCCCACCCGCATCCTGAAAGACGGCAAGATCGACCTCTAAAAAAATAACCTCCGAAGGAGACTGACGAAAATGGCTTTGCACAACAATCTTTCCATGCTGACCGACTTTTATGAGTTCACCATGGCCAACGGCTATCTCGAAAGCGGCATTGCGGACACCATCTCCTATTTTGACATGTTCTTCCGCAAGATCCCGGACGGCGGCGGCTACGCCATCATGGCCGGAGTCGAGCAGCTGGTCGATTACCTGAAGAACCTGCACTTCACCGAAGAGGACATCGAGTACCTCCGCAGCAAGGGCAGCTTCAGCGAGGCGTTTCTCGACTATATCAAGAACTTCGAGTTCCAGTGCGACGTGTGGGCCGTGCCCGAGGGCAGCCCCATCTTCCCCGGCGAGCCGCTGGTCACGGTGCGCGGCCCGGTCATGCAGGCCCAGTTCATCGAAACGATGGTGCTGCTGACCATCAACCACCAGAGCCTGATCGCCACCAAGGCCAACCGTATGGTCCGCGCGGCCAACGGCAGGGCCGTCATGGAGTTTGGCTCCCGCCGCGCCCAGGGCGCGGACGGCGCGGTGCTGGGCGCCCGCGCGGCGTATATCGGCGGCTGCGTGGGCACGGCCTGCGTGCTGTCCGATCAGCTGTACGGCACGCCCGCGCTGGGCACCATGGCCCACAGCTGGGTCCAGATGTTCCCCGATGAGTACAGCGCCTTCAAAGCCTACGCCGACACCTACCCCGACGCCTGCACGCTGCTGATCGACACCTACAACGTCATGAAGTCCGGCCTGCCCAATGCCATCCGCGTGGCTCACGAGGTGCTGGAGCCCAAGGGCCTGCGCCTGAAGGGCATCCGCATCGACTCCGGCGATATCGCGTACCTGACGAAGAAGATCCGTGCGAAGCTGGACGAGGAGGGCATGGAGGACTGCGCCATCGTCGTGTCCAACTCCCTGGACGAGTTCCTGATCCGCGACCTGCTGATGCAGGGGGCCAAGATCAACTCCTTCGGCATCGGCGAGCGGCTGATCACCTCCCGCAGCGAGCCCGTCTTCGGCGGCGTGTACAAGCTGGTGGCCATCGAGGACAAGGACGGCACGATCATCCCGAAGATCAAGATCTCCGAGAATATCGAGAAGATCACCACGCCCCACTTCAAAAAGCTGTGGCGTCTGTCCTCCCGCCGGGACAACCACTACATCGCCGACGTCATCACGCTCAGCGACGAGGTCATCGACGACACGAAGCCCTACACGATCTTCGACCCGATCTACACCTGGAAGCGCCAGACGCTGGAGAACTTCAAGGCTGAGCCCGTCATGGTCCAGCTGTTCGATCACGGCAAGTGCGTCCACACCCCCAAGTCCATGTACGAGCTCCGCGAGTACTGCAAGGACACCACCTACCGCCTCTGGGGCGAAGTCACCCGCTTCGAGAACCCCCACCCCTACTACGTCGACCTCTCCCAGAAGCTCTGGGATATCAAGCAGGATCTGCTGATCAAGAACAATATGTAAAGCAAACCACAACACAAAAAAGCGGCACGGGAAAATCCCGCGCCGCTTTACGTGTCAAAAAGATCTGTTTTACTGTTCGGAACGCCGCGTTCGCGCAGCGAGCGCTGATCAATCGGTGTTTTTGGCGGACATGCGCCGACAAAAACACTCCTTCCGGTCTGCAAACGTGCGCCTGTGAAGGCGTGCGCTGCAGCAGACAGGCCCGAGCAGGCAGATGTAATTCTGCCTGCGGGCCCTTCTCTGTCGAAAGACTTGTCTTTCGACAGACAGCAGCGGCGCGGGACAATCCCGCGCCGCTTTGTTATGCACTGATTATTCTTTTGTCAGGAACGCCAGCAGGCGCTGTTTGTAGTCGGGGGCGGTGTCGTAGGCGGCGTGGCCGAAGCCGTCGTAGAGGTACAGCTCGGCGGGGATGCGTTCGGCCAGAAGGACGGAGGCGTCGGGGCCGAGGACGCGGTCGTCCCGGTCGCCGATGACGAGGGTGGGACAGGCGATTATGTGCAGCTCCTCCGTGACGTCGAAATCCCGGGCGCCGCAGGCGAGGATCACGAAGCGGGCCAGGTCCCCGGGCGTGACGGTTTTGGCAGCCTCCGCCAGCATGTCTTTCGCCTGCTCGAACATCGCTGCGGGGTAGACCGCCTCACCGAAGGCAAGATACAGCTCCTCCGCGCGACCCTCCTGGGCCAGGGCGATCCAGCGCTCCACGACGCCTGCGTCTTCACCCCTGACGCAGGCAGAGGTGGAGCCGAGGACCAGCTTTTTGACGAGCTGCGACTCTTCGATCGCCAGTGTCATGGCCATCATACCGCCCTGAGACGCGCCGAAGACGCTCACCTGCTCCAGCCCCAGCGCATGGAGCGCCCGGGCCGTGTCGCGAGCCATCTGCCGGACGGGGTACGGGTCGGGCAGCTCCCTGCGGCGGTCGAACAGATAGATCGTAAAATCGTCCGTCAGCGGCGCATACGCCCGGGCGATGGCCCCGGCCAGCGGCATGACGCTCTGGACGCTGAGTCCGGGCAGGATCACCAGCGTTTCTTTCCCCTGTCCGAAGCGGACGTAATCCATGGAAAACCCGTCTGTCGTGACGGTCATGACCTCAGGCTCATTCATCGTCATCACACATTCTCCGTCAGAAGTCACGCTTCATCTGCTCGAGATAGAAGGACCTGTCATCCACGGCGCGCATGGTGGCGAGGATGCCGTCCAGATGGTCGTATTCGTGCTGGAGCAGCTCGGATAAGTCGCCCTCCAGATGCATGGTGCGCGGCGTGAACGTCTCGTCAAGGTAGGAGATGTCGGCGCGCCGGTGGCGGCGGACGCGGACCATCAGGCCCGGGAAGGACATGCAATCGTCCATCAGCTCGTAGGTCTCGTCATCCGGGAACGTCAGCACCGGGTTGATGAAGACGTAGGCTCTGTCCATATAGGCGTACAGCAGCCGCTTTTTCAGCCCGATCTGCGGCGCGGCGACCGCGCGCCCGGCGCCGTACTGCTCCCGGTACGCCATCAGCGTGTCGTGCAGGTCGCGCACCCAGCCCGCCACGTAAGGGCGATCCGCCTCCGTGACCGCTTCGCTGACCTCGTAAAGCTGCTGGTTCCCCAGCCGCAGAAGCTCTCTGACCATGTCCATTCCTCCCCATTATGATTTTATACTATTATATCGCAGCAAAGCCAATCGCTCAACCGCATTTCGTGCCAGTTTCCCTATCATCCGTGCCATTTTCTTCGGGCACGGTTTTGGCGCGATACGAAAAAGCTGAGGGGCGGCTGCCTCTCAGCTTTTATCATGCTTATTTCTTGCCGGGGATGCCGGGGGTGGTCATAGCGACGGGGTCGAGGACCTTTTCCAGCTGATCCTCGGGAAGGATGGCCTCGTCCTCGGCCATCTGCTTGAGGGTCTTGCCGGCCTTCTTGGCATCCTTGATCAGCTGGGCCGAAGCCTTGTAGCCGATGTAGGGATTCAGCGCCGTGGCGATGCCCGTGGAGGCCTCCAGCAGGCGGCGGCAGTGCTCGATGTTGGCGTTGATGCCGTCCACGCAGTAGTTCTTGAAGGGCACGAGGGCGTTGGTCATCATCTGGATCGACTCGAACAGGCTGTAGAACGTGATGGGCTCGAAGGCGTTCAGCTCCAGCTGGCCGCCCTCGCAGGCCATAGTGATCGTCATATCGCTGCCGATGATGCGGAAGGCCACCTGATTGACCATTTCGGGGATGACGGGGTTGACCTTGCCCGGCATGATGGACGAACCGTTCTGACGGGCGGGGAGGCTGATCTCGCCGAAGCCCGTGTTGGGGCCGGAGGCCATGAGGCGCAGGTCGTTGCAGATCTTGGAGATGCTGACGGCCAGCTCCTTCATGGAGGAGGAGACGGCCACGTAGCAGTCGGTGTGCATGGTGCCGTCGATCAGATCCTCGGCCTGATAGAAGGGCTCCCCGGTCAGCTCGGCGATCTTGGGGACGATGCCGTGGAAATAGTGCAGGTCGGCGTTGATGCCCGTGCCGATGGCGGAGCCGCCCATGTTGATGGAATACAGCTCCTTTTCAGCCTCCTTGATGCGGTTGAGGGAGCGCGTCAGCGCGGAGGCGTAGGCGTTGAACTCCTGGCCCAGGCGGATAGGCACGGCGTCCTCCATCTGGGTGCGGCCCATTTTGATGACATTGTTGAACTCCACGCCCTTTTCCTTAAAGCTGCCGATGACGGCCTGCAGGTTCTTTTCCAGCGGGCGCAGCAGCCACAGGATCGTGATCTTGCCCGCCGTGGGGACGATGTCGTTGGTGGACTGGCCGTTGTTGACGTGGTCGTTGGGGTTGCAGTAGGTGTAATCGCCGCGGCCGCCGCCCAGCTTTTCGTTGGCGACGTTGGCCAGGACCTCGTTCATGTTCATGTTATAGGACGTGCCCGCGCCGCCCTGGACAGGGTCGACGATGAACTCGTCGGCGTATTTCCCCTCCATGACCTCGTCGGAGGCCGCGACGATGGCGTCCGCCACGTCCTTCGTCAGGATGCCAGCCTCGCCGTTGAGGATGGCGCAGGCCTTCTTCAGCAGGGCCATGGCCTTGATATACTCGGGGATCATGCGCCTGCCGGTGACCGGGAAGTTCTCCATGGCGCGCAGGGACTGTACGCCGTAGTACGCCTCGGCGGGGACCTCCTTTTCGCCGATGGAGTCGCTTTCCAGCCTGTATTTCTGATTCGGTTCCATATATCGATCGCTCCTTTGCCGCCTGATGCGGCGTTTTCCAGGGTCTGCCCCGGGCCTTGAACAGTATAGCCCTTTTCCTTCCAAAGGGGAATGATAAAAAACGCATAGAAATATACAGTGATTGATATTTAACAAGCGAAGTCTTTTGTGATATGATGATGCACCGTGGGGCGTCGTTTCGATTTTATTCGTGACAACGGTTTCACAATATGGTATGATGCATTATATAATAGGAGTGTTGTGTGCCTGCGGGTGCGGACAGTCCGAGCAATGGAACAGACCCGTTCGGGTCAATACGCAATGAGGAGCAAGATCCTATGAAGTATAGCTACTACCCCGGCTGCACGCTGTCGGCCAAGGCGCAGGAGCTTGACCGCTGGGGCCGCCGGGCCATGGAGGCGCTGGGCGTCACGCTGGAGGAGCTGCCCCAGTGGCAGTGCTGCGGCGCGGTGTACCCCAACGCCACCGACGAGATCGCGACGCGGCTGTCCTCGGTGCGCGCGCTCAGCGCGGCCAAAGAGGCCGGTCAGCCGCTGGTGACACTGTGCTCCGCCTGTCACCACGTGGTCAGGCGCGTCAACGGCGATATGCGCAACAATATCGACATCCGGCAGAAGGTCAACACCTATCTGGGGACCATGGAGGACGCCGCGCCCTATGAGGGCGACTGGACGGTGCTGCATTACCTGGAGGTGCTGCGGGACGAGGTGGGCTTCGACAAGGTGAAGGAGCGCGTGGTGAACCCCCTGACGGGGCGGAAGATCGGCGCCTACTACGGATGTCTGCTGCTGCGGCCCTCCCGGGAGATGGAGATGGACGATCCGGAGAATCCCCGCATCCTGGAGGACTTCATCCGCGCCATCGGGGCGGAGCCCGTCTATTACGCCATGCGCAACGAGTGCTGCGGCGGCTACGTCACCATGGAGGACAAGTCCCAGGCCGCGCGGCGGGCCGGCGCCGTCACGGACAACGCGCGCGCGTGCGGCGCGGAGATGCTGATCACGGCGTGCCCGCTGTGCTATTACAACCTCCGCGAGAACGCCCCGTCTCCCCTGCCCGTCCATTATTTCACCGAGCTGCTGGCCGAGGCGCTGGGTGTCAGGGAGGATCGCCATGAATAAGAAAGATCTATCCGCCGAGATCATCCGCATCTCCGGCGGCAGCCCCGAAAAGTGCATGCGCTGCGGCAAGTGCACGGGCGCGTGTCCCGCCTTCGACGACATGGAGGTCCATCCCCATCAGTTCGCCACGATGATCCGCGAGGGTCGCGTGGAGGAGCTGGCGGCCAAGAAGGGCCTTTACAACTGCATGAGCTGCTTTGCCTGCAGCGAGCGCTGTCCCCGGTCCGTGGAGCCCGCGCGGCTGATCGAGGCCGTGCGCGTGTACGCCCTGCGTCAGAGCGGCGGCAATCATCTGGCGGCGGACGACGTGCCCGGCCTGCTGGACGAGGCGCTGCCGCAGCAGGCCATCACCAGCGCCCTGCGCAAGTATGCGAAGTAACGAGGTGAAACGATGCAAAGAATAGGTGTATTCGTCTGCTGGTGCGGCTCCAACATCGCCGCCACGGTGGACGTCCAGGCGGTGTCTGACGCGCTGGCCAGGGAGCCCGGCGTCGTGTTCGCCGCGAATTATCAATATATGTGTTCCCAGGCGGGTCAGGACATGATCCGTGACAAGATCCATGAGCTGGGGCTGACAGGCGTCGTCATCTGCTCCTGCTCCCCCCGCATGCACGAGGCCACCTTCCGCAAGACCTGCGAGAAGGCGGGGCTCAATCCCTATATGGTGGAGATCGCCAACATCCGCGAGCAGGTGTCCTGGGTCCACAAGGACAAGGCCGTGGGCACCGAGAAGGCCATCGTCCTGGGCCGGGCTGCCATCGCCAAGGTCCAGCTGAACACGCCGCTGATCGCGGGCGAGACACCCGTGACGAAGCGCGCCCTGGTCATCGGCGGCGGCATCGCGGGCATCCAGACGGCGCTGGACATCGCCGACGCGGGCTTCCCCGTGGACATCGTGGAGCAGAAGCCCACCATCGGCGGCAAGATGGCCCAGCTGGACAAGACGTTCCCCACGCTGGACTGCGCGGCCTGCATCTTGACGCCCAAGATGGTGGAGGCCGGTCAGCACGAGAACATCCGCATCCTCAGCTACAGCGAGGTGGAGGAGGTCCACGGCTTCGTGGGCAACTTCGACGTGAAGATCCGCCGGAAGGCCCGCTTCGTGGATGAGACGAAGTGCACAGGCTGCGGACTGTGCACCGAAAAGTGTCCCATGCGCAAAGTGCCCAACGAGTTCAACATGGGCCTTGACAACCGCTCGGCCATCTACATCCCCTTTGCCCAGGCCGTGCCCAAGGTGGCAACCATCGATCCGCGGTACTGCATGATGCTCAACAGCGGCAAATGCGGCGTCTGTTCGAAGGTCTGCGAGGCCGGAGCCATCAATTACAAGCAGGAGGACGAGATCCTCGAAGAGAAATACGGCGCCATCGTGGCCGCCACGGGCTTCAATCCCATCTCTCTCGACAAGTTCGACGAGTTCGCCTACAGCCGGAGCCCCGACGTCGTCACGTCGCTGGAGTTCGAGCGTCTGATGAACGCCGCGGGCCCCACGGGCGGGACGCTGCTGCGGCCCTCGGACCACGAGCATCCGCACACCATCGTCTTCGTCCAGTGCGTCGGCTCCCGCTGCGACGCAAGCGCCGAGAAGGGCAAGGAATACTGCTCGAAGATCTGCTGCATGTACACGGCGAAGCACGCCATGCTGACCCGTGAGAAATACCCCGACACCGAGGTGTACGTCTTCTATATCGACGTGCGCACCCCGGGCAAGGGCTTCGACGAGTTCTACCGCCGGGCGGTGGAGCAATACGACGTCCATTACATCAAAGGCATGGTGGGCAAGGTCGTGCCGGAGGGCAAGAAGCTCCGCGTGCAGGCCTCCGACCTGCTGGACGACCGGCAGCTCGTCATCGACGCCGACCTCGTGGTGCTGGCGGCGGCCATCGAGCCCGACAAGAGCGCCAGGCCCCTGGCGACGAAGCTGACGGCCTCCATGGACACCAACGACTTCTTCACCGAGGCCCATCCCAAGCTGCGCCCCGTGGAGAGCCCAACGGCAGGCGTGTTCCTCTCCGGCGCGTGCCAGGGACCCAAGGACATCCCCGACACTGTGGCCCAGGCGGGCGCGGCGGCGTCCAAGGTCATCGGGCTGCTGGTCAAGGACAAGCTGATCGGCAATCCCTGCGTGGCGAAGCCGGACGAGCTGATGTGCAACGGCTGCTCCTCCTGCGAGAAGGTATGCCCCTACGGCGCCATCACCTATGAAGACAAGCCCTTGCGCGGGCCCAACCGCACGACGGTCTATCGCCGCGTGGCCTGCGTCAACCCGGCGGTGTGCCAGGGCTGCGGCGCGTGCACCGTGGCCTGCCCCAGCGGGGCCATGGACCTGCAGGGCTTTTCCAACAGACAGATCATGGCGGAGGTCGATGCGATATGCAGGTAAATGAAGCTTTCACCCCCACCATTGTGGCCTTCTGCTGCAACTGGTGCTCCTACGCCGGGGCCGATCTCTCGGGCAACAACCGCCTGAGCTACCCGGCGAACGTCAAGATCATCCGCATCCCCTGCTCCTGCAGGCTCAACCCCATGTTCGTGCTGCGCGCCTTCCAGCGCGGCGCGGACGGCGTGATCCTCTGCGGATGCCATCCCGGCGACTGCCATTATTCCACGGGCAACTACTACGCCAGACGGCGCATGACGCTGCTGTTCTCCATGCTGGACTACCTGGGCATCGAGCGGGAGCGCACCCGTGTGGAGTGGGTCTCGGCCGCCGAGGGCGCCAAGTTCGCCCAGACGATGAACGAGTTCGTGGAGACCGTGACCGCCCTTGGCGAAAACCGTCGATTGGAGGACTTCCGATGCAAGGTCAGATAAAAGAAAAGGCGATCGCACTGCTGCGCAGCGGCGCGGCGGACCGGGTCCTCGGCTGGAAGCTCGGCGAGTTCTTCTACGACCTGACGCCCGCCGTGTTCCGCACCCCGGAGGAGGTGGAGCGCGACTTCGTGTTCAGCGTCTTCTCGGGACCCAACCTGTCAAAATACCTCATTGAAGAGAGCAAAAAGGAGGGCAGGGTGGCGGCGTTCCTCAAGCCCTGCGACTCCTATTCCTTCGTTCAGCTCCAGAAGGAGCACCGCATCGCGCGGGAGAACGTCTATGCCGTAGGCGTGGCCTGCGATGGTATGTGCGACATGAAATCCATCCGGGCCCACGGCGTCAAGGGCGTCCTCAGCGCCCGGCAGGAGGGCGACAAACTGCTGCTGGAGACGCTTTACGGCCCCGCGGAGATGGACAAGCGCGACGCGCTGCCCGAGCGGTGCCTCCACTGCAAGAGCAAAAAGGTCGTCGATTTCGACGAGATGATGGGCGAGAACGGGACCGAATGTCCCGACTGCGGCCGCTTCGACGAGGTGGAGCGTCTGGAAGCGCTCAGCGCGCAGGAGCGCTTCGACTTCTGGCGCGGGCACTTCTCCCGCTGCATCCGCTGCAACGCCTGCCGCAACGTCTGCCCCGCCTGCAGCTGCGTCAAATGCGTCTTCGACAACCCCGATTCCGGCGTCGCCCAGAAAGCGGCGGCCAGCGATTTCGAGGAGAACAACTTCCACATCATCCGCGCCTACCACGTGGCCGGGCGCTGCACCGACTGCGGCGAGTGCTCCCGGGTCTGCCCGGAAAGCATCCCCCTGCACCTGCTGAACCGCAAGTTCATCAAGGACATGAACGAGCTGTACGGCGCGTATCAGGCCGGGGCGGACTTCGACTCCTGCCCGCCAATCATGGACTTCCGGCAGGATGACGCCGAGCCCTCGGTGATCTACGCGAGAGGAGGCGACCGCGCGTGAAAAAGCTGCTGAAGACCGACCTGGACACGTTGTTCCAGGCCATCGCGTCGCGTCAGACGCTGTACATCCCCGTGGAGGACGCGGGGAAGCAGGCCGCCTTTATCCCCTACGCCCCGGGCCTTGTGATGAGCACCGCGCTCAACACGGCACGCAGCGCCAAGGACTTGTTCTTCCCGCAGGTGGAGAGTCTCGTCAACTTCCGCATGGACGGCAAGCACATCGAGATCGTCTCCGCCGAGGCGGAGGCGAAGCCCTTCGTCCTCTTCGGCGTCCGCGCCTGCGACGCCCGGAGCTTCGACATTCTCGACCGCGTTTTCTATGACGCGGAGCCGCAGGATACGTTCTACGCCCGCCGACGCGACCTGGGCACCGTGGTGACGCTGGCCTGCAGCGCGCCGGAGGAGACGTGCTTCTGCACCGCCTTCGGCATCGATCCCGCGGAGCCCGCGGGCGACGTCAGCGTCTGGGAAAGCGGCGATTCTTGCCTCTTCCGCGCCAACACGGAGAAGGGCGAGGCGCTGCTGCGTGACCTCCCGCTGGAGGACGCATCCGACGGCGCGGCCGACGCGGCGAAGGACGCCATCCGCAAGATCACGGACCTGCTGCCGCTGAAGGACCTCGACCTGACGCCCTTCGGCGCCGGAAAGACACAGACGTTCTTCGACGATCCCGCCTGGGCGAGCCTGTCCGAGAGCTGCGTCGGCTGCGGCACCTGCACCTTCGTCTGCCCCACCTGCCAGTGCTTCGACATCCGCGATTTCGACGGCGGCAAAGAGATCCGGCGCTACCGTTGCTGGGACAGCTGCATGTATTCCGACTTCACCCAGATGTCCGCCGGGCAGCCCCGCCCCACCCAGAAGGAGCGCTTCCGCCAGCGGTTCATGCACAAGCTGGTCTATTATCCCGATATGCACGAGGGCCTGTTCTCCTGCGTCGGCTGCGGCCGGTGCCTGCAGAAGTGCCCGATCCATATGAACATCGTCAAGGTCATCCGAACGCTCGGGGAGGAAACGAAATGAATGACGCTCTGATCCCCCAGATCGGCGTCGTGACGCAGATCCGCGTCGAGACGCCCGACGTCAAGACCTTCCGCGTGGTGGGTCTCGACGGCAAAAAGCCCTTTGAGCACATCCCCGGCCAGTGCGCCATGCTGTCGATCCCAGGCGTGGGCGAGGCACTGTTCTCCATCACCTCCTCCCCCACGGTAGAGGAGTACCTGGAGTTTTCCATCAAGAAATGCGGCTGTGTCACCGACTGGCTCCACTCCATGGAGGAGGGGCAGGAGGTGACGATCCGCGGCCCCTACGGCAACGGCTTCCCCGTCGATACGGACTTCGTCGGCAAGGACCTTCTGTTCGTCGCGGGCGGCATCGGCCTTGCGCCGCTTCACTCGGTGATCAACTACTGCCGCGCCAGGCGGGAGAAGTACGGGACCATCGACATCGTCTACGGCGCCAGGAGCATGGCCGATCTCGTCGATTACCGTGAGATCCTGGACGAGTGGTCCCGGGAGGAAGGCGTCAGCGTCCACCTGACCATCGACAACGCCCAGCCCGAGTGGGACGGCCACGTGGGCTTCGTCCCCAATTACGTCACGGAGCTGAAGCCCGACACGTCGAAGACCGTCGTGATGTGCGGGCCTCCGGTGATGATCAAGTTCACGCTGTCCGGGCTCATGGAGCTGGGCTTCGACCGGCGGAACATCTACACGACCCTGGAGCTGCGCATGAAATGCGCCGTGGGGCGCTGCGGCCGGTGCAACATCGGCAGCAAGTTCGTCTGCAAGGACGGGCCCGTGTTCCGGCTGGACGAGCTGGACGAGCTGCCCAACGAGTATTAAGAATGGAGAAGGGAAATATGGAACAAATGGTAACGGTCTATCTCTTCGGCAAGGAGCATCAGGTCCCGGAGAGTCTCACCATCATGGAGGCCATGGAGTATTCCGGCTACAAGCTGGTGCGCGGCTGCGGCTGCCGCAACGGCTTCTGCGGCGCCTGCGCCACCCTCTACCGCATCAAGGGGCACAAGGAGCTCAAAACGGCCCTGGCCTGCTCCGCCAAGGTGGAGGACGGCATGTACGTGGCCACCCTGCCCTTCTTCCCGCTGGAGAAGCAGCAGTATGACCTGTCTGCCCTCAAGCCCAACCAGCAGGTGATGATGCAGCTCTACCCCGAGATCTACGCCTGCGTGGGCTGCAACGCCTGCACCAAGGCCTGCCCCCAGAGCCTGAACGTCATGCAGTACATCGCCTACGCCCAGCGGGGCGAGTTCGACAAGTGCGCCGAGGAGTCCTTCGACTGCGTCATGTGCGGTCTGTGCTCCACCCGCTGTCCGGCGCAGATCTCCCACCCGCAGGTGGCCATGCTGGCCCGGCGGCTCAACGGCAAGTATGTCGCGCCCCACTGCGATCATCTGGACGCCATGGTGGACGCCGTGCAGTCCGGTCAGATCGAGGAGCTGATCCAGCGCGTGATGAACAAGCCGCTGGAGGAGATCAAAGAGCTGTACAACACCCGCGAGATCGAGAAGTAAGGAGGGACAGCCATGTATCAGGATAAGGAAATGCTGGCTTCAATCGCGAAAGTCGAGGCGAAGCGCACGGAAAACATCAAGCTGGACCCCCGCAGGATGACTGCCGAGGAGAAGGAGGTCCTGCTGGCCACCTATCACCCCGATTATAAAGAGGATCAGTTCAGCCGTCTGACCGTCGGCCCCAACAAGGGCGAGAAGGTCCCGCTGGAGCTGGCGGCCCTGCTGCAGGGCAAGTCCCGCATCGCGGGCATGGACCTCAACCTGGACCACCCCGCCTACGACGTGGACGTGCTGATCATCGGCGGCGGCGGCGCGGGCTGCGCCTGTGCCATCGAGTCCGACAACGCGGGCGCGCGCACCATGATCGTCACGAAGCTGCGCATGGGCGACGCCAACACCATGATGGCCGAGGGCGGCATCCAGGCCGCCGACAAGCCCAACGACTCCCCGGCCCAGCACTTCCTGGACGCCTACGGCGGCGGCCACTTCGCGGCCCAGAAGGACCTGCTGTACAAGCTGGTCATGGAGGCCCCCGAGGCCATCCGCTGGCTCAGCGAGCTGGGCGTGGAGTTCGATAAGGCCCCCGACGGCACGATGATCACCACCCACGGCGGCGGCACCTCCCGCAAGCGCATGCACGCCGCCCGGGACTACTCCGGCGCGGAGATCATGCGCACCCTGCGCGACGAGGTCCTGTGCCGCGACATCCCCGTGCTGGACTTCACGGCGGCCATCGAGCTGCTGAAGGACGAGCAGGGCCGCTGCGCGGGCGCGGTGCTGATGAACATGGAGTCCGGCGAGCTGTACATCGCCCGGGCCAAATGCGTCGTCATCGCCACCGGCGGCGCGGGAAGGCTGCACTATCAGGGCTTCCCCACCTCCAACCACTACGGCGCCACGGCCGACGGTCTCGTGCTGGCCTACCGCGCGGGCGCGCGGCTGCTGTACCCCGACACGATCCAGTACCATCCCACGGGCGTCGCCTTTCCCGCCCAGATCTACGGCGCGCTCGTCACCGAAAAGGTGCGCTCCGTGGGCGCGATGCTCGTCAACGCCGAGGGCGAGGTGTTCATGAACCCGCTGGAGACCCGCGACGTCTCAGCGGCGTCCATCATCCGCGAGTGCTCCGACCGGGGCAAGGGCGTCAAAACGCCCGCCGGCGCCGCCGTGTGGCTGGACACGCCGATGATCGAGCTCAAGGGCGGCCCCGGCACCATCGAGAAGCGCATCCCCGGTATGCTGCGCATGTTCCTGCGCTTCGGCATCGACATGCGCAGGGAGCCGATCCTCGTCTATCCCACCCAGCATTACCAGAACGGCGGCATCAGGATCAGCGTGGACGGCATGAGCGACATCGAGAACCTCTACGTGGCCGGCGAGGCCGTCGGCGGCATCCACGGCCGCAACCGTCTCATGGGCAACAGCCTGCTGGACATCATCGTCTTCGGCCGCAATGCGGGCCGCAGCGTCGGCGAGAAGGTCAAGTCCGTCACGCCGGCCAAACTGACGCTGAGCCACGTGGCCGATTTCGAGCGGGAGCGCGCGGAGGCCGGGATCACCGATCAGACCCTCTCCCCCAAGCTGCTGCCGGATTACACCCGCACGCAGGAGCCGCGCATCGATCAGGACGCACGGTAGCGCCGCGTGCTTCGTGAAGAGGGCATTGCTTTATTTTGAAAGTCGTCCCGGACCGGGTTATCACCCGGTCCGGGACTTTTTTGTTGCTTACGGAAACAAATCGTGCAGTTAGTTCTTGACAACCCTGTGGGGCGGGTGTATAGTATAGCCATAAGGACCCCCTCCCCCGGGGGCGGGGGTAAAGGAGGATGCTTATGGCCCACGTTCACAGTCACTACAGCAAGGCGCTGGACAACCGTCTGGCCTCGGTAGAGGGTATGATCGCCGCCATCCGCCGGATGATGGAGGAGGGGCGCGACTGCGAGGAGATCCTGCTGCAGCTGTCCGCCGCCGAAAACTCCATCAAAAAGGTGGCCAAGATCATCCTGAAGGACCACTTCAACACCTGCGTCCGCGAGAGCATCGAAAGCGGCGACGAGGGTGCGGTGGAGAGCTTCAACGCGATACTCGATAAATATATTTAGGAGGTTTCATCATGAAAAAGACATTCAAGCTGGAAGGCCTCGACTGCGCCAACTGCGCTGCCGGCATGGAACGCGGCATCGCCGCCCTGGACGGCGTCAACGCCGCCACGGTCAACTTTATGGCAATGAAGCTGATCCTGGACGCCGAAGACGACAAGTTCGAGCAGGTCCTGAAGGCAGCCGACAAGGTCGCCAAGAAGTACGACACCGACATTCTGAGATAACCCAAAACCCCACCCCATGCTGGGGCGGGATTTTTCAATATCATTCGATCGAGGGCATTGCTATGACCAGAAAGATGAAAAAGACACTGTACCGGATCATCGCCGCGGCGGTGCTGTTCCTTGCGGGCATGATCCTCAAGCGGTACACGTACGTCCACGCAGCGCTGCTGATCGCGGCGTATGTGCTGGTGGGCTACGACGTTTTGCTGAAGGCCGTGAAGAACATCGGCCGCGGCAAGGTGTTCGACGAGAACTTTTTGATGACCGTGGCGACCATCGGCGCATTCGGCCTCGGGGATTTCGACGAGGCGGCGGCCGTCATGCTGTTCTACCAGATCGGCGAGCTGTTCCAGGCCTACGCGGTCAACCAGTCCCGCCGCTCCATCGCGCAGCTGATGGACATCCGGCCCGATTACGCCAACCTGCGCCGTGAAAACGGAGAGCTGGAGGAGGTCGATCCCGAGGAGGTCGCCATCGGCGATATCATCGTCGTCAAGCCCGGCGAGCGCGTGCCGCTGGACGGCGTGGTGACGGAGGGACGCTCGTCCCTGGACACCTCGGCCCTGACGGGCGAATCGATCCCCAGGGACGTGGCGGAGGGCGACGCGATCCTCTCCGGCTGCATCAATATGAACGGTCTGCTGACGGCGAAGGTGACGAAGCCCTTCGGTGAATCGACGGTCAGCAAGGTGCTGGAGCTCGTGGAGAACGCCAGCGACAAGAAGTCCCACTCCGAGAACTTCATCTCCAAGTTCGCCAAGTACTACACCCCGTCGGTGGTCTTCGCGGCGCTGGCGCTGTCGATCCTGCCGCCGCTGTTTCTGGCGCTGACGGGTCACGGCTCGTTCCTGTCCATCTTCCCGGGCTGGTTCAAGCGCAGCCTGATCTTCCTCGTCATCTCCTGCCCCTGCGCCCTGGTCATCTCGATCCCGCTGAGCTTCTTCGGCGGCATCGGCGGCGCGGCCAAGCGCGGCGTCCTCGTCAAAGGCAGCAACTATCTGGAGGCCATGGCCCAAGCCGACACGCTCGTTTTCGACAAGACCGGCACGCTGACCAAGGGCGTCTTCGCCGTGGAGCAGGTCTCCCCTGCCGACGGCTTTGACGAACAGACGCTGGTGGAGCTGGCCGCCTGCGCCGAGTGCTATTCCACCCATCCCATCGCCGTCTCCCTGCGCCGCGCCCACGGCAAGGACATCGACAAGGGCCGCATCGCGGACGTGACGGAGATCGCGGGCAAGGGCCTCTCGGCCCGTGTGAACGGCAGGCTGGTCCATGTGGGCAATCGGAAGCTCATGGAGCAGATCGACGTCCCCTGCCCCGAGGGCGCAGCCTACGGCACCGTGGCGTACGTGGCCGTTGACGGCGCGTATGCGGGCTTTATCTTGATCAACGACGTGGTCAAGGAGGACAGCGCCGCGGCCATCAGGGCGCTGAAATCCTGCGGCGTCGCCAAAACCGTCATGCTGACGGGCGACAGCGACGCCAGCGGCCGCCGGGTGGCGGAACAGCTGGGGCTGGACGAGGTGCATACGCAGCTGCTGCCGGGCGACAAGGTCGATCTGGTGGAAAAGCTGTTGGCTGCCGAGAAGCCGGGCGCGAAGCTGGCCTTCGTGGGCGACGGCCTCAACGACGCCCCCGTGCTGGCGCGGTCCGACATCGGCATCGCCATGGGCGCGCTGGGCTCCGACGCCGCCATCGAGGCCGCCGATATCGTCATCATGACCGACGAGCCCTCCAAGATCCCCACGGCCATCCGCATCGCCCGCAAGACCGTGGGCATCGCCAAACAGAACACGTGGTTCGCCCTGATCGTCAAGATCGGCGTCATGATCCTCGGCGCGCTGAACATGGCCAACATGTGGGCCGCCGTGTTCGCCGACGTGGGCGTGGCCGTCATCGCGATCCTCAACTCCCTGCGGGCGCTGAACACGAAGGATCTGTAAATGAACATAACAAAAAAAGCCGCCGAAAGGCGGCTTTTTCTTTGCGTCAAAGAGGCCGCAGGGAGCGTTGCTCCCTGCGGCCTCTTGCTATCTTGCGTTATTTCTGGGGGTGGGGGACGGGGATGTTCCCATAAAAACAACGTTTTTTATGGGGACCCTTTTGATCCAATAGCTTCTGCCGGAATGAATCCGGCAGAATCGGACGCCGCACTTGCGGCGCGGCGCAGAAGCGCCGTATGGACATCCCCTGCTTCAGTTGATCTTATTTCTGGGGCTGGGGAACGGGGATGTTCCCATAAAAACAACGTTTTTTATGGGGACCCTTTTGATCCAATAGATTCTGCCGGAATGAATCCGGCAGAATCGGACGCCGCACTTGCGGCGCGGCGCAGAAGCGCCGTATGGACATCCCCTGCTTCAGTTGATCTTATTTCTGGGGCTGGGGAACGGGGATGTTCCCATAAAAACAACGTTTTTTATGGGGACCCTTTTGATCCAATAGATTCTGCCGGAATGAATCCGGCAGAATCGGACGCCGCACTTGCGGCGCGGCGCAGAAGCGCCGTATGGACATCCCCTGCTTCAGTTGATCTTATTTCTGGGGCTGGGGGACGGGGATGTCCATGGGGATCGGGCACTTGTAAGGATTGTTCTTCATCTTTTCGTCGAACTCCTTCTTGGCCTCCTCCAGATGCTTGGGATCCTCGCACATGCGGATGGCGGCCGCGGCGACGACCTCGGCGCCGAACAGCATGCCCTTGTAGCCGATGCTGTTGCCGGCGCAGGCGGCGATCTGCCAGCTGTGGCCGGGGGCAGCCAGGTTGCAGGTGGCGGTGTTGACGCTGACGCAGGGGCACAGAGCCTGTACGTCGGCGACGTCGGTGGAGCCGCCGCCGTTGCGGGCGACCATGGGCGCGATCTCGGTGTGGATCGGGCCGTTCTCCAGCGCGCCGGAGGCCTTGACCGCCTCATACTGCGGGGACTGCTTGTTGAGGCTCTCGGCGAAGGCCAGCTCCTCGGCGGTGTAGGTGGGCTTCTCCATCTGCTCCATGATGTCGTGGGTCAGCTTGGCCATGTACATGTTGGGCATGGTGTTGTAGCAGCCGCCCAGGAACTCGATCTCGCACTCGGTCTCGGTCATCATCGCGGCGCCCTTGGCGACCTTGCACAGACGGTCGTAGGCGTCCTCGATGGCGGGACGGCTCTGGCCGCGGACGTAATACCACACAGCGGCGCGGTCGGGAACGATGTTGGGGGCGGTGCCCGCTTCCTTGTAGCTGTAGTGGATGCGGATGTCGCTTGTGACGTGCTCACGCAGGTAGTTGGCGCCGACGCTCATCAGCTCGGCGGCGTCCAGCGCGGAGCGGCCGTTGTAGGGGTCGCCGCCGGCATGGGCGGTGCGGCCCTTGAAGTGGAAAATGGCGCTGTTCAGGCCGTTGGATGAGCCGACGCCCACCTGGTTGCGGCTGCCGCCGTGCCAGGCAAAGGCGCAGTCCAGACCGTCGAAGGCGCCGTTTCTGGCCATGAAGACCTTACCGGTCAGCACTTCCTCAGCGGGGCAGCCGTAGAAGATGATGGTGCCGGAAAGGCCCCTCTCCTCCAGCTCGGCCTTCGCGCCGAGAGCGGCGCCGAGACATGCCACGTCCAGCAGGTTGTGGCCGCAGGCCTGGCCGGGCGCGCCGACGACCACGGGCTCGGGATGGTCGACCATCTTCTGGCTCATGCCGGGCAGAGCGTCCAGCTCGCCCAGGAAGCCGATGACGGGATGGCCGGAGCCCCACTTGCCCACGACGCAGGTGGGCAGATCGGCATAGCCGGTCTCGACCTCGAAGCCGTACTGCTTCAGCACCTCGGCAGTCCAGGCGCAGGCATTGACTTCGTTGTAAGCGGTCTCGGGGTTGTCCCACATCTTCTGGGCCAGACCGATCAGGGTATCCTTCTCTTCGCGGATCTTCTTAACAGCAATCGAACCTGTCATAAGAATAGACTCCTTTCACAATGTTTATCATGGAAAGCCCTCCCTCGCCGTGCGGGAGAGGGCGCGAGGGATTATAAACTAATTACTGCTTGGGCTGGGGAACGGGGACGTCTCCCCCGCAAAATCTCCCGTTTTTGCGGGGACCCCTATTGATTGGATTCTGCCGGAATGAATCCGGCAGAATCGGACACCGCGCTTGCGGCGCGGCGCAGAAGCGCCGTGTGGACGTCCCCTGCTGTTTCGATCAATTACTGCTTGGGCTGGGGAACGGGGACGTCTCCCCCGCAAAATCTCCCGTTTTTGCGGGGACCCCTATTGATTGGATTCTGCCGGAATGAATCCGGCAGAATCGGACGCCGCACTTGCGGCGCGGCGCAGAAGCGCCGTGTGGACATCTCCTGCTGTTTCGATCAATTACTGCTTGGGCTGGGGAACGGGGACGTCTCCCCCGCAAAACCTCCCGTTTTTGCGGGGACCCCTATTGATTGGATTCTGCCGGAATGAATCCGGCAGAATCGGACGCCGCACTTGCGGCGCGGCGCAGAAGCGCCGTGTGGACGTCCCCTGCTGTTTCGATCAATTACTGCTTGGGCTGGGGAACGGGGACGTCCATGGGGATCGGGCACTTGTAGGGAGAGTTCTTCGTCTTGGCCTCGAACTCCTTCTTGGCCTCCTCCAGATGCTTGGGATCCTCGCACATCAAAACGGCGGCGGAAGCGACGACCTCAGCGCCGAAGATCATGCCCTTATAGCCGATGCTGTTGCCGGCGCAGGCGCAGATCTGCCAGCTGTGGCCGGGAGCCGCGACGTTGTAGGTAGCGGTGTTGACCATGATGGTCGGGCACAGCGCCTGGACGTCGGCGACGTCGGTGGAGCCACCGCCCGTGACGTACTGGACGGGGTTGGTGCCCTGGAAGATCGGGCCGCCCTCCAGATCGCCCGCGGCCTTGGAAGCCTCATAACGGGCGGACTGCTTGTTCAGGCTGTCGGCGAAGGCCAGCTCTTCCTCGGTGTAGGTGGGATGCTCCATGGAAGCCATCAGCTCCGTGGTCATCTTGGCCATGTACTCGTTGGGCATGGTGTTGTAGCAGCCGCCCAGGAACTCGATCTCGCACTCGGTCTCGGTCATCATGGCAGCGCCCTTGGCGACCTTGCACAGACGGTCATAAGCGTCCTCAATGCCGGGGCGGCTCAGACCGCGGACGTAATACCACACAGCGGCCCTGTCGGGAACGATGTTGGGGGCTGTGCCGGCTTCCAGATACGAATAGTGGATGCGGATGTCGGACGTGACGTGCTCACGCAGGTAGTTGGCGCCGACGCTCATCAGCTCGGCGGCGTCCAGCGCGGAACGGCCGTTGTAGGGGTCGCCGCCGGCATGGGCGGTGCGGCCCTTGAAGTGGAAGATCGCGCTGTTCAGACCGTTCATGACGCCGGCGTTGATCTGGTTCTTCGGGCTGCCATGCCATGCAAAGGCGCAGTCCAGGCCGTCGAAGGCACCGTCGCGGGCCATGAAGACCTTACCGGTCAGCACTTCCTCGGCGGGGCAGCCGTAGAAGACGATGGTGCCGGAGAGGCCCCTCTCCTCCAGCTCGGCCTTCGCGCCGATGGCGGCGCCGAGGCAGGCGGTGTCAAGCAGGTTGTGGCCGCAGGCCTGGCCGGGCGCGCCGACGACCACGGGCTCGATGTGGTCGACGACCTTCTGGCTCATGCCGGGCAGTGCGTCCAGCTCGCCCAGGAAGCCGATGACGGGATGACCGGAGCCCCATTTGCCGATAACGCAGGTGGGCATGTCCTTATAGCCGAGCTGGACCTCGAAGCCGTACTTCTCCAGCAGCTCGGCAGTCCACTTGGCCGCGTTGACCTCGTTGTAAGCGGTCTCGGGGCAATCCCACATGCGCTGGGCCAGGTCGATCAGAACGTCCTTCTCCTGACGGATCTTGTTTACTGCGATAGAACCCATAATTCTCAATCTCCTTTTCTGTAATGATTGTTTCTTCTTTGTTGGCGGATCTACTTCTGCGGCTGGGGAACGGGGACGTCCATGGGGATCGGGCACTTGTAGGCGCGGCCGTTCATGACGCGGTCGAACTCCTCCTTGGCCTTGGCGACGTGCTCGGGGTTCTTGAACATCTCCATGGCGGCGGCCGCCATGACCTTGCCGCCGTAGATCATGCCCTTGTGGCCGATGGACATGCCGGAGCAGGCGGCGATCTGCCAGCTGTGGCCGGGGGCGGCCAGGTTCCAGCAGGCGGTGCGCACCTGCACGCAGGGGACGATGTACTGCACGTCGCCCACGTCGGTGGAGCCATAGTTGTTGACAGGGGTCAGATCCTTGATGGTGTTGTGGATCGGGCCGTCCTTCAGCACGCCGGACTTCAGCGTGTTTTCATACAGCGGGCTGTTCTTGTTGAGGCCGTCGGCGAAGGCCAACTCCTCCTCGGTATAGTGAGGCGGCTCGATCTGCTGGAACTGCTCATAGGCCAGGTTCGCCATGTAGAGGTTGGGCTGGGTGTTGTAGCAGCCGCCCAGGAACTCGATCTCCATCTCGGTCTCGGTCATCATGGCAGCGCCCTTGGCGACCTTGACGAGGCGGTCATAGGTGTCCTCGATGGCCTCACGGCTCATGGCGCGGACGTAATACCAGACGGACGCGCGGTCGGGGACGATGTTGGGCGCGGTGCCCGCTTCCTTATAGACGTAATGGATGCGGACGTCGGAGGTGACGTGCTCACGCAGATAGTTGGCGCCGACGCTCATCAGCTCGGCGGCGTCCAGCGCGGAGCGGCCGTTGTAGGGGTCGCCGCCGGCATGGGCGGTGCGGCCCTTGAAGTGGAAGATCGCGCTGTTCAGGCCCGTATGGATACCGGTGGTGACCATGTTCTGATTGCCGCCGTGCCAGGCAAAGCAGGCGTCCAGCTCGCGGAAGCCGCCGTTTCTGGCCATGAAGACCTTGCCGGTGAGGACCTCCTCGGCGGGGCAGCCGTAGAAGATGATGGTGCCGGGGATCTTGCGCTCCTCCAGCTCAGCCTTGATGCCGACGGCGGCGGCCAGGCAGGCGGTGTTCAGCAGGTTATGGCCGCAGCCCTGACCGGGCGCGCCGACGACGACGGGCTCCTTGGTGGTCTGGACCTTCTGGCTCAGGCCGGGCAACGCGTCCAACTCGCCCAGCAGGCCGATGACGGGATGGCCGGAGCCCCACTTGCCCACGACGCAGGTGGGCAGACCGGCGTAGCCGACCTCCACCTCGAAGCCGTAATGCTCCAGGACCTCCTTGGTCCACCGGCAGGCGTTGACCTCGTTGTAGGCCGTCTCGGGGGTGTGCCACATTTTGGAGGCAAGCTCGATGATCGTGTCCTTCTCCTGTTCAATGGTGCGGATGGCAGTCGTATTCAGCATGCGTGCTCCTTTCGATAAAAAGGACGCCTGCCTGCCAGGGCGGCGGGCAGGCGTCCGACTCAAATCAGCGATTAATTATACCTGGGGCTGGGGAACGGGGACGTCCATGGGGATCGGGCACTTGTAAGGATTGTTCTTGGTGGCCTCGTCGAACTCCTTCTTCGCGGCCTCCAGGTGCTTGGGATCCTCATACATCATCAGGGCGGCGGTGGCGACGACCTCGGCGCCGAACAGCATGCCCTTGTAGCCGATGCTGTTGCCGGCGCAGGCGGCGATCTGCCAGCTGTGGCCGGGGGCGGCCAGGTTGCAGGTGGCGGTGCTGACCAGGATGCAGGGGCACAGAGCCTCGACGTCGGCGACGTCGGTGGAGCCGCCGCCGTTGACCTCGACCATCGGGCTGACGGTGGTGGCCAGCGGGCCGTTGTCCAGCGCGCCGGAGGCCTTGACAGCCTCATAACGCGGGGACTGCTTGTTCAGGCTGTCGGCGAAGGCCAGCTCTTCCTCGGTCCAGACGGGCTTCTCCATCTTTTCCATCAGCTCATGGGTCATGTTGGCCATGTAGACGTTGGGCATGGTGTTATAGCAGCCGCCCAGGAACTCGATCTCGACCTCGGTCTCGGTCATCATGGCGGCGCCGCGGGCGACCTTGCACAGTCTCTCGTAAACGTCGTCGATGGCGGCGCGGCTCATGCCGCGGACGAAATACCACACAGCGGCGCGATCGGGAACGATGTTGGGCGCCGTGCCGGCTTCCTTGTAGCTGTAGTGGATGCGGATATCGCTCGTGACGTGCTCACGCAGGTAGTTGGCGCCGACGCTCATCAGCTCGGCGGCATCCAGAGCGGAACGGCCGTTGTAGGGATCGCCGCCGGCGTGGGCGGTGCGGCCCTTGAAGTGGAAGATCGCGCTGTTCAGGCCGTTGGAGCAGCCCAGGGCGATGGCGTTGTTCGTGCCGCCGTGCCAGGAGAAGGCGCAGTCCAGACCGTCGAAGGCGCCGTTTCTGGCCATGAAGACCTTGCCGGTCAGAGCCTCTTCAGCGGGGCAGCCGTAGAAGATGATGGTGCCGGGGAGCTTTCTCTCTTCCATCTCGGCCTTCGCGCCGACGGCAGCCGCCAGGCAGGCGGTGTCCAGCAGGTTGTGGCCGCAGGCCTGGCCGGGGGCGCCGACCACGACGGGCTCGGGATGGTCGACCATCTTCTGGCTCATGCCGGGCAGAGCGTCCAGCTCGCCCAGGAAGCCGATGACGGGATGGCCGGAGCCCCACTTGCCGACGACGCAGGTGGGCAGGCCGGCGTAGCCGGTCTCGACCTCAAAGCCGTAATGCTCCAGCAGCTCGGCGGTCCACTTGCAGGCGTTGACCTCGTTGTAGGCGGTCTCGGGGCAATCCCACATCTTCTGCGCGTGGTTATAGAAAGTATCCTTCTCTTCGCGGATCTTCTTGACAGCGATGGAACCAGTCATAGGAAATCGTTCTCCTTTCATATTCATGTCATACTCGCGCTCCTCCCCCATATGGGAGAGGAGCGCCCGATTTGTTAGGTTGGCTTACAACTTACTGACAGGGTTGATTATGTCCTCAATTATTTCTGGGGCTGGGGAACAGGAACTTCCATGGGGATCGGGCACTTATAGGTCTTGCCCTTCATGGCCTCGTCGAACTCGGCCTTGGCCTTCTCGGCGATGGTAGGATCCTCATAGATCTTGGCGGCGGCGTCAGCCATGACCTTCGCGCCGTAGATCATGCCCTTGAAGCCGATGGAGTTGCCGGCGCAGGCGGCAATCTGCCAGCTGTGGCCAGGGGCGGCCAGGTTGCAGGTGGCGGTCATGATCTGCGTGCAGGGCACGATGTGCATGACATCGCCGACGTCGGTGGAACCGTAGCCGTTGTTATGCTGCAGCTCGTTGACGAAGTCGCAGATGGGGCAGCCGTCCAGCTTGCCCGCGGCCTTCATGGCGGCGTAGGTGGGAGACTGCTCGTTCAGCTTGGCGGCAAAGGCCTTCTCTTCCTCGGTCCAGACGGGGCGCTCGACATCCAGCTGAGCCTGATGCAGGGTCTCGGCCAGGACATGGTTGTTCAGGGTGTTGTAGCAGCCGCCCAGGAACTCGATCTCGCACTCGGTCTCGGTCATCATGGCAGCGCCCTTGGCGACCTTGACGAGACGATCATAGGTGTCCTCGATGGCCTCACGGCTCATGGCGCGGACGTAATACCAGACAGACGCGCGGTCGGGAACGATGTTGGGAGCCGTGCCGGCTTCCTTGTAGCTGTAGTGGATACGGACGTCAGAGGTGACGTGCTCGCGCAGGTAGTTGGCGCCGACGCTCATCAGCTCGGCAGCGTCCAGAGCGGAACGGCCGTTGTAGGGGTCGCCGCCGGCGTGGGCGGTGCGGCCCTTGAAGTGGAAGATCGCGCTGTTCAGGCCGGTCATGACGCCGTCTGCATCGGTGATGGTGTTCATCGTGCTGCCGTGCCAGGAGAAGGCCAGATCCAGGTCGCGGAACGCGCCGTTGCGGGCCATGAAGGCCTTGCCGGTGAGGACTTCCTCAGCGGGGCAGCCCAGGAAGACGACGGTACCGGACAGCTTCTTCTCCTCCAGCTCAGCCTTCATGCCGAGGACTGCGCCGACGGAGGCCATGCCAAGCAGGTTGTGGCCGCAGGCCTGGCCGGGGGCGCCGACGACGACGGGCTCCTTGGTGGCCTGCTGCTTCTGGCTCATGCCGGGCAGCGCGTCATACTCGGCCAGGATGCCGATGACGGGATGGCCGGAGCCCCAGGTAGCCTTGATGGCGGTGGGCAGGCCGACGTAGCCGGTCTCGACCTCGAAGCCCTGGGAGGCCAGGTATTCGGAGATCCACTTGCAGGCGTTGACTTCGTTAAAAGCGGTCTCGGGGCAGTCCCACATCTTGGCGGCGATGTCGATCAGAGCGGGCTGCGCGGCGTCGATAGCTTTCAAATAAGGCATAAGTTTCTCCTTCTTTCTTTTTTAGTCAATTGGTAATGGGAATGAAAACAGGCCCTTATAAAGGGACATGCCGGTCCCGCCCGGAGGCGGGACACGGCATGAGGGAGGTGGATGTTATTTCTTCTTGGCCAGGAAAACGCCAAGGCCCATGCCGCCGAAGGAAGCGATCAGCGGGGGGATGGAGGAGGCAAACAGGCCGGCCCACTTGAACACGCCCTGGAGCTGCAGCCAGTACATCAGGAACGCGACCGGGATCATGATGATACCGAGCTTCGGGTTCATGAACAGGTAGTTGGACAGCAGAGCTGCGAACAGAGCGGGGAGCAGCAGGTTCAGCGCGGAGGTGACGACCGGGGGCAGTGCGTTCAGCAGAGCAGCGCCGCCGATGACGCCCAGGGTAAGCATGACCGTGGAGACCAGCGTGGAGACCGCGCAGCCGATGGTGGCGGTGATGGTGCCCTTGTCGGTACCTTCCTCGATGCCAACGGACTTGGTGGCGATGGAGGAAGCAGGAACACGGAGGTTCGAGATGTTGCCGGACAGGAAGGCCATGTACGTGCCGGGCACGCCCAGCATGGCGAAGTAGGAAATAGGCTCGCGGATGTACGCGGAGCAGACAAGCGGGAACTGGATCGCGAAAGCGGCCATGAAGGCGCTCCAGTCAGGCCAGATGCCCTGCAGGCCCAGATAGAGGCAGGGGCCAAACACGAGCAGCACGCCCAGCAGGTTGGTGCCGCGGCCCCATTTGATGATATAAGGGAGGAATTCGCCCCTGAAGGCGTTGTTATTCGTATTTTCCATAATTGTTCTCTCCTTCTCTCAGATGACGCTTCGATTAAAGGAAGAAGGCGCCGCACAGCATGCCGCCGAACATGGCGATGGTCATGCCGAACTGCTGGGCCCACTTGGCATGGGTCTTCTGAATGTAGACGTTCAGAAGAGACATGATGATGAAGCCGGCCAGAGCCGCAACGAAGTTGGACTTGCTGGCGTTGATCATACGCTGAGCGACCATGTAACCAAAGCCGCCGACGCCGCCGCCGGCCGTCAGAGCCACGACAGCATCCATGCTGCCGCCGGTGACCTTATCGCGGAAGGTCTCCATCTTGTCGGCAAACAGGGCGGAGATGATGATCCAGCCAAGGCAGCAGGTGGTCATGATCCAGGCGGCGTTGGCGAACGCGGCCTCGGTCATGTCGTTGGTGCCCAGGTGGCAGCCGGCAGCGGTAGCAGCACGGTCAGCGGCGGGCAGCTCGTACATGACGGAGCCGATGAAGGCCAGACGCATCCAGGCCAGAGGACCGCCGACGGAAGCCAGCAGCGAGACCATGCCGGAAACGATAACGATGGACGGGCCGATGGACGCGAACAGCGAGGACTTGGCAGCCTCTTTCATCTGCTCGTTGGTGACGCCCATCTTCGGGCCGGTAGCCCACGCCCTCTTCAGGAAGAGCCAAGCCTGGAAGAGAACGAGCAGAACAGCCGGGATGCAGGAGATCCACATGCCCAGGCTATTTGCAGTTTTTAAATATTCAAGTTCCATATACAGTTTACCTCCTCATTTTCCATTAGGCTTTAATACCCACTTACTGTATGCATGGCAGCCACGCTGCAATACATCTTGTTTTGCAGGACGCTGGACCTCATGCTTCGCAGGCCACACTCCTTTCCGGGTTGATCGTCCGCCGCTCGATCCCGTATATTTTGGGCGGCAATCTTATGTGGTTATTGTACATCATTTGTTCATCTTTCGCAACTGAAACATGAGGTTCACGATTCGTTTTGTGACATTTGCTGAATATAATAGAGTGCTTACTATAGTTTCAGTGCTTTTAAGCGTGAAACCAGTTTCGTTGCGTTTTTGGCAAGATCGGGCGGTTGTTCGCAGCTTACTTTCTTTACAAACCGCTCTGTGAGCCGATTTGCGGCCTTCCCTGTCCCATGTTCCGCATTTTGTGCGCCGATAGGGCGAATCGGACTTATTGATAAATCTTTGAGGTATTTATAGTGAAAGCCTTAATCGTTTTGGCAGACCGCTTTGTTTTTCGGGTGCATGATGATAGATTTTTGTTGATTTTTGACGGCCAAAAAAGAAACCGTGCCTCCGAAGGGAGGCACGGTGAACGTGATCGTATCGTTTTGCTTATCGGGAACCGGGGCGGACGAACAGCTCGGGGCCCGCGATCCAGCGGCCGTCCTCCTTGAGCACGACCGTGCCGGAGGAGAGGCTGGCGGGGACGTCGATGATGCGCTGGTTCTCGGAGCCCTTGAAGCGGATGTCGAGGTTGCGCTGCTCCATGATGAACGGGCCGTCGATCAGCACGTCGCAGAGCTCCAGCAGCTCCCGCTTGTCGGGGTCGGCCAGCAGCTGCTCGTAGAGATAGCCGGAATAGGCGGCCAACTCCAGGCCCAGCGCCTTGACCTCCCGGCCCAGCTCGGCCAGGGGGCCGGGCTGATCGAAGGGCTCGCCGCCGCTGAAGGTGACGCCGGTGAGCATGGGGTCCTTTTTGATGTGCCCCAGCAGCTCGTCGGTGTCGCGCTCGGTACCGCCGTTGTAGTCATGGGTCTCGGGGTTCTGGCAGAAGGGGCAGTTGTGGGCACAGCCCTGCACGAAGATGGCGAAGCGGATGCCCGGGCCGTCGGTGATGGAGCCGGGGACGACCCCGGCCACGCGCAGCTTAGACACTGTGCTTCACCCGATCCCGCTCCTCGGCCTGCTTGGCGTCGTTCCAGCGGTCCATGGTGCCCACCAGATAGCCGGTGATGCGGCGGATGCGCTCGAACTTGGGGCCGTTGTCGCGCTCGCGGCGGCCACAGCGCGGGCAGTACTCGCCGATGATGCCGGTGTAGCCGCAGACGCAGTCGCTGTCGACGGGGTGGTTGATGGAGCCGTAGCCGATGCCGCAGTCGTGCATGGTGCGCACGACCTTCTCGAAGGCCTCGAGGTTCTGGCTGGGATCGCCGTCCAGCTCGATGTAGCTGATGTGACCGGCGTTGGTCAGCGCGTGATAGGGGGCCTCAATCCTGATCTTGTCGTAGGCGGAGATGTTGTAGTAGACGGGCACGTGGAAGGAGTTGGTGTAGTACTCCCTGTCGGTGACGCCGGGGATGATGCCGTACTTTTTCTTGTCGATGCGGACGAAGCGGCCGGACAGGCCCTCGGCGGGGGTGGCCAGCAGCGTGTAGTTCATGCCGGTCTCCTGGCTCTTCTTGTCGAGATACTCGCGCATGAAGCCGATGATCTCGAGGCCCAGGTTGCGGGCCTGCTCGCTCTCGCCGTGATGCTTGCCGATCAGGGCCACCAGCGTCTCGGCCAGGCCGATGAAGCCGATGGACAGCGTGCCGTTCTTCAGGATCTCGCCGACGGTATCGTCGGGAGACAGGTTCTTGGAGCCGATCCACACGCCCTGGCCCATGAGGAACGGGAAGTTGCGGACCTTCTTCTTGGCGACGATGTTGTAGCGGTCCATCAGCTGCTGGCTGACGAGATCCATCTTGCGCTCCAGCTCCTCGAAGAACCACTCTATGTTGCCGTTGCTCTTGATGGCGATGCGGGGCAGGTTGATGGAGGTGAAAGACAGGTTGCCGCGGCCGAAGGAGATCTGGTTGTCGGGATCGTAGACGTTGCCCATGACGCGGGTGCGGCAGCCCATGTAGCTGACCTCGGTCTCGGGGTGGCCGGGCTTGTAGTACTGCAGGTTATAGGGGGCGTCGATGAAGCTGAAGTTGGGGAACAGGCGCTTGGCCGACACGCGGCAGGCCAGCTTGAACAGGTCGTAGTTGGGATCGCCGGGGTTGTAGTTGATGCCCTCCTTGATGCGGAAGATCTGGATGGGGAAGATCGGGGTCTCTCCCCTGCCCAGACCGGCCTCGGTGGCCAGCATGACGTTCTTCATGACCATGCGGCCCTCGGGGGAGGTGTCAGTGCCGTAGTTGATGGAGGAGAACGGCGTCTGGGCGCCGGCGCGGGAGTGCATGGTGTTCAGGTTGTGGACCAGGGCCTCCATGGCCTGATAGGTGGTCTTGTCGGTCTCGCGGAGCGCGTTGTCGTAGGCGAACTTCGTCACCTTGTCATACAGCTCGCCCTCGACGCCCTCGGCGGCCAGGGCTTCCTTCTCGGCGGCCTTGAACGCCTCGCTCATGTTGATCTCGGGCCACAGGCCGGTGTCCTTGCCCATCTTCTTGAACAGATGACGGATCTTCTCCTGACGCTCGTCGTTCTCGCCCTCAAAGGTGTTGTCCAGCAGGACGACGGCCTTGGCCAGGTTGGCGGCGTAGATGCGGCGGAAGGTCTTGGCGACGCCCTTGGCCAGGCCGTAGTCGAAGTTGGGGATCGACTGGCCGCCGTGCTGATCGTTCTGGTTGGACTGGATGGCGATGCAGGCCAGGGCGGTGTAACTGGAGATGTCGTTGGGCTCGCGCAGGAAGCCGTGGCCCGTGGAGAAGCCGTTGTGGAACAGCTGCTCGATGTCGATCTGGCAGCAGGTGGTGGTCAGGGTGTAGAAATCGAAGTCGTGGATGTGGATGTCGCCCTCCCGGTGAGCCTTGCTCTGCTCCGGGGTGAGGATGTACTTCTCGTAGAAGTCCTTGGCGCCCTCGCTGCCGTACTTGAGCATGGTGCCCATGGCGGTATCGCCGTCGACGTTGGCGTTGTCGCGCTTGAGGTCGCTGTCTTCGGCGTCGGCGAAGGTGATCTCGTTGTAGATGCGCATGAGGTTCGTCTTCATCTCGCGGGCCTTGCTGCGCTCGGCGCGGTAGATGATGTACTTCTTGGAGACCATGGCGTAGCCGTTGTCCATCAGGACCTCCTCGACCACGTCCTGGATATCCTCGACGCCGGGGGCCTTGTCGCCGAAGGTGGCGGCCAGCTGCTTTTCCACCAGCGTCGCCATGCGGTCACTCTCGCCGTCGTCGGCACGGAAGGAGGCCTTCATGGCCTTGGCGATGGCGGCGGATATTTTACTGATGTCGTACGGGACCTCGCGCCCGTCGCGCTTGATGATCGTCTTGAACATAGTGACTCTCCTTGATTTCCCAAACCAGTGTATCTGATATTTTTATCCATTCTGACGCCATCCGGCTGCGTCGGACGGCCACGGTTTTCATTATAGTCCCGCATCTTGATCGTTGTCAATCGTCAAAATCAATATATTGTGGTGGACACTCTGCCATATTCGTCAAAAGCAACAAGATATTGATTCACACATTTTTGGTCTTTTCGCACTCGAAACGCGCTTGCGCCGGGGGATATTTCGTGAAAACTGTCCTCTTGACGGAGTGGGATTTACCGGATGCTTCCAGTCCGGCCTGTGTTTCCGCGCAGAAAGGCGGGGCGCTCCCGAGGGAACGTCCCGCCGCGCGAAACACAAGATCGGCTATTTCAACAAATCGTCACTGATCCGCCTGCCGCAGGTACGACGCGCCGAAGCCCAGGGGGCCGTCGCAGCCGACGAGGCCCCGGGAGGACGGGGCGCGGCCGTTGATCAGCACGGTGACGCGTTCCACGCCGCGGCAGGAGCACAGGCTATTGACGATGGCGTAGACGTCGCACTCGCGGCCCGTCAGATCCATCTCCACGGGGACGTAGAGCTCCGCCCGGAGATTTCCCTCGTCCGTGGGGCCCTGGATGATGCGCACGTCCATGCGGCCGTCGAAGGGCGCGGAAACGCCCAGCTTGCCGCTGACCATCTCCTGCAGCACCAGGAAGGGCGAGGGCTCGTCGCGCTCGGTGACGATGCGCAGGCTGTAGGGGAACAGCAGCCCCGTCTCCCGGTCAACGGGATAAACGTCCACCTCGAAGCTGCTCAGGCGCAGGTCACCGTCATCCAGCAGGAACGAGGCGGCGGAGTGGAACTCGGCGGGCGACAGGTTCTCGCCCACGATGCGCACGTAGCCGACGCCGTCGATGCCCGTCAGCGACAGCGTCAGACCGGCGTCCAGCAGGCTGCGGTCCACGGTGGGCAGCTGATCGTAGCCCTGATCGAAGTGGAGGACCACGGTGCTGCCGAAGACCTGCACCTCCCGCAGGACAAGGTCCTCGCCCAGCAGGGACGCGTCGTTTTCGTTGAGAGGCTCGCGCATGGCGCCGATGACGTCGAGGATCTGCTCCTCCACGGTGCGGGTCTCGTCGAAGGACGTGACCTCATAGCCCAGGCTGCGCCCGGTCTCGCCGGAGGTCAGGTAGTAGACGGCGCGGGCGCCGTCGTCCTCGTCCGGAACGCGGGCGCCGCAGGCGCTCAGCAGCAGACAGAGGGCCAGCGCCAGAGGAAGGATGCGTCTCACAGCTCGTCCTCCTCTCCGGTCTCGTCCACCTCGGGGGCGTTGAGGAACCAGGCGCTGAACAGCGTGCCCTCGCCGTAGGTGGAGCTGACCTCCACGTGGCCGCCCACGGCCTCCATGCACTGGCCGACGATGGACAGGCCCAGGCCGGTGCCGCGGGTCTCGCGGCTGCGAGCCTTGTCCACGCGGTAGAAGCGGTCGAAGATGCGCTCCAGCTCCTCCTCGCGGATGCCGATGCCGGTATCGGCCACCAGCAGCACGGTCTTTTCCTCCTCCTGCCGCACCGAAACGCGCACAGTGCCGCCGGGGCGGTTGTATTTGATGGCGTTCTCCATGAGATTGAAGACCACCCGGTAGATCATGTCGCCGCTGCCGGAGACGAAGGCCGCCTCGGGCAGGTCGTATGTCAGCGTCACGTCGAACTCGCGGGCGTTGGCCTGCAGCAGCTCGGCGGCGCGGACCACGGTATGGGTCAGATCGCACACGCCCTCGGCGGACACGCCGCTCTCCATGCGGCTGAGATACAAAAGGCTCTCGCTGATGCGGGTCAGGCGGGCGATCTCGTCGCTGATGTCGCCCAGGAACTCCCGGACCTCCCCGACGCTGATGTCCCTGGCCTGCAGGATCGAATCGACCAGCAGCTTGATGGAGGCCAGCGGCGTTTTTAGCTCGTGCGAGGCGTCGGAGACGAACTGGCGGCGGACCTCCTCGTTCTTCGTCAGCTGCTCGCTCATCTGGTTGAACTCCCCGGCGATGAGGCCCAGCTCGTCGCGGCTGCGCAGGTCGATGCGGTAGTCGTAATTCCCCTGCCCGATCTGGTTGACGCCCTCCAGCACTTTGTCGAAGCGGCGGCGCAGGGAGCCCGTGAACAGCAGGATGAAGAAGAACGAAACGGCCGTGACGGCGAAGGAGATGCGGGCGATATCGGTCTGGGTCTTCGTCAGCAGGCCCGCGCTCTCGTCGTCGTAGCGGTAGGCGTACACGGCGCCGATGACGCGGCCGTCGTGCATGACGGGGCAGGCCACGCGGTAGACGAAGGCCTCCGCGCCGTAGCGGCACGAAAACACGTCGCTGCCGTACAGCGCCTCGATGATCTCGGGGAACAGAACGGCCTTGCCGATGATGTCGGAGGATTTGAGGTTGTCGTAGATCACCCGGCCGCTGCCGTCGGTGACGAGCACGCGGTTGTCGCGTCCGATATCGAGGATGGACACGGCCGTGGAGGCCGTTTCATAGTCTACCAGACCGGCGCTCTCCAGCGCCGCGGACAGCGTGGCAAAGCCCGAGCGCATCTCGGCCTCCCGGGCCTGCAGCAGCTGGCGGCGGATCATGCTGACGGGATAGGTGTTGAACACCAGCAGCAGCACGAAGGCCAGCAGGATAAATGCGATGAAGATCTTGAAGCGGAGACTGCTCACCATGCGCAGCTTGACGCTGCGTTCCCGTCCCGCCATAGGCTCACCCCCTCCCCGGCGCGCCGGGCGAAGCGTTTACTGTTCGGATTCCTTGAAATAATAGCCGATGCCCCACTTGGTCATGATATACTCGGGGTTGGCGTCGTCGCGCTCGATCTTTTCACGGATGCGGCGGATGTGCACGTCGACGGTGCGGATATCGCCGGGGTAGCCGTAGCCCCACACCTGCTCCAGCAGCTGGTCGCGGGAGAACACCTGCCCGGGATTCTTCATCAGCATGACGAACAGGTCGAACTCCTTGGCCGTCAGCTCCGGGCTCTGGTCGCGCACGCGCACTGTGCGGCGGATCAGATCCACCCGCAGGTCCCGGGCCGTGAGGATGCTGTCGCTGCTGCCGCCGCTCTTCTGGCGTGCGCTGCGCTTGAGGATGACCTTCATGCGCGCCTTGAGCTCCAGGATGTCGAAGGGCTTCGTCATATAGTCGTCGGCCCCGTACTCGAAGCCCAGCAGCTTGTCCGAGCCCTCGCCCTTGGCCGTCAGCATGATGACGGGCACGTCGCTGGTCTCACGGATCTTGCGGCAGACCGAGAGCCCGTCGTAGACCGGCAGCATCAGATCGAGGATGATCAGATCGTAGCTGTTTTTGGCGAACAGCTCCAGGGCCTGCTGGCCGTCGTAGGCGCCGTCGACCTCATAGCCGTCGTTTTCCAGATTGAAGGTGATGCCCTTGACGAGCAGCTTTTCGTCGTCGACCACAAGTATTCTCATGTTCTCCTCCTTTTTAAGAAAAAGCAAATTATTGATCAATGGGATTGAAAAGGCCGTGTTTTTTTGATAGACTTTTATTAGATAAAAGAAATCATGCAAGTCGTGACAGAAGCGGAGGTAACAACGTGCTGAAGAAATCCTTATCCCTCTGCCTGACCGTGCTTCTGGCGCTGGTCTGGCTGGCGCCCGGCGCCCGGGCGCTGGAGGCCCCGCACATCGACGCCAAGGGCGCCATCGTCGGCGAGATGACCACGGGCAGTATCATCTACGAGCTGAACGCCGATACGCAGCTCTACCCCGCCTCCACCACGAAGATCATGACCGCCATCCTGGCGCTGGAAAACTGCGAGCCCTACGACGTGATCACCGTGTCCAAGTCCGCGCTGGACGGCCTGGCGGATCAGGGCAGCTCCATCATGCTCAAGGAAGGCGAGAAGATGGCCTTCATGGACATGCTGAAATATCTGCTGGTCTCCTCGGGCAACGACGCCGCCAACGCGCTGGCGGAGCATGTCTCCGGCTCGGTCTCCGCGTTCGTGGAGCTGATGAACAAGAAGGCGCAGGAGCTGGGGTGCACCAATACGCACTTCTCCAATCCCCACGGTCTCCATGACGATAACCATTATACCACAGCAAGGGACCTTCTGAAAATAGCTGAATACGCTATGAGAAACGAAACTTTTGCCGAGATCGTCATGATCGACCGCACACAGCTGGCCGCCACCAACATGCGCGACCAGCAGACCATCTCCTCCACCAACCATCTGATCTCCCGCTGGCGCAGCCGCGATTACTATTACGAGGGTGCCATCGGCATCAAGACCGGCTCCACCACGCCCGCGGGCCTGTGCCTCGTCAGCGGCGTGCGCAGCGGCGACCTGACCTATATCACGGTCGTGCTGGGCGCCAGCAAGCTGGAGGACGGCACCATGGGCAGCTTCACCGAGACGATCAAGCTGCTGGACTACGCCAAAAAGGGCTTCTCCGTCCAGCCGCTGGCAACCGCCGCCGATCCCGTGGCGGAGGCCGAGGTGGCGCTGGGCCGCGATGCGGACGCCGTCACGCTGATCCCCGCCCGGGGCGTCACTGCGCTGCTGCCCGTGGATTTCGACACGAAGGACGTCGTCATGGACTGCCACGTCCAGCCGGACGTCAAGGCCCCCGTGGAGAAGGGCGACGTGCTGGGCACCGTGACGTACTACTACAACGGGCATGAATACGACACCGTCGATCTGGTGGCCGCCGCGTCCATCAAGCGCTCCACCTGGCTGTATATCGTCGATACCATCGTCAGCATCTTCAGCTCCACGCTGTTCAAGGTCGTCATCGGCCTGCTGGTGCTGACGGTGCTGGTCGTCATCCTCATCGCCGCCGTGGCCCGCCGGGGCCGCAGACGCCGCAGCCGCCAGTACCGCGGCCGCCGCAGGCGCTGATCGCACGTATCCCCACACATATATAATAAAGGAGGCCGCGCCATGAGCATTTTTGACAAGCTGAAACAGAGTGAACCGCAGAAGCCCGACAACACGTTCTCCTTCACCGCGCTGCCGGAGAGCGCCGCCCAGCTGACGGCGCTGCCCGAGGGCGACCTGTCCACCCCCTTCAAGACGGCCGCGCTGACCGTCTGCGCTCTGTGCGCCGCCGCGGCCGACGAGGCCGTAGGCGTGGAGATGCTGAACGCCCTGCGCGGGCCGAGGCCGCTTTCGGTGATGGAGGTCCAGTTCCTGCGCGACCGTCTGCGCGGCAAGCACTACGTCCCCTTCTCCTATTTCAAGGGCGCCGTCCCCGGCAACGACTACACACCCGATCAGCCCTTCACCGTGACGGTCGAGGAGAATCCCTATTCCTATCAGAACGAGGGCTACGCCACCCTCTACCTGCACTCCGGCGGCGCGGACAGCCCCCGCCCCGTCACCTTGCGCCAAAAGGGCGACGGCCAGTGGTGCCTCTGGGAGCACAGCGGCCTGCTGCCCGACATCCGTAAGCCCAAGAGCGAAAACCCCTGGGCGTGACATCATACGTCAAAACCTCCCGTCCGGGAGGTTTTTTCTTGCTCTTGACGCAGCCGGTGCGCCATACTATACTGATAATAGTATGAGTTCGACAATTATTACAACAGTGTATGGAAGGGAGAACGAAAATGACCAATCGTGAACGCATCCTGAAGGTCCTGGCCTGTGAGCCTGTGGACCGCGTACCCGTCGCATTTTTCCACCATTTCACCGCGTTTCCCGACTGGAACATGGGCGTGACCAACGCCGACGCCTTCGAGCGCAACATCGCCGGACACAAGCCCGCCCTGGAGACATTCGTCCCCGATGTGGCCAAGGTCATGAACGACACGCTGATGATGATGCCCATGGACACGTCTTTCGTTTATCACGCCTCCGATCTGAAAAAGATCAAGCCCATGAGCCCCGATGACGCTTATTTTCAGAAGCAGGTGGAGCTGACCCGCCGCGTCGTGGAGATCTACAAGGACGTGGACGCGCCCATTTACGCCACGGGCTTCTCCGCCGCCTGGGTCATCCGCAACGCGCTGACCTCCGCCTTCCCGGTGGCGGGCGCAAAGGAGCCGCTGATGCGTCAGCTGATGGAGGAGGACCCGGCCGCCGTGGGCGACTGCCTGATGCGCTTCAGCGAGGGCATCGCGGAGCTGAACCGCGTGCTGATGACCGAATGCGGCATCGACGGCATTTATTTCAGCTGCGCCAACCAGGCCAATTTCTTCTCCCGTGAGTTCCACCAGAAATACGTGGCTCCCTCGGAGATCTACGTGCTGAACGAGGCGAACAAGATCCGCAACGTCAACATCCTGCACATCTGCGGCTATCACGGCCACGGCAACGATCTGACGCTGTACACCAACTATGACGCTGCCGCCTATTCCGTGGCCGTCAACGCCGAGGGCACCACCATGGCCGAGGCCAAGAAGCTCTTCGGCGGCAAGTGCGTCATCGGCGGCTTCAAGCAGGACGGCATCGTCTACCGCGGCACGCCCAGCCAGGTGAAAAAGGCCACCTGGGACATCCTGGACAACGTCGGACAGACGGGCGTCATCATCGGCGCCGACTGCACCGTCCCCAACGACATCAACGACGACCGCTTCAACTGGGTCCGTCAGGCCTGCATCGAGTACGCGGAAGCGCATAAATAACGACTGAAATGAAACAAAGCGGCACACAGCAGTGTGCCGCTTTTGCGTGTCGACAAACGCGACACGCTTCGGAGGAAGACCGCTTTGCTGGGTCTTCCTCCGAGATGACTCGCGCTTATCGCGCTCCACTTCGTTCCGCTTGGTCGGCGCGAGCGCTCGCCCTGCTCGCTGTAAAGGTTTTTTTCGGCGGCTCATGTCCGCCGAAAAACGATTTGCTGACGAGTTCTTTCACGCTCATATCATGAACTCATGCTTTGACCACAGTTAAAGCGGCACACCATGTGCGCCGCTTTATTCTTGTCTCGATTCGTACAACAGGTCCTGGGCGGTGGTGCCGTAGAGCTTCGCCAGCGCCTTGAGGTTGTCGAAGCCGGGATCGTCGGCGCCGCGCTCCCATCGGCGGACGTCTTTTTTGCTGACGCCCAGCTTCTCCGCGACGAACGCTTCGTCCATGCTGCCGTCCGTCCGATGGCGCTGCAGCACCGCGCCGAGGCTCCGCAGCTCCGCTTCCTTCGCCTCCCGCTTCTCTCTGGCCCGCATGTACCGCTCCGCCATCCGCGCCAGCAGGATGAAATAATAGATCGTCGCCCCCAGCACCGCCGCCGTCGCCAGACCCGTCAGCACCAGATTCCACGATAACTGCCCCAGCGCAGAAAGCATATTGTCACTCCTTTATCCCGCTGTCAGCCGCTTTATTGATCTTCACAGTGAACTGGAAATCACTCATTCTCCCCATCTCCTCCGGCCCGTTCACGGTTTTGGAGATGACCTTGCCATTCTGCGGCGCTGCAATGATAAAAGGGATCCTGCGCAGGCGCAGCGCCGTCTTCGTATAAGTCTCGTAAAAGGTCTGCTTCGTCTGTCCCATGGCGGACAGCATTTCATCCAGCATCGCGCAGTCTTCATCCTACAGCCGGACACTGATCGTTCTCACAAAACGGTTCATCCTCATTATATGACAAAATGACGCAAATAGAAAGCTATTTGCGTCATTTTGAAAAAAACGGCATTTGATGACTGAATCAAATTGTTTTACCTTCATAACGGCGCTTCTGCGCCGCGCCGGCAGTCCGGCGTACCGATTTGCGGCAATTCATTTGCCGCAAATCTATTGAATTCCAACGGTGTCCGACCACATAAAAAAGGCACCCAAAGGGTGCCGTTTTTATGTGGTCGGAGTGATGCGACTTGAACGCACGGCCTCTTGGTCCCGAACCAAGCGCTCTGCCAGCTGAGCTACACCCCGATCTCGCTTGTGCCCATATATTATACTTTAATCATGGGGTAAATGTCAACAGAAAAATATCGCGGCTGAATACTCTTTACGGGCCTGCCGTCTTGTGGTATAATTTATGTGTTTTGAACAGCCGTGCGCGTTCGCGCCTCGCTGTTTTGGCACTTTTCCACAAGAATTATTATTTTTATTTGTAAAGGATGGTAAACGCGCATGAGCATTGAAAAGATCGTTGAATGCATTAACGCAAAGGCCGACAAGCTGTTCGCCGCCAGCGACGCTGTCTGGGAGTATGCCGAGACCGCCTTCACCGAGTACAAGTCCATGGACGTGCTGTGCAACCTGCTGGAGTCCGAGGGCTTCAAGGTCGAGAAGGGCATCGGCGACGTCGAGACCGCCTTCTCCGGCACCTTCGGCAGCGGCAAGCCCGTCATCGGCCTGCTGGGCGAGTATGACTCCCTGTTCGGTCTGAGCCAGACCGCGGGCGTCACCCACAAGGAATGGTACCACGAGGGCTGCCCGGGCCACGGCTGCGGCCACAACCTGCTGGGCGTCGGCTCCATCGCGGCCGCCATCGCCGTCAAGCAGTATCTGGAAGAGACCGGCGCCTCCGGCACGGTCATCTACTATGGCTGCCCCGGTGAAGAGGGCGGCTCCGGCAAGGCCTTCATGGCCCGCGAGGGCGTCTTTGACTGCCTCGACGCCGCCATCACCTGGCATCCCGGCTCTGTCAACGCCGTCAGCAACAACAGCTCTCTGGCCAACATCCAGGTCAAGTTCAAGTTTAACGGCGTCGCCGCCCATGCTGCCGGCGATCCCTACAACGGCCGTTCCGCGCTGGACGCCGTGGAGCTGCTGAACGTGGGCGTTCAGTTCCTGCGTGAGCACATCATCCCCGAAGCCCGCGTCCATTACGCCATCACCAACACCGGCGGCCTGTCCCCCAACGTCGTTCAGCCCGTGGCCGAGGTCCTGTATCTCTGCCGCGCCCCGAAGAACGCCCAGGCCCAGGAGATCTATGAGTGGGTCATCGACATCGCCAAGGGCGCCGCGCTGATGACGCACACCACCATGGAGTATGAGTTCATCAAGGCCTGCTCCAACGTCGTCAACAACACCGTTCTGGAATACAACCTCTACAAGAACCTCCAGGCCGTGCCCCGCCCGGTCTACACCGAGGAGGAGCTGAAGCTGGCCGAGGAGTACAAGGCCACCGCTCCCGCCGAGCAGGATCTGGCCGGCAAGAACAAGGCCGGCGGCGCCGACGTGGTCAAGTTCATCCGCGAGCATATGGGTCAGCCCATCAACGACTTCATCATGCCCTATTATCCCTCCGGCATCGGCCAGGGCGGCTCCACGGACGTCGGCGACGTCAGCTGGGTCTGCCCGACCGCGCAGATCAACACTGCCACCTGGGCCGCCAACACCCCCGGCCACAGCTGGCAGATCGTCTCTCAGGGCAAGAGCTCTCAGGCGAAGAAGAACATGCTGTACGCCGGCGAGGTCATGGCCGCCACGGTCATCGACCTGATGACGGATCCCGAGCTGCTGGCCGCCGCGAAGGCCGAGCACAAGGAAGCTGTCGGCCCCGACGGCTACATCTGCCCGATCCCCAAGGGCGTCAAGCCGCAGCCCATCAAGTAAAGCGAACGATCTGACGATTTGATTTCAAAAAAGGCGGTCCCGTCGGGGCCGCCTTTTTACCGACGGAGGGAGCATCATGGTCATTCTGATCACGGGGGCGTCGCACACGGGCAAGACGCTGCTGGCCCAGCGGCTGCTGGAGCGGTACGGGTATCCGTACCTGTCCATCGATCATCTGAAAATGGGGCTGATCCGCAGCGGTCACACCGATCTGACGCCCATGAGCGACGACGATGCGCTGACGGCATATCTGTGGCCCATCGTGCGCGAGATCGTCAAAACGGCGGTGGAAAACGGGCAGGACCTCATCATCGAGGGGTGCTACATCCCCTTCGACTGGGCGGAGGAGCTCGCGCCCGACTATCTGGCGCAGATCCGATGCGTCTGCCTCGTCATGACAGAAGGGTACATCCGGCAGCACTTTGACGACATCCGGGCCTATGCAAGCGTCATCGAACAGCGGCTGGACGACTCCGACTGCACCATGGAAAGTCTGATCGCGGACAACGCGAAGATGCTGGCGCGGGCGCGGGCACACGGCATGGACGTCCTGCTCATCGACGGCCGGTACGACGTGTCGCTCGAACTGTAAACATTCTGCGATTTATTAAGGAAATATTGACGAATCCGGCCGGTTTGGATATAATGGCCTCAGAAAGGGGGCGGTGCGATGTCTGAGGACAAGAAGTCCGATATGGGCAAGAAGGCGGTCACCGCGACGCTCGCCGTGTTCACGGCGGCGGGGCTGGCCGTGTCGAACGCCGTGGATTCACCTACCGAGCTGCTGGAGGACGGCAGCGGCGTGGGGCCGGGGACAAGCCCCGTGGCCACGACGCACGTGATCGCCCCCGCGCCCGATCTTGACGGCGACGACGGAGACGAAGACGCGGACGAGATGAAAAAGCGTCCCCGCGCCCGGGCGAAGCTCAGGGAGACGATCCTGGCCCTGCCTCTCGGCGTGCGCATGGTCGTGATCCTGCCCCTGTGGCTGCTGGGCTCCGGCGTCACGTGGCTGGGCGGCTTCCTGCTGTCGGGCCTCTGGAGCGTCGCGGCGCCCGTCGCCGCGCTGGCGGCCGGCTTCACGGCGGCGGCCAAGGCCATCTTCCCCGACCTGCCGCTTAAGAAGATCCTCAACAAAAAGACGATCCCGTGGCTGATGCAGGGCGCGCTGTTCCTGGTGATCCTGGACGGCGTTCTCAGCGTGACGTGGGAGGATTACGGCCAGTACAAGCATCTGTCGCTGTGTCTGGCGCTGCTGCCCGTGCTGGGCGCGCTGGTGCGCCGCTTCGTGCGGAAGGAGCTGGAGCGCCGCCGGGCACTCCCCCTGCCGGATCACGAGGAGGAAGAGCCGGACGAGCTGCTCTTCGAGGACGGCGCGGGCCACTTTTTCAAGGTGCGGACGAAGAAAGAAGAATAACAAAATCCTGAGGCTGACGCCTCAGGATTTTGTTATATGCGCTCTTTCAGTTCTTTTTTGACCGTTTCCAGATCGCCGCTCGTCAGCAGCGGGATCAGGCCGTTGATCTCCTCGACGCTTTTGTCCCACCAGCGGAACGCCAGCAGAAGCTCCGTCAGCTCGTCGTCGAAGCGGCGGCGGATCGGTCTCGCCGGGTTCCCGGCCACGATCGTGTACGGCTCGACGTCCGAACCCACGACGCTGCTGGCGCCGATGATCGCGCCGTCGCCGATGTGGACGCCCGGGAGGATGACAGCATTCTGGCCGATCCATACGTCGCAGCCGACGACCGTGTCACCCTTGAAGGGCATGTCCTCCGCGGCCGGCGCGTCCATCTCCCAGCCCTCCAGCGTGTAGAACGGGAACGTGGTGAAGGCATTCATCTGGTGGTTGGCGTCGTTCATGACGAACTCCACGCCCGCCGCGATCTGGCAGAACCGACCGATGATCAGCCGGTCCCGGCTCCAGGGGTAGAAGTGCGTCACATGGGACTCAAAGTCGGAATCGGCGATGTAGGTGAAGTCGCCGACGATGATATTGGGGTTCGTGAGCGTCGGCTTCACGTAGATCTCGTTTTCATACCCGGGGATCGGGTGGATCACGCCGGGATCGGGGCGTTTCCCGTTCTTCATGGCCGAACCCCCGGCTGCGGTCCCATGGGCAGCGCCACGCGCTCGGTCAGGGGGCGGCCCTCGCCGTCCAGGGCGAAGACCTTGACGGTGCGGACGTCCCTGGCCGTGCAGGACAGGGTAACGGTCTGCTCCTCGCCCGTAGCGTCGACCGATTCGGCGGCCAGCAGGCGGCCGCTGCCGTCGTAGGCGGCACAGAGCGCCGTGACGTCCTCTCCGATGAAGGTCAGCGTGACCTCCACGCCGTCGCCGGTGCCGACGGCCTTGTATTGGCACTTCTCGGCGAGGGTGAAGTCGCTGAAGGACGTGACGACAAAGGTGGCGTACCACCTGCCGTCCTTTTCATGGACGTAGGGGAACAGCTCCTCGTTCCGGCCGTCCGCGTGATGGTGGATCACCACGAGGAAGTCGGGATTGACTCCGTCGGGCACGGGCAGTGTCAGCTTGGCCGGGACGCGGAGATACCCGCCCGTCGGGGTCAGGTCGGCGCCTGTGCCGTCGGTCAGCGTCATGCCGAACCGGATGGCGTTTTTGAGCATCGCGGAAGCCACCAGTTCCTCCCCCGGCGCGTCCACGGTGAGCGTGACGCTCTGGCCGGGATCGACGTTCAGCGCCGCGCCGGCCATCGAAACCTCCGCTTCGTCGAAGCGGTCCGCCATGTCGGGCGTCACGTCGATCTTCGTCTCGATATCGGCCAGCTCCGCCAGCTTTTCCAGCTTGGCGACGGCCTCGGTGTCCTCCTGATCCGCGGCCATGGTGTCCGCCAGATCGGCCAGTTCCAGCTGACGCACCTTGTCGATGGCCGCCTGCAGCTCGTCCGAGCCGGACGATCCGTCCAGCGACTCCAGGATCGCGTCCAGCGCCTCGTCGGAGGCGGACAGGAAGATCGGCTCGCTGAGGGGCGAAAGCTCGCTGGTCCTGAACTGCATGACGTCAGCGCTGAGGATGCGGACGCAGGCGCTGTACCAGCCGGGGCCGTTGCGGTCGACGGTGCTGCGGGGGAGCTCGCTGAGCTTTCTCGCCGTATTCCACCAGGTGGTGCCGCCGACGCGTTTCGGCTCGCCGTCTTTCTCCGCCGTGAAAAAGAACTGCATTTCATAGCCGAAAGCGTTCGTTTCATCCGCCTCGAAGGACGCCGCGTACTGCGTCGAGGGGTCATCCGCTTCCTGCCAGACGGGAGCCTCCGGCGCAGCCAGCTGCGCTTCCGGCCGCTCGTAATGCCAGACGGGCGAAACGGCGGGCTCGCTGTCGCGGTAGCTGACGTTGTCGCCCTTCGCCGTCGCGGTGAAGTAATAATCGCCGCTGGGGAGGCTGCGGCGCAGGAACTCCACGTCGCTCTGGCGGAAGCCCTTGTGCAGCGCCGATTCATGAAGCGTATGCGTGGTGCTCGCCACAGGCAGATCGGCGCCGTCCTCCGCCACGCGGTAATAGGTGAAAAGGAGCCGGTTCTGGGTCGTTTCGCCCAGGGTGCAGGTCGCAGCGCCGGGCACCGCCGTCTCCCGATACGTCACGCTGCCGTCTGCCGTCCAGGTATCCGTCGTAAATACGCCCCAGGCGAGGTCCTCCGGCGCGCTGAGCCGGGGCAGCTCCTCCGCGCTGACCGTGAATGTCAGAAGCGCGCACAAAAGCAGCGCGCAGAGCAGGCTTTTCTTCATCGTCGTTCCCTCCTCCGATCGTTCTGCCTCCACTATACGCCCATCCCTCCGCAAAGTCAAACGCGATCTCCTCCCCTGTCCCGTTTGTTGCCCTGTATACATGCCGGACGCACATGGCGCCATGCGGAAAAACAATGTGTTAATTTTTTCACTTTTCTATTGACAAAGAAATATCAAGGCGTTATAATTTTAACAGATTTGCGGGAGGAACCCCGCGGGAAATGAATATTCCAAGGAGGATATATTATTATGGCACGTTTTACTCTGCCCCGCGACCTGTATCACGGCAAGGGCGCTTTGGAAGCGCTGAAGACTTTTGAAGGCAAGCGCGCGATGATCTGCGTCGGCGGCGGCTCCATGAAGCGGTTCGGCTTCCTGGATCGTGCGAAGGCGTATCTGGAAGAGGCCGGCATGGAGGTCGAGCTGTTCGAGGGCATCGAATCCGATCCCTCCGTCGAGACCGTGATGAAGGGCGCGGAGGCCATGAGCCGCTTCCAGCCCGACTGGATCGTCGCCATGGGCGGCGGCTCCCCCATCGACGCCGCCAAGGCCATGTGGATCAAGTATGAGTATCCCGAGACCACCTTCGAGGATATGTGCAAGGTCTTCGGCCTGCCCAAGCTGCGCACCAAGGCCCATTTCTGCGCCGTTTCCTCCACCTCCGGCACCGCCACTGAGGTGACCGCCTTCTCCATCATCACCGACTATCAGAAGGGCATCAAGTACCCCATCGCCGACTTCGAGATCACCCCCGACGTCGCCATCGTCGATCCCGACCTGGCCGAGACCATGCCCAAGAAGCTGGTCGCCCACACCGGTATGGACGCCATGACCCACGCCGTGGAAGCCTACGTCTCCACCGCCAACTGCGACTACACCGATCCTCTGGCCATCCACGCCATCGAGATGATCCAGCACGATCTGGTCAAGTCCTATAACGGCGATATGGAAGCCCGCGACAGGATGCACACCGCCCAGTGCCTGGCCGGTATGGCCTTCTCCAACGCCCTGCTGGGCATCGTCCACTCCATGGCCCACAAGACCGGCGCCATCTTCGCCGATCACGGCGCGCACATCATCCACGGCGCGGCCAACGCCATGTACCTGCCCAAGGTCATCGCCTTCAACGCCAAGGATGAGACCGCCAAGAAGCGCTACGGCGTCATCGTCGATTACATGGGCATCTGCGACAAGAACGCCTCCGACGACGAGAAGGTCGCCGCGCTGATCGCTTTCCTGCGCAAGATGAACGACGATCTGAACATCCCCCACTGCATCAAGCACTACGGCGCCGACAGCTATCCCTGCGAGCAGGGCTTCGTGCCGGAGAACGTGTTCCTGGAGCGCGTCCATGACATCGCCGTCAACGCCATCGCCGACGCCTGCACCGGCTCCAATCCCCGCCAGCCCAGCGTCGAGGAGATGGAAAAGCTGCTGAAGTGCTGCTACTACGACACTGAGGTCGATTTCTAAGTCATTCACTACCCTCTCTATCCCCATAAAAGGCCGTGCGTCCCTCCGGGCGCACGGCCTTTTGCGCTCTTGACGAGAGCATCATGTTCGGCTATACTGGCGTTAGAAATCGCTAACTCGGGAGGGATCGGATGCGGTATGCGGATTATACGGTGCGCCGGGACGGGTTCTGCGGCCATCTGGCGGAGCCGGAGGAGCGCGGCGACCGGGCGGTGATCGTCGTCATGGGCGGCGAGCAGTCGCTGCTGCCGGGGCGAAAGATCGCGGAGGCCTTCGCGCATCACGGGATCGCGGGGCTCGCCGTCTCGCTGTTCGGCGCGGAGGGACTGCCCGCGGGGCCGGACCGGGTGCCGCTGGAGCTGTTTGAGCCGGCCGCCGCGCTGCTCGACCGGCTGGGATACGCCAGCAAGGCGATCTACGGCATGAGCATGGGCAGCGTCTTTGCCCTGACGGCCGCGTGCCGGTACCGCTGCTTCGACAAGGTCGTGCTCGTCTCCCCCACGCACGTGCCCTTCGAGGGCAGCGTCGACAAGAAGCGCATGAGCGGCCATTCCGTCGTCACCGCGGGCGGGCGCGACATGCCCTTCGTCCCGCTGGAGCTGGGGCGGTACAAAGCGTCGCGGTATTACACGGACCCGGAGACCGGGCGGCGCGTCATGGGGATGTGGCTGTCCTACCGGGACGCCTACCGCCTGCCGGAGAGCATGAGCGCCTGCCTGCGCCCCGAGGAGACGGGAGCGGAGCTGCTGCTGGTCTGCGGCGACCGGGACGAGGCGTGGCCGTCGTCGTATTCCGTCGAGGTCCTGCACGAGCGCATGGCTGCGGCCGGAAAGCAGGCGCGGAAGCTGGTCTGTCCCGGGGCCGGGCACCTGCTGGGCGTCATGCCCCTGCGGGAGAAGAACGCCTGGCTCTACCGGGCGATCCCGCTGATCGGGCTGATGTACCGCAGCTTCCGCGACGACCGCAGCGCCTGCCTGGCCGCGCTGGAGATGAGCCAGCGGGAGATCCTGGCGTTTCTGCGGTGACAGAGCATGATAAAAAGAGCGCCGACAAGTCGGCGCTCTTTCTTTACAGCTTGCGGATATACGGTGTTTCGCAGTCTGCCTCGGCGCGGATAGCGCGGAGGGCGGAGACCTCGCGGAATCGCTCCAGGTTGACTCTTTTCTGACCGATGGCCAGGGAGAGCATCCGCGGGGGGACGATCAGCTCATAGGGGCGGTTCTTCGGGACGAGGGGGAGCATGTCGTTCAGGAAGCGGCGGCTGTAGACCATCTCGCCCAGGGCGGGGTGATAGGGCCCTGCGACGACGGTTTCGGCCAGCGTCTCGGAGGGGTTGAGACCGATGCGGACGACAGGAATGCGGCAGCTGTCGAACAACTCGACGTACCGCGCGCTGCGGTCCACGGCCTCCTCGAGCGTCAGCGGCGTGTACGCGCCGCATCGGTACTGCCCGCAGAGCGGCGTGTCCTCGATGACCACCGTGGGATAGATGCGCACGGCGTTTGGCTCCAGCGCGCAGAAGGCCAGCGCCGTTTCCCAGTCGGACCGTTCGGAGCTGCCCGGGAGGCCGGGCATCATCTGCAGGATCACCTCGAAGCCCGCGTCCCTGAGCATGGCGGCGGCGCGGGCGGTGTCAAAGGCCTCGTGGCCCCGGCCAGAGCGTCGCAGGACCTCGTCATCCATGGACTGCGCGCCCAGTTCCACGGTCCGGACGCCGTACCGATGCAGGATCGCCATGATCTCGTCGTCGATGGCGTCGGGGCGGGTGGAGACGCGGATGGAATCGGCGCGGCCGTCCTCCACGTAGGGGTACGCAGCCTGCAGGTATTCCGTCATCAGGGACCGCTCGATGGCCGTGAAGCTGCCGCCGTAGAAGGCGATCTGCGGCCGGTCGGCGTGAGGCAGGCCCGCCTCAATCAGCGCGGGGAGCTCCTCCGGCTCGGGCTGACGCTCCCAGCTGATGTGGCGCTGGTTGCAGAAGACGCACTGATGCGGACAGCCCAGATGGGGGATGAAGATGGGGAGGATCGAGCGCTTCATTGCTCGCCCATCAGCTCCAGCGCCGCGCGGGCGGCTGCCTGCTCGGCCTGCTTTTTGCTCTTCCCCTGCCCCTCAGCGATAGGATTGGAGTTGATATAGACCTCGATGACGAACAGCTTGTCGTGATCGGGGCCGCTTTCGGATTTGACCTTGTAGGACAGCGTCTCCTGATGGTTCTTCTGGACGATCTCCTGCAGGGTGGTCTTGTAATCCACCAGCGTATGGCTGCGAGCCATGACCTCGGCCTTCGCTTTGATGAAGTCCAGGATGAAGGCCTTGGCGGCGTCCATGCCGCCGTCGAGGTAAATGGCCGCCAAAACAGCCTCCACCGCATCGGCCAGCACCGACGGGCGCTTGTTTCCTCCGCCATTTATCTCGCCGCGGCCCAGCAGCAGCAGCTCGCCCAGCCCGATCTGGCAGGCGAACTCATACAGCGACTGCTCGCAGACGATGGACGCGCGCAGCTTCGTCATCTCCCCCTCGGGGAGCTCGGTGAACCTGCCGTAGATGTACTCGGCGCTGATGACACCCAGTACGGCGTCACCGAGGAACTCCAGCCGCTCGTTGCTGTGCTCGCCGCGGCCGCGGTGCTCGTTGGCGTAGGAGCTGTGGCACAGGGCGTTGTGGAGCAGCGACGGGTCCTTGAAGCGATACCCCATGATCTCTTCGGGCATGGTTTCTCTCCTTTCGTTAACAATAAAAAGGGGGCCGGGATCGTCCCGGCCCCGCTCGTTCCTCAGATCTTCGATGTGATGTAGTTGACCACGTCGCCCACGGTCTTGACGTTCTCCAGATCGGACTCCTCGATCTCGTCCATATCAAAGGTGGACTCGACGGCCAGCATCAGGTCGACAATGTCGATGGACGTGGCGTTGAGGTCGTCCACGAAGCTGGTCTCCAGATCGATCTCGGATTCGTCAACGCCGAACTGCTCGGCGATGATCGGGCACAGCTTTTCAAATACCATAAGTATCTATTCCTCCTTCACATTGCGTGAAAACGTTTGCCTTTTACAGTTACGGATTATAGCAAAGGTTTTCGCCGTTGTAAACAGGAAAGTTGACAATTTACAAAACTCTTATTTTTCCGCCTCGTCGTCCGTCTTCCGCGGGGTCTGCATGGCGGCGGCACGGGCCTCGATCTCCTGCACGAAGCCGCCCTCCACGAAGAGCCTGGCCTGCCGGATGGCGCTCTTGGCGGCCTCCGGGTCGCTGGAGCCGTGGGCCTTGATCACGGGCTTGGAGATGCCCAGCAGCGGCGCGCCGCCCACCTCCTTGTAGTCCATGGTCTTCTTGAGGTCCTTGAGCCCGCCGCTGACCATCAGCGCGGCCAGCTTGGTGAAGAGGTTCTTCTTGAAGATGCCCTTGAGGATGCTGACGAGGTAGAGGCCCAGGCCCTCGTAGGTCTTGAGCACCACGTTGCCCGTGAAGCCGTCGGTGACCAGGACGTCCGCGGCGCCCAGGGCGATATCGCGGCCCTCGACGTTGCCGACGAAGTTGATCTCGCCGCGCTCGCCCGCCGCCTTGAGGAGCTTGTAAGCCTCGATGACCATGGGCGTGCCCTTGGTGTCCTCGGCGCCGTTGTTGATCAGGCCGACGCGGGGGTTTTGGATGCCCAGCATCTTCTGGGCGTAGCAGGAGCCCATGACGGCGAACTGGAGCAGGTCGTCCTCAGTGCACACGACGTTGGCGCCGCAGTCGATGAGGATGGCCTTGCCGCTCTTCGTGGGCAGCGCGGGGGCCAGCGCCGGACGGCGGATGCCCTTGATGCGCTTGACGACGAAGGTGGACCCGGCCAGCCACGCGCCGGTGTTGCCGGCGGACAGCGCCGCGTCGCCCTCGCCGCTGGCCAGCAGGTTGAGGGCCACGGACATGGACGAATCCTTCTTGCGGCGGAAGGCGAGGCTGGGACTATCGTGCATGTCGATGACCTCGGTGGTGTGGACGACGGTGAGGCGCGGGTCGTTCTGCGCGCCCTCCCGGGCCAGAACGGCGTTGATCTCCGTCTGATCGCCGCAGAGGACGACCTCGATGTCGCTCCACTCGCGGATGGCACGAACGGCGCCGGTGACGAGGGCGTCGGCTCCGTTGTCGCTGCCCATGACGTCGATGATGATCTTCATTTTACATCCTCCCTCACAAGGTCGAGATACTGCTCCAGCACGGACAGCGCCCGGTCGGCCACGGCCTGATTGCGGGCCTGCTTGCCGCCCTTGACGCGCTCGGGGAGCAGATCGATGAGTCCGAAATTGATGTTCATCGGCTGGAAATTGGGGCCCGCGTAGCGGCTGACGTGGCCGCCCAGCGCGCCCAGGGCCGTGGACGTGGGGAAATCGATGAGAGGCTTGCCCAGCATCATGCGGGCCATGTTGATCCCGCAGCACATGCCGGAGGCCGCCGACTCCACATAGCCCTCCACGCCGGTCATCTGCCCGGCGAACATGAGCTCCTCGCGCCCGATGACGCGGTAGAACCGGTCCAGCCGGCCGGGCGAGGAGATGAAGCTGTTGCGGTGCATGACGCCGTAGCGCAGGATCTCCAGATGCTCCAGCCCCGGGATCATGGCGAACACGCGCTTCTGCTCCGGGAACTTCAGGTGCGTCTGGAAGCCCACCACGTTGTACATCGTCCCGTCCTTATTGTCGGCGCGGAGCTGCACCACGGCGTAGGGCTCCTCGCCGGTGCGGGGATCGGTGATGCCCTTGGGCTTCATGGGGCCGAAGCGCAGGGTGTCCTCGCCCCGCCTGGCCATGACCTCCACGGGCATGCAGCCCTCGAACACGGCCTTGTCCTCGAAGCCCTTCACCGGGGCCTCCTCCGCCGTACGCAGGGCGTTCCAGAAGGCCAGGTACTGCTCCCGGTCCATGGGGCAGTTGATGTAATCGTCGTCGCCCTTGCCGTAGCGTGAGGCGAAGAACGCCTTGTCCATGTCGATGGAGGCGAAGGAGACGATGGGCGCGGCGGCGTCGTAAAAATGGAGCGTCAGCTCGTCGCCCAGCAGCCTGCCGATATCCTCGAACAGCTTCCCGTCGGTCAGCGGGCCCGTGGCGACGATGACGGGGCCCTCGGGCACCGCGTCCACGCGGCCCTCGATCAGCGTGACAGCGGGGTGGCTTCTGATCTTTTCGGTGATATACTCGGAAAAACCGTCGCGGTCCACGGCCATGGCGCCGCCGGCGGGCGTCCGGTTGGCGTAGGCGCTCTCCATGATCAGCGAGCCGCAGCGGCGCATCTCCTCCTTGAGCAGGCCCGGGGCGTTCGTCAGGCTGGCGCCGCGCAGGGAGTTGGAGCAGACGAGCTCGGCATAGTAATCCCTGCTGTGGGCCGGGGACTTCTCCCGGGGCTTCATCTCGTGAAGCTCCACTTCGACGCCCCGGATGGCCAACTGCCACGCGGCCTCGCAGCCGGCGAGGCCCGCGCCGATGACCTTGACCTTATTCTTCATCGGTCTTCTTCTTTCTCGAAGTCGTCGTTTTGGCGGCGGGCTTCTTGGCGGCCGTCGTTTTCTTCGCCGCGGGCTTCTTTGTGGCCGTCTTCTTCGCTCCCGTCGTTTTGGCGGCGGTCTTCCGCGTCCTCTTCGGCTTTTCCTCCGCGGGAGCCGTCAGGGTGTCGGCCTGCTCCACGGCGATGTCGGCCACCTCGGCGGCCTTGGGCCTGCGGCCCCGGCGCTCGGCTACAGCCTCCTCGTATCCGCAGCCGGGGACGTGGCAGAGGTTCTTGCGCTCCAGCTTGGTGTAATGCTTATAGATGAAGCCGCCGCACTTGGGGCAGGTCTTCTTGGTGGGCGTGTCCCAGGTCATGAAGGCGCACTCGGGGTTGTGCTCACAGCCGTAGTAGTAATAGCCGCTCTTGGACTTCTTTTTCAGCAGCTTCGCGCCGCAGACCGGGCAGGGATAGCCGGTGTCCTGAGCCATGGGCTTCGTGTTCTTGCACTCCGGATAGCCGGGGCAGGCCAGGAACTTGCCGAAGCGGCCGTGCTTGACGACCATCTTGCGGCCGCACAGCTCGCAGACGATGTCGGTCTCCTCGTCCTTGACCTTGATGCGCTTCTTGTCCAGGTCGATCTCGGCCTGGGCCAGCTCTTTGGAGAACGTGTCGTAATACTTGCCGAGGATGTCGCGGTAGTCGATCTTGCCGTTCTCCACCTCGTCCAGAGTGTCCTCCATCTGGGCCGTGAACTTGAGATCGACGATGTCGCTGAATTTGTCGATCATCAGATCCGTGACTGCCTCGCCCAGGTTCGTGGGGCGCAGGGCACGGCCGTCCTTGGCCACGTATTCGCGGTCGAGGATGACGGAGATCGTGGGGGCGTAGGTGCTGGGGCGGCCGATGCCCTTTTCCTCCATGGCCTTGATCAGCGAGGCCTCCGTGTAGCGGGGAGGCGGCTGGGTGAAGTGCTGCTTGGGCTCGGTCCTGATGTGCTTCGGCACGTCGCCGGGCTCCAGCACGGGCAGCGGGCGGGAGTCCTCGTCGTCCGCGCTGTCGTCGCGGCTCTCCTGATAGAGGACCATGAAGCCCTGGAAGTCGACGGTCTGGCCCGTGGTGTGGAAGAGATAGCCGCTGTTGTCGATGTCCACGGCGGTGGTGTTCAGAATGGCGTCCGCCATCTGGCAGGCGATGAAGCGGGACCAGATCAGCCGGTACAGGCGGTACTGATCCTGCGTGAGATAGCGGCGGATGGCCTCGGGCTCCAGCGAGGGATCCGAGGGACGGATGGCCTCGTGGGCGTCCTGGGCGCCCTTCTTCGTCTTGAAGACGCGGGCCTTGGCGGGCCGATAGGCGGCGCCGTACTTCTCGCCGATGAAATCGCGGGCCTGCTGGAGGGCCTGCTCGGAGATGCGCAGGGAGTCCGTGCGCATGTAGGTGATCAGACCGGTGGCTCCGGAGCCCAGATCGACGCCCTCATACAGCTCCTGCGCCACGGACATGGTGCGCCGGGCGGTCATGCCCAGCTTGCGTGACGCCTCCTGCTGGAGGGTGGAGGTGGTGAAGGGAGGGGCGGGGGCGCGCTTTTTCTTGCTGAGCTTGACGGCAGTGACGGTGAAGGGCTTGCCATCGATGGCGGCGAGGATCTTTTCCGTATCCTCCTGGCTGCCCAGCTCCACCTTGCCCATGCGGTCGCCGACGAAGGAGGCGACGAACTGCTTTTCGTCCTTCTCCAGCGTCGCCTCGATGCTCCAGTATTCCTTGGGGACAAAGGCGCGGATCTCGCGCTCGCGGTCCACGACGATGCGGGTGACGGCGGACTGGACGCGGCCCGCGGACAGGCCCGTGCGCACCTTGCGCCACAGGAACGGCGACAGCTTGTAGCCCACGATGCGGTCCAGGATACGGCGCGCCTGCTGCGCGTCCACGAGGTTCATATCGAGGTCCCGGGGGTTCTGAACGGCCTCGGTGACGGCCTTCTGGGTGATCTCGTTGAAGGTGACGCGCTTCGTCTTGGCGTCCTGCAGGCCCAGCAGCTCCTTGAGGTGCCAGGAAATGGCCTCGCCCTCGCGGTCCGGGTCGGTGGCCAGAAAGACCTCGTCGGCCTTGTCGGCGGCCTTCTTGAGGGTCGTGATCAGCTTGTCCTTGCCCTCGATGGGCACATAGGTGGGCTCAAAGCGGTTGTCCACGTCGACGCCCAGCTCCTTCTTGGGCAGGTCGCGCAGATGGCCCATGGACGCCTCGACCGTGTAGCCGGGGCCCAGGTATTTCGTGATGGTCTTCGCCTTGGCGGGCGATTCCACGATGAGCAGTTTCGACATATATGGTTTGTCCTCCGTTACCTTCGGTTCTTGACTTCAAAATAATTGCCCGGGCGGCGGGCCAGCAGACCCTTGATCTCCATCATGGTCAGCCTTGCCATCAGCTCGCCCGTGGGGATGCCCGTGCGTTCGGCGATCTCGTCGGCGTGGGCGATCTTCCCCACGGCCTTGAGAATGGCGCTCTCGGTGTCGTCCCCGGCGGCAGGTCCCGTCTGCTTCGGCGCGGGTGCGGGCTGTTTCTCCTCTTTGGGAGGCGACTCCGGCGCGCATCGCTGAACGGACGCCGTATTCACGGGCGTCACGGACGTGGCGTAGACCTCGAGGATGTCCCGGGCGGAGACGGCCACGGCCGCGCCGTCCTTGATCAGGCGGTTGGTGCCCATGTGGTCCTCCGCGTCCGCGGGACCGGGCACGGCGAAGACGTCGCGGTTCTGCTCCAGCGCCCGCTGGGCCGTGATCAGGGAGCCGCTCTTCTGCCGGGCCTCCACCACGAGGACGCCCCGGGACATGCCGCTGATGATGCGGTTGCGCTGGACGAAGCTCCCCTGATAGGTCTGGAAGCCGGGCGGATATTCCGACACCACGGCGCCGTTTTCGATGATGCGGCGCATGAGGGAGGCGTGCTCCGCGGGGTAGCACTTGTCGATGGCGGTGCCGAAGACGGCGATGGTTGGGCTGCCGCCGTCCAGCGCGCCCTTGTGGGCCGCGCCGTCGATGCCGGCGGCCATGCCGGAGACGACGATGACGCTGTTCTTCGACAGCCCGTAGGCGATCTCCGCCGCGGTCTTGCGCCCGCCCACGGTGGCGCGGCGCTGGCCGACGATGCCGAACGTGATGCGGTCCGTCAAGCGCGGCAGCTCCCCGCGGACGAACAGCGCCAGCGGCGGATCGGCGATCTGGCGCAGCAGCGGGGGATAATCGTAATCGTTGTAATCGACGACGGTGCCGCCCAGGCGGTCCATCCGGCGGCAGAGCTCCTGCGCCCGGGACAGATCGCGGTCCCCCAGGGAGCGAAGCGCCTCGGCGCTCAGCGTCGGGATGACCTCCCGCAGGCGGCTTTCGTCCGCCTCAAAGACGCCCCCGGCGCCGCCCAGCGCTTCCATGAGCCGGACCTTCTGCTGTCTGCTCAGATGCGGTCGCAGCAGCAGCCAGACGCTGTATTCCTTCATATCGGGCACCGCCTCAACTCTTTTTCGCCATTTCGTACATGAACACCGACGCGGCGACGGCGGCGTTCAGAGACTGTATGCCAGTAATTGGTATAATAACATGTTTGCCGCAAATGTCAAGGGCTGCCTGGCTGAGGCCCCGGGCCTCGTTGCCGATGAGCACGGCGGCCCGGGACAGATCGACGTCGCCGATGGAGACGGCCTTGTCCGTCAGCGCAGCGGCGTAGAGCGGCAGATCGCTGTCCGAGCAGGCCTGCGCCAGCTCCTCCAGCGTCATAAAGCACAGGTTGACCCGCAGGATCGAGCCCATGGTGGCGCGGACGACCTTGGGTGCGTACACGTCGGCGCAGCGGCCCACCAGCGCCACGGTGTCCATGGAGAACGCCTCGGCCGTGCGGATCACGGTGCCGAGGTTGCCGGGGTCGGCCAGGTCCTCCACGGCCAGCACCCTACCGGGCCGGAAGACGCCCTTGCCCGCCATGCGGCAGGTGAACAGCACGCCCGGCGGCGTTTTGAGGCCGCTGAGCTTCTCCATGACGGACTCATTGACCTGATACAGCGCGGCGTCGTCAAGCGTCACGTCGTTCAGCGCGTCCGGGTCCAGGGCGAAGACCTTGTCGATGGGCGCGCCGCAGGCGGCGGCCTCCCGCAGCAGCACGGGGCTCTCGCAAACAAACAGCCCCAGCTCCCGCCGCAGCGCGGCGTCCTTGCCCAGGGCGGCCACCTGCTTGACCAGGGGGTTCTCCCGGCTGGTGATCTTATTCATCGTCGCTGATCTCCTCGATGGCCTTCTCCCCGCCCAGCACGACGACGGCGTCGCCGGGGCGCAGGACAGTATTGGCGTCCGGGATGACGCGCTTTCCGAGGCCGCCGCTTTTGATGAGCAGGATATTGATGCTGCAGCGCGCGCGAAGATCCAGCTCCCGTAGCTTCTTGTTTTCCCATTCCTTCGGGCACTTGATCTCGGCGATCTTGTATTCCTCGTCCAGATCGACGTAATCCAGCATGGCGTCGGAGGACAGGCTCCGGGCCATGCGGATGCCCATATCGCGCTCCGGGAAGACGATCTGATCAGCCCCGACCTTTTTGAGCACGCGATAGTGCATCTCGTTTCCGGCCTTGGCCACGACGCGGGGGACGCCCACCTCCTTCAGCAGCAGCGTGACGAGGATGCTGTTCTGCAAATTGTTGGCGAAGGCGACGACGGCGCAGTCGCATTCGGCGACGCCCATGCGGCGAAGGATGTTTTCGTCCTGGATATCTGCCACCATGGCGCGATCCACGTCGTCGGCAATCTCATTCACACGCTTTTCGTCGTTATCTACGGCGAAAACTTCATTTCCCTGCGCTGCCAACTCACGGGCAAGGGACGAGCCGAAGCGGCCGAGGCCGATGACTACGAATGATTTCATGGCGATCCTCCTATCCGATCAATACGCTGCCCTCGGGCAGGCGGATGCTCTCGTCGGGCCAGGAGCGCAGGAACAGCGCCGAGCCGACCGTGACGATGCCCACGCGGCCGAGGAACATGAGAACGATGAGAAAGCTCTTGGAAAACAGACCGAGCGTCGGCGTGATCCCGCAGCTGAGACCCACGGTAGCGATGGCCGAGATGCACTCGTAAAACGATACTTCAAAGGAAATGCCGTCGCTGATGGACAGCACGAAGGCCCCAAGGACGGCGCTGGCACCGGCCAGGAAGAACAGGGACGTGGCCTCCGCGATGGTCTTGCGCGGGATCGTGCGGCCGAAGGCCGTGACGCTGGGGCGGCCGCGGAAGGAATTGAAGGCCGACATGGCGATGATGGCCGCCGTGGTCGTCTTGACGCCGCCGGCCACGGACCCGGGCGAGCCGCCGATGATCATCAGGATATCGCTGAGGGCCAGGGAGGGCGAGGTCAGGCTGCCCTGGGACAGATGGTCGAAGCCCGCCGTGCGGGTGGTGACGGACTGGAAAAACGCCTGGATGAACCGGGTGAAGGGCTGCTCCGACAGGATCGTCCCCCGGGTCTCGGTGAGCAGGAAGCCCACGGTGCCGGCGGTGAGCAGGATGCCGGTGGTGGTCAGAACGAGCTTCGTGTGCAGGCTCAGACGCTTTTTGCGGCGGACGTAGTCGAACAGATCGCGCCAGACGTAAAAGCCGATGCCGCCCACGACGATCAGCGCGGCCAGGATCAGCAGCAGCGGCGCGCAGCCGCCGTAGGCCGTGATGGAGCCGAACTGCCCGCCGACGCCGAGGTTGTCGAAGCCCGCGTTGCAGAAGGCGGAGATCGAGATGAACACCCCGCGCTCCAGCGCGCCCCAGAAGCCGAAATCCCCGAGCAGGCACAGCGTGACGCCGACGGCGCCGAGGCCCTCGATCAAAAAGGTGCCGAAGAAGATCATCCGCGCCATGTCCAGCACGCCGCTGACGTCGAAGAGATTCAGGGACGTGCTCAGCGTCATCTGCTGACCCAGCGACATGCGCCTGCGGGACGTCATGGCCACCATGGCGGCCAGCATCATCACGCCGAGACCGCCGATCTGGATCAGCATCAGGATCACGAGCCGCCCGCCGAAGCTCCAGTAGGTGGCCGTGTCCACCACCACCAACCCCGTGACGCAGGTGGCCGAGGTGGCCGTAAACAGCGCCGTCAGCAGGTCCGCGTGGCCGGGCCCTGCCTTGGCGAAGGGCATGCTCAGCAGCAGCGTCCCCACGCCGATCATCAGCGCAAAGGCCAGCGTGATCGTCTTGATCCGCCCCGTGCTCCGCGTCCGCCTGCGTCCGCGCTCCATAGACCCACCTCTTTCTATAGGAATACATTAAATATTAGAAAATATCAATTTGCATTATAGCACGACAGGGAGCGCTTGACAATTGGAAATTGAGGTAGGCGCCCGCAGTTGTCAATTGTCAATTTGTCCAGTTTCCTGTATAATGATAGCAGAAACGGACGAAAGGGGTGATCTCATGTCGGTGCGGCAGAGGGAGCGGCGGCTGACGGCGGCTTTCGGGCTGGCGATCGCCGCGGCGGTGCTGTGGCAGATGTTTCTGGTGCCGCTGCCGCGGGTGCCGAACGTCATACCGGCGCTGTACACCGGCATGATCATCGCCTGGGCGCTGACGGTGCAGAGCCGCATTGTGCAGCGCGACGTACGGCGGCTGCTGCTGCTGGCCTGCGTGTTCATGGGCTTTCTGTTCCTGCTGCGCGTGTGCCGCTTCGAGCTGTTTTACAATTACGCGGCGATCTACGTCCACTTGTGGTACGCCTACTACATCCCCATGACGGCCGTCTCAATGATCGCCCTGCTGACAGCCCTGCGCGTTGCGCCGACCGAGCCGCCCCGGGGCCTGCGGCGCATTTCCCGGACGCTGTGGCTCAGCGAGCTGATCCTCTGCGCCGTCATCATGACGAACGCTTACCATAAGCAGATGTTCCGCCTGCAGGACCCCCTCGGAAGCAGCTACACCTACGGCTGGCTGTATTTCGTCGTGGTGATGTGGTGCGTCTCCATGGGGCTGGGGTCGCTCATCATCCTGCTGCATCGGTGTCGGCTTTCGGCCTCGCGGAAGCAGTGGTACGTGCCGGCGCTGGCGATTTTGTCGGGCTTCGGGCTGATCGCGCTGTATTCGATCTGCGGCGGCTCGCCCACCATCGGCGGCCGGAAGATCTACATGCTCCACGAGGCATTCTGTTTCACGTTCATCGCCGGGTTCGAGAGCGTCATCCGCATCGGTCTGATCCCCTCGAACTCGGGGTACGAAACGCTGTTCCGCGCCTCGCACATGGGCATGGCCATCGTCGACCGGCTGGGGCGGCGCGTTTATCAGGCGGCGGACTACGACCCGGCGGCCTACTCCCCCGACCACGTCCTGCGGGAGTCGCCCATCCACGGCGGCCTTGTCCGCTGGACCGAGGACATGGGCCCCGTGCGGCGGCTGAACTCGGAGCTGCGCCGGACCACCGAGGCGCTGGAAGACGAAAACGAGCTGATCCGGCAGGAGACGGCCATCCGGCAGGAGCGCGTGCGCTACGAGACCATGAACCGCCTGTACGACCGCATCGCGGGCGCAGCCCGCAGCCGCGCCGCCGTGCTGGACCGCTTCCTGCGCGAAAGCGGGGACGACGAAAGCGCGTTCCGCGCCGGTCTGCCCTACGCGCTGCTGCTGGGCGGTTATATCAAGCGCATGGGGAACCTCATGCTGCTGTCCGACAGCCAGAAGAGCCTCTCCGCTGGGGAGCTGGCGCTGGCCGTCGCCGAATCTCTGGAATACCTGCGCGCGGGCGGGATCGCCGCGGCGCTGGAGAGCGAGGGCGATATCCCGCTTCCGCCGGGACTGGCGCTGCTGGGCTATGAGCTGTTCGAGACGGCGGCGGAAAACGCCTTTGACCGGCTCCACGCCTGCCTCGTGCGCATCGACTGCCGCCGGGGGTTCCTGCTGGAGCTGGCGCTGGATCTGGACCGCTCCCCGCTTCCCGCGGACTGGCAGCGCCCGGCGCTGGAAGCGCTGGGCGCGTCGCTGACGGCCGAGGTGCGGGACGACACGGTCTACCTGCGCCTGACGCGGGAGGAGGCGGGCCTATGAGCGTTCCCTTTGCCGCGCTGCCGGAGATGGCCCGGGCGCTGATGACCCTCTGGGTCTACATCGTACTGATCATGGTGACATACAACGTCATCCGCTACCGCCAGCTGCGCCGGAGCGCCCGGCGCACTGCCGTCGAGGCGCTGTGGGCGGTGGCGCTTCTGCTTTTGTTCCAGGCCATGGTGGATCTGTGCGCGGATCGGTTCGACTGGCCCCTGCCCTCCGCGCCGTGGCTCGTCCTGCTTCTGTCGCTGATGACGTTCTTCGCGGCGCTGCAGCAGGTGCAGCTGGGGCGCTTCCAGCGCACGAGCCTGTCGGCCATGTCGCTGAAGGAGGCCTTCGACGGGCTGCCCTCGGGGCTGTGCTACTCGCTGCCCACGGGGCTGCCGCGGCTGGTCAACCGCCGGATGGAGCGGCTGTGCCGCGTGATTACGGGCGGGCCGCTGTACGACGCCAACGTGTTCTGGTCGGCGGTGAGGGACGCGGATATCGCGGGCGGCGCCGCGCCGGTGGTGAGCCTGCCGGGCGGGAGCGTGTTCAGCTTCCGCCGGGGCACGCTGGACTGCGGCGGCGTGACGTATTACGAGCTGATCGCCACCGACGTCACCGAGGAATACCGCCTGACCCGCGACCTGGCTCTGCAGCGGGCGCAGGCCGAGCAGGTGAACACGCGCCTCAAGGCGCTGATCGGGTCCATCGAATACGTGACTATGAGCCGCGAGCTGCTGGAGCTGAAAACGGCGCTTCACGACCGCCTGGGCCAGAGCCTGCTGATGGGCAGGCGGTGGCTGGCGGAGCCGGAGGCCGTGGACCGGGGCGAGCTGCTGCGGCTGTGGCGCGACAACATCGGCAACCTGCTCCACGAGGGGCCGGAGGCCTGGCAGAGCCCCTATTACGTCGTCGGCTCTCAGGCGAAGCTGCTGGGGATCGAGCTGGCGCTGGACGGCGAGCTGCCGAGGGAGGAGCATCTGATGCCCGTGATCGACACGGCCATCTCCGTCCACCTGACCAACGTCCTGCGCCACGCGGGCGGCACGAAGGCCGCCATCACGGTGCGGGAGACGGAGGACGAATACATCCTCACCTTTACGAACGACGGCCGCAGGCCCGCGGGGCCCATCGAGGAGCGCGGCGGCCTGCGCAACCTGCGGGACGAGGCCGAGGCTCTGGGCGGCCGGATGACCGTCGTCTCGATCCCCCGCTTCATTCTGACACTGACACTGCCCAAGGAGGTACAGCATGCGTTATAAAGTCGTTATCGCCGAGGATTTCAAGATGATCCGCGAGGTGTTTGAGAACGCCGTGCGTTCGTCCGACTGCTTCGAGCTGGCGGGGTCCTTCCCCACAGCCGACGACGCCGTTTCCTTCGTCCGCGGGGCCTACGCCGATCTGGTGCTGCTGGACGTGCTGTTCCCCGGCGGGCAGAGCGGATTGCAGGCCGCCCGGACCATCCGGCAGGAGCATCCGGAGGTCAAGCTGCTGATCGTCACCTCCATGCCCGAGATGTCCTACGTCCGGCAGGCCCGGGAGCTGGGGGCAGAGGGCTTCTGGTACAAGGAGGTGCAGGAGCAGCCGATCCTCACCGTCATGGAGCGCATCATGGCGGGCGAGCGCGTCTATCCCTCGGCGGGGCCGCGGGTGATGCTGGGCAACGCCGCCTCCGACGAGTTCACCGACCGCGAGATCGACGTGCTGCGGGAGCTGGTGGGCGGCGCGTCCAACAAGGAGATCGGCGACCTGCTGGGCATCACGGAGAACACCGTGAAGATGCACGTGTCGAACATGCTGCAGAAGACCGGCTATCACAGCCGCCTGGAGCTGGCCGTGATGGCGCGGCACACGGGCGTCGCCATCAAGGGCTGACGCATCGGCGCATCCGCCGCATCAAAAACAGACTGTCAAAAACGTCGATTCGCGCCGATCGTGACTACCAAGCTCGCGCAGCGAGCTGTAATGAATCCGTGTTTTCGGCGGACATGTGCCGCCGAAAACACACTTTCCGGTCTGCAAACGTGCGCCTGTCAAGGCGTGCGCTGCAGCAGACCGGCCCAAGCAGGCAGACGCTCTTCTGCCTGCGAGCCCTTCCTTGTCGAAAAACCTGTTTTTCGACAGGTTCAAAAAAAGCTCCCCTGGGGGAGCTTTTTTCGTGATGTCTACAGCCATTCGAGCTCGGCGACGGTCTTTTCGTTGACCACGTCGCCGGTGTTGAGCGTCGTTTTCGGCTCCAGCAGCATGATCTCGGCGGTCTCGTCGGCCCTGGGACAATGCTCGACGCCTTTGGGGACGATAAAGAACTCGCCCTCGTCCACCCGCACATCGCGGTCCCGGAACTGGATGGTGATGCTGCCCTTGTGGACGAACAAAAGCTCGTCCTCCGTGTCGTGCTTGTGCCAGGTGAACTCGCCGCGGAACTTGGCGGCCTTGACGTAGCTGTCGTTGAGCTCGCCGATGATGTAGGGGTGCCAGCAGTCGGTAAACAACGCGAACTTCTGATCGAGATTGACCTTGTCCATCGTGATGCCTCCTGAAAAGCCGGGGGACGCCGCGCGGCGTCCCCCCGGTCGTTTTTTTACTGTCTGTAGTCCTTCGGGTCGCAGTTGACCATCAGCGTCTCATAAGGCGGATTGTTCTTGATCGACTTGTCGAAGGCTTCCTTCGCCTGCGCAATCAGCTCGGGCTTCTCCAGCACGTCGATGGCGGAGTTGGCCATGATCTCGGCGGCGGCGTGCATGCCCTTCTTGGCGGTGCTGCTCTTGCCCTGCGCCACGGTCATCCAGTTGTGGCCGATGGTGCCCTGGGCCAGCGTGCAGCCGAAGAAGTGGGTCAGCGGGGCCTTCCAGCTGACGTCGCAGACATCGGAGCAGATGCGGCTCTCGCCGTAGGTGGGCTCCATCTTGAAGGGCGTCTCGGCCTCCTTCTTCGTGCCGACGGCCACGAACTTCTGGCCGTAGGCCAGCTCCTCCGCGGTGTACTCCAGCGGCAGCAGCTCCTTCATATTCTCCAGCGCCACCTGATCGAGGACGGGGTTGGGGTTGATGTTGGCGTAGTTGTTGATGATCTGGGCGCCGACGAACTTCGTGCCGGTCATCAGCGCGGCGCCGCGGGCCACGTCCTCCACGCGGGCGAACAGCTCCTTCAGATATGCCTGGCTCTCGTTGCGCAGGATGTAGAAGCCCTCGGCGTTCTGCTGGACGATGTTGGCGGCGGGACCGCCGGTGTTGGTGATGGAATAGTGCATCAGCGTGCCGGCGCGGACGTGCTCACGCAGGAAGTTGATGCCGACGTTCATCAGCTCCAGGGCGTCCAGCGCGCTGCGGCCCAGATCGGCCGCGGCGGCATGGGCAGCCAGGCCCTCGAAGCGGAAATAGGCGGAGACGATGGCCAGACCCTTGGTGGTGACGTCCCACTGGGAGCCGGGATGCCAGACGAAGCAGGCGTCCAGATCGTCGAACTGATGGTCGAGGACCATGAACACCTTGCCGCCGCCGCCCTCCTCGGCGGGGGTTCCGTAGTAGCGGATGGTGCCGCTCATATGGTTCTGCTCCAGATATTCCTTCACGGCGCAGGCAGCCTCCATGCCGGCGGTGCCCAGCAGGTTGTGGCCGCAGCCGTGGCCGGGCTTGCCCAGCGTGACGGGCTTGTACTCGGCGACGTCGGCCTCCTGAGACAGGCTGGCCAGGGCGTCGTTCTCGCCCAGGATGCCGATGATCGGCTTGCCCTCGCCCCACTCGGCGACGAAGGCCGTGGGCATGTTGGAAACGCCCGTCTGCACGCGGAAGCCGCGCTGCTTCAAATAATCGGCCTGCAGGGCGCTGGACTGGTTCTCCTCAAAGCAGGTCTCGGCAAAGCCCCAGACCTGATCGGAAATGCTCTCGAAATCCTTCTGATTGTTCGTCAGGATGTCATGGATCTGTTTTCTGATCATGGTTGACCGCTCCTTTTCAATGTCCGGCAGCGCCGGAGGTATTTTGTAAGCTCACGCTTATCGTACCACAGGTTTGCGTCATAGTCAATCTTTCGCGGCCAAAAGTGTCGTTAAAATAAACTCCGCTGTCAGCTCCCACTGGCGCTCGGGCGTGATGCGCGCCTGTCCGTCGCCGCGCTGGAGGCCGTAGCTGCCGAACTGGGCGTGATTGCCGCCCTCTATGATATATTCCGTCGTCTGCGGGGCGTATCGCCGCCCCGCCGCCAGCCTGCCGCGGTCCACCACGCCGTCCTCCGTACCGTAGACCGAGAGGACCGGGAGCGTCTCGTCCAGCGTCTTCGTGGGGTAAGCGGCCAGCAGGACGAGGCCGCTGACGTCGTGAGAGGCGGCGTAGACCGCCGCCATGGCCCCGCCCAGGGAGTGACCGCCGACGAAGTACCGCAGGTATGCGTCCCGGGGCACGTCATCCGCCCGGTCGGGCGCGAAAACAGCCAGACGAAGGGGCATCTCCGTAAGGTAGACGTCGAGGCCGCCCGCGGCCAGCGACCGCAGCAGCGGCGCGTAAGCGCTCGCCTCCACCTTGCCGCCGGGATAGAAAATCAGCGCGTCCGTCTCTCCCGGCCCGTCGAACAGCCAAACGCCGTCCCTGCGCGCGACCGTCACCGCTTCGTCGGACGCAAGCGCGGCCAGCGCTGTCTCGTCCGCGCGGTAATACGTCTGCGCATAGACCGTGCCGGCGCAGAGAAGCGCCAGCGCCGTCAGGAGCAGTATTTTCTTTTTCATCCCGCGATCACGCGCAACAGCGCTGCCATGATGACTAAGGCGGCCACGATCTGGATGATCTTTTCTTTTTGGTACGTTTTGATCTCTTCCTCGGACGCCGAGCGAAGGAAAATGCCTTTCCCCTCCTGCGCTCTCTGGAACGAAGAGACGATGGCGTCCAGGCCCAGCTTGACAACGCCCACGAAAAACACGACTCCCAGAACGCCGAGAATCACCCACATGGTCGGGAAAGCCACCAGCGTGGGCAAATCGTGTACGTTGGACGTTTTCCGGAACAAGGACAACAGAATGCCTCCACCCATGGCCAGGATCGGCAGAAAGATCAGCAGGACGATCGGGATCGACAGCGTCCGCTCCTTTCGCAGCGCCCGGTACTCCTCCAGCGTGAGCTTGTCGGGCAGCTTCAGATCGGGCTTCTCCGGCGGCTGCGCGCGTTCAGGCTCCTTCGTCTCCCGGCCGCGCATCCGGTACTTCTCCAGCGTCATCTTCTCCGCCGTCTGCGTCGGCTCGGGCGCAGGCGCAGGTTCGGCCGGCTGTTCCGGCTCAGGCATAGCTTTTACGGTGTAAAGAGGCTCGTTGGAAGAGTCCCAGTCGAACGACTCATCCTCCTCCTTTTCCTCCTCCTTTTTCATCTCCTCCATGATCTTGAACGCGATAAACTGCTCGGAAAAATCGGTTTCTCCGTCGCCGTCGAAATCGAACAGCCCGCCGAAGAAATCATCGTTTTTGATCCCCATGACCGCTGCCTCCTTTTCGTTTGTCGTCAGGCCTTTATTTCGCCCGCGTCAGGCCGAGGATCTCGCTCCAGACGGGGAGGCTCTCTTCCCGCAGCTCGTTCCGGGCGTAGACGTGGAACCAGTAAACCATGCGTTTGTTCCTGCAGACCCAGGACTCGGCATACATATCCGTCCCCTGGGCGCGGTAGGTGTAGCAGATGCCGCGGGCAGGGAGGCCGGCGATGTCGCGCTCCTGCCGGGACTCCAGCCGGTAGCCGAACTCCTCCATGGGCTTTCTGATCTGCCATTCCATGTTTTTGGCCAGATCCTTCACCGACAGCAGCATATTGGTCAGCATGCCCGGCTGCTTCCAGCCGACGGTGACAATCATGTGGCGCTCCGGGTCGGTGAGAGCGACGCCCTCGCCTGCGGCCAGCATCCGCAGCTTGCCGAGCTCCTCCGCCGTCATACGGCGGAAGCCCGCCGGGTAAGTGAGATAAAGCTCGTCGTTGAGCAGCAGCTCCTGCATATCTTCTCCTCCTATTTCAGTGACGACGCGGTCACCGGGAACGTGAAGTAGGTGTCCGGGTACGGCTCGTCCTTCAGAATGAAATGCCACCACTCGCTTTTGATGGGCAGAAAACCGCCGTCTATCATGGCGCGCTGCAGCAGCATACGGTTTTCGTGCTGTTCCCGCGTCACGCCCGCATAGTCAGGGTGGGATGCCTCGCTGAACAGGTCGAAGGGGCCGCCCATGTCAAGCTCCCGCCCCGTTTTCATGTCAATCAGCGTCAGATCGACGACACTGCCGCGGCTGTGGCCTGATCGGGAAGAAACGTAGCCCTTCTCGTCCAGCTCGCTCTTGTCCACCGCGGGATAGAAATACGGCTTCATGCGCACGTCGCTCACGTCCGCGGCCCAGCGCACGAAATGCTCCACGGCGCACACGGGGCGGTAGGCGTCGAAGACCTTGAGGCAATAGCCCTTTTCGTAAAGCGATTCGCTGACAGTCCGCAAAGCGTCGGCTGCCTCCCGGGTGATCAGCGCCAGCGGCTCCTCATAGCCATCGATCCGACGGCCGACGAAATTGTAATCCGAATAGTACCGGATCTCCAGCACGACGTGGGGCACGCGCTCTGTCAGCAGGACGAAGCCCGAAGCGTCCGATGATGTTTTCATGGTCACTGTCAGCCTCCCAGATATGTTTCCAGACAGACGCCCTGTCCGGTGATCTTCTCGGCGTCCTCCGCGCCCACGTAGCGGAAATGCCAGGGCTCGAAGGTGATGCCCGTGATCTCCTCCTTGTCCGCGGGGTAGCGGAGAATGAAGCCGTAGCGCCAGCTGTTGTCCTTTAGCCACTTCCAGACGTCGGCCGATTCGCCCTTCTCGGCGATGATATCCAGTGCCAGGCCCAGCTGATGCTCGCTGGTGCCGGGGATCGCCACGATCTCCCGTGCCTTCTTCTCCGCGTCAGCGCGCTTCAGCCCCTCGGCCTCGTAGCGGGCGATATACTTGTCCATAATCTCCTGCTGGCGCTCGAAGGTGCGGAAGGATTCATTGATATACGGGTAAATGCCCGCGGCGCGGGCGTCGTCGAACATCTGCTGCAGCTCGGGATAGATGCGCTCGTCCACCTGCTGGCCGTTGCGCAGCGCCTTGAGCGTCACGGTGAAATCCTCCGGCAGCGGGTGGTCGGCGTTGACCAGCAGCAGCTTCCAGCCGTCGTCCGGCGCTTCCGGAGCGGGCTCAGGCTCCGGCGCGGGGACCGGCTCCGGCTCCGGCTCGACGGGTTTTTCCGGCGCAGTTTGTTTTTCCGGCTCCGCGGGCGCCTCAACGGCGACCGGGGCGGGCGCAGGCGCGGCAGGCGCGGGCACTTTGGCTCCGCAGCCCGTCAGAAGCAGCAGGGCCAGGAGCAGACACAGGGGGTTTTGCAATGTCATTCCTCTTTTCATGGTGATGGCCGGGCAAGATCAAGCGCGGGCCGTAAGATGCAGAGGACCCCGCTGCCGACCGGCAGCGGGGTCCTGGACCATGCGATGCGCGGGTCTTGCCGCTGTTATTATACCGCATCTCCCGGCGCAGTTCAATTTGTTCTTTCCCGCGGGGCTCATTTGCCGAAGAAGCCGTTGACCCCGCCAAGGACGAGTTTGTTCGTCAGCGCGATCACATCCTCCACGGCCATGCGCTTGCCGTCCTCCACCCAATGGATATAGGCCGACAGCACGGCGTTGTTCTTGCATGTTCACCTCTGCCCTTCTATATCCGGATGCCAGTTCAGGTACCGGCCCATGTCTTCTTCTCTGTGGGTGATATATGGGACGCCCCGGTCGATCGCAGCGATCGCGGCCATTTCGTCCCCGGTCAGTGCGAAGTCGAAAATATCGATATTCTCTCTGATGTGAGCCTCACTTCTCGCGCCGGGGATCACGATGTTGCCCATCTGGATATGCCAGCGCAGAATGATCTGCCCGACGGACTTTCCGTGTTTTTCGGCGAGCGCCGTAAAGACGGGCTGCTCAAACAGCGTCTTGTCACCGTGGCCCAACGGGAACCAGGCCTGCAGGGCGATCTTTTCATATTTGCTCCCTCCCATGTTCATCAAAAGCCGCTGAGGCAGATTCGTTCGTGCGGCGAAAAGACGCACGCAGCGGCTCCGCCGCAGGCTGCTTTTCCTTACCCGCGCAGCCTGTACTGACCGGTGCGGATGGAGGCGATCACGCCGCCGTCGATGAGCAGGTCGGTGCCGGTGATTGACACGCTTGGCGATCATATAGGCGACGCCGGAGCGCTGCAGGGCGGTCTCCCGGATGAAGGGGTGCTCCATCAGCTTTTCCGTGGGCGTGCCAAGGATCTCCTGCTCGATCTCGTAGGGGATGGGGTACATATACCCGGTCTGGCTGGAGATCACCAGCCCCGCGCCGCCGGGAGCCATGACCCGGCCGAAGGCGTCCAGCGCATAGCCCGTGCCCACCATGTCCAGCGCCAGGATATGCTCCGGCTTCGCCTGATTGGGGGACGCGCCGGCCGTGTCGATGAAATACATGACCGGGCCCAGGGAATCAGCCTTTTTCGCGAAGGCTTCCACGGAATCCTTCTCCAGCGCGTTGACGGTCATGGTCTGCACGTCGTAGCCGCTGTAGCGAAGATCATGGCTCACCTTTTCCAGATTCGTTTCGCTGATATCGCCCAGCAGGATCGTCCGCCCCGCCGCGATGCGGCGCACGATGGCGGCGCCCATGCTGCCCGCGCCCAGAAGGGCGACGACTTCTTTTTTCCCATTTCTGTCGAAGATCATGTTCCTCCAATCAATAATCGGCAAAGCGTGTGTTTTTGTCCAGCGCGGTCATGCGCGCTATTTCGTCCTCAGAGAGCGAAAAATCCCATAGCTATCGTCTCCTTCCTTCTCTCTGGAGCATTGCCGCATGGGCAAATAAAAAGAGAGAATACCGTTGTGGTATTCTCTCAAAGCAAACCGGCGGGATTAGCGCCCGCGTCATGTTACTCCAGGCACTCTGTTAGCACTCCCGTCCGGGAGGCATTTTCGTTTCTCGGTTCCCCGAGACCCGGAGCCCTGATGGTTTTCCTTCCTAAACTACTGGTTTGCTTTGTGATTGCACCACGCTTGAAGAACCCTGTCAATCATCCTGCGTTCACGCAGGCTCGGCTTGCTTAGCACATATTCGCGGCTCATAACATTAACGAGGCCGACTTCAAAAGCAGAAAGCTCAATATTGGCTGGCAGCAGATCAACACCTTCGATGTGTGTGATGATGCCATAGCCATCAGGGGGCGGTCGCTCGTCTATGACATGCTGCATGACGGTGGCGATGGTCACATCCAACTCATCCGGGGACTTGATGCCAAGGCTGACCGTCAAACTGGCCTGCGGATCTGAATCTACCAGAAGCACTTTTTCACCGGCTCTTGCAAACCCGACGCCCAAACTAACTGTTGAGACCGTCTTTCCAACGCCACCCTTTTGATTGGCGATGGCAGTCACCTTGCATTGATCCATGCGGGTTCCTCCTTTCACAGATTCATAGGCAATCTAGATGTCTATGTATGTGCGTCATTTGTTCTCAACCCCCCACGCACACGGGAATGCATCAGGCGCTTGTTTGCGAAACAAGTCCATGGGAATCTCACCCCTGCCGGGTCCTCCGCCAGCTCCGTAGAGAAGTATCATTAACCCTGAAGCGTTTCATGGCCATATCCGTAGCAGTCGGATATTTCAGAATGGTTCGGAAACGCTCTCCACCTTGCTTTCCGTTATTACCCGGATGGGCAGGAGGGTCGTGGCGCACCTTCATTCGGCTGGGGCTTTCGCCCCCGCTCAGGAATGTACCTGATGAATGTGTATTGAGTTATCAAAGATCGTTGGGGCCAATTTGCCCCTCACTCTCTTACCGCAACACTTGAGACCAAAAAGCGACATCAAATTTGAAAATATTTTCGTGACATAGATTCCTCCCTGAAATGAAAAAGCCCGCTATCATAATCACCGGGCCAAAAACGTAGATTGAAAGCTTTCTGCGAAAGTGAGTATCAATAATTGAGAAAACAAAAAAGAGCCCCACTACTACGAACGAATAGTGGGGCTCATGCGGATTTTCGTATGCAATTGTACAAATTAGAAGACTTGTCGGCATTGAGCAGGAGAAATGGAGATTAAAAGGTGATTTTTGGTGACTAAACCTGAGTTTTTAGCTTGTTTTTTCCTGCTCTTAATACAGCTTCGCGCCTGCCGGAATGTGGGGATCGACCATCAGGAGATGGAGCTTTTCCTCCTCGCCTTCCTTGTGAACGGCACTAATCAGCATACCGCAGGATTCGATGCCCATCATGGCTCTGGGAGGCAGATTCACGATGGCGATGCAGGTCTTGCCCACCAGCTCCTCGGGCTCGTAGTAAGCGTGGATGCCGGAGAGGATGGTACGGGGCGTGCCTGTGCCGTCGTCCAGGGTGAACTGCAGCAGCTTCTTGGACTTCTTGACGGCCTGGCATTCCAGCACCTTGACGGCGCGGAAATCGGATTTGGAGAACGTCTCGAAGTCGACGAACTCCTGGAACAGAGGCTCGATGACGACCTTGGAGAAGTCGATCTTCTCGGGCTCTGCAGGCGCGGCCTCAGCGGGAGCAGCCTCAGCAGGCGCCTCGGCAGGCTTGTCCGCGGTCTTGGGCGCGTCGAGTGGCTTCATGGTCGGGAAGAGGATGACGTCGCGGATGGAGTCGGTGCCGCAGAGCATCATGGCGCAGCGGTCGATGCCGAAGCCGAGGCCGCCCGTGGGCGGCATGCCGTACTCCAGCGCCAGGACGAAGTCCTCGTCCATCATGTCGGCTTCCTCGTCGCCGTTGGCGCGCTTGAGGGCCTGGGCCTTGAAGCGCTCGTACTGGTCGATGGGATCGTTGAGCTCGGAGAAGGCGTTGCCCATCTCACAGGAGCAGACGAAGGCCTCATAGCGCTCGGTCAGGTGAGGATCGACGGGGCTGCGCTTGGCCAGCGGGCTGACCTCCACGGGGTACATGGTGATGAAGGTGGGCTGGATCAGCTTTTCCTCCACCTTCTGGTCGAAGGTCTCGTACAGGGCGTTGCCCCAGGTGTGATCGACGCCCTCCATATCGACGCCCACGCTCTTCGCCAGCGCGACGCCGGCGTCAGCGTCGCCCTCGCAGGCCATGAAGTCCGCGCCGGTGTGTTCCTTGACGGCGTCGGCCATGGTGACGCGGCGCCAGCCGGGGGTCAGATCGACCTCGTGGCCCAGCCAGTTGACCTTATATGTACCGAGGATCTCCATGGCGGCGCCCGACAGGATGCCCTCGAGGATGTCCATCATGCCCTCCAGGTTGGTGTAGGCCTGATAGAGCTCGCAGGTGGTGAACTCGGGGTTGTGCTTGGTGTCCATGCCCTCGTTGCGGAAGATGCGGCCCACCTCGAACACGCGCTCCATGCCGCCCACGATCAGGCGCTTCAGATGGAGCTCGGTGGCGATGCGCATGTACATATCGATGTTCTGGGCATTGTGGTGGGTGATGAAGGGTCTGGCGTTGGCGCCGCCGGCGATGGGGCTGAGCACGGGGGTCTCGACCTCCATGAAGCCGCGCTCCTCCAGATAGCGGCGGACGAAGGAGACGAACCGGCTGCGGATCTCGAAGTTCCGCTTCGATTCGGGGTTCATGATCAGATCGACGTAGCGCTGACGGTAGATCAGGTCCTTGTCCACCAGGCCGTGGAACTTCTCAGGCAGGGGCTGCAGGGACTTGCTCAGCAGCGTGATCTCCTTGACGCGGACGCTCATCTCGCCGCGCTGGGTGCGGAACACCTCGCCCTGGACGCCCACGATGTCGCCGATGTCGAACTTGCGGAAGCGCTCGTAGCTGTCGGGGTCCATCTCGTCCTTGCGGGCGTAAAGCTGGATGCGGCCGGTCTTGTCCTGCAGGTCGCAGAAGGAGACCTTGCCCATGCCGCGCTTGCTCATCAGGCGGCCGGCGACGGAGACAGCGCTGCCCTCCAGCGCGTCAAAGTTGTCCTTGATCTCCGCGGTGTGGTGGGTGACGTCGTAGGTGGTGATCTCAAAGGGGTTCATCCCGGCGTCCTGCAGCGCCTTCAGCTTTTCGCGGCGGACCTTGACGACCTCTGTATATTCGGCGGACTGCTCGTTCTTCAGTTCTTCGCTCATGTTGCTCTCCTTTTATCTGGTGACCGAAATGATGGTGCACTTCATGTGGCCGCCGGGGGCCTCCACGGTGACGACGTCGTCGGCGTGGCCGCCCATGAGGGCCTTGCCGATGGGGGACTCGTCGGAGATCTTGCCCAGCAGGGGATCGACCTCGCGGGTGCCGACGATGGTGTACTCGTCGTCCGTGTCCTCGCCCTCGAAGCGGACGACGACCTTGCTGCCGTGGCCCACGGTCCATTCGTTGCCCACGGGCTCCTCGATGATCTTGGCATACAGGATCATATTCTCCAGCTCGGCGATGCGGGAGTACAGCTTGCCCTGCTCATTCTTGGCCTCGTCGTACTCGCTGTTTTCCGACAGGTCGCCGAAGGAACGGGCTTCCTTGATCTGCTCCGCGACCTCGCGCTCGCGGACGGTTTTGAGGTATTCCAGCTCCTCCTTCAGTTCATCGAGGCTCGCCTGGGTCAGTTTGATCTCTTTCTGCATTTTTTCGCCCTTCTTTATCGTAATAATTGTAGGATGGTTTGCTTTTGGCCCGATATTGTATTATATAGGAAAACCGCTGCCGCTGTCAAGCACGGCGGAGACGGAACCGGGACGCAGAACGTTTTCCCGGACCAGCGCGCACAGCAGGAGGCTGCGGTCGTAGTCGCCGGGCGGCAGGCCCAGGTCGGTCCGCTCCCGCAGGACCGGGCGCAGCGCGGCCGGGTCCTCCAGCTCGCCGCACGTCAGATCGACGACGGTCTCCCCTTCCCTGCGCGCGAAGCCGCCGTCGAAGACGACGGCGACGGCTCTCTCCGGCAGCGGGCCGGGGTCGGCGGTGCCGTATTCCCGCAGCAGCCGGGCGTTCATCCCCGCGGCCCAGTCGCCGCCGCAGGCCGTCACGTAGCGGACGGTCTCCGCCAGCGAAAGCAGGCAGGCGCAGATCTCCCGGGAGGCCATGCGGGCGCAGACCCGGACGCTGACGGGGTCAAGCGATCGCACGGCCTCGGCGGCGCGTCCGCGCAGGACGGACAGCTCGTCCGGGCGGCGCAGCCCGTGGAGGGCGGCGCGGGCCGTCAGCTCCGGCGGCGCCACGAGAAATCGCGCGCCCATGGCGGCGGCGCGGGCCAGCGCCCGATCATACAGCTTCTCCCGGCGCCGCTTGCGCGCGCCGGGAGGCATGGCGATATGAACGTGGATCAGGTCGGCCCGTCCCACGCGGATCGTTTCCGCCGTGACGGGGTCGTTCCTTCGCAGGAGCGCGCAGGCGCGCGCTCCTGGTCCTGCTGTCAGGAGAGCTGTCATGGAATCACCTCTCCCGGCAGTATATGCGCTTTCCCGCGGCGCTATTCGGGCAGCTGCGCCGTCAGGACCTCGATGGCCTTCTGGAGCTGGGTGTCCTGCTCGTCGGTCAGGGAGTAGAAGTTGTAGAAATCCTCGTCGGACAGGGAGACCTCCACGTCCGGCGTGATGCCGACGCCCGCCAGGCTGACGCCCTTGGGCGTGTAGTACTTGAGGGTGGACAGGTTGACCGCGCCCTCGCTGAGGGGGATCAGCGTCTGGGCGTAGCCCTTGCCGATGGTCTTGTCGCCCACGACCTGCGCCACGCCGTATTCCTGCAGCACGGCGGCGAAGAACTCGGCGGCGCTGATGGAGTATTCGTTGGTCAGCACGACCATGGGCAGCTCCATGTGGTACTCATCGGAGCGGTAGACCGTGATCTCGCCCTTGTTGTCGCTCATGCTGATGATCGTGCACTCGGGCAGCAGCTGGTCCAGCATATTGTTCAGCACGTCCACGTAGCCGCCGCCGTTGAAGCGCACGTCGAAGATCATGCCCTTCGCGCCCTCGCCGATCAGCTGGTTGAGCTTCTCCACGAACTCCTGATCGTCGTTTTTGTGGAAGCTCTCGATGTGCATATAGCCCAGCTCGCCGATCATGCGGGCCTCCACGTCGATGTTGTGGACGTCGGCGCGGGTGATGGTGTAGCTGACGCGCTGGCCCTCCCGCAGCACGACGATCTGCACGTCGGTGCCGGCCTCGCCCCTGACGTGATTGACGAGCTCGGAATAGCCCTCGTAGGTGCTGACGTCGACGCCGTCCACCTCGGCGATGCGGTCGCCGGGGCGGATGCCGGCCTGCTGGGCCGGGGAGCCGCTGGTCACCTCGGTGACGAGGTAGCCGTTGTCGTATTCCGTGTTGATCATGACGCCGATGCCGACGTAGCTGTTGCTGTCGCTCTCCAGCAATGCCTGATACTCGTCCTCGCTGTAGTAGCCGGACCACCGATCGCCCACGCCGTCGATGAAACCGGCCAGGACGCCGTCCATGGCGTCGTCCATGTCGTATTCGCCGACGTAATAGCGGTCTACGACGGAGATCAGCTCCTTGAGCCGCTTATAGGTGGTCTCGGTCTCCTTGAGGTTGCCGAGGCGCTGGTTGTACATCTCTGTCATGCCCAGAACGCAGATATTGGCCGTGGTGACCACGGCCAGAAAGATGAGCATGAGGCAGGTTGGGATCGATACGCGTTTTTTCATCATGGCTGTTTCCTACTTATATATGACCTTGAAGCCGGGGAACTCGTTGAGCGGGTTCGTGTATTTTCCGTTTTTGATGATCTCGAAGTGCAGGTGCGGGGCGGTGGAATAGCCCGTGGAGCCCACGTAGCCGATGACCTGGCCGCGCCGGACGGTCTGGCCCTTGCTGACGGCCAGCTTCTTCATGTGGCCGTAGAGAGAGACGACCCCGCCGCCGTGGTCGATCATGACGTAGTTGCCGTAGGCGGAGCTGTAGGTGGCGCGGGTGACGGTGCCGGAATTGGCGGCGTAGACGTTGGTGCCGGAGGTGGCGCGCAGATCGACGCCGGAGTGGAGCTTATAGACGCCCGTGATGGGGTGGGTGCGCATGCCGTAGCGGCAGGTGACCACGTTGTTGGAGGCGGGCAGGGGCCACTGGAAGGACCCGCCCACATAGGTGCTGGCGGCACTCTGCGCCTTGGCGGCGGCCGCGGCCTGGGCGGCCAGCTCGGCGGCCTCCTTCTTGATGGCGGCGGAGACGCTGTCCTCCTCCCGGGCGATATCGGCGTATTCGGCGCGGGCGGCGGCCTCGGCGGCGGCGATCTCGTCCATGCGGGCCTGGCGCTCGCTGAGGGTGTCCTCCAGCGCCTTCTTGTTCGATTCCATGCTGGCCTTGACGCCCTCGGCCTCGTATTTGTCGCTCTCCAGCGAGGCCTTCTGCTCCGCGATCTCCTCCTTGATGGCCTTCAGCTGCTGCAGCAGGTCGTGGTCGTAGGCGGAGATCTGTGAGACGACCTCGTAGCGGGAGAGGAAGTCGTTGAAGTTATCGGCGCTGAGCAGAATGGCCAGGTAGCTGGTGGAGCCGTGCTCATACATGACGCGCACGCGCTCCCGGAGCCTGCGGTACTGCTCCTCCTCCCGGGTCTGACTGGCGGCCAGCTCGATCTCCTTGTCGGCGATCATGACGTTCAGCTCATCGATCAGCGCCTGCTGGAGCTCCAGCTCCTCCTCGGCCGCGGCAATCTGCGTGTCGATCTGCTCGATCTCCTGCAGGATGCTGTTTCGCTGATTTTTGAGGGAGGCCACCTTTGCTGAGGCGGCCTCCTTCTGCTGTGTGATTGTCGTCAGCTGCTGCTTGAGCTCATTGACGTGAGCCTGCGAGGCAGCCCGGGCGCTCAGGGCGCCCATGACCAGCGACGCGATCATCACGAAAGCCAGCAGGCCGGCGATGACCGCCGCGAACACCCGCGCGAAGCGATTGCCGCGGTAGTTGGACGTGGACTTCTTTTTCGCCATTGGATCAAACCCTCAAAAACTTTCTTATCGTAAGAACGCTGCCCAGCACGCCGATGACCGCGCTGGCCACCAGCATGGCCGGCAGCAGAACTTTCCAGAACTGAACGAAGCCGAGCATCTCGAAGATGCCCGAGGTGCGCACGAGACGCTCGGAAATATAGCCGTAGACCACCCACTCGGCAAAGAAGGCGATCAGACCGGCCAGCAGGCCCAGCGTCATGCCCTCCACCACGAAGGGGGCGGAGATGAAGCCGTTGGTGGCGCCCACCATCTTCATGATCGAGATCTCCTCACGCCGGGCGAACATGGCCAGACGGACCGTGTTGGAGATGATGAACACCGATACGGCGCCCAGCATGGCCACCAGCACGTAGGAGATGGCATTGACGATGCGCTTGATATGGCCCAGACGGTCGGACAGCTCCTTGTCGCTGTTGGTGGCGGCCACGCCGGCGATGGCCTTGAGGCCCTCCACGGTCTCGTCGTGCAGGGAGACGTCCTTCATGATGACGCGGTACTCGTCCCGCAGGGGGTTGTCGTCCCGCAGGGCCTCCATGATATAGGCGTCCTCTCCCAGCTGCTCCAGGTAGCGGTCGAAGGCCTCCTCCTTCGGGATGAAGGTGACGGCCGCCACGTTGGGCACGGATTTCAGGCTCAGCTCCAGCGCCCGCGCCTCGTCCCGGGACAACGCGTCGTCCACGAAGACGGCGATCTCGTCCTGAGAGGCGAGACTGTCGATCTGGACGTCGAGGTTGTAGGCGATCAGCACGAAGGTGGACACGATGAGCAGGCACGCGGCGATGACCGTGACGGCCGCGACGCTCATCAGGCCGTGCAGCCTGATGCCCGACAGGCCCTCCTTGAGGAAATAGGCGATATCGGGCCGGAATTGCGATTTAAAGTTCATCTAAATAATACCCGCCGGTCCTGTCGCTGATGACCTCGCCGTGCTCGATGGCAATGACGCGCTTCTCCAGCTGATTGACCAGCTCTCGCTCGTGGGTGACCACCAGCACGGTGGTGCCCATCTTATTGATCTTCTCCAGCAGCTCCATCAGCTCCACCGAACGCACGGGGTCCAGGTTGCCCGTCGGCTCGTCGGCGATGATGACGTCGGGGTTGTTGACCAGGGCGCGGGCGATGGCCACGCGCTGCTGCTCGCCGCCCGAGAGCTGCTTCGGCAGCCGGCGGGAGCGGTTCTGCAGACCCACCAGATCGAGGACGTAGGGCACGCGCTTCTTGATGATGCGCAGCGGCGCGCCCACGGCGCGCATGACGAAGGCCACGTTGTCGTAGACGCTTTTGTTCTCGATGAGTCTGAAATCCTGATACACCACGCCGATGGTGCGGCGCAGGTAGGGGATGTCCCGCTCGCGGATGGTGCCGATATTGAAGCCGTTGACCGACACGCTGCCCTCCGTGGGGCGCAGCTCGGCGGCCAGCAGCTTGAGGATGGTCGATTTGCCGGAGCCCGAGGGGCCGACGATGAAGACGAACTCTCCGTCGTCCACCCGGAACGACACGTCGTTCAGCGCCCGGGTGCTGGCGTCATAGACCATATAAACATGCCTGAGCTCGATCATAGGCTAAAAGCTCTCTCTCGATTTGAGGTACTGCTTGACCATCAGCGCCGTCTTGAGCACGATGGCGTCGTCGAACTCCCGCAGGTCGAGACCCGTCAGTTTCTTGATCTTCTCCAGACGGTAGACCAGCGTATTGCGGTGGACGAACAGCTTGCGGGACGTCTCGGAGACGTTGAGGTTGTTCTCGAAGAACTTTTGGATCGTGAACAGCGTCTCCTCGTCCAGCACGTCGATGCTGCCCTTCTTGAAGACCTCGGACAGGAACATCTCGCACAGCGGCGTGGGCAGCTGATAGATCAGGCGGCCGATGCCCAGATTCTCGAAGCTCATGACCGTGGTGTCGGAATTGAAGACCTGGCCGATATCGACGGCCATCTGCGCCTCCTTGAAGGAACGGGCGATGTCCTTCAGCTGGCCCGCCACGGTGCCCATGCCGATGATGTGGTTGATGCCCAGCTCCTCGCCGATGGCGGAGTCGATCATCTTGCCGATGCGCTGGACCTCCTTGGCGTCGCCGGTCTTCAGCTCCTTGACGAGAACGACCTCGTCCTCGTTGATGGTGATGGCGAAGTCGCGCTGGCGGTCCGGGAACAGGCGGCACAGCAGCTCCACCACCTGAGCGTCCTGGCGCTCGGTGAGGCGGATCAGGTAGACGACGCGCTTGGCGTCGTTCTGAAAGTGCATCTCGCGGGACTGGATATAGATGTCGCCGGTGAGGATGTTGGACAGGATGACGCGCTTGATGAAGGCGGCCTTGTCGTGCTTCTCGTCGTAGATCGATTTGCTGTTGGCGATGGCCACCGAGGTCAGCGAGCACACGGTCTCCGCCAGCTCGCCGTGGCCGGCGCAGAAGATCGCGTATTCGATGCCGTTTTCATAGCCCTTGAGCAGGCGGAAATAGTAGCCGCCGAACTCCCCGGATTCCCGGCCGCTGGAAAAGAAGGCGGAGGCGCTCTCGATGTTGTCTCCGATCAGCTTGATCTCGGTGCAGGAAATGATACTCCCCTGCTGATCGGCGATGCCGACCATGAAGGGCACCTTGTCTCTGATCTCGAGCAAAATGCTCTGGAATAATCTCGCTGCCATGATTCACTCTTCCTTTGTAACTTTTAGATAAATCACTGACCTCTATCATGTTTATTTTACTGTATCATTTATCTTTTTTCAACAATTTTTTTGATTTATTTTTGGCTTTCCTGTTTAATCGCACATTTCTCTGTCAAATACTGTATTTCCTGCGCCGTCAACAGGCGAAATCCGCCCTCTCCGAGGGCCTCATCCAGCAGCAGACCGCCCATGGCGACGCGCCGGAGGGCCAGCACGCGGCGGCCGCATTTCTCGAACATGCGCTTCACCTGATGGAACTTTCCCTCCCGGATCGTGACGAAGCAGTGGGTCGGATCGAGGGGATCGATCTCCAGCAGGCCGGGCATGGCCGTGAAATCACCCAGATCCATCCCCTCGGCGAAGGCGCGCACGTCCTTCTCCCGGGCGGGGTAGTCCAGCCGGACGTCGTAGCGCTTGTCCAGATGGTAGCGCGGGGAGGTCAGGCGGTGGTTCAGCGTGCCGTCGTCGGTGAGCAGCAGCAGGCCCGTGGCGTCCTTGTCCAGCCGACCGGCCACGCCCAGCTTCCGCTTGAGGTAAAGCTCCGGCAGCAGCTCCAGCACCGTGGGGTCGCGGCTGTCCTCCGTGGCGGAGACGTAACCCGCGGGCTTGTCCAGCATGATGTAGACGTATCTGGCGTACGCGCCCTCCTCGCCGTCCAGCGCGATGGGCGCGGCGGGATCGACCTTCGTCTCGGGCAGGCGGATCGGCGCGCCGCTGACCTCCACCCTGCCCTGCCGCACGGCGGCCTGCGCCTCCCGGCGCGACAGGCCGAAGACGGACGATACGAGTTTGTCAAGACGTTCCATGGTCACTCTCCCCTAATGGTCAGAATGGTCAGCTCCGGGCGCGAGAACAGCCGCAGCGGCGCCAGCGACATGCCGTAGCCGCGGTTGACGTAGACGATCCCGCCGTCGGACTTTTCGTACCTGCCGCGGTAATAATGCTTCCCGCCCCGGGGCAGGATGCGGCCGCGCAGGAATGGGATGTAGATCTGCCCGCCGTGGGTGTGGCCGGACAGCTGCAGCTCCGCGCCCGTCAGCCCGTCGGCCAGATCGGGCTCATGGGCCAGCAGCAGATCGAAGCCGTCGGTGATCAGCCCCGACACGTCCGTCTTGAAATAGAGCATGTCGTTGGCGCCGATCAGGTGGATGTTCCCGGGCAGCCACGCTTCCTCGTCCTCCAGCAGCGTGAAGCCGCAGCGCTCCAGCAGACCTTCATAGACGAACTGCGCGCCGCCGCCCACGTCGTGGTTGCCGCGGACGGCGTATTTATAAGAGGCGTCGATGGACGCGAAGACGTCAAGCACCGCGTCCGCGTCGCCCTCGTAGTCCTCGTAATCGTCGAACAGATCGCCGAGGAAGAACAGGGCGTCCGGATGGTACGCTTCGATCTCCTCCGCCAGACGCCGCATCTCGCGCAGGTCCTTGCCCATGCCGATGTGGGTGTCGGCGAAGACGGCGGCGGTGAAGGTCCCCTCCACATGGGGGCTCGTCACCTCCAGGTGCGTCACCTGCAGCCAGTTGGGCTCGACGTAACGCATATAGCCGTACACCGCCCCGGCGATCAGGCACAGGCCGATTACGGCCAGCAGCAGCCGGCGGAAGAAGCGCTTCAGGCGTCGTCTCACGGCCGGTCCTCCCGGGACGCGTCCCAGAGCTCCCGGATGCGGTCGTTGCGCCCCAGCAGGTAGAGCCAGCCGAACAGCGTCTCCAGTCCCGTGGCGTAGGCGTATGCCTCGCCCCCGGCGTGCTTCGGCACGGTCTTGGGGTTGGCGTTGCGGCCCCGGCGGAAGACGGTCAGCTCCTCCTCGGTCATCATGTCCAGCAGCCGCCGGGCGGCGTCCTGCTGGGCCTCCGCGCTGACGAGGGCGACGGTGCGCCGGTGGGTCTCATGGGCCTGATATGCGCCCTGATGGAGCACCGCGCTGCGGGCCAGCAGCTCGTAAACGCAGTCGCCGATGTGCGCCAGCGTCAGCACGGGATACGCCCGCACCTGCTCGGGCGTCATGGATTCGTGAAACAGTTCCAAGGTGCTTCCTCCGCGAAACATAATAATATAGTATTATATCACACGCGCCCGCCGATGACAACCGAGGGCGGGCCTTATATATTTTGTACAATTCAATTGCATCAAACGTTCTCAAAAACTTTACGATTTCGGTATATGTTTTTCGGCGCGGCTGTGTTATACTGAGGCTGACAGAAGTATTTCTGAAAACGTACAGGAGGATACGGAAATGGCAATCAAAATGATCGACGGAACGACCTTTGAGGAGACCATCAACAGCGGCGACCTGGTGCTGGTCGATTTCTTCGCCACCTGGTGCGGCCCCTGCAAGATGCTGGGCCCCATCCTGGAGGAGATCTCCGGCGAGCTGCCCGCGGGCAGAGCCATCGCCAAGCTGGACATCGACGAGAACGTCCCTCTGGCCCGCAAGTTCGGCGTCATGAGCGTCCCCACCATGGTGTTCTTCAAGGACGGCAAGGCTCTGGGCAAGATGATCGGCCTGCAGGAGAAGCAGGACATCCTGAACGCCTTCGACAAAGTCGCGGCCATGTAGCGTTTCGGCTGAAGACCGCAGCTTCACAAGACTGATCAAAGAGGACCGGCTGACGCCGGTCCTCTTTTTTGCGGGACGAAAAAACAGGACGGGATTTCCGTCCTGTTCGTGTTTCGATTCAATTACTGAATGGAGTTGAACTTTCCGGCAACCTGGCTCTTTTTGCGGGCAGCGGTGTTCTTGTGCAGAATACCCTGCGCGACAGCCTTGTCGATCGCCTTGACGGTAGCCTTGAAGGCTTCCTTGGCAGCGTCACCGCCTTCGGCAGCAGCAGCGTCGAACTTCTTCAGCTGCGTCTTCAGAGCCGACTTGTTGGCGCGGTTTTTCTCGTTCTGCAGCTTGCTGACGAGAACACGCTTCTTGGCAGACTTTATATTAGGCAAAATCACAACCTCCTTCAGACAGTTTTACAGCAGATATATTCTATCACCCCTTTTCCCAAAAAGCAAGGATTATTTTTGCATATTTTTCGCGTTCCTTCAAAAAATACGCGCATCTTCTGAAATGGGAGGGTCGCGGGATGGGGATACGGACCGATCTGGCCGTGGAGCGGCGGGCGTCGCTGACGCGGAAGGACCTGCCGGGGCTGACGCACCGGGAGACGCATCAAGGCGCGGCGCTGGTGACGGAGCTGACGGTGGAGAGCCGGGAGGCGTCGGAAGCACTTCGGAAGCCCGTGGGGCGGTACGTGACCGTCGATCTGCCGGAGGGCTGGCACCGGGAGGAACCGCTGCGGGCGCAGGCCGCATCGCTGCTGACCGGATACCTGTCTCCCCTGCTGCCGGAGGGCCCGGCGCTCGTCGTGGGGCTGGGGAACCGGGATGTAACGCCCGACGCCCTGGGGCCGCGCACGGCGGACCTCGTCACCGTGACGCGATGCCTGCGCAAAGAGCTGCGGGGAAGCGCCCGGGCGGTCGCCTGCCTGGCCCCGGGCGTCATGGGTCAGACGGGCATGGAGCCGCTGGAGCTGCTGCGCGCCGTCTGCGGCGCGGTAAAGCCCGCCTTCGTCATCGCCGTGGACGCGCTGGCGGCCAGGAGCCTTTCGCGGCTGGGGCGCAGCTTTCAGTTGACGGACGCCGGGATCGTCCCCGGCGAGGGCGCCGGGAGCCGCCGCTTCGCCCTGAGTCAAAAAACGCTGGGCGTGCCCGTCTTCACCCTGGGCGTGCCCACGGTGACGGAGGCATCCACGCTGGCCCGGGACCTGACGGGCAGCGACGCGGCTCTGCCGAAGGGATCGTTCCTCGTCTCCCCCGGCGAGATCGACCTGCTGGTGCAGCGCAGCGCCGCGGTGCTGGCGGAGGTCCTCGACCGGGCGCTGCTGGCATAAACGGGGCGGGCCGTCATATATATCCCTCAGGGAGGGATGCTGATGTCCCAGAAACGCAAGCGGCCGGGCGGTCTCGGCCGGTATTCGATCCTGCCGCGCACGGCGCTGGCGATCTTCCTCGTCACGGTGATCGCGGGGAAAAGCGGGCTGGCCGCGGGGCCGGAGGCGCGGCTGAATCAGTACGCCGGGCGGCTGAGACCGGCCCTCGCCGCCTTTTTTGACGTCCTCCGGGGGGACGAGCCGGAGAAAGCGCCGGAGACGCACCTGCCCGCGGGACAGCTGGTCTACGAGAGCGCGGCCCCGGCGCTGCCCGAGAAGCCGACGGCGGAGGCGGACGACGTCAGATCCCTGACCATCGACGGCGCCTCCGGGGAGTATCAGGGCGGCGGCGACGTCTATGTGCGCAACGACACGGATTACGCCATCGACATTCCCGCGCTGCTGGCGTCGCCCGACAAGGTGCGTCTGTCCGGGGACCGGGTGCAGGTTTTAATCATGCACACCCACGGCACGGAGGCCTACGCCATGACCGACGACAGCCGCTACATGCCCAGCGACGCGGACCGCACCACCGACAGCCGCTTCAACGTCCTGCGGGTAGGACAGGAGATCTGCGATATCCTCAACGCGCGCGGGATCAAGACGATCCACTCGGAGACGCTCAACGACAGTCCCGCCTACGCGGGCAGCTACAGCCGGGCGCTGGAGGACATCTCGAAGTACATCAAGGACAACCCGTCCATCAAGCTGGTGCTGGACGTACACCGGGACGCCATGGTGACGTCCTCCGGCGTCAAGTACAAGGCCGTGGCCGACATCGGGGGCGAGCAGGCGGCGCAGATGATGCTGGTGTGCGGCACCGACGCGGGCGGGCTGGTCCACGACGGCTGGCGGGACAACCTGTGCTTCCAGCTGAAGCTCCAGCAGCGGATCAACGGCGCGTATCCCGAGCTGATGCGCCCGCTGAACCTGCGCGCGGCGCGGTTCAACCAGCACGTGACGCCCGGGTCCATGCTGCTGGAGGTGGGCACCTCGGGCAACACGCTGGAGGAGGCGCTGCGCAGCGCCCGCCTGTTCGCGGACGTGCTTGCGGACATGCTGCTGGAGCGGCGGTAAACGGGCGATTTTTCCTTGACAAACGGGCGTTTGTCCGATACACTTTTAAAAGGTATCATGCCTTAATTCTGATTATTGTGAGGTGAACAGCATGGACGCCGGAAGCAGCGGTGCAAACCCCGGAGGGCGAAGTAGACAGCCCGTCGGGCCCGGAGCGCACGGCTCCGTGACGTTTGCCTGACCGCGATACTCGCGCTCTGTCTTTGCATCTTACTTCCACCCCTAAATCATCCTTAGGAGGAAATAAGATTGGATATCAACATGACAGAACGGGCGCTGGACCTGCTCCGCGCCAAGAGGTTCCAGGACCTCAAGGGCCTGTTTTCGGCCCTGAATCCTGCCGACGTTGCGCAGATCTTCGAGGAGCTGCCCAACGACAACGAAAGCCTGCCCATCCTCTTCCGCATCCTGCCGAAGGAGATGGCGGCCGACGTGTTCATCGAGATGGACAACGATAACCAGGAGCTGCTGATCCGGGCCTTCAACGATAAGGAGCTGAAGGACGTTCTGGACGAGCTGTTCGTGGACGATACCGTCGACCTGATCGAGGAGATGCCCGCCGGGGTGGTCAAGCGCATCCTGCGCAACACCGACCCGGAGACGCGGCAGATCATCAACCAAATCTTAAAATACCCCGACGACTCGGCCGGAAGCCTGATGACCACCGAGTACGTCCGCCTGCAGAAGGAAATGACCGTGGATCAGGCCTTTGCCCGCATCCGCGCCACGGGCGCCGACAAGGAGACCATCTACACCTGCTACGTCACCGACGAGCGGCGGCTCCTGCTGGGCGTCGTCACCGTGCGCCAGCTGCTGCTGGCCGACCGCACGGAGGTCCTGCAGGACATCATGGAGACGAACATCATCTCCGTAGACACCTTCGAGGACAAGGAAGTCGTGGCGCAGCTGATGAGCAAGTACGACTTCTCCGTCGTCCCCGTGGTTGACAAGGAAAAGCGCCTGGTGGGCATCATCACCTTCGACGACGCCCTGGACGTCATGGTGGCCGAGGCCACCGAGGATATCGCCAAGATGTCCGCCGTCACGCCTACCGACAAGCCGTATCTGAAGACCGGCGTGCTGGAGACCTGGAAGACCCGTATCCCCTGGCTGCTGCTGCTGATGATCTCCGCCACGTTCACGGGCATGATCATCACCCGGTTCGAGTCCGCGCTGGCAGCCTACGTGATCCTGACGGCTTACATCCCCATGCTGATGGACACCGGCGGCAACTCCGGCAGTCAGGCCAGCGTCACCATCATCCGTTCGCTGTCCCTGGGCGATGTGGATTTCTCCGATCTGCCCCAGATCGTCTTCAAGGAGGCCCGCGTGGCCGTCCTCTGCGGCGGCACGCTGGCGGTGGCCAACTTCGTCAAGCTGCTGGTGCTGGACAAGCTGAGCGTCGCCGTGGCCGCCGTCGTGTGCCTGACCCTGATGGTCACGGTGCTGGTGGCGAAGATCGTCGGCTGCACACTCCCCGTGCTGGCGAAAAAAGCCGGCTTCGACCCCACGGTCATGGCCAGCCCCTTCATCACCACCATCGTCGACGCCATGAGCCTGATCATCTACTTCTCCATCGCAACGCAGATCCTGCACTTATAAGAAAAAAGCTCCCGGAGCGATCCGGGAGCTTTTGTTATACCTTTCGCTTCGCGCGAGCGGGGACGCGGGCGAGGATGTAGTCGAGGACGAAGTCGAAGTCCTCCTGCGGGACGTAGATCTGGTTGTGCTCCAGGCCCTCGGTCAGCTTGATCGTATGGAGCCCGCGGACGGCTTTGACCCTGCGCACATGGCAGAACTCGGTGAACATGCGGTCATGGCCCATGGCGTTCAGCCCGGCCCCGGCCGCGCTCAAGCGTCCGGCCCGAGCGCCCAGGGCGGCGGAGACGGCGGCGAGCCCTTCGGCCTTTTCAAACTGCTGTGGCAGCTGGCGGTGCTCGATCCCCCGATCGTCCATGGTGAACACGACGATATAGCGCCAGCCCATGACGGCAGCGTAGACGGTATAGCCGACCAGCGTCAGCGCGGCCATGAACGCGCAGATCAGCAGCATCATCCGGGCGTCGGTCCAGAGGGCGCGCCACGTCAGATGGCCCCGGAGGACGGACGCCAGCGTCATCAGCGTCCACAGGCTGAAAAAGATCCAGAAAAAGATCTTCAGCAGCACCAGCAGCACCACGGGATTGCGCATCAGATGAAGCTCATAGACCCAGGTGTAAGCGCCGTTCTCATCGCGGCGAATGTCCGACATGGCCCTCCCTCCTTTTCTATATTCTACCAGAGGTTCCCGGTCATTGCAAGAAAAAGCGGCGGGACAGCCATCATGACCATCACGCGGCCGGCCCTGACCCTGCAGCGATCGTCAGAGGGTAAGCCGCCAAATCATATTTTTCTTTCAAATCCGTTTTCAGCATATTCTTTGAGTTCATGATTCGGGACCCAGGTTCTATCATCGCTCCATACGTGATCATAAACACCTATGATCGCATTCTGATCGAGCAAACCATAGATGTGAGGAAAATCGATCCCGCCTCCGTCTTCCCATCTTATTTCAGCGTCTGCCTGATCCGTATCTATCAATAATATCAATCTGTCGTTCGGATCTTCCTTGAAATTGGGCGCCACCAAATAATACGTATCCAAATCAGAGCAATGAATGAATCCATATTGTTCCAAGCTCTTCCGTCCGTAGCTGCCCGTTTTGATCTCATCTTCAAACTCTTTTTTTTCAACGGAATGAATAATATACATGCAGCATCATCTCCTGTGACACATTCATTGTGAGCGTTTTCAAAAACCATGGCGTCCTCCGTTCAAGAAAAAAGCCGTGGCTGCTGCGTTCACAGCCCACGGCCTTCATGGTGCGGGTAAAGGGGCTCGAACCCTTACGTCAAGGACACAGGAACCTAAATCCTGCGCGTCTGCCAATTCCGCCATACCCGCGGCTCTTTTTATTTCTTCTTCAAAACCAGTCATACAGCTCGCCGAACAACGCGCGGTAAATGCTCCGGTAATGCGCGAAATCGAATCGGTCGCTCTGCGGCGCGGCCATCCACGCTGCATAGCGCGCGGAGGTCAGCACGCCTTCGACCTCGTCCAGCTTGCTCTGATCCCGGATGTCGTAGCGATTGATCAAAACCGACGTGCCTGGATAACAGTCATCCTGCAAAGCGTCAATGCTGTACGGCATGCTGTTCTCCGGTCTCTCTGGAAAGGATCTCGCGGACAAGCTCCTCCGTCGAGACCTGACCCGACAAAAGGCGGGCGCAGTCCCGCTCGGTCTGCGCTGTCACCGTAAGACCCTCCATCCGCGCAGAGGCAAGACCGCTCTGCAGCGCCTGATATTCCCGTTCGCTCATGGGGCGTCTCCTTTCCGGTTACGCTTTCTTCTCTTCCTGGTTCTTCGCTTTGCCTCTTCTGAGGATCTTGCACTGTTCGCAGGGGAAGGTCTCGGGGGAGTCGGGATTGGACTGGAGGCGGACGCGGCAGCAGCCCTTAAGCAGGGAGACGTCCATGACGGTGCCCTTGCCCTTGGGCGTGTCCACGAGGGATTCGGGCGTGGGCGAGACCTTGATCAGGTCCTGATACGCCTCGTTCTCATACTTGAGGCAGCACATGAGCCTGCCGCAGGTGCCGGAGATCTTGGACGGATTCAGGGACAGGCCCTGGTCCTTGGCCATGTTGATGGACACGGGCTGGAAATCGTCCAGGAACGTGGCGCAGCACAGCGGGCAGCCGCAGATGCCGAGACCGCCCACCATCTTGGCCGCGTCGCGCACGCCGATCTGGCGCAGCTCGATGCGGGTGCGGAAGACGGAGGCCAGGTCCTTGACCAGGTCGCGGAAATCCACGCGGCCGTCGGCGGTGAAGTAGAACAGGATCTTGCTGTTGTCAAAGGTGTACTCCACGGCCACCAGCTTCATTGCCAGGCCGTGCTTCTCGATCTTTTTGACGCAGATGTCGAAGGCGTCCTTCTCCAGCTGCTCGTTGGCGGCCACGCGCTCCAGGTCCTCCTTGGTGGCGGCGCGGATGAGCTTTTTCAGCGGCTGGACGATGGAATCGTCCTCCACCATGCGGTTTGGGATGACGGTCTCGCCGCACTCCACGCCGCGGGACGTCTCCACGATGACCCGCTGGCCCTGCTCGATGGCGTTGCCGTCGGGGTCGAAATAATAAACCTTGCCGACCTTTTTGAATCGGACTCCGATGATCTCTGTCATTTCAGTTCTCCCATCAACGTGCCGCAGAAGGCGGCCAGCTGGCTCGTCAGCGCGAAAACGGAGGCGTTGTTGTCGCTGAGCCGATCCTTCTGCTCCTGAACTTTATCGTACACGGCCACGTAAAACCGCGCCCTGTCCGGGCGGGCGACCGACGCGCGCGCCAGTCCTCCGGTGACCTCGGTATAGAAATCGACCGCCTCGGCGCGGGACAGCGCGGACGCCTTGAGACAGGCCTCCATGACTGCCAGCGCGGTGCCGTCGAGTGACGTCAAAAATCCTTTGGCGGCCTCCGCCGCCTTCGTATCGAGCTTTTCGCACAGGGCCATGGCCCTGCCCGCGCTGCCGCCGCAGTCCGCCGCGGCGGCCTCGAGCTCCTTGCGCGGGACCGTTTTGCCCGCTTCTCTGTAATGCTCCTCCAGCAGCGCCAGCACGTCCCGGGGGCTCAGCGCCTCCATGGAGTAGACGCGGCAGCGGGAGCGCACGGTCTGCAGCAGCGACGCGGCGTTCTCCGCCAGAAGCAGGAACACCGTGGCCTGCGGCTCCTCCAGCACCTTCAGAAGGGCGTTCTGGGACTCCTGATTCATCAGGTCGGCCCGGTTGATGATGAACACCTTGAAGGGGCTCTGCACGGGAGAGACGAAGGACTGCATGCGCCACTCGCGCACGTCCCTGACCTTGATGTTCTCCCCTGCCTCGTTGAACCAGACGACGTCGGGGTGGTTGCCCGCCTGCAGCAGGCGGCAGGAGGCGCAGACGCCGCAGGGTCTGTCGCCCTCCCGGGGGGCACGGCACAAAAGGGCTGCGGCAGCGTAAGCCGCCGCAGTCTTTTTCCCGGAGCCCGGGACGCCATCGAAGATCACTGCCGACCCCAGGTCGCCCTTTTGGGCGGCCTGTTTGATCGCGCGGTTGCCGATCAGATCAAACCTTTTCAAACTGCTCGACGTTCAGCACGAAGATGGTCGCGCCGCCTACCATGACCTCGATGGGCATGGTGGGATAGAAGCTCAGGCCGGGCTCGGCCGTGGGGGCGATCATCTGCTTGCGGCTGTGGGAGTTGACCTTGATGATCTCGATCAGCTCGGGGATCTTTTCGTCGTCGGCGCCCACCAGGATGGTGACGTTCCCCGTGCGCAGGAAGCCGCCGGTGGTGGCCAGCTTCGTCACGGAGAATTGGTTTTTCATCAGGTTGTGCACGACAGTGGGAGCGTCGTCGGCGTTCAGGATGGCAATTACCATTTTCATAGCTCGGTTCCTCCTTTGCGTACTATAGGTGAACAGACATGACGTCTGACTTCTTCTCTGCGTGTCCGCCCGAAAAACGGATCTGTTATCGGGCGCTGACTCGCTCCTTCATGAGTTCAAGGCTGAAAGCCTTGCTTCTTCCGGATAGTATATTATAGCACAGCGCGGACGTTCTGGCAAGACGAAGCGTGTCGCCTTTCCGTCCTCTATTCATTAGACTTTCTTTCACCCGGAAAAGTTGCAAAAGCTGGAGCGGATGCTCACACTTACTTTTATTCATAGACCAAATTAAAGAACCGAAGCTGTGCTTCGGTTCAATTCATTTATTTTTATGGGTTATATATTCAATCAGTGTACTCAATACCTTTTTAACATACTTTCTGTCTTCTGAATCCAGATTTGTTATTCTCTTAGCTATGGTCAGTTCTTCATCGTTATCTCTATTATCACCATAAAAGATAGAATCGATACTAACTCCCAATAATTCACTCAGCTTTTGCAGGTTTTCAAGAGAAATACCTGAGACACCGCGTTCGATCGCGCTCAAATGATTCGGGGTGATTCCAATGAGTTCAGACAGTCGATCCTGTGTATAGCCATTATCTTCCCGCAAAAACTGAATGTTTGCTCCTATTCTCTTGTTGATTTCTTTTCGCTGTCTCATAAGCTCATCACCTTGTAGATAGTTTAATCAATGATGATACACTATTCCACAATGTAATGTCGTTGCTTAAAACAGGGACATCGCATTGACATCTATATCGTATATGGGTATAATCGTTATATAAAAAAGAAGGGAGGAATCCTATTGAAAACGGCAAAACTGGTCACTGGGATTCTGAGCATTGTTATGACAGTTATAATAATGCTTCAATCATGTGCCGCAGGACTTCTAAATACTTTAGATGGTTCTGATGAAGTCAGCGGTGCTGCAGGCTTTATCGTTGCAATCCTAATGATTGCTGGTGGCATTACCATGATCTCAACCCGAAAGAGTGAAAGACGTGGCGGTTCTATTGCGGCAAGCATCATCTTTGGCGTCGCTGCCCTGTTAGGGTTTTCATTAGCCGGTTCTTTTGGGGATTTAAAAGTTTGGTCCACTTGGTGTGTTCTCATGCTTATCTTTAGCATTATTTCAATTATTACCAATAAATGAGAGGAGGATCATAATGAAAAAACCGTTAATATACACACTCATCATATTCATTATAATTCTGTCTTTTTCCGCTTGCGGCAGTCCGGAAGCAGACACCTCTGAAACTTCAAACGGTACTTCTGCAACTACAACAAATAACAATACAACCAACACAAACAGTTCAAGTGAAACAGCATCTTCGACAACAAAAGAAGAATCAACCTCTTCTAATTCCACCCCTACCTATGTTATTGATAACGATGTCATCGTTGATACAGATGATTTCAAAGTGACCTTTGCCACGATGGAGGATGACAAAATCTGGGGGCCGACCATTCGTGTATTATGTGAAAACAAAACTACTGATACAAACCTAGCTTTTTCCGCCGATGACGTTTCAGTAAATGGATGTATGATTGATCCACTTTTCTATTGCTCTGTTGCCGCGGGGAAAAAGGCCATTGAAGAAATGAACTTTCCTTTCTCCTCTCTGGAAGAAAACAACATCAGTTCTGTCGATCAAATAGAGTTTACACTACGTATCCACGATGATGATAATTGGATGGCAGATGATTACATTAAAGAAGTCTTTACAGTCTTTCCTACAGGCTTAACAGCCGAACAGGTTGTTAAACCTGTCCGGCCCTCCTCTTCGAACGAAGTTGTTTTCTGTGACAACGATAATTTTTCGTTTGTGATTATTGAGCCTTTTGAGGACAGTATTTGGGGATATTCATTATTGTATTACGTAGAAAACAAAACCTCCTCTTCGATGACATTCTCGTGGGAAGATGTCTCCGTCAATGGCTTTATGGTAGACCCTTTTTGGGCAACTTCTGTTGCACCCGAAAAGTGCAAAGTAGGTTCCATCAGCTTTTCGTCCTCCTCCTTTGAAGAAAACGATATTGATGAAGTCTCTGAAATTGAGTTTAGATTAAGCGTTTCTAATGGGGACGACTGGATGGCTGATAAGTATATTGACAAAGTATTTGAGTATTCACCAAAATAAAAACACTCGTAAAAAAGGGGTTTGCCAAATGGCAAACCCCTTTTACTGTTTATTATCATTCCCACCGGCGTTCGATCCCGGCGGGGACGAACATGGGCGAGACGTCCAGGCGGACCTCGGCGCCCACGGGGACGTCGAGCTCGGTGAGGTCTACGGTGGTGTGGGTGGTGCCGACGCGGCCGATGACGCGGGCCTTTTTGCCGTCGATGGTGACGAAGGTCTTGTTGCGGCGGAACAGGCGCAGCAGGTCGCTTGCGCAGTAGCGCAGCACGTCGCGGACGCGGAAGGAATCCCGCGACTTCTCCACCATGAAGCCGTCGGTGGTGCCCACGGGGATGACGCCCACGCGGGTGGGCCGCTTCGCCTTGAAGACGGAGCCGTAGCCCACGGTGCTGCCCTTGGGCAGCCAGCGGATCTCCGTCACCTGCGACACCAGCGTGCCGGTTCGCTTGAGGCCGAAGGCGCCCTTGGCCGTCATGCGGCCCGTGATGGCGGAGCCCACGCGCACCGCGTCCAGCGTGCCGAAATCGCCGGTGAACAGCGCGGCGGAGTTGCAGTCGTGGAGCATGCCGGGGTCGAAGCCCGCCCTGCGCACGGCGTCGGCCACGGCGACGAACTGCTCGTGCTGGGCCTTGGTGCGGGCCTGATCGCCCAGAAAGGCCCGGGGGAAATGGGTGAACATGCCCGTGACCCGGATGTTTTTCAGATAGGTGAAGATCGACAGAATACGCTCCAGCTCGGAGGGCAGGAAGCCGTACCGGCCCATGCCGGTGTCGATCTTGATATGGACGTCCGCCACGATCCCGCGGCTCTCGGCCAGCCCGTTGAGGGCGACGGCCGCGTCGTAGGAGCCGACGGCCGCCACGGCGGCGGCGTCCAGCAGCGTCTCCAGATCGCCGATACAGGAGGTGGAGCGCAGCACGAGGATCTCCTCGGTCTCCGCGCCCAGCTCGCGCAGCAGCAAGGCGTCCTGCGGTTCGGTGACGGCCAGGTACCGGACCCCGGCCTGGTGCAGCACGGGATAGATCTCCCGCAGGCCGAGGCCGTAGGCGTTGGCCTTCAGCACGGCGATGAACGTGCTTTTCCCGGCCTTCTGCCGGATGATATCGATGTTGGAAAGGACCTTGTCGGTCTCAACGAGCAGGTATTTCACGCGTGTCCCCTCCCCGGTTCGTTCTCTCTACTCTTTCTTTTCCTCGGCCCTGGGCGCTTCGGCGGGCTTTTCGTGCTTTTCGGCCTCCCGGCGCTTTTTGCCCACCACCAGCTTGCGGCGGACGTTCCTGGCGGCCGACAGGCCCTTGTTCAGCACCAGATCGACGGCGGGCTTGTACACCATCTCGAACTCGCCGCAGAACTCGGTCAGCTCGCCGGAGAAGCCCTTTTTGAACAGGTACAGGCCGTACAGCGGGTTTTCGGGGGTCAGGTCGCCGCTGACGCCGCGGAAGTCGTAGATATCGCACTTCGTCTCCAGCGCCCAGCGGATCATCTCCCACTGGAGCTGGTAGTTGGGCATGACGTTGCGGTACTGGTTGGAGGACGCGCCGTAGAGGTACCAGACCTTGTTGCCGTAATGGATCGCCAGCGTGCCGGCGATGGGCTTGTCCTGCCAGAAGGCCATGTACAGTCTGGCGTTCTCGCCCAGGTTGTCCATGATGCTCTCGAAATACGCCTGGGGCCGGACGATGAAGCCGTCCCGGGTGCCGGTCTCCTCCATGATGGCGGAGAAGGCGGGCAGCATCTCCTTGCCGCACAGGCGTACCTCCACGCCCTTGCGCACGGACAGGCGCAGGTTGTAGCGCGTCTTGGAGTGGAAGGCGGCCAACAGCTCGTCCTCGGTCTTGTCCCTGACGTTCAGGCGGAAAACGTAGTTGGGCTGCACGCCCTCGAAGTTCTTGCTGCCGAAATGGCGCTTGTAGCCCAGCTCCTCCATGATGGCAATGAACTCACTGTCGTCGCTCTTGATGTCGGGGTCCAGCTTGACGGCGTAGGCCTTGTGCTGCTTCGCCAGCGCGCGCAGGCCCTCGGTGAGCTCTTTGAGCGTCTCGCGGTCGTGGGGATCGCAGACGGGGCCGCGGGCGCTGTACATCAGTGTGTAGGGCACGGCGGGCATCTTGCGGATCAGCACCGACAGCGCGCCCTTGATGGCGCCGTCCGCGCCGCGCACCGCGATGGCCTGCCACGTCCACGCCTCCTTGACCCTGCCCCACTCCCGCGACTGCAGGAAGTGTCCCTTGGGATGCGATTCCACGAAGGCGGAGAACTCGGGCAGGGTCTTTTCATTTATGATCTCAAACATTTGGCTTCCTCCAAAAGTCGTTTTCTCATATATATCAATAGTTTACAACATTCCGTCGGAAAAAGCCATACAAAAAACAAAAAACGCGCAGTTGAAGTGCGGCGCGCGAAATGGTATAATAAGAAAAAAACGAAAAGAAGGTATTCTGACATGGATAAAAAGCTGGCGTTCATCGGCAGCGGCAACATGGGCGGCGCGATCATCGGAGGCGTCATCGGCGCGGGGCTGGTCAGGCCCGAGAACATCACGGCCTCCGACCCCTCGGAAAAGGCCCGCACCGCTCTGCATGACAAGTACGGCATCAACGTGACCACCGACAACGTCGCCGCGGCGTCTCAGGCAGACATCCTCTTCCTGGCCGTCAAGCCGCACATCTATCCCATCGTCATCAAAGAAGTCGCCTCTCACCTGCGTCCGGAGACCGTCGTGGTGACGATCGCCGCCGGGCAGACGCTGAGCAGGCTGGCCGACATGCTGGGCAGCAAGTGCAAGATCGTGCGCACGATGCCCAACACTCCGGCGCTCGTCGGCGCGGGCATGGCGGCGCTGTGCCCCAATGAGAACGTGACCGATGCGGAGTTCGGCGACGTGGCCGCCATCTTCGGCAGCTTCGGCAAGTGGGAGCGCATCACCGAGAGCCTTTTCGACGCGGTGGTGGGCATCAGCGGCTCCTCTCCCGCCTACGTCTATATGTTCATCGAAGCCCTGGCCGACGCGGGCGTGGCCGAGGGCATGCCCCGGGACAAGGCGTACAAGTTCGCCGCCCAGGCCGTGCTGGGTTCGGCCAAGATGGTGCTGGAGACCGGCCGCCATCCCGGCGACCTGAAGGATATGGTCTGCTCCCCCGGCGGCACGACGATCCAGGCGGTCATCGCCCTGGAGGAGACCGGCATGCGCGGCTCCGTCATGGACGCGACGCTCAAGTGCATCGAGAAATCGAAGGAAATGTCGAAGTAAAGGCATTTACGATAAAATACTACTTTGGAGGAATGCAACATGCAGAACGTAATCAGCACCGAGAAGGCCCCTGGCGCCATCGGCCCCTACAGCCAGGCCATTGAGATCGACAACCTGGTCCTGACCTCCGGCCAGCTGGGCATCGACCCCGTTACCGGCGCTTTCGCCGAGGGCGGCGTGCAGGCTCAGACCGCCCAGAGCCTGGAGAACGTCAAGGCCATCCTGGCCACCAAGGGTCTGACCCTGGACGACGTCATCAAGACTACCGTGTTCATCAAGGACATGAATGATTTCGGCAAGGTCAACGAAGTGTACGCCAAGTACATCTGCGGCGACAAGCTGCCCGCCCGCTCCTGCGTCGAGGTCGCCCGTCTGCCCAAGGACGGTCTCGTAGAGATCGAAGTCATCGCGCTGAAGAAGTAAGGACAGACCGTCCGGAGCGCTTTGCGCGACCGGCGGCAAGTGCCGCCGTCCGATCCCCGGCAATTCATTTGCCGGGGATCTATTGTATCGGGGACCCGCAAAACGCTTGCGTTTTGCGGGGATCGGTCTCGTAGAGATCGAAGTCATCGCGCTGAAGAAGTAAGGACTTGTGTGCGTAAAAAACCGCTCCGTGAGGGAGGCACTTCATAAGGAAGTAATGACAAAAGCTGTGAGGATTGTTGCCCCTCACAGCTTTTGATCTTTTGTAACCACGTATATCTTCGTTGTGCAATGATGCAAATTATGCAAAATATCTCTCTTCAGGTAGACAGATCTTCGGGAGGATTTCAAGAAAGTACTGGCCGATCTTTTCTGCGTCATAGCCGTTGGCCTCGCAGATGAACCGGACGGTATCCGGCAGCAGGACGTGGCCCTTCGCTTTCTCCGCTTTGTATTTCTGCCACTCTTCGTTTTCCTTATTTGTGATTTACTTCATGGCGGGTACCTCATCAAAAGGGTTTTATCTCTGCCTTTTTCTTATATCTGCTGTATCCTGTACTGCTTTGGGTAGCCAGTCAGCATTTGCATAATCAAGGGGAATAACAAGTTCTTGTATTTTGTCCTCTTTGCTCGGCCTCTTAATGTCTTTTGGCAAATAATCCAACCCAACTTCTCGCAAGCTCAAAACAGTGTCATGAATCCAGCCGACAGCCTGACCATCACAGTATAGGCAATAGCAACCGAACATCTTCTTTGTTTCAACATTCAGGTCTTTAAGATAATCCAGCCATTCCTGAACGATGTTCTCTTCTTCATAAGCCATGTTTTCACCTCCGTCAGTTTCGTGTTTCTCGCCGTCTATTATACCGACGAAGTATGAACTTTGCTACCGATAAAAACAGCCGGGACACCCTGACTTCCACAACTTACCCCTCAAGCGGCAAAATCGGCGGAGGAATAATTAAATTGTATCAATCTCGGTGCTTTTATATCAATTATATCATGAAGCAACACATTTTGCAATTTGTCCACAATCATAACGAGCATCGGATTTTGCCCCCAAAATCCGGAGCATGGCGACAAAACGGACGTGACCATAGCAGTCACGCCTGTTTCATGTCCTTTTTAGCCGGTAATAGCTGCCTCAAAGCAACTTCCATACGAAGTGTGCCACGAGGAGCGGTTTTTTTAGTTGACAGTTGACAGTGTACAGTTGACAGTTGCGGTGTCGGCCTTTGGCCGACAGATCTGATAGAGGGGATTGTCGTTGAAGGACGGCCCCCTCAGTCTCAGCCCGTTGGGCTGAGACTGCTCCCCGGGGGGGGCGCCGAGGGGGTGGTGCCGCTGAATGGGCAGGTGCTGCCCGGGGCAACTCCCTCAGTCGCCTTCGGCGACAGCTCCCTCGGAGAGGGAGCCGTAGGGTGGTGCCGCTGAGTGAGCGGGTGCTAACAGTTCTTGTCGAAGGCAGGGTTGAAGGCGTAGAAGTTGCGGCTGTCAAGGCGGTCCTGGACCTTGCGGAGGCTCTCGCCGAAGCGCTGGTAGTGGACGACCTCACGCTCGCGGAGGAACTTGATGGGGTCACGGACATCGGGATCGTCCACGAGGCGCAGGATGTTGTCGTAGGTGGTGCGGGCCTTCTGCTCGGCGGCCATGTCCTCGTGCAGGTCGGTGATGGGGTCGCCCTTGGACTGGAACGTGGCGCTGGTGAAGGGCATGCCCGAAGCCGCCTGGGGCCAGACGCCCGTGGTGTGATCGACGAAATAGGCGTCGAAGCCCTCGGCCTTGATCTCGTCGATGGTCAGGTCCCGGGTCAGCTGGAAGAGGATCGCGCCGATCATCTCCAGATGGGCCAGCTCCTCGGTGCCGATGTCGGTCAGCGTGCCCATGACGTCCCGGTAGGGCATGGCGAAGCGCTGGGACAGATAGCGCATGGACGCGCCCAATTCACCATCGGGACCTCCGTATTGCGTAATGATGATCTTCGCGGCGCGGGCGTCGGGGCGGCGGATGCGAACGGGGTATTCGAGCTTCTTCTGATAGATCCACATAGACTTAACCCTCCATTTCCCACGGCCACGGCGAGGCGGTCCAGTCCCAGGCGCCTGTCGCCTGGGCGGCGTCAACGGTCAGCGGGCCGTAAACGGCTTCATAGGCGCGGACGGCCGCCTGGCGCTCGCTCTGGGCGCGGCGGAAAAGGTCGAGGCCGCCGGGGCAGTCGGGATGGGTGTTGAGATACAGCCCGGCGTCGATCAGCGTGAAATCGGCGGCGCGGACGCGGTCCAGCATCGATGCGCGGTCATTCATAAGCTCGCCCCCCTGTAAGCCAGAAATGGCAGGTCGAAGCACGGGAAGATCGTCCCCCGGGCCAGCCCCGTTTCGCCGTCATAGACGGTCTGCCAGACCTGCATGGGCACGTAGGCCATGGCGACCGGCAGCGTGGCCAGCAGTCCCGGCGTCTCGTCGGAGCATCCGGCGTCGGAAGGCCGCATGGGCCTGCGCCGCGGCGCCTGATAATAGTTGTTCATACGGTTCAAAGCGGTTCTCCTTTCGTGGTGGTGATCCACACGACAGTCTATGCGGGAGAGGGCCGCGGGGTGAGAACGCGCCGCCTTGGATCAAATGCAAAAAAGCCGCCTTTCGGCGGCTCCAGCGTGTCGACAAACGCGACACGCTTCGGATGAAGACCGCTTCGCTGGGTCTTCATCCGAGATTCCTCGCGCTTATCGCGCGCGGCTGAGCCGCGCTTGGTCGGCGCGAGCGCTCGCCTTGCTCGCTGTAAAGGAGTTTTTTGGCGGCGCATGTCCGCCAAAAAACGATTCCATGCGGATGGTTTACGTACTCAATGCAAATGTCTAAAAACTAAAAAGCCGCCTTTCGGCGGCTTTTTAAGGTATGTTCGATTATTTCTGCATTTCGGCCAGGGCGCGGCAGCGGGCGACGAGGGAGTTTTCCTCGGGCACAGGGTCGTCCTCGGAATCGACGAGCTTCAGCGCGTCAAAGGTGCAGGCGCGGACGCAGGCGGGCAGGAGACCGGCGCGGACGCGGTCGATGCAGCCGTTGCACTTGCGCATCTTGTTGTCGGGGCCGAAGGTGGGCGCGCCGAAGGGACACGCCATGGCGCAGCTGTGGCAGCCGATGCAGTAGGTGTTGTCGTACAGCGTCAGGCCCGTCTCCGGGTCCTTGCGCAGGCAGCCTGAGGGACAGGCGGTGACGCAGGGGGCGTTGTCGCAGTGCATACAGGACATGGAGTAATACTCGATGGCGCCGGTAGCGCGGGTCTCCTGACGGAAGACGACGCGGTAGGGGCGCACGCCCGTGGACAGGTCGATGTCGTTCTGGTCCATGCAGGCGATGGCGCAGGCCCCGCAGGCGACACAGCGGGACTGGTCAAGTTCCAGCTTCAAGCTCATTTTTCCACCCTCCTGAGGTCACAATAGGCGCTGCGGTAGGCCGGGAAGCCCGAATAGGGGTCGAGGTTCGTCCCGTTGAGGATCGAGTTGATGTCGCGCTCCCGGTAGCCGTGATAGACGAACAGGTCGCCGGGGCGGACCGTGGCTGTGGGGATGGCCTTGTAGGTCAGCGCGCCCACGTCGGTGACGATCTCCACATCGTCGCCCAGCTCGACGCCCAGCGCGTCGGCGTCCTCGAGGCTCAGCTCCACGGATGGGTCGGTGCGCAGGCTCCTGGCCCAGGGCACGTCGTGGAAGCGCGAATGGATGGCGTTGGGCAGTCTCGCGCCGGCGCACAGCATGAAGGGGTACTTCTCCGGGTCGGGGTTGTAGGGCGCCCGATAGGTGGGCAGCGGATCGAGGCCCCATTCGGGATGGGCGGCGATCAGCTCGGAGTACAGCTCCAGCTTGCCCGTGGGCGTGTGCAGGCCCTTTTCGATGGTGCTGCCCATGCGGTAGGGGGCGATGCCCTCGATCTTCATGGGCCACTCGGCGGCCTTGAGCTGATCCAGCGTCACGGGGACGCCCTCGAGGATGTGCCCGACGATCTTATCGTACCCGGCGCGCAGCAGCTCGTCGTCCAGATCGAGGGCGTTGGCCAGCAGCGTGATGATCTCGGCGTCGGACTTCGACTGACCCAGCTTCTCGATGACCGGCTTCGTGTACCAGCCCAGCATACCGGGGTACGTTTTCAGCTCGCCGCGCTCCAGAGAGGTGCAGGCGGGCAGGACGTAATCGGCGTATTTGGCGGAATCGGTGAGGAACAGATCCACGTCCACGAAGAGGTCCAGCTTTTTGAACGCCTCCAGGTACTTTGCGTCCTGGGTGAACATGCGGAAGTTCATGCCCAGAGCCAGCAGGCCGCGCATGGATTCCTCGTCCTGACGCAGGACATTGTCGGCGAAGACGTTGGCCTGCATGTCGTGGCGCAGCTCGTACCACAGCGGGAACTCCTTCGCGCCCACGGCTTTGGGGGCGTCGTGGGGGAAGCGCTCCTCCATGAACTCCTCCTCGTGGGTCTCGAAGCCGCAGGCGATCTCCAGGAACGAGTGGATCTGAGGGATCTGGCCGCCCGTGCGGTCGAAGTTGCCGGTGATCAGCAGCAGGGACATGATGGCGCGGTAGTTCTGCAGGCCGTTGCGGTGATGGCCCAGCGTGGAGCTCTCGGGGATGCAGAAGGAACCGGCCTCGTGGAGCATTTCGGCGGCCTTGACGATATCCGCGGCGGGGACGCCCGTCAGCGCCTCGCCCTGTTCGGGGGTGAAGGACTTGACGTAGTCGGCGTACTGGGGGAAGCCGTGGACGTATTTTTCGATGAACGCGTGATCGATCCAGTCGTTTTCAATGAGGACGTGGGCGATGGACAGCGCCAGCGCGCCGTCGGTGCCCAGATGGGGGCGCAGGTGCAGGTCGGCCAGGCGCTCGGTGGCCGGGGTGATGCGCGGATCGACGATGATGCACTTCATCCCGCGCTCCTTGACGGACTCGATGGTGCCCTCCATGGGCCAGCGGGAGAAGACGGGGTTCGCGCCCCAGCCCAGGAACAGGTTCGTGTGCATGGGGTCCATGCCCATGGCCTGTCCCGCCGCCACCTGCCAGGCCATGAGGCCGCTGGTGAAGCAGCTGGAGGACTCGGTGCCGTAGCTCTGGCTGCCGAAGGAACTGGCCAGACGGCGCAGCATGGGACGGTACCACTTGCTGTAGCCGGAGTAGAAGGCCATTTTGTGGGCGCTGTAACGCGCCTTGATCGCGTTCATCTTCTCCGCGATCTCGGAGATGGCCTGCTCCCAGGAGATGGGCTCGAACTTGCCCTCGCCGCGCTCGCCGGTGCGTTTGAGCGGCGTGAGGACGCGGTCCTCACGGTAGACGTACTGGCGGTTGCTCAGGCCCTTGGTGCACAGCTTGCCCTTGCTGCGGGGATGCTCGGGCATGCCCTCGACCTTGAGGATCTTACCGTCCTTGACGTAGACGTTGAGGCCGCAGTGCATGCCGGGGGAGCAGACGTCGCACATGCTGCGGCGGATCTCGATGCCGCTCTCCGGGCCGGGGACCTTGCCGTGCTCGTAATCGATGTTCTTCATGCTCTGCCTCCCTGTTCCAGTCTCTTTTCCAGCTTTTCGATGAAGGACGGGCGCATGCCCTCCTTGATGAGGATGCCGCGCTGCATGGGCTGGATGACGGCGCTGCCCGTCTCCATGACGCGGTAGAGGTAATTCTTGATGGCGCCGCTGATGCGGTAGTTGTCGAGGATGTTGACGCCCACCAGACCCTTTTCGCCCAGCACGGCCTCCACGTAGAGGCCGGAATGGATATCGCCGGAGGTGAGCACCGTGCCTGTCAGGCGGTTGTCGCCGAAGCCGATGAAGTCCATGTCCATGAAGTGGGTGATGTTGTGCAGGAAGTTGCCGCTGAAATCGGCCTCGCCCCCTGCCATGTTGGCCCCGGCCGTGGCGCCCTGATGGGCGGCGTTGGCCCAGAGGCCGATGATCATGGACTTGTCGCTCTGGAGCTCATGGCCCTCGCAGCAGTCGCCGGCGGCGAAGACGCCGGGACAGGAGGTCTCCATGCGGTCGTTGACCTGCACGCCGCGGCCCAGGGTCACGGCGGTGTCGCGGACGGTCTGGACGTTGGCGCGGGTGCCGATGCACAGCACGATCAGCTCCGCGTCGAGGGTCGAGCCGTCGGACATGGTGCAGCGGTAGCCGGCGTCCGTCTTTTCGGCCTTGCTGAGCGCCTTGGCCAGCGCCAGATGGACGCCCTTGCTCTCGATGCGGCGCTCGATCTCGTGAGAGACGCTTTCGTAGGCGGCCAGCGGGAAGACGCGGGGCGCCAGATCGGCCAGGGTCGTGTCGATGCCGCGGGCGTTCAGCAGCTCCACGACCTTGATGCCCACCATGGACGCGCCGACCACCAGGGCCGAGCGATAGTCATGCTCCTCCAGCGCCTTTTTCAGCCGGACGGCGTCGTCCAGCGTGCGCATGGAGAAGGCTTCGCCGGGGGCCAGGCCCTCCACGGGCGGGGCGAAGGCGCTGGCGCCGGTGGCCAGCAGCAGACGGTCGAAGGTCTCGGGCGCGCCGCCCGCAGGCCAGACGGTCTTCGTCTCCGGGTCGATGCGCTCCACCCGGACGCCGGTGCGCAGGTCGAGCTTCAGCTCGTCCCGGACGTGCGCCAGCGTGCCGAAGGGGAACAGCCCCTCGAAGGGGATCTTCCCGGCGACGTAATAGGTGGTCAGCATGGGGTTGTAGGGGGCGCAGTCGTGCTCGGAAAAGACGGTGATCGTCCCCGCTTCGTCCAGCTGACGGATGGCCTTGGCGGCATAGTAGCCCGCGCAGCCAAAGCCGATGATCGCGTATTTCATGGTCGCTTCCCTCCTGATCTTGAGTAAGTGGCCGAGCTTGTTTTTTATATTATATCAGTAAGGACACCTTCGTTCAATCGATAAACAGAACATTTCTATTTGATTTTGTGATCGGTCTATGATATATATAGAATAAATAGAAATCGAGTGTTTCCAAGCTCCCCTGCCTGCGGCGTTGGCTATGGCAGTCGAGCCGGTGCGGGCGTTGCGCCCGCCAAGAGTCGCGCGGGAAACGGCGCGGCTTTCCGTGTTTGAGAAGGAGACCGTCCGCCGCCGGCCGCAGGGCCGACGGTTTTGGTCGTCTGCCCGCATCAAACGCGGACAGACTTTTTTCATGTCTTTTATCAGTTAGAAGGGGGGTGCGGGATGAAAGCCGAACGCGTGCTGTGTCTGCTGCTGGTGCTGCTGGCGCTGGCGTCCTTCGCCGTGGGCCGCTATCCCGTGCAGCCCGGGGCCGTGATCGGCATCCTGACGGGCGTCGGCGGGCCTTACGAAGACAATATGGTGCGCGCCGTCCGGTCGATCCGGCTGCCGCGGGTGCTGCTGGCCTGTCTGGTGGGCGCGTCGCTGGCGGCGGCGGGCGCCGCTTTTCAAACCGTCTTTCAGAACCCCATGGCGGCCCCGGACGTGCTGGGCGCGTCGTCGGGCGCGGGGTTCGGCGCGTCGCTGGCGATCCTGCTGGGGCTGTCCCGCAGGCCCGTGGCGCTGTGCGCCTTCGGCGTCAGCCTGCTTTCCGTGGCGGCGGTGCGCCTTCTGGGGAAACGGATCAAGGGCTCGCCGACGGTGTCGCTGCTGCTGGCCGGGATGATGGTCAGCGCGCTGTTCTCCGCCGGGACGTCCTACGTCAAGCTGGCGGCGGACCCGTCCAATCAGCTGCCCGCCATCACCTACTGGCTCATGGGCAACCTGTCCGGTACGAGGATGAGCGATCTTTGGTTCTGTTTGCCGTGGATGGTCCTCGGCTTCGCGCCGCTTCTGCTGCTGCGCTGGCGGCTCAACCTGCTGGCCATGCCCGAGGACGACGCCCGGGCCATGGGCGTCAACGTCCCGCTGCTGCGGGGCGCGGCGCTGGTGTGCGCCACGCTGCTCACCGCCGTCAGCGTCGCCATGAGCGGCACCATCGGCTGGGTGGGGCTCGTGTCGCCCCACATGGCGCGGCGGCTCGTGGGCAGCGACGGGCGGCGGCTGATCCCGGCGTCCATGCTGATCGGCGCGCTGTTCCTGCTGGCCATGGACGATCTGGCCCGGTGTCTGACGGCCACGGAGATCCCCATCGGCATCCTGACGGCGCTGCTGGGCGCGCCGATCTTCTTCCTGTTCCTCACCTGGAGAGGGGGCGCGAGCGATGCGTGAGCTGAAGGCCCACCGCCTGACCTTCGCCTACGGCGGGCGGACCGTGCTGGACGACGTGTCCTTCACGCTGACGCCCGGCAGGCTGACGGCCCTGCTGGGCCCCAACGGCGCGGGCAAGAGCACGCTGATCCGCTCCCTGCTGGGGCTGCTGACGCCGCTTCACGGCGCGGTGACGCTGGATGGCGCGGACCTCTCCGCCATGACACTGCGGGAGCGGGCGCGGGCGCTGTCCTACATCCCCCAGCACAGCCGCCCGGCGTTCTCTTACTCCGCGCTGGAGATGGTGCTGATGGGCGCGGCGGGCGAGCTGCCGATCTTCGCCCAGCCGTCGAAGGCGCAGATCGCTTCGGCGCGTCAGGCCCTCGACGAAGTGGGCGCGCTGGCGCTGCAGGACCGCGATTTCCGGACGCTGTCCGGCGGCGAGGCGCAGCTGGTGCTGATCGCCCGGGCACTGGCCCAGCGCGCGGAGATCATTCTGATGGACGAACCCGAGGCCGGGCTGGACTACGGCAACCGCCTGATGCTGCTGCGCAAGCTGCGGGCGCTGGCGGATTCCGGCCGCACGGTGCTTTTTTCCACTCACGAGCCACAGTCCGCGCTGACGGCGGACGAGGTGCTGGCCGTCCGGGACGGCAGCCTCATCGCCCACGGGGCGGTGAAGGACGTCCTCGACGAGACACTGCTCAGGCGTCTTTACGCGGTGGAGGTCCGCGTGACCGAGACCGCGTTCGGAACGACGATATTACCCCGAATGGAGGAATCCCGATGAAACGAATCACCGCTCTGCTGATGACTGTCCTGATGGTGCTGTCGCTGTGCGCCTGCGGGCAGGCCGAGACAAAAAAGGAAGAAGACGCCGGCACCGTCTCCTTCACCGATTCCCTCGGCCGCACCGTGGAGGTGCCGGCCAAACCGGAAAAGCTGGCGCCCTCCGGCTCTTACGCCCAGCTGGTGCTGTACGCGCTGTGTCCCGACCTGCTGGCGGGCATCACGTCCGACTGGGACGATAACGAGCTGCCCTTCATTCCCGACGAGATGAAGTCGCTGCCCGTTCTGGGCCAGCTGTACGGCGGCAAGAAGGAGCTGAACCTCGAAACGCTGATGAACAGCGGCGCGCAGGTGGTCGTGGACGTGGGCCAGGCCAAGAAGGACGCCGCCGCAGAGCTTGACGCGCTGCAGGAGCAGACCGGCGTCCCCTTCGTCCACATCAGCGCCGACCTGTCGACCATGGACGAGACCTACGACCTGCTGGGCAAGCTGACGGGCCGCACCGAGAAGGCCGCGCAGCTTTCCTCCTACTGCCGCGAGACATACGACAAGATGGCCGCGCTGGCGGACAGGGTGGATAAAGTCTCCCTGCTTTACATCACGGGCGACGAGGGCCACAACGTCATAGCAAAAGACTCCTATCACTCGGAGGTCATCGACCTGCTGGGCGACAATCTGGCCGTGGTGGACGAGCCGTCGTCCAAGGGCTCGGGCAACGAGGTGAGCATGGAGCAGATCCTGCTGTGGGACCCCGAGGTCCTCGTCTTCTCCCCGGAGAGCATCTATGACTCCGTCGCCTCCGACCCGCTGTGGAGCGGCATGCAGGCCGTGCAGAACGGCCGCGTGTACCGCACGCCGCTGGGACCCTACAACTGGATGGGCTTCCCGCCCTCAGTCCAGCGGTATCTGGGCATGGTGTGGCTGGGCAGCGTGCTGTACCCCGACGAGTGCGGGTACGAATTGAAGGACGAGGTCGGGAAGTACTTCGAGCTGTTCTACGGCGTCAAGGACGTTCCCTTCGACGATCTGGTGAAGCAGTAAGGCGCGCGTACTCCTCCGGCGTGTTGACATTCTCCGCCACCTGACGCGCTTCCTCGTCCGTCAGCGTCAGCCGAAGCGCCTCCGGCCCCTCGACTACGGGCCGCAGCGCGTAGCGCCCCTGTCCGATCAGCGCGCGCAGCCGGTCCAGCGTCTTTTCCGTGTAAACGGCGCACAGCGGCTGGACGAAGCCGTCGGTGCGGAAGCAGATGCAGGACGCTTCCGGATGCTGCTCGAAAGCCGACGTCAGCCGGTCTATCAGCGCCCGGGTCAGCAGCGGCGTGTCGCAGGCCACCGCCAGGATCGGCTCCTGCAGCGCTTCCAGCGAGGAGGCGATCCCGCCCATGGGGCCGATGTCCGGCCAGCGGTCCGGGATGCGCATCACGCCGAAGTCCGCGTACTTCTCCCCGTCCGCGCCCACGGACAGATGCGGGTCCAGGTGGCCCAGCAGTGCGATGGCCCGGGACAGGAACGTCCCGCCCGCCGGATGCTGCAGCAGCGCCTTGTCCCGCCCCATGCGGCTGGACCGCCCGCCCGTGAGGATGACCGCCGTCAATTTTGCCATAAAAAACACCCCTTTTCTCCAGTATAGGAGCAGAGGGGTGTTTTTGCAATGACTTGTTTCGATGCCCGGCCCGACAGCGGCGCCATGAACGTCAGGCCGGGACGCTGCGCACACCTCAGCGCCTCGGCTTCAGCTCGAACAGGCCGTGATGATTGCAGCAGGCGTACAGCCGCCGCACGCGGCTGCGCTTGAACCGCGCCTCGGCGCCGCCCTCCGGGTACAGCTTGACAAGCTGCAGGCCGTTGTCCGACAGCGCGGCGAGGAACGAGATGTGATGCGTTTTCGTCATGGGGTGGTCCACGGTCACGTAATACTCATCCTCGACGGCCCCGGCGCGGATACGGTGATCCTCATCCGGCTCCTCGGTCTCCAAAGGCGGCAGCGTGATGCCGCAGCAGCTGACGACGGCCTCGCCGACGCCGTACAGCACGTTCCCGCAGACCGGGCAGACGTAGAACCGGCCCCGGAGCATGTTGGCGGACAGATTGCGGTTGCGCACGTCCGCGCCGGACAGCAGCTCGATCACCGAGATGTCCAGCGCCTTCGCCAGCGGCTCCAGCAGGCTGATATCCGGCAGCCCCTGCCCCGTCTCCCACTTGCTGACCGTCTTGCCGCTGACGTACAGGCGGCCCGCCAGCTCCTCCTGGGTCAGCTTCTTGCTCTCGCGGAGCCTGCGGATCACGGCTCCCGTCACGTATCGATCCATTTGCTTCACCTCCACGACCATCCTACCACAGCGCGGCAGCGCGCGCCACCTACGCTGCGTAGAGAAAAAGGCATCCCCGGCGGGGATGCCTTGATCCGATCTATTCGCGCGTCAGGACCATGCTGCGCCGGCCCCAGCTCTCATCGCCGAAGGAGAAGGCGTTTTCCGCCACGCTCACCTCGCGGAAGCCGACGCTCCGGTAACACCGCTCCGCCGCCGGGTTGGCGGTGAAGACAGCGAGCCGGATGCTGCCTGCCCCAGTGATCTCAAAGGCGTACTTCGAGGCCAGCGCCGCCAGCTCCCGGCCGTACCCCTTTCCGCGGCAGTAGGGCGAGACGATGACGAACTTCAGCACGCCCTCGTTCTTCTCCGGATCGAGATGATATCCGAAAAAGCCGATGACTTTTCCCGCGTCATCCGTGGCGACGAAGGCGCTGCTGCCCAGGCGCTCGGCCATATCGGCCAGCGATTCGTCGAAGCCCTCCCGGGTCAGCGGATACGGGAACCGCCGGGCACACCACATGGCGTGGAGCCGCTCGTCCGTCACCCAGGACGCGACCGTATCATAGTCCAGCGCGGCGATGTACGGTCTCAGCCGCATGGTTTATTCCTCCGCCTTGTAGGCCTTGTACAGATGGACGATGTTCAGATCCTCGGGCATGTCGAGGCCGTGGGAGCCGCATCCGCCGTCGATCTCGTGGCAGCCGTGGTCCATGGCAAAGCCCATCAGGACGTTGTGCTTCGACCAGTGCTCGCGGATCAGCGCGTCGAACATGGCATAGGCCTCGCTGTTGGCGCGCAGCTCGCTGAGGGCCTCCAGGCTCTCGGGGCCGAACTTGTGCATGACGGCGTCATAGTTGGCGTTGTAAACGAGAATGAAGTCGTACTTGTCCTCCAGGATCAGCTGGGCGGCCTTGGCGTTGATCTCCTCCACGGTGTCCAGGATGAAGTAATCCATGTCGCGCTCCAGATAGATGAACGACAGGCTGTCGCCGGTGGTGGAGACGATGGCGCACTTCTTCCCGGCCCGGAGCATAGCGTCGAAGATCGTGTCGATCCTGATGACGGGCTTGACGTAAGCCTTGATGCCGTGGACCTCGGGCTGGGCGCCCGTGTACATGGTGCCGAAGCACACCGGCGTCACGGAGGGCATGACCGTCTCAAAGGGCACGGCCAGCTCGGTGCGGGCGGTGGCCTCCTTCATCAGCTGGGGGTACTTTTCATAGACCCACTGGGCGATGGCGTCAGGGTTGTACATGAACAGGCGGTCGGCCTTTTTGCCGTCCAGAGCCTGGTCCACATAGGCCGTCAGCGCCTCGTTGGCCGGGTGCGCCTGCTTCGGCGGTTCAATGCCGCAGGCATGGCACAGGGCGGCGCAGAGCGTGTCGAGCGACGTGCGTTTGACTTCCATAATTATCACCTCAAGGCTACTATAGCACACTTTTTCGGGCAGGACAACAAGAAAAGCCTCACGCTTTCGCGTGAGGCTTTTGGCTCCCCCTGTTGGGCTCGAACCAACGACCCTGCGGTTAACAGCCGCATGCTCTGCCAACTGAGCTAAGGAGGAATATTAAATGTAGGCGTCAACCTATTTTCCCGGTCCGTCGCCAGACAAGTATCTTCGGCACCTGCGAGCTTAACTACTGTGTTCGAAATGGGAACAGGTGGACCCTCGCCGTAATCAACACCTACTATTTAATTGAACGTTTCATCGGCACATTAAAAACTGAAAAGAGGAAGAAAGAAAAGAGCAAGAGTTGAGGTTCGCCATATATACCCGATTCGAATATATTAGGTCAAGTCCTCGGCCTATTAGTATCGGTCGACTCAATACATTACTGCACTTACATCTCCGACCTATCAACCACGTAGTCCTCGTGGGGCCTTACTCCTTTCGGATGGGAA